>Ga0209800_10000028_pt1 | contig 412062 bp, 385 predicted proteins | sample Higcelweek8metaG_FD_187174 | JGI IMG/M metagenome (GOLD analysis project Ga0209800, IMG submission 187174) | Freshwater pond sediment microbial communities from the University of Edinburgh, under environmental carbon perturbations - High... | ecosystem: Environmental > Aquatic > Freshwater >...
TATCGTCCTCATTCCTCACTTGGGGGATTGAGTCCCATCTCATTCAGGATGTCTCATAAAAGTAAGACGAAAGTGTAATTCTTATTTACAGTTTTAAGGGGTCACTCCAGAGCGAATTTTTCCGTATCGAGGCCATGAATGATGCTATACAAAAAATGACTGGAGATTATAATAATTAATGATATGTAGTAACATATTCAGGGTTGAGCCGTGTCATATATATCGGATCAACTATAATCCTTCAACTTCAGGTATTGACATGCGTGCTATCACACACACTGTTTTTTGTGTCTTTGGACTTTCTGTTATTCTTTTAATAACCGCATCACCGGGTTTTTCCCAGAAAAAGTCACCGTATTCCCTGAACGGGAAAGTTATAAACGGAACCACCATGAAACCTGTGGTATCCGCTGTTGTGATAGTCAACGAAGTGGGAATGGTCGGATACACCCGGCAGGATGGATCGTACGCGGTTGAAATTCCAAAATCGGGAAGTTACACCCTTAAGATCCAGGCGCCCGGGTATACGACCATAATCACCAAAATTACAATCGACGGGAATGTCACGCGCGACTTTACGCTGACAAGCGGGTCGACAAGGGGAAGCGGTGTTACCGTCAGAGGGGAACGTGATATTCAGAAGATATCCCGCCAGACTATGACTGTTGAACAGATTAAGAAGACTCCGGGAACACTCGGTGACTCAATTAACGCACTCGCGTCTCTTCCCGGTGTGAACCGGCCGATGGGATTCTTCGGTCCTCTCATCATCCGCGGCGCGGATGAAAACCTTAACGGATATTTCATCGATGACATACCGCTTCTCAAACCGATGCATTTCGGTGGAATTCACTCAGTTATCAGCAATGATCTCATGAAAGAGATAGACCTGTATTCATCGGCATACCCCGCGCAGTTTCAGAATACCCAGGCGGCGGTGATTAATATCAATACGAAAGACGAAGTCAAACGAGCGGGCGGTGTCGGTGAGATAGGACTTATCTCCGCCAACGTGCTTGTTGAAACACCTATAATACAGACAAAGATTGTCGATGGCAAACCAGTCGATGATAACAGGGGATACCTCATCGCATCAGGACGATATGGCTACCTTTCGCTGTTTATTCCGATTATTTACAAGGCGGTCATGCACAAGAAACTTGATTCCGTTCCTGACTACTGGGACTACCAGTTCAAAGCGAAATATAAGCTGACCGACAATAATTCAATTACATTCCTTGCGTTCGGTAATCGCGATTATATCAAGGCGATCATGCCGGATAATGATCCCGGAGCCGATCCGCTTATGGTTGATGCTCAGTTTAAAATGAATTCTCAATCGCATGGGCAGGGTGTGTATTATAACTACAATAGAGGAGATTCATTCTCCAATACCCTTCTTGGATACGCACTCGAAAACAGAAATGACATGTTTCTTGATATACCTAAATCAACGACTTCATGGACGAAAGATTTCCATGTATCTTCATGCCCTAATATCTATGCGGTAAAGGACAAGGTCAAAATCGATTGGATCAAGGATCATGCGGTACTTCGTGCAGGGATTGAATTTGCAGATTACCGGTATACCACAAAAGGTAAAAAATTCATTATCCTTGATCAAAACTCGGGTGATCTTAATGACCCGAATACCGCACGAACTGAAAATATAAATGAAACAATAAGTAATTATCTGACCAGCGGGTATATTGAGAACAAGTTTTCAGTAGGAGGATTGCTGTTTGTTCCGGGTATACATAGTGAATATCTCTCCAGAACAAAAGAAACGACTCTCGATCCTCGCGGAGTGATAAGCTACACATTACCTACGAACACGACTATCGGAGTTGCCGGTGGTAAATACAGCAAGTTCATGCAGCCTAATCTCCATTTCTCATCAGTGACTTTCGCTCCTGATATCGCGAGTGATAATAAACTCAAACCGCAGAAGTCATATCATCGTTCCGTGAGCGTTGAACAGAAGGTCAGTGAATATACCTTTAAGGTAGAGGGATTCTATAATAATTTCTGGGATCTAGTCGATTTGGATCGTTACACTGACTCTGACGGAAGGGTACATGAGGTTGCGAACAGGGGAAAACTCAAAACGAAGGGTATTGAGGTGATGGCGAAAATTTCCGATGAACACGAGGAAGGTCTCTTCGGCTGGATCAGTTATACCTATAACACATCGAAGTATCTGAGAAACACCAATGACACGACAGATCCAGATCGGAAAAAGTGGTTGGACTCATATTATGAAATGCTTCATGTTGCAAAGGTGGTCACGGGATACACGATGGGACGACATACCCTCAGCGCCAAATTTCAATACAACTCGTCACTTCCTTATACCCCGATTGTCGGATCTGAAGAAGATACGGATTTCATGGCAGCCACCGGAAAGCCACGAAATGTCCCTGTGTACGGCGAGACCAACTCGAAGCGCGACAAGGCGCAATACGAACTTGATCTCAGGTATACCTATACCACAAAATACAGCTGGGGACATATCGCGTGGTTCATAGATATCATGAACGCGACCAATTACCAGACGAGGGAGTATACGTGGGATTACCGGTACGCGTATTCCAGCAAGAACCCCAAGTTCAAGAAATCAAACGGCATCGCGCTTCTTCCGACATTCGGTGTTGAAGCAAAATTCTGATACCATTATTTTAAAAGGAGATATTATGAAAACAAAACTTATTATTACGGGAATATGCGCGTCACTGGCACTGTGTGTGTCTTGTTCGACTTCACCGATATGCGCGACATCGTCGATCTCGCCGATGCATAACAAGACAGTCACCGCGAACCTCGGTAAAACAGCCGGAGAAGACAGCGCGTATTCAATTCTCGGACTCTGGATGGTCGGTCATCCGGATATTGATACCGCCATTGAATCCGCGGTGAAGGAAAAAGGCGCTGATACCCTTATCAATGTGCGTTGCTACGAAAACACTTCGTATTTCCTTTTCTTTTCAAAGACGACGGTTCGCGTCGAAGGTGAAGCGGTCAAGGTTTCTGATGCGGTGACTGCCCCCGCAGGCAGAGGAAAACTAAAATGAGTACATTCAAGAAGTACGCGCTGATAGCACTGATCGCGTCCGTAACTTCCTTCTCAACCGGATGTCTGTATTTCAAGTCGCATCCGTTGGGAATAGAACAGAATGCGAGAGAGCTCGAGGCCGATCATTATGAAGTGCTCGGAACCGCGGAAGGATCTTCGAGCAGTTTCTCTCTTCTCTGGGTTCTTCCGGTCACTCCGCGCGCGAGTTATGATGAAGCCGTTAATGAGGCGATCAGAAGTCAGGGAGCGGACAATCTCATTGATGTGACGACGTGGAAATCCAAAAAGGTGTATGCCATCGGAACTGTTGACATACTGCATGTGAAAGGAAAAGCTATCCGTTACACCAGCGCGGCGGCTTCCAAATAAACGAGGTACTATGGAAAACTTACTTACAATCGGCGAGAAACTGATATTCGGTATAATGGGATTTGCGAGCGTTCTTGCCCTCGCGACGGGAATTGAACGAGGACTTCTGTTCCGTCACACCACCGAATCGGCGGAAAAAATTCTTCCTGAAATTATCACGAAACTCCGTATAGGCGACATGACCGCGATAGGCGCATATGTGTCGTCTTTTCCGGAATCGGTATATGCGCGTTTCGCGGCATTTATCAATGAGCATCATAACACGGGGACGAAGACTCTTCATCACCTCATGGAAGGAAAGATCATCGAGGAACGCGTGTTTCTTGAAAGACGAATGACGATTCTCGCGTCGCTCGGAAACAACGCGCCGTTTATCGGACTTCTCGGAACGGTTCTTGGAATCATTAAAGCGTTTTACAATCTCGGTACTCTCGGCAATACCGGAGCGGAAGTGGTGATGAGAAGCATATCGACCGCTTTGCTCGCGACTGCGTCGGGACTTCTTATCGCGATACCGGTGGTGATTGCGAACAATTACTTCAACCGCAAGATCAAGGTGATGACTCAGAATATGGAGCTTATCGCACAGGAAACGCTTGCGTGCATGAATAACAATATCGAAAGAAAGTAATACGTGTATGATGTACCGGCGGTTGGATTCTGATGAGTTCAGCCGCGTAATCATCATAAGATTTGATGTGCATACGTTGACGGTTCCGCGGACAGGACACTATGGCGGAATCAATCAGGAGGAATATATATGGCGATGGGATCCAAACAAAGCGATGACGGCGTTATCAGTGATATAAACATCACTCCGATGGTCGACGTGATCCTCGTGCTGCTTGTTATTTTCATGGTGACGGCGAACTTTCTGAAGAAAGAATCGATCAATATCAATCTTCCCAAGGTTGCTGAAGCTGATCCTAATATCAAGGAGTCGACACAGCTCGCGTTGACAAAAGACGGCCGCTTTTTCATTGAGGGCAAAACGGTGACGGAAGAAGATCTGGTCATCTCAATGAGCCGTGAAGCCAAGCTTCGGCCCAACATGCGGGTAACGCTGTCGGCAGATGAAAACATATCGTACGGAAGCGTGTCAAAACTTATGGGAGTTCTGCGGAAATGCGGGGTGACCAAGATCGCGCTTTCCGTGAAGAAATGAGGGTAACGACGTGCAAGATGAATCTCTTCTCGTAAACATACGACATCACTCATATATCATACGTCATCTGTTCCGGTTCAGTCTCATCATATCGATGATACTCCATTTCGTCGTGTTCGGGGGATATATCGTGTCCAAGTACTGGCCGCGGTCGATCTCGATGGACAACGGAATGGATCTTGAACAAGCGGATATCGAACTGGATATTCCGCCTGAACTGATCGGCGGAGACACGTCCCCCTCTCCGGTTGAAAAACAGGAATGGGTTGAGGGAACCAAAAAAGATGGTTCCGATCATGTGGATGATGATATCAATACGAACAAGGTCTCGGGTGACGGAACTGACCCCGACGGATATCTGTTTTCGTTTAACGGAGATGTGGTGCCGCAGGTCATCACGGATTTTGATGTGAATCAGTATTATCCTCAGGCGGCGAAAGATGCCAATATCAAGCAGTACACCGTCGTGGTTCTGGCTCAGATAGATGAAAACGGCAAGCTGATGAGCATGAAGGTAATCTCGGGAAAAGCACCGCATGGATTCAATGAGGCGGCAATCAAGGTCATGAACCGCTGTCGTTTTTCACCCGGGTATAAGTCCGGGAAGCGCATCAAAATGACGCACAATTTCCCGATTAATTTTGTTCAGAATGATTGAGGGATTATAGATATGTTTCAGCCGATATGAGTGCCGGTTTGAGAGTATATTAAAAATCAAAAAACCGGCGGAACCTTCTTTTAACTTTTGCGAACAGTGTTTCAAAAGCGATAGAGGGGAAATGATCTCTGGCTTCACTGAGATTATTGATTGTGGTATCCCGGACAAGATTCCATAATAGGGTTTTATCCGGTGTTGAATGGAAATAGTCAAGGTTAACCTGAAATGCTCCCTTATACGTCCGTGCTCCTCCTTCCGGAGCAACATATTTTATAAATCTGTTCAGATCAAAAGATTCCTCTGTTGTACGAACAGACGTATCGAGAAATAGTCCTCTTCCGTCGTCTCTTTCGATTATGGCAAAAACAGCAACCGCAAACAGATCTTCATTTTTCAGCATATAATCAGCGGCAACCGCTATTGAATCTCTGAATTGTTCATTTATATATCCGACACCGCAGAACATCCAGTCCTTATAGTAATGTCCGTTCATAATTGCTTTGCTGATAACGGTAATGGTTTCTTCCGAATAAGGGATATTTTCCATTTCGGAAATTATCTGACTGTCCGCATGCGATTTAAGCCACGCAACGCATTTGAGATCTATATCATGAGCGTGTTGAAAATCATCGGTATCAATTTTGATTCCGAAAAACAGAGCGGTTGAAATACGAGTAAGCATGTCGTGACTGATTAGAGAAGGATCATCGCTGAGAATTTGTGTGAACAGTGTTGATACTGCACCGACGTTTTCAGTGCAATATCGGAAGTGAGGGGAAATGCGGTCATCAACCGGTGTGTGGTGGTCAATATGGATGAGGCAGGGGATTTTAATGCCGATGTCTTCAATCCACGCGGACTGATAATCAAGCACCGCATAGCCGTCAAAATCAACCGGACTATAGATCCTTTTCACGAAATGGACAGGAATATCAAGTTTGAGAATAAGAGCCTTGTTCTGAGGCAGAGAAACATCCATGAGAGCTACAATGGCAGTACTTATATTCCGTTTGTCACAGATAAGTTTCAATGCAAATGATGATGCAAGAACATCAGGATCCGGAGATCCCTTAATAACTATCAAAAGACGTTTTATATCCTTTAAGGCGGCATTGAGACCGCTTATAAGAGAGTCCACATTTCCTCGCATGGTATTATGTCGTATAGATCCATGAATTTAGCCCAGAACCATGATTAATACAATTACCCTCAAGAAATCATCTTTTACAATGAAGTTTTCAGAGGGTCATGTTTAAATTATACCTTTCCGAGTCCCGCAAGAAGCCTCATTCTCCCTCTATACGGCTTTCATTGTATCATGCTTGGTTGAGTATAGTATATCAAAAATATACTGATTTTAAAGGGGTTTTTTGTATTTATTGACTTGATCAGTTCGTTAAATTAATATTGACACGGAAATGGCACCATACTACGTTTGCCCGGCCGAATGCGAAAGACATCTATTAACTGCCAAAAAGCTTATGCAAAAGTCAACCTCCACCTTGCTGTCTTGCGGAGGCGGTCTGACGGATATCATGATCTGCTGAGCGTCATGGCGGCTGTCGGCCTTCATGATCTTTTAAAACTGTACGAATACGAGCTTGTCGACGATGAACCGGGAAAGGTGAACATCACCATCACTGTTGAAGGTGGAACGTGCGCCTCAGTTCTTGAAAATGTACCGGTTGAGAAGAATCTGATTACAAAAGCCGCCCGACAGTATTTTCTGCAAATAGGGAAGGCTGCCAGAATAAAAGTCGGTATTACCAAAAATATCCCTGCAGGGGGAGGTTTAGGAGGCGGAAGCGCTGATGCTGCTGCAATGTTGAGGCTTCTTGATGGATGCAATGATAATCCTGTTGGAAATGAATCTCTCAGGAAGATTGCCTCGCATGTTGGAGCTGACGTTCCTTTCTGTGTTACCGGCGGACTAGCTATATGCGGCGGAATCGGTGACGAAATTGAAGAATTTGCCTCGCTGGATAATGTGGTAGTTCTTCTCGCAAATAATGGAATTCATGTCGATACCGCTACGGCGTACAGGATGATTGATCAGTCGAGATCCGAAGGATGGGTTTCTCATAATGTTGATGGAATACGGAACGAGCTGCGGAAAGCATGCAGAAGTTCGATTCGTGATATAACGCGTTTATCCCGCAATGATTTTGAATCTCCGGTTTTTGGCGTTCATCCTTCAATTGCCGCGGTTAAGGACGAAATGATCCGGAACGGCGCGTTCTTCTCAATGATGACAGGTTCGGGTTCAACGGTATTTGGCCTTTTTGATTCACTTGATAGCGCAGAGTCAACGCGTAAGCGTTTTATTGATAATGATATTCAGGTTGAGCTAACGGAATTTACAGGTTTAATTTAGAATTGAGGTGTCGCCAAGTTGGTAAGGCAACGGATTTTGATTCCGTCATTCCCAGGTTCGAGTCCTGGCACCTCAGATGATTAAGGCAGGCGACATATCAATCAAAAAGCAATAATACTTGCTGCGGGAAAGGGCGTTCGGATGAAGTCTGACCTCCCTAAAGTGCTTCATCCCCTGCTTGGGAAACCGCTTATCCAGCATGTTATTGATAATATCAGGCAGTCTGGAATTGATGAGATAACGGTTATTGTCGGGTACAAAGGTGAAGATGTCATTCGGTCGGTCGGTTCGTCGATCAAATATGAGTGGCAACGTGAGCAACTTGGAACAGGTCATGCGGTAATGCAGGCGGAAGATGGTTTCCGTGGGTTTACCGGTAAAGTTCTTGTTGCGTGCGGAGATGCTCCTCTTATTTCAGCAAATAGCTTTTCAGCGTTGATGAAAGAGATGGATGATAAGGATGCCAAGGCTGTCGTTCTGACAATGGTTCATGATAATCCGACCGGATATGGAAGGATGGTCAAAGACGAGAAGGGATCTCTCATTCGGATTGTTGAAGAAAAGGACGCGACTCAGGAACAGAAGCGTATTAAAGAAGTTAACTCAGGCACCTATGTGTTTGATTCCGGGCTTTTGTTCGAAGGGCTTAAAACGATTAAGAACGATAATGCTCAAAAGGAATATTATCTTCCTGATGTGCTTTTGTATATTATCGATAAAGGGTTCCGAGTTGTTACAATTCCGCTTGATGACCCCTTTGAGGGAAGCGGGATCAATTCGAAAGAGGAACTTGCGGCGATTGAAAACGTGCTTCGAAACGGGAAAGTGAAATGAACAACGGGATGAAAGTTTTTTCCGGAAATGCAAACAGGCCTTTAGCGGAGGAAATCTGCCAGAAGCTTGGAATCAGTCTAAGCAAAGCGGAAATTCATCGTTTTAAGGACGGTGAAGTCAGTATCAAGATTCTTGAAAGTGTGCGGAATTCTGATGTGTTTATTATACAGCCGACGTGTGCGCCGACCAATGACAACATCATGGAACTTCTATTGATGATTGATGCGGCGTTCAGAGCATCAGCGAGAAGAATAACCGCAGTTATCCCGTACTATGGATATTCACGGCAGGATCGCAAGGTTGAGCCTCGTGTTCCGATATCAGCCAAGGTTGTCGCGAATCTTCTTGAAGCGGTCAAAGTGAGCCGGATTCTTACGATGGATCTTCATGCTGACCAGATTCAGGGTTTTTTCAATACTCCTGTGGATAATTTGTTTGCGACTCCGGTGATGATTGAATATCTGAGTCAGAAAAAAATTGAGGATCTCGTTGTGGTGTCTCCGGACAGCGGCGGCGTGGACAGAGCCCGTTTTCTGGCTAAAAAGATGAACGCGGGACTCGCGATAATTGATAAGCGTCGTCCTCGTCCGAATGTGTGTGAAGTAATGAACGTGATTGGGGATGTGGCGGGAAAGAATTGCCTTATTCTTGATGACATTATAGATACAGCTGGATCAATATCCGGTGCAGGAAGAGCGCTCCGTGAAAATGGGGCAAAAGAGGTGTATTGTACCGCGACTCATGCGGTTTTTTCCGGGAATGCGGTAGAAAATCTCGCTTCCGGGGGTTTTAAGGAAGTGATTGTCACCAATACGATTCCCGTCGGTTCAAAAAAGGACGAAATAGGGAATTTAAAGGTTCTTTCTGTGGCGAAACTGATAGCGGAAGCTATCAATCGGATTCATGAAGGGGAATCAGTAAGCAATCTTTTTGTGTGATTGTAACAAATTGATATATCAAATTTCGGAATAAAAGAAGAGAGGATCCAAATGGCACGTAGTTTATCAGCTCAGACAAGAACAGAAACAGGGAAAAACAGTAATAACAGACTCCGCGTCGCCGGATTTATTCCTGCGGTAATGTATTCTCATGGAACAGCAGAGAATATTCAGGTGAACAAAAAAGATTTCGGTTCTGTATTCGGAAAGAAAATTTCCGAATCAGTGATCATTGATCTTGACGTTACCGGAAAAGGAAAAAGCCACGTTTTTGTAAAAGATTATCAAATTGATCCTGTTACGGATGAAATTGTTCATCTTGATTTTTACAAGATTACTGAAGGTGAGAAAATCCGTACGTCGGTACCTCTTATTATCATCGGTACTTCTGCGGGAGCGCGCCTTGGTGGTATTTTTGAAGTAATTGATCGTGATCTTCATGTTGAATGTCTTCCTACGGAACTTCCCGAGAAGCTTGAAATCGACGTTACCAGTCTTCAGATAGGAGAAGCTATTCAGGTGAAGGATATCAAGGGACCTGCGTCTCTCAAGATTCTTCTCGATCCCGAACATGTTGTGGCTCACGTGACAATTGCGAAAGAAGAAGAAGTTATAGCTGAAGCAACACCTGCAGCAGCTGCACCTGCCGCTGATGTGAAGAAAGAGGAAGGTAAAGATAAATAAGAGGCGGCGTATGCGCGTCCTCTTTTTATCATCCATTCTCTTTAAGGAGAGAATCCGTTGAAGCTGATAGTAGGATTTGGTAATCCGGGCGATAAGCATGTAAACAACCGGCAGAATATCGGATTCAAGGTTATCGATATTATCGCAAACAACGCGAATATCGAAGTTAAGGTTAAAAAGAAGAAGTCGCTGATCGGACGCGGAAAAATAAACGGAGAGGATGTTGTACTCCTCAAACCGCAAACGTTCGTTAATCTGATCGGTGAGTCTGTTCTCTACATTGCTTCATTTCTCCGGATCAACATAAGGGAAATCGTCTGTGTGTATGAAGACTCCACTCTTCCGATGGGAGAGTTGCGTGTGGATTTTGTCCAGACGGAGCCGACTCATGCCGGTATTGAGTCCATGAAAAAAGGCCTCAAGAAGGACACTTTTGCGAAAGTGCGGATTGGTGTGGGCTCGCCTGAAGAGGGCGAGAACATGAATCACTATCTGCTCAAGGATTTTACTCCTGATGAGCATCTTGATCTTATTGATGTTCTCAACAGGGCGGAGTCGGTCATTATGATGTTGTTAACTCACCCCGTGAAAGACGTGCAAAATAAGTTCAATCCGGAAGGCGCACCGAAAGAGATAAAACGTCGTGTCGCTATCATCCGTAAATAAGATTTAGTTAAATTTACACAAAAATTAATGGATAATACGAATCGGCCCAGAGGCCGATTTTTTTGTAGTATGTGATGTCTTTCACTCTATAGAGAACTTCACAGAATGGATAATGTATTTTACTTGGAGCTGTGCGGAAATATCATACGGTTAATTTATGGCGGTCCGGAAAACTTTATTTTTAAAATTGCCCTTGTGGGTTCACACTAATGGAATAACTGCTTTTCTCCTTTAGAATAAGTAAAAAAAACAGTTAATCAGTTGTCCATAAAACAGAACCATTGTATGGGCAATTTTATAATACTTCATGGAACAGATCCAACAGAGCTTTTTACGACGTGACTTGTACTCTGCACAAAAATTGATCCAAAATGCTTATATCATATCGTAAACTCTATATAGATCAGAGTAATATACGTTCCATACTCCGCAAGAATAATATAACTATGCCAAGAGTAATCGCATTAAACACGATACTTCTATTTGTACGTCATTAGATATATGGGTGGTTAGAATTTATTTGAACCACTATTATGAGATAACAATATTTAAATTAATGCTTTTATGCATATTGAATTAGGAATGAGTAGTTAATCAAAGTGTCCACAAGAGAATAAAACAAGTGAAGTGCATTGGGATGAGCTTCCTTTAGTTTTTCAGTTGCATTGCAATTTGCTTTGTGATTATTAAATCGTGGAGACGATATGAAAATATTATTCTGTTTGTGGTCATTGATTTTAATTTTTGTATGCCCTGTCAGATCGGAAGACAGTAATAACGGGCATGGGATGATATATAAGTGTCTTTCTGCGCGAGCGGAAGGTGATTTCAGGTCAGTGTTCCGGCTTGCAGAAAAGATATTTATCGATGGCGATAATGAGCAGAAAAAGTTTGTGTTGCATTTTGTTTTTGAGATAACCGAAATACCAGATATAATTACTGACGCTCAGGCCTGCCTGGAAAAACTAAATATATCCAATGAAGATGAAGAAATAAAAAGACTCCATGCGGTAATATCCATGCGTATTGCCTCACGTTTGGGGAAATACTCTCGTTCAGACGAGTTATGCGATAAAATGGGTATGATCCGATCTTTTAACGTTTCGTCACCCCTAACTATTGAAAACGGAATGCCGCTTGATGATATCTGCTCCGCTCTTGAGAGCCGGAAATATGAAACAGCAGACACAATAAATACATTTACTATAAAAACAGATCACGAAGGAGTGTTCGGATTTGAATACTTTTATAATAAATGCGGTCAGAAAGCTTTTCTGGGGGAAACAACTGTACGAACTAATGAGGATGGAAATTATCGTATTTTTATCGGACGTGCGGGAAAGATGGTTCTTGAATTCGACGGTGTCAAAATTTACTCAGGATTTAATCAGAGTAAATACTCTCCTGATCAGGTCTGCATAAAAGGATTTGTCCACAAGGGGAATCATTTATTAAAAATGTATCTTGCCGGTAATGAAACGAACAATCTATCGGTGAGTATCAGTATTGTAAAAGATGAAAATATCAGTAAAAACGATACATCTCAGTGGAAATTAATCAATGACGTTTATAAGGATGATTTCATTGCAGGATTCATCAGCTATCAAAAGGGCTTAACCGGGGTTAAAAATACTGTCAAAGAACGTATGGATAAAATCAAGAGTGATGATTGCCTTTACCCTTATGCCTGTTATTACAGTGCTAAAGCTGAGTATGATACGGCACAATCGTGGAAAATTATTGAAGAGGGCACATCCCGGTATATTGACCCATATATTGCAGTATACCGTATTCAAAAAGAAATAGATTATCGAAATTATGGAAATGCTACAAAAATATGTCGTGAAGTAAACACGACTTTCCCGCATTCGATATTTACATATCTTTGTAATATTCAGAGATCAGTTGGATCAGTCTGGACGGAAGAGTCTAACAAGAATATCAACCTGATGAGACACAAAGGATTTCCGATTCTTGCTGACCAGTATCGCGTCTGGGTATCTGAAGTATGTGGAGATACCGGATCACTATATCAAGAGTATATCCGGTTATATGAATCATGTATAGATGGAAGAATGATTCTACGCGGTCTAACAACTGAAATTAATAGAGCATACAAGTATGATAAATGGATTGAACTTCATGAGAAAGCGATTGCCCGTGACGGATATGGTGTTTTTGATTCAATTGCCGTTGCTGGATTCTGGAGTCGGAATAAGCAGTATGAAAAAGCTTTGCCGTTGCTGTCTTCTATTTTGAAAAACGCACCAGATAATGCTGACGCGTTATACGGTATAGCAAGAATATATTTCATGTTAAATAAAGATGATATTGCAAGATATTACTTATCCCTGGCGTTTAATGCTGATCCGCAGAATGAGTTGATTAGACGTGCTCGTGGATTTACATCGCCGATACATGATACGCAAGTTAAAGTTCCAGAAAAAGAACGGATAAATGAAGGAAGAAAACTAACGAGCAATCCTGTCGTCTGTCTCAGCACAACGACGACAATTAGTATAGGTTCAAATGGTGAATTTGAAAAAAAAGTTCGAGAGGAATATCTGATAAATGACAGCTCACGATCCGAATCTCTTGTGAAACGGTCTGTCGTGATAGATGAAACTCTTGAAACTCTGACAGACATGCGTTATGTTTCAATACATTCCGGAGTGTTTAAAGAAAGTCGTGATGTCAATTGGTCATCACTTTCTGATGAAGAAAGCAAGATGTACTATGATCTTATTGTGTATGATATTTCAGCACCAAAATTTCAATCTGGAGATATTCTGATATTTGAGTACTCGATAAGATCCGCCGGAACCGCGGTTAAAGGTTGTTATGATAACAGGATCATTTTGGGAGGTGAATTCAAAACACTTAAGTCAAGAGTCACTTTAAAAATCAGGAATAGCGCGGTTCAATGGAAAGTGTATAACTGTACACCTGAGATCTCTGATGAAAAAGATAGAGACGGGTATAGAATTATCAATATGGCGGTATCTGGGATTAATCCCGTACCGGATGAAAATGCCATGGTTCCGATAGCGGATATTGTCCCTGAAATCAGGATATCATCATTTAAATCATATGATGATATGTATAAGTGGTATTATTCAAAATTAGAAGAACGGCAAGGATTATCGGATGATATAAAAGCTGTCGTTGATTCAATCATTATAGGTGCTTCTGACAACAGGGATAAAGCTTCAAAAATTTATCGCTTCTTTACAGACAAAATTCGTTATACAGGTTATGAGAATAACCGAGGCGGATATATTCCGCGAAAGAGCAGTGAGACATTCAAAAGCGGAGCTGGTGATTGCAAGGATACCGCATTGCTGGTAACTCAGGCAATGAAGTATGCGGGAATAAAGGCGGATTATGTTCTGCTTATGACTCGAGATAAAGGAAAGGTCGATGTGAGTTTTCCCTCTTTATCAGCGTTTAACCATGCAATTTGCAGAATTGCTCTTGATAAACCGGTTTACCTTGATTGTACAGTTGACGGGAGAGAGTTGGATGAACTTCCCGAAGATGACAGGGAGGTGTCTGCCTTTGTGATTTCAGATTCAAAAGGATATTTTGAAAAGATTCAAGGAGAAGAGTATTTTCAGAAGAATGAATCAATATATACTGAAGTGGTTTTAAAACACGATGGATCTATAGAAGTAGATAGAAAAGTCGCTAAAACAGGATACTCCTTCAAATCAATGAAAGAAGAAGGGAAGTCACGGGAAGAAGATGTGAGCTCATTCTGGCAGGAGCAATTTCCTGGATCATTATTATCTGATTATGCGGAGACAAAATCCGGCAGAACATTTACCACACAATACACTCTTACAATTAATAACTACGTGAATAATTCAGAACGGGAGATACTTTTACCCGCCCACTTTTTAAAAACTGCAATTACTGAATATGCGAAGACCCCAACAAGGAAAACAACAATCAAAATACCCGGAGGTCAGGATATTGTTTCAGAGATTCATTATAAAATACCTGAAGGATATTCAAGTCACATTTTACCTGAATCAGTAACGGTATCATTCTCAGGGATTATGTATAAATCAGTATATACGCATAATAAGAACGAGATAATTGTCTCAACACATATCAGAATCAAGGAAACTGAAATTACTGTAAAGGAATACTCGAAATTCAGGGAAAATATAAGATCTATTGCGCATGATCAGAATACAATTATAACTTTGATAAAAGGTGAATGATGCGGGTATTGATACAAACTCTTGTTTATATTCTCTTCATAATTGTGTCTGTTCATGCAGAAGAATTTACAAGGGAAAAAAAGATAATCAATGCGTTTGAGTCCGGAGATGATTTCGCGCTGGCTTCAGAAGTCATTGATTTTACTGATAGATTTCAATCATCATCTGAGAGCTTTCTGCTGCTTCATGATATTTATGCATGCGCGGATATAGTAGGTTATGAACTGGTCAGAAAGAAGCTTAAAACACTAACTGAAATTAATCCCCGTTCAGCAGTTGAGGAAATGATCAGAAGGAAAGCGGTTGGGTATCTTTCTGACCTTGAATACAAAATGCGTATTAATAATGGAACTTCGTTCATTGAAAAGTATCATCCTGTATCAAAATGGAATATTTCGGCATTATACAAAAAATACGGACGCGGGGATATTGTGTTCGGATTCAGTGAAGACACTCGACCAAGACCGGATAAAGCTCTGAAAAATATTGCGATTGATAAGGATGGATACGCTAATCCAGGGAAATTGATATCAGGCGAAGCCGGAGTAGTTTACGCACATGCGGTTATTGATTTATCAGAAAATACCAATATCCGCATTGAGTCAGAAGGCGAGTATGTATTTTTTGTCAATGGTGTTAAAGCTGGAGAAAACATACGGGGAGCAAAATACAGATCAGTACGTTTATTCCACAGCAATGAAGGCGGTCCGTCAGTAATATCAATAAAAACTTTTGTGAATGACAGTTCGTTTAGAGTATCGATAGAAGATGCGATGGGAAAGCCGCTTGTCCCGGTAGAACTGCCAAAAGAAAGTGTATTCGGTCGATCCTCAATTACTGAGATTAATGATTATGTATTATCCGATTTGTATTCTAGACCGGAGTCTGCCGAGAAGGATTTATATTTAGGCTGGTATTTCAGTGAGTGCGGCAGTGATGAAGTGTTCAAATATTATGATCGTGCCGCACGTCATGGCAATTCCATGATATCATTTCTTCTCGCACATGAATATATTGATAGAGGAATGAAGGAAGGGAGGGACGCAAGAATAGTCGAAGGGTTCAGCCGCCTTGATGAGTTATTGGCAAAAAAACCGGGAATGGTTCCGTTGTATTCTCTTCAGCTGCAGAAGATGATGATGACAGTTGAAACGGAAAAGGTTTTAGCGTATATACATGATGTGCGGAAAAGAACCCGTGTTGATTATGGATTCGCACTCAGGGAATCGACATTTATATTGGAATATCTACCGGATATGGCCTGCAGAGTGATTGAAGATAATATTCGGAAATACCCGGATTCTGTACCTTTGAAATTGCTCCAGGCACAATTGCTTTTAAGAAACAATAATGCAGCGGGCGTGACTGCACTTAAACATATCGCATTATCATATCGTTTTATGCGAACAGAAGAGCTTATTGCCGGGAATGCAATTAAATCAGGCGAGTCATCAGAATTAATCGATTACACCGATATCAGCGGAGATGATAATTTAACAACGTTACGCGCAGAAGCGATGATTTCATGCGGAAAATATGAACAAGCGAAAAAAGTTCTGTCGAAAGCTATCTCGCGGAAAAATCATCCTGAATGGCTTACCCTCCTTGGAAGAATTGAGGTTCTTTGCGGCCGCGATCCAGATCTGTACTGGGAGAAATGTTCAGCGCTTTATCCGGAAAAAAAATTCCCACGCGATTATATCAGATATGTAAATGGAGAGGATAATTCAGAGCTCAAGAGTCTTGTAAATTCGAAAGACATAGAAGAAGAGATCCATCGTTATAAAAACGGAAAGGTGTTTGAATCGTCGATAGTCAATCGTGTATATATTACAAAAATCTCATATAATAAAACCGGACGTTTCTATTGTGAAGAAGTAATTTATCTGCGAAATGATAAGGATGTTGAAAAGTATGGTGAATACAGAATTCCTTTCAGCAGAGGCGTATCGATAGTACACGCTGAAACATATGACAGGAAAGGAAAGGTGGTTTCATCTTCGCGAATCACTGAAGTGAATTCCAGTTTATATTTATCTATAGAAGGAGCGGAAAAGGATAATCTACTTCATATTGCATATGAGGCAGATTCTTATAATGTAAATCTGTACGGATCAGCTTTGATTGATACCGGAACTATTTATATAAATGATTACAACGAACCGGTACTGAGTGCTGAAGTAATACTAACTGTTGATCGGGCTGTGAATGTTGAAATACGACACTCAAATGACTTACAGGGTATTAAGGATATCGACAACGGCTTTATCACAACACGGTTGAAAGCAAAAGCTATTCTTGGAGTAGAAAGTGAAGACAATTCACCTGACTCACGATCATTATTATCCTGGTACTCGATAAGTTCCGTACAAAATCATTATGATCTGGCATCATGGTATAGAGGCGTATTCCTTGGGAAGTTCTCACAAACGATATCTCCGGTTAAGACAAAGCGTAGCCGGGTAGAGATTATAAAGGATGTCTGCAAGGAAATAAGTACATTAATGCGATCAGGTGATGATAGTCCTCAATATATCAGATTTGCAGAGGATGTGTTGCATAGCGGAATTGCAACGGCACACGAAAAGATGATTACCGCGGTGGAACTGATTCGGCGGAAAGGGATTGAGTCGTATCCATGTCTTGCTGCAGAAAGATTTTATCCTTCAGTTGATAATGAAGCATCAATTGAAAAATTCAGTGCTTATCTTCTTTATGTGCCCGGGGATGATAAAGAACCTGCAATATGGATAGATTGTTCTGATCCGAATTTGCCGGTTGGTTGCGTACGGAGCGAGTTAGAAAATGCAACCGCAATTGTTATCAGTGACAGTGGTGCATTCATTAGGAAAGTATATTCAAGAATTCCTTCTTCAGAAACTATCGAGATGAACATAACCGTTAAAAGTACGGCGTCAGAATATTCAATCAAATCCGTCTTTAGGGGTGATTCAGCGAGAATACGTAGTTTTTTTGATGATAAAGACAAGTGGGAAAAACATGGAGCGATGTATTCCGACTTGTTTTCATCTGACAGTGATTTGGCGCAAATCAATATTTCAGGTAAAGATAGAGATGAGTTTGAAATTAAAATTTCAGGAGAGATGCGGGATGCCGCGGTAGAAGGTATGAAATCCTTGTTTCTTACTCCATTCAGGAAATCAGGGAAAATTCAGAATTATGCTTCTGGTCAGACAAGGCAAACCGCATTAGTGATTAAGGAAGGTTTAATCATCAATGAGAAGTATACATATGTACTTCCGGATTCTGTTTTGGACGCTGAGATACATAATTCTGAATCGATAAATTATGAAGGGATTACAATCGCGTACTCGGTGGAAAAAAAAGCAGGGGATAAGATACTGACTGCTCGAAGAAAGACAGTCCTGTCTCCTGTTTCTATTGATGTTTCACGATATGGTGAATTTACTGATTTTTTAAAGAAGTGCTCAGTCTTAGATACCATGAAAATCAGGCTTGATAAGAAACTGACAAAGTAGAAGCAGTTAAAAACCGCGCAATTCACACGTTTCAGCAAAAGAGGAAACATAATTACATAATAAGCGCATTGTTTCTTTTGAATGAGGTTTAATATCTGAAAACGACGGATCGAGAGTTTTGTCGTTTCTGAATTGCTGAAGATAATATTTCTTAACAGATCCAATCCATTCACGGATATCAGTGAGGGTATTAATATCTATGTATCCCGGGATGCATGTTGATCTCAGTTCATAATCGATAGAACTTGACTTCAAAATATCAATTGTTTGTTTGATCAGGTCAGGATTGATATCTGTTCCTACCAGTTCGCTGTATTTGGCCGGAGACGTTTTAATATCGACAGCGATGTAGTCAATAAGTTCATCATCTATCAGCCGTCTAATGATAGACGGATCAGAACCGTTTGTATCAAGCTTGATATTGAATTGCATTTTTTTTAATTTTTGAAGAAAAGAATACAAAGAACTTCGGAGTGTTGGTTCACCCCCGGTGATAACAACTGCATCGATAAGTTTTCTGCGTTTTTCAAGAGTGGAAAGAATATCCTCTTCCGGGAATGTCTCATTTCCGTCATCAAGAGCCAGTTCGGAATTATGACAGAATCTGCAGCGGAGATTGCATCCCCCTGTGAATATCACGGACGAGATTTCGCCCGGATAATCAATGAGGGATGTTTTATGAAAACCCTTAACGTTCACACGCGCAGACTTTTTCCGCGAGAGATTTTACAGAGAACTCTTTACGCTGGTGAAATTCTTCCTGTTTACCCTTGTTCCACTGGTTAACGGGACGGAAATATCCGACAACACGGGAATACACTTCAACGGGGACCTTTTTGTTCGACATGGCTTCCTCCAAGGGTTATTATATTTGTACAACTCGACGGTTTTCTGAAGAATCAGCTTCTTTAACATCAACACCGAAAGCTTCAAGATCCGCGTCGCTATGTTCGTACGGACAATACTTATATGAACCGGGTATATACCCGTGAACAGGGCAGATGCTGAATGTAGGCGTTAGGGTGAAGTAGGGGAGCTTATAGTTTTCCGCGATCCGGCGAACAAGTACTTTAGCCATCGCGGGATCGTCAATCTGCTCTCCTATAAAACAGTGAACAACTGTTCCTCCCGTAAATTTAGCCTGCAGATCATCCTGATGATCGAGCACCTCGAAGATGTCGTCGGTATAATTCACAGGAAGATGAACAGAATTTGTATAGTATGGTTCGTTTTTTCCGGCCGTAATTATATCAGCGAATTCTTCTTTATCAGCTTTTGCAAAACGATAGCTCACTCCTTCCGCAGGAGTCGCTTCAAGATTGTACAGATTTCCGGTTTCTTCCTGATATCCGATGATTCGCTCTCTCATGTGATCAAGCACACGAAGTACAAATTCTTTCCCCTTTTCGGTTTCAATGCCGCAATCAAGGAGATTTTGACATGCTTCGTTCATACCGACGAGACCGATTGTGGAAAAATGATTAACCCAGTATTTGCCATTGCGTTCAAAGATATCGCGAAGGTAGTGACGGGTATACGGGTAGAGATTCTGACGCGTAAAGTTTTCCAGAACCTTGCGTTTGATTTCAAGAGAATCCTTTGCGACATCCATAAGATAATTGAGACGTTCAAAGAAATTTTTCTCATCTTCAGATTTATATGCGAGACGAGGCATATTGATGGTTACAACACCGATTGATCCGGTTAATGGATTTGCGCCGAAGAGTCCGCCGCCGCGGCTTCTGAGTTCACGATTGTCAAGACGCAGACGACAGCACATTGAACGGGCATCTTCTGGTTCCATATCTGAATTGATGAAGTTGGCGAAGTATGGAATACCGTATTTCGCGGTCATTTCCCATATACGGGTATGTTCCGGATTATCCCAGTCGAAGTTTTTGGAGATGTTATATGTTGGTATGGGGAACGTAAAAATACGGTTTAGCGCGTCGCCCTGGAGAAGTGATTCGCTGAATGCCGTATTGAACATGTTCATTTCTTTCTGAAATTCTTTATAGGTCTCGGGCATGATCTCTCCGCCGATGATTACATGTTCATCAGCGATAGTTGAAGGAACAATGAGATCAAGGGTGATATTCGTAAACGGAGTCTGGAATCCGACTCGTGTCGGAATGTTCATGTTGAAAAGAAATTCCTGCATCGACTGCTTTACTTCAGTTGCGGAGAGATTGTCATAACGTATAAAAGGAGCCAGATATGTGTCAAAGTTCGCGAATGCCTGCGCGCCCGCGGATTCGCCCTGAAGAGTATAAAAGAAATTAACAATCTGTCCGAGTGCGCTTCTGAAATGCTTAGCCGGTTTACTCTCAATTTTTCCTTTGACTCCGCCGAATCCGGAGAGAAGAAGATCGCGTAGATCCCAACCCACGCAGTACGCGGAAAGAAGACCGAGATCATGCAGATGGAGATCATAATTCTGATGAAGGTCACGTATTTCAGGGGGATACATTCTTTCAAGCCAGTACTTGGCGGTTATGGCAGACGCAATATGATTATTAAGTCCCTGAAGAGAATAGCTCATATTGCTGTTTTCGTTTACGCGCCAGTCTGAACGATCAAGATAATTCTCAATCAGTTCAACGCCTTCGTTTAGAAGAGATTTTCCCTCACGGATTTTGCGGTGCTGTTCCCGATAAAGTATGAATGCTTTCGCTACTTTTGCATGACCCTTTTCGATCAGTATTTTCTCAACAAGATCCTGAACGTTTTCTACAGTGGGGATTCTTCCGTCTTTATAAATGATTTCAAGGATACCCACAACAGCAAGACATACACTCTCTGCCGCTGCTTTGTCGCTTCCGCCTACAGCTTTGGCAGATTTATAAATTGCGTCTGTAATTTTATCAGGATAGAAATCGACGACACGGCCGTCGCGTTTACGTATTTGCTTGAGTGTCGATTGAATTGAGCCCATGTGAATGTATCCATTAATAAGACTTGAAACTATTACGTTAGGCTATTACCAAAAAAGACAAAGAAACCCGCCCGACGAAAGAAAAATCGGGAGTCTGAAAAAAGAACCACTCAGTAATCAGAGAATGTCTTGGATTGATAAACTCTTGCGTAAAATGGAATAAGAGTCAATTAAAAATTATGTCACATGAAAAAAATCTTTTGAATTAATCTCTTTATTCCGATAATTAATATGTCGTATGAAAACTATTGAGCTTTTTAGGATTCTTTTTGTCAAAGCAAAAAATCCTTTTTCGTTGAGAGGTCAAATTATGAACAAAAAAACAGTTTTCGTATTGGTTTTGGTAGTATCAATCTGTTCCTTTGCAGGAGCAGTTATACCTGAAACGAATACTGGTGAAGCCATCATTGAAAAAATACGAATCACTGATCAGGATGTTCCTGAGGGATTCATGTATGGACACATTCCTTCGTTTGCGCAGAATGTGCTTCTAAAGAATCCATGGATAATGAATAGAGCTGCGATTAATAAAGTAACGAAGAATCTTTATCCGAATGGAGATGCGAGTGCGATCAAAAATATGCACTTGTCAATTCTTGCGAAAAAAGATCATGAATTCGGTTATGACATTGTGTGTTATATAATAGTATATAATGACGGATCAGCCGCACGCAAAGAATTAACTAAGTTAAACGACTTCAATAGATTTAATAGCGACAGAACCATTCTGGTGTATCAGGATAATGTGGCGGTATTTCTCATCGTTCAGGATGTTGATAATTTCAAATACATCCAGGAACTTAAAGATAAAATGCAACAAAGGTTGAGTGTTCTTTAGGAGCACAGATTATAAGGATAGAGAGAAATCAGTACTACTTAGTGATGACTGAATAAGTGAATTTCTGTATCGAGTACTGCATTCTCTTTTGTTTATTTGCATAAACAGTGCAGATGATGTTGATTAAGTGAAATTACCGGCTTTGGCCGGTTTTTTGTTTTATTATGGTCAGGAATATCTCAACAGATGAGTGATACGCATCACGTAAGGCGCAAACGATCGACCGGAAAGATACTGCGTTATGATTATTAAATACCCTTTTTTATCTGATTACGTGAGATAAGAAAATGATTTACGAAGCAGGAACGCAGTGTCTTGGAGGGAGAGCGTGACCGCGTATGTATATTAAAGCCATACCCATAAGTAGATATCTGAAATAGATACAAGATTATGAAGAGGGATATGTCGCGGGTGCGCCCGTAATTACTAAATTAATCAGCTTTCATCACGTGATGTCAGGAGTTCTTCCATCTCATCCGCTTTGGCGGCGATATAGGTGAGTGACTTGGCGAATTGGTGAGGATCGCAATCTTCAAGGAGAAGAGTATTCCTGAGAATTAATGTATCATCAAGAAGGGCAATTGCGCCGTAATCGATAGCTGCGTTCATTTTGAGCGCGTATTTGAAAAGTTCCGCAAAGTCTGATTTTACTTTTGCAATCACTGAATAATAATTGATCAGCCGGTCTCCGGATTCATCGATTGTCAGCGTGACCATCACATTCTGCGATCGGTCGTTATCAAATTCGATATTCGTGTTATACACACCGTCTTTGGCTTTATGAAATTTTATTTTAAATTCAGAAGCGATTGCTGCGATAAATCCGTCAAATACTTCCATGGTGTCCCTCGTTTTGATTATAACGTCAATGGGAGTATACAGACATAATGCATAAAGTCAAGATGATAAAAAGCCCCCTGATATCGGGGGCTGATGTGTTTTGCTTAATAGGGCATTGAAGAACTGCTTTTATCTTTATTCAAAAACATCGTTTCTTAAACCGCCCTTATATCAGTGACGAAACAATGTCTGGCCGGATATTCCCTTGTGACAGTATTGACTGAGCAGGATTTTCCCGTATCATCGATGAGTATTCTTCCTTTGATGCAATACTTTTTCCGTATGAATAAGAAGCGTCAAATTTACGTCCTGTATTCTCAATCTGTCCGGCCATTTCTTCCTGTCGGCGGAGTAATGATTGTTCAACTGTTGATAGTTCTTTAGGATCAGGCTTACCGCTTCCCGCGATTTTGATGAGCTTATCAATGTCTTTATCAAGTCCGGGGATATCCGGATTTTCGATCGGTCGGGAATTTGTCTGCGTCTGTTGAACTGCGGGAGACGGGATACCCTGTCCGCCGTTCTGCTGAAGTGAAGTCTTGATTCCGACAAGTGTTTGAGCGATATCGTTTGTATCGACTACTCCTGTTGCCATAGTCGTTAATGCGATTGAACGGAGTTTACTGGATACATTGAGCGCTTCCTGAACAATACCGCTTGCGGTCTGCATGAGCGTCATTGCATTTGCCATTTCTCTCAGTGTTGAAGAATGGATTCCCGCAGATTGCTGCGGCATCTGTTGTGTCTGAGTTACAAATCCATTGTTTTGCGGATTTTGTTGTACCGGTTTTATCGTTATCCGCGAAGAAAGATCGTTCCTGATTTCCATATTAATCCCTCCCTTGAATATGGATCCAGCAAAGTGTATATAAGTACCGGAGAATTCCCATTTCTCCAGTAGTGCCCGCTACAATATACTGACGGATTACCGAGTCTGTCAAATTAATTACATAATCCGGCTAACATGTCGGTGTCTCTGAAGAAGGGAAAGGAGTAATATTGCGAAACTATGTTGTATACATATAATATCAAACATACTAAAGATATTACCGCGGCTAATTCGAATAATAAAAGATGGTTAATCACAACGCATGCAGGTTTATTATTGAATAATGGGTTTTAAATTGATGAAAATGAGAGAATAATGTTTATGTAGAATAACAATCCGGATGTGCTTATCTTCAGCAAGTAATCGTATCATATAACGAAACATTGTCTTGTCCGCGGTTATAATTTGGCTGATTTGATGTGTATATTAATCTTTTTGTGGTAAAACGTCATAATTTTGTTGCCTAAAATGAATGCAGTTGCTGATACTTTCATGCGGAGGAAAAATTGAAAAGAGCAGTACTATTGATTTTGTTCATTCTTCCGTTCCTCTCCTGCGATAATGATAAAGAAGGGGATCGCTATACTATATCAAATATTATCGTTGCCTCATTTCATGTTATTAAAGGGAAGGGGATAGATTCCCTTACATCTGAGGAGATTGGAAAGGAAATTGATAAAATGTACCGCTCGCCAGACGAGATTCTTCAGAAGCCGAGTACACTTCGTCAACAGAGCGACGGGACGAATGACTACGGCATAATTTTTGAAGACAGGATACAAGAGGACAGATACCAGGACTCAAGGACGAAGAAAGATTTTTTCAAGGAGAGAAGAGCAAAATGAAAACAGTATACAACAAGAATGTACTGATTATCGGCGGGGACACGAATCTCGGACAATCGATTGCGCTAGCGTTCTCAAGTGAAAGCGCAAATATCATCGCGTTCGGCAAGGATCGGGAAAAGCTTGCGGATATCGAGAGAACAATTGGAACACGAAGAAAGAAAATCAGAACATATCGTTGTGATCTTTCAATGCGCAAAGAAACACTCAGATTATTCGATGATATTATCAAGTATCATGACCGGATTGATATTCTTGTTTTTGCGGATACCGTAGCGACGGGTGAGCTTTTTGAAAAAAGAGATCCTGAAGATATGGTGGCTCTTGTTAATAACGCGCTCGTTTCAAACATTTGGTTTACTAAAATAGTGTTTTCTCATATGTTGCAGAACAATTTTGGTGAAATCGTATATATTCCGCAATTCAAACCCGCGGAAGGATCAGATGGAATTATTGAAGGTCTTTGTATCGGCGGTTCTATCGCGATGTTTGAAGGTATGAGACATTACCTGAAATCAGCGAATACCGATATACCGGTGATTATCGCGCATTATTCAGGAAAAGAGCATAATACAGATCATGCGGCCGCGGCTGTCCTGAACGCGGTAATTAAGGGTAAAAAGAATATCCGCTTGTAATCGAACGGGGAAAACAGTTTATGAAGGAAATCAGACTTATGGGCGGTTTGAATAACTGCGTGGTTCATTGGTTTAAAAGAAAAAAAGCAGTTTTATCTTTAGTGAGTGCCCACAAAGGTACTTTTAAAAAGGTGTGTTTTAAAAGTACCTCAATTGTTATATTCCTTATTATGGTTTCCACTGCTGGATGCGATAAGGGCGGTGGAAAGATACTCTTCGGGAACCAGGAAGGTTCTCCTCTTAAAAATAACGATGATGTCCAGAAGGCCTGGGATATTCAGAACTGCTTTCGACAGGTGTATGAGCTGAACCAGGACAGGGTGGTGTTCATCAGTACGGAACAGGTGATAAAACTTCCTTATCATCCATTCAATGAATTTTTCGGAATACCCACTGAGGAAAAGCGGACTAGCCTCGGTTCGGGTTTTGTCATATCGGAAGATGGATTTGTTCTTACGAATTTTCATGTTGTTGCGCCAACCGGACGAATCGTTGATATGATAACAGTCATTATTGAAAATGTTTCTTATAAGGCAGAACTTCGCGGGTATGATTCACGCCTTGATATCGCTCTTCTGAAAGTCGAAGCTAAAAAGCCCCTCCATCCTGTGTACCTCGGGAATTCAGATGAAGTCAAAGTGGGTGATTGGGCGATAGCGATTGGGAATCCATTCGGTTTGACCAAAAGTTTTACAGTGGGAGTGGTCAGCGCTACCGGACGAAGGGATGTTTCCAATGACCGGGAATCGTATTTACAGACTGATGCAGCGATAAATCCTGGAAATTCCGGAGGACCGCTTATTAATATCCGGGGAGAGGTCATTGGAATTAATAGAATGATCTATTCGCAGAGCGGTGGGTATATGGGTATCGGGTTCGCAATTCCGATTAATCGGGTCAAGGACTCTCTCGAAAAGATGAAGTCCGGAAAAGCCGTCAAACGGGGAACAATCGGTGCTGATTTACTGGCGATGACTCCGGATTTGGCATATCAGCTCGGATGGGAATACAATATAGGTGTGGTCGTTCAGAAAATACAGGTACGGGGAGCGGCCGCTAAAGCTGGGATGAAACGTGGGGATATTTTGTATTCTGTTGAGGGAAATGAAATTCATGGTGTCGGTGAGCTTCTGCAGATTATTGAAAATACACCTGTCGGAACGAGCCTCACTTTTCTTGGGTGGCGACAGGGGCGAAAAATAAAAATTTCCGTAATTGTTGAAGGAAAATAGTCTGGAAAATATTAATATTGCATAAATATGCCATTTTTCGTACAATGACGTACGATATTTTGTGATCTTTCTGCCTTTATGAGTGAGAAACGTCCGATTTAAGATTTTTTCGGTTTTTCTAGGGCGTTCGGTTACGGTGATCTCCTTTGCTTCTCATATAAATTGTGAAAAGCGGTTAAGACCGTGATAAGAAGACGGTTGAATATGACGATTTTGATCCTTTGCACACTGGATACAATGCCGTCGATTACCGGAAACTCGATTATTAAAAGCAGAAATACGATTCAAATGTTCTGTGATCAGACCCATTTAAAAGGTATTATTCGAAATGCAGTCGCTTGGGAAAGACATTAAATTTGAAAAGTGGACATTAATTACGCTGACTCTCTTTACGATATTGGGAGGGATTTTCTTCGGATATATTACTTCGGAGATTAAAAATTTTTCCGGTATATCCAACCTCAAACAGTTTCAGCCGGCGATTCCAACCAAACTCTATGATGTTAATGGAGAGCTCATTTCAGAGCTGTTTCTTGAAAAACGTGATCTTGTATCATATGATGATATTCCTAATTGTCTGATTAACGCGTTTTTGGCGACTGAAGACCAGGAGTTTTACCAACACTTCGGATTGAATCCGAAAGCGATTTTCCGTGCCGCGATAAAAAACGCCATGGCTTTGAAAGTTGTGCAGGGCGGATCGACAATCACTCAGCAGTTAGCGAAACGATTGTTTACCAAAGGGGAAAAGAAACTTACCCGGAAAATCCTTGAAGTCATTCTTGCGATGCAGATTGAGAAAAAGTTTTCCAAAGAGGAAATTCTTGAGATGTATTTCAATCAGATATATCTCGGAAAAGGTTGTTACGGAGTATCTTCCGCGGCGAATCTCTTTTTCAATAAAAAAGTGAAGTATCTTTCTGTCGCGGAAAGTTCTATTCTTGCCGCTCTTCCTTCAGCTCCTGAAAAGTATTCTCCGATTGATGATGCTCATGCGGCATATGCGAAAAACAGGGACATTCTCAACCGTATGGTGGATGAGAATTATCTTACAAAAGAAAAATCAGATAAAATTTATAGTGAATTCTGGCCCGCGTTTATTGACTCGGTCAAACTTGATTATCCGACAAAAACAGTTCATTCCCGTACAGTGGATAACGCACCTCACTTTACCGACTATGTACGTCAAATTCTTGTTTCCCGTTTCGGAAAAGATGTTGTATACAACGAAGGTCTGAATGTCTACACAACTCTCAATCTGAAGCGTCAGAAGGTTGCGGAAAAGCTGATATCGGAAGGTGTCGCCAAACAGGACGCGATTTCATCAATCACCAATAAATATGCGTCAGGCATGGTGGATCGTGGTCTTTTCGGAACGTACTCGACATTGCAGAGTATTTTTTCTCTTCCGGGTGTAGTCATAATCCAGGATGCAAATACCATTGCACAGAAAGCGATTTCGGAAAACCTGCTGGATGAAGCTGATATTATTACTCTTTTCGCTGATGTGAAACAGAATGATGTATATAATAAGTTCCGGATGGGAGTTGTTCAGGGGCTTTCATCGAGTCTTCATGTTGAAGGCGCGTTTATAGCTATTGAACCTCAAACGGGATATATTACCACAATGGTGGGGGGATCCGCATTTCAGGTTTCCAATCAGTACAATCGTGCGGTGGCTGCCCGTCGTCAGCCGGGATCGTCTTTCAAACCATTTGTATATGGAGCGGGAATTGATTCTCACGCAATAAATGCGGGAATGGCTCTTCCTGACGCTCCGATTGTCGATGTCGACGCTACAGGCGAAACATGGGCACCGGGTAATTACGAGGGTGATTATTCAGGTCTGGTTCGTATCCGAATGGCGTTGATGAAGTCTATCAATATTATTTCTGTCCGTATATTCGATCTTACCGGTGCGGATAGAGTAATCAATTATGCCGCTAAAATGCTTAAAGTGTCTCCGAGTCGTTTCACTCCTACGCCATCTCTTTCTCTCGGCAGTACGGAACTCACACCTCTTGAAATGGCAACAGGGTATTCCGTATACGCAAATCGCGGACGCGATGTTATTCCCTTTGCAACACGGTATGTTGTCGATCGTGATGGAAATGAGATGGCAAATATAGAAGAAGAAGTCGGTAATACAATTGCGATTAAAGAACGCGACGGTACTATTCAGATAATTCCCGAAGATGTGGCTTGGATTATGACGTCACTCATGCAGTCGGTATGTGATGGCGGTACCGCGAGTTTCGCAATAAAACAGGAAGCGCAGTTCTCAAAGAAGTGCGCCGGAAAAACAGGAACAACATCGAATTGGACTGACGCATGGTTTTGCGGGTTCACTCCTGATGTTGCGGCCGTTGTGTGGATAGGGTATGATAAACCGTTCATGTCTCTTGGACGCGGACAGGCCGCAGCCGGAGTTGCTGCTCCGATTTGGGGTAAATACATGAGAGATATTTATAACGGGATGCCGGATCCGGTGTTTCCCGCTCAACCGGATACAGTCGTTATGGGCGGCGTTTGTGCGTATACAGGACTCATCCCAGGGCCGAAATGTCCTGGTGCCGGAGAGTATATGTTGAAAGGAACAGGCCCGTCGCGTTTATGTGACGGAAATCACCAGAAGATGCAGTCAGTATTGGAACGATATATGGAAAAAGAAGGAATATCATCAGGCAATGAGTAAAGAAAAAGAGAAAGACAAAAGCTATCACTTCAAGCTCGGCGATAAAATCGTTTATCCGATGCACGGAGTGGGCGCAATCGAATCGATTGAAAAGAAAGAAGTGCTCGGGCAGAAGGCCGAGTTCTATATCATCCATATCGTGAATAACGGTATGAAGGTGATGATTCCCGTCAAAAACGCTTTAACGGTCGGGATTCGCAGTGTCATCTCAAAGAACGAGGTGAAAAAAGTTCTCGAACTTCTTAAACGTAAAGACGTGAAGATCGAGGATGATTGGAAACTTCGTTACGAGAACAATGTGAATAAGGTTAAGAGTGGGAATATTCTCGAAGTGGGTGAAGTTGCCCGCGATCTTTTCCGCCGGGGAAGAGAGAAAGAACTTTCCATAATGGAACGTAAATTGTACGAAAGCGCATATAACCTTCTTATTCACGAAATTGCAATGTCTAAAAGTGTTGATGTGGAAGAAGCGGGCAATATCGTTTCAGAAGCTCTTTCGTCAGGTGAATAACGTTTATTGAGGACGGTTGTTGCCTGATTCCTGTTGACGAGAAATGGTTATCCGCTGGTTAATATACCTGCATAGAAAGAAATACAATATGTTGGTGTCGTCTTACCCGGTCAAATACAGAGGTTTTCATGATTAACTTATTGCGAATATTGTTTATCGTCATTACGGCACTTTTTTCAACGTTGTTTTTTATAAGAGTTTCCCCTCTTGCGGCGGGTATTGCCGGGGTTTCATCTGTATTAGCGGCGCTGGTAATCGTTATTGTCATAGAGTATGTAGCGCATACGATTCAAACTAAAGCACTTATAGCGGCGGTGATTGGACTTATTACGGGATTGTCAGCAGGTCTTCTTGTTGTCGGACTTGTATCTCTTATTCCTTTTAGTTTTGATACCGTTACTATGACTGTCATGAAAGCAGCCGTTGCTCATTTAATCGCATTTGCGGTTATGATGTTTTTTGTCATAAAAGCGGAGGATATCGCGCTATTCGAATGGCTTGTTCCTTCAAAAACAGAACAGAGCAATGGAAGTATTTCTTACAAGATTCTTGATACAAGCGTCATTATTGACGGACGTATTTCAGATATATGTGACTCAGGATTTATTGAGGGCGTGCTTGTCATCCCGACATTTGTTCTCAATGAGCTTCAGCTGATCGCCGATTCCGCTGATTCATTGAAGCGCAACAGAGGACGTCGCGGTCTAGATATTCTCAATAAAATGCAGAAAGACGCGTCTATCAAAGTCAAGATTTCTGATATTGATTTTCAGGATACGCATGAGGTTGACGCGAAGCTTGTCAAACTTGCGAAGGTGATGAAAGCGAAAGTTATTACAAATGATTTTAATCTTAACAAAGTGGCTGAATTCCACGGTGTTGAAGTTCTTAATATCAATGAGCTGTCAAACGCACTCAAACCGATAGTGCTTCCTAGTGAAGAAATGCATGTCTCACTGATCAAGGAAGGCAAGGATCAGAATCAGGCTATCGGGTATCTTGACGATGGCACGATGGTTGTTGTGGAGAACGGCCGCAAGCGTCTTCATTCTGATGTCGATGTTGTAGTGACATCAGTTCTTCAGACAACTGCAGGAAGGATGATTTTTGCCCGTGTTAAAGAAGATCATTAAACCGGGAGTTAGTGTTTCCGCTTTTTTTGGAAGCCCCAGAAAGGATGGATATTCTTCCGGGCTTCATGAGGCGGTTTTGTCGGCGGCGTGCGTTTCAGTGCGCCGTTTTTATTTGTATGAAATGAATATCAAGCCATGTCTCGGATGCGGATTGTGCCGGGAGAAAATGGTATGTGTTCATAATGATGATATGAATTGTGTTATAGAATCCGTCCTGACTTCCGAAGTACTTTCATTTTCTTTCCCCCTCTATTTCACCTCAGCGCCCGGACCATTAAAAACGATGATAGACAGGTTCCAGATTTTATGGGAATCCTCTAAAAGGGGTGAGTATCCTGTCCACGGGCAGACAGGTGTCGCGTTTGTGACCGCAGGATCAGATTATAAGGAGATGTTTAATCCGTCTAAAATGATTCTGAGGCATCTGATGCGATCAATAGAAGGATCGTTCGATGAGGATTCATCGATATTTTGCCCCGGTATGGACAGCGATAATGGAATCAGTTCTTATCGGAAAATATGTGACGATGTCATCCATAGGTTTGAAAAGAATTGACGGGCGGGCATAATCGTTATTAAGTACCTTATGTCTTTTCACGATATGATATAAGCATTTTAGAATAGACTGAAGTATTATACCAGTCATAGTATAAAATGCTCTGATACATCGATTGATAACTTGTAATGTGGAAGACGCATTGTTACTGCGGATAATGAAGGTGATATGAATATTCTGATTACAAATGATGATGGAATTGAAGCAAAAGGAATTAATATCCTCTTCAGAACAATTTCTAAGGCTCATGATGTATATATGATAGCACCGTCACAGGAACGCAGCGCGTGTTCAAATGCGGTTACAATGAGAACTCCCGTTTCCATCATTAAATTTGATTCAAAGAGATATTCAGTATCGGGGTTTCCCGCAGACTGTGTGAATGTTGGACTATATGGTAACCTGATTCCAGAACCGGATATTGTCATATCAGGGATTAATCATGGTCCGAATATGGGTGATGATATTTATTACTCCGGAACGGTAGCCGGAGCACGGGTTGGACAAATCAACGGGAAAACCGGGATTGCTGTTTCGCTATGTGAAAATGGATCTGACACCTATTTCGAAGATGCGTCCGCTTTTGTGGCAGACTATATTAAGAATTTACCATCCCGTGTAATGAAAGAGGCGATGCTTCTGAATATCAACTATCCGGTTTTGCCGGTAAGTGAGATTAAAGGAATTGCATTTACGTTTCTCGACAAAAGGCGTTATATCGATCATTACTCACTGGTGAGTAAGACTGAAAAGGAATGGGAAACAAAACTGGAAGGGGTGGTTGAATCTGAATACCGCTCGGGCTCTGATGCGGATATGACTCGGAAAGGGTTTATCTCAATCACACCGTTGAACCTTGACGCGACAGATTATGCATTCAGAGATGAATTAAAAAAAATGCCGCAGGCGGTTTACTGATATTATGGGAATACAGAACGAAAATGAAAGAGTACGGGTACTCCTGGCCTCAGCAATAGAATTCTTCAGAAACGGGGATTTCGAAAGTGCGATTGAGGAACTCAAAACCGCGGACATTCTGGACAGCCAGAATCCGGAAGTTCTCTATAACCTTGGTATTGTTCACGCTAAACAAGGTCTTCATAAAACTGCTGTACAGTTTTTCGACAAGCTTCTTGCTCTTCCGTTCACTTTCGTTGATTCTCAGAAAGTAAAAAAACTTATTTCATACTCACTCATTCTCTCCAACCGTTTCGAAGAGGCTCTCGGGTATCTTCATGATGTACTTCGGTTTTCCCCGGAGGATGATGTTGCGTTCTCATTGCAGGGATATTGTTATGAAAAAATGAACCGCATTGACGAAGCGATCGCGTCATATAAAAAAGTGATAACATATAACAAGACGGATTTGAATGCATTCAATTCTCTGGCATATCTTCTCGCGGTTAAAGGGATTGATTTGGACAGAGCCTTGCTGTTGGCCAAGAAAGCTCTTCAGAAATATCCGGATAGTGCGGCATATAATGATACCATCGGATATGTGTATATGAAGCGGAATCAGGGAGACTTCGCGCGTAATTATCTCAAAAAAGCGTTGGAGAAAGATCCGACTAGCCCTGAAATACGGTCTCATCTTCATGAATTATTGAAAATATAACTAATAATCTCGTGAAACATACGATTTTGTACACAATATCGCAGCACAGAATTATCCGGACAACATCGATGAGATATTAGATCCCATAAAAATAGCGCTGATATGTCAATTAATGCGGTACAAATGCCGATTCTGTATAATAGGGATTATACGGAGGATAAAATGGAAATAACCGGAATGAATTCATGTGTATCTAATACAGTGCGTACTTCTGCCGTATTACCAAAAAATGAGAATACGCCCGAAATCAGAAGTGAAGATCTGTGTATGGATATTGATGAGCTGAAGGATTTTTTCTACACAACAGGAATGCTCAATGTAGAAAAGGAAGATGATCAAAAAGAACTGTGGGCATAAATACTATACAAAAATAAATATTTATTGCATAAAATTTTATTATATGTTTTTAGTGTTGATGACTCTTTTTCAGTGTAAAGTATTGTAATGAACGATTGTATTCATGTGAAGGATATTAATGAGCAGAGAATTGCGGGATAAAGCGGATATCATGATTAAAGAGCTGAGTGAATTTCTTCAACCATTGCGTGATGAAATAAATAACCTGCGCTCATCAGATACTCCTGCGCGTCCGTGTGATTCGGTCAGAAAGTAAGGGAGGAGAAAAATGCCTGCGAAAGGTCAGAGAAGAAAACAACAGATAATCGAGACCGCAAAGGAGATGTTTCTCACTCAGGGTTTTCAAAGCTCGCATATCGGACAGGTCTGTGACAAGCTGAATATTGCCCGCGGAACAGTGTATCAGTATTTCGGTAATAAAAGAGAGATACTGTATGCTATCCTTGATGATGTGGAAGAGAAGATCGCGGATATATTTGATGCCGATGATCTTTTTGATTATATTAAAACAAATCCGGGAAAAGAGGCGATGTCGCAGTTTACCTCTGATCGATTTACCCGGTGCCTCAAGACTCTCATATCCGAACCGATTGTTATCCGGTTGGTTTTCAAGGAAATTCCCGGTATTGATGATGAAGTAATAGAACGGGTTCAGAAATTCATTGAAAATACATCGAAAATTATCGTACAGGATATTGAAGAACTCAGAATAAGGGGTTTTTTAAGAAAGACTGTTCAGGCGGATATTATCGCGAAAATGGTTATTGGCGGGGTTATTCTGATTGTGCATGATTGCGAACGTCAGAAGAAAGATCCTTTTTCCAAAGAAATCGTCGCATCTTACGTTGAGACGATTTTGTGGGGAATTGCCTGATTAATATTGAGGAATACAGATAATCCTCCGTTCAACGGAGGATTTTTTTTAGGAAAACTGCTTGTTCGCAGCCTGGGACGTTATTAGAAGTGTGATTTCATGGAGAAATTGGAGATATGATGCGGGTGTATAGACGATCAATTCAAGTAGCAGTCGGACTGCTTTTTATCTCACTATCGGTCAGCGCACAGCAGGGAGCTCCGAATGCCGGTGATGTCGTTGCGCGTCTTTTCAGTAACGAGAAAGATACCTCCCGCGGAGCATATGATTATATCGCTAAATATAAGCCTGTTGATGTGGCGGTAAAATTAGGGGAGTCCCTTGTTGTGGGAGGAGATTCCGCAGAGAAAGAAATGGCTTTATCCCTTCTCAAACTGTATCCTTTTAAATCAGTCAAAGATATTTATGTAAAAGTTTTGGAACAGACTCGATCCTTTGTCGTTAAGAAAGAAGTGATAACTGTTCTCGGTAACGCCGGAGATAGGTCATTTGTCATTCCGATAGCGAAAGAACTTGAAAGCCCGTTTTCAGGAGTCCGGGAAAAAGCCATTTATCATCTTCGGATTATCGGTGATGACCGGATGTATCCGTATATTGTGAAACTATCAGAAAACAAAGATCCAGTGTTCAGAGTGTATGCATTGGACGCACTGGCATATATTTATGATTTCAGGCTTCAGCCCGTTGTACAGGCATTACTTCGTGATGAGAATAAGTCAGTGCGGCTGCTTGCGATTCAATGCGTACAGAAAAACGGAATTGATAAGCTTTATCCCGCGATTAGAACCATGGCAGGTTCAGATGCGGACAGTGAAGTCAGAATTGAAGCGATTAATGCAATTGGAAAGATGAATGATACCGGTGCGTTGAGTGTTCTTCTTAAAACAATAAGTAATGAGTCTGTTGAAGTTCGGTTGAGTACTATTCAGGCATTGCGTAAGATGAGAATGAAACAATCTTTGCATGCCGTGTCTGACCGGCTTGCGGTTGAGAGTGATAATCAGATTAAAACCATCTGCGTTGATATGATGATAGAGATGAGAGATGGCGGTGGATTCCGTGGAATTGAAAGAGAAATAATGAACGAAGAATACCTTCCGCTTCGTATCAAAAGTGTCTATGCACTTGGTGTTATCGGTGGCCCGCGAGTATCCGGTCTTCTGATAAAAGCGCTAGCTGATAAAGAGTATAAAGTTCGAGCGGAAGCGTGCGGCGCGTTATCAGGAAACAAAGACAGAACCACGATCAATGCATTGATTTCCGTTATACGGTCGGATAAGGAAAGATATGTAAGATTGGCTGCGTTATATGCAATCGAGAAAGCGAGAGATAAACTTTCCATTATACCTCTTCTTGATATGTATTCAAATGAGAAAGATCCGGTTTTTAAATTCAAATTATATGAAGTGACTCGATATCTGATTCAGGCATCAATGTAATGAACTGGTATGGGGGTTGGGGTATGCGTTGCGGAGTAATGCTGTTCATAATGATGCTACTGATTTTAACCGGATTTTCCTGTGGGAAAAACAGTGAAGCTGTTGAAGAAACACGCCAATATTATTCAGAAATGATAGATCTTGTTAAAAAATGTTCTGATACAATAGATAAATCAAGAGATGCGGACAGTGCTTCACGTGCGTTGAACTCGTTCATAGAATCAAGAAAGCATCTTCTTAATCGGGGAAAAACCCTAAGCTCAAAATATCCTGACCTGAGAACTGATCCTGCGCTTGTTGAGTATGAGAAAAGTCTTGAGACAGCGATGTCTGATTTTTCAATATCGCTTACAAATGCTATCGGAAAATACAAGAATGCGAAAGTATTCAGAAAAGCGGTTGAGTCTCTGAAAAACAGACATGATGAAAAAAGTAATAATTGAAATTGTATTAGATCCGGTTCAAATCAAAAGTATCGGTGAGACTGAATTGATTCGCCGATCAATTGATAATCTGATGAATGGTTATCACGGATTTGAAATTATAAAGAGATCAATTGATGCAAGAAAGAAAAGTTCGATAGTGATAAAGTATCGATGCGCAGTTGAACTTGATGATAAAATCGCGGATAGACTTATTGCCGATGGATATGAAGAATATATCGACTTACAGTGGCCGGATACACCGGAAATAAAACGAAAACCCTATTCTGTTATTGTAGTAGGTTCGGGACCTGCGGGTCTTTTTTGCGCATTGCGTCTGACTGAAGCGGGAGTCAATGTTACCCTTCTTGAAAGAGGGAAACCTGTAAAAGAACGCGACACAGATGTTCTGATGATCAAAAAGACCGGCATCGTGAATGAGGAAAGCAATGTTGTTTTCGGTGAAGGCGGCGCCGGGACTTATTCTGATGGGAAACTAACGACGCGAATTCACAAAGGTCCGATCGATTATGTGTTTCATGAGATGATTGATTTTGGAGCACCGGGTAATATTCTTTATGATGCGAAACCCCATATCGGAACTGATATTCTGTCAGGAGTTGTTTCAGCGATAAGAAGATATCTTGAAGATCAAGGTGCAGCGGTTATCTTCAATACGAAAGTGACGAACCTTATTACCGGTAACGACGGTGTATGCGGAGTATCTACTTCTTCGGGAAAAGAGTATCTGTCTGATGCGGTCGTACTTGCGACAGGTCACTCAGCTCGTGATACATATGAAATGCTCAATGCGCAGGGAATTGAACTCGAGAAAAAGGGATTTGCCGCAGGATTCAGAATTGAACACCCCTCGGAATTTATTAATCGCGCTCAGTATGGATCATTTGCGGATGCTCTGCCTGCGGCGGATTATCGCCTTGCATATAACAATCCGGAAAGCGGGAGGGGAGTGTACTCATTCTGCATGTGTCCGGGAGGAGAAGTGATTAATTCATCTTCGGAACGAGAGATGCTTTGTGTGAACGGGATGAGTTATTCTTCACGAAATGGGGAATATTCAAATGCGGCAATTGTAATGTCATTGAGCAAGGATGATTTCCCCGGAGACATACTTTCAGGCATTGAGTTCCAGCGTACCCTTGAGAGAAACGCATTCAAATTCGCAGAAGTATCTTCTGGAGTTCCCGCACAGAAAGCCGCTGATTTTATACGGTCAAAATGTTCTACGGGATTGATACAATCATCATATATGCCCTCAATTATAATGACTGAATTGTCATCAGTATTTCCTGATTTCATGAGAGAGGAACTGGTACACGGTTTAAACCGTTTCGATCGTATTATTCCGGGTTTTATTGAGAACGGATTATGTATCGGTGTTGAAAGCCGGACATCATCTCCTGTGAGGATAACCCGATCTGAATTGATGGAGTCAGTTTCAATGAGAAATCTGTACCCTGTAGGCGAGGGAGCAGGCTACGCCGGAGGGATTATCAGTTCGGCGGTTGACGGTGTAAAATGCGCGGATATGATCATTTCCAGACTATCTTTCTAATGCAATACGCTCTTGATTCCGATATTATAAATGAATAGGTAACTTGATCCCGGAACTTCCGGGTTCCCGGATTATATCCGGATGATTTCCTGTCAGAATAGGATATTGAGAATGAGACTGAGATCATTGACATTATACGCTATAACGATCTTTTTCACTTCTTGGATCCCCGTACTGCCGCAGGCAGCAGGTGATTCTCCATTCCGTGTGTACGTGAACACGGACAGGCTTACCTTTACTGAAGGGGAACCAGTTGAAATCACCGCGGAAATTAAAAACTACTCATCAAAAACGGTAAGTTTCAACACATATGATGTCAGCTATACCACGTTCCAGCCTGTAGTGTATTCGATGGATGGAAAAGAAGCGGAGACAACGGTCAAATACCGTATGATGGATCGTACAGTTCAGGATGTCGTGGCATATATTGAGCCGCGGAAATCGATAGTCGGACATGATGAAAAAGTTATTAAAAGGATAAATCTTCGCGATTTTTACAATCTTGAGCCCGGAAAAGAATACCGTATCAGAATGTTTTTTATGCCCGAAGCTAAAGCTCCATATGTGGTGCGCAGTGAGAATTCACTCACAATCCGGATTACTCCGCTTGACCGGGAATTACCTGAGCCGATTGATCTTCCGAAACATTATTCAGGCGGTATCGATCCTTCCGAAGTCGTTCAACTTTTTCTAGGTGCGGAAAAGTCCCGAAGCTGGAAAAATATGATCAAATATATTGATCTTGAGAAGTATGTAAACGCGTACCCAGATTACGGAATGCAATTCAATACGTCCAATGATGCGATGCGGAAAAAGGTTTTAAGGGATTTCGTTTCATATCTGTCTACTCCGCGTCATGATTATATAGTTGACTTTACTGTGACGAAAGAGGCGATACTGGACGACCGGAAAAGTTCATACGTTGATGTCAAGGTTGTCCGTCACGCGGCTCCGAGACCTTTCGTGTATAATTACCGATTTACGCTTGAAAACAGCGGCGGAACATGGCTCATCGCAAATATTGACGCAACTGTTTCAAAGGAAAGGATCGTAAACAAATGACCGAGATACTTTCACAAGATGAAATAGACGCGCTTCTCACCGCGATATCGACAGGTGATGTTGAGCCGACTGAAGTAGCCGCAACCAAAGAGCAGCGGAAGGTCAAAATATATGACTTCCGTCGTCCTGATAAATTCTCAAAAGACCAGATTCGTACACTTCAGATGATGCACGAAACATTCGCGCGTCTTACTACTACCGCTCTTTCCGCGCAATTACGCGCCCTTGTCGGAGTGCATGTGGCTTCTGTGGATCAGCTTACATATGAGGAGTTTGTCCGCTCGATTCCGAATCCCACTACTCTTGCCGTGATAAATATGGATCCGTTAAAAGGATCAGCAGTACTAGAAATTGACCCTTCAATTACATTTACAATCATAGATAAACTTTTCGGCGGTAAAGGCGAAGCACATAAAATAAGCCGTGAGCTTACCGACATTGAGCTTTCCGTCATGGAGAGTATTGTTGTCCGCATTCTTGGGAACCTCCGTGAATCATGGTCAAACGTGATCGACCTCAGACCGCGTCTCGGAAATATTGAAACGAATCCGCAGTTTGCGCAGATTGTTCCGCCGAATGAGATGGTGGTCCTTATCACTCTTGAAACAAAAGTCGGGGATGTCGAGGGAATGACAAACCTCTGTCTTCCATATATCACAATTGAGCCTGTTATTTCAAAACTGTCAGCACAGTACTGGTTTTCGAGTATCCGCAAAGGTGCGACAGACGAGAACCTTGCGATCATTCAGAGCCGACTTGAAAATGTTCAGCTCGATGTTGTTGCTGAACTCGGTGAGACGGAAATCAGTATGGGCGAAGCGCTTAATCTGACAATAGGTGATGTTGTTCTGCTGCATAATACGAAAATAGATTCAGACATGATTTTGAAAGTGGAAGGAAGAAACAAATTCAAGTGCCGTCCTGGTGTGGTAGGAAGCCGGGTTTCTGTCCAGATTGGAGAGAAAATCGAGGAAGTTCCGGACGATATGCTTATTACTAAAAAAGAAGAAGAGGAAATCTGATTTTCCTCTTCTGTTCCAGATCTGTAAGAGTTACATGGATCCGCTGCTGTGAACTTTGCCTCTGAATCGTTCAATTCTAAGATATCTGATATAAATAGCCATAAGAACCAACCCGATAAAAATAACAATTATGTGAAGATAGTACGGCATGACTCTGAATCCTGATGCAATGACCGCGTTATATGCATTGAATTTGTTCAGAGCCAACGGAATGATCTTTATTTTCAGATTCTGATCGCGTGAAAGTGTAAAATCATATCTGAAATCATTTCCGATGCCGTCATAGGAATATATAAGCAATCCTTCAGAATCCAAAATGTCGATTTGCCATTCACCTCCGTCGCTTCGGAAATACAGATCATTTCGCCCGCTTACCGCCTTCATTGAGTATATCCGTGCGGTTTCTCCGGCTAGAGATTTATCTGCGATTTGAGATTGAACAGTCTGTTCCCATTTTTCAGCGAACTTGGTAAGAGCATCAACTTCCCGTTTATAAATGGTTCTCATAATGAGATATCGGACAATTCCGGTGTTGTCATTCTCATTGTGATAAGATGTGAATAAAACTTGTCCGGACTTATATTTGATAAGAGTGGAAAGAGGTGCGTTTTTTAATCCGAGAGGCGTTTCAGTCTGTGCGGAAAGAAGCATTTCTCCATGCCGGATGTTTTCCGGAATGACCCAGCCTTCATGCCCGATATATAGTGATAGAGATGAAGCACCGATATATGATTTCAATTCACCTGATACAATTGATTTTAGCTGACTTGCACGGCCTATATACGGAAAGTTTTTATAAAAGGTGAACACATTGATACTATCCTGGAGATATCGGTACGAAAAGTCACTGAAATAAGCTGATCCTCCATTTGAAATGAAGTCTTTGAGGAATAAACCTGATTTGACAGTATCAACTTTATAATACTGATCTTTGAGAGAGACACCTTCGAGATGTGATCCTCTTGAAAGAATATTAACACTTGAAGTCAGTGGCGGCTCTGCTCCGCACGGAAAAAAAATAGCATCAAAAGATGAATAAAGTGATTTGTTTTCGATATCGCGGTATTTGATCATTTTGTGATTTATATGATATCGTTTCAACGTGTTCTCAATGTGATCATACTGATTCTCTACAACACCGACACGTGCCGGAGAAAGAGTGGTGTCTGATTGGGAGCAGGATATAAGTATAAAAAAACAGGGGATGAGAAAAAGATACATCGAACGGATTATATATGCTTTAAAACAAGATGGTTTAGATGAAATTCTATTATTGGTTTGGATCAAGCTTGAATAGTTGGATGTGATCATCAGAATCTTTCAGCCTCTTCAATTTTTCGTATCAAATCTTTTCGGTATTCAAGATCGTTTGAGATATTTCTATCAAAACACTCATGGGCGAATTGAAGACAGAATGCCGTAATGGAAGGAATTATACCATCTTTCACAGAATCACTCATGACTTGTCTTCCGACAAGTATTTTCTGAACTGCGTTGAAACTTTCTCCGTTGCCGAGACGGCAATCATAGAACGGAATGGGAAGAGGTATTTCCAGGTTCTGTGACACCGATTCAAGCTTTTCAAGCGGAGCACGGGTCAGCATCAAAGAGGATGTATTGTTGGCAGTTTGTCTCCACTCATTGTGTAGTGAAATAGATTTAAGTAAAGAGCGGCCAATAGAATAAAACACCGATCCTATTTGACGGATGAAAGATTCCATGTCAAACATTGATGGAATCTGTCCCTGCATGATCCGCTTGGCTTCAGTATGAGAGATAATATGGTTGGGATTGGTTGTTTTATATTGAAGAATTTCGCCTTGAAGGTTGAATAACGACGAAAACTCACTTTCGAAGTAGCCTCTCGAAAAAATTGAAGATAGATATACTTTCCCATTTTCATCAGAAAGAGGGATTGCGTCTCCATTGATAAATATTGCATATACGGAGAGGAAGTGAGTCATACACTCATCAAGGAAAAGGAAAAAGTTTTTATCGTACAAATCGCTTCCGTCCTGACGGCGGCGGTTCAAAATTTTCCATTGATCATCGAAAGCTTTTCTGACAAAATCAATCGTTTCAAACTTCAGATTAATCAGATCATAAATTGCATCATAGTCTGAGAGAATATTTTTTAGCCGGTCTATATTGCGGCGCTTCTTCGATTCCGGATCTTTTCCGTATTGTTTTAACGCTTCCTGGCTGTAGTCCCATTCAGTCGCTGATATTTTCGGCGCGCGGATGGAATAGAAGCGGATAATATCAGATACGGAAACCATGCGCTGGAAAACAAGCGCACTATACATTGTTACGAGCATCATTTCAATCGATGAAAGTGAGTATTCAGATTGGAGTCTCTTGCTGATAATCCCGTTTTCAGGATTAACAGAAGGTAGAAACGAGCGAAGAGTCATCATATACTCATAGACGATTTTTTCCTTTACCAGGTTACGTTTTTCTTTTCCTATACGTGCTGAATCATTGTCAAAAGGGAGAACCTGTTCTTTATTCAGATCAGGCATAGAGCGCAATTTTGTTTCAATGTTAAGGAGGATACCCTCTTTTGTGGATGTATCTATTTCACGGAATGAAAAGAAGTATGTACACCATGATCGCAGCTCGTTTTCAAACACACGTTGATCGCACCACTTCGCTTTTTCGAAAGTAAGTGAGGAAAAAGGGGATTCCATCATCCATGACTGAAAAATTCGGAGATAGTTGAATACTGACGGATCATCAGAATCCTGGTCTGATATGATCATTTCCATCAAGGACGAAAGACGTGAGGATATTCTATCCTGATGTGATTTCAATTCCGCACAAAGCTTGAGGAACCGAGTGGATGGTATAAGCCGCTTTTTTATAGTAATGCCGAAGCGGTTTGATGAAGATGCCAGATAGCGCTTACGGAATAATCCGAATGCTTTGAAGTTATGGTACAGGGTATTGATGTTCTCAGAACTTTGTGTAATTATTGTAGAAACAGGATATGATGCAGTCTGAACGGGTGAAGATCTTCGTACTGAATTATTGATGTCAATTTTACGGGATAAAGGTTCTGATCTGGGTTTATCGGGACAATTCTTCAGCAGGTCAATAATAGATCTGTAGCGTTCTTCCTCAAGCAGTTTGGAGTTGGAGAGGATTGAGCGTACGACACCAACCTTACCTTGGGGAATTTCCTTGGTAAGCATGAATGACTTCGCTTTGCGCTCAAGCTTTTTTAGTTCATCACGAGAAAGCACCGGTTTACCTTTCATTGATTAAAAGAACCGGATGGAAAATCCATCCGGTATGAAAATACCCGAATATCAGAACAATAGCCGGGTTTAACTAAGTCTTGAACAACGTGGATGCTCTTGAACGGTTTAAGAACCGATTTTCTTCCTGTATTCAGAAAAGGCAGTCGAAAAAACCGCTTAAATGCAACAAAGTTTATTAAAACCTGTCTCAATCCCCGAATCCAGCTGTATGCAACATTACCATCTGCAATGATGAAAAATGTTAAAATGAAGAAAACAATGAATAACTCCGGTTCTGCCGATTTTCTGACGTACTGATAACCGTGTTCCAACCGCTTCCGAATAGTTTTCAATTACAAAAAAATAATCCGGATATACCGAAACAGTAAAAAAATAGGGAAAAATACGTCGATAGCAATAAAAGACCCATCTCATCGTGAACTAGACAACATTGACGGATACGTATCCGGTTTTGAAGATATCCCTTGCAAAACCGGGTAAAATCCGTTTGTTATATGCCGAGTTTTTTCAGAAGATTTTCAAAGAAACCTTTCTGCCCAGCGGATGATTTTTCAGCCGGTCTTGAATCAACAGCTTTTTTTGCTGCGGGTTTTTTAACGGCTTTCTTTGCGGCTGGTTTCTTAACACTCTTCTTTGCCGCTTTTTTTGCGCTCTTCTTTGCTTTAACTGCCATGGTCTCTCCTCCTCGGGATCTATTTTAAATAATGAAAAAGGCGGTGATAACACCGCCTTTAGGATAACAAAAAAGGTTATAAAAAATCAACTGCTTTTTTACCAGACAACCCCAAGAGAGAGGCCAACTGCGGCAGTTTTTGTCTGCGGATAGAGTAACGTGTTCAAATCTACCTTGACTACGGAGAAATTCAAGCCGAGAGCAGCTGCCAGGCGTGGTGAAAAACGGTCTTTTGCTTTGGGCTTATTCTTTGTATCGGATGCGATAACATTAACTGATCCAGGTAAGGTGGAAAGCCCGTCAAGGCTCAGCTTAGCGTCGCCGCCCGTTGTTATCTTTGATTTAGGCATTATTATGTCCGCACCGACACCGACACCCAGATTTAGTATCCAAAGTGCCTGAATTGATGTTTGAAGATCTAACGGAATAACTACCGCTGAGCTTTTAACTTTATATTTCACTTTAATATCAGACACGCGGGCAGTTCCAAGGCTGCCGCCCAATGACATTGTTTGATCCGGAATATTTGAGAAGGAGATTTTGGTATCGCTCTGGGTATAGAGCAATCCTGTACCGAAAGAAAAGCCTCTCCATTTGAGTAGTCCTGCTACAATACTGAATCCGCTGAGAAGATTGTAATTAGCCCCTATTCCGAATATTTTTTGTGAATAATCGACATCTATATCTGAAAAAGCCTGCGAATAATTGAATCCGCCGAGTTTCAAGCTGAGGTAAAGCCCATCCATCAGCGGTTTGCAGTTTAATCCGAAATTGACGACAAAAGGACTTTGTGCGAATCCTACATACTCATCACCAGTTGAACTTGTCTTTTTTAAAGCATCACCGCTTTTAGACAGTGAATACCCTGGTACAGAAACGGCATACTGGGTTCCCAGCATTACCGCGAAAAGATCATAATTCTGATATCCCAGCATTGTTCCATTATGGACGGTTGCCGCATTGGAATTAGCGAATCCGCGAGCCATCTCATTTTGGTCTTGAATTTTGCTGAAATAATTTGAATTAAGAGTATTGGTCATTGTCTGGAATGCGTTACTGACGAGTGTATCATTAGCTGTTCCTGTTGGTGGGGTGATTTCGATTGTTGTTGCGTACACATTGACTGATACAAGGAAAGCGGCCACTGCGAACAAGCCTTTAATAATTCGCATAATTCCTCCATGTTTTCGATTTATTAAGCTGGTAATGTAAGTGGGTAAACTTCAAAAGTCAACAAAACTTATAGAAAGATAACAGACAAAACACTATTTATTGTATATATTTTTCTTTACTTGACGATTTGATGCATTATCCTTATCTTCCATATGGTTCTTTAAAAACGGGGATGAGCTGGATTCGACTGCAATGATGTCGATATAGTGGCGCGCCGATTGAGCTGTCGTATCGTAAAAATGGCAGGCTAATTTTAACTGCAAACAACGAATTTGCACTAGCTGCGTAAGCAGCACGTTTTGAGTGTCCCTCTCCTTTGGGGAAGCTCAAGGCGCAACAATCAAGGGATAGCCAAAGGTATTTTTTCCTGGATCTTTGGCGAAATAAAGGGAAATCGGTTCTAAGAAGGGTGTTCGATCCTCGGCAAGGGACTTAAATCAAATGATCGGAATACGCTCGTAGAGGCTGTACCGCCGTGTTGTAGGACGCGGGTTCAACTCCCGCCATCTCCAAATTAAATAAAAAATGCCGTTCATTGTATGAGCGGCATTTTTTATGTCTGCACGAAATGTAGAATTATGGGAACATTCTAAAATTGATTATTAGAGGCTCCCTTATTTGATATTACGAAGAAATCCGAAGTCTTTCATCGTTTCGGTAAATCGCAGTGAAATATGATTAAGAATCTCAGAGCGTTGAGCATTGAAATCGTTTTCATTGGTATTGTATCTGTTGTTCTGATGATCAAGATACACGATCTCAGAGGTCTTATCCGTCAGCGCGATAACAGAATCAAATTGATACATGAGCATTTCTGTCGAGACAATGCCGTATACTTCGTAGATAATGATACCATCGAGTGAATTGACTTCCATCGCTTTTTTTATCTCATCAGCGTTGTTTCTCAGATACGAGCGAAGAATGCCGATAGACTTAAACTTGAAATAATCACTGTCAGATGAAGGCTGATAGAAACGGTTTTCATCATCCGCAAATTCAGTTACTTGCGCTGAAAGATCGGGGATAATATCAATTTTGACGATGTGCTCATATCCATTCATTAGACGAGACAAAGAAGCGAGAATATCATCTCTGGATATCCTGCTTTTCTGGGGAACTCTTATAATTACTCCCATCTTTTTAACGTCTTTCAGTGTAGAACGTGAGTCGACTTCGGTCTTTACTGAGTACGATCCGCATCCGGAGAGAAAAGTGAGAACAAATAATGCAGTTACTATCTTTTTCATTTTGAACTCCGCTATTGTGTAAGCTTCCGCCCCAAATCAAAGGCGGAAATATTCAAGTCGATAAACTTAGGTTTTACCAGCGATCTGATGGCATTGTGCCAATCGTCGACCGTGAAGTCAAGGGATTGAGAGAGAACACCGAGCATCAATATGTTGAGCGCCTTCGCGTTTCCGATCGTTTTCAACACCTCTGCGGTATCGACGAAAAGCTGATTTTTCACATTTTCGATGATCCAGGGTTCAATATCCGTGGGATACCCTGAATCACCGTTTACGACGGATGACGGTTGTATCTGGAGACGATTTACAATGAGCTTTCCGGTGTCATTGAGATACTCAATCTTGCGGAGTGCTTCAAGCATTTCAAAAGCAACAATGAAATCCGCACCGCCTTTGGAAATCAACGGGGAATATACAGATTTACCGAAACGGACGTTGCATTCTACACTGCCGCCGCGCTGAGCCATTCCGTGAATTTCAGACTCTCTGACGTCAAAACCCGCGTTCATCGCGGTTTCCATCAGTACTTTTGAAGCGAGAATCACACCCTGACCGCCGACTCCCGCAAAAACAACACTTTTCATTGTGACCTCACTTCTTCAGAATACATTTTCGGCGTGTGATAATGACTGATGGTGCTTCCGAGGCAACCTCTTCTTTTACAAGCTTTTCCAGTGCGTCAATATCATTAGGATCAATCACGGTAACGCGGGATACACCGCATGCCCGGCAGAGAGCCTCAATATCAAGTTCACTTGTAGGCTCACCTCTCAGAGTGAATCCTGTTGAAGGATTCTCCTGATGCCCTGTCATTGCGGTGATACGATTATCGAGAATAAGAACAGTCCCGGTTCCCTTGTTATACACTAGATCGATAAGAGAGGTGATGCCTGAATGAATGAATGTGGAATCACCTATCACCGCGACGCTTGTGCGCGCGAGAGAGGGATTGGCTTTTTCGAAACCGAGATGCATGCCGATACTTGCTCCCATGCACCCCTGGGAATGCATGGCTGAATATGGAGGGAGTACTCCGAGAGTATAGCATCCGATGTCGCCATTCACGTTCAGATCGAGTTTTTTGAGAACATTGAATACGGAGATATGGGGGCAACCCTTGCATAATGCAGGAGGACGTGCGGGAACTTTTCCTGAATACGGAGGAATATGGTTCTCATGTGCTTTTCCGTTAATAGCCAGATCAACGATATCTGGAGTGAGTTCCCCACAGATAGGGATAATGTCTTTTCCCTTGCATTTGATACCCATTTTCCGCACATAGTCTTCAATGAAAGGATCAAGTTCCTCAACGATTATGAGTTCTTCAACTTTCTGTGAAAACTGGCGAATGAGTTCATCCGGCAACGGCCACATAAGTCCTATCTTAAGTATTGAATCATCAGGACAGGACTCCTTCACATAGTTATATGAAGCACCTGCTGTTATTATACCCCGTTTTGTGTTTCCCCATTCAATCCGGTTGAAAGGGAGAGACGGCGCCGCATCCCGGAGTTTCCGCATCTGTTCTTCTATGACGAGATGGCGAGGACGGGCATGAGCGGGGATCATAACGAATTTTTTCGGGTTACGGACAAAATCTTTTATCTGATATTTTTCCGGATCAGCAAGCTCAACAATTCCCTGCGAATGAGAAATGCGTGTAGTTGTTCTGAGAATAACGGGACGATCATATTTTTCAGAAATTTCGAATGCCGCTCTGGTGAAGTCTTTAGCTTCTTGTGGATTTGAGGGTTCGAGCATGGGAACTTTTGCCGCACGTGCATAGTGCCGGTTGTCCTGTTCGTTTTGAGAGCTCCATGCACCGGGATCATCCGCATTGACGATGACAAGACCGCCGTTGACTCCGGTGTAGGAAAATGTGAATAGAGGATCAGCCGCGACATTCAAACCGACATGTTTCATGCAACTCATTGCACGAGCGCCTGCAATGGATGCTCCAGCAGCGACCTCAAGCGCAACCTTTTCATTCGGTGACCACTGTGATTTAATATCCGGGAAATCATGCGCTACTGACTCTGTTATTTCAGTCGATGGAGTGCCGGGATATGATGCTACAACTGTGCATCCCGCTTCAAATGCACCCCGTGCTATGGCCTCGTTTCCGAGAAGAACCTTTTTCATCCTGTCACTCCCCGTGGATTTCCGATTTCATCATTATTTTGTATCCCTCTTCGGTAAGGGCTTTTTTGGCAAGCTCAATATCCTCGAAACGGAGAATCATAATCGGACGTTCATCATGACGATCGGTGAAAGCGTACATATACTCTATATTAATTGAGCGCTTACTGAAACTGTCGATGAGTCTGAGAAGAGCTCCCGGTTGATCGTCTATAGCGACCGCAAGCACTTCTGTTTTGGAGCAGGTGATGTGTTCAGCTTTGAGGGCGTTGATCGCGATATCCGGTTTGTTTACTATCATTCGCAATATACCGAAATCAGCGAGTTCAGCGATTGTTATCGTCTGGATATTCACATCAGCGTCGGTGAGGACTTTGAGTATGAACTGAAGTCTTCCAGGCTTGTTTTCAAGGAAAACGGAAAGTTGAGTGATATTCATAATGTCCTCCTATCCTTTATTACGATTGTCAATAACGCGTTTGGCTTTTCCAACACTGCGTTCGATTGTCTGCGGCTCAACAAGAGTTATTTTCGCTGAAATACCGAGGATACTGCGCATTCTCGCGGCGATTTTTTCTGACAGTTCGTTCATCACCTTGAGTTCATCTGAGAAGATTGATTCATTGACTTCAACCTTAACTTCGATGGCATCGAGCGCACCCTTACGGTCGACAATGATCTGATAGTGCGGTTCAATTCCCTTAACTTCGAAAAGAAGAGCTTCGATCTGTGACGGAAATACATTAACGCCGCGGATGATCAGCATATCATCGGAACGCCCGCATACTTTATCCATCTTGATCATGGTGCGTCCGCATGAACAATTATCACGATATAGTCTCGTAATGTCACGGGATCGGTAGCGGATGACAGGACAGCACTCTTTTGTAAGAGAAGTATATACGATTTCACCGGTAGAGCCTTCTGGTAAAACTTCACCTGTCTCAGGATCGATGATTTCAACATAAAAGAAATCTTCAAATACATGGAGTCCTTTTTTTGCCGAACACTCACATGATACTCCAGGGCCGATCACTTCTGATAAACCGTAAATATCATACGCATCGATTCCCATGCGGGTTTCGATTTCTTTGCGCATTTCGTTTGTCCACGGTTCTGCACCGAAAATCCCGCGCTTGAGTTTTGTTTTCCTGAAATCAAAGTCGGGCATATTTTTTGCTGCAAAGTCCGCCATATTGATTGCATAGGAAGGGGTGCACGCGAGCATCGTTGTTCCGAAATCACGGATAAGGAGTAGTTGACGGTCAGTATTCCCTCCGGAGATGGGAACAACTGTCGCCCCGATTTTTTCTCCGCCGTAATGAGCGCCGAGACCGCCGGTAAACAGTCCGTACCCATATGCCACCTGGAGAATATCCTTTTCCGATCCGCCCGCAGAGGCAATGGTACGCGCCATCAGAGTTGCCCAAAGATCTATATCATTTTTGGTATATCCGACAACGGTGGCGTTTCCGGTAGTGCCGGAAGAAGAATGTACGCGGACTACTTTCTCCATCGGAACCGCGAAAAGTCCGAAAGGGTAGTTGTCGCGCATTTCCTGTTTCGTGATGAACGGTACATGCCTGAGATCGTCAAGAGAAGTGAATTTATCAGGATTGAATCCGGCATTGTCGAATTTCTTTTTGTAGAAAGAATTATTTGTATAAGCGTGTTTCAGTGACCATTTGAGCCGCTCGAGTTGAAGTTCTTTCAACTTGGGAACGCTCATCGATTCATACTCTGGATTGAACATGAAAGACCTCTTGATAGATGAAGTAATAAGATGAATAATTCAACGCAGGATTTTGTCAAATCGAATATCGGACGACTGGACGGAAAGATTGAAAGGGATAAAATCAGAGTAATCCTCGGACGACTATAGGTGAGTTACAATTGCTGAAGATAGTAATTCCATAATCTGTGATTTCTCTGATATTTGAGTATCAAAAAGTATATGAGTATAACGTTTACTAAACTTAAAATTCGGTTGCAAAAGATAAAATTATCTGATTATCATACGAGATGAACCTTTTATCAGGTTATATTATTTATGGAGAAACGGAATGAGAAAATTTATGTCAATGTTGTGTCTGACTGGTTTTATCTGTGTATCTGTTCCTGCCTTTGCGAGCGTAACACTTCGTTATTATAACAGGGATTCGGTAGATCATAAGTTTGAAGCCAAAATGTCAGGGAGCACCTATACCGTGAAGTTTGACCATTCTTGTACATCTTCAGTGACTATTCAGGGGGGAGGAGATACCGCAGAAATAATTACTCCCTCAGGAACTGTCAAAGTGAAAGGCGGCGATAATATCGAAATTAAAAATGGAAAAATCACTGTCAAGTGAAGGTATGGAGCAGCCGGATGTTATCCGGCTGCTCCATTTCAGTGTATTATGATTTGGAAGTACTTGTGAAGTCGTTATTGTCCCAGTCCCCGTACTCCATATATCTTTGCGTTTGAATTCTGCATCCTTTCCCGAATAGTTTTTCTACTGTATAAAGCGACAGATCAATACCAGCGGAGATTCCCGCCGAAGTCATTATTTTCCCATTATCGATATAACGACGACCGTATACCGGTATTGACGAAGGTGAAAGGAAAAGGACATCATTTATTACTTCATGATGTGTGATGAATTCGCTGTTCTCAAGAAGACCGCATTTTGCAAGTACTCGTGCTCCGGAACAGACTGAAAATGTGATATCAGATGCTGCTGAAGTATTAATTACCCATTTGAGTACAGTTGAATCATCGAGGAGTGATTTTGTCCCGATTCCGCCTGGTATGATCAGAATATTAATTTCCGGAGAGTCTTCAAAAGAGTAATCCGGAATTGTTTTAAGTCCATTAACTGATTTGATCATATCTGGAGTCTTCGCAACAGTGAACGTGTTGCAATATGAATATTCATTTAACTCATTTGTGACAGAAAAAACCTCAAACGGACCCGCGAAGTCCATCAGTTCGATATCATTGAAAATCAGAATTCCTATATTAATAATAAATTCTCCATAGTGTGGGATAATCAAGAACGTACCACAATTCGTAGATGAATGACAGCAACGTGTGATAATAAGCCATTAATGATTGGCAATACTATTTCGTATGATTGTCACGATTTTAAAACGTCACTGTATTTAATCAGAGTACTTTACGCGGATCGCCAGTTCTAGGTAATGATTAACTTTAGAACAGATTACTAGGCTGATTTAGTGAAAGGTTGTGATCATCAACTGTTATAACAAGTATAGTATGGAAAATAATTGGTATGAGATTACTACAGGTTGAAGAATGTACAAGGTTACTAATTGTGTAATGAAACATGTATTAAGCTTAGCAGGGTAGCGTCATATATATAGGTTAGACGATTGAGTATCTGCAAAAGACTTTACTTGAACAAATCAAAAATGGAATCAATAAGTTGTTCATTAGTGTACGGTTTTGACAGGAATAAAGTATTGGATGAGTTGAGATCAATTTCATTTTCTTTTTGTACATAACCGGAAACGTACAAAACCGGCAGAGAAGGGTGAATAGTCCGGATTTTACCAACCATCAATGGTCCATTAAGTTTTGGCATTACAACATCGGTTATCACCGCATCAATAGTATTTGTTTTATTAAAAATGGCAAGCGCGGATTCGCCATTGGCTGCGTCGAAGACATTGAATCCGTAACGTGCTAATGCAGTGCGGGTTGCATGCCGGAGAGTGTCATCGTCTTCAACAAATAGAATTGTCAGCACTTTGTCTGTACTATTACTTTTATAATGATGTTGTTGTGAAGTGTTATAAACAGGATCAGTGTTGGTACTTGCAGGTAATAATATATTGAATACTGAACCTTTTCCGACCTCACTGTGAACACGCACTGTTCCTCCATGGAAGACAATCACAGAAAATGATGATGACAATCCAAGTCCGGTTCCTTTACCTATTTCTTTTGTGGTAAAAAATGGTTCTGATATATGGGACAGAACTTCCTCCTTCATTCCGCACCCGGTATCTGAGACTTGAATACTGGCATATTTTCCTTTATTGAGATTATAAGAATTATTACTATCAAGATGTTCTTCGGATAGAGCAATAGTCAGAGTTCCTTTTTCTGTCATCGCGTCGCGGGCATTGGCGGCTAGATTCAAAAGAACTTGCTCAATACCGGTTCGGTCAGCGGAAAAATAAATATTTTTCTCAGGTATCGAGAGAGAAAGTGTATTCTCTTCTCCGATAAGCTGTTGGATCATGCCTGATAGTTCGTAAATGGTTTGATTAAGATTAATCTGGACTTTATCAGCGGGTTTATCACGGCAGAATGTAAGCAGTCTCCGTGAAAGGCGGGAAGCCCGTTCTGATGCCGAAAGAATTTCATCCACAAAAGTCGTGTCATGTTCAGAATTCAGAAGATCCTGTCTAAGAAAATCCGCATAGTTGAGTATGACAGTGAGAATATTATTGAAATCATGAGCCAAACCGCTAGCCATGCGTCCAACTGATTCCATCTTTTGAGCCTGTCGAAGCTTGCGCTCATTTTCTGCAAGTGCTATCTGGGTCTTTGAAAGTTTATTAAATTCTTCCCTGAGTTCAGCGGTCTTACGGGATATCTTTTTTCTTAAAACAACATTCCACGAAATAAACAGAATAATGATTACTCCCGTGCAGCCAAGTATGATAATAAGAAGTCGTATCCATTTGGCAATGACGGAATCAGGTTTTATCCATTTGTTATAGATTATCTCATATTCACCGCTTTCCTTCGCATCAACAATACCATCATTAATCATTTCGATCAAATTTCTTCTTCCAAGATTGGAAACAAACGCATATTCAGTTAAAAGGATGGGCGAGCCGGTTGGAGTTATATCGGCGGCTATTTGACTTCGCTCCTGAAACGGTCGTCCGGAAGTCTGAGTAACTATCGCAACATCACCTTCGTTCAGTGAAAGCGAACGTAAGGCTTCAGGTTCACTTGATTTTTGTATCAGGTTGTCGCCGTATCCGAGTGACTTCAGCACATCAACCGAATAAGTTCTGTTTTCAACGAGTACTCTGAGATTTTTGAGATCATCAAGAGTTCTAATTTGAATACTTCCTTTCCTTACGTACATCTCATGGTATACAAGTTCGTGAGGGATTGAAAATTCAACTTCAGCTGCCCGCTGTGCTGATCGGTACATAGCTGCGATATCAATCTCGCCGCTTTTCAGACGATCACGGACCTGAATCCACGGCATTAACTTAAATCTGATATTTATACCCTGCTTGAGCGCTATATAACGGATAAGATCGATATTAAATCCTGCCGGCTGACCTGACTTGTCAATAAACTCATAAGGAGGAAAGTTGTTGTCACCGCCATAGACTATTTCTGTTACATTACTGTTTCCGAATGAGTAGTTTAAGCTGATCATTATGATAATTAATGATAACGAGATAAATAGTATTTTGTATTGAAGACTGGTGTCATTGTTGTCTCGAGACATTAAATGCGTCCTGATTGAACGGAATTTGCAAATATAGATGAAGTTTAATTGATCTGACAGTATAATTAAACATATTTTTTTGACCAATCAATCGCGTAGAGATTGATTATACATTGATGGATATAGGATTGTCATGCGCACAGAGAGTTGACATTACCATCATCAGATATTACTCTTTATACGACGTTTGGAGGTGAATTATGATAAGCTTTGACAAAGTTAATGACTCAACTAACGGGGCTCAAAGTGTGTTCCTGAAACCGAAAGACGAGAAGAAATCATTGCTTCTGACGGAGGCGGAATCAGCGATTCCCAAGTCCGCCATGATAAGTACAAGTGAACCGGGAAAAGGGACTAAGATTGATTTGATGGCATAATGATATAAAGCTGAATATGTGTCTTATAATCCAGATGTGATTACTAAGTATTATTATACGGTTTGTCATGTTTTGATGATTATAATCTGTGGTAATGGTATTGATTGAAATTTAGTATATTGAACAGTTATGTTATATTCACGTTTCCTTCCATGAGATAACAAAAAACACAACAGCGTTGCGGCGGCATGCTTGGCAATCTGGTATTTTTATCTACGATTGTTTGATTAATAATTCAGATAATTAGCAACGCTGAAAATGAATCAACAACACTACACTATCGTATTTTATAGCTACGACTCTGGAGACATGGTTGATTCTTGAAATATAAGAGAATGTACCGTTTCTGACAGGTCCTGTCAATCTAACCCGTAGCAATAGCATTAATTATTTACCGGAGATTTATTTCCGGTATCAGTAAATACTACAGTGGAAAGAGTATTGATTCCGCCTGGATATATTGAAATTGATGCGGGAGTCAGAATCGGTATTGCATACGGTCTTTCGATGAACAGGCGAAACGAACCGTCTTACGGAAAATTATAAGATACTTCGTGGCACATGTTTTACGGTATGACTGATACCACAAACAATAGTCCAAAAAATGGCCTAGACCTTTCGCAAACTGTCCTAGTGCGATACGCATTAACCCATTCAAAATTCTTAGATATAATTGTGATACTCAATTTACCGCTTGGCACTTTGTCCGTATTCTTTTCTGATATGCATGAAAATGTAATTGAATTGTCAGGACGGTATCAGCATGAGATCTATTGTGTTTGTGTAGTAACATAAATGTTATGCGGATTAATTGAGCAAATAATAGAATTGTATTCTATAAACCAAAGAGGCATGGATGAAAGGGATAAAATATTTACCATTGATACTCATAATGTCGGGTTCTGTCTATCTGGTATCCTGCGGGGGTGTCAGTTTAATAAGAACGGATTCTCCTCGTGATAGAGTGGGAAACCCGCAGATCACGGGCATCACAGATTTGGGAGGATTACCTATACCCGCTTCAGGATCTGTTTCTGGAAATGAGTCTGACGGAGTAATTACTCCGGGGGAGTGGATTGCTCTTAATGGAATTAATATTTCAAAAGATACTGCGCTGGATATCGATGGAATGCAATTACCCATTCAAGGGTACTTCAATAACGGATCAGTTCTATTCCGTGTTCCACGTGGATTATCTCCGAGGGGAGAACACAAAGTGACAGCAAGAAACAGCGGAGGAGAATCATCGTTTAAGTTTAGTATAAGATCATATATTGTTACCGCTGATTTTGATGGTGAAAATGTACGCGTAATTACGACAATTCCTGCAGGGAAAAAATTTCTTTCCGAGGAAATCAGTAGACTGAATATCGGGGGAGCCAAGGTTTGTGCACTGACTGCGGAAGGTTCTCTTCTCGCGATTGCAAGCGGTGTAGACAAGGAAAAGATCAGAAATGGTCTTAATAACAAAATATTTATTGTAAATATGGCGGCACGTAATCGGCCAGAGGTGATTGCGCAATTTATTTCTCCGGAAAATAGTTGGCCGACAGCTCTTGCCTTCATTAACGAACATACTCTCGCTGTGGTGTCCCGCAGTTCATTAGTTATTGTCGATATTATAAATCCGCAAAAACCTGTGACTCTGGGATCGATTGATCTTTCAAAAGAGGCGAAGTCGACGGAAATAACCATTCCGCAATATCTGAACGAGATAGCGATTCTCGGGAACGGGAAGTGTGCTCTTATGGACGCGGTTAGTAATCGAATCATATTCGCAGTTGTTGAGCAGGGAAATGTCCGTGTTGATTCGGTGTATGATGTCCCCGAAAGCGGAAACCTTCCATACTCCATAGATATTGCAGCTGATCCGGATGATCCGAACGGATGTATTCTGCTTCAGGGACCTAATCTACGTGTCGGAGGAGAAAAAATCGCGCGTTTTATAAAGTCTTTCAGCGATTCAAATGTTGAGGGAGCCAAAAAAGAAGAAGTGAGTGTTCCCTGCAGGATACTTAAAATCACGGGTTCTTCCGGTCGTCCTTCGATAGTCTCAAAACGTATACTAAGTGATAAATTTTTCCCTATGTATATTTACGCGGGGAAGAATGATCAGCAATATGTGAGCGGTATTAATAGCGATGTGCTTAATTTCGCCGGCGTTGATCTGTCTATGAAAGGAGCCGGTAAGGTTGTGGACGTTATGAAAAATACCGTGCAATTGGGACGTGTAATAAAAGTAAACGGGAATGCACAACCGGAAACAATAGTACAGGGAATGGCTCTTTATTTCAATATTGATATACTGGGAGATGATGCCGTTTATTCAATTATCCGTGCCGGATACAGAGTTCTCCCTCCGAGTGTAACAGCTGAATGGGGTATTGAAGTCAGCAGAGGAGGATATGTAATGATTAAGCGGCTCGAAATGAAATCACTGATACCTCCCTATTCGTTACCAGTTTTTGTGAGTCAGTAATAGCCGGCTGATTTTATAAAACACAGAAAACTGATCCTGCATGTAAAACAGGTTGTATGCTGAATCAGTTTTCCGCTCTTTAATAAATATGAATGATTTCAGAGGGCGGTTAATCTGAGGTGACAAGCGGTTCACCTCTTTTCTTTTTTACTCGCAAGCATAATACGATCAGCTTTTTCAATCAAGTCATCAGCAGTAGACGCATCTTCGGGGAATAACGCAAGACCGATACTTACGCCGATTTTGATTTCAAGATCATCAATGTATATCGGTTGTTCAATATTTTCCGAAATACGCAGGGCAAGTTGATCGCACTTCCATTTGTTCTCGACTTTGTTAAGAATAATAACAAATTCATCTCCTCCGACACGGATAGCGAGGTCATTATCACGGATAGAGGAAGTCAGTCGCTTTGCCGTCTCTTTGAGAACAAGATCTCCGATATCGTGTCCATACTCATCATTGACCGGTTTAAACCGATCCAGGTCGAGATACAGGATCGCGAGCCGCTTATTATTGATTTCCGCGAATGCGATATCCTGAGAAAGTTGATGCTCAAGAACCCGTCTGTTGGGTAATCCCGTAAGATTATCCTTTCGTGACAGTTCAAAGTTTTTCTTATTATCCATAAAAATGTCACGCTGGTTTTTAAGAAGACGTTTTATTGTGTTTGGTACAAACAGAATCAGTCCTCCGCACAGCAGGATATAGAGTGTCCGATACATCTGGCCGGGAATATCAGCGCTGACAATATACGGAGTTATTGAAGGATTAAATTTCGGATAAGCCCATGCGTATAGAATGTTCATTGTTATAACAGACAGTACTGTTGTGTACATTATAAGTTTACGATCCAGACGGAGTGATGCCAGAAATATAATAGTTGGATAAAGCAGCAGAGTTGCGGTAGTTACGGGAACCAGCGTTGATGTAAATATAGTATCGCCGAGATTGTAGAGGGAGAGACCCATGATGTCGATGGTGACAGATACATATCGTATCCACGTATACGTGCGTTTTTGTCTGATTAAAGGGTACAGAAACAGATTATACAGCACAGGTGTGATTGAAAAAAGCATTCCGAACAAACCGGCGGTATGATCCTGCCCGAAGTATACAATCGCTGCCAGGCTGCATACCATTGTATAAAGAATCCAGCGGAAAATCCACGCGGTTCGTTCTCCTCTGATAATCTCTTCATTAAATAGTGTGGTATAGATATCCATTAATTATAACCTGTATAATGATGAAACACGTATTGCTTTGCGCGTAGATCAGATAAAGTTCTTGAGGATCAGTATGATATATTGCATACGAGCATCAATCAGCGAGACTGAAAAGAAGGCGAATCAACATATAGAAATCTAACCATTACTCCCGTGCGAGTCAATATTTTATCCAGGCAGTGAATGGGAATAGCATTTTTTATTAATCAACAACAGTTATTTGATTAGAACAGTTTGTGAAACAATTAGATAGTTGGTGCTGTGAAGAATTGATTATGATAAAAGACGTTGGATGGAATGTATTTGTACAACCGTCGGTGTTCTGATGCGGAGTGTTCTACGTGCCAGACAGATAGGGTGAGTAATAGTACGCAAAGATTACATCAAGATCAGTGTTCTTTAACGTATTTTCATCCTGCCGTATTTTTTCTGAGACTCTTACAGATAAAAAAATTAAGAAAAAATACGGCCAGGAAATAGTTCTCATGTTGAAGATCATTGCAGAGGGAAAAATATCCATCGCACGTAATTCACCACTTCTTCATGGTTCATGCCATTACCGAGAAAATAAGAATCGACCCATATTTCAAAGTGCAGATGTGTTCCCCAGTCTTTGCCCTCGGCATCACCGAGAAGACCCGAGTTGCCGACAGTACCTATGACTTGTCCGCGCTTCACAGTCTTTCCGATTTCGATTGATGAGTCAATGGAAGACATATGGTTGTATGTGGTGACGATGCCGTTAAGGTGATCAATCCACACCTGACGTCCTCCGAATGAACGGGCATCGAATGTATGCGGATTTTTCTGATAATACGCAGACTGCTCTTTCCATTGCGTCGGAGACAAAGACACATATGACCTGTCAGCCCGGATGATTTTTCCGTCTCCTGCCGCGATGATCGGGGTTTTCTTCGTCACAGGAACGGGATCGTATGATGAATCAGTATGATAGTAGAATACATCGAGACCCACATGCCTTCCGCCGCGATATGGGCGCGGTGCGTTGGGATATGCTGCTTTTGACTCGGGGAGAAATCCGTTGTTGACCGGATATGTGAGCGCGCGAAGCCGTTCGTCATAATATCTGATTTTGCCCGCGCCGACATAAGCCTCAATTTCGGCGAGTGCGCAGAATCCGTCATAGGTTGATTCCGCGGGTACATATATTCTGAATTTGCTTGCGTCAACTCCGCCCAGATCAATGACCGACAGATCTGAATACTCTTTCTGGCTTTTCTCGCAGTTGACTTTTGCGAAATCAAACCATTTGTTCATATGAAAAAACTGAAGAGTGAAGTTCTTAACGGTTCGTCTGTTGTCTTTCTTCCCCGTACGTACTACGATTGTTGACATGAGACGTTTGATGCCGAAGTCGATTTCGATCCAGTGTGCGCTGTCCGAGACGGCAGAAAGCCATACTGTCTCCGGGTCGCTGTCCATCGCCATCTTTCCGGTATGAGTTTTGCTGAAGTTTGAACTTGTGTGGTAATTGATTTTCTGAACAGTGTTCTGTCCGGAAATAAGATAATCCGCCTTTGCGGTTGAAACAGTTATGCATAGGGCAGTGACTATGATTATGAGTACAAGCGTATGTCTGAGCATATTAATCCCCTTTAGTCTTGGTTGACGCGATTACAAGTTTTTTGAGTTCTATAAATCCACGATTTTGATCTCTGACAATTTTCACACCGAAATCGCGAGACATATCTTCAACATTATTGAGCAGACGCTTCGCCCGTATACCGGACAGAAGGGAGACGGAATGTTTTATTTCTCTGTGCTTTCCGTTCACGGGAAGTATTTCGATCCGAAGAATCTGAGAATTTTCATTTATGTATAATGCGACAGCAATATTATCTGTTTGAGATGAAGAAGAAAAACCCGTGATGAAATTTCCGATGGAATAGAATATCGGTTTACCTTTGTACAATTCGATACCCTGCGGGCAATGAGGATGTTGTCCTATCACCGCGTCAGCTCCCATATCAAGAATCGCGCGTGCCGTTTTTCTCTGATCGCGTCTGGGAGTGGTTGTCATTTCAATTCCCCAGTGGGGATTGACGATAATGACAGTTCCCGGTTGTCTGTATTTAATGATATCTTCCTGCACAACATCAAGACTGAGAGGAGCGGTACCCGCGGTTGTGTATGTCGCGTAGAATTCGATGGGTGGCCTTTCGTTGTAAGACAAAAGCACAATGCGTGTTTCACCATACTGCAAAATGGAGGGTTGACGAGCCTGTTCGAGATCATCTCCCGCACCGCAATACTGCCATCCATTTGATTCAATCCATGAAATGGTGTCCTGCATTCCGACAGTGCCGTAATCCATTATATGATTGTTTCCGATTATCAGGCATGTCGGTTCAATAGCTTTGATTGTGTCTGCGATTTCAGGGTCAATTCTGAAAATAAAAGGTTTTTGAGGAACGAGGATTTCTCCTCTTTGTGTAACCGGAGTTTCAAGATTTGCGACGCAAAAAGTATACCCGTTCAGGTCAGTGACTATTTTTTCGAAAGGATAATTAGCTCCGTGCTCACGGATCTTTTTTTCAGCTTCATTTGCGAGGAGAATGTCACCGAGGAAAAGTACGGAAAAAATACCTGTAGAGTTCCCGTTTAACGGTACGGCTGTACTGCGTATACGGGTCTGTTTCGCTATGGCCTGCTTCTTCTCCGGTGCATGAGAACAGGATATAATGAATAATGGCAGAATAAGTGTGATTAATAATTGTTTCAATGTAAGTGAAGAGAATAAAAACCGGCCCGTGATAAACGGGCCGGTGTATTTTGACTAATTACTTGGGAGCAACTTCAAAAGTTACACGTCTCTGAGCTTCGTCTTTAGCGTCAACACCTGAAAGAGGTTCAGATGAACCGGCACCTTTGGTGACGATTTTATCAGAAGATACGCCCTGTTTCTTGAGAGAAGCTTCTACGCTTTTTGCTCTGTCTGCGGAAATCTTGATGTTTCCGGGTTTGTTTCCTGTTGATTCTTCAGGACCGCGAGCGTCTGTGTGTCCCTTGATAACGAGAACATAATCAGCGGGAAGGCTGTCAACAATGCCTTTTACCACAGGAGCCGCAACTGCAGCCCATTTGTCCCATTTCTGACTGGGAACTTTTGAGCTTTTGTAACCGAATCCTTCTACGGGAACTTTTGCAAGCTGTTCGTTTGAAGTTTTCATCCAAACATTTGAAGATGATACTTTCGGTGTTTCCTGAACTGGAGCCGTTTCACATGCGATAAACATGAGGAGTGCCGCTGAAACGAGAAAAATACTAATTTTCTTCATGGTCTTATCCTTAAATAATAGTAATGTAAAATGAAGATCATGCGTTTTTTATGGTCTTCACCATGTAAACACCATATCAGATCAGATTTATTTGACAACTAAAAAAAATAAATCTGATCCGGCAGCCGTGTAGTACGGTTTCGTGCGTTATTTATCGTCTACCATGAGGAAGGTATTCGTAATAAGCCGGAATAATCAGATGAACTGCAGTTTTACCGTGTAATCAGCTGATATGAATGGAAATGTCGCCGAACGATAGTGTTGTGTAATGTGTGCCGCTACTGGTCTTTTGTTTGACTTGTCTGTTTCAATAGTTGTAGTATTACATATTCTTTTCAACGGATATCACAATGTCTATATCATATCATTATTTAAGCACCGGATTGACTGAACTCGACGGGATACTGAAAGGTCTGAAACCGGGTGATAATGTTGTCTGGCAGATCAATTCAATTGATGAATACAAACTATTTCTGATCCCGTATTGCAGAAATGCGGTCAGTCATGATCAGAAATGTATTTACTTCAGATTCGCTGACCACGAGTTTCTTCTTCCTTCTGATATCGAGGCTGAAGTTCATGAACTTGATCCTGACGGCGGATTCGAAACATTTATCAACAGAATTCATGCCGTCATTGAGGAGAACGGGATTGGAGGATACTACATCTTCGACAGTCTAACTGACCTGGCTTTCAAGTGGGGGAGCGACCAGATGCTTGCCAACTTTTTCATGCTGACATGCCCGTATCTTCTCGACATTGAAGCGATCGCGTATTTTGCCCTTTTCAAAAACAAACACTCGTCACATGCGGTGTTTCCGATAACGGAGACCGCTCAGATTGTTATCGAAGTATATGAACATAAAGAGAACATATATATTCATCCGGTAAAAGTTCAGCATCGGTATTCACCAACCATGCATATGCTCCATCTGTGGAAAGATGAGAAAGGGACGCCGGTCACGGAAAGTTATATCAGTTCTGAAATACTGACATCGATATCGTGGAGCGGAGATAACTATTCGGGAATGGATCTCGATATCTGGAGCAGAACGATTTTTGAGGGAATGCGTGTTCTTGGAGAAAAGAGAACAGCCGAAGAGGAACGTGATAATCCTGTATATAATAAACTTCTGAAAATGATTTTTTCTCGTGACGATAAAATCCTGGAGCTTGCACGAAAATATATTTCGCTGAAGGAATTGATCACCGTTGCGCAGAGGATGATCGGTACCGGACTGATTGGCGGAAAATCTGTCGGAATGCTCATGGCCCGCGCGGTGGTGAGATATGAAAGCCCTGAGTGCGCCGAAATTCTTGAATCACATGATTCCTTCTATATCGGGTCAGATGTGTTTTATACATATCTTGTGATAAACGGGTGCTGGTGGGTGCGTCAGCGGAAGGATCTTGAGGTATATATACGAAACGCCATGCATGTGCGCAGGCTCATTCACACCGGGAAATTTCCGGATTACATTGTACAGAAGCTGTCTGATCTGCTCGATTACTTCGGGCAGGCTCCTATCATCGTCCGATCGAGCAGTCTCCTTGAAGATAATTTCGGAAATTCATTCTCGGGCAAATATGAAAGCGTGTTCTGTCCGAATCAGGGACCGCGTGAAAAATGCCTTAAGGATCTTGTCTCGGCGATCAAGACGATATACGCGAGTACGATAAGTGAGAAAGCTTTGAGGTATCGCGATTCCTGTGGTATGCTTGATAAAGATGAGCAGATGCCTCTTCTGGTACAGCGCGTGTCCGGGGATCTGCACGGGAATCTGTTTTTCCCTCTTCTTGCCGGAGTGGGGTATTCGTTCAATCCCTATGTGTGGAGTAATTATATCGATCCTGAAGCCGGTGTACTGAGAATTGTGTTCGGACTTGGAACCCGGGCGGTTGACAGATCTGATGATGATTATACCCGCATTGCCGCGCTTAACGCGCCTGAACGCCGTCCCGAGGAGAATAAAAGCGAATTCAGGAAATACTCGCAGCGTAAGGTTGATGTGATTGATCTTGACGCGAACCAGCTTGTCTCGGTGCCTTTTGAGGATGCGGGTTCAAGGTGTACGGAGAATCTGCTCGGCATGGTGGCCGAACGAGATTATGAAATGGAAAAGCGGGCGGCTGAAAAAGACAGGACGATTTTTTCGTATTCACTGACATTTGACAAACTTTTTCAGGAAACGGATTTTTCCCTGAAAATGCGGAACATGCTTCATATCATAGAACGCGCGTATGATAATCCTGTTGATGTGGAATTTACGGCGAACTTTATTGACGAAAAGACATACCGAGTAAATCTCGTGCAGTGCCGTCCGTTTCAGGCGAAAATGGGGAAAGAGATCCGAAAGAATCAGTTCGGTATTGATGAAGGAAGAACAATTCTGAGAAGCGGCGGGCCGGTCATCGGCCAGAGCAGGAATGTCCCGCTTGATCGGATAATCTATATCAACCCCGATACGTACTGGAAACTGAATCTCAATGACAAATACTATGTGGCACGGCTGATTGGAAAAGTGATGCGTATTACTCCTGACAACGATTACTCAGGAACCATGCTTATCGGTCCGGGACGATGGGGAACCACAACCCCTTTCCTCGGTATTCCGGTTTCATTCAATGAAATAAACAAAGCGGTGGTATTGTGTGAAGTCGTTATGATGCGGGACGGACTTGTCCCCGACGTGTCGCTCGGTACGCATTTTTTCAATGATCTCGTTGATCTTGATATTTTGTATTGCGCTTTATATCCGGAAAAAGAATCTTCGGAGATTGATTTCGCATGGTTCTTGGAAAGCGAAAATGAACTTGAGCGGCTATTGCCTGATGACGCTAAATGGAGCGACGTGGTGAAAGTGATCGATTTTGAAAAACAAGGTGCGTTCCTTTTCGCTGATAATCTCAATCAGGAAGTCATCTGCTACCTGAAACAGGTCGCGGCGAAAGAAGGTGATAAAACTGAAAAACCGTGTTCGTGCACGTGAATTGATCTGAGTACCGGATGATAAATAATTTGAAAATCAAGTCGTCAGTTACATGGGAAGATGTTTTACAGGAAGAACGGAGAAAGCCGTACTTCACGAGCCTGATGTCGTTTGTGTCGGATGAACGGCGAAAGCACGATGTATATCCTCCTGAGAATATGGTGTTCAACGCGTTCGCACTTACTCCGCTGGAGAGAGTCAGAGTTGTCATTATCGGACAGGATCCGTATCACGGAGAAGGTGAGGCTCATGGACTGAGCTTCTCCGTTCCCGAAGGAGTGGCGATTCCGCCTTCGCTCCGGAATATCTTTAAAGAATTGAATTCGGATATAGGTAAAGATATTCCTGATAACGGAAATCTTGAATCATGGGCGAGGCAAGGTGTTCTTCTGCTGAATGCGACACTCACTGTCCGTAAAGATACTCCCGGCTCACATCAGAAAAAAGGATGGGAAGAGTTTACGGATACGGTGATACGAACAATATCGGATGAGCGTGACAATGTGGTGTTTATTCTATGGGGACGTTTTGCGCAGAGTAAAGAACCATTGATTGATGTGTCCAGACATCATGTTCTTGTGTCGGTTCATCCTTCGCCGCTTTCCGCGCATAGAGGTTTTTTCGGATGTGGACATTTCTCGCGTGCGAACAACATTCTCTCCGAAATGGGAGAAGAACCCGTGAAATGGTGAGTGTATTGATTTACGAGAATGCCAACATTCTTACGGATATATCTCAGCCTGTCTGAAAGGATTAGCGCAGTTTAAATAACGATGTATCACAAGCTTATTTAGACTTTGAATCTGCTTACCGAGCTTCCCATTTGCTCGGCCGTACTGTTTAGTGAACGTACTCTTTCAAGGATGCTTTCAGTGATGGCATGCTGTTCCTGCGTTATTGAAGTTATTTCCTGGGTGGATGAAGCCATTGTTTGTGAGGTTTGAAACACGCTCTTAATAAGATCGAGTACCTCTTCCTTCCCATTGAATACTTCCTTCACCGCCGCGTTAACCTGCAGGATGTTCCCTGATATATTATTCAACGAAGTGATTGTTTTATTAAGCACATCCCGCGCATTTTCGACGGAAGCAACCTGACCTGACAGCGTGACAATCACCTTGTTCATCGCATCTGCCGTTTCCTTAGACTGTTGTACGACATCGTCAATATGCGATGAAATCTGTTTTACGGACTCGTTCGTGTTTTCAGCCAGTTTACGAATTTCATCCGCGACAACCGCAAAACCCTTGCCCTGTTCTCCCGCACGCGCCGCTTCAATGGAAGCGTTCAGCGCGAGCAGATTTGTCTTGTCGGATATTTCAGAGATGACTTCGATAATACTTATGATTTCGCGTGATTTGATCTCAAGCTTGCTTACAGTATGAGAAACTACTGACGCCAGTTCCTCACTTGCCCGTGATTTCTCCTCCAGATCCTCCACGGCTTTTCCGGCGTCCTTTGTATACTTTGACGCATTTTTCGCGTCATCGCTGATCTGATTCGAATTATCTGACAGAGTATTAACGTGCCCGGACAATTCTTCCATCATACGGGTGCTTTCTCTGATTGTATCCGCTTGATTTTCTGCTCCCACAGATATTTCCTGCATTGACTCATTGACAGTACCGGAGGCATTTCGTGACTCCTGGATTGATTTGCTGATATCCGAGGTGGATTGTTCAACTGTTACACTCGCTTCTTTGATGCTGACGACAATTGAACGGATGTTCGACAGCATATCATTTATTTTGTGCGCGAGTGTTTCAATTTCATCGCCGGTTCGGATATCAATGACCTGCGTGAGGTTTCCGCTGTTTTTAACAACATCATCAAGTCTGTTCGCAAGCATTGTGATAGGTCTGCTGATTTTGCCTGAAAGGAAAATGGCGATCATTGTCGAAACGAGCATGATGATGATAATTTCGATTCCGAATATTTTGAGTAGTTTTGCTTTCATTGCCTCCATATCCTGAAGAGCGATGTCCGCTCCGACAATTCCGACAATGTCTCCGTTTGAATTGCGTATCGGAGCGAATCCGGTATAGAAAGTTCCCCATTCGTCAGTCATTGGTTCATCGGTGAATGTCGCTTCACCGTTGTATGCGCGAAGCATTTCCGGCTCATTATTATATTCTTTCCCGATTTTCGCCTGGTCATCGCTTTCGTCAGTATCAAGAACAAACTGTGATTTCTGATCATCAATTTTCTTAATAGTATAGAGATATGTGAGTCCGGATATATTTTTGAACTTTCTCAGCTTTGTCAAAAGACTAGTATAACCATCTGTTTCCTCGTCTCCGGGATTCAGCGCGGAATGGATATCGCCATCGATCAACTCAGATGCCGCTTGCGCGATAATCCGGAGATTGTTTTTCGATTTGGTGTTTTCATAGTTAGAAATGTAAAAGTAAGTGATCAATACAATCAGCATTGATGACAAAATACCGAATACAAGAAAATAACATATCATTTTCTGCCGAATGCTCAGTTTCAGTGTGAGTATGCTCAAGGGATACATCCTTTCATATAACAGTATTCGGTTACAATACGTCCTCTTGTATAGTGTTGGGTGAAAATATCAATAAATTTCCGTATTTGAATATATTCTTCATTATTGCTTTGTATCTGCACATAGCCGAAATAATGTACGCATTTGAGTAATGCACGATCGGATGAAGAGAAAACTGGTGCGGGTTATCAAATGATATTCATCTCTCCCATGGGGGCGGGGATTGATGTGTATGGAATGGAAAATATCTGTTCCGAATAACAAAATAAGGGTGGTTTGAAAAAATATATTTTGAAAGCCACCTTTGTGGGCAAACACTGATGAATTAACTGCTTTGTTACTGTCAGAATAAGGGAAAAGCAGTTCCTCAAAGTACCGATAAGTATTAACTAGTTTTTATAAGAAGAGATTCATTGATCAGCGTTTCTGATAGACTCTTACATAATCAATCTCGAGTTTTTGGGGGAAAACAGATGTTGAATCGGGATCTCCTTCCCAGTCGGGGCCGATCGGCAGGCTGAATCGAAGTATTGCCGGAGCATCAGGAATTCCCGCTGTTGAGGTGAATACGAGTTTACCATCGACATACCATCTTATAGCGTCCGGCTCCCATTCAACCGCATATACGTGAAACGCATCCGCGAAATCAGATCCGCCGGAATAATTCCCGCTGTTCATCTGATGAAGGGTTGGCGTTCCGTAGTGATTGGTGAAATACACTCGGGAGGTATTGCTTCCGAGAATTTCCATGATATCAATTTCCGGGGGCCAGCTTCTATCAACAGGCGTCATCCAGAATGCGGAGAGCACGCCTTTGGTTCGCGGTACTTTTATCCGTGCTTCGAAACGGCCGTACGTCCATGAAAGATTTGAGTTGAGCTCTCCTGAGGTATACTCCTGAGTAACTTCAGCTGAAGGATTGTCAACCCGCTCTGAAAGTCCGGTCCAGCTTTCATGTTTCGCGGTCAGTATCAGATTACCGTTTTCAACTGCCGCATTATTCAGGATGTACGCCTGATTTTCATTGTTCCAGTTCAGACCCTGTTCAGCGATTTTCCATGTGCCGTTGTCAATTGATGAATCAAATGTGTCCTCGAACACGAGAGTCCACGTCCCGTTGTAAGGGTAGTCTGATTTGGTGGTACCCGATGTGCAGCCGGACAATAGCATGATAGCCGACAGGATTGATAGATGTAATAATGTGGATTTCATAAGACCGGCCTTATACAGATAATGACTGTATTTACATATATCGCCGAAAGAACATAAACCCTTCGTTTTTGTGACAGTGTGGTTAAAATTAAAAAGCTTACGAACTGATTGTACATTATTAGGCATATCCTTTTTGATGTGTCTCCGGCTGAGTATTGAACACATGCGATTGAGATTGCAATTTTTATAAACAACTGAATCATGTGAAATGAAATGGAAAGAGATTTTATTACACACGCACGGACGGCGCTGGACGGAATTGAAGAGACGCTTCATGAGAAAGCGGAGGTGTCTGACATGATTGAAGATATGATAAAAGAGCACAAACGGTTCATTCAATGCTTATTCTGTATGATATGTTCCCTCATATAACAGGAGGAACGCGCATGAATAGAAAACATATATGCAAGGCGGTTTGCTTTATCATCGTTATCATGATGTGTACGGCGTGCACCGTATCAAAGGATTGGGAGCTGGTAAGGAAGACAAACATCACAGTAGACGATTACTCAGCAGGAGCTCCGGGAACGAGCCTTGCGGGATTTGAGGATGTTGATAACGGAATCGCCGTCGGACATCACAGCGATATACGTTACACACAAGACGGCGGCGATGAATGGATTGAGGCGGAAACTCCTCTCGCGAGCGTCGGTCTCGATTCACTGTATATCGGGAACGGCGGCAATGCATGGACGAGCGGGGGTTACCAGTTGCGGCGTTCAAAAGACGGCGGACGGACATGGACAGAGCTTCCCAATTACAGCAGTCTGTATTCAGCGGGTCATTACCTTTCGTTTGCGGATGATTCAACCGGATGGTATGCGATTGGCGAAAGGACAGGTTCATCACCGGGGCTGTCGATAACACGGGACGGCGGGATGAGCTGGAGCGGCGTGCAGATACCGGAGTATGCGCGGGAATCGATCATGGGTGCGGATCTGATTTCAGAGACGACGGGAGTTTTACTTTTAAAAGACGGATCGCTTACCAGGACTGACAACGGCGGAAAGAGTTGGCGGAGGATAACGCTTCCTGTGAACGGCAGGCCAATGCTCACGGAAAATCCGGGATCAGCGGTTGAAGCGGTGCGTTTCAGTAATATCAATGAAGGAACGGTGATTCTGTATTTCGTCAAGCCGCGTGGTTTTGTGACATTTGATACTGTTGATGGCGGAATAAAATGGACTGAATCCCGATTACCCGAAAAGGCGGAGGTGAAGCTCGGGAACATCTACCTGTCGCGGAGCCGGAAGTATCTGACAATCTATGACCTGGACAGAGAGACTATCGTCCTGTACCGGCGTAGATGACCGCCTTACTCAATACCCTGACTCTCATCGCACGACTTCCCATGATTGCAAATGATAATCTCAGAGGATCGCAATCGAACAGCGGATGCGTTGATTAACAACAGGTTAAAAAGGATAATTATCTGAATTGGAACTGAGGTATTGGCGATAAAACAGGAGTGAATAATGTTTTTATCTTGAACATGTTATATTAATAGTATATCATATCCAAAAATCAATTACGGAGACAGATATGGACAAAATCAATCAGTTCCTTTTTTTCAAGCCTTACCTCAAGAAAATATCTGAGGCGAATTTTTTCAGAAATGTATTTGTATGGTTTCTCAGACTTGTAGCGTGTTTTGAAGTTCTTGGTCTTATTTTCATTTCGTACAAAATGTGGGCAATGCTCTCATATGGTTTCCAGGGAAAAATGTTCTTCGCGTTTCTTCTTGTACAGATTCTTCTCTTCCTTCTGACATATCTCATTGTAACGATTCTGCTTTCACGCGCGGATGATGTTGCTTCTCTTCCTCTCAAGAATGACTATATCGTTATTCCGATTTTTGTTGTGGTGACGAAAATGACAGGGGAAATCCTTGCGGTATTCTATGCGGTTAGCGGCGTTGCGGTAGCTTTCCTTATCTGGATCATGGGTGCTATGCCGCTGCCTGTACCGGGGCTGTCTATTTTCGGAAACGGCGGCGGATTCGTTGATGGCTTGATCGCTCTTATTACAGGACCGATTGTCGGTTTTGTAATGCTGGCAATCTCGTATTTTGTCGCTGAACAGATTGGTGTTCTTGTTGATATCGCGAGAAATACTAAAAAGTAATGCACACATAACACAATAACCGCTTTTTGATTATTCTGAGAAGGAAAAGCGGTTATACAAGTTGTTGATAAAAAAGAGAGGCACTTTAGTAAAAGATGCCTCTCTTTTTTTTGTCAGAGCAGTGTGTGAAACAATAAGTGAGTTGGATTTCTGCGGAACAATGAAACAGAATTCCGATTACTGTTGAAGACTTACCCCTTTTGAATTGATTCGATATAATCCGAATAATAGACCTCGCCAATCGGATCGATATTGAGAATCTCGGCTCCCACACGATAAATTTTGTTTTCAATAAGCGTAATGTGCCGAACCGACGCAAGTACGGATGCTTTCTTGTTGTCCGGAAAGCAGATGTTGAACAGGATTGTACTGTTGTCTCTGAAATGTTTGATGAGAGGTTTATCTTTAAATATTATACCCAATCCGGTTTTTGACATGTCAGCGATTGAGATAATGTCATCAGCGCTTTTAACGATAACCGGGTCATTTGAAAATAGCACGGATGCCGACATGCCTAATTTGCGTATCGCGGAGTAGTCATTTTCCTCAAGCGGATTCGGGGAATTGATCTGAATATACCCGAATGGGAGCATAAGCTTGTACAATACTGGAACACATATTTCGGACGTGAGCTTGTTGTCGGTTAATGAAAAATCTTTCGGATAGATATTCGACATGAAATGGAACAGGTCTTTGTTATTATGCAGATCGCCGGATTTCCGTAGTTCAGGAAAAAAATAAGGGTGACGCTCAGTCTGGAAGAAATCCATACGCGTGTTGGGTTTCTTGTCATGAATAAATGATACGGTTGAGTATTGATATACATTACGCAGTTTTTTGAGAATCTCTTCTCTCAGGTAATCGACGCGTCGGGAATTGTTCCTGAGGCACTCGGTCAGTGAAAAATCGGAGATGATATTTGAAAGAAAAATCTGAGAAGATCTCTGTGATGAACGGATCTCGTTGACCGGTGCGGGGGACTCTTCGGTTCTGATATGCTCAATCACCTGAATGTCTATGACGTCAAACGAGTAGGTGCTTTTTTCAGGTTCTGTTTTCATGTGAATATGCGAGAACACAATATCTTTTTTGCGTTCGACAAAAAGAATACAGTTCTCCGATATTGCGGGCGAGTCGGGTATTTTGAGAGCCGCGACGCCGCCTTCGTAATTCAGAAACCTGACGGGGATTGTTGTATGATCCGTTTTGAGAAAGACATTCCGTCCGAGGAATAAGTTATTGAAAATGGAATTGAAAAGATTTCGGTCTGTTATTTTTCTTACTTTTTTATCGGACATGTTTTCCTGCATACGGCTGATGTTTCCCGAAAGTATGCGTCCTGATAATGAAAAATGCAAGATAAATACGCTTAAAAGTCTGTTGCGGTTATGCGCCATTTTGCCAAGTACAAAAAGAGTATACGTTGTCGATGTGTCAGGATATTGTTTGGAATTCAAAATATCTTTGTCATTGAATATTTGAAATATACATCATTATCCAGACCAACCGGTTATTGTACGGGGTGTGTTGTCCTGCACATAATAGTATTTCACGATATGATCAGCTGGAGTTATGCAGTGAAATATTCTTCATTTTCATGTAAAAGGGTCAAGATGCATCTGTACAAGACCAAATAGATGCATTATGCACATTGTTAAATACTGCAGGCAATGCTGTTTTTAAATATCGTCATTTGAAAATTCGGTGATTTTTTTATGAATAAGCGCTCTGTATTCAGCTGGGAGATTCGCTGAGCGGTTCTCGAATATATCGCGGACGCGTTCTTTGGGAAACATGCCGTCAGCGACAAGCATGGGTTTTTGTTTATACCCGTTGAATATACCGTCAGTATCTTCTCCGTCATCAACTTTAAGATGAGAGTATTCTGAAGACTTTTGCCAGGTGAACGCGCGTTCACCTCTGTTCTTGTCGTAACAGAGCTGGAAACCCGATACCTCGTCGTTATCATCAAGCCAGATATAGAGATCGAAATAATCGTCGGAAAAGATCCGTCGTTTCTCGTTGTCGTTCTGACGGGGATTTTCAATTTCTGACAGCATAGCGACCCCGCATGTGTTTAGTCGGCGAATCGTTTAGTGATATCATCGTAGGCGTCGATTCTGCGGTCGCGGAAGAATGGCCACATGCGGCGGACTTTCTCCGTGCGGGACAGATCGATATCGGCGAGCAGTATTTCTTCTTTGCCGGTGGATCCTTCCACGATGATTTCTCCCTGCGGTCCCGCGACGAAGCTTGATCCCCAGAAACGGATGCCGTTGGTCGACGCAGACGGATCGTCTTCGTGTCCGGTGCGGTTCACCGCGATTACATGAAGGCCGTTCGCGACCGCATGCGCGCGCTGAGATACCATCCACGCGTCGCGCTGACGTTCCTTCTCCTCGGCCGTATCGCTGCTCTCCCATCCGATCGCGGTCGGATAGATGAGAATCTCCGCGCCGCGCAATGCCATGAGACGCGCAGCTTCAGGATACCACTGATCCCAGCATACGAGCACGCCCAGCTTTCCGAGTGACGTGGTGATCGGCGTGAATCCGAGATCGCCGGGTGTGAAATAGAATTTTTCGTAATACGCGGGATCATCCGGAATATGCATCTTGCGGTATTTTCCCGCGATCGATCCGTCGCGGTCGAGCACCACGGCGGTGTTGTGATACACTCCCGGCGCGCGTTTTTCGAAAAGCGATGTCACGAGCACAATTGAATGGTCGCGCGCGATCTCTCCGTAGAAGTCAGTCGAGGGGCCGGGGATGGATTCGGCGGTATCGCACAGTGCGGGATTTTCAGTCTGGCAGAAATAAAGCCCGTTGTGCAGTTCCTGCAGCACCACGAGCTGAGCGCCCTTCGCGACAGCCTGGGATATTTTATCACGGAGACGTTTCATATTATCATCGATGTCAGCCGTGTTCGCCTGTTGAATGAGCGCTGCTTTTATTACTCTGTTCATCACAATGATCCTTCTGTATGAATGTTGATAACGGTCTTTGCGGTGTGATGGAATGTCATTTACTCCGCCGCGTTTTTATGCCCGAACGTATATACCTTTTACCGGAGTCAGGTTCTTTTCAATGATTTTTTCTTTCGGCTGAGGCTATGCGTTACTCGATCACTCCATCGGGGAATTGCATAGTGACGCAGTGCAGTGAGCCGTGCTGACGGATGAGAACGGAACAGTCGATGAGAATCACTTCCCGGTCAGGAAAGACCTTCGCGACCGCACGCCGGGCTTCTTCATCCTTTACGGGAGAATTGTACGACGGAACAAGAACCGCTCCGTTGATGATGAGAAAATTCGCGTAAGTGGCGGGCAGCCGGTCACCGTCGAAGTATGTGTGCTCCGCCATGGGAAGAGGAACGAGCGTAAAAGGTTTTCCGTCAGCCGTGACAGACGCGGCAAGATCCTGCTCCATGCGTGCAAGCGCGTCATAGTGCTCGTCGGAAGTGTCATCACATTTCACGTAGAGAATCGTGTCGTCGGGGCAGAGGCGCGCGAGCGTGTCGATGTGGCTGTCGGTGTCGTCACCCGCGAGATATCCGTGATCGATCCACACCACTTTTTTCAGACCGAAGTTTTCAATGAGATACTTTTCAATCCGCGCGCGATCCCATTCTCCGTTGCGATTCGGCGAGAGCAGACATTCGCTTGTGGTGAGAAGCGTACCTTTGCCGTTAGATTCGATCGATCCTCCCTCAAGGATGAAGTTGAGCCGGTTGCGGTATGAACACGCTGAAGAGAACACCCCTTCGTTATGCATCACGCGCGTTATGAGATTATCTTTATCGGAGGCGAACTTGAGTCCCCATCCGTTGAACATAAAATCGCAGATAACGGGTTTTCCGTTTTCGATGATCGTGATCGCTCCGTGGTCGCGCGCCCAGGTATCGTTTGTCGGCGCTTCGACAAAGCGGACTTGTGATACGTCGAGTTTTTTCGCAAGGACAGTCTTCACATGCGCGGGATCGGGTGTGACCACCACGAGTGTTTCGCGCGACGCGATCGCGCATGCGATTTCGGTGAAACACGTCTCAGCCTCATCAAGATATTCGCTCCAGTCGGTGTCCCCGTGCGGCCATGTGAGCATCACGCCGCTTTGCGTGTGCCATTCAGAGGGGAGAAAGAGCGATTGTGTCTTCATTCGGTATTCCTTCGGGGTAAAGAATCAATATGTGTAACAGGATCATAACACAACGGGGGAGAGGATAGTGCAAATGTTTTTCGAGCGGTAACACCATCAGTCGGAATAATTAAACAGAAGAATACTGCTCTTGATCGAATCGATATGCGGAAGGTTCGGAGTATATGCGATTATCTGCTTGCGGATATTAATTGTATGATACGTTCTGCATCACGGAGCGCCTGAACCATATCAGATTCACTGATTTCGAGGGTATACGGATAACGGACATTGACAGAGAAGTCAGTAAGGTTGATACACTCGTTTTCTACTCCGGATAAACGTTCGTCAATCGCGACGCAGTCCTTCCATAACAAGGTAAGGTCGTGCGTTTTTCTGATCTCATGATCATGAAGAAAAAGAAATCCTTTAAGTGCTTTTTCCGCGCTTTGTTGACAGTGATAGCAGATAATTTCGACGGGAACGGGACGCATATTTACAAGAAAGCGCGCGCTATCGAGGTCGAGAGAGGCAAGCCTGAACCACTCGGAGGAGTCAGCCATACATCTTCACTCCTTTGGTGAGAATGATCCGTTCAAGCCCTTCGGTTGATGATTTTTTGCTGAACTCGGAGCGGGTGTAAACCAGCAGATCAAGCGGACGAGTCTGGAAACTGACAGCTTCCCTGCGTATCTCGCGCATGATATCTATCTTTGATTTCGCGCTATCTACGATAATGCATACGTCGATATCGCTGTCCGGTCTGGGGGATCCGTACGCGTGCGACCCGAATAGAATCACTTCAGCCGTGTTCAGCTTCCGGTGTATAAGTCCCGCGATTTTTTCCGCTTCCGTATCCATGCCCGATTTTCCCATCGAGAGAAGGCTTTTGTCAAACAGATTATATGGAGGGAGACATGGATCTGTATCGTGATTTTGCTATCCCTCAATACCACCTCTTCTTGACAACTTCGTATAACGGGATACAAAAATGATAGCGGTTCCGAAAGCAACGGAACTGCCGTAGCAAGTAACAAAACCCCGGTTCAGAAATTTTCTCTGAACTGGGGTTTCCTCTTCTTCTTATCGACAAATATTTTGAAGTTAGATAAAATAAAACGCCCTCTTCAAAAAGAGGGCGTTTGTGCATCGACTATCGACGGATATCGCAGTCAAAGTTCGTTATTTGAAACGGCGAACTGGACGGATGGAATATCCGGGATCACCGGGCTTATTTTGAGCGTTATTATACCAACTAGCGCATATATTTTCTGCATAGTACCAGCTTTGACGGTTTGATGGATGTTCACTAGAAGTTGCATATACGCCGTCTTCTAAATTACCTAAATTAATACTATATAAATTGTATAGTTTGCTAGTTTCATCTAATGATGGTAAAAACCAATCAGAAAAATTTCCTCCTCGAAAGATTTTACATGCATAAGCATAACTTGCTATATCAGGTAATTGTGTTAAGATTAAGGATGTATTATGTAATCCTGAACCAATAGCAGTATTGGTTCCAACATCTGTAATAGTGTCCGTACTCCAATACTTATAAGATAAACCAGGATTAGGAATATTCTCCTTCGCCGCCTCCATATATTTCCATTGATCCGCTTCGACTTCTGATCCATTAGAAATATAAAATATCCATCCCCCTGCGGGTCCGCGATCGCCAATAGAGAGATTGCCCCATACGGCGTATAGTGTTTTGTCGGTTAATAAAGGATCTGCTAAACTAATTACTATTTGGGAGGGGTCTTCAGTTTTAATCTCCGCCCATCCCTTGAATCCGTAATATGCTAAACCGTCCTGTTTGAAAATATTGCAGGTTTCTTTGCTCGGCAGGGTCACAGTGTATTCCGTAATGGCAGATGGCACTGTTCCGGCGGTCGCGCCATTCGCGTCGAAGGTGACGGTGAACGGAATGGTTGTGAATGCTCTCGACACGGAGCTAATGGTATTCCCCGCAAGATCCTTTAGTCCGTTAAGAGCCGTTGTATACGTGACGCGTTTTGAAAGTCCGCTCACTGTGAACGACACGGTTTTCGTGGTCTCATTATATCCGGCGAATGTTATTGTCCCAACAGTTCCGCCCGTAACCGTGAGGCATGATGAGGCGAAAGACGCCGGATCCATCGCCTCGTCGAAGGTGAATGTGGCAGTGGTGGATGTCGAGATTTTGTCTGCATTGTTCGCGGGCGATGACGATGTTATATTCGGAGCCGTTCCATCCACATACAACAATTGTTCAAATGTATCGCTCTGGAAAAGTCCGTCGCGGAATACGATGGTGATATTGTAATACTTGTCATTGGTGTAGGGCGCCTTGGCAGGAAGCTGTGCGGTGGCGCCCGAGACGCATGTGGGACCCGCGATTGTACACTGAGTCGGAGTATCCGCTGAAAATTTGTACAGCATCATGTCCTTGTTGAAATCAACCGTGCTGGCGGAACTACCGTCCGGAACTATCTGGTAAAAGCCGGAGCAGTTGGCGCTTAAGGTGAGCGTCACTTTGCCGCCCGGCTGAATATGAATCGTGTCGAATACCGCCGAGATAGTCGGACCTGTTTTACCGCTTCCCATATCATAACTGCGGGAAGCGTGACCTCCCTTTGTGTCGGATGTTTTGGCCGAGAGCCTCAGCTTCTGTCCGCCGGTGATACTTCCCGTTTTGAATACCGCGGTACATCCGGTCGCTGTGCTCGTTATGTTTGTAAAGCTGCCGCAGTCTGAGTTGAACGAATAAGACAATACGTCACTGTCCGGATCTGACGCGGTCACGGTAACCTTGAACGACGCGAACGGTTCAATCTTGGCCGGATCAACCGCGCTTTCGTCAAGGTTGGTTACGTTGACGGCATCGATCTGCGGAGGATTGTTCGGACTGAAGTCCTGCGCGTCGCCGATCGCCTTACCCGAGCAGGAGGACAGCAGTATAAGAATCGCCGGTATCATGGCAATCAATCCTGATGCTCCGGTTTTGTGAAGCGCGGATAATGATCTGCGTATGTATCTTATTTCGTATAACATGTCAGTATCCTTTTCAGTTAACATGCACGGTGCAGAGTACTGCCGCTTCCTCTTCTCACAGATGGCTCTATTATACAAACGAGTATTGATTCCACAGTCAAAGTTCGTTATTTGAAACGGCGAACAGGACGTACAAAATATTCTGGAATTCCAGTTTTTGCATAATAGAGCTGCACAAAACCTGTACGAAATTCTCCACCATAGTAATTAACATTTGAGAATTCTGAGGAAGATACATAGGTTCCATTGATCACAAATGATCCAATATTACGAAGATATAATTCTTGATGTATTAATTTCAATTCATCTAGTGATGGCAAGTACCAATCAGAAGAATTATAATTAATACATGCGTAGGCATAGGATCCATCATAATTAGAAGATTGATTAAGAATTAATTCAGTGTTACTTTTTCCAAATCCTACATTAACCGAAGTACCTGCATATAAATTGGTTATATTACTCCAATTAAGATTATGTACATCATCCGAAGCAGCTTCCAAATATCTCCATTCTCCATAACTATCTGACTTAACAATACCCGCATCATAAAATATCCATCCCCCCGCGGGGCCGCGATCACCGACTGCAAGCGAACTCCACACCGCATAAAGAGTGATGTCTGATGTAGGTTTATATGGCGAAGTGAGTACATCACTTACTGTGGCATTACTTGTGGTTGCCCATCCTTTAAATCCGTAATATGCCGAACCAACCTGTTTGAAAAGAGCACATGTGTCTTTTCCTGGTAGGGAAACATCATTTAAGTACCATGCATTTCCCGCAGTTGGAACAGCCCCGTATGTATTTCCATTACCGTCATATGACACAGCATATCCTACCGTGCAAAATGCGATTGAATTTAAAACTTCTTCTAATGGGTTCCCCGCAAGATCACGTACGCCGGTAAGTTCCACCGAATACTTAGCGCATTTTGAAAGACCGTTTACAGAGAATGCGGCTCTCTTCATACTTTCATTATATTCCACAAACTTTATCGTACCTATCGATCCTGAACTCGCTATTACGCTTATTGAGAGGTTCGAAGCGCTGAACGATGTCGGATCCATCGATTCCGAAAAGGTGAAGTAAATATCGGGTGTTAATGGAATTCCATAACTATCGGTCTCTGGAAAAGTGGAAGACAGATCAGGGATACACGGTTTCTCCCCATCCACATACAACAGTTGTTCAAATGTATCGCTCTGGAAAAGTCCGTCGCGGAATACGATGGTGATATTGTAATACTTGTTATTGTCATAGGGAACTTTGGCGGGAAGCTGTGCGGTGGCGCCCGAGACGCATGTGGGACCCGCGATTGTACACTGAGTCGGAGTATCTGCTGAAAATTTGTACAGCATCATGTCCTTGTTAAAATCGACCGTGCTGATGGAAGTTCCGTCCGGAACTATCTGGTAAAATCCGGAGCAGTTGGCGCTTAAGGTGAGCGTCACTTTGCCGTCGGGCTGAATATGAATCGTGTCGAATACCGCCGAGATAGTCGGACCGGTTTTACCGCTTCCTATATCATAACTGCGGGAAGCGTGACCTCCCTTTGTATCGGATGTTTTAGCCGAGAGCCTCAGCTTCTGTCCGCCGGTGATGCTTCCCGTTTTGAATACCGAGGTACATCCGGTTGCCGTGCTGGTTACGTTTGAAAAGCTGCCGCAGTCTGAGTTGAACGAATAAGACAATACGTCACTGTCCGGATCTGACGCGGTTACGGTAACCTTGAACGACGCGAACGGCTCAATCTTTGCCGGATCAACCGCGCTTCCGTCAAGGTTGGTTACACTGACGGCATCGATCTGCGGCGGGTTGTTCGGGCTGAAGTCCTGCGCGTCGCCGATCGCCTTACCCGAGCAGGAGGACAGCAGTATAAGAATCGCCGGTATCATGGCAATCAATCCTGATGCTCCGGTTTTGCGAAGCGCGGATAATGATCTGCGTATGTATCTTATTTCGTATAACATAGCGGAATCCTTTTCAGTTTACATGCACGGTGCAGAGTACCGCCGCTTCCTGTCCCAATAAGTCCTGAAACACCGCCCATATTTTATGGTCGCCGGTTGTGCCGGTTATTCGAATCGTATGATTCATATCCGCACCGGCGGTTGCGGTCTGTCCGTATATTGTGGCGGTTGTGCTCTTGTTTGTTCCGGTCACTGTCTCAAGTCCAAAAATTGTATTTTCGCTGACCAGGTGAATCTCGGATGACGACGCGGCGGAGTCATTCTGTACAAGCTGGAATGAACCGGTGCAGTCGGCGGTCAACGTCACCACAACGGTGTCTCCGGATGATAATGTAACCGTTGTCGGAGAGATCGATATATGCGGAAGCGGTTTGGCGGTACCTATAGGAATTATTTCATCGTCGGAGTTGTTGTTCCTCGTAGGGTCTTTCGCCGTCAAGGTGACAGTGATCGGTTCATTGGCGGTGAGGTCTCCCGTGACGAAGATTACGCTGACTCCCGTCGCGGTTGTTTCCTGTCCCGCGAAACTTCCCTGATCGGAGGCGAACGTGCAGGTGACTTCCGCGTTTTCGGGATCCATTACGTCTGCGGTGATTTTGAACTGCATATTGGGAACGAGATTCACCTCGGGGTTAGCGCCTCCGCTTGTGTCAGTGACCGCGACGTTGCTGATGACCGGAGGCAGATCCGGTTTGAAATTCTGCGCGTCATCGATCGTGGAATCGGAACAGGAAAGCGCCAAGAGTAAAATGGAGCACGGCAGAATATATTTCACCGCATGGAGTCCAGAGATCATTTTGTTGAAAAAGGATGAGTGCGTCGGAGCACGGTCGTCGTTATCCATCGTATTCACGGATGAGGATCGGAGATGATGAGGCTGTGTTGACCTGATGCGTGTGTTGAAAAACATGGTGTATAATCCGGATAATAAAACGCGTTGCATTCCTTCTGATCATCTGTTTTTTCATATGAGGATATCCAATTTTCCGGATATCGTCGGATTCTGAATGCTTCCCGTGGACAGTTATTTTTGTGCAGTCAACTGACCTGAAATAAGACAATACATATTATTCATTTTTGTCAATCAGGATTGAGACAGAAGAATGCTGATTGTTGAGGGGTGCAGACGGCGGCAGCCGCATTGTTCTCAAGATTTTTTAATCCGTTTCAGCGAATATTATTGCATTAAAGCATTTCACGGATGAATAACGGTCATTGGAACTGAGTGAACATTTTCATTGGTAAAACGTCTGACACGAATAAAGGGGATTATCCATGACGAAGGGAATTATGGTGCTTTCTGTGTGTGCCGGATTCGCGCTTCTGATAGCAATCGCGGCCAGTTGCGGCTCTCATCGATGGAAGAAAAAGACGGACGCGTTGCGTGATCGCCTGTCGGCGTCGCGTTGTGCGATCACGCCGGCACATTATGAATCCGCCGCCATTGAGAATCTTCCTCTTCCGGTCACGCGGTACTTTGCCGATGCTTTGGGCGACACCCGTCTAATGATACAATCGGTCACCCTTGAACAGACGGGCTCTTTCAATCTGGGCGGAAACGGTTCCAGATGGAAGCCTTTCTCCGCGATACAGCGGATTTCGGTGCGCAGGCCGGGATTCGACTGGTACGCAAAACTTTCCGTTCTGCCATTCGTGAAGGTTCATGTGCACGACGCGTTGGTTGAGGGAGAGGGGATCTTCTCCTCGTCCGTAGCAGGGTTCTTTTCCATAACGGATCTTCGCGGGACAGACGATATCGCGCGCAATGAGTTTATGCGATTCATCGCTGAAACGCCGTGGTACCCGACAGCGCTCCTTCCGTCGCAGGGAGTCGTATGGAAAGAGCATGACGATCGATCGGCATTCGCCACCTTCACCGACGGAGCGCTGACGCTCACCCTTCTGTTCCGCTTCAATAAACAGAATATGATTGAATCCGTGCGCGCGGAGTCGCGCGGAAGAATGATTGATGGAAAGTCAGAACTCCATCCGTGGGAGGGCAGGTGGAGCGGATATACCCGCATACATGGAATTATGGTTCCGACTGATGGTGAAGCGGTGTGGATTCTACCGCAGGGTGAGCATTCATACTGGCGCGGTCATGTCACGAAGATTGATTTTGAATTCGCTGAATGAGATCACGGCGATTCGCGCGGACTCAGCCGTGATCAGTTATGACAATCGCTTTTTTTCTCTGCGACGCATACCAGCGGAAGAGATTTATCCGTTAATTCCTCACCGTTCATCCCGCCGAAAAAACGTATGTCTGAAAAATTCGCGCACAGAAGAATAGCGGTGAGTTCATCCTTCATCAGCGGATAGATCTGTATCTCGTTAAAGAATTTTTCTCCGCCGCTGCCGGTGAAATCAGCACGGAAATCTATTCGACTTGAACTGCTGAATGAGTATGTTCTTTCAAACAGGAAGTCATCTGTTTTCATCGGCGGGAGCGAGGCGATTTTATGCGTGATGATATATTCGTAATTGAGAATCTGAATGAGTATTGTCCCGTTCTCTCTGATAATCTCGGAAAATCCCATGACGGTGTTCTGTACGTCGGAGGAATCATTTAGATTCGCCAGCGTATTTCCGGTACACACCACGGCGTCGAATGATGAGCGGGAAAAATTATCCTTTACTGTACGCATATCCATCCGTTGAAAAATTGGATTTCCCTTGATGGATTTTTTCTCCGCCGCATTGATCATTTCCGCATCGAAGTCAATAGCCGTTACGCGGCAGCCGCGTGACGCGAGATCCGCCGCGAGACTTCCTGTTCCGCACCCTATATCAATGATTATCCCGCCTTTTGTGAGAGAGGGTATTTCCCTGAAAATGAAATCTCCGTTTCCTGTATCATAGTGGAATATTTCATCGTAATACTTTGCGATTGATGAATAGAATGACATGATGCCTGCCTGAGTCCGTTTATGTGCGTTGGGATAAATGATAATTGTCTTTCAGTGAGAATGAGATTGCGTTCTTAGTCAAATTATTTTCACCTTGACGATGGTGTTTATCCAGGTACATTATGGGCACTTTGAATAACTGCTTTTTCCCTTATCCAAAAAGTAAAAAAGCAGTTATTTCGTTAGTGTTTGCCCACAAGGGCGGTTTTAAAAACATGGTTTTTCAAACCGCCCTTATTATTGAATGAGGTATATATGGAAAGGATAGTGAGTATTCATTAATCTTACTATTTCATCGTTCCTAAAAAATCTTGCATTTTTCCAGTGAATCCCGAAAATGTCCTTATTAGCGACTGGCGTTTCGAGATGGGGAACCATCGGGAAGCTCTCTCACCTTTCTGCCGCACGCCTGGGCAAAGGCAACCCTCATCAGGAGTGTTAGCCATGAACAAAAGCGCAGTACAGGATTATTTATCACAGACCCCCGCGGACAAGATCAACACCGCGATGCTTGCCTATGTCTGCAATCTCGAGGAAACCGCGAAGGTGACTCCCGAGATATCAGCGTCAATCGTCAAGGAGCTCGAGAACCAGCGTTCGCGCATCAAACTTATCGCGAGTGAGAATTACTGTTCTCTTTCAACTCAGCTTGCGATGGGAAATCTTCTCACCGACAAGTACGCGGAAGGATCTCCTCATCATCGTTTCTACGCCGGAAATGAAAATGTGGATGATATCGAGGCACTTGCGCAGAATGAAGCGAAGGCTCTTTTCGGCGCTGAATACGCCAATGTGCAGCCGCATTGCGGCGCGGACGCGAACATCCTCGCGTTCTGGGCGATTCTCTCCACACGGATCGAAGCGGTTGAACTCGCCAAAATCGGAGAAACCAATCTTTATAAACTTACCGACGCACAGTGGAAGGATCTCAAGGTCAAACTAGGCAACCAGAAACTTCTCGGGCTCGATTACTATTCCGGCGGTCACCTTACCCACGGATACCGCAACAACATGTCATCACGCATGTTCGATGTGTACGGATACTCGGTTGATAAAGCGTCGGGGATTCTCGATTACGATGCCATTGAAAAACAGGCTATGGAAATCAAACCGTTTATTCTTCTCGCCGGTTACAGCGCGTATCCGCGAAAGATAGATTTCAGACGCATGCGCGCGATTGCTGACAAGGTCGGAGCGGTGTTCATGGTTGACATGGCGCATTTCGCGGGTCTTGTCGCGGGCGGAGTGTTCACCGGTGATTTCAGTCCATTCCCGTTCGCGGATGTGGTTACCACGACAACGCACAAGACTCTCCGCGGTCCCCGCAGCGGTCTTATTCTCGCGAAGAAAGAATTTGAAGAAGCGCTCGATAAGGGATGTCCCCTCACTATGGGCGGACCTCTTCCTCATGTGATCGCGGCAAAGGCTGTCGCGTTCCGTGAAGCGCGCAGTCCCGAATTCAAAAAATACGCGCAGCGTATCGCGGACAATGCCAAAGCTCTCGGCGAAGCGTGCGTCAAGGAAGGACTCGACGTGGTGACGGGCGGTACAGACAACCATCTGATTCTTGTCAACGTGCGTTCAATGGGACTCACCGGACGTCAGGCGGAAAGCGCGCTGCATGAAAGCGGCATCACTCTCAATCGCAACTCGCTTCCGTTCGATCCGAACGGCCCGTGGTATACGAGCGGACTCCGTATCGGTACACCCGCGGTTACCACTCTCGGAATGACCACCGATGATATGAAAGAGATCGCGGCTGTATTTAAGATCGTTCTTTCGAACACCAAGCCTCTACCCGACGCGAAAAAGCCCGGCGAGATGAGCAAGGCGAAATATGAGATAGTGCCATCCGCGAAAGCTGAAGCGAAGAAAAGAGTCGATGCTCTTTTATCAAAATACCCCGTGTATCCTGAACTTGATCTCGCGTTTCTGAAAAAAGCGTTCGTCAAGTAACAGGGTGTGATTAATATCCGGATTTCAGGCTGATCTTCATCGGTTTGAAATCCGGATAGGAATCCATGAGATTATGTTCACACGGTGTATGCTGAGACTAACGGGGATACTCCGTCTGACGGAGTTCATCCAATTTTATAAACAAAAATGATGATATTAGAAATGATAGACTACTGCGAATCATCAAACTCAAAGTTGAACCTTATGCGACTAGAGGGTTTCACGATTTGATTAGAGCTGTTTCTTTAAAATCGTAAGATATTTCAGCACAGCTCCGACTGCAAAAACATTTATTAATTCGTGAAATGTTTTGATGAAAAATCACGTATGAGCGGATTCAGAAATCAAATGTGTCAGTAAAATGATACAGCTGTATTTTTCACCGGAATTATTCACCTGTTTAAAGTGAATGATGCGATTCCCGGCTTATCTCTCCCGGAAGAGATCTGCTTGATAACTTCCGTCTCCGGACAACCGATATGCTCTGACAGCTTCAGAGCCGAGGACTTCTCTTCATGTTTAATAAAATAACCGCACGCTGGAATACGTCATTCGGCTACAAAAAGATACTGGTTGTCGCATTTCCCCTAATACTGAGCAGCGGCTCATGGTCGCTTCAGAATTTTGTCGATAGAATGTTTCTCTCGTGGTATTCATCAGACGCGATTGCCGCTGCGATGCCCGCCGGGATTCTCAATTTTACTTTTATGAGCTTCTTTATCGGGACAGCAGGTTATGTGACGACATTTGTCGCGCATTATCACGGAGCCAAACATCCCGAAAAAATCGGAGCGGTGATCTGGCAAGGGGTGTATCTCTCAATTGCCGGAGGCGCGTTCATAATGATGACGATGCCTTTCGCCGATATGTTTTTCTCATCGATTGGTCATCCCTCCGGCGTCGCTGTATGCGAGTCGCAATACTATTTCTGGCTCTGTCTCGGCGCGATTCCCGCGATAGGGGCGAGCGCGCTTTCAGGATTCTTCTCCGGACTTGGCAAGACCTGGCCTGTTATGTGGATCAATATCGCGCAGACAGGACTGAATCTATTCGGGGATTATCTTCTTATTTTCGGTCACTTCGGTTTTCCTGAAATGGGAATCCGCGGTGCGGCGATTGCGACATCGCTTTCCGCGGTGTTCTCCTGCACAATGTTCGCGATGCTTGTATTCTCGAAAAAGAACAATGAGAAGTACCGCACGCGGTTCAGCTGGCGTTTTAATACGAAGCTGATAAAGCGGATAATAAAGTTCGGAGCGCCGAGCGGTACTCAGTTCTGCCTTGATACCGCGGGATTCGCGGCGTTTATCATTCTCATCGGTGCGCTCGGTGAGATTCCCCTGGCTGCGTCAAATATCGCGCTCTCGATAAATACTCTGGCGTTTATGCCTATGATCGGCATCGGGATAGCGGTGAGTATTCTCGTGGGGCACAATATGGGAGCGCGCAACCCCCGTAATGCGTCGTATGCGGCATGGTCGGGATTTCATATCACATTCGTCTACATGACCCTGATTGCGTGCGCGTATGTGATTGTACCAAATCTATTTCTCGCACCGTTTCTTTCGACAAATTCCTCTCAAAATGCGGGAGCGATCATGGATATCGCGGTTGTACTCCTCCGGTTTGTGGCCGTGTATACGGTCTTTGACTCGTTGAATATGATTTTTGGTTCAGCGCTCAAGGGAGCGGGTGATACCAAGTTTGTCATGCTTACGAATATTCTTCTGACATCATGTGTCCTAGTTATCCCGTCTTTTATCTTGATAAGGTTTTTCAGTGCTGATATATTCTCGGTATGGTATATCGCGTCGGTGTATATAAGTGTTCTCGGAATAAGTTTTCTTCTCCGTTTTCTCTCGGGAAGATGGAAATCAATGCGGGTCATTGAAGAAACGCATATACCGGTGTCAGGCGGAACTCATCCGGAAATCCCAACAGGTATGTAAATGGCAAAAGACAGATTTGACGTGTCGTCCAAACAGGAATACTCTTTCGAGTTCAACTGCACATGCTGCGGTAATTGCTGCCGCGAAGAAGGTGTGGTCAACTTCAGCATGTCAGAGATAACAAAGGCGGCTGAGTATATCGGAATGAGCGAGAAGGACTTCGTTATCCGCTACATGGAAAAGAGCGGTAAGGGATATATTCACGTTGTTGATAACGGCGGAAGTTGCGCATTTCTCAAAGACGGGAAATGCGTAATCAATGCGGTTAAACCCGCACAATGCGCATCGTTCCCGTATTGGAAAGACTATGTCAACCGTGACGGAAAGCTTGTGAACTTCGACAGACACTGCGCGGGAGTACGTATAAAAAAACAGTCTAACGAGACTGTGGGCGAATCCTCTTGACAACAGGGTGTTTGATTTTATAACGGTTAACGGGTTTGAAACAATGTTTTCCGCGCAGACCGATTCAGATACGCGGTGCAGATTCAATCCGAAGGTGCTTTGACACACACACATGTGCCTTATCTTTTTGTATTTAAGGAGTTGTCGTGAAGCGGGTAACTTCGCGTAACGGCAGGCCGCTCCCCCTCGCGCAAATACCGGAGCTTTCATTTCCCGAATTTCGCACGGAGATTCTTGACGGAGTCTCGCACGGTGAACGGGTATTACTGTATTTCGGTCTTCGTGACCGCGGACGGATAAAGGTATATTCTGTTCTCGCGAACGATGACAACTCATCACTGCATTCGCTCTCCTCATCAGTCGCTGAAGGTGAATCATTTGATTCTCTCGCGAATGACATTCCTTCCCTTCATATCTTTGAACGCGAAATATTCGAGGAATTCGGTATACTTCCGGAAGGTCATCCATGGCTGAAGCCGGTGAGGTATCCGCATAACCGCGCGAACAAACGCGAGAAAACTGAAAACTATCCCTTCTTTTCAATGGAGGGTGATGAAATACACGAAGTCGCGGTCGGACCCGTTCATGCGGGAATCATAGAGCCGGGACACTTCCGTTTTATGTGCGACGGCGAGAATCTACACCATCTTGAGATCCAGCTTGGTTATCAGCATCGCGGCGTTGAGGAAATGTTCCTTCAGGGGAATATTCTCTTAAAGACGGTTCTTGCCGAATCAATCGCGGGCGACACCGTAATCGGGCACGCCTATGCATATGCGCGCAGTATGGAAGGTTTGTGCGGAATCGAAATTCCGCGGCGCGCAATGGCAATCCGGGGAATCGCTCTTGAACTTGAGCGTATCGGTATCCACCTCGGCGATCTTTCCGCTATTTCGGGAGATATTGCGTACCTGTCAGGAAACGCGCTTTTCGGCGCGATGCGTACGCTTATTATAAACACATCGCAGTCGTTATGCGGTAATCGTTTCGGTCGCGGGCTTATCGTTCCCGGCGGAGTCCATTTTAATATCGATGACACTCTTTCTGATAAAATGCGGAACACTCTGACTGAGGTTCTGGAACGTACCGAGCTTTCATGTGACGCTCTTTTTTCCGATCCCGGAGTTCTTTCCCGTCTAGAAAAGACCGGAATCGTTGACAGTGCGTCGGCGAAAGCTCTGGGACTTACCGGTCCTGTTGCGCGAGCGTCGGGTCTTCGTCATGATACCCGCGCTGATCATCCGTTCGGCATATACCGGTATTTTCCCGTGTATGCCCGCATGATGAAGGGCGGTGACGTGTTCTCCCGCGCGTATATGAGGTATCTCGAAATACAGCAGTCGATCGACCTTATCATTGAAATTCTCGATAGTCTTCCGGAAGGCGATGATCTTATCACTCCGCTGAACACGATGAAACCGGACAGCATGATTATCTCGCTTGTTGAGGGATGGCGCGGGGAAATTGCCCATTGCGCGATAACTGATGCGGCCGGGAATATTATCCGGTATAAAATAAAAGACCCGTCGCTTCATAACTGGCGCGGACTCGCGCTCGCGGTGCGCGGAAACGGTATTTCCGATTTTCCGGTCTGCAACAAGAGCTTCAACCTGTCGTATTGCGGATTCGATCTGTAGAGGTGAATTAATGATAGATCTCATTCGGGCGCGTTGGCGTCACGGCTATCAGGCGATAAAAAATGTCCGTGCCGCGAAGGTGGATGAAATGTACCGGGGCTTTCCGCTGATTACGGAAAACTCGCGTACGTGCGCCGAAGCCATAGCGTCGCAGTGCCCTTCGAGTGCGTGGGATAGTGAACAACTCTCGATTGATATCGGAAGATGTACGTTCTGCAATAATTGCGCGCGTGTATCGAATGGATCGGTTCGTTTTATGAATTTCCATCACACGGCTTCTCAGACGCGCGGTGACCTTGTTATAACACCGGGAATGACCCCTGAAATGTTTTCGGCAAAAAAAGCTGCGAACGCATCGAAGAAAATAAAATCTATTTTCGGAAGATCACTTAAACTGCGTTCAGTTTCTGCCGGCGGATGCAATGCGTGTGAACTTGAACTGAACGCGACCAGCAATGTGAACTTTGATATCGGACGATACGGGATCGACATGGTCGCGTCTCCGCGTCATGCGGATGGTCTTGTGATCACGGGACCAGTGAGCGAGAATATGGCCGGTGCGCTTATGGATACGTATAACGCTATTCCCCGTCCAAAACTTGTAATTGCAGTCGGCACCTGCGCGATAAGCGGCGGTATTTTTGAAAAGTCTCCCGCGGTGGATCGTTCGTTTTTTGCGGATATCAATGTTGATCTCTACATACCGGGGTGTCCTCCTCATCCGCTCACGATGGTGAACGGAATCCTCGATCTGATCGGGAGGAAGTGAAATGGATCTTACGCTCAAGGAAGTGTCATCAATTCTCTCCATTTCGCAGAAAGAGATTCTCCGAATGGTGAAGGCTCGGAAAATCCGTGCGTACAAGATTTACAGCCAGTACCGTTTCAACCGCGATGAGCTGAATGAATGGATTCTCAAGGGGCGCATTCCCGTTTCAAACGAAGTTCTGTCACTTGTTCAGTCGAGTATTCCCGTGAAGATGTACCGTCTGTTTGAACGCGGCGGTGTGTATTATGATATTGAAGGTTCAACAGTAGCGGAAGTGATCCGTAACTCTGTACAGAAGATCACTATTTCCCCTGATATTAACCGTGAAAAAATTATCACTTCGCTTCTTGAACGCGAGGAGCAGATGACGACCGGAATGGGAGAGGGGATTGCGCTTCCGCATCCGAGAAATCCTATCCTTGCGAATGTGGAAAGTGAATCGATATCGATTTGCTTCCTTAAAAATCCAGTCGATTTCAGTTCAATTGACGATAAGCCCGTTCATACGATGTTCATTATTCTGAGCGCGAATCCGCGCCGTCATCTTGAAATACTTTCGAAGATATCTTACCTCTGCCGCAAGCCGGAGTTTTATAATATGATCGTGTCCCGGAAGAGTATTGATGAGATTATGCACGCGATAGAGATTCAGGATATTGAGTGGAGGAAGAAATAACCGCTATGGAATGTTTTCTTTCCGGATTAGGAATTATTGTCGCCGGCGGATTGTTCTGCCTCCTCCCTCTGAACCGTGTTAAAAACACTATGTCTGTTATCACAATAGTGTTCGGAGCTTTTCTGTGCGGCGTTCCCGCCGCCGCGATTATACTAAAAGGCGGAACATACGGGACAGTTCTTCCGTTTGCGTATCCATACGGCGATGTTAACCTTATGATAGATCCGCTTTCGGCGTTTTTCATTATTCTCATCGGCGTCGGCGGCTCGGCGTCGGCGTTATACGGCACTGGTTATCTTGTTCCGTATGTGAAAAAAGGACGCAGTATATCGACGCATCTCTGCCTGTTTCATATCATGATCGCCGCAATGATGTGTGTGGCGGTTGTTCAGCATGTGATCATGTTTCTCGTGGTGTGGGAAGTGATGTCTCTGTCATCAACAATGCTTGTGCTTTTCGAGAGAGACAAGAAAGAGGTGGTGGACGCGGCGCTTTTTTATACAATTGTCATGCACATCAGCGTCGCGTGTCTCATGGCGGGTTTTATCGTTCTGTCAAACACGGGAGGAGGGTATAATCTTTCAGAGATATTCACGATAATTTCGTCTCAGGACAAAACCGCGAAGGTTGTGGTCATTCTTCTTTTCATAGGATTCGGTATAAAAGCGGGTTTTGTCCCGCTTCATGGATGGCTTCCCCGCGCGCATCCCGCGGCGCCTAGTCATGTGTCCGCGCTGATGTCAGGGGTGATGATCAAAATGGGGCTATACGGAATTCTCCGCGTGGTTTTTCTTTATGGTAATCCCGGATTCAGGCTGTCGCTGTTTTTCATAATTGTATCATTAGCCACGGCGGTGTTCGGCGTGATGAACGCGATGACATGCCGTGACATGAAAAAGCTTCTCGCGTATTCGAGTATCGAAAATATGGGGATCATAGGTACCGGAGTGGGATTCGGTATGCTCGGTATGTCAGCCGGATATGAGACTGTCGCGGTGCTCGGGTTCGGTGGAGCGCTCTTTCACGCGTTTAATCACATGCTTTTCAAGAGCGCATTATTCTTCGGCGCTGGTGCGGTGTATCAGCAGACGCATTCACGCGATATGGAAAAACTCGGCGGTATTGTGAAGCTGATGCCGGTCGTCGCGTTTCTGACTTTTTTCGGGACGATCGCTATCAGTGCGCTCCCTCCGTTTAACGGATTCGCCGGTGAGTTTGTGATCATCCGCGGAATGCTCGCCGCGCTCAAGAGTCCCGACGTGCATATTGTCATCATCGCAATCGGATCGCTTTCGGTACTCGGACTTGTCGGCGGGATGGCGGTTATCACCTTCGCGAAATTCTTTTCCATTCCGTTTCTGGGTTCGCCGCGTGGCAACGCGGTATCCGGTGCGCATGAACCTTCAGCTTCAATGATAATTCCGATGGCATTTCTTCTCGGAATCTCACTTCTGATAGGACTCTTCGCGGATGTCGCCTTCAAGCCTCTTCAATCGATCGGTATCTTTATCTCTTCAGGATCGGTTGTAAAAGCGGGTGCGGCGGACAATGTGATATCATCGCTGTTCAGAATCTCCGCATGTTCAATGCTGTTCCTTATCATGACGGCGGGAATTCTCATCATCAGAAAACTTCTGCTCAGAGACCGATCCGTTGCGGCGGAAAGTACATGGGGATGCGGATACCGCGCGGGAAGCGCCCGTGTCCAGTACACGGGTCATTCTTTCATTCAGCCGTTTGTCACCCTAGCGGGTGCGCTGTCCGGCGTACGAAGTATAAAGGAACTTCCTGAGGGACATTTTCCCCGTGCGGCGCGTTTTACCGCCCGCGGTGTTGATGCGGTTGATCAGGCGGTGATGAATCCGATTCTCAGAATGCTCGACAGGGTTTTTTCACGCGCATGCGAATTCCAGACAGGCCGTGTGCAGATATATGTTCTCTACGGGTTCGTGTTTCTGATCGCGGTACTCGTGTATACAATGGTGGCCGGAATATGAATCAATTAATTGAACGTATTGCCATGTTGATTTTTATCGCGGTATTCCCGCTCCTGTTCCTCGGAATAATCAACCGGGTCAAGGCACGGTGGGCGGGACGCAAGGGGCCGTCGGTCTTTCAGATTTTTTATGACGTGATCCGTCTTCTGAAGAAAGGCGAAGTGGTGAGCACGACAAGTTCATTCATCCTTAAAATCGCGCCGTCAGTATCGCTTGCCGCGGTATTATGCGCGGCGTTAGTTGTACCCGCGGGAGTGTTCCCGTCAATACTGTCATTCGACGGAGACTTCGTGTTCTTTTCCGCGATGCTCGGTCTGGCGAAATATCTTCTCATTCTGAATGCGATGGATACCGGCTCAAGTTTCGAGGGAATGGGCGCCAGCCGCGAAGCGTCGTTTACCGCGCTTGTGGAACCGTCATTTTATCTTGTTATCGCGTCGATAGCGTACATGTCGGGGTATACATCGCTTTCGGGAATTCTTTCATTGTTTCATACTCACGGTAGTTGGTCGCTGATAATGATCGTGCTCACCGCAACCGCGCTATTTATAATGATGGTTCTCGAAGGATGCCGCGTACCGGTCGACGATCCGACTACCCATCTTGAGCTTACCATGGTGCATGAAGTGATGGTGCTCGATAATTCAGGTCCCGATCTTGCGTTCATAGAATACACGTCGGGGCTTAAACTGTATCTGATCGCCGCTATCATCGCGTCGCTCACCATCCCCGCCGGATTGTCGATCATAGCCGCTACTGCGCTCTTCGCGGCGGTTGTGATCGGACTCGCGATACTCGTCGGTATCGTTGAATCACTGCGCCCGCGTCTGCGGATGATCCATGTTCCGGAAGTCTCTCTTCTCATGTTGTCGGTGGCTCTGCTTATATGCGCGGGAGTGATAATCTATAAAAACGGAGTAATGCGATGAACGATATGCTCGTTGTCATGTTCGGGCTGACCATGATATATATCTCCGTGACGGGAATGCTCGGAAGTTATGTGCGGATGCTCGTTGTGCAGGGCATTCTTCTCTTCCTGATCGCACTGATAAATATGAATGAGATCAATTTCGCGGGATTCCTGTTCGTCGCTCTTGAAACGCTGATTCTCAAGGCGATTGTGATTCCGTGGTTTCTTTCAAAGACGATTCGTGAGAACGAGATGCTCCGCGAGGTTGAACCGTATATTCCGAATTTTTTCTCACTCCTTATCGCGAGCCTCATTTTCACATTCGGATTTTTTATCGCGTCATGGTCGATGAAGATGGGAAATACTCTGATACCATTGCAGTTCGGCGTATCCATATCGACGATGATTACGGGGATGTTCGTAATAATCACACGCCGTAAACTGATAACCCATGTGATGGGATATATGGTGATTGAAAATGGAATCTTCCTGCTGTCTCTTTCGGCGGCGCGGGAGATGCCGATCATTGTGAGTCTCGGCGTGTCGCTCGACATTTTCATGGGGATACTCATGGCGGGTCTTTTCATTAACAGAATCAAATCGTCGTGCGAAGAGGATGACGCTGATTCGCTTTCGAATCTGAGGGACTGATATGATAGAATTTCTTCTCCTTTATCCCGCGGCTGCGGCCGCTGTCATGGCGATTGTGCGGAAACGCGTGGTGAACAGAATCTTTCTCGGAGGATATGCGGCGGGAAGCGCGGTGTTCGCGGTTATTCTCGCCACGGGACATGAGGTTCCTTCGAGGCTTGCTCCGTTCAGAACATTTTTCGCCGTTGATGATCTCAACAGGCTCTTTTTCTATGTAATGATACTCGTATTCGCGGGGAGTGTTATCGCCAGCCATCGATTTCTGTCGCGCTCCGCGGATAACAGGTGGGATACTATTTATTCGGGGTGTATGCTACTGTTTGTCGGCGCGATGAACGGGGTGATCTTCAGTGCGCATCTGGGCGCGTTCTGGGTGTTCATTGAAGCGACGACGCTTGCGAGTTCGGTTCTGATCTATTACGAACGGACACGTGCGTCTCTCGAAGCGACATGGAAGTATATCTTTGTGTGTTCAATAGGAATCGCCTTCGCGTTTGTCGGTATTATCATGCTTACGATAGGCGCGAACGGGAATGATTCTCTTTTCTTCTCCGACCTTTCTCAGAATGTCTCGCAGTTCTCTCCTTTCTGGATCAAGATGGGTTTCGTCTTTCTGGTAACGGGATTCGGTACCAAGGTCGGACTCGCTCCCGTACACGCATGGAAACCTGACGCATATTCGGAAGCGCCTTCACCGGTGGCCGCATTACTTTCGGGTGCGCTTTCCAACGCGGCTCTTCTCGGGATCATCCGTGTGGTGATGCTGATGGATGATGCCGGCGTGGGGATGTATGCGAAAAAAATTCTCCTGTTTATGGGAATATTTTCCGTGGGAATCGCCGCACTCTTTATGCTGCGCGCGCATAACTACAAACGGCTTCTCGCGTATTCATCAATTGAACATATGGGGATTATCGCGATCGGAGTATCACTCGGCGGTGTTGCTCTTTTTGCGGCAATGCTGCACCTGACAGCTCATGCCCTTACGAAGAGCGCACTCTTTTTTACGGCGGGAAATATCGAAGGTTCCTGGGGAACAAAAGAATCTGGCGCTATTTCGGGACTGCGCGACAGTGATCCGGCGACAGGCGGAACGTTTCTCGCGGGGATTGTCGCTATCACGGCTTTCCCTCCGTTCGCGACATTCGTGAGTGAATTCATCATCGTCAAAATGATGATCAGTGAGGGAAAAATCGCTCTCGCGGTGGCATTTCTTTTCTTTCTGACAATTGTTCTCTATGCGATGTGTGTTCCCGTGTTCGGTATGCTGTTCGGAAAAAAGAAAGAGCCCGAAGTAAAAAAGGTACATGCCGCGGCAAATGTCGTTCCGGCTCTTTTTATCGGGACGGTTCTTGTGCTGGGAATTTACATACCTGATACAGTGATGAGAATTTTATCCGCTGCGGCGGTTTTCGTACGTGGAAATTAATCTGCCGTGATAATATAACGAGTATTGAAAGACGTGCCCGAATAAAACCTCTATCGATACATTTACTTGTGACCTGGTTTTTACATTACTATAATCACTTATCAAAATGAATGCAGAAGTATGCGCTTAACAACAGAGAGTTTACGAGTGTATAATCGGCGAGTCAGTATCTAGCCATGACTACGGAGGTAAATGAACGGATGTTCGCTCATTTACCTCTCTGATAGTGATTGATAATACGATCAGTCAAAAGGAGCGGTGAACGGATTTGTTCGAATAACATTGCAGATCGGACAATTATGACCGCATGTTCCTTTCATATGCGCGTGAACAGCTTTACGTGTCAGGGGGTTTCTGACCGGCCCTTTCGTGATACATACGTTTTTAATGAATCGGCTGATAATAAAAAGCATAATGATTCCTCCCTGCGGTGTGTTGCGGAAACAGTAGCACACAGGTTCCATTAGGAAAGTAAAAAACCACACCAATCGTTGCGGATAATAACCAATTTTGATATAGGTGTTTTTCCTATGGGCACTTTGAATAATCGCTTTATCCCAAATTTAAAAAACGAAAACACAGCCGTTTCATCAGTGCCTTCACTTAATGGCGGCTTTTTAGAAACTGTTCGTAGACTTGTATCTGTGTGAGTATATGAGTCAAAATGTTTGGTGATAATTTGATGCATATCCTGATTGATGATTGTTAAAGTAGAGAAGTGTCTTGCGCAAATTACCACGCTTTGCCCATGACTGATATGCGGATGATAAGATATCAATTCCTCATGCAATAAAGTTATTGTAAAAGTAATTTGACGTAATGCACTATATCTGCATAGAACCATGACCGTGAGAAACGGGATGTTTATCTTGGAAAATGAATGCGGGAGGTTGTGCGATGGAATACACGGCACACGATCAGCGATACGAATCAATGAAATTTAACAGATGCGGCGCCAGCGGCATACTTCTTCCGGCAATATCTCTGGGATTGTGGAAGAATTTCGGATCGGTTGACAGCTATCCGAACGCAAAACAGATGCTGTTCCGGGCGTTCGATCTCGGTATTACACATTTTGATTGCGCCAATAACTATGGACCGGAGTATGGATCTGCTGAATCCACATTCGGTTCTGTAATGAAATATGATTTTGATTCATATCGTGATGAAATGATTATTTCAACAAAAGCCGGATACGATATGTGGCCCGGGCCGTATGGTAACTGGGGATCAAAAAAATATCTAACCGCGAGTATTGATCAGAGTTTAAAAAGAATGGAATTGGATTATGTGGATATTTTCTATCATCATCGTCCTGATCCTGAAACGCCGATTGAAGAAACCCTCGGAGCCCTCGAAGCGATCGTAAAAAGTGGTAAAGCATTGTATGCGGGGCTCTCGAATCATCCCGCATCAAATATACAAATTGCGAAGAAATTTTTTGATGATGCGCACGTGCCGTTTATCATACATCAGTCAAAATACTCAATGTTTGAACGAAGCATCGAAAAGGATTTGCTCGGTGAGTGTGAGAAGGAGGGAGTGGGAGTGATAGTATTTTCTCCTCTCGCGCAGGGTTTGCTGAGTGACAAGTATATTAATGGCATACCTTCCGGATCGCGTGCCGCGCGATTCAAGCCCGCACATGATCTTGTTACGGCTGAAAATATCGATAAAGTCAAAAAATTGAATGGAATCGCGTCACGGAGAGGGCAGACTCTTTCGCAGATGGCTCTTCAATGGGTGTTGAGAAACAGGATTGTTTGTTCCGCCATAATCGGTGCGAGTTCGGTTTCCCAGATTGAGGAGAATGTCGCCTCTCTGTCGTATGTCGCTCTGAGTGATGAAGAGTGCCGTGAAATTGAAACAATTATTCGAAAAGACGCATAAAGGAAAATAGTATCAATTTCTCATGGTAAGCGATGTGAACGGGTACATCCCTTGCTATGAGAAATCTCACTTCTTTATACGGTTTTTTCTGTCATACACTAAAATAAACAGCGCGCATATCAGAAGAATCGTGGCGACCCGGTTCACAATCACGGGATCCATGTTTATTTTGAAAATCAGTTCGAGTGCCCCGTAGAGTACCAGAATAAATCCAATTACAATAATTATAATACGCTTTGCGAATGGTGATATGTTCATCAGTGCCCCCATATCCGGAATTACCGAACATTGATAGTTCCGTCAATATAGATCATTTACGCAAGAGGATTTTCTAAAACCGTCTGTCCGGGTGAAATATACTTGACAAAAAATATACTTAATTAAATAAATTAAGTAATAGTCTGCATTTGAATTAATTATCTCTCCGGGCGTGACTTTTTTTTGAGTAAGGTGTAAACTATTAAATCTCTTCTGCTTGGTGAACAAAAAATTAAAGGATAAGGGGTAACTCGATGAAAAAGTTTTTAGTCGTATGCTGCGTTCTCGCAGTCGCAACGATTTCGATCGGATGCGGTAAAGGTTCCGGGAGTGACAAGATTGTCGGATGCGCAATCTACAAGTTTGATGATACGTTCATGACTGGCGTAAGAAATGCTATTATCGAAGCTGCAAAGGGTCAGGCACAGGTTGATCTTGTGGACTGTCAGAATTCACAGCCCGCACAGAATGACAAGGTTGACCTCTTCATCACGAAGAAAGTCAACGCACTTGCGATCAACCCTGTTGACCGTACGGCAGCGGGAGTCATTCTCGACAAGGCAAAAGCGGCTGGTATCCCGATCGTATTTTTTAACCGCGAACCTCTCGCGGCTGATATGAAGAAATGGGACAAGGTATATTATGTAGGTGCGAAAGCTGAAGAATCCGGTACGATGTCAGGACAGCTTTTCATGGATTATTGGAAAGCTCATCCGGAAGCTGATAAGAATAAAGATGGTAAAGTTCAGTATGTGATGCTCAAGGGAGAACCCGGACATCAGGATGCCGAGCTCCGTACCAAGTTCTCAATCAAGGCTATTCTTGACTCAGGTGTGAAGGTTGAAAAACTTGCTGAAGATACCGGAATGTGGGATCGCGTAAAAGGTCAGGAAAAAATGGCAGCGTTCATTGCTTCCAAAGGCGACAAGATTGAAGCGGTTTTCGCAAATAACGATGATATGGCTTTGGGCGCTATAGAAGCACTGAAAGCAGCCGGTTATCGGCGTAGACGCTACCGCTCCCGCGCTTAAAGCTCTTGAAGATGGAACACTCCTCGGAACAGTTCTCAATGACGCCAAGAATCAGGGTAAAGCGACTTTCAATCTTTCTAACGTTCTCGCAAAGGGCGAAACTCCTACAAAAGACAATACCGGATATGAAATCACAGACGGTAAATATGTATGGGTTCCCTACAAGAAGATCACGAAAGACAATATGGATGAAGCGAAGTAAGTTTCGAATGAAATTGAATAGCTGATAAATTGATGCGGGGTGCTTATTAAAAGAGCACCCCGTTCAATGAACGATTGGTCAAAGGGAATCAGGCATCGGTTACATTGGCAGAGGAAGATTCTTTTCAGGAAGAGGTTATAAATGAATGATAATCCTATTGTGCTTGAAATGGTCGGCATTTCAAAGGATTTTCCCGGCGTTAAAGCACTTGATAATGTATCGCTGAAAGTCAGAGCCGGATCTGTTCATGCCCTTATGGGAGAGAACGGTGCCGGAAAATCGACGCTTATGAAATGCCTTTTCGGTATTTATAAACAGGATTCAGGAGATATTCTCATCAACGGAGAGAGTGTCGATCTTAAAAATCCCAAGACAGCGCTTGATCACGGCGTGTCGATGATTCATCAGGAACTCCATCCTGTTCCGTACAGAAATGTAATGGAAAATCTGTGGCTTGGACGATTCCCCCTGAAAAAATTCGGTCCATTGAAATTTGTGGATCATAAGAAAATGTATGACGATACAAAAAAGATTTTTGAAGATCTCAATATGGATATGAACCCGAAGGCTATTGTCGGCGGGATGTCAGTCTCAAAAATACAGTCGATTGAAATTGCGAAAGCGACATCATACAATTCAAAGATAATAATAATGGATGAACCGACTTCCTCTCTGACGGAGAATGAGGTTGATCATCTATTTACCATTATCCGGAATCTCAAGGAGCGCGGTGTCGCGATTATCTATATATCTCACAAGATGGAAGAAATTCTGAAGATTGCCGATGAAGTCACCATTATGCGTGACGGGAAATACATCGGAACATGGCCTTCCGTTGAACTTACAACAGATCTCATAATTTCAAAAATGGTTGGCCGTGATCTCACGCATCGATTTCCTGAACGCAGTAATGTTCCCGGTGAAACCTATCTCCGTGTGGAGAATCTGACTTCGATTAATCCACATTCATTCAAAGAAATATCATTTGAACTGAAGAGAGGGGAGATTCTCGGGATCGGAGGGCTTGTGGGAGCTCAGCGAACCGAACTTGTTGAAGCGATTTTCGGGCTGCGCGCAATTAAATCTGGAAAGATTTTCATCAATAACAAGGAAGTGCGGATCAATTCGCCTGTTGACGCGATAAACAATAAAATCGCGTTGTTGACAGAGGAACGGAGGGTAACGGGAATTTTTCCGATGCTGTCGGTTCTTGAAAACCTGGTAATCGCAAATGTTAAACGATATATCCGTATGCTTCTGCTCAATGACAAAAAACGGAAAGATGACTCAGACCGCAGTGTCGAAATGCTCAGAATCAAGACTCCGTCGGTAAAGACATTGATAATGAATCTGTCCGGCGGAAACCAGCAGAAGGTTCTTCTCGCACGTTGGCTCCTGACAGAGCCCGAAATTCTCATGCTGGATGAACCTACGAGAGGTATTGATGTCGGAGCCAAGTTTGAAATACATTCGATTATTTCTGATCTGGCGAAGAAAGGGAAAAGTATTCTGATTATTTCTTCGGAGATGCCGGAACTCCTCGGTATGACAGATCGTATTTTGGTTATGTGTGAGGGGCGCCTCTCTGGGACGCTTAACGGAAAAGAAGCAACGCAGGAAGAGATTATGCGTCTTGCTGCGAAATTTATCTAAGTAAAGAGGGACTCATATGGAGAATATTACTCCGAAAAAAATCATCGACTTCATGTTCCAGAATGCGATTTACTTTGTACTTCTTGTTCTGATAGTTATTATCGCGATCGTTGATCCGAGATTTATCTCATTCACATGTCTCCGCGATATTCTTCTTCAGTCGTCAACCCGCGTGATTATCGCACTCGGCGCGATCTTCGCAATTCTGACTGCGGGCGCTGACCTTTCCGCGGGACGGATGGTTGGTCTCTCCGCAGTGATTTCGGCGTCAATGCTTCAGGTTCCGGATTACGGAAGGTTATTTTTTCCGAATATGCCGCACCTTCCGCTCATCGTACCGATTCTTATAGCGATTCTTGCATGTACGTTTTTTGGGTTTGTCAATGGATTCATTGTCTCGAAATTCAGCGTCCCGCCTTTCATCGCGACATTGGGAACCATGGTTATCATTTATGGTATTAACTCCATTTACTTTGATACTCACCCGAATGATTCTCAGCCGATCGGCGGACTCAGGTCTGATTTTACCACTCTCGGTTCTGGAGCAATTACCATAGGACCGATTTCAATCCCGTTTATTATTCTCATTGCGATCGGGGTATCTGTCATAATGTGGGTACTTCTCAATAAAACACGGTTCGGAAAGAATACCTATGCAATCGGCGGTAATGTGAATGCGGCACGGGTGTCGGGGATAAATGTTCAGCGGACGATTCTGTATATGTACGCGATCGCCGGAACATTGTACGGACTTGCCGGAGTCCTTGAAGCGGCTCGTACAGGCGGGGCAACGAATAACTATGGTAATATGTACGAACTTGACGCGATTGCGGCGTGTGTGGTCGGCGGTGTGTCGACTACAGGCGGTATCGGAACGGTTCCCGGTGTTCTTGCGGGAGTACTGATTTTCGGAGTGATCAACTACGGATTAACTTTCATCGGATTGAGCCCGTATTGGCAGTTGATCATCAAGGGGTTGATTATTGTAAGCGCTGTCGCAGTTGATATCAGGAAATATGTAGCTAAAAAATAGTATTCAATAACGCATGAGTTCCGCAGGATGTTCGCGTTCTGCGGAACCATTTTGGTGTTAATTCTGAATGATGACGCATTTCATAAACGACGTCTATATGTCAAATTTGTATGTGAAGCATGGAAGGTCATTATTAAACGCATGAGAGGAAGTTTTGAGAACATGAAACAGCTTAATGTTTCAATGATTCTCAGACTTATACGTGAAAATGCTCCGGTCTCCCGGGCTCAGATTGCGGTGATGAGCGGACTGACGGCAGCTACTGTGACGAATATCACTCAGAAGTTGTTGGATATCAATCTGATATCGGAATGTGGTCTGCGCGAATCTGGAGGCGGCCGTCCCGCGGTTGAAATCCGACTCAATCCCTCCGCTCATTATGTGTTCGGTATTTGCTTCGCTCCCAAAAGAGTTGATGTTGTTCTTTCAAACTTTGAGGCGGATATCATTGAATCGGAAAGTACTCCGGTGGATAAGAAAGACCACGTGTCTGTTATCAATACGGTCATGGAAATTATTGATAGAATGATTAAAACGCACAAAGTGAAAAGGAAATTGATTCTCGGTGCGGGTGTTGCGGTTAACGGAATTGTCGATGTGGAGAATGGCAGATCAGTCTTTGCGCCGTATTACCAATGGAGAGATGTCCCCCTTCAGAGTTTACTTGAAGACCGGTTAAAGTGTCCAGTGTTCATTGAAAATGATACGAACGCCATGGCGATTTCCGAGCGTTGGTTCGGGCTGATGCGTGATTATAAACTGAAGACAAATGTTGATGAAAGTTTCATTGCGCTAAATATCGGAAACGGAGTCGGTGCGGGAATTGTAATCAATGATAAAATATATCACGGCTGTAATTACGCGGCGGGAGAAATAGGACACTTTGTTGTCGATGAGAATGGTACGTTGTGCAGTTGCGGAAAAAAAGGATGTCTTGAAAGTTTGGTTTCATTGCCCGCAATCGAAGAAAACGTGAAGAAGATGCTTACAGATAAAATGACTCAGACGCAGAAGAGCGTGCTGAATTCGGATATCGAAAATGTGAATATCGAGTCAATATGTGAGGCGGCACGAAACGGAGATGCGTTTGCGACGGAAATCATCCGTAAGGCCGGAAGGAATGTCGGTTATGCGATTGCGAATCTTCTGACATCTCTCAACCCTTCACGGGTGATTATCGGCGGTGAAATTATAAACGCCGGGGATATATTTTTCAATGAGATCAGGGCGACAATTGAGAAGGAGACTCTTGAAATACTGTACTCGCCCCTGGAAATTCTTCCGAGCCATCTGGGAAGGTATCGGGCTGCCAGAGGAGCCGTTGCTCTTGTGCTCTCTGATTTTTTCAAGGCTGAGAATATTTTGATATGAAAAGTATAAGATGAAATCAGGTCAGTATAATTACAATGGAATATTACGTAACGTAGATTTCGTTTTATCGGCGTATAACGGTAGATTGAACAGACAACAGAGTACCACGATCCGTGTTTTAAAACGGATAGATGTGGTAAGGGTATAAAATCGGTGATCCGGATTGGTCATATAAAGACATGCGCTTTCCGGAAACGGTTTTGAGGAGTTTCACGATGAATAATAGGGAACTGATCACGCGGTTCGGGGAAATGTTTGGAAATTCAGAGGATGTCCGGATGTTCTTCGCTCCCGGACGCGTTAACCTGATCGGAGAACATATAGATTACAACGGCGGTATTGTGTTTCCCTGCGCACTCAATGCGGGAACGACAGCCGTAGTGCGAAAACGTAATGACGGTGTGATGTCATTTGCCTCGGTGAACTTCAATCTGAGAAACGAGATTCCTGTCTCACGCATTGTTCATGACATGAATGACGGATGGATGAATTATCCCAAGGGGATTGTCAGTGTTCTGAAGGGAAAGGGATTTGATATCGGCGGCTTTGATGTTCTCTATTATGGAAACATTCCCAACGGTTCGGGTCTGTCATCGTCCGCTTCGATAGAAATTGTGACGGCGTTAATGATCAATTCCCTGTTCGGTCTCGGTATTCCGATGATAGATCTGGTCAAGATATCGAAACAGGCTGAAAATGAATTTGTCGGCGTCAATTGCGGGATCATGGATATGTTCGCCATTGGAATGGGAAAGAAGGAGATGGCGATAGCGCTCGATTGCAATACTCTTGAGTATACATATATTCCCGTACGCCTCCAGGATTGTTCTCTGGTGATCGCAAACTCCAACAAACGCCGCGGGCTTGCGGATTCAAAATACAATGAACGCCGTAGCGAGTGCGAACGGGCTCTCGCGATACTGAAACAGTATGTGAACGCGGAGTATCTCTGCGATATTCCTATTGAGGTTTTTGACCGGTATAAGGACAGACTGAATGAAGGTCTTCTTATCAGACGTGTGCGGCATGTGATTACTGAAAACAACCGTGTAAAGGAAGCGATCCGATGCCTGTCCGAAAAAAATGATATCATCGGATTCGGGAAACTCATGAATGAGTCGCATATATCTCTCCGTGATGACTATGATGTTACCGGCATTGAGCTTGATACCCTTGTCGGCGAATCATGGAAAGTGGACGGCGTTGTCGGTTCACGCATGACGGGTGCCGGATTCGGCGGATGTACTGTCAGCATCGTAAAGAATGATATCATTGATATCTTCAAGGATACCGTCGGAAAGAAATACCGTGAAAAGACGGGGTTGACCGCTGAGTTTTACGCGATGAACCTGAGCGGCGAAGCTGGTGAAATAGAATTGTGAGGTTTTAACAATGGCAATACTTGTATGCGGCGGAGCGGGATATATCGGAAGCCATACGGTGTATGAGCTTATCGGACAGGGCGAAACGGTTGTGGTTGCGGATAATCTGCAGAAGGGACACCGTACCGCGGTTCACGAGGACGCGGTGTTTTATGAAGGTGATCTTCGTGACCGGGACTTCCTCCGCAATGTATTCAATAAAAATGAAATAAACGCGGTGATAGATTTCGCAGCTGAATCGCTTGTGGGTGAGAGCGTCACCAATCCGCTGAAATATTATAACAACAATGTGGGCGGAACGATCAGCCTTCTTGAAACGATGAATGAGTTCGGCGTCAAGGCGATCGTATTTTCATCGACTGCCGCTACGTATGGTGAGCCGGAACGTGTTCCGATCATGGAATCTGACAGAACCGAACCTTCGAATCCCTACGGCGAAACAAAGCTTGCGGTTGAGAAGATGCTCAAATGGGCGGATGCGGCGTATGGAATAAGATATGCGGTATTGAGGTATTTCAATGCGGCGGGGGCTCACGTCAGCGGATATATCGGCGAGGATCATTGCCCTGAAACACATCTCATTCCGCTCGTATTACAAACCGCGCTCGGAGAGCGGGAGAGTATATCGGTGTTCGGAGACGATTATCAGACAAAAGACGGAACGTGCGTCAGGGACTATATTCACGTGACAGATCTCGCCGATGCGCATATTCTCTCGCTTAAAAAGATCCTTAACGGCGGTGAAAGCAGTACATATAATCTCGGCAATGGATCGGGGTACAGCATCAAAGAGGTTATTGACGCGTGCCGGAAAGTCACCGGCAGAACAATCACGGCGGTACAGGCTCCAAGACGAGCAGGTGACCCTTCATCACTTATCGCGTCATCAGAAAAGATCAGTTTGGATCTCAAGTGGAAACCGAAGTACAACAGCCTTGAAACGATTATCGAGACTGCGTGGAACTGGCACAAGAATCATCCGCAGGGTTTCGGGGATTGAAAAGAGTAGTTTCGCACTGCGACCCTGCTTTTGCCAGTAATCGCGGGAGCGGTTGAGGGACAGTGCGGGATCGTGTATGTCCTGTTTTCGTTCGCTTGTTTCGAATTTCAGAATCCGATTTTCTTTATTTTCCGCACCGGGGGACTCATAAGCTCCCGAATCGCCGAGACAAGGGAGCGTATCACGTCATCATGTTTTGATGCTTTGTTTTCGAGTTCGCGCATTTTCTTTTCTATGTCTTTATGAAAAAACACGAACTCTCGGAGCTCACCACAACAACACTCATTTCAATTGCCTGAGGAGAATTGAGCACAGATGCGGCCATGATTGCGCCGTGTTCGGTAAACGCATAGGGAAGCGTTGACGAAAACTTGGGCTTGGAGAGGCGGTCGCAATTCGCGACCACCTCGGCTTTCTCTTTTTGATCGAGTTGAAACACAAAATCAGTGGGGAAACGGTCGATATTGCGCTTTACCTGCTCATTTATCGCAAATGCGTTGCACCACAAATTGCAGTCTGTAGAGATGACGATAAGGACACTGGATTACACTTTCCGTTCAAATTCATCGGCGATCCGGTGGAGGTCGGTTGTATATACGTCTATATAGTCCGCACCGGGGGTGCGTGACGGTTCGGTGAGGTATATTCCGGTTTGAGACTCTTCAAAATATTTCTGCGCGTTTTTTGCCGTTTGGCGCAGTTGAGATGATGCGACAAGAGGATCTTCCTTTTCTTCGGCAAGGCCGTTCCAGAGGATTTCGATTCCTTTATACAGCGGCGCCCAGGATATCCACTGAACCTTTTCCGGGGTATTCGGATCGAACGGAAATGCTTTCATCCGATAGTATTTTTCTCTCTCGCTTTCTCGACATTCTACCACGCCGGATCGGCTCATCTCTCGTAATGCGTTTTGCACCGTTTTCCGGTTATATCCCGTGAGGCGCGCGACCTGTGCGGAATGAACTTCCGTTTCTCCCGCAAGTACGCATATAAGCTCGCTTCGGGCGCTGACGCCGATGAGTGCGCGAAGTCTCAGCAGAAGCGAAGGTGCTCCTTCTACAGGGAAGGGACTTGAGTAATGCCGCAAGGTCACTTTGTTCCGAATCAGACCTTTTTTCAAAAAATACCCGTCGCGATCATTTCCAACTGGCAGCGGCTTTCCCGTGACCGTATAAAACAACGCATGCTCGCCATCTGTTTTATATAATTCAGATACCCTCTGCCATTTAAGCCGGTATTCGCTCTTCTGCGATAAATATTCAGCTATCGCGCTTAACTGCGGTGCCGCGTCAAATTTGTATTGTTCCTGCAGTGCGGTAAGACGCTGTACATTGATGAACTCTCCATTGACATATAACCAATCTATGATCTCGTCGAAGAGCCGTGCATCGTATCTGCCCAACGCCAGCGTACACAGGAGAATGGCTTCTGGATCGATAAGGGATGAGGCGGGGTTTTCCACCTGTCCCGCCACCCCGATCGCCGTCCACTGCCGCCAGATATTTTCAAGCATGTGTTCCCTGAATGTTTTATATTCGTTCTGCAACGCGTTCATATCCGAACTCCTTCAGGAATGCTTTTACCGACTGCCGGTATCCTTCCGAGGGATCGTGTCCCATTGACCAGTTCGCTGCGTTCAGGCGTTTTAGCTCCGCATTGAGAAGCTTTAACGCATCATCGAACTGCGGATATTTACGGGTATTTATAGTACTCATAATGGGCACTATAAATACTTATTATGGGGAGATCAAGTTGTTTTTTATGAGGGGTTGATTTGTGTTCTGGGGATTTGGGAAGTTTACCACAGAGGTCGCGGAGGACGCAGAGGGTTGGGAGGTTGTGTTAGACTGCAGACTTTTTTTATTGTATTTTCTTATATGGTACACGTGCCGAGGGGACTTTTTTTGATGATATATCGGTGTGTATCTTCTGATCATCGAAGAAGATATGTGCGTTGAAGGCCTTGAGAACATCGTCTTTGGGCAGTCCGCCGAGGAAGAAGATCTCATCGATGTGTACTCCCCATGATCGCAGGGTCAACAGTACCCGCTTGTGCGCGGGGTTTGACCGTGCGGTGACGATTGCGATCCGGAAAGGATTACTCTCTGACGGTAACTCTTTGCAGATGCGGGACAGTGTTTTTATAAACGCTCCGAAGGGACCTTCGGGAAGGGGTATATTTGCATGTTCTTTTTCGTATTTCTGGAATGAGTCCAGGCCTTCTGCTTTAAAACGCCGTTCGGATTCGTCGGAGAATATCACTGCATCGGCATCGAATGCGATCCGGATTTTATCGGTGTCGGGATTATAATTTAACGGCGGATCGAGTATGATTGCGGACGCTATTCCGTAATCTATCGCAGCTTGCACATCTTCTTCGTTGCGTGAGAGAAACAGATCTACCTTGAATGCCTCGAGATAGGGGATGATTGACGCTCCTCCGGTGAATGCTCCACGCTCTATTCTGAGTTCAAGGGTTTCGATTGAATTGAATACCCGCAGTCCCGTTTCGGGGCTATTGCGGGATATCACTATTACATTGACCAGCGGTGTTTTAAGGGTTTCGTTTATTTTAAGCATTCCTTTGATGAGGGGGAATGCGGTTCCCGGGGGGAGTGGGTCGTCTTCGTGTGTGAGTTGATATTTTACATATTCCGCGATCCCTTTTGTCTCGTAGATCTCGTTTTCTTTCTCGAGACTGAATAGGCTCCGCGAGGATATGCCGATGGTGAGGGATTTCATTACCATTCCATTATATATTATTTTGGATATCGTATCACCATGTATTTCAACCAAGGGTCATGTCTATCTGAAGAGACTCGATATCTTTTATGTATATCCGTTTCATCGCCGTACCTTTCGCCATTCTTTTAATTTCCTCATACTTTGCCTCAAGTGCTGAAAACATGGCGTCTTTCGGTAAATCGGTTCGGATTATAACCGCGTGATTTTTCACTTTCGGAGGAAGGTTTTCGCTGTAATGATATACTTTTCCGAGTTCAGAACCGACCAGGGGCATAATGATATCGTTTTCCATAAAATTAACCGTTCTTCCTGCCGTGCTGATGAATTGCGCCGCATCTTTGAGAAAAATCATGTGTCCTCCGCTATTTTGTTAGTATATGATTCAATAATTCCATTCCGCATGGCTTACGGGCAGGGAGTTCAATTCCATTTTCAGAGCTTTCCAATTGGGCATATAGGTGTCCAGATACATCTCAAACCGTTTATTATGATGACGCTCTTTCAGATGGATCATTTCATGAAGTAGAATATATTCAATACATTGCACCGGCTTTTGCGCCAACTCGAGATTAAGCCAGATATGTTTTTCTTCGGTAGTACATGATCCCCATTTTGTCTTCATCTGCTTGATCTGCCACTTTTTTATCGTCACCCCAAGACGGGTTTCCCATTTTTCGAGTAATTCGGGAATAACGGCTTTCAACTGTTCCCGATACCATGTATTCATAACACTGCGCCGTTTTGCGACTGACGCATCTGCTGATATATACAGTTCAATTTCTTTTTTATTTCTGATTATCACGAAAGGCTTCGTTTTTACTTCAACGATTTTCAAAAGATACCGCTTCCCGAACAGGTAGTGGCTTTCACGATCTTTATATTCATGCTGCGTGAGACGTATCTGCTCCTGAATCTTTTTTTGATTTCGTTTAATCCAGCCAAGCTTTGAGACAAGAAAGAGTCTAATCGCGTCGTCATCAGCATTCACCGGGGCCGCCAGTCGGACTCTTCCTGAAGGGGGATACACCGCCAGATGAATATTCTTGATATCCTTTCGGATGATATTAACCGTTATATCACTTATTGTTATCTGCTTCATTCATATTCCCGCTGACTTTTCACCAATTCGAGTACATATTCTGCGTCAGGTTCTTTTACCTTGTGAGCTTCAAGAACTTCTTTTATGGCGAGATACACTTCGCGTGTTCTTATTTTATTGCTCTTCCATGCGTCTTTTCTCGTCGATTGAATCTTCTGATCAAGTTCGACCGCTACAATTTCATTTTTCCCTACATTATCATACAGACTGCGCATCGCTGAGGTTTTTATCGAAGAGGGGTAGGATATATCCGTTTCCGGTTTTTTGAGCTTTCTGCTCAGCTCTACGATCTTTTCAAGATACTTTTTATAATCTTTTGTCTCCTGTTTCCGCAGTTTGATTATTTCCGCGAGAAGTTCACTCATCTTATCATAGTATGCGGGATTTGTCCGCCGATCTTCGATGATGACTTTCCGCATATTATTTTCTATCGCTTCCGCCATTGACTCGTTGCTATTCTGCAGAAAGTCCGACAGATCGTGTATCGCTTCCGTTCCTTTTTTTGCGAGTAATTCCACAAGGGACATATCTTTCAATGATGACAGGAGGCGGCTTTCTTTCGCTCCTATATAGCTGTCTATTAGGTGCCGCATCGCCGGTTCGTATTTTTTCAGATCTATATAGTCTCCGCTTGTAATCATAATCGTTTTGCGAATCTCTTCGTAATCGGACACTTCTTTCCTGATTTTCTCAATATCAGTCGGGCTGTATCCCGCTTTGTCCATTTCATCGGCAATATTCGCATAGGCGCGTACCAGCGAAATTATCAGCTTGTATAATGCCGCGCGACGGGGTTCTGTTTTCTTGAGCATCTCTTCATTTTTTTCACTATCACCGCAAAAATAACGGACAAAATTGATTCCGTCTTTCGGAGGAGAAACCGGTTCGCAAAGCGCCCGTATCGCTTCGAGCGCTTCATCTAAACGCGCTTTCCCTTCTTTTAATCTGCTTTTCAACAGCCCTGATACATCTTCGGCCTCATAGTCTTTAAGAGGACCTGTGGTGTAATCCTCGAACGCTTCTTTGAGCAATCCGAAAAGATCCATGTAATCGACGATATATCCGTAATCCTTATCATCACCGTCAAGACGGTTGACCCGGCATACCGCCTGGAAGAGACCATGATCCTGAAGATGCCTGTCTATATACAGATATGTAGCCGCAGGCGCATCAAACCCGGTAAGCAGTTTATTCACGACAATCAGCAGTTTCATCCGAGCCGGTTCTTTGACGAATTTGTCTTTCACTTCTTTTTCAAACTGTTCTATTTTTTTCAATGCCTCTTCGGCGTCTTCGTGAAAATAGTCAGCGAGCATCTTTTTATAGATTTCATAGCGCTTGATCTTTTCGGTGTAGCCCTCTCCGGATTCCTCTTTCTTTATGTCCGCAACATTCGGCACAAAGGAAGTTATGATTGCACATTCTTTAAGTCCCGCGCCCTGGAACAGCTCATAATATCGACAGGCGTTGTATATACTGTCGGAGACCAGAAGCGCATTGCCATGACCATTCTGCAGGCGTTCTTTTTTCGCCATATCGAGCATGATATCGATAACAATTTTATTGAGTCGTTCTTTTGAACTGAATACTTTCCGGATGGTTCCCCATTTATTCATCAGTTCATTTTTGGCGTATTTTGACAGCCCTTTTGTTTTTGATTCAAACCATTCGTCGATATTCTTGTGCGATCCGAGCTTCTGCTCGACATCACGGGCTTCATACCGCAGATCGAGCACCACTTTATCTTTTACCGCTTCATTGAATTTATAGGTGTGTATGTATTTCCCGAAAATCTGTACGCTTTTTGTTTTGTCAACTTTGAGAAGGGGCGTTCCCGTGAATCCGATAAAAAGGGCGCTCGGGAGCATCGCTTTCATGGCATCATGAAGTTTTCCTGACTGCGTGCGGTGACACTCATCGACAAATACAAAGATATTTCCTTTGGCTCTGAAGTCGGAGGGCAGGCTGTTTTTTATTTCCCGCAGATATTCATCGACATCGCCTTCCTCTTTGCCGCCGAACTTATGTACGAGCGAACAGATAAGCCACGGGCGATTGTCATTCAGCTTTTCGATTAAGTCCCTGCCGCTTGTCGTGCGATAGATTTCTTCCGATACACCGGTATACACTTTTTCGATCTGTTCATCAAGCTCCTCGCGGTCGGTTATGATAAGCACACGGGCATTCTCGATATGTTCGCCGATCCACTTGGTAAGCCATACCATCGTGAGACTTTTGCCGCTGCCCTGGGTATGCCAGATGATGCCGCCCTCACGGCGGCGGATAAAATCCTGCGCGGCTTTCACGCCGAAGTACTGATTATGGCGGCAGAGTTTTTTCTGTCCGCGGTCATACACAATGAAATCATGTATGACTTCAAGAAATCGCTCTTTGTCGAGCAGCTGTATAATATGCCGATCGAGAGGGTATTCATACTTCTCTGATTTTGTGCGGACTTCATCGGTTATCTCTAAGAGATACTTGTCGGTTTTATTATTTTCTTCGGAGACTTCTTTCCAGGTGAGGTAGTACTTTTCTTTTGTATCGATGGCTCCGTACGCGATTCCCTGGTAATTGTTTCCCGCCATCACCAGCTGAACCGTCGCGAAAAACGGCCCGATAAACATATCTTTCTGGTTATCACAATTCTGACGGATTCCTTCACTAATTGATACGGAACTTCGCTTGAGCTCGAGCACGGCAAGGGCTATACCGTTGACATAGATCACGATATCGGGACGCTTTGTATGCGTGCCTTCGACTGTCACTTCTTCGGCACAATAAAAATCGTTATCGAGGGGATGTTCCCAATCGATCACCTGCACGGAGTCTTTTTTCTGCCCGATCTGCGGCAGGATGTTCACGCCGTAACGGAGCTGTGAATATACCGCTTTATTGGTATCGTAAAGTTCGCGGCTTCTGTCATTGATTGTTTTATCGAGTTCAAACAGAACCTTTTCTATGATTTCAGGTGCGTGTCCTTTTCTTTTGAGATATGCGCTCAACAGATCCTTTTCAAGATTGTTGTTTTTGCGATCCGCCCAATTCCCGAGATAGGTGTATCCGAGACATTTTTTATTCTGCAGAAGTTCGATTATACGGTTCTGGTCTTTCCGTTCGGTTGCGATGGTACTCATTGCTTTTGTCCTTCTGTTCTTTTTAAGGATTCTGTTTTACGCTTTCTTCTTTTTCTCTTTGCTCAACTGTTCTTTAAGCACGATTCCCTTATCAGTAAGGCGGTACTTCTGATCCTTATGATTTGGATTTTCCGGATGTGTCATTTGGACATATCCTTCGGCAATGGATGGATCAAGATAATTCTGCACAAATGTTTCCCGATGGCTTAACTTCAGCTTTTTCTGGATATCAGCGCGCTTCATTTCTCCGTTTATTGAACGGACTACTTTTATAACCGCGTCGGTAGCTTGTCCGGTAGCTTGTCCGGTAGCTTGTCCGGTAGCTTGTCCGGTGGCTGATACGTTTCGCCAGAGGATTAATTTAAAGATCTCCTCCTGAATGAATTCAGGTTCTTTCAATCCGGCTGCTTTGCATAAGCGGATGATGTCACCGGTGCCGGTTCCCATCTTTTCGATGTACCCGGCATAAAACATGGCCTGCGCAAGCAGGGGATTTGCGGGAACAGACGGGTGAGGATGTCGCAATTTTGCCACCGTCAGGCCATAGGGGAGAGAGCCCGGATTCCATATTTCAAGGCGATCCTTGAACAGCATTATCTGGACGCTGCCGTTACTGGTGTAGTCGCGATGCACCACCGCATTGACGACAGCTTCTGCCACTGCCGCTCGCGGAATCTCGTACTCGACCGACGCCTGACTGCTTGTGCTGCGCGTTCCGACAGGAAGATCGATCTTGGAAAGTATAAAGTCAACCGCCTGATCCACTAACTGAAATACGTCGCCCTTATACACCTGATACGAGGGTATTGGTTTTGTTATTTCGGTACCGTGAAAATGTGCGCACTTTATCTCTGAGCTGAGGAAAAAGCGCTGCGGCTGATTTCCGAAAAGCAGAAGTGCCGCATTGCACGGGCGCGCGCCGTCGTACAGGTCGAGATGCGTGAGCACCGTTTCGTACGGGGATTCCTCGGGAAGAGGGAAGCCGCGTTTCGCGCGCGCAATCGCGACAAAGGTTTTCACCTTATCTTCGTTGATATCGGTAAGCGTTGCGGACGCCGGTCGTGCGGCATCGAACGGCGTGGTGCGAATATATTCTTTTTCTTCGAGATACCGGATAAGAGACGCGTAGAGTGCCGCCTTGAGATCCGCCTGCGTAGTAAATCGTCTGCGGATGACACCAGATTCGGCTTTTGCGATGAGAACACGCTCTTTCGGATGACGTTCCGATGAAGGATGATTCGTGATAAAGACAAGACACGTCTTATGAAGGGCAGCGGCTGTATCGAATTCCTGCTCGGTGGGAGAGAGTCCCTGCTTATTCTCATACCCGTACTCTTTACCGAACAGTCCTATATAGATGTCACACTGTTCAACTTCTCTGAGATAGACCTCGGACGGGGAGTGCGCCACTGCCGGATGTTTTTCGAAGAGGAAGGGTTCGAAAAACTGTCCCAATAACGCATCGGATGTCAGATAGTCATAGACCATCTGACGCTCGGCGGCAAATTCGCTTTGGACGCTGCTTATGAAGACTTTAATTCGAGGCATAACGTTTCACAAAATAATTTAATGTCTTTTTTTACAGATGTACTATCCACAACTTTTTCATAATACGGCTTGTTGTGGATGAACCCTGTTTTTTTGAAAATATCTGAGATTTTTCTGGGTATTCCAGATTCGTTTTGGTTAAGTAATTTAAGTTTGTACTGCTGTGCTCCGTTATAAGAGCAATAAAGATCAAAATGATTTTCCCCGGTTATCCAGGCATTTAGATACATGAAAGGTTTATAATCATCACCGCTCGGATAATAATATCCAATTGAAGAGAAGGGGGCAGGGTTCTCAAAAAACGGATCGTTTTTTAGCTGATTGTACAGACAATAAGAATACAGTTCGGCGTGTTCTCCGCTCATTTTAATACGCGCCAAGAGATACACTTCTTCGTTGCTTTCAAATCTTATAAATAAATAATTTCCCAGATAATTAAATATTTCCGGATTTTCAATAAATGCTCTTCTCCACGACTCTATATCTTTATCATAGTTATGGGCTATTTTTTCCAATGACCCCAGATCATCTGTATCAAATAATGTTTCATCCAATAAGGATTTGAAATGTTCACGCTTTTGTTTTCTATAACCATCTCCCTGTAAGTACCTTTTCCAGCTTACATCGCGATCGCTGTCATTCAGGAAACTATAATTTGCTTTCGCATAAAGAAGATAATCTCCCTTGCTTAAAATAGCTCTGTGAAGACGAAAATCGGTTTGAGCATCCGTATTTATACCGGACGGACCGAAGAGTGAATAAGTCTTTCGAATATATTCGTTGAATTTTGAGAAATATGCCTTATCGTCTTTATCCGGCCATCCGCAATTATCATTATTGTCGTAGTATTCCTCTATTCCTGAAAAGGCCAGTGAAAAGGTAAGCTGTCCCTTGAAATACTCATGTGTTTCGTGTCTGATAATACTATCTATCCAATCCTTATTTTTATCAATTAAATGAGCTTTTATCCGTTCTTCTTTAATTTGTATCGGATTAAAGCCCCCAAGGGTTGAATACTCGGGTGAAGAAAGATATTTATAAATATCAGAGCTATACGGAAGAAGATCGTGAACTGCTCTTATTGAATTGATAAACTCCCCATCATTGTTATACGGCATAGTATTCCGTGCAAGATTAGCTATAACGCGCATCCAGTCTTTAAAACCTTTGTGATCTTCAGCATTCAGTGACAAAAAAGAATAATATGCATAGAAAACAATTCTTTCATAATACGCAGCATCGCCGAATCTGTTCTCAATGATGTTTTTGAACATCTCCTGTTCTTTGTAATAATGAAAATTCCTGAAAAAAGTCTTCAGTTTGCTTCCCGAGCTGAGAACGTCCAGTACCGAAATCAGGGTCAATACAAACTCGTCGTTTAAACCGGTATAAAATCCTAAAGGGAGCTCATCCTGATTATCAATATAATCTCTGACTTCCAAATAATTCAGAGCATAGTGGTTAATTGCAAGGGTTGTAATGAAATTCATCATCAGAGCATCGATGTTGTATTCTACATCGCCTGTCTCCGTTATGTCTTTCTCTGAAACGCGGAAGTTCCAAAATAAATCAGTCCATTGTGTATCCATTTGGTGAGAGAAGTATGTTTTTATATCAACAGCCTGATTACCGCCTTCTGACTTTAAGACGTACTTTCCCGTAAAAATATTCCTGCTTGAAAGATGCTGTTCGAAACGAGCTTTGAAATTCTCAAATTTCGTCAGAGGTTTTCCTCTCGAATTCATTTTGATGTACAGATCTTCGGAAAGGCCGTGATTTTTCAGCGGAAGGAAACGAAACGTTATGGCCGGACACTCGCATGATGTGAGTTTGGAATATAAGCCAGTGCTCTGGTTGAATTTCTCATGAATTGAATCGAGCATTTTCAGCATCGATTGTACGGTGGGGTCTTTTTCCCATGATATATAGAACCAGAAGCTGTCTCTGATAGTTTTTGATATCGATTTATTTGCATCATCGCCGGATGAAAGTAGGTTATCAATATCTATTCCATTAATCAGCATCGCATTGCAGAAATCGTGAGAAGATGTTCTGGTTTTGTATGTAAATCTCGAGGTCTGACCGTTCAGGAGAAGTCCTTTGAAGTCGTCATACTTTCCGTCCTTCAGCGCCGTATACCAGTGAAGAAGGAATAGCGTCGTCAAACGCTGCTGTCCGTCAAGAGGGATGAATTTACCGTTTTCGACATCTCCGTAGACAAAATCCAGATCCCGGGAGGTATTGCTTTCCGAAAGATAGCCGTATAATGCATCCAGAAAATCACTTCTGACCTGCGATGCGGAGTCGCGCCCCTGTGCATAATCTCTCTGAATGATGGGAATTTCAATGGATATTTTTTTTTCAGAAAGAAGCTGGTGAAAACTTAACCGTTCACTCAGAAGTTGATCGTTATTCATTTGAAAGCACCCGCTTGATCTCTTTAAGATAATCCGACGCATCGCTGTTGTTCCAGTACATAACGTCGCCCATTTTTTCGCTGTACGCCTTCATGAAAACATTTTTTGTACATGGCGGAATAAATATTCCCTGCTTTTCTTTCTGGATGATATGCCTGCGCTTCACCGGGAAAAAAGCGTTTTTATACATGCGGTTTGTTCCCGCATCAAGAAGAACAAGATTACTGATATTGTCGGCGGAAGTAAACTGATTTGATTCTTTGAAAAATTCTTTCAGCGAGTCGTATGTTGCAGTAAATAATTTGTTTGAGCTGTTCGGGGATTTAACTATCGCCAGCAAGTTTTCGCAAATCGGCTTTTCTTCTTTCTCCAAACTTTTAAATGATTTTTCAATGTTCGAATCATCGTTATCCGTGATAAGAATTCCCGTAAAATATTCCAACAGGGTTATCGCCCAATCGGCCTGATCTTTGCCCGCGATATCTTTCGAAGTCTGAGAATGCACATGCTCGATATCCCATTTCTGCGAATGGTAATCATGGAACGGAAAACGATGATTTGATTTCGTGTTTTGGAGTGTCGAAATGACATTAAAAAGAAAGAGGGTGTTTTTTATCTGCTTTTTATCCTGATCAAACACAAGGCTGTCAAGTTCGTCAATATCAACCCTGTTTAGTGCATTTTTACGGAGCCAATCTTTGAAATCGGTTTTACTCGTATTCTTTGACGCATCGATAAGCGAAGCGACATTGATTCCGGACACCACCAAATAGCCTACAAGATGATATAATTCCCTGTCGGAGAACCACTCCTCGAATGTAAGAAAATACCGTTTAATGTTCAGCCAGATGGCATCGAGTGCATCAGGATCGTTTTTTTTGTCCTCAAATTCTTCATAATACCGGTAGAAGGTATAATGATTTTCGTATTCCTCTTTTTTCTCTTTTATCAAATCAAAAATGTACTCTATCCGCGTCTCGTATCTTCCCGGATGATTGGATATAAAATGCCAGAAGTCGGGTTGCTGCAACGTCTGTTCAATACGATCCCATTCGGAAGCAATATTGATCTGTTTTAGCGCCCGGCGTTCGGTATCGCCGCCTGCCGGTGAGCGGCTCAAGAACAAGGCTTTTATAAGCTCCGCGTTTGTAAGAGGAATCTTGCCGATATTAAGACGGGTAAAAATATCTGTGGCGATTTTGTCGTCCGCACTTTCATCGCTTACGTCATACCAGATGAACTTGACGTTTTTTCCCGTTTCTTCATCATTCAATAATGCCTGCAGGAAATTTATCCTCACGCTACCATCTTTTTCTGTGAACCATTGTACTATCGTCTGCAATGCCTTAAAGATGTAATAATGATCTATTGATTTCTCTTTTTTTTGGGATTCTATTTCCTTCAGAAATTCTTCGCTATCCGGGCGTGTCTCGTACCGTATTGTAAAATTGTTTTTCCGGAAAATACTCAACCCGTCACGGAGATGATAAAGTATCAGGTATATCGTCGTGAGACGTTGTTGACCGTCGATTACCTCCCATTCGCTGCCCCGTCCACGGATAACAATAGGCTGGAGACAATAAAAAGTCTCTTTGTTTTTGTTTTCACTTTCTTTTCTGAACATCCAGATGTCGTCGAGAAGATTGTTTACCTGGGATTCAGTCCATCTGTACCCGCGCTGATAGGCCGGGATAAAAAAACGTTCGCTCAGTATTGAGGAAACGGATTTTAATTTTAATTTATCATTGCTCATATCAGTCTCGTTTGCCCTGTAAGCAGCTCCTGCATCATGCCCTGTTTGAGCAGGCGCGTTTTGGAAAGACGCTGCTCGAGGGATTCGATTTCGGAATCCATGTCGGAAAGGATTGTGGCGATGCGGACTTGTTCAGACAATGAATTTGGAATAGGGATTATTAAATCCATAACTTGATGAGAATTGACAGAGTCAAAAGTTGACCCTGTTGAATGTTTTGCCCACGTATTTTCGACAAATATCAGATAGTGATAAATATAGTCATTAACATATGAAATTGAACAAACTCCTCTTCCGAGACAACATTCAAACGTCGCTTTTGATATTTCTCCAACTGGCGCACGAACCGTCATTATTGTATCACCGACATTGCAATGCTTTGTAATCATTGAAGTGTAGTTGCGTATAATTGTTTTTCTGTTATCAATATCTGCATTACCTTGAACTAAGGGCAGCCCAGTTCCATCTGAATTATAATATTCAGACTGCGGGGACTGACCCATTACAACCTTTGCAATTCGCCCAAGTTTTTTCTCTTCCCATCCTTCCTTAGGTCTAAGCAGCTCCTGCATTGCGCCCTGTTTGATGGCGCGCTTTTTGGCTATGAGCTTTTCAAGAGAAGTGATGAGCGCGTCGGTATCGCTGAGTGCGGTCGCAATGGCTGTTTGCTCGGCGAGAGTGGGGGGGAGGGGAAACTTTAATTTTTTTATTTTGTTAAGTGTCAAACGAGTTATTGCATTACCAACCATTGCTTCTTTAATTTTGTTCTGGATTTGTTTTGATAGAATTTGCTGAAGGAAATATAATTCACAATATTTATTTGGATTGAATCGTAGAAAGGCAACACTTGAAAGTAAACTAAATTCTTCATTCAACATATTTAAAGCAGCATTACCAGTGTTCGCTCCATCTTTTGTTAATAAAATATCACCTTTCTTGACATCACATCTCCTGTATATTGATGCATGCTCTGTCGCATCAATAGTACCAGCCGAAGAAATATCCATATACCCGAAACGGATATTTTTTGATGTTAGGTATAAATAATCACGACCTCCGAGACGTGGTGAGAAATGAGTACCATCTTGAATTTTAAGACAAACATCATAGGCAAACGCAATTCCCCAATCTTCCGGAATCACACCGACTTCGGTCTGTTTATATCCTCTTTTAATTTCGCTTACCATGTGAAACCCATCTTTCTAAGATGCTCATCAACCTTTTCGGACAGCTGATCGACATCGTTCTTAAATTCGGGAAGGGGGGACTCGTAGCGTTCAGCACGTTCCTTTACACGCGAGGTGAGGCGATGGCTGATATTATTTGTTGCGATCATCATTTTCTCCCTGATCCGATATTGAACGTATTTGCCGAAGGGACGAATGACCTGAGAGAGAATTCATTTGCCGGATAGCAATTTCATTGAGTCGTGTAATGCGTTCTTCCTGAGAAAGTTTCATGCGGATAAATTCGGCGTTTATTCCTTCCATATTCGCCAATACAAGAAGCTGTTCTATGCCGGCATAATCACGCATATTCCCTTCCGCGTCAGGGTTTTCACTACGCCATTCTTTCGCCGTTTTTCCGAAAAGAGCCACATTCAGAATGTCAGCTTCGTTCGCATACATCGCGGCAGCCTGTTCCCGTGTGACCACAGGGGGGATGATATGCATTTTGACCGCGTCAGTATGTATACGGTAATTCAGCTTTGCGAGTGTGCGATTGAGATTCCACGACAGAGAAAGTCTCCGGTTCTCATCGTCTTTCAAACGCTGGAATTCGGTAATCAAATACAATTTGAATTCAGGACTCAGCCAAGAGCCGAATTCAAACGCGATATCCTTATGGGCATACGTTCCGCCGTAGCGGCCCGCGCTTGCTATTATGCCTTTCGCACCGGTCTTTTCTATCCATTTCTTGGCTGAAAGAAAAAAGCTGTTGCGACCGGCTTCATTTTTAATTCCCTCGAATTCGGGGGAATTAAAATCAGGATTATGAATCTGCTCCCATACGCCGAGAAAAAGCACCGTATCCTTGTTTTTCAGCCATTGTTCTATAAGAGCCGATCCACCGTCGAAATCGCGAACCATATCAGTTAATGAGATATAGTCTCCTTCCGGTTTTGAAAGAACGGATATGGAGGTTCCCTGAACTTCTATATTCGTCTTTTTGTCATTATTCATAGGTAAACCCCATCTTTTTGAGGTGTTCATTCACTTTTTTTGAAAGAGAATCAACCTCTTTCTCAAGCGAGGGAAGGGGGGATTCGTAGCGCTCAGCAAGTTCCTTTACGCGCGAGGTAAGGCGATGGCTGATATTGTCCATCTCGGCTTTGACGCGTTCCTTGATTTCCGCCATCCACTTTTTGTCGACGACTATGGTTTTTATCTCGTCAATTGAGAGGGTAGGGTATTTTTTAATGATCAAAAGTTCAAGAGCTTGAAGCGCGGATTTTATTTTTACCTGAATCTCCGCCTCGGACTCGATCAATTTTTTGTATGCGGAAAGCATGTCGTATTCTTCGGTATCATCGGATTGCGTCACGGCATTACCTGGTTGCGTCACGGCATGCCGTGACGCAACCAGGGCTTTTGAAAGACTACCTTTGCTGATTTTGCCTTTATCGTCGACGGCATTGGCAAGGAGTCCGTCCTCCGCGCCGTGCTCTTCGCGAAGCTCGTCCATCTGCGCGATTAGCGCTTCGGACTGAGCGTTTAGATCGTCGATTGCGTTCTGTTCTTTGGAAAAATACACGCTGATGAGAAGCTGGGGCGGAATAAGGCGGCCCTGGAGACCTTCGATGCCGGTAATCTCTTTGCGAATTTCTTTTTCTTTTCCTTCCTTATCTGTTTTCCTGGTGACTTTCGCGCGACGGATGACGTCGTTACCCGCCTTCCAGCCGTCGGCTGCTATTTCGTAGAGATCATCCTGCATGGTCTGCGCCGCGTATTCCATGAAGTGCTGATACATCGCATACCGGTCGGTTAGTTTTTTGCCGGTGTAGGTAATGAGAATTGATTCTGATATTTCGCTTATCACTTGCTTGGGATGACATTTTTTCTGTAATGCTTTTGCATTAACAGCCGTTTTCTTTTCCCACTTCACGAACAGCGTATCCATCTCGGTACTGAATGATATAAATTCAGGATGATTAAAAATCGTGTTCCGGAGTTCATCCTTTGTAACCGCAAGAGAGGAATATCCCTTTCGTTTGGCCGGGTTGAACAGATTTTTCTTGAGCGCGGGATAGACTTCCCAGTATTGCGCAAGATCTTCGATGTCACGATCAGGGATTCCGCCTAAAAGATGCGCCGCGATGTCCTGCAGATCCTCCGGCTCCTGGCTGTCTATGTAGCGGGGGATGTTGAGATTATAATCGTTTTTCGGATCGGCTATTTCAGACAAAGGGATCATGCGGGAGTATTTTTTGGTTTCGACCTGAGTATTGAACGTGTCGACGATCAGATGAATATCCCGCTCGCGCAGACGATTTTTGTTTCCGTCTTTTATATATCCTTTGCCCGCATCGATCATAAATATGCCTTTGCGGTGTTCGGCATTTTCTTTGTCTATTACCACAATACACGCGGCTATACCCGTTCCGTAGAAAAGGTTAGGGGGAAGGGCTATGATGCCCTTGATGTATCCTTTCTGTATTATTTTTTTACGGATATCTGATTCGGCGTTACCTCTGAATAGTACACCAAGAGGAAGGACTATCGCGCCTTTGCCTTTTGATTTGAGAGATTTTACCAGATGAAGAAGAAACGCATAGTCTCCGTTTTTGTTCGGCGGATAATTGTCATAGCCTTCGAAGCGACCATAGTGATCGTTTTTCGGATCAAGCCCGTTCATCCATGACTTATTGCTGAATGGCGGATTCGCGACGGCGTAATCGAATGTTTTGAGCTCGCCCGTTTTCTCGTTGGTGAATTTGGGAGAGGATAGCGTATTTCCCTGGCGGATGTCCGACGAAGGATTGCCGTGCAGCCACATGTTCATTACCGCGAGCGCACGGGTCGCATTATCATTTTCCTGCCCGTAGATGCTTATTCCTTTGGGTGCTTCGGCCGCGGCTTTCAAAAGCAGCGAACCTGATCCACAGGTGGGATCGTAGACCGTCTCTGTCTGGCTTTTTGAGGCTTTGATGCCGATAACTTTCGCTATCACGCGCGAGACTTCGGCCGGCGTATAGAACTGACCCTTGCTCTTTCCGCTTTCTGTCGCGAAATGTCGCATCAGATATTCATACGCGTCGCCGAGGATATCATCGCCTTCTGCATTATTTCCGCTGAAATCGAGTGATTCGTTTTCGAATATCTCTATCAATTTTGTAAGTCGATCAACTTTCTCTTTTCCGCTTCCGAGTTTTTCATCATCATCAAAATCGGCGACGGTGATGATGCCCGTGAGATCGTTGGCTTTCGCAAGGGCGCTTATAATCGAATTTATTTTTGTTCCGATGTCGGACTTTCTCTTCAGCTTTGACATGTCGTGAAAACTTCCGCCTTTGGGAATCTCCACCAGAGCGCCGCCCTTGTCGGTCACATATTTCATGAAGAGAAGTACAAGGACGTAATCCTTGTACTGACTTGCGTCCATACTGCCGCGAAGTTCGTCACATCCCGCCCAGAGGGAACTGTATAATTCAGATTTTTTGATGGCCATAGTGCTTGTTCTTTAATCCCTATATGATCTTTCTAAATATTTCCCAATACCTTTTTCGATATCCGCTTGTTACACTCTCCAATACCCCACATAACATAAAACCCGACTGTGGCGTCTTGAGTCTTCGGGAAGCGTGGCAGGTATGTTGTCCGTATTAGTAGTATATATATATTAATACTGTCAACCTTATTCATTTTGATACGTTTCATGAGGGGTGATAATTCTTTGGGAATTTTTACCACAGAGGGCACGGAGGTGTATAAACTGCTTATGTTTAATTCTCTTTTTTTATTTTATATCCGTGATGCATTCTTAATTCGCGGTGAGAAAGGTTTGATTCATTTCAAAAGGTTCCTGTTTTCCACTTGCTGTAATATCTTTATCTGCTGAATAGCTATTTTGTTAAGCTGTATCAATCTTTCTCTTTGCGGCATGTTCTGGTTTATGAAAACCGAATTCAGATTTTCCATATTTGAAAGGCAAATGAGTTCATTAACAGCTGCATAGTCGCGCATGTTTCCTTTCAGATCGGGGTTTGCTTCGCGCCATTGTTTTGCAGTGAGACCGAACAACGCAATATTCAGAACATCTGCTTCACTTGCGTACACTTCCGCAATCTGCCGGGGAGTGAGTTCAGGCGGGAGCAGGTTCTGTTTAACTGCATCGGTATGTATATGATAATTTATTTTAGAAAGTTCCCGTTTGGCTGACCAGCCGAGCTGTTTCTGTTCATCTTCTTTGAGACGCTGAAATTCTTTAATGAAGTAGAGTTCAAACTCAACGGAAATCCACGCTGCAAATTTAAAAGCTATATCTTTGTGAGCAAACGTTCCGCCATATCTCCCTGATTTTGAAACAATACCCTTGGCATTTGTTGCATCAATCCATTTCTGAGGCGATAAAGTAAAGGCGTTCAGTCCCGCTTCCTTTTTAAACCCCTCGAATTCGAGGGGTTTAAAATCGGTATTATATAGGGATTCCCATATTCCAAGGTATTCAATAGTATTTCGATTTCTCATCCAATTTGCGATAACAGCATTGGCTTCATCGCTTTTATATTTAGCTATATCGGTCAATGAAATATAATCTGTTTCATTGATCTGCAATACTGTTATATCAGTTTTCTTAACATTTATTTTTGCCATAGGTCTTTATCTCCTTTATTCCGCTCACTATATTCTCCTCACAATAAGAGAGATGTTTCTTCGATATTACTCAATCCACTTTGAAGCACTCATTACGAAACTCGGCAATCCGGCCTGAGATTTAAAGTGGTCAAATTCGACCACTTTAAAATCGGGATTATTTATGAGTTCCCATGTGCCCGAAAATTCCAGCGTATACCGGTTGCGCAGCCAGTTTTTAATGATATCAGCGGCCCGGCTTCCTTCAAGGTTGGCGACTATCTCATCAATCGCGATTCACAGATGATTCTGCAATCCATTGATATCCCTGCGATTATATCCAGAAATCAAGCATTTTCTTCGTGTAACTGTCCCGCGTATTCACTGTCCGCTAACGCCATGACCTGGGGATTGAGATAGAGAGTCGTTGGTTATTAAAGGGTCTATTGGCGTGCCGGTCTTGCTTTTTTTTACCACAGAGGTCGCTGAGGGCTCGGGGGTTTGAGGAAAGGGAGAGAGTGGAGTTTTTTTATCACTTTGACGGCTTTGTTATTGTACCGTTTTTATCGGTTAGCTGATCGGGGAACTGACTTGCTGCAAGGGTACCTGTTTGTATTTTTTTTGTAAAATGAGCATACTGAGCCAGTTCCATACTTTGTTTTTTTTGCGGATTCAATATACCAACTACTTTTCCCATTTCACGATTAACGATGCGTAAGGGCTCCGTTAAATCCGAATCGTTCGACACAAGAATGGCACAATCATACAGGCAACCTCTGAAAAAAGCAAAGGCCGCTCCGAAGAACAGCCTTGCACTCGCCGCCGAAGCGAACGGTTTGATATGAAAATAATATCAAGAATCAGACACGGGAAATCAAATTGTAATCACGAGATTACCTCTCTGCTGAGAATATTCATGGTGCCATTTATAGCATTTAACGATAAGATATAAGCATTTTAGAATGGATTATTTGATTCGTGAAATGCTATAGTCTTGCCGCGATTCTACACTATCTCGGTTCCGACTCCCGCATCGGTGAAAATCTCAAGCAGTACGGAATGTTCAACCCGGCCGTCGATGATGTAGGTTTTGCGGGCGCCACCGTCGAGCGCGTCGATACAGCATTCCGTTTTCGGAATCATGCCGCCGGAGATTTCACCTGACGCGATATGTTTTTGCACTTCAGCTTTGGTGATGCTTGATACAAGTTCTCCCTTGAGTTTGAGTCCCTCAATGTCAGTGAGAAGAATGAGTTTTTCAGCTTTAAGCGCTTCGGCGACTTTCCCGGCGACAGTGTCAGCGTTGATATTATAGGTGTTGCCTTCATTATCAACTCCGATCGGGGCGATTACCGGGATGTATCGATCCTGTTCAAGGGTGCGCAGAAATTCAGCGTTGATAGATGTGGGCGCACCGACAAAACCGAGGTCGAACTTTTCGCCGTTCTCCTCGTGGAATATTTTCTCAGCGGTAATAAGCTGACCGTCTTTGCCTGAGAGCCCCACGGCTTTGCCGCCCGCGAGGTTGATGTTGTTTACTATTTCAGTGTTGACCTGACCGACAAGCACCATCTCCACATACTTCATCGTCTCCTTGTCGGTTATGCGCAAGCCCCGTTCTCGCTTGGACTCTATGCCGACTTTTTTGAGGATGTCATCAATCTGGGGACCGCCGCCATGAACCACCACGGGGTTCACTCCGACATATTTCAGAAGCACCAGATCCTTCGCAAAAGAACGTTTGAGGTTTTCTGCGATCATGGCGTTTCCGCCGTATTTTATGACGATTGTTTTTCCGTAGAATTCGCGGATATAGGGAAACGATTCGAAGAGCGTATTGATTTTATCGATGTATTTCTGCATCGGAGTCCTCCGTGTTCTTTCATATATAAAACCGATATAGGATCAGCCGGATGATATGTCAACGATTGTAATAAATCAGATGAGTTGTGTTGGATATGATAAAGAGTCAGTAGTTTTCAATGCCGAACATTCTGTACCCCGTAAAAAGAACGATGCGTTAAGGAATAACGCGAATGGTCATTCAGATTGTGATCTACCGTGGATATCTATTATTTTTGTGATCGGACTGACTCGATCAGTTCTCGTGTTTTATTGAACATCCGCAACGCGAGTTCTGGAATTATTTCGGGAAATTCCCCTTCAGGCATTTCGAGATCGGATGAATATTTTTTTCCATTTACGGTATTGTAAATGTGAAGAGTAAATCTCCTGGTGTCTTTGCCGCCGGAAATATTTCCCTTTATAGCCCACTGCGCGTTGAACGAATCGGCAAGGGCAAGGATATCTTTATCGGAGACGAGCTGAATGATTGTACTCCGCTCACGCATCTCACGTTCCAAATCCATCACCGGAACAATGACGAAACCGCTGTTATGAAAACAGCGCATGGTTTCCTCGCGGAGAAGCCGTCCGTCAATTTCAGATACTTCTTTGGAAGTGACACCGATCACGAGAATCTTCTCCTTCCCCTGTGCCATGCACTGCATGCACTGAAAAAGAAGAAGCGCGCTTATCGTGATGACGATGAGTTTCTTCATTTTGAATGCTTGGCCTTGACGGTTACGAACATTGTGCCCACGGTGAGTCCACCGAGAATGAGGATCAGAATGAAAATGAATACCGCGCGGATATCTCCCCGCTGCGCGTATACTCCGGTCGCGCTGACAAGAGAATAGCAGAGGAGTCCTGACGCGATGTAGAATGCGCGGCGAGCCCATTCCTTTCCCTTGATAAAAGCGACTCCGGCGGTGATGAGTGCCGCTGATGTGATAAGTTCAGAGATGAGATGGAAAACAGTCTCGACCGGCTGTGTCGAGAATTCGGGAATACGACCCGTGCTCAATGTGAAGATCCAGCCTGCGCAGAACAATGCACCCACTCCGAGAGAGTAGTATGATGCGATGGAAACGATGTTCATAAAAAAACCTAACCGATGTAAACGTTCTCATTGTCCGGTATCACGAGGTTTTCGGGAAGGTCATCAGCTTCAACCGCGGCGAGCGGAGAGATTTCGATGACGCGCACGTGTTCCGGAATCGCTATGTGCCGTGTTGAAAGCCAGCTTCTGAATAGACCGCTCATTAGCTCACGGGAGCTGTCGACCGAATCTACGCCGGTTGCGTTCTTCACGGGGGCGAATTCCTCCTCGCGGACCGTTTCGATAATGACAGATATCTTTGCGAGGGGGAGCGCGTCAAACACAAACTTTTCAAATTTGAATCCATCGGTTTCGCGTATACCGCCATCGGCGAATTCTTTTATTTTTTTCCGCGCGACGTGGAAGGGCAGAGAGATTTTTCCGCCGGAAGTGATCCGTTCAATGAATCCTCTGTCGAAAAGATGGATGGCGATGCTTCCGGCTCCGTATGCGAGCGATCCGTCAGGAAGGTTTTGAAACATTTTGTCTCTGGGAAGATCGGAGTACTCTATGACGCTTTCGCTCCCGTCCGGATATCGGATGAACGAACCGACCTTTTCGTCGGGGTACGCTTTGATCAGCGCCTTGCTCGAAACTTCGGCGCGTTTCATCGCATGAAATCCTATGAATGACGGATCGATGATGTTCACCAGGGGATTGTCCACCTGAAAGTATGAGATGATGTCGATCCCGCGCCGCTTCATCTCATCGAGTGCGCCGGAGGTCCGTAACGCGGTGAGCGAACCGCCGTGGCCGTCAGGATTTTTGAAAATGGAATTTTTCGACGAGAGGATGAGTTTTCCGTCCGTATTGAGAGACGGGATCATATTCTGCGGAAAGAGAAACAGATCTTTCGCGTCGAGACCGAAGTTGCCGTTTTCGGCGAAATGAGCGGCGGTCGCCGCGTGATTGATGTCGGATGTCATAATGAAAAGCGGAATGCTGACGCCGTATTTCATTGAGTACTTTATAACCTTTTCGGTGTGGATCTGAAAAAGCGATTTGTTTTTCACCGGACTCATTCTGAAGGAACCTTTGGGACCGTCATATCCGAGGCGTGAACCCTGTCCGCCGGCGACTATGAACACGGCGGTCTTTCCGCTTTTTATCTGGTCGATCCCCTGTGCGCGCGCGTTGTCCCATTCGGTGCGCTCCTTACTGTCGGTAGGGCGCGGTATATACGGAGCCGGTTCAAAATCGGTTTGTATGTGTTCGGGGATGAGTGTTTTTTTATACAACGCGGAAAGGGATTCAAAATCGACTGATGAAAGTTCATCCAGAAGCGATTGTTTTTCATCGATTGAAAGGTCTTTCCAATACGCGAATACATGATCCTGACCATTTGATCGGGCGTTTTCGATTACATGTTCATATCCGGGAAAGTTGATCATAGAACCCTCGTTCAGCGTCGAACCCAAAAAAATATTGCAACGTAAGAATATGTAATTTCATATACGTGAGTAAATCAATAAAAAAATGGACATGGGTTGATGGAAACGGAGATATTGAATTATAAATCATGAGCTGATATAATGGTAAGACAATGACTGTAATACAGTATAAATATGATAATGACGCGGTTCATCTGACCTTTGATACGGGTGAGAGGATTGTTGTACCGGCGGTGCTTGACTATCAGAAATATTTTTCAAAAGGAGCGGTGTGTTCGGAGGAGGAATTCGCCGCATTGAGAACCTCCGCCGAACGATACGCCTGCACGCGGAGGTCAGTGTGGTATCTGGGCCGCGGGCCCAAGTCTGAATCGCAGATCAGGATCTATCTCAAAAAAAAGAAATATTCTCCCGAGGCGATTGAAGGCGCGATGGAGTATCTTAAATCGCACGGGTATGTTGATGACGTTGATTACGCGCGCCGCTTTGTGCTTGATCTTTCCAAACGCAAGAAGATCGGCGCGGCCAGAATGAAGGCGGAGCTTATGGCGAAGGGGATTGTCCGCGACGCCGCAAAGCAGGCTCTTGCCGATGCGGGGTTTGTTGAATCCGCGGAAGACGCGTATGACGCCGCCGTAAAAAAAATCGGAAGCGCGGGGAAGGGATCAAAGGAAAAGATCTGGCGGTTTCTGTTCTCACGTGGATTTTCAAGTGACACAACACACAAGGCTTTACGGAGACTTGAAAAAGAAGGAAAGATTGAGAAGGAAGAATGGGACAAAAGAAAGAATAATGAAGAGTGAATGGAGTGTAACGTTCGTTATCAGTCACAGTGTTTGAATACCCCGTGTGAATCGAGTCAATACTAATCAATGTGTAAGCTGAACTGCAGATCCGTAGGTATAAAAAAGAATATGCAGAAATGGTTTAAGACAGACTTCTGGATTCGATAGCTGTTGATGGATTATTGATGAAGTAATATAATCGCAGAGACGTTATCCTCGGAGTGTATCATGTCATTTGCTCTTTTTGGATTAGTGAAAGAACTCGAATCGGCGTTTGTGTCGCTCGGGTATGAAAAACCTTTTCCGGTGCAGGAAGAGACGATTCCTTCGGTGCTTGCCGGTAAAGACTGTGTGATTCAGGCTCAGACCGGCTCCGGGAAGACAGTTGCGTTTCTGGCGCCGATAATCAATATTCTTGCGAAATCTGATAATACAAAGACTTCACGCAATGACCCCGGTGCGTTGATCATTGTTCCCTCACGCGAGCTCGCCATGCAGGTGAGCGAACGCGCGGTTGAGCTTGTTAAACATTTGAATATAACGATCAGAGTGCGGGTCGCGTTCGGTGGTGTGTCTATAAATCCGCAGATGATTTCTCTGAAAGGCGGAGCCGATATTCTGATCGCGACACCGGGACGATTGCTTGATCTTGTCAGGCATAACGCGGTATCACTCGGTAAGATCAGACATCTGGTTATTGATGAAGCGGACAAATTGCTCGACAGCGGATTCGCCGATGAAGTTGACGAGATCAGGAAACTTTTACCGGCAACACGCCAGACTCTACTTTTTTCCGCTACGATGAACAGTGCGGTTGAGTCGGTGGTGCGTTCTTTCTGCGCTGATCCGGTGACAATTACCATTGAACTTTCAAATGAACATGTGACCATGATTGATGAAAAAGCGTACCTGGTTCCTGATAAAAGCAAGGGGCCGTTTCTGCGTGAATTGCTCACGAAAAATGAATGGGATCAGGTTCTTATATTCGTCAATTCGGGACGGCGGGCAGATAACGTGGTGCATAAGCTTATACTCAACGGAATACCCGCGCTCGCTCTGCATGGCGATAAAAGCCAGGGAGCAAGAACCGATGCCATGATCAAATTCAGAAGCGGAGAACTTCGAGTGCTTGTCGCTACCGATGTGTTATCACGGGGGATTGATGTTACGGATATGCCGTGCGTCATCAATTACGAACTTCCCCGATCCGCGAACGACTATGTGCATCGGATCGGCCGTACCGGGCGAGCGGGCGCGTCAGGAGTCGCGATCAGTCTCGTCTGTCCTGATGAAGAAGCGCATCTCAAGCTAATTGAAAAGAGAATTAAAAGAAGTATTGAGAAAGAGATAGTGGTGATTTGAGATAACAATGGTCAGAGAAATATCCGTGATATCGCAAATATATTTCTCTGACCGTATATCAATATATTGATATTGAAGTATTCCGTAAATTATTGATTAATACCCACGGCGTCTTTTCTCATCTAAATACTTTCCTGGAATGATGTTCATATCGCATTTTTCCCATCCATCGGCTTTAGTCGGTTTGATGTAGCGCTGGGATTTTCCGGGGATTGCCGCTCCGTGTTTCCATTCTCCTTCCACCTTGGTTTCAATTCCGGTGAAATCTTTTACATAGAGAATTCCGGATCCTTCAGCGAACCCGTCTTTCCATGAGCCGTCATATATAACACCGCGATTGAATTCAAATTTACCGATTCCGTTTAGACAATCACCCTCGACTACTCCGATGTCAAAATTGTATAGAAAAAGTTTGATCATAAATCTTGATGAATTCCCGTATGTCTCAGCCATGAAGCTCGGTGCAGGAATATCTCCTGAAAAGGTAATGTCATCCGCATCCCGGCTGACGCTTTTATCTTCCTTTCCGTCCTCATTGAACGTTTGATCGAATAGTATATTGCCGCTTTTATTATCGTACAGTACCGTGCGTGTAGTAACTGTAGCTTTGCGCTTTTTTTTGGTATCGTTAACTTCTTCTCCGAGTATATATGTAAGAACAACAATGTCGAAGCTCAAATCCTTTGTCATTGTGAAGCAGCTTTCGGGAAGAAAAGAATCCATGGTGTCAATTTCAGACTTCAATGCCGCAAACTGGGAGGTTTTCTTCTTCAGTATAATTTCTTTCCGGACGTTTTCGGATGAGATGATGCTTTTGCTTTTCAGTTCGTGTGTAAAGATATCTTTGACATGTGTTTCAATATAGTTTATGTCGATCTTCTGCAACAGTGTGCTTTTCATATATACAATCGGGAATACCGCGATTTTTTTAGTTTTCCAATCATTCACAGTGAATTTATTGGAACTGGTTACTCCTCCTAAAGTCGCATCTCTAATATACTTCGTTTTCCTCGGGATAAATGGCGTTTGAGATGAAACTGATACGCATGCAAAGATTGATACAAGAATTAGAAAAATAAACTTTCTCATTTGTCGCCTTCCAAGTATAATTTTTTTTGTAAAACATATTTGTCGATATGATTAAATCAACAACATTTTATAAGCTATGTAAGACCGCCTAGTGTGTTTGGTTCGGGTATTGATTTGTGGTGAGTCTTTGTCATAGTCTCACTATATTAATATAGAATTCATTGCGGAATGGAAGCTATTTCGCGGAGCAGCTCAAACTAGTCATATCGCGAAATACTATAGACATGTACTATTCTCAGCGTACTTTGATTATGCTGAATGTTGGATGGTTAGAATCAAATAGTATTGAAAAATAAAAATGGATGTAAGATGTGCAGTTTAGTGATATGTAAAAAATGAATGGGTATGAGTAATCACCGTATTTGATAGTTATTGAGTTTTACTTCAATACCCTGTTCACTCCCATACAGAAAAGTGCGAAGTCGTATTTGACCGGATCATCAGGATCAAAGGCGCGCAGATTTGCGGTGAGTTCCTCGACCGCTTTCCAGTCGTTCTGTGTACGGGTGAGAAGACCGAGCTGCCGCGCGACATTTCCGCAATGAACGTCGAGCGGAATATAAAGCGCGGACGGGGATATCCCGCGCCACAATCCGAAATGGACTTTCTGCTCGTCGGGACGAACCATCCACATGAGAAAGAGATTGAGCCGCTTTCCCGCTGAGCCGCGGCTCACATCCGAGACATGCTTTAATGTGCGGAGAGGATGTTCTATCTCAAAAAAGATATTTCTGAAATGGATGTGCGCGTCACGAACGGACCGGTTCTGCCGGTAGCCTGTGGTGAACACTTCCTCGAGTCCGCCCCTGCGGGTGTATATGTTTTTCAATGAACGGATGAAATACGAGAAATCGATTCCCTGAAATGTCCGGTGAGCGAAAGTTTCGACTCTCCTCAACTCATCTGTCCCCGCACCGAGAACAAACTCGTACGGATGATCATCCATCAGCGTCATCATTTTCGACGCGCTTGCGATGATGCTCTTCCTGTTTCCCCACGCGATTGTGGAGGAGAGGAATGCCGCGATTTCGATATCTTCTTTACGTGTGAAGCGGTGCGGGATCTGTATCGGATCGTTTTCGATGAACGACGGTGTGTTGAAGCACCGGTATTGTCCGTCGAGTAGTTTCTGTAATGTGTCTGACTGCATGAGTATAATAAACAGAGTTTTCCTGAAATCGTCACGCGGATAAAATTAAAAGTTATCCGCGTGACGGAAGATGTAAATACTTACGATTTCTTGGGAAGGAATCTGCTGAGTACCGACGCGAATGCCTGAAGGTTTCTCGTCTGTATCCAGATTTTGCCAGGACCGCTGAATTCGCATACCAGTCCTTCGCCGCTCGCGAGAGTGGAGAAAAGTCCTTTTGCCGCTTTTTTCAGTTTGAATGTTACTCCGGATTCAAACGCCACGATATGGCCGGAGTCGACAATATATGATTCACCCGCTTTGAGTTCCTTGTCATATACCGCGCCGTATGAATTGAGAAACAGCGCTCCTGTTCCGGATATTTTCGACAGGAAGAGCCCTTCGCCTGAAATCATCGCTCTCAATGATCCCTGCGTGGACAGCTCAAGGGATGTGTGTCCCGCCAGATAGGCTCCGCTTTGCGCGAGTACGGTGGAATTATTGAGATCAATTTTAAGAATGTCGCCGATGACTCCGGGAGCGAGAACCAGTTCTCCGTCAGTTGACGCGGTAAACAGAGACGCGAAAAAGGATTCTCCACCGACCACCGCCGCTATGGAACCGAACAATCCTTTACCGCTTGATTTTGCCTGAAGCTCGATTCCGGGGCTCATGGAAACCATTGCGCCGGCTTCAGCTCTGATCTGTTCTCCCTGTTTGAGAAGTATTTTGAGTGATGTGAATACAGGGCTGTGTTCGATTTTAAAATCCATGTGTCCTCCTGAGATTTTGTATTCATTAGAGTGACCGTTTCCTGATGAAATAATCAAACATTAATTTTTCATTTGATCTTTGTATCGGAGATGAATCAAATATCAGTATAAATACAAATTGGAAGGTCAGAATGATCCGATCTGGTATGATAATTGCGGTTATTATCTATTCATTATGGATGTGCGGATGTTCGCACGTAAAAGATATAAGCGGCGGGAACGGAAAAGCGCAGGATTCGTCAGATATCTACAATACCGTATCAGAGCCGTGGGAAACAATTTTTCACGGGACATCGAAGACTCGTCTTGAGATTCCTTCGCGCTCGAACAAAGACTTTAAAATAGTCCTCAACAGGTATCAGAATCCCCTTCCGATGATACAGTTCGATTGGAAGGGACACACCGTCTGTTATTACGATTATTCTTTTATAACGCATAACGGAGTCGAGCTGGGGAATGTGGTTCAGATTAAAAAAGGAAAAAACGTTCTCTATGATCTGCGGGGCAATTGCTATTTTAACGGGTTCATATATGACATCGAGGATTACAGATCCGGAAAGGCTGATCCGTACCTGAAATTCTTCCGTGATGTCACCGGGGACGGGGAACCTGAGCTCATTGTGTGCGTGGGAACGCATGGAGCATACTCGTATTGGACAATGTATATCTTCCGTTTAACATCCACGGGACCTGAGAATATTCTTGAATATTACTCAGGAAGAGTCGGAACACTTCAGACCCCCGAAGAGGATAAGGAATGGGATGCGCGATGGAATGATGAGTCGTGGGATATATTCAACAAGCTCCGTTGTTATATCAGAGATATTGACGGTAACGGAACTCCGGAGATGATCATGGCCAATTCTGTGATCGAACATCTGTGCGGGGCTACGCACGGTCCGTATGCATTGACAATTCTTGAATGGAACGGAAAAAGCTTTGTCGATAGCACACGGAAATTTCCCGGGCTTGCACGCAAAGCGGCGCTGGGGTATGCGGATGATTCGCGGAACGAGCCGTTCGGTACAGAAAATCAGTATGGGTTTATCTGTGATGTGCTGATGCCGTATTACGCGAATATGATCCTCGCGGGTGAAGAGGACAAAGCGAGGTCGTGGATACGCCGCAATGGAAGCGGAGAGATTATTGAATGGTTTGATAATAAAAAGGAAATTCAATCCATACATGATGCGCTTGATCTTAAGAACGTCGGTAAGAAAATTAAGAGAGGGCGGAAATATGTATACTGATGAAGAGTTCATCAGTATGGTTTCTGATAATGATAGCAGAATGTAAATAGTGTAAATCTTGCAAGGAGGATCGTATGAATCCTAATGACATTGCACCCTGCGGAATCGATTGTATCAATTGCGAAGTATATGCGCCGAACAACCAGAGAGAAATATGGGAACTATTCGCCGCGCGTCTCGGCGTGACTCCTGAGGAAGCCGCGTGCAAAGGATGCAGGATCCAGGGCGGGTGTTCCGTACACAAGGATTGTGAGACGTTGGCTTGTGTGCGAACAAAAGGAATTGACTCATGCGGTGATTGCGGGGAATTCCCGTGCAGAAAAATAATGCCCCTTGCCGCGAACGCCGAAAGGGTTCCTCATAATATGAAGGTATACAATCTGTGCAGGATAAAACAGATCGGGGCTGACACATTTCTGAAAGAAAGCGCGAAGAACCGTGAATATTATTTCAAGGGTGCGTTTAAAATCGGCGCGGGTCCGCAGTTGTAATGCTCTGCTATCGACGCTGTAAAAGCCGTCATGAGGGGTATCCAGTAGCATAACTTCCCGTGATTTATTTATCTCATGTTCGGTTATGAGCGGGTATCTATCTGCCTCATGCATAAAGCAGGTTCGACGAAATAACTTCATGAGGCAATGGGTCGTCAGATCTCCCCGATCGTGCGGCTATTTTGGATTCATGAATTCCTTATCCGCGGAGACAATCGCGGCGGCGAGTTCTTTATCAGATAATACATCCGCGGATGATGTCTGACTGACCGGATCACGGAGGAAAAGATCGCTGACTTTTACGGCCAAAACCGCGCGCTGAGTCACATTCCTCGGCAAATAACCATCAGGGAAACAATCCGCGTGTCCGCGTATAAAAGCCGCCGCGGCCTTCACGGCTGTATGTTGATCGCGGTCAATGCTTTGAGGGTAACTGAATTTCCAGCGGGCGACGTGCTCCGTGATAAGAGCTTTGTTTTCTTTTCCCACGGGTATATCAACTGCGGCGAACATTCTGCAGTCATAGGTGCGGCAGGTGAGTGGACGATAGTCGTATATCGAGCAGCGGTTGTCTATCAGCATGGGGCAATGCCCTTCTTCGTCATAGCCCATCAGCATATTCCCTTTAGGAAGGCCGGGTGCGGGGAATATAAGTTTTTTGGGGATTGCGCTGAGTGCTTGGGTTTCGTCAGGCCGTATATGAATGAAGTATGACGATTTGCAGCAGGCATTGCATTCTCCGCAAGCCACGTCGACTCCGATGTTGGCAACAAGTGCTTCCCGCATGTGTGTAAGCCATGAAGAAAAATCTCCCGCTGATAATGTATTGTCTTTGGTCATAATGAATGCTTCTCGCAGATGGACAGTTGCCGTTATCGGTATGTATCAATGCCATACTGCATTATCTGATTCAGAGTCAATGGTTTTTAGGAAAGAGAATCTGAAACCAGTACAGACTGGCGCGATTGAACAAATTATATTTAGTCGTGACGGACTCATAATTTCTCCGCACAGACTGCGATCATTCGCGAAGTCAGTATTAACAATAAGATGAAATGAATGGTGACAGTATTTACATAACGAAGCTTGACATCGCGTCAGTGGCAGCGATACGGTGTGTTGTTCTGTTTCAGTAAGATTGAAGATGGAGGAGGTGTCATATATGATAAAAATGAAAGAACAGCATAACAATCCTGTTTTTATCGGACATGGTTCACCGATGAATGCCGTCTCCTCGAATGCGTACACCCGATTTCTTCGGGAGTATTCGGAATCAATCGCGGATCCGGTTGCCATCGTTGTCATATCCGCGCATTGGGAAACTGAGGGAACCTGGATTACAGGGAGTGCGTATCCTGAACACATTAATGATTTCTACGGTTTTCCTGATGAACTGTATCATGTTGATTATTCTCCTGCCGGTTCCCCTGAAGTCGCGATGATTCTGCATAACGAACATATCGGGATCAAGGTTGATGATACACGCGGCATTGATCACGCCGCTTGGGCGGTATTGAAACACATGTATCCGGAACAGAACATTCCGGTGTTGGAGATGAGCCTTGATGTCAACAAAACTGAAGAGGAGCACTTTAAACTGGGCAGGAAACTTGCCCGGTACTGCGACAACGGGATACTCTTTATCGGCAGCGGGAATCTGGTTCATAATCTGCGTGTGGTGAGTTTTGAAGAACAGGCTCAACCGTACAGTTGGGCAATAGATGCTGATTCGTGGATCAAAGATAAATTGAAGACAGGTGATGTTCAGTCATTGATCAATTATAAAAATAACATGCCCGATTGGCAAAAAGCCGTCCCTACTGATGAACATTATCTTCCGTTACTTTATATTCTGGGAATGAAGGGTGAACGGGAAACTGTCTGTACGGTGTACGAGGAAATACAGAATGCGAGTATATCAATGCGGAGTGTTGAAATAGAGGTAATCTGAAAACCCAAGGTGGTTACAGTAGCTGTCAATGTACACTACGTCAGGGGGCAGTGTCATTTTGGGTTAGCAGTAATAACTCAAAATAATAAAAGACTATAGTAAACGAAATGGTTTATCAGAAACCCGCCGGCGGTCTGTTTTCCTTTTTTTTCTCTTCGTACTGTATCGCCTGTGCTTTCAATCCGTAAAACTTGTTAAAAATGATTTTTCCGAATACGGGCATATAACAGAATCTGCCGTCTTTTGACCGTATGCACGCGATAATTGAAAAAATAATAAAATAAATGTTCCATATAACGGAAAAGATCAGGAAAACCACGAAAGGTTTGTAATCAACAAAATTGTGAACTGCAAGAATGACAAGCCATACGATCAATGCGCAGTTGACGATACTCATCAGTAACTGAATAATATTGGACTGGTACAAGTGAAAATTTACGAACCGTGATTCCTTTTTGTTAACGTAGTAGTAAATGATCGACGCGAGAAGGTTCAAGAAAGGAAACGGCAATCCGACAGCGAAAGCGGCGAACAGCATAAGATACGAACCCATTGCCGTGTCGCGGTCATTCTTTGATATCTCATCCGGCTGCGGTAGCTTTACAGATCCGTCCGGATTTAAAATGATTTTTTCCATGGAATCACCCGTTTATCCCGTGTAATGAGAAATAACAAAGGCATCTCGGTTCCTTATATTTCAGTTGTATGCGTATGTAAATGAATAGTCAATAGTTTTACGCAAGGTAACCTCTATAAATCGGTATAAAGATGTACCCACTTGTGCACCATAAATGTAAAATGTAGCTTATCTCTCCTTCAGCTGGCATCAAAGTTTTATAGGTTAATTATAAGTTATACTATGAAACGTCATGTATAATAGAATTAACTAATGAGAATAATTGTCAGTTGAATTGCGGGATGTATTTGTTTACGATTTTATAGCAAGAATTGAAGAAGACCAGGAATATACTGGCGTTTTGATTTACTGGACTTCTACTCTCATGAGCTGTATAATACGTCTGAACGTTTGTATAAATAAGGAGGACGTATGAAAAGAAACGTAGGGTTAATTGACCGGGTCATTCGCGTTGTTGCGGGTCTTGCAATTCTCAGCCTTCTCTATTTTCTTGATGGCTCATTGCGGTTTGTCGGGTTAATCGGCATTATACCTTTGGCAACGGGACTAATCGGGTACTGTCATCTGTATTCAATTCTGGGAATCAGTACCTGCAGTAGGAAATAGAAATGTGTGTTGTGGTGCCAGTTGCAGTGCATGTTGATCATCGTGAAGAAAAAGGTGTGTTCGTTGTATGGGCTTCTATCAGATCAGAAAGGAAACGCGAATGAAAATGCTCTTGTCAGTGATCGCTGTACTCGCACTTTTCAGCGGTTGTCTTGATTTCGGAAAAGATGAAGAAACGATGAATCCTACGGCGCAGCAGATTGAGTATTGCAGAAAAATCATGCATATCAGATCGGATCTGAAGATTATACCGCTTGGGTATAAGCTGATCGGTTCAGGGATTGATGCCGCGGTCTACTTCAAGTTTGAAACAACGGCTGATTCTGTTTCGAGGATATTTGACAGTGCATGTCCCTTTTCCGCTGAACACAACGGCAGTTTTGTAATGGATAAAGGGGATGGCCCGCAATGGTGGGATGTCGAGGGCAGAAATCTTACCGGAGGGCACATATCCCTCCCGGGCGCAAAGTATATGGATGTGGGTATTCATAAGCAAAAGAAAGGGTGTACCGTTTACATTTTCTGGTTTGAAACATTAAGCTTCCGTGTGTATATCATTTACCGGCCTTTCCTGTCCGCGTTAGGGCAGTTCCCGTTGAATCTACTGCGTATAAGCCTCGTATCATACCGTTTTTTTCTTGTCGTAAAAAGACAGTCCTGTATTGATGCAATACCCCCTTTCGGAGTATTTCCCGCCAGGGTGTGACCATATTAAATGTTCTGTGCGAAAAAGAGGGTTTTATGCTGAAGGTTAAGGATCTACGTAAATCATATATCGATTACTTCAAGGGGAAGGAACACCGGATAATTCATTCAAGCCCCCTCATTCCTAAAGATGATCCGACCCTTCTGTTCACCACTGCGGGGATGGTTCAGTTCAAGCCCATGTTCGCCGGCACGATTCCGCTGGAATATACCCGCGCGGCGTCTATCCAGAAATGCCTCCGCACAAGTGATCTTGAGCGCGTGGGGAAAACCAAGCGTCATTGCACGTTTTTCGAAATGCTCGGAAACTTTTCATTCGGTGATTATTTCAAAAAAGAAGCGATTGCCTACGCGTGGGAATACTCAACTGAAGTTCTCAAGCTGCCCAAAGATAAATTATGGGTGACCGTATTTGAAAATGACGATGAGGCGTATGAAATATGGAACATTCAAGTAGGTGTTCCTGCCGACCGTATAGTTCGTCTCGGGAAAGCTGATAATTTCTGGGGTCCCGCCGGTGATTCCGGAGCGTGCGGACCATGTTCGGAACTATATATCGATAAAGGGCCGGCGCTGGGCTGCGGCAAACCCGATTGCAAACCGGGATGTGACTGTGAACGTTATATGGAATACTGGAACCTCGTGTTCAATCAGTTTTTCCAGGATACGGATGGAACGCAGACCCCGCTTCCCAAAACGGGTATTGATACCGGTATGGGTCTTGAACGCCTCGCGACGATTGTGCAGAACTGCGAATCGATTTATGAAACCGATGAACTAAAGACGCTCGTCGATTTCGTGTGCAAAGAGCTGTCTGTTAAATATGAAGGGAATAATGTTCCCGCGATAAACGCGATGGTTGAACATGCCCGCTCGCTTACGTTCGCGATGAGTGATGGAGCGTATCCGTCTAACGAAGGACGCGGATATGTCCTTCGCAGAATTCTGCGCCGCGCACTTCGTTTTGGCCGTCAGCTTGGCGTTCGCGAGCCGTTCATATGTAAAATGATCGATCCGATTGTTGAACTGATGGGACCGTTTTATCCTGAAATAGTGTCATCCGCAAAGAATATCAAAGCCGTGCTTGAGGGAGAGGAAAAGCGTTTTCTTGAAACGCTTGAAAACGGGATCGAACGCCTTGAGGAGATTTTCAGGGATCTCGGCGGGAAGAAAACAAAAGACATGTCGGGTCGTGACGCGTTCACACTTTATGATACCTACGGATTTCCTGTTGAGATGACCGCGGAGATGGCGGAAGAACGCGGATTCGCCGTCAACATGAAAGAGTTTGAAACGGAAATGGAAAAGCAGCGTGAACGCGGGAAGTCGAGCTGGAAAGGCGCTGACAATACTTTTGAGCAGGCGATGAATGAACTGGCAAAAGATGCCGGTGGAAGTGAATTCACCGGTTATGATAATGTAGCTAACGAGAGCACCGTTGCGTCGATCAGCGACGGGAAAGGATCGGTTACGGAGATCAAGGATGGCGCGAAAGGAATGATTGTTCTTGCGAAAACTCCTTTTTATGCCGAGTCAGGCGGACAGACTGGCGATACGGGAACGATTACCGGTATCGACGGTGCTGTGTTTGAAGTGACCGATACCAAAAAGATAAACAAGACCGTTGTTCATTACGGTATTGTGAAAAAGGGATCTTTCAAGAAAGGCGTGAAAGTGACCGCGTCGATTGATACGGTGCGCAGAAATCTTATAAAAGCAAATCACTCTGTCACTCACCTTCTACAGGCGGCTCTTCGTGCGACGCTTGGCGATCATGTCAAACAGGCGGGATCATCAGTGGACGCGGATCGTTTCCGTTTTGACTTCTCGCACTTCGAGGCAATGAAACCTGAGGAGATCGCGAAAGTTGAACTTATAGTGAATGAGAAAATATGGGAGAATCTCCCGGTGAGCGCGTCGAATATGAAAATCGATGAAGCTCTCAAAACAGGCGCGATGGCGGAGTTCGGCGAGAAATACGGTGAGGTCGTCCGTGTGGTGACAATGGGCGATTTCAGCAGGGAGCTCTGCGGCGGAACTCATGTCGATAACACTGGAAAGATCGGTCTGTTCAAGATACTGAAGGAATCATCACCGGGTGCGGGAATGCGCCGGATCGAAGGTGTGACGCTCAAGGGAGCGCTTGAAAAGTTCAACGCACAGAGCGCAATCGTAAGCGGACTTATGAGCGACTTCAATTCGACTGAGAAAGATGTTCCTTTGAAGGTGAAAGAACTTTCCGACAGAGTGAGCGATCTTCAGAAAGAGATAAACAAACTCAAATCGCAGAGTCTCGCATCAAACATTGACGCGGTTATCGCTAAGGCGGTTGATGCCGGCGGAATTAAACTGATAGCGGAGAAATTTGATAATGTCACGGCTGACGATCTCCGTACGCTTGCTGATATGATCCGTAACAAGGAACCTGATTCCGTGGTGCTCTTCGGCTCTTCGTGCGAAGGGAAGGCCTCACTGCTGTGCGCCGCCGCAAAAAGCGCGGTTGATCGCGGTGCGGATGCGGGTGGTATCATCAAGGCTATTGCTCCGATTGTCGGCGGCGGCGGCGGCGGACGAAAGGACATGGCACAGGCCGGCGGAAAGAATCCCGCAGAACTTTCAAAAGCTCTTGCTGAAGGGATTGTTAAATTGAAAGCGATGATCAAGTAATACAGGGACACGTTATCAAAACTGATTTAGCTACTCTTGCGGGTAATGATAAATGATGACAGGCTAATGTTAAAAGAATCAAATAAGTTAAACCATCTATACAACAAGAACCGGCCTGCGCCGGTTCTTGTTGTATAGATGGTAGGTTTTATTCGGAATATATAATTTGCAAGTAGATACATACGTCGAAGTGTTATTGCATTTCCCGATAAAACAGAAAGAAAACCCTGCACAGCTCCAACTATCTAATTGCTTCGAACACTGCTCTTGTCTTCGCCGAATGTATCGGTCGACGAATCGGTGTTGAACGTCATGATAACTCTCGATCACGCGAACCATTTAGCGAACAGAATGAGCACATCATCGCGGACTATAACACCTGAAATGAGTGCCGCAATCCAAATGACCCATTTCCACTTTGCGTTAACAGAGAGGATCTCTTTAAAGGTAGGTGAACTGCTCTCGCTTACAGGAATATTAACCGGAGCAATAATAGTACTGATTCCCAAAAACAGAAAAATCGGGCCTGCGGTAAAAAGATTAAATGTAAATCCGGCGCTTACCGCCATTGTTGCCGCGATAAACGAAAAATATCCGCCGATCATCAAAAGAAGAACCGGTAATACATATTTAACGTTTTTAATTTTCGGATTGCTCATTTAATTATCTCCATGTATGTAAATGCGGGTTACTAGTTATACCGTGAAAATAATAACAAACATGTTTCGCATACGGGTTACTATCCCGAATAGTGAGAACTGCATATATTTTAAAAAGCTCTGATTGCGCGAACTCTCTTTCGTGTCAGATCATCGCTCAGAGAACTGGCTTTGTTTCCCATATAAAAACTTTTAATCCACGCCACGTACTCCATATTTTCAGTTGAACTCCAGTAGTTCGATCCCTTGAAGTTTCCTATTCCTTTATCTAATAAATTTTTAATCATGAGATTGAGTTCATCTTTAGACGGTAGAAACCAATCACTCTTATCTCCTCCTCGGTACTCTGTACATAACTTAGCGGCATATTTTCCTTCACCGTGAGCTTTGATTATTTTGTCTGTATTTATTTTTCCGGTACCTATTGCAGTCAAAGTTCTTCCTATATCGATATACCCGCTTCGGTACCATCCAGTCTCATCCCCGATATCTTCAGGTGCGGCTTCCAGATACTGCCATCCGTCAGTTTTTGAGCCTTTATCATAAAATATCCATCCGCCTGCGGGTCCGCGTTCTCCGATAGAATACGTTTTATCCTGTGCGGATGCGGTGCTACTTGAAAATAAAAAACCCGTTGTACAGAGAATGATTGTTATAATAGCATATAGTTGTTTCATCACTATCACCTCAATATATTTACTGGTTGTATTAATAGATTGATTGGTGAATGCAAACAAAAATTGTAATAAAAAATGTATAGATCCGGATCAAGGTGTATACGTATGATTGAATAGCTGGAAAGTACTTACGTGTGCGAAAGGATCTAGGCATTATAGAATGGATTAATGTTTATCGTACCAGTTATACCATAATATACCTTGTTGAATCTGAGCCGCAAAATATCTTACAATTGTCTCAAAAATGGTTCTGTTTTATAGACAATTGCATAACAATTGTTGGAAGCGGTATATGTAAGTTTTATTACAGACTATACAATATGGTTAAACGATTCATTGATTTCTTTTCCATATTACTTCATTTTCCAGAAATATGGAATTAACAGTGTCCGGTATAATGAATTTGATATGATATGGTCCATTATTTCCCGTGCGTTTCAAACTTCTTGTGATTGATACGTGTATTGTATCGGTATCATATTCAATGTTATAGCTCTTGATCCATAACGCACTATCAATAACAATACCGGAAATCTCAATATAGTCGTGTTTCGTGATTTCATCAGAAGATACTTTTGTTTGAAATGATCCGATGTCACTTGTGGATTTAACATTTGAAGTGCATGACAATATTAATATCATCAAGACTGGAATTAGAGCGGCTGATATATGGAGTATGTTAATTCTAAATAGTATCCGCATAAATTCATCCTTTTGTTGAATTATGATGTTGAAGATGAGGATTCCATATAATTGCGTTACATACACTGTGACGCAATTATCAGTTCAGTATTACTTGATGATCAGTTGTGCGCTGTTGGTATCCCACACATATGTTTTATTGTCATTTTTAACCATTACATCTTTCTTTGCTTTCTCATCGAATTTGTATTCGGTATAATTGTATATCACGCAACCAGATTGCCCTCCCTTTTCATTGGGGAAAATGTATATACCGGAGTAATGACCTGCGCCTGCTTGACCCTGATATTTTTCCTCGGCAATATGGATCGATCTGTTATTTTTTATTCCGATTATTACGGTATTCTTTTTCTCATGATCCGGCATATTGTTCAGAGATACTCTGAGTATATTGTCAAAATATGCAAGTCCCAGATTATCATAAAAATCTATTTTCAGGTTTGACAGCCCGCTTATCACTTGAGGAGATTTACTCGTCAATATAAGAGGCGTGTTTGATAACAGCGAATTATCGCGGATGATTTTTACTGATAACGCATATCCGGCATTTTTCTTGAAAGAAGTGACACCGATCAGGATGAGATTTCCGTTTGCAGGTGTGATATAATCAAATGATAATAAGCCGCCCCAGATAAACCCTTTTTTAGAATTCCCATTAATCAAATAAGATACTTTGAACCAGTAATTATCAACTCCGTTCTGTGTAAATACGGACGCCTCTTTTGACAATACTGTAACTTTGTGTCCGATTTTCAATGTGTCCGTTACATTTCCAGATTCAATTGATGGATTATTTCTGATCTGTGCTGAATTAACGAAAACATACCCTTCTGTATTTTCCGTAGTTTTTGAAAAGGATAAAGTGATATTCCCAAATACAAGTAATGCGGCAAAGGGGAGAATTAATTTTTTCATAAAACCTTCCAAGTTGTTATTCTGATTGGTGCAGTGATAACGCGCCGGTTGAATTCGGTATCAAATATAAGCGGAATTAATACAGCTAACAAATATTCTTTTTCAAAATCTCGGTATACATTCCGTCATTATCGAGGGTCTTTTCCAGCAGTTCCCATCCGCGTGAATGATAATACTGTGAAAGATATTCGCTGTTACGGTGATCAGTAAACAGGTGAAGTGCATTTGTATTTGATTTCGTGGCGTAACTAACTACTTCATTGATGAGTTTTTCCCCGATTCCCTTATTCCTGTATTGCGGAACAACAAACAGAGCGGATAGCCATGGAGTGAGATGGCGGTGACTCTGGAGATCATATTCTTTTAATGATACCATACCAATCGGCATTCCGAGATGGACTGCAACCCAGCATACAGGAAGAGATGAAAAATCCGCCCGTCGTCTGTAATCTGATTCCACAATTTCAAATCGGATATTTCTGTTAATATACCAATGAATAAACGCCCAGTGAGCGAGGATGGGAACATGCTGGGGACAGGATGACAGAGGAACGATTTCCATTACGGCCGCCTTACTGGTGAATGATACGGTCACGGCAGATGACAATTTGAATCCGGAATGGAATTCCGGATTCAATACGATTTTTATCTCGGTATGTTCAATTCAGGAACGGCATCTTCCTTTAGATTTGTGGGAAGACCATCCTGGTCAACTATTACCACATCAACGCGTCGGTTGTAAGCCCGTCCTTCCGGAGAGTTGTTCTCTTCGATAGGGCGGGTACTGCCGAATGAAACCGCGGACATGTTTCTGGATGACACGTTTTTGCGCTCAAAATACTCGAGTATATTGATCGATCGCTGTGACGAGAGTTCCCAGTTTGACATATACTTCGCGTTATCAGGACGGAGAGGTTGATTGTCGGTATGTCCCTCAATACGGATGTTGTTGGGCAGAGCGCTGAGAAGTCCGGCAATGGTATCGAGAACCGCGGTGTTCTCCTGCACGATATCCGCTGACCCCGGATCAAAAAAGAGATCTGAGCTGAGAGAAATAGTTATACCCATTTCTGTTGATATCACCCGTACGCGGTCAGCTTTTATATACGGTTGAAGCATCTGAAGCGCCTGATTGTAGACTTTCTTTTTCTTCGCAGGGGGTTTATTCTTCACAAGCGGATACTTATCGTCCGAATTGAGCAGACCGCGTCCCTTGTCGAACTGCTGGTTGCTTCCCGCTTTGATATATGAATCAAACACACCCCAGTTTCCTCCGGAGAAAACTGTTTCAAGAGCCTGAGCGAGCTGGGAATATTTCGCGGTATCGGCTTTTGACATCGAATAGAGCACGATAAAGAAAAGCATGAGAAGCGTAATCATATCGGCATAGGTAAGGAGCCATCGCTCCGAGTTCTCTTTTTCCGCTTCAACTTTTTTCTTTGCCATTGAGAGTTCCCGTTATTTCTTTTCTTCGATGAAAATTTCTTCTTCTACATACGCGCCAAGTTTGTCTTTTATCAATGACGGGTTTTCTCCCGCCTGAATCGAAAGAATACCTGTAAGGATGAGTTCGCGCGCGAGAACCTCTTCCTTCATTTTACCTTTGAGTTTATTCGCGGTAGGGAGCCAGATGAGGTTCGCGAAACCGATACCATACAAAGTCGCGATGAACGCCGCCGCGATCGCGTGACCGAGAGAAGCGGCATCACCACCGAGATTCGCGAGGACGAGCACAAGACCCATCACAGTTCCCACAATACCCATCGTCGGGGAGAAACCGCCCGCCTGAAAAAGGATTTCCACTTCTTCCTTTTTTCTATGTTCATAAAGAGCTATATCGTTTTCAAGAGTGTTTCGTACAATTTCTGGATCGACGCCATCCACCACGAGGCGAATCCCTTTTTTAAGGAACTCATCACCGAGTTTATCAATATCATCTTCAAGACTGAGAAGACCTTCGCGGCGGGCTTTTTCAGCAAAATTGTAAAGCAGCTGAACGAGTTCTTTTGAAGGTCCAAGTGCTGACTTCATCGCGTCTTTGAAAAGCTTGGGTATCGTCATGAATTGCTTCATTCCGAATGAAACGATCAACGCACCGAATGTACCACCGAGAATGATCACGAGTGCGGAGATTCCTATGAGTGTTGTCGGACGGCCGCCTTCAAGGAGGAATCCCACGAGGAGACCACCGAAGCCCACCCCCATACCCATTAATATTGATGAATCACTGCCGGCCTTGTTCATAACAATCCTTCCACCTGTCTAGATCTCTTAGATATTATCGTTCGATACCTTTTTAAACCTTTAGGCTTTTATGAGACAGAAGGGGGGTAAGTGAGTATTTATTTTGAAGAGGGAAGAGAAAGGACTACGCTCCAACTACGCTTTATCAGCCATTAAAACCATTTCTTCGGCATGTTTTCGTGAAAGATCAGTAATTTTTTCTCCGGCGAGCATTCTCGCGACCTCGAGAATTTTCTCGTTTCTGGAGAGTTTTTTGACGCGGGTGAAGGTTCGGTCTCCTGATTTCTCTTTCTGAACCATGAAATGAGTGTCAGACATCGCGGCGATTTGCGGAAGATGGGTGATAACGAGTACCTGCCGGGTGCTGGAAAGGCTTTTCAGCTTTTTACCGACAATTTCAGCGGTTTTCCCGCTTATGCCGGTGTCGACTTCGTCAAAAATGAGAGAATCAACTATATCGTTCGAGAGTATCACTTTCTTGATTGCGAGCATGATACGGGACATTTCACCGCCTGATGCAACTTTACGGAGTTCATGCAGTTCCTCACCTTCGTTCGCGGCGAGGAGGAATTCCACGCGGTCGAGTCCGTGAGGATAGAGCACATACCGCTTGTTGTCGCACTCAATCTCCCCTGTCGGATTGATTTCCCGTTTGATCGATACCCGGAATTTGGTTCCCGCCATATTGAGTTCGGTAAGCTCTTTCATGACATTTTCTTCGAGCTGTTTGGCGAACTTCGTACGTGTGTCCGAAAGGGAGAGCGCCGCGTCCTTTACGGTTTTCAGCTTTGAAGCATATTCACTTTTCAGTTTTTCGATTTTTTCATCGCTTGAGTTGATCGCGTCGAGTTCTTCTTTGGAACGCTCCGCGAACTGGAGTATCTCGGCGGTGGTGGTTCCGTATTTTTTGCGCAGACTGGCAATAAGCGAGAGCCGTTCCTCGACTTCGTTCACGCGCTCAGGAGAAAAATTAATGCTTTTCTCATAACCACGGAGAAATCCGGAACAGTCTTCGAGCGTGTAAAACGCCTGTCGGAGATTTTCAAGAGTCGATCCGAGCTGGGGATCTATCTCGGCGATTGAGGCGAGCGATTGCTCCGCTTTTTTAAGTGAAGGGATGATGCCGCCGTCGCCTTTGAGCAGATCGGACGCGAGATTCACATGAGAGAAGACTTTCTCCGCGTTTGAAAGGATATTCTCCTCATCGCGGAGTTCTTCCTCTTCGTTCTTGCGGAGTTTTGCGTTCGTTATTTCGTTTATCGCGTACGACAGATATTCAGTTTTACGGGCTTTTTCTTTCTCATCCATCTCACATGATTCAATGGATTCCTTGAGAAGCTGGAGCTCCTTGTGGAGCGATGATACCTGTGCGACGAGATCAGCGTTTCCCGCGAAGCTGTCGAGAAGTTCGCGGTGCGCGTTCACCCGGACGATGTTCTGGTGTTCATTCTGACCGTGAATATCGAGAAGGTAATCGGCGATTTCTTTCATGCGGCCGACAGGGATCTGGGTCGCGTTTGCGAAACAGCGCCCTTTTCCGCTCGCGTAAAGCTCACGGCGCATGATCAGAGTTCCGTCGTCGCTGTCGATTCCCGAGTCATCGAGAATAACCTTCACCTGAGGGAGATCCGAAATATCGAAGACACCCTCGAGAATCGCGCGGTCGCTTCCCGCGCGGATCATGTCGGTTGTCATCTTTTCACCGAGAACGCCAGAGATCGCATCTATAAGGATGGATTTACCCGCGCCGGTTTCTCCGGTGAGAATATTGAGCCCTTTCCCGAAGGCAAGGGAGAGCTCTTCAATGAGCACAAAATTCTTGATCCGGAGTTCGTTAAGCATTACTGGAGTTTTCCCTTGAGTGTCGCTTCAGGCTGTACGCCGACCATACGCTCTGCTTCTTCGCCGTTCTGGAAAAGAATAAGCGTGGGAATTGATGATACCACATATTTCTGCGCGATTTCGGGTGCTTCATCAGTATTGCATTTCACTATCTTCGCGCTGCAGCCTGCCTGCATGATCTTTTCTATTATAGTGCCTTGCATACGGCAAGGACCGCACCAGGGCGCCCAGAAATCGACCAGAACCTTTCCCTGCGCTTTGAGCACTTCAGTCTCAAAATTAGCGGCTGTTACTTCTATTACATCTGCCATTGTGTCCTCCCCCGAATATATATACGAGGAAACAGATGAAATGCCGTGATGTCAATATTTTTGTGAGAGGTTTTATTCGATCTGATTTCATTATTTTAAGGTAAATAACTTGAAAAGAACTGTTCCGGGTTTAGTATGGTTCGTTACGGCTGTTCAGCCGACGATTTCCCTGATTGTTGGGGGCGTATTGTGCCTGTTAATGATTATACACGTCCGCAATTTCTGTATTTGTCAGAACTGCTGGGAAAAAAGATACGTTCTGTTCCGGGATCTCGCCATATTCTCCACGATTTTGTCGCTATGCCTACGGAGGTATATCCGCGTTGTATCGGTATAATTATCCGGAAACCGTTCAGCCGGATGAAAGCATTCGTTCCGTGGAAAGATGTCTGCCGTAAAAACGGAAAAATCACCATATTAAAAGATCCCGAGAACTTCGCAAAAGAGCCTGAACTTGAAAATTCATGGTTTCTTCTCGGTGAAACATTTCTTGATCAGCAGATAGTTGATATATCGGGATCGAAAGTGGTCAGGGTGAACGACCTGCATCTGCTTTCAGAGGCGAACGCGATGTGGCTGGTGCACGTTGATATCGGGTTCAGCGGGATTCTCCGGCGTCTGGGGTGGCTCCGCCTTATCAACATTGCATTGCGCTGGCTCATCCATCTGGAGTATCAGGACAAGTTTATCACGTGGAAATACGTGCAGCCTCTTCCGTCATCATCGTCCGGTGTCGGAGTCACTTCGCTGAAGATCAATCAGCGCTTGCTGACCGAAATGCATCCCGCGGATCTTGCCGAGATTCTCACCGACCTTTCGGTTGATGAACGCAGTGATATGCTGGAGTCTCTTGATGAGGAGACCGCGGCGCGGATTTTCCAGGAAATACCGCTTAAACTGCGCGCGCCGCTTATAGAATCAATGAGCACTGAAAAAGCGGTCAGGATGATTGAAAACATGCATCGTGATGAGGCCGCCGACCTCTTCCCTGAACTTGATCCCAAGGTTTCCAAATCAATTCTTTCTCTTCTTCCCGCCGAGATGTCGTCGGATATCCGTGAACTGCTGATCCATTCGCATAACAGTGCCGGTGGTATCATGAATACGGAATGTCTCACGGGATCACAGGGAAACACTGTCGCGGAAATTCTCGCGCAGATCAAAGATGACCCGCACGAATGGGAAACCGTCGCGTATCTTTATGTGACGGGGGCTGAAGATTTTCTTGAGGGAGTGGTGAGTTTGCGGGAGCTCGTGTCCGTTGAACCATCACGGACACTCGGCGATATCATGAAAAAGAAAGTAGTGACCGTGGAACCGGATACGGCTGTCAACCGCGTGTCAATTCTGCTTTTTAAATACAACTTCACCGCGATTCCAGTGGTGGAGGATGACAGGCTTGTCGGCATTGTTACAATGAGAGATGCGTTCGGCGCGGCGTTCCCTGATATCCGCGAAGACATGGAGGAGATGAGCTGATGGAAATTGTTTCACGTATACGCAATTCATCCGCCATACGGCGGTTTCTCATATTCATATCGATTATGGGTCCCGGAATCATCACGGCGAATGTCGATAACGACGCGGGCGGCATCACCACGTATTCGCTCGCGGGCGCTGATTTCAAGTATGCGTTCATCTGGTCGCTCATTCCCATTATGATGGCGCTGGTTCTTGTACAGGAAATGTCCAACCGCATGGGAGTGGTCACCGGAAAGGGGCTTTCGTCGCTTATCCGCGAGAAGTTCGGTATTCGCATAACGTTTTATCTGATCATGCTCATCCTTGTGACGAACTTCGGTAATATCGTCGCCGAATTCGCGGGGATCGCCGCGAGTATGGAAATATTCGGTGTGCCGAAATCAATTTCAGTCCCGGCGTGCGCTCTTCTGGTGTGGCTGCTTGTTCTGAAAGGGAATTCCCGATCCGTGGAAAAAATATTTCTGGCGGCGTGTCTGTTCTATGCGAGTTACATCATATCCGGGTTTATGGTTGATCCCGATTGGAAGAGTGTGGCGACGGGATTCAAACCCAATCTTTCGTTTGAGAAAAGTTATCTGATGATGTTCGTCGGTGTCGTGGGGACGACAATCGCTCCGTGGATGCAGTTTTATCAGCAGGCGTCGGTCTCGGAAAAAGGGATTACAACCCGCGAATACAAGTATTCGGTGCTCGATACGGTTGTCGGATGTCTGTTGGTGAATGTGGTCGCGTTTTTCATCATTGTGGTGTGCGGATCGCAACTCTATCAGGGCGCCGGAATCCATCCTGTACAGACAGCTGATGACGCGGCAAAGGCGCTTATGCCTCTCGCCGGTGAGTATTGTTCATACCTGTTCGCGTTCGGTCTGCTCAATGCGTCGCTGTTCGCGGCATCGGTGCTTCCCCTGTCGACATCGTATACCGTATGCGAAAGTCTCGGATGGGAAACCGGACTCAACCGGAGTTTCTCGGAGGCGCCTCAGTTCTATTCCATTTATACGCTTCTCATCGTTATCGGCGCTTCGATAATCATGATTCCGGGAATGCCTCTCATTCCGATCATGCTCGCGTCACAGGTGGTCAACGGACTCGTTCTTCCAGTGGTGCTGGTCTGCATGCTTGTCATCATCAACGACAAGAAAGTGATGGGTGAGTACTCGAACAACACGTTGCTGAATACTCTTTCAATCGCCGTAGTCATCGGGGTGTCATCACTGTCGATGATGCTCGTCGTGTCGTACTTCCTGTGAGAGGACTATCGGTATGACCGCCGTAAACTTTAAGGATGACTCCATTCGGAAGATCCGTTCGCTTGTCGGTGATATCAGCGGAAAGGATTTTGCGCACGTGGAAATTTTTTGCGGGATTAAGACAGGCGTGTTCATTCCGAGCACGGGTTATTGCATGTTCTCGATCAGAAAAAATCATACTCATCCCTCGCATTCATTCTGCTACTCGTTCGATAAACCAATCCGCACGGTAATCGGAGGAAAGGAACGGGAATCCCTTCCGGGTGAAATCATGTATATCCCTCCTGATGTCGCGCACCATGAGGTGATGGGTGAAACATTCACGCGTTTTGTGGCGGTTCTGATAAGCGATACATTCTTCAAAACACACGCGGCGTCTTATGGTTTCGGAAAGAATCCGATTGAGGCATGCGCATTCCCTGTTACTGATCAGGTGCGGTTGACCGTGCGTGAGTTTATGACTGAAGTTGCGGAGAAAAAAACCGGATTTGGGAAAATCATCGAATCACGCGAGACACTGATGACTCATGCGTTTCTCCGGGCGATGGCGGGAGTTGGACAGGAAGCGGATGAGACTGCGGGTGAGATTGCAGGACGGTGTGATATTGACAGAGCGGTTGAGTTCATCAATGTAAAGTTCTCTGAACCGCTGACGGTGAATGATATGGCTTCAGTGGTGTCGCTGTCCCCGTCGCACTTTTCACGGCTGTTTAAAAAAGAAACCGGACTCTCTCCCCTTGAATATCTTATTGATGTGAGAGCAACCCGCGCGCGGCTCCTTCTGCTGAGAACCGGAAAAAACCTCACTGATATCGCATTTGAATGCGGATTCGCAAACTCCGCTCATTTTTCATCAAGCATACGGAAGAAGTACGGTGTAACGCCGAGTCAATTGCGGAAGATCGTATAACGGAATTGTGAATTGATTCGTTTGAGTAGATATAAAACGATTATTGATTAAATCCGGCTCAAATAGCAGCGTTGTTAGTACGCTGCAAAGAATAACAATTAATCTTATCTATACACTTAATACCCGAATCATAATAATTATCAGCGATTTCGCGCGGTGTAATTTTGATAAAAAAGAGCATGATTTTGAAAGACATTGATTTCGGAATAAAGTAGAATTGGTCTATCTTCAGAGGAGGAATCAATGAATAAGTCCGCTTCGGGAATCAGATACTATCTCCCGGTTATTTGTATTACATTTGTTTTTTTTACAACAGCTTCTCTCATCTTCGCATTTATATTACGGCAAACAGATCCGATACCGGTTTTTGCCGCATTCTGTTCGGTCTTCTGCTCCGCATATGTGCTGTTCGCGTATCTTCCGAAGAAATACAAGAATGGCGCGCGTCATTTCTCTAAAATATTCATAGGGTTGACTCTGTTATTTGTGGGTGTAGCCAGCCGTCAGAACTTTCAGATCGAAGGATTCTTCTATCTCGTAATGGCCGGCTTTATCGGAGGCCCGATTATTCATTTCGGAATGAAAGTGATCGGCGGGCTGTTATATGGAAGAAGCTGGTGCAGCTGGGGATGCTGGACCGCTGCGGTGCTTGATTTTCTTCCATATAAAACAGATACCACGTGGAAGAGTACTCTCGCGGGAAAAATACGGTATATTCATTTTGCGGTTTCTCTCGTTACTATCGGAGTGCTGTTTTTCGGTATGCAGTATGTCATGTCGAGTTCAAACACTGATCCGCAGCAGTATATCAGGGAAAGTATCCTTGCTGCATATTGGTTCGTTGCCGGGAACATTCTTTACTATGCGATCGGTATCACGCTTGCGTTCATACTCAAGGATAACAGGGCATTCTGTAAATACGTATGTCCCGTTTCGGTTCTTCTCAAACTCGGAAGTATTTTTTCCGTAGTCCGTGTAACACCCATTTCCTCTTCATGCAGCGGATGTAAGAAGTGTGAAAAGGTATGCCCCGCGTCAATTGCGGTACATTCATATGTGAAAACCGGAAAACGTGTCGCGTCGACTGAATGCTTTATGTGTCTCAATTGCGTAGCGTCTTGTCCTGAAGGGAATCTTAAAACCGGATTGGGATTTGATTTCGCGGTAAAAGAGCATTTACGAACGGAAAAAAATTGATATCTCTTGATGATTGTACAAACGCCGCGGATTATACCGCGGCGTTTTTTATATATGCGGTATCTTATATTTTTAAGATGCGTGTTGATTAATCCTGTCTTCAAACATATAATTTACAGGCGCACAATCCGAGTGTTTCCGGTTCATCTCTCCGACAGCTTGTTTTGTTACTCGTGCCGGATAGTGAGCGTGCACAAAATTACAATGCGGAGACAGAAGCCGTGTTCTCGAGGTTATGAACCTCCTCGCTGCAAACAGGGCTCAGGCGACGGCTCATCAGGTTAAGGGTGTTTTCAAACAAGTCGATAATCGTATGCTCGATATCCGCAGGAATCTGAATCCGATGGAAATTGAACATGGGCCTTCTTCCGCGGGTCTTCCGAAATGTCTGAAATGTATGTGTATTAAAATATTGCGGAACATAGAACGCAAAAATCAAAAAAACTTCATTAAATCGTGATTGTCAAACTGAAGGGTATCATCCCTTGATTACCTTGTTTAGTAAACGGGATAAAATACTACGTTCTGGAGGATATATGTCGGACATTCTGATTGGTAAAGATACATATTGGGTCGGGGTCAATGACCGTACAACCGATCTGTTTGAAGGGCTGTGGCCGATTGACGGAGTGGGGATTTCATACAATTCATATATCATCAAGGATCAGAAGAATGTGCTCATCGATCTTGCGAAGGCGTTCAAGACTGATGATTTTTTTGATCAGGTTTCCACGATCGTTGATATCAGTAAACTTGATTATGTGATAGTTAACCACATGGAGCCGGATCATACCGGTGTGCTCAAAACTCTCCGCATGATCGCCCCGAACGTGCAGATTGTCTGTACTCCCAAAGCGGTTCCGATGCTGAAGGATTATTACGGGATTACCGAAGGAATCAAGGTTGTTGCGGATGGTGAAAAGCTCTCCATCGGAAGCCGTGAACTTCAGTTTTTTCATGTTCCTTTCGTACACTGGCCGGAAACAATGGTGACGTACGATCCGTCAACGAAAGTCCTTTTCTCATGCGATGCGTTCGGAGGATACGGCGCAATGCAGGGAACGATCTTCGACGACGAGTGCCGCGATATGACTTTTTACGAGCGTGAGTCTCTGCGTTACTATGTGAATATCGTCGCCAAGTTCTGTACGCCGGTACTCAACGCGATAACAAAACTCGCCGGTGTTGATATCGGCACCATCGCTCCGTCGCACGGCCTCGTATGGAGAAAGAATCCTGAACGTATCATTGAGCTTTATAAAAAATGGGCCGATTTCGCGACAAGCGGCGGTGAGCCGGGAATCACGCTGCTCTACGGTTCGATGTACGGAAATACCGAAGCGATGATGAATGTTGTCGCGCAGGGTATCGCCGATGCGGGAATGCGCCCTGAGATCTTTGATGTGGCGCGCACTCATCCGTCGTATATTCTTCCGGCGTTGTGGAAGAATAAAGGCATTATGGTGGGAGCTCCGACATACGAGGCGACACTGTTCCCTTATATGCAGCAGGTCATAGAGAAAGCAGCTCTCAAGAATGTGAAACACAAGAAGACCGCGTATTTCGGAAGCTACGGCTGGAGCAAAGGCGCGCTCAAGAAAATGCAGAGCATGATCGAGGGTCTCGATTGGGAAATGACCGACTCATTTGAATTCGCGGGCGGCGCCGAAAAAGAAGAATTCCGGAAAAGAGGCTATGAACTCGGGCGGAATTTCGCCGAAGCGGTCAAGAAAGGCTGATATACGGATAATCAGCGGAGAGTCTTTTTCCTGGGTATCAACAGGATGAGCTCTCCGCTCTGTCTGATCCTTCTCCTTCCATTCTCTCATTGCGTGTTTCTCCGAAATATGCATCAATCCTGTTCTTTCCTTTTATAACATATCTGTTGTCATAAATACAAATCTTATGATCGGATCTCTTTCGTCCGATAAATTTATACTCATCTACCGTGTAAATGATTTCTGAATAATGATTGCATGAAGAACAGGATCGGATAAGGACTGTGTATTGATTGAATGCGTCGGCAGGAGTTATTCTCTTTGCGGCATGAACGGCGAAGTATGAAATATTTTATGCGGATAAAGACGCAAAAGGAACGGAGTATTCAATGAATAAAACAAAAATGGGATTATTTCTTCTGGCGGTGTCCGCAATTCTCGTGATTTCCTGTATCTTAACCCGAGATCGCGGAACATGGATTCTTGAAGTCTTTCCCGTATTTATAGGTGTGCCCATTCTTGTTTTGACCTTCAGCCGGTTTCCGTTTACGCGGCTGGTCTATTTTTTTCTCGTTATACATGTACTCATTCTTGCCGTCGGCGGAATATACACCTATGCGGAAGTTCCGCTCGGTTTCTGGATGCAGGATCTGTTCGGGTTTACGCGTAATCATTATGACAGGATCGGACATTTCGCGCAGGGTTTCATCCCCGCGCTTTTAATCCGTGAAATCCTTATCCGCACATCACCGCTCCGTCCGGGTAAGTGGCTCGGCTTTCTCGTGGTGACCGTATGTCTTTCCATCAGTGCATTCTATGAGTTCGTTGAATGGTGGGTTACCATATACAAGGGATCGTCCGCCGAAGCGTTTCTCGGTACTCAGGGCGATGTCTGGGACGCTCACTGGGACATGCTGTTCGCTACAATCGGGGCGACGGTATCGATACTGTTGATGTCAAAACTTCATAACAGATTTATCCGGAATGATATCGGGATTGATGTGTGAAGAATAAGAAGGGATGGTGAATGTTATTATCATATTCACAATGTAACTGAGGACATGATGAAACAAAATAAATTTCACGGCATACTTGTCAAATTGGCATTCAGAGACATATCTTTTCCTGATAAATTTGAAGTTTTCTCAACCAAAATCGCGGGCGATTGGATTATTTACGGAATTAGCATTGAAGAAAGCATTTTGCGAAATACGATAGATGATATACAATCTCATATGCGGTCAGATGATAATTTCTATGCGCATTTATATAATGATGATTCTCTTGTAGTAATTTATAAAGATAGACATTTTACAATATCTCCGCACATTTCAAGTTGGGATGAAGCTGTTGATTATGGATTACAACTTGGCATTATGCGTGAACAACTTGATTTTTGGCCGAATCGGTTCCAGGATGAAATACATTACTTTGGATAAATAATATTAAATGCACTTATCTTTGTAACTTGGTTAATCTGGTAAATAATATTATGAGCATATATTCATTAAGAATTTTTTTAGACATAGAAAAAAATGATAACTAAGTATCCAATACCACCCTGCAATAATGAGAAAATCATCGAAAATCGGGAATATATAAAATTCTTTGATGAGCCCGTCAATGTATATAATGAACATTATAACAAGCTGTTCTATTTCAAGCTTGAATATGATTTCCATGTAAATATCGGGAAATTGGAGATTCCTAACTGCGGCGGTCATGTCGATAGTGTACCGTCAAGTTCAATGCAACTGGATTGGACTGCTTCTGCATTACACGGCCTATCCGTAAATCAAACATGGGCGACCAATTGGGAGTTAATAAATATCGAATCATACTCATTACTTATCGATAAATTAGCATTACGCGATTCGAAAATAAAATCGATAAGTTATTCATGCGGTTTGCGGGATCTGAATTTTGTATTAACACATGTAAATATTCATAATCTGGCAATAAGGCGAATCTGGTTTTATAATGGAAGTAGTGTTTCTTATGTTGATGCGGATAAAGATATGAATTCTGAGCTCAAAGAATTTGCGGGAAAGTCTGTTGCATCAATTGATCAGTACTATATGTCACTTGCTGCAATAATAAAAACAAGTGATCTGTTGTTGGATAGTCAAGTCCACATTGATTTATCGGTTGATGATTTGTGAAAATAGGCGGCTGTGCAAAACGCAGTGTGATTCTCTGCCAACCGCTCACATAAAGTTGATCCTTAGATAAATACACATACATGCGGACAGACTATCTCTATTCGTAGAATGAGCTTTGCTTGATATGAACATCTCCGTAACCGAATAAATTAACGTCAATTGAAAATGTTTTAACTATCCCGCCGTACACAACCTTGATTTCGGGATCATCAATAGTATCTCCTTCCGCGTTGATACCCGCATCCTCGCCTGCCCCGATGCTTTCGACCTCATGTGACAATGTTGCGTTGTTATCGTCTTCATCGTCACTTTTGTCATAATACACGCGTATGGTTCTGTCGGTGTCATTATATACGGTTATCGATGTGTTCCCTTCACCGTCTGCGCTGCATCCTGAAATGAATCCGAGCGTCAGAACCGCCGTCGCCGCGATCAAAATATGTTGCATTGTTTTCATGATCAGAAATCTCCTTCAACAATATTGATCGGAAGAGCGCCGCTGTCGGTAAGTGACAGATCGTAGGTGTGATATGCGTTGCTTGCGTTACGTGCGGAGAATTCTCCGTCTTTAAAGATAGATGTCTGGATTCTGATCGATTGAGCCTGCCCTGATCCTAATACCGCAGTGTGCTGAGAAATTTCATTGTCGTCGTTTTCCCATGCATAGTATACGGTAACCGATCCTGAAGTATTGTTCGTAATCGTGACATCTGATTCTTCAGCGGATGAATCACCGACTTCGCATCCGGTGGAAAAAACAAGCCCGCTTACACCGAGGCAAATAAGAAGTATGATACTACCGATAGATCGTTTCACTCCGACTGAATGGAACCTTGATTTTATTTCTGCCATCATTATCCTTCCATAAAACATATCTTGACGCACTACATACATGATCCTGATAAAAAGGTCAATTACAAATCATTACTATATCTGTCATTGACAGGGTGAGATGTATCAGGATGATTTGTTTTTTAATACGGAAGAACGGAGATTGAAATGAATATAGCCGAATCACTTGCAAGGAAAAGCATTGAACATGGACACGTCGATAACGATGACATTGTGTCAATTTTAAAGGGCGCATACCCGTTATTGCAGACCCTCGATGCGGCATATAACGTACGTCATCAATACTTCGGAAAATCAGTACGAATACATGTCATCCAGAATGTGAAAAGCGGCGGGTGCTCTGAAGACTGCGGATATTGTGCGCAGTCGTGCGGGAACTCCGGCGGAATTACCGCTGATGCGCACGTCTATCCGATGCAGCGGAAAGATGAAATAATGGACGGTGCGCGTAAGGCGCATGAAAACGGCGCGTACCGCTATTGTATGGTTTTTTCGGGCAGACAACAGACATCTGATGATATTGCGCGGATATGCGGTATTGTCCGTGAAATTAAAAAAACCTATCCGATAGATGTGTGTGTATCAGCGGGATTTATCAGTCAGAGTGAAGCGGCACAGCTCCGTGACGCGGGAGTCGGCCGGTATAATCACAACTTGAATACGAGCGCGGAGTATTACACGGAGATTTGTTCCACACATGAGTATGGTGACCGCCTCGCGACAGTTCGTGCCGCGAACAGTGCGGGGCTTGAAGTGTGCAGCGGTGTGATCATCGGCATGGGGGAAACGCATGATGACATTATTGGTATGATGAATGATCTAAAGTGTGTGGATGTGAAATCCATCCCGGTCAATTTTTTTGTTCCAGTTGACGGGCATCGCATCACTCGGGATTTCTTCCTGACTCCTGAATACTGTATCAGGGTTCTTTGCGCGTTCAGGTTGATGTTTCCGTCAGCGGAGCTGCGCGCCGCGGGCGGACGCGAATACCATTTACGGAGTATGCAGGCGATGTCTCTGTACGCGGTTAACTCCCTGTTCGCGAAAGGGTATCTGACCACAGGCGGGGACAGTTTCGAGGAGATGCGCAGGATGATCGCTGACGCCGGATTTGTGATTGAGGCGGTGGACGCACATTGAGATACGGACATGGATTGTAAGCGAAGACGTTGGTTTTATTATCAGCTGTTGGCTCTGGCAGAAAAAAGTGTCCGCTGATTCAAGAGAGTAAGAAGGCGGACACTTGCACAAAATAAAATTAGATATACGGAGCTGTCACCCCCTCGTCATCCGATCCTTACGCGCGTTGAACATATACAGTATCACCACTATCAATGAGTTAACAAGAAGCATCCATAGAGTCAGATATGGAATTGTTTTTCCGAACGCATTGAATTCAGCGCAGATCACGAACAGCGCGGAGATAATGATATAGATTCCGAGAAGATTATTCGCGTTAATGTTGTTCCACTTCACTCCGCGTTTAATCGAAATCATGGAAATCATAAGAAGCGGGACGACCGTGCAGGAAAAAATCTTGTACGCGACGAGCAGCGTCGGGATGATCTGCTTTGCGTTAAGCGCGGTAAAAAAAGCGGCACACGCAATGATGATCATTGATCCCCTCACGAAGTATACGGTGTTTCTCTCTCCGGTCCCGCGCCATGAGGGGAATACTCCGAGTGTAATATCTTTCCCCAGCATTGTGGACATGTTCGCGAGCATGGCATCCGCTCCTGATAACGGAATCGACATAAGCATGACGAGGAGAATGAATTTCCACACGCCTGTGAATTTCATTGAAACGAGAGACGCGATAATGGCATCGGGATTTGCCGTGCCGCCCAATGCAGAGCCTCCGATGATGCCGATAGCCGTGATAATCAGAGTAAGCACTGCGATGAATACCGCCGCGATAAGAATACCTTTCCGGGCCGATGACGCATCGCGGGCGGTGAATATGCGTGAATAGATATCCGGTCCGAAGAGGTACGAGAGACCGACCGGTATGAATATGCTCAGGAAAAATCCGGGTGTGAACTTTTCATTGAAACCGAACGATGTATTGAGTGAGCCGGTTCCCGGATGGGGATTGATCTTCAACACATAGATGAGCAGAAAGACAAGTCCGATTGTCATCACGAGAGTCTGTATCCAGCTCGTGCGCACGGTTCCGCTCTGCCCGGTGATGAATGTATAGCTGAAGAAAATCGCGCAAAAGATCACAAATGAAAGGACGCGGTTGCCTATAATAAGGTCAATTACCGTGCCTCCCGCGATAATCTGTCCCGCGAGAATCATTGTCCACGCGATGAGCGTAATCGCGCTCACGATGATTTTGTACTTTGATCCGAACACGGAACTAACGGTATCGCTGATCGTAAACGCCTTGAGTCTGAGTATATCATCGATGAAAAGATACCGCAGTATCAGAAGAAAGATTAATCCTGAAAATGTCCACCACACCGCGTTAAGCCCGTACGTGTACGAATATCCCGCGAGGCCGAATACCGATGATGCACCGAAAATAAGCGCGACAAGCGACGCCGCGACATTGAAAGGACCGCTCGCCCGCGCGTTGACAAGAAACGCGGATGTTGAGTGTCCGCGCCGCCACATAACAATTGAATATGTAAAAAGCAAAAGCCAGTAGATAACGATATAAATCATGGATTCTCCCGCGTTAACGGACTTTTAATAAAAGCCGTTACGTACGCAATTAGTACGTCCGGACAGAAATCTCCGCACAAAGTATCGGGTCAATAAAATTTTCCGTAATCGAATCGAAATAGAAAGAGTATATTAATATGATTTAATTGTTTAACGCGCGGTTAGACGATATTTAATACCATCTGCGCAGGATATGACAACGAATATACCTTCCATTGTCGGAGGATGTCATTTGCTCTTTGAGTTTTTCAGTGAATGATATACCGAGTTGAACGTTTTCACCGCGGAGGTGTAATCTTCCGATGCAATGGAATTGCCGAAGCACTTGTCAAGGTCGTTCCAAGAATCAATAAGCGCTTTCTGAATCTTTTTACCCTTGTCAGTCGGATGTATATGAACATGCTTTTTCTCAGCAGTACGACTGATGAGTTTCATGTTCTCAAGCTTGTCGAGAAAACGGGTAATAGTCGACGGGGCGAGATCCAGTTTTTTAGCCGCTTCATTGGGGGTGATCCCGGGATAATCGATTATAATGAGCATGAGAAACGCATGAGAGGGAGAAAGTCCCGTATTGTTGAATGATTTCTCCGCAATATCTGTGACTATTCGCACCAGCTTGCTTGCGACAAAACACAGACATTCGTCGAAATAATCGTCAACCTTCTTCATGTCGTATCCTCCGGATGAATTGATGCTATGCGATTAAGACTTTGTCAAGCGGGGTTTTAACATGCAAAATAATGCTCCCGATCAGGATGAGTCGCACGGTATTGCTGAATGGGTAAATCGTTATAGTGAGAGTATTGGATATGGGAGCAGAAGAGTCATCGATAAGATTCTTCCGCTGGTTGCATTATAAGCGGAAGAATCATGAGGAGAGAACACTTTATCTGTTCAGAAAACGGCCGTTTGTAATCATGTATGATGATCGCATAATAGATTGAGTCTTCTCTCGGATTAGTGTCCGCCCTTACTTTTAATGATTTTCGCAAGCTCGGTATAGTTTTTTCTTTCAGCGAGAAAGAACGCGGATCCCTGTGAGCCGTTTGTATTCAGCTCAACGTTTTTTCCTGAGTCAATGATCAGCTTTGCGCTATCGGGCTTATCATAATAAAGTGCCCATATGATCGCCGGGTCACCGAGTGAATCGCACGTATTGACATCGATGCCCTTTTCAAGAAGGAACCGGATAGAGTTGTTGTTTCCGTTGACGGTCGCGACCATCAGGCACGTGACATTGTTTGCGTTTTCATAACCGTCAATTATCATTTTGAAATCAACTCCCGCATTCCATAGAAGGGTCATGATTTCAGTTTTATCCGATGCGACTGCGACAAATGGAAGAGGCATTCCGCTATACCCCATTTTGAGATCAGGCTTATGCGCCAGAATAATTTTTACCCCTTCAACAAATCCGATAGACGCTGCGACCGCCAGCGGGGTGGCTCCGATCATTCCGTCTTGTATGTTGACATCCGGATTGTTCTCAAAAAGAAGATTGAGTATATCTGTATTACGGTTGATAACCGCTATGTGAAGCGCTGTTCGTCCTTCAGCATTAGTCGAATTGATTTTCGTTCCCGTCTGCAGCATGCGCGTCACTGATTGTATGTCTCCACTTTGAACAGCTTCGAAGAAATCTGCTTTCTTCGGTTTCGCAATACTTTGCGTCACTCCCGCAAAAAGGAGCATGATAATGAGAATATGTTTCATAGTGATTCCTCAAATAGTATATTGCTTGTACATACAAGCATAAACTCTGATTTGTCAATCTTTATTCATATTTATACACGTCGATGGTTGTTATGAGGATGGAATCAATATTCAGATAGTGCTTTGAATACGCGATTCAGCATTAAATAAAAAACCCCGGCGCAAACCGGGGTTTTATGTATTTCAGAGAGAATCTTACTTCTTCGTTCCATCCTCAAGAAGGGCTTTCATGCCGCCTCTGGGGAGAACACCCGAAGATGAATAGAGTCCGAGCTTGTCGCGCGAGTCGATGATGTCGAGATTACGCATGTGCAGCTGGCCGATACGGTCAACCGGAGAGAAAGCTTCTTCCTCAACGCGTTCCATTGAAAGGCGCTCGGGATGGTATGTGAGGTTTTGGCTCACGGTATCGAGGATCGAATAGTCATCGCCGCGGCGGAGTTCAAGGGTAACCGTTCCGGTGATAGCGCGGCCGACCCATTTGAGCAGAGTGTCGCGGAGCATAAGTGACTGCGGATCGAACCAGCGGCCTTCATAGAGCTGACGGCCGAGACGGCGGCCGAGTGTGCGGTAGTTGTCGATTGTTCCTTCGTTATGGATTCCGCTCAGGAGGCGTTCATACGCGATGTGCAGAAGAGCCATTCCGGGTGCTTCATATATTCCGCGGCTTTTCGCTTCGATGATGCGGTTTTCAATTTGATCCGATATGCCGAGTCCGTGGCGTCCGCCGATCGCGTTCGCTTCGAGCATGAGATCCGTTTTTGACGCGAAAGCCATGCCGTTCAGTTTCACCGGAATGCCTTCGATGAATTCAACAGACACTTCCTCGGGTTTGATCTCAACCGACTGATCCCAGAATTTCACGCACATGATAGGCTCGACGATGCGGAGTCCCTTGTTCAGGAATTCGAGTTCTTTCGCCTCGTGAGTCGCGCCGAGGATATTAGAGTCGGTGGAGTACGCTTTTTCAGTGCTCGTCTTGTATGCGTATTTATGTTCGATGAGCCACTGGCTCATTTCCTTGCGTCCGCCGAGTTCGCTGACAAAATCCTGATCAAGCCACGGTTTGTATATTTTGAGCGCCGGATTCGCGAGAAGTCCGTAGCGGTAGAACCGCTCGATATCATTTCCTTTATAGGTTGAGCCGTCGCCCCAGATATTGACCCCGTCTTCTTCCATAGCCTGTACGAGTTTCGTTCCCGTGACCGCGCGTCCGAGCGGCGTTGTATTATAGTACGCTTTCCCCGCGGTGGTGATGTGGAAGGCTCCGCACTGAATGGCTGCAATCCCTTCCTGCACAAGAAGTTCGCGGCAGTCGATGAGCGCCGCTTTCTCCGCACCGTATTCAATCGCGCGTTTCGAGATATCATTATAATCTTTCTCATCCGGCTGGGCGAGGTCGGCGGTGTAGGCGTACGGAATCGCTCCGTGGTGACGCATCCACGCGATAGCGGCCGATGTATCGAGTCCGCCTGAGAAGGCGATACCCACTTTTTTCCCTTTGGGAAGGGAAAGTAATATTTTGCTGTGTGATGATTCAGACATTATGTTTCTCCGTGAACGGAATAACGGGAGAACCCGTTTGAGTCATTGTAATGAACACAGTGCTTTTTGATCAAGGTTTTTACGCTGTTTTTAATAAAGATCTGAGTGAATAAAGACGTGTTAGTCGCGTGCCTAATATTTGTCTTCGTTAATATGACCGCTATATCCGGGTTCGGAATGAACTGACGGGTACTATACAAATCAGAAAGTTGACTCAGCCGGAAGTATTGTTCCTCCAGGGAAAAGCCGTCTGTTATATATTCGTGAAATCCTTCTTTTCACAGATTGTAAAAATCATCCGTCCGCTCAAACTTGTTTATTTTCAATTTATTCCCGTGATTGCTGTTCATGAACAAATTAAAGAGAATATATAGGAATAGATGTGCGCCTTGCGGCGGAAGGAATGTTCGCCGTATTGCTTGTTATCTTGACACAGTCCGGCGCATGGTTTCCAATGTGCTAATCCGTGAATGGATCCATTCCGCGAATCGCGAGGAGGTTTTCAGCGTATACCACAACTAACACGTCCGCTCGGCGGATTTCACCATATTTATTAATGATCTATACAGCTTTAAGAAGGAGAACCGATGAAACTGATATCCTGGAATGTCAACGGAATCCGCGCGGTACTCGGAAAGGGTTTCCACGATTTTGTGCACAAGTATTCCCCGGACATCCTGTGTCTGCAGGAGACGAAGGCCACACCTGAACAGGTGGAGCTTGAACTGGGAGGGTATCCCTATCATTATTGGAATTCCGCGGTCAAGAAAGGATATTCAGGGACGGCGATCTTTTCGACGAAAGAGCCGTCATCGGTTTCATACGGAATCGGTATCGAAGAACATGACCAGGAAGGGCGTGTGATCACCGCTGACTTCGGTGACTTCTGGCTTGTGAATGTATATGTTCCCAACTCTCAACGCGGACTTAACCGTCTTCCATATCGGCATCAAAAATGGGATGTTGATTTTCTCGCCTATCTCAAAAAACTGGAAACGAAAAAGCCGGTGATTGTCTGCGGTGATCTTAATGTTGCTCATAAGGAAATCGACCTCGCCAATCCGAAGTCTAATGTCAAGAATGCGGGATTTACTCCTGAAGAACGACAAGGATTTGATAATGTTGTGGCTGCGGGGTTTGTCGATACTTTCCGCGAGTTCACAAAGGAAGGGGGGCACTATTCATGGTGGAGCTATATGGGACACGCGCGGGAGAAGAATGTGGGATGGCGTATTGATTATTTCTGCGTGTCCGGAGTTCTTATGGAGAAAGTGAATAAGTCATATATCCTGCCTGACGTCAAAGGTTCGGATCATGCACCTGTAGTTTTGGAAATTAATTGAATAACAGCCGTGAAGATTACGGATCTTCAGGACATTCTCACAGCGGCCGGTGTTTCCTCTGACGCATATTCTCTCAGTGGAGGGCTTCCGAACGAAGTTTTCTGTATCGGTCAAAGCGGAATTAAGTGGGAAGTATATTACAGTGAGCGCGGTGTTAAAACCGGGCTCATGATTTTCGATTCGGAAGAGGATGCATGCGCGTTTTTTCTTGAAATGATTATCCCTCGTGCAAATGAACTAAACATCAGGTGGATTGAGTGTGACGGCGGTTATCATGCCCGCATGCAGTCATTATCCCGGTGAGATTTATCCTTACGCGGAAATTAATATTGACCCGGGAACATATACAATCGGCATAATCAGCGACTATGAGACAGGCGGATGCGGATTGAGAATTTTCCGCCTTCGTAAAATATAAACCGGGTGAGATATGGGCGACAATAATACAATAGATCCCAAGCTTCGCGATTATATACTCGCGATTTCAGTCAAAGAGAGCGAGTCCTTGCGCGCTGTGCGTGAGGCGACGGCGAGTCATCCCTGCCATAAAATGCAGATTCCGCCTGAGGAGGGGCAACTCCTTGCGCTGCTCGTCAGGATCTCCGGTGCTAAGAAGATTCTTGAGATAGGGAGTTTTACCGGGTACAGCGCGCTCGCGATGGCGGAGGTTTTGCCCGCTGACGGCGGAATTACCGCGGTCGATAAGAATCCTGAATGGACAGGACGCGCACGCAAGTTCTGGGACGCGGCGGGTGTCGGTCAAAAAATTGATCTGCGGCTAGGTGACGGTCCGGAAGTGCTGAAAGCTCTCATTGAAGAGAAAGGCCGGGGATTTTACGATTTTGTATTTATTGACGCCGATAAAAAAAGCTATCCTGTGTATCTCGAACTGTCTCTTGAACTGATCCGCTCAGGCGGTATTATCGCAATCGATAACACTCTCTGGCGTACCGCTATTCTCCATGAGGATATGCACTATTTCAATTGCGACACGATGCGTGAATTCAATGAGTCTCTTTATAAAGATGAACGCATTGCGACGCTTTCAGTTCTTCCTATCGCCGACGGGCTGACGATTGCGGTGAAGAAATAATTGTACCTTTATGTATTGTTGAAATATGCGAATAGTGTATCTCAACATATACGTATCCCGGATGCGTTGTTTCGTAGAGTAATGCGGTGCAGTAAATAGTATCGCTTGAGTTGACATGCCATGAAAGTGTTTTTGTTCTCTTCCTCGTATTAATATATCATAATCAGACATGTAAATAAATTGACTTTTGGTAAATTGTAACAGTATAAAGTGTTAGTCGATTAAAACGTTATGAGGGTGATTGTTATGAGAAAAATTCCTTTGTGTCTATTCGCATTTTTGCTTCTGAGTACAATGGTGTTTGCAGCTGCCAACCAGACGTTTATAAATGCTGTGAAGAAATCGAATTATACTCTCGTTGAGAAAATGATTAAAAATGGAATCAAAATCAATGAGATCCGGGATAGTGATGAAAAATGCATGACAGTGGGGGAGACGGTTTTGATCCTTGCGTCGACCGCAGGTGATATCAAAATGGTCAAATTGCTTCTTTCGTTCAAAGCGGATCCGAATGTCACAAACGAAGGATACTCCGCGTTAAGGTATGCTTCCGAACAGGGTCATGTTGAGGTGATCAAGCTTCTGATTGAAAGCGGAGCGCAGATTGATTTTGCTGATCCTGACGGCTTTACCGCGCTAATGTCAGCTGCGGCGAATGATAAAACTGATGCAATAAAGTACCTCCTGGATAAAGGAGCGAAAAAGTCACTTGTCGACAGTAAAAAGCGAACAGCATATGATTATGCTAAAACTGATAAAGCTAAAGCGATATTACAATGAGGATGGTTTGAACTATCATTCGGGTGTGTGCATAGACGTACAGTTGAAAATATGATTTTTCAAAATACCCTTATATGGAGAGATGAATACAGTCTGACGGAATACAAATATATCCGTATTGCTTTGGGGTTAAAGTCTATCAATTATGACAGGAATTGTATCAGGGTAAGGGGCATGGCCGTTGATAGTTATTACCTTCTGATGATACTCCCTGATTGATTGGAATGGAGTTGTCATCATATTACGAAGCAAATAAGGTGAATCCGAAATAGCCGCTGTTTTGTATCCACAAATTATTCTTGCATAACCATAATACTGAATTGAAAATATATTATTATCTGTATGGCGGAACAATGTAAATGTTCAGGAAAAAATATAACGGTACAATGGATCGCTTTCATGTAAAAGATGAGGTGAAACAGCCCGTACCGTCTGAAAAACGAAATATCGGATATCTTGTACTGATTGCCGCGGCGTTGATCGGTATTATACTGTTTTTTCTGCTGCGCGGCTGCGGGATACATGTTAACTCTGATTTGCCGGTTCCTGATAAAGAAACGAATAAATTACAACAAAGCAGCACAACTGACGGAATAGAACCGGCATCAGTATCTCTGAAAGATAAGGTGAAACAAAAGGTTCAGCAGAACACTCGCAGGCGGACAACTCCGTTGCGTAAGGGTGTGTCAGCGGATACAAATGCGCAAAATGATTCCGCGTTAAAAAATACGGCGGATGATGAAGTGATACCGCAAAACAAGAATATTGATTTAGGTACACATGTTGAAATAATCACAAAATGAAATGTTGTAAATTATAAAATAGAAGAAATGCTTAGTTATCTTTCTTGATCAACATCACCCTGAAATCATAATCGCCAGTTTTGCCTGGACTGTAAGATGCGCATCGACCGGCGATTATCTGAAGATTAATATGAGAATATGCCCGTTATGGTTTTGATATTTTCCCTTCATTGTCGGCGATATCAACCTTGTATTTATCGGGGACAGGTTTTTTCGCAAGAGCGTATGTTCCCAGCGAATACTGTTTTGCTCTGCGGCATGCTTCTATTGTTTGAAGATAATATGTTCTGGTCGATGCCAGTTTCGCGTCTTCAAGGCTTCGATAAGACAGCTTGAAGTATTCGTCAACCTTCGGTGTGTCGATAAAATCGACAAGTTCTTCGGCGATGCTGTCATTCATCGTCTGTGTGCGGCTGAGATATTTACCCGCGAGTGATTTATAAGTTTCGGATTGGATTTTGAGATACTCGTTATACTTTTCTATCGCTTCTTTGAATTTTGATTGAGTTATCCGAACCTTCGCAAGTTTAGTGCATTTTGAAGCCAAGTCATAATTAGCTTTATCCGCCGTATCGCCAAAATTCATTACGCATACTTCGAGAGTTTTTGATTCCTTTTCACAGCGCTGCCGCAGCATCTCAGCGTCAGAACTGTCGCTTGCGATCAAAGGGGAATTACCCGAATAAACCATTAGCGCAGCAACTATTAAAAAGCACATCCGGATTGGTGATTTCATGTTCATGTCGCATCTCCTTGTTGTGGATAACAGAAGATTAGTCCTTTAAATGAGAATGTCAATGGAAAAAGTAATGTGACATGAAATGGTGCATTACGTAAATATTTGTTTGACGAAGTGAATCTAATGATGTCTCCTCACGCACAATCAGATAATCGGAGGATTTAAATGAAGAAAATCATATCAACGTGTATTGTTCTTTTTACGATTGCATTTATGGCGGGATGTGAATCCGCGCAGATTGCGTTTCCATCAGGAAGCGATACAAACGATTTTGATAAAAAAGAAATCAAAGGAAGGGGAATGTTTTCTTCCGGTTCAGGATCATTTACAATAGGCGGAGAAAAAGTTGAATGGACACGGAGCTCCCTGTCCTCATCCAATAAAAGAAAAAATAAAAGTTTATTCGCTGATGAAGATAAATCAACAACCAGTATCAGAAAGCAGGAAATGAGCATCAAAACATCAGGTTCTGATATTTCTCCGTTTTCAGGAACGTTTAATGCTGAAGCGGAAGTTGAAGAGGAAGTAACAAAGAAATCAAAGAGATCAATGACTACAAGTTCAGCCGTGATGAAACATGTGTTGAAAGGAAGAATCGAAGGAGATAACTCGGTATATGAATTACTGATCAATCTTGTCGAGGAAGGACAACGAGGGACGCTGCAGGGTAAAAACATAAATTTAGAAATTGAACCTTCAAATTCGGTTAAAGGATCATCTTTCGGGTTTGTAGGTATGCGCACGGGATTTTATGTGTATGACAAAGAGATTCTCATTGCTGTTGTAGATGTTCTCAACAACGGATCAATCTATATGAGTAAGACTATATCCGGAGAGAAGAAGTCTGTAGTCTATGCACTTACCGCAGCGCTTCTTCAGTACAATGATATTGCGACTAAAAGATAAAACACGATTGAGGCGGTTATTTAATTATGCATGATTGCCTCATGATTATCACGTTTGAGTGGTAAACAGGATTAATAAAAACTTCTGAAGCGGGTTTATGGGTACTTTGAATAACTGATTTTTCCATTATATTAAAAGAGCCGCATAAGCGGCTCTTTTAATTATACTCAAGTTTACATTAAAAATCGCTGCTGCTTCCGCCGATTGCGAAACTCAATCCGGCGCTGAGAACAAATCCGGACATGTCAACTTCGTAGCTGTCTTTCTTCAATTTCGCGCCGCGATAGCCGCCTTCAAGAATAAGTGACATGTTGGTGTTGGGGAACTGATATCCTATTCCCGCTACCGCCTGCCATGCAAACCCTTTGTAGGTGCTTTTGATTGATTCAGAAGAATGAGATACCGCGAATTCATCAGTATATGCGGGAGATGAATATTTGTACTTCATCCACATATAACCCGCACCTACGGAGAAGTAGGGCTCAATACCAAGGCTCTGTTTCACATCGGGAAGACGAACTTTCGCCATCGCGAGTAAAGGGAAACAATACGCGTCAATATTGGCTTTCAATTCTGACTGGATAGGTCCTTCCTGTTTGATGATGCCTGTACCTTCGTCCCAGCTGAACCAAGTAAATCCGGGAGCGGCAACAATTGAAAGATACTGATTGATGCCTACACCCATTTGAAGCTCAGAATTAAATCCGATTTTTCCCGGATCTTTAGCGCGTGCGATACCACCCTTTACATCGAAAACAGCTTCCTGCGCCTGTGCGGATCCTATCACACAAATAATCAGCAACGCTGCTGAAGCGAGAATCATACGTTTCATCCACTTTCCTCCTTAAATTTTGCTCTTTGATATTAACGTCATCAGAATATGTGAACTGTAGGTAATAAGCAAGAAATATATTAGATTTTAATAAAACCGTCTGTTCGTAATGTATCATAAGATATCAAGAAGAAAACATCCCTGATTGATACAGAATATGTGGGAGTATTGTATTCGCGTGTTATCGAAATCATAGTATGCCAAGTCCCCATAATTGAGCGAGGAGGACTAAGCAAGGATCTCAACGGTTAATGTATGTATAATGATATGCGATATGGCTGATTGACCAATCCGTATTAGGTTAACCTGCAAAATCGTATCTGGATGGAGATATAACATGAAACGGGATACAGAATCATTAATGTTTGACGGTTTTGATACTTGATCCGTATATACTTTATATGACTAAAGAAGAAGTTCTGAAAAATACATTTGGGTATGACTCATTTCATCCTCACCAGGCGGAAATCATTGAGAGCGTGATTGCGGGCAGTGACGCTCTCGTACTCATGCCGACCGGCGGCGGGAAATCGATCTGTTTCCAGATTCCTGCGATAATTAAAGAAGGAACCGCGATTGTGATATCTCCCCTTATCGCGTTGATGAAGGATCAGGTTGAAGCTCTCCGCGCGAACGGGATTGCCGCCGCCTTCCTGAACAGCTCCCTCGACGAGAATGAAACCCGTACAGTGATTGATGATGTCCGTAACGCAAAGATTAAATTGCTGTATGTTTCGCCGGAACGTCTCGCCATGCCGGGATTCCAAGCTATGCTTGATGAGACACATATATCGCTTTTTGCCGTCGATGAAGCGCACTGTATATCGGCGTGGGGTCACGATTTCAGACCTGAATATACGAAGCTCGGATTCCTTAAAAAGCGCTTTCCCGATGTTCCGCTGGTGGCGTTGACCGCAACGGCAGACAATGTTATACGAAATGACATACTCGCACAGTTGGGCATTCCCGAAACGAAGGTGTATCTTTCCTCATTTGACAGACCCAATCTGAGTTTGACAGTGCGTCCGGGGCGGAAACGTGTTGAACAGATAATCGAATTCCTGAAAGGGCGTAAAAACCAGCCGGGAATAATTTACTGTTTAAGCAGACGATCGACAGAATCGGTTGCCGACCGTTTGAGTAAGAAAGGGTATCGTGCGGAGGCGTATCACGCGGGGATGTCGGGTGCTGACCGCTCCGCGGTGCAGACGCGTTTCATTCGTGATGATATTCAGATAATATGCGCGACAGTCGCGTTTGGAATGGGAATCGACAAATCCAATGTCCGGTGGATTATTCATTACAATATGCCGAGGAATATAGAAAGTTTTTATCAGGAGATCGGGCGTGCGGGGCGGGACGGAGCGCCTGCCGATACGGTGTTGTTCTACAGCTACGGTGATGTGATCACTCATACTGAAATGATTAATGAATCGCCGGAGGAAAGGCGGGGACTTCTGAACGCGAAACTCGATCGGATGAAGCAGTACGCTGAAGCGGAAATTTGCCGTAAAAGAATATTGCTGAGCTATTTTAATGAATATCCGGAGAGTGATTGCGGGACATGCGACACATGCCTGAATCCTCCGGAACGCTTTGACGCGACAATTACCGCGCAGAAGGCGCTGTCTGTTGTCGCGCGGACAAAAGAGAAAGCGACACTGCATGAGATCATTGATATTCTCCGTGGATCGCATAACAAACGAATCGCCGATAAAGGATATACGCAGATAAAAACATTCGGTGCGGGGAGGGAACACTCCGCTGATGAATGGTCTGATTATATTTTTCAGATGCTTAATTCGGGATTCGTCGATATCGCGTATGATGACGGGTACACATTCAAGATGAATACTCTGAGCGGAAAAATACTCAAGGGAGAAATGCCTGTCCGCCTTACAAAAACTTTGCCCTATATGGATCGTGCTCCTGTTGAGATACCGGCACCAGTACGGCCGGGACTAAAGATGAAGGCGGACGCTGATCTCCTCGAAAAACTCAAAGCGCACCGCAAGACTATTGCGGATGAGAAAGGTGTTCCGGCTTATATCATCTTCAGTGACAAGACGCTTAATGAAATGGCGTGCATCATGCCTACTGACCGTTCAGAATTTCGTACTGTCGCGGGGGTAGGTGAGTTCAAGCTTGAGGAATACGGCAGTTCGTTCCTGCGGGTTATAACCGACCATCTCGCTGAAGCGGGTGATGGAACAAAATAATTCCGTTTATCGATGAGTTGTCCTGGAAAGAAATACTCTGTTTGTTTTATCAAATGTCCCATAGTATTCAAAGAAATGATTCTACCAATGACAATACTGTAAAATAAGTTATTGAGAGAAGGCTAAGGTTGTAAATATCAGAGTATGTAATGTGAAATCGTTGTCTATGGTGTGATGATAATTATGAAAACAAAATATGAGGATTCAGAGTTCTTTTAATTGTATGAACTCATGGTAAACAAGTAATGATTAAGAATAGATCCGTAAAAAATGTTATGTTTAAGAGACAAATATATGGGATAATATTTTCGTTGGCTGATTCATTGACAAATTGAATGATTGATTGTATTAAAAAGCGGTCATTAAGACCGCTTTTTAATACAAATGACTCAAAATCGATATGATACAGCTACGCTAAAGGTATCATAATCCGTGCCTGATGAGCTTAACATATTTGTATGAGTATATTCAAGTTCTATCTTCAGTGGATTCAGAGGGAATCCAATCGCATGAATTCCGTATGATCTTGTATCATTGTAGTTGATATTTGAATTACTTGATTTATAAGATACTCCGGCTCCAAGTTGACGGAAAAAGTAAAAATCAGAAATAAGGGTAAATGCATGAACCTTTTCCGAATCAGCGCTGGTGTCTTTGCTGTACTCGTATTCTGCTTCAATGTTTAATGCGTTGTTTTCATGGAATTCTTTTACATATTTAATTTTACAATCGAAAGCATTGTCGCTAATTGTTAAGTAGTCACTTTTGAATGTTGTTCTTGAATATCCTGTACCAGCGAATAAACCATAAACGATATATGCACCGATGTTGGCTGAGAAGTAGTTAGCTTTTGATGTGTTTGTCTCTGAATACAATGTCTCTGTATCAAATTCTGAATGGAGAACTTCGATTCCCAGCATTATTGGTGTCGATGGGATAAGGTAATGTGATTCTACTCCTATCGTATAAGATTTTCGTGAGCGATAATAACTTGAGGAGGGGAAATTATAATTCGTTTTTGATCCCACTATTCCGATGGAGCTGGATTTTTCTAGAAATGCCGCTTCCTCAAGAGGATGTGCTCCTAGGGTAACAGGAGTAAAATAAAAGTCAAATAATCCTCCAAAGGTATTGCTTTCCATCTTGTCGTCAAACTTATCGTAAATATACGCTACCTTAGCTTCCATGCGATACGAATCATCTGCTGCGAACAGTCCATCTGATGTGAGTAGAACCATAATGCATGTTAAAATAATCCTTTTCATTGCAATCTCCTGTTTTTTTATTTTGCGGAAGCATATGAAGAATGATATATAGGATAGTGTCAAGATGTTTTGGCGTAACATATAATTTCATTTGAGAGATATAACTCGTATTTATAATATGAAATGTTATACTTAATTGAAACAATGGTAAGAGTATAGAGTTAGATTAAACTGATGTTTCGGGTAAAGCAAATATCCCAGTGTTTTATTAATATCTTGTTGAGGCTTCCAATATGTAATGTGCTGTATCGATATTGGATGATACACTCATGCCGGGTAGTATATGGGGGTTATTTGTTTAATAGATATTAACATATATTTTTTAACTCGACAAAATTCCGCATACAATGCGTGAATGGGAAGACTTTATAAATAATATTGTTAAAGTAGGAGGATGAGATGCGGAAATGGGCAGTTCTTGTATTAATTATGTGTTTTGCCGCTGGAATGATCGCGGACGGTAAAGAAAAGAAACCCGTAAAAATAGTTAAAAACCTTTATCCCCAGCAATCAGCATGGAGCAGCGGAGTTCATGTGAATGGGTTTGTAAAAAACGGTCTTGCCGATGATAAAGCCGTAAATAAAAAGATCGCATCTTCATACCAGAAGCTTTTCTTCGGGGATTCAGATAATGAACGGCTTTATTATGAAACTGATGAAAAGGACATGGCATATATCAACGCGGTTGATTCAAACGATATCCGGTCGGAAGGAATGTCGTATGGAATGATAATCTCTGTGATGATGAACGATCAGGTTGTATTCAATAAATTGTGGAAATTCGCCAAGACAAAAATGCAGCACCAATCAGGCGACCGAAAAGTGTACTTCTCATGGCATCTGAGCAATGAAAAACCGTATATGTCTCTGGATGATAATCCGGCACCGGACGGAGAGGAATATTTTGCCATGGCTCTTCTGTTCGCCAAGAATAGATGGGGTAACGGCGAAGGTATATTCAATTATGAAAAAGAAGCTAATGAAATACTGAATGAGATGATTCATAAGAAACCGAACGGAACCAATGTTGCCATGATGAATCCGAAAACTAAAATGGTGGTGTTTACTCCCGCTACGAATACGGAAGCGTTCACTGATCCTTCGTATCATCTGCCCGCGTTTTATGAACTGTGGGGAATGTGGGCGAAAAGCGATAAGCAATTCTGGAGCGAAGCCGCTGAGGTGAGCAGAAACTATCTGCAGAAAAGTTCTCATCCTGTAACCGGGCTGTATCCCGAGTATGCGACGTTTGACGGCGAACCTCAGAAAACAAGTTTCAATTCAAACAGTCATCTGTCCGCGTTCGATGCGTTCCGGGTGATACAGAATGCAGCGATGGATTATCTCTGGTTCTGCAAGGATGAGCGTCAGGTTCAGTCGGTGAACAGGCTTCTTGAATTCTATAACAACAAAGGGACATATGTTGCGGTTCATACTCTTGACGGCGAACCGCAGGTGCCTTATGGGTCGGAAGGTCAGGTTGCGATGAACGCGGTCGGTGCGATGATTTCGGACAAACCGTATGCGAAAAAGTTTATAGCCGCTCTATGGAACCAGCCGACACCGACAGGTAAGTGGAGATACTATAATGGTCTTCTCCATATGATGGGTCTTTTGCATGTCTCGGGTAATTTCAAAATATACGGGAATGACGCGATGAAGAGTTCATTTCCGGCCAAGTGATTATTGGATAAGGACGGTTGATGTAAATAGAAAACGCGATAGTATGTGATACGTTGTAATGCGCTGATCTGAGGTATGGATCAGCGCATTGTTTTATATAACACAGTGTCAGCGGTGTCAGTTCAGCCGATGGAAAATGAACGTAAGTGTCAGAGGTAACGTCTTACTTTAGCGCAGTAATTTTTGTATTCATTTCCGTAGATTCGATACATTGCCTTCTCCTCATTCAGTGTGATATGGTGATGAACCGTAATAATGAGTAATGATAAAGCGGCATATATCGGATTGAGCGAATAGATTATACATCCGATAAATGTCAGATAGAGACCGAGATACATCGGATTACGGCTGAATCGATATATTCCTTTAACGATAAACTTTGTTTTTTCATTTGCGACACCGATACGGAAGCTTTTCCCGAGAGAAAACCGACCTATGTAAAGAAGAAGAAAGCCTATAATCCATAAGATCATTCCGGTATATGCTGTTGCCGTATATTTATGAAAATGAAAGATTACCTGAATATCAAACAATTCAAGGATCATTCCGATCCATACAACAATAACGAGGTATTTACTGCTCAAAAAAAGATACACGTTAATTGGAGGTTTCCCTCCAAGTTCAATTCTCTTTTTTGACAAAATATACTCTGTTATGAAAAGTTGAATAATAAATACTATCGCGGTTAACGAAAGTAAGAGACTGATTAATATATGCATTTGTTCCTCTGTACGGCTTCATGGCCAATGTGTCATATTGTACAAAACACTTGTAATCTATGTTATGTGGAGAATGTATTCTGTTGAATGTCAATATTAATAAATAGGATACGCAGTTTTGAAGTGCATTTACCATCAGCGATCCTATCGCAGTTATGTTGAGGATAGTTGTCCGGCTCGTGTGTGCTTATAACGAATATTAATGACTTGCGTAATTAGTAAAGACAATGAAATGTTTGATGATAATTCGCATTCAAAGTAATTTAATCTCTGGTCAAGAGTATTGTGTAGTATGTCAAGATTGAATTTGTGAGATTTTATATGGCGTTGTATTCCGCAAAGAGTTTTCTGAAACAATCAAAACATTTTATTCCATTGTATTATTTCTCAAAACGGTTGTATTCTTCCGTATGTATACTAATTGTTATGTTGATCAGCGCACATTGCGCTCATCTGCCTTCAAACGCGTCACTGCAGACACTCCTTGATGATCCGGTAAAGTTTCAGAACCAGTTTGGAAACAAATCAATGACTGTTACGGGAGTAACTTTCGGTAATGAGACGCTGAAGGAAATGTCATTGAAGGGATGGACTTTCAGCAATGTAATTTTCAAAGGCCCTTATCTCGATTCTGTTACATTTGAAAATGCTGTATTCAATGATGTTGTTTTTCTGAATGCGATGATGAAACGATGCAGATTCATCAATTGTATATTCACGCGATGTACAATCGCAAGCGGTTCATGGATAGAAAATTCGTTTATCGGCGGATCCATGAACGATGTCTGGTTTGCCGAAAAAGAATGGCCAAGCGCAGCTCATGAATACTGGTATCCATGGGTTGAGTGGGCAAAAAACAGCTTTGAATCCATTCGTCTGGAAAAGCTGACTATTCCTGAGAGAACGGGAATCTGGAAACAGTGCAGATTCACTAATACAAAGTTGATCAATAATAATTTCGCGCATACCGGTTTGCGGAAGATGGTGTTCCGTAACTGTGAGTTCAGGGGAAATGAGTGGGGAGGATTCGCCGCGGAAGGAATGACTGACTGCGTAATCGAGGATTGCCGGTTCAACGGGAACACGATCCGTGACGGGTTCGGCGGCCGTGTTGAAAGAACTGAGTTTAACGAAACGGGCGGGATCAGCTTGGGCGGAAGTGTGAAGGATTCGACGTTCGGGTCTTCAAAAGGGGTGTCGATCGAAAACGCGGAGAATGTGGTGATTCACGGGCCGCAGGGGTATGTTACTGTGGGCGGCGGGAAAAATATAAAGATCGGAGCGATACGGAAGGATCTGGTGCTGAGAGGAGATTGTTCCTCTGTTAGCGTTGAAAGCCTGATCGGCGGAAACGTCGAATTTTATAAAGGGGACTACCGGAACTGTTCTTTTGAAAATGCGGTGATTGATACTCTTTCTTTCAATGATAACAAGTTTTACCGATGTATATTCCGGAACATTATTGTAAGGAAAAGAATGTATATCAAGGGTTCTCCTGATTTTTCGGAATGCACCATAGATAAATTCCGGCGCAATCCTGATGTCAAAGCATATGAGTATTCAGATCAGCCTCCGATTGAGTATCTTTTTCCATGGGAAACCGCACCCGGAGTTAATAAAGAGTAGGAAACTATATTGTGTCAATGTTGAAGATTACGTTCATACTTCGACACGCTCAGTACGAACGGACGTATTCCAGTCTGATTATAATATAAAATAATATCCTGAACTCAACTACATCCCGACATGGGTATTAGATAAAGAAGCAGGAAATTGTACTGAGTCGATGCTGAATAATCCGTTCATACTTCGACACGCTCAGTACGAACGGACTTATTCCAATCTGGTTGTAAAATAAAACAATCTCTTGAATCCAATTATATACCTAGATGGATATTAATCAAAGAAGCAGGAAACCGTATTGGGTCAATGCTGAATAATCCGTTCATACTTCGACATGCTCAGTACGAACGGCCCTATGACAACCTGATTATAATATAAAATAATATCCTGAACTCAACTACATCCCGACATGGGTATTACTTAAAGAAGCAGGAAACTGTACTGGGTCAATGTTGAAAATTCCGTTCACACTTCGACGTGCTCAGTACGAACGGCCCTATGACAACCTGATTGTAATATAAAACAACCTCCTGAACTCAACTACATCCCGACATGGGTATTACTTAAAGAAGCAGGAAACTGTACTGGGTCAATGTTGAAAATTCCGTTCACACTTCGACGTGCTAAATACAAGCGGCCTTATTCCAGTTTAGTGGTAATATTATAAATATATTCTGAACTCAACTATATATGCGCACAATTCACAGAAAGTAATTTCCCTCAATCTTAACACTCGCGCACCCGCCGAAACATACTCGGTCATTTTCACGGCGGACTTTGATAATATTCGGATTATCTCTGTCGGTTCCCTGCTCAATAGAGAATGGCGAGCCGTCCCATATGCCGGTTTTGTTAAGATGATAGGCGAGCGCTGAATTTCCTGATCCGGTTGCGGGATCTTCAAGGTAGCCGAATGTCGGCGCGAAAACGCGTGTGCGGAACCGATTCTGTTTTGAAGCGGTGTCGGGAGTCCATATCACCACACCTTCCGCGTTATGCGCAAGACAGTACTCCCGGATTGTCTTGTAATCGGGTTTTGCGGTGATGACATCATCGAGTGCGTTAAGAGGTATAATCAGAATATTCTGTCCCGCGTTGACCATTGTGATCGGATTGTGTTCTGAAATTTGTGATGATAAGAGATTCATTGCCCGTGCAAGTTCCGTTTTGTTGAAGGTGTCATCGAAGTACACGGGTTGGGGCGCGGTGATATAGACCGCGTTTTCGTCAGCGATCCGGTTCTCCACCGTGAGAATTCCTTTCATGGTTTTTATTCTCACATGAGGACTAGGGTTTATTGCATGCGCGAGCATGTCGTACATCACCGCGATGGTTCCGTGTCCGCAGAACGGGACTTCTCGTTCGCACGAGAAATACCGGAGATGGTGATCGTGAGATGCGTCGTCTGCATTGCTCGTGCCGTCCACCGCGTCCGGCGGAAGAATGAATACCGCTTCTGATACGAATCCACTGAGCTCGAACGCGATTCTCTGCATTTCGATATCCGTGAGAGGTGATACCGGATAGAGTCCCGCCGCCGGGTTCCCGCCTGAAGTGCCATCAGTGAATGCGTCGATTTTTTTGAATTTGATTTTATTCATTGAAGCGTCTCCTTAAAATGAATATCAGCCTTAGTACCGGATCTATCAGTAACGATGACCCTTTTCGTGTAGGACATCGTAATTGCTGATGACCGTATTCACATTATCGCCGTAGGTTTATGAGCGGCTCTTTGACAGCATAGTGAACACCAATATAGAAGCGAATAGTTGAACTCTGACGAGTACTTTTACTCGCACCGGATTGACATTTAAGACGGTATCGCGCGGAGCGCGTTTTATCAAACTTATCTTAAATGTTCCCGTATTTCGTTTCTCCGACGTGTCATTATATGGATTTGACAGTGTATGTAATCAATTGATAAAGTGTATGCATGACAAAATTCAGTCCGATATTTGAGGGTGATGACCCGCTTTATATTCAGATTGCTGATCAGATCGAGCGCGGAGTGCGCGCGGGAAATCTCGCTGACGGTGAATTGCTTCCTTCTATCCGCGACCTTGCCGTACGCACCGGTATCAACATGAGTACCGTGACGCGTGCGTATCGCGAAGCGGAGCGGCGTGGAATTGTCGCGGGAACAACCGGCAGCGGGACGTACGTGACCGGTCTGGATATCGCAAGATCGTCGATGGCGTCACCTGAACCGTATTCACGCGGTATGATTGAAATGGGAATTGTAAGCCCTCTGTCATATCTTGATCCTGATCTGTCCTCCGCGCTCAGAGCGGTTTCCCGACGCAGAAACCTTTCTTCATTTCTGCGGTATCACGCGCCTGAAGGATCGGTTTCTCATCGCGAGGCCGGAAGGATCTGGATGAAAAAGTACGGTGCCGACTATAGTGCCGATGACATCTGTGTCTGCGCGGGTTCTCAGCATGCGCTTTCGTGTGTTCTGCTTTCTCATTTCAGGGAAGGTGACAGGATTGCGGCTGACGCACTCACGTATCCCGGATTCAAAACGTGCGCGGCGATGCTGAAAATAAAATGTATTCCGGTCGCGATGGATGGATCGGGAATGATCCCCGATGAACTTGATGCCGTGTGCCGCCGCGAACATATCAAGGGTGTGTATCTCATGCCGTCCATGCAGAATCCGACAGCTTCGTCAATGGATGAAACGCGTCGCGACGCGATTGCCGAGACTGCCGCGCGTCATGGTCTGTTAGTGATTGAGGATGACGCGTACATCCATTCCGCAGACAACCCCGGTGTGCCGATGGCCGTTCGCCTGCCTGAGAGTACCGTGTATATCGCGGGAATGTCAAAAGCGATGGGTGCGGGACTACGCATCTCGTTTGCCGCCGCATCCCGGGACAGCAGAATAAAAATAGCTCAGGCGATTGTGAATACGGTATGGATGACGCCGCCTCTCAACGCGGAAATCATGTCAGGATGGATCAGGGACGGTTCCGCCGAACGTACGATCGCCGCTAAAATGAAAGAGGCTCGTGTGCGGAACCGGATTGCGAGACGTGTATTCGGTGACACGGCATACGGTTCGTCAGCGCACGGTCACTACATCTGGCTTCCCATGCGCGAAGGCGTTTCAGCCAAAAAGTTTGAATACAGTATGCGTATAAAAGGAATTAACCTTTTTGCGGCTGAAAAATTCGCCGTGGGAAATTACATCAGCGACAACGCCGTGCGGATTTCTCTCACGACGGTTGAATCGCGCGAAGAACTCACCCGCGCGCTCGAACAGATATCCGCTGTTCGCGGGTGAACATGACTGATAACCACGCTTCCTGATTACTTTTTCGCACGAACTCTCTTGGACTTCTGTGCCGGTTCCGCCGCGATAATTACCGCCAGATCTTTCTTTTCCTTTATGCGAGATATTTTCCATGTCGCGAAAAGTATAAGCGCCACGACAGGGATAAACGCTAAAGCGATTGTGCTTCCTGAAAAAACTTTGTAGAACCAGAAACGCTGCGGCAGTCCACCGTCGAGGAAACTTGTAACAGGGCCGTCGTATCCCGAGAAAGTGAAGTTCGCCTTGTGTGCGAGATCGGTGAACGTGGGCGCCATGTATGACGCGATATAGAGCTGGGCGATCACGAGAGGAATGCATATAATCACGGTGCGCACCACGTTCCCCCGCGTCGCGACGACGATCATGATAACGAGCGCCATCAGATTGGGAAGATCCCCGATGGGAATGAACGTCACTCCGGGAAGTGTGAACGCGAGTATAAGAGTGATCGGCATGAGAAGAAGTCCGCTCACGATCATCGCGGGATCACCCATAATAACCGCGTTGTCGAGTCCGATATATGTTTCGCCGAAGTCGGGAAATTTTTTCTGCATGAAATGTTTCATCCCGTCTGAAATGGGAATAAGTCCCGACGCGAGAATGCCGCACATCGCGGGGAGGATCACGATGACCGCCGCGATTGAAATAGCCAGTTCAAGTGTCCTTTTGATATCGAATGCGGCGCCAATTCCGAGCGCGAGACCGAGTACGACTCCGATTATCATCGGTTCCCCCGCGATGCCGAGCCGGTTTTTGAGCGACACGGGATCGGCTCTGAGTGAACGGAGTCCCGGTATCTTTTCAATTATCGCGTTACCGATGGCTCCCGCCGGATAATATGCGCCGATGGAAAGCGTGGTGATCGCTATTCCTGAAATACCGGTATAGCTTTTCACATGCGGCGCTCCCCATTCCGCGATTTTAAGTACCACCACTTCTACTGCGACAATCGCCGCGCCGGTGAGCACTACACTTCCGGTTGATGCGTACACGAGAGCGCCCACCATGAGGAAATGCCAGAAATTCCAGATATCGACATTAACCACTTTTGTAAATCTGGTTATAAGGAGAATGACATTCACCGCGATAATCACGAGAATCATAAGCGGCGCGAGTTTGAATCCCCACGCGATCGTCGCCAGCGGAGGCCAGCCCACATCGAGAACATTCATGGGAAGTCCTGTCCGTGTTACGAGCGCCTTGACCGCGGGACCGATAGTCGCCACAAAAAAATCGAATGTAATGAATATACCGATGAATCCGACACCGATGGTGATCGCTGACTTTATTGACGAGGAGAATCTGATGCGGAACACCATGGCGAATATGAATATGATAAGCGGGAGCAGCACATATACCTTGAATCCGAGTACGTACTGGATTGCGCTGTTCAAAGTTTCCATTGTCGGCTCCGTAAATTGAACAAAATGTGAAGAGGAAGTATCTCTTCAGGGCGGAAGCGGAAGAGCCTTTCCGCCCGAAAGAGAACGATACGTGAACAGAGGTGATATATGTCTATACTTTTTCCCAGTGCTCGCTTTCAGCGGATCTGAAAAGCTGATCGATGACATGCATATTGGCTATCGCGTCTGACGGAGGAATGAGCGGCGGTTCTCCGTTTATAATCCGTTGCGCAAATGACTCAAACTGAATCTGATACTGATCAGCGGGACCGCATAGTTCAATTGTCTCGCCTTCATCGGATCGTATGATGAGCCGCTCAGGGATATCATGATGTGCGTTAAACGGCATATCGACAGTGATCATTCCTTTCTCGCCGCATATATCCACGCGTTGATGAGGGTAAATCTTCGTGCTTACGTTGAACACCGCGCTGATATCGTCGAAGTCGAGAATACCGTTTGTGATTGTATCGGTGAAAAAAACCGGATCTATGACCTGGGAACACATCACCCGTTTCGGTTCACGCTCCGTAAGGAATCGGGCGACAGAAATCGCGTAACAACCGATGTCGTATAGCGCGCCGCCACCTGAATCTTTCTGATTGCGTATATCGTCCGGATTCTCGTTCATGTATCCAAAGAATATCTGAATCATTTTGAGACGCCCGATCTCCCCCGCGTCGATGAGTTCCTTCACCCTCGCCCATTGAGGATGGAACTTGTACATGAATCCTTCCATAACGAAAATCTTTTTCTGCCGCGCGTACTCGAGCGCTTCTTCCGCTTCATGCGCGTTGAGCGCGATCGGTTTTTCGCAGATCACGTGTTTTCCGGCATCAGCACAGCGCCTGATCCATTCCGCGTGAAGATGATTCGGAAGCGGGATATATACGATATCGATCGTGTCATCGTAAATGAGAGACTCATACGATCCGTAATGCTGCGGTATATGCAGTTCCCGCGCGAACCGTTCCGCTTTGACCGCGTCCCTCGAAGCGATCGCGTAGGCATGCACAATTTTCGATTTGCGGAGCGCGGGCAGAACCCGTTTGAGAAAATGACCCGATATGCTCAATGTTCCTATGTTAATCGGTTTCATGGTATACCTCTTTCGTTATACGCACATTTCCACCAGGTTGGCGGTCACACCGTCGAGAGCCGCGAGCTTCGTCTTGAGTTCATCTTTGGTTTGCTTTTCACCGACGAGTTCGAGGATGATCAGCCCGCTGTCTGAACACCGGTCGCCGACGCCGTCATGTATGCCGAGACGTGTTTTAATCGAGCAGCCCCATTCGGTGAGAATCTTCTGTACCTCAATCGCGGATTTTGAACGCTTTGAAACAAGAACAAGTAGAATACTTCTGCAGTCTTCCATTTCTATACTCCTTTGAATGTGAAATAATGACAGGCGATGGTTCAGCGGCGGTTCTCATGAAAGCACTTCGTAGTATAGTCACAGGAAGGTATGATTCTCAAGAAAAAAAGAAATAAGCGAAATTACTTCCGCTCGCCTTTGTAGCAGTAGGGACATCCGTATATAAGGACTTTCTTTTCTTTGCCGATTTCAATGTGAGAGGCATAGAGCGGTTCGTCGCGCAGGAGTGAATGCGCGCACATCGGACATGTCCTTTGTTTCATCATCTCTTTGACTTCTTCGGGCATCATTCTTATGGGTTGGGGAGCCGTATCGGAGGTACCTGAGGGGATACTCCGGTTTCCCGCGTTCAATGCGGCAACAGATCCTTTCTGCATGACGGTACCCGCTGTACTCGCGGTATTTGCGGTGCCGGAGGAACTGCGCGAAGCGGTACGGTACTTGCGTTTTCCCGCATCCATAGCGTTCACTAAATAAAGAAAAGCGGAGATGCCGATGATAAGCCCCGCGACTGTCAGAAAAATATCCATTATAAACTCTTAAAATAGAAATCGGTCGATTGGACAGGATTATTGAGAACTTTCAGCGCGTTCCTTTCTGCGGTGAAGCATATCGAGAAACGCTTCGATTCTGATCTCCATTGTCTCTGTTACACGGGTAGGGAGATCGCCCTGAAGAGTAAGCACCGGAACAGGGAGTGATTTTTTAAGTGCGATGTCCTCAATGCCCCGGAAACAGAACGACTGCACGTAATGAATGATTCCGTCAATTCCGCGCTCATTAATCGCATGAGTTATATCGGGGAGCCGTGCGAATATACCATACGGATATGTGTACTCGGAATACGCGCGTGCGAGCGATCCGTTGTACGGAATGGAGAACTGGCGTTCAACTTCACTGAATACCACGCGGCAGCCGTCCTTTTCGAGGTAGTCATACAGATCGGATACAATGGGAGGAACTCCGCATACGCCGATTCTGATGGTATCCTTGACGGGCTGCCGTGATGAAATATCAGCAATGAGTGCGTCGATTTTTGTATCGTAGAGATCGACATCTGCCTCGAAGTCGGTGCAGGACAGCGCGGCAAGGCGCACTTCATTTCCCGTCGCGAGGTTGTTCTTCCAGAGGAGCTCGTCAAGATGACGGACTTTCGCCCGAACTCTGTCGCAGCGGACTTTTTCCTCTTCGGCACGCTCTATTGTGGTGCCGAGACGGACGCAGAGCTTTGATATTTCCGCGCGGAGTGTCGTTTCATCGCGGTCATGAGGATATGAAAACGGGATGATCGTTTTTCCCTGCATCCGAAGGATTTCCATAAGCGCGAGCGTTTCACTGCAGTCCCCGCCGGTGACGCCGATAATCGAATCAATTCTATTTTCAATCGCGGTTCCGTACAACCCGCAAATCCATGCGCATGTAGTATCAGGGAATCCTTCCATCTTTGCCGACGCGACAAGACGTGACGGATTCTTGTCGGTAACGAAAATATTGTTGAGATCAAGCGGAGTATTTCCTGACGCGAGTACCGCTTCGACGGGAATGGTTGATGTGAATCCTATAACTGCCATAATGCCATATAATCATCGATTACTGATACACGCAACCCTTTTCAGACGGTTTTAATGTCCGCGTTCTTGCGGTGAAATTGAACGGGACTGGTGATGATGTGCGGATTGTGCGATAATGTATATTGATGAGCTTTTGATAAGTATTGATGTTTTACCTCAATCACTGATACACACAGGTTTCAGCTACACGATTAATGTGAGTGTACTATTGACACGGTAAAGCATTGAAAATATTGTTTTACAAATATCAGGAGAGTGCTATACCCGTACATGTTCTCTCAATTATTGACAATTGACGGATTCGATCCGTTCGGGTGTTACATTTAAGATGCCTAATTCATTTCAGTCATTCGTAAAACCATTTAATCAGGATATGCACAGATGAGAAAAAAGCATGATGTCGGGAAGCAGGGACAGAATGTACCCGGTTCATCCGCAGATGAACAGGCGCTTCTCCTTCAAAATGAAAAGAAAGGATCAGCATCGCTTCCCCGTAAACGGAAGAGGCTGATTATACGGCTTTTGAAAATTGTTTTTCTGTGGATTCCTCTCTGCCTTGCGGGACTTGTCGCGGTTGTGTTCATCGCGGCGGATCTTTATCTTTCCCCTTCGCGGGTTGAGAAACTCACCGTTGAGAATTTCAACAGCATGTCCAATGGTACGCTGTCGTTGAATGTCCGCACATTCAGTCTATACAGCGACATTGTGATAGAGAACATTGTTGTAAAAAATCCGAAAGAATTCGGTAATTCCAATCTTCTTGAGATAAAACGATTCGCGCTCAAATATGGATTCTTTTCGATGCTCGCGGGGCAGATCCATTTTGATGAGATCGGTATCTACAAACCCCGCGTATATCTCATACAGAAGAAAGGTGTCTGGAACGTTGAGAAACTGATGAAGCCCGGCCTGCCCGAAGAACCTGAACCGGAGGAGGTCGAGGAGCCGTCTGAGCCCCGCACCGCGATCAATCTTCCCTGGTCGATGAAATTTCTGTTCAACTTTGTCCTCGAGGATTTCTATTGTTCAATACGCGGGGATGATTTCAGGGCGGAAGTTGATGGAGTGACTTTCAGGGCGAAAATAAATATTCCGCCGTTCAGGACAATACCTCTGTCGCCGAGTGCGGTTACTCTTCTGAAAGATATGGAGATAACTCTCAACCCGGAAGAAAAAATAAATGTGAGTTTCTATTCTTCCGACGCGTCAGTCGAGCCTCCGCTGATCCTTTCATGGCGGCTTCTCTTCAATAAGAAGGGGCAGGATGGAAGAACGAATTTTTCGAGCTCATTCAGATTCGGTACATACAAAACCCCGGTGCGGTTCAAACAATCACATCTCGCGCCTCTGGATTTCCTCGTGTCATACGATCTGTACTATGATCCGATCAATGATTATCTCAAACTGAATGATCTGGGTATCCGTTTCAGAACCAGCCGGTGGATAAGCCTCGGGGGAACTGTTTCGGATGTGACAAAGACTCCGCGCATTGATATTCACATGAAGCAGAGCGAGATTTCACTTGCGGAACTGTATCCGTATTACCGATCGATCACCGGTGATGAAAGTATGCGTTTCGCGGGAAAGCTTTCGCTGTTCCCTCTGACGGTTAAAGGCACGCCTGACGCGATTGCGGTGAAAGGCGCTATCGACATTTCATCATTGCAGCTCAGAATGCCCGATGTCGATCTCAATGTTCCGTCACTCAGACTCGGATATTCACTCAATAAAAAAGGAAGCCGAGGCAAGATCGGCGTCAATCTGGCGCTTGATCGGTTCACCTACAAGCTTGACCGGAGTCCGTCAGGAATAAGTTCCCTCACACTTGATGCGGACATCGACGCGTCTGAAAACTTCGGTCGCTTCGGGATCAATCGTGTGGATATCCGTTTCTTTGATCCCCGCGCGAAAGAGAAAGCGCTCATTCTCGGAATCAAGGGTGACGTTGATGTCACACCGTCCGTGATCGGAAACATCACGATTCATGAACTTGTCTTCAGAAAAAACGCACTGCTTCCGATGCTTCCTCCGTCAACAGGAGAGAGCCTTGCGGGACTTCCGTTTGAAAAACCTGTCAGTGCGAATCTCGCCGCGAAGTTTTCTCTGGGAGATATCACCCGCGCGAAGGTCAATATTGGACTCAAGGTTCCCGATTTCGATGTGAACGATCTTTTAATCAACTGTGATGTCACGCAAAATCCGTCGCGCGCACGTGTTGATCTTTCGAAGCTCACTATTGAATCGCGTTCGAGAGGGTTGTCGATCTCCGCGGGCGGATTTGTTGAAACGAAGCGCTCTCCGCTATCAGATTCTGATCTGAAACTCAAACTGTCGCTCAATTATCCGAAGCAGACGAAAGTCTACGGATCGTGGGTTATCGCCGGTTCAGCGGGAATAGAAGCGTCGATGAAGGGCGATCTTCTGAAAGGGAAGGTAAAGGGATCTGTTAAAGTGAACAATCTTTCCGTGGAAAACGCGGAGTCGATGCTCGACGTGAAGGGTGTGAATCTCGATTTTCCGTTTGATTACGATTTCGGATACCGTCCTTCAGGAAAAACACGACTTGCGGTTGAGAAAGAATCCTTCTTCGGGAACTCTCTTTTCAAGGACAAGGAAAATCTGTCGATCAAATCGATTGCGTCAAAACATCCCGCCCGGGATCTGTCGTTTGTATATCTCCATGATCTTCACGGCACCCTGTTCTTCCGTGAAAACAGTTTTGAAATTCAGGAGCTGAAAGCGACGGCGCTTGACGGAACGTTATACGGTAAGGATATTTTCTTTTATCTGTCGGATCTGAATCAGCAGAATATGGAATATCGTATCGCGCTTGATCTCACCAATGTGGATGTCGGTCTGCTTGATGATCCGAATCCGAAAAAGAAAAATCATGACGCGGAACTTTCCCTGAACGTGAACATCTCCGGGAAGAACCTTGATTTCACCAAAGGCATGAATGTCAACGGATCGGTTAATATTTATAAAATCGGCAGCGGATTCGCGAACAAGCTGATGAAAGGACTTTCCCAGGAAAAAGGAAAATCCAAACTCGGCATAGCCCAGCCGATTGTGGACAATCTCGAGATTCCGCGGGCGTTTTACTACTATCTCGACAGCGGAATCATGTACGCGGAAGTTTCATTCAAGAGCAAAGCTCTCGGGTATATAATAGGAATCAAGGACGATCGCGTGAAGTTCGACCGTATCCCGATTCAGGAATATCTCAGAAAGGTGCAGGAGTAATATTATGAGAGTACAAGTCAGCCTGATTGTGACAGGAATATGTATAATGGTATCAATGATCACGGGAATTTCCGGATGCGTGATAGCTCCTCCGGAGATCCGGCTCACGGGAGAAAAAACCCTTGTTGAGAACCAGATCATCGGCGAGTACCGCGAGATTGAAGAAGACGCGTGGACAGTGTCCTCCGTAAAGACAGGCGTTCAGCGGCAGCAGGGCGTGCAGGTTCTCTCCGGGGACGATCAGTTTGTCCGCGCGATGAAAATACGGGAACTCAACGAACCTCTGATCCGTGCGTTCAAAGACGAGGGAGCGGTCGGTGAAGGGAACAACGGGTACGCGTCGTATGTGAAAACCGATAAATACGAGAAAGACCGCGAATCACGCAAGGCGCTTCAGAATGTGATGGATGACGAGAACCGCGCGCGCCGCACGGTATTCGAACGGAGTCTTGTTGTAACGGGAACGCAAAAACCGGCGGAAAGCGATATCGCGCTTATGGGAAAAAAATTCGCGGCGGATGAACAATCGCGCGCGCTTGTGAATGACTGGATTCAGGGAACGAACGGACAATGGCAGAGGAAAAAATGAGGAAAAGCGTAATCATTCTGTGTGCGGCGGCTGCACTATTGATCGCCGTGAATCCTCTGGTTGGAAAAGAAGATGAAGTGGCTTTCAGATATGACAAGCTTCTGAAAAAGTCGTTCGATGAGCGGGGAGACGGATCAATAGTTCCTGTCACCGTTGAAACTGCGACGGAACTTGACGGTACGATCTCCGCCAACGGGGAGTATATGTTTTACGCGTCAGACCGGGAGCGCGGAAACTTCGATATCTACCTCCGGTCGATGACAGATATCACGACGGTACGTGTCACCTCTCATTCTTCAAAAGATATTTCGCCCGCGGTGTCACCTGACGGACGCCATCTCGCGTTTGTATCGTATCGTGAAGATCCGCAGGGTGATGTGTATGTGCTTGATACTGATCCGGCTGAAATGCTTACAGCGGCGGAAAGTCCCAATGCGGCGAGCTTTGACAAGAAAGCCGCGAACATCTCACTGATCCGTGATCCTGCCCGTGACACGGTGATGTCGTTCAGGGATGCCGATCCGGCCTGGACCCCTGACGGAAAGAGGATTGTGTTTTCCTCAACACGCAACGGCGGAGAGAATCTGTTTGTCTGCGATCGCACCGGAAAAGATCTGCGCCAGATTACGACGAAGGGAGGAATGTCTCCGCGTTTCTCTGAAGACGGATCGTCAGTCGTGTTTGTATCATACCGCGACAATGCGGTCGGCGATATATATACCATTGATATCGCGGGCGGGACGGAAAAGCGCGTTACCGATGAACCGGGGATCAAAATATATCCGTCGTTCGGGAATACGAAAAATGAAATATCATATACACGTATAGATAAAGATACAAACAGGGACGGCAAGACCGATTATCAGGATCGGTCGATTCTGATATATAAAAATATTTCACGCGGCGAGACATATCCACTCACACTCGGATCAGTCTCATCTTTCAGAGGTAGATATTTCCCCGCGTATCCGCTGTCGTACGTGACAACCAAGGAACCGAATTACCACGGGGTGATCCTATACAGCGAACAGACAGGAAGTAATATCAATATCAATATAATTCCCGAGCACGGCGTGATTCCGAGACGCAAAGACGCAATGGATCAGTTTGATCATGCGGAGGAATTGTCTTTTAATCAGGAAGATGCCGACAGGGTGATACTGGCGTTCCTCCGTGTATATCAGTTTCATCCGGTCAAGAACGACCCGTCGCCGTATACCGTCCGTGCGCTCTACCGCGCGGCGCTGGGATATCGTGATAACGGTGATCCCGCATCAGCACGGAATACCGCTTCAATGCTGCGTTCGCTTTCGAAAAGCGGAGATGATTATTGCGGAGTGAAGGCATCGATTCTTGACGCGGTTTTATCAGGAAAAGATCCCGCCGCACAGTATCAGTCAGCGATCGTACGCGGGGTTGAAAAAAAGAATGCGAGTTTTATAAAAGAGGACGCAGCTGATTACTGGCTCGCAAAAGGTGATAACGCGAAAGCGGAAGGGTTGTATCGCGGGATCATTTCCTCGGATGAGAAGTTCAAAAATGCGGCGTCTGTCAAGTTTCAGCTCGGTATGATCGAAGCGGGCAGAAGTGTTTCCATTCCCGCGTCGCTGACCGAGGTGTATAAAGTCGGCCGTCAGACGCACAAGGACAAAACCAATCTTGCGATTATTTCAATCCTTGCCCGTGAGAAGAATGCGCGGAAAAGAATCGGAATGATTGAATCCCTTCGCGCACGCTTTATAGACAGTTCGACAAATTCTACGGATTCTGCGAGTGCTACGAGTGCAACGGATAACGCCGATCAGAAGAACAAATCAGCCCATCCGATCCTGCCCGTCCTCGCGTATGCAGAGGGACTTTCATATCAGGAATCCGGCGATCTTGTAAACGCGGAAGAATGGTATAAGAAGGCTCTTGCATCGATACGTACGACTGAATTGTTGTACTACGAGGCGAATGTCCGGATGGCGGAAATTGCCGTGAAACAAGGTAAATCCGCGGAAGAGGAAAAGTATCTTTCACTCGTCGCGAATAACTATCTCCCGCGCTGGAACAGACCGGATTTCAAAACAATAATCAACCGCCTCATCTCGTATTATGAAAATACCGGCGCTAATTTTGAAGCGTCCGGAAAATATGATAAGGCGGCGGATCTGTATACCAGGTATATCCGGATTCTCACCTATCTTCATCTCAGGAAAAAGTTTGAAGACGTGTATAATGAATACGCTCCGAGAGCGCATGTTCTGTATATCGATTCGTATTCTCTTTCAAAAAGTGATCCCTTTGAAGCGTTTGATTATCTTGAGAAACAGTACCTCCAGCGCAGGGATATCGCGCGGATGGATTTTGACAAAGCGTATATTTATGGTCTTGCGTATATTTACGCGAAACGCGGCGCGGAGCAGGAGAAGAGGTTGGACGCCGGAACCAAAGCCCCGGCCGATGATGCGTATGCGGAAAATTATCTGACAGCTCAGACTCATCTTGCGTGGGCTTTCTTTATGGATGATACCTTTGTTGACCCATACCTTCTTCAGGGATGGATCAATCAGGCAATCGATCTCCGACGCAAGAAACTTCAGGCAGCGGATGACACCTTCAAACTGTCGAAACTCAACAAAATGTTTTCCACATATCTGTGGGAGCGAAACAAGTCTGTATACGAAAAGGGAATTCAGGCTGTCGACGCGGCGCGGTTTCCTGACAAGAGCGGTTCGCTTCATCTGAATCTCGGTAATACATATTTCCTGCTTTCGAATTATCCCCTCGCGCTCGAGAATTATGAACGGGCGGCACTGCAGAAAAAAAGTTTCGGATCAAGGAAAGAAGAGTCCTTGTTCAGGTATCATCTCTCATATTGTTACTGGCAGGCGGGAAAAACCGCGGAAGCGAAGCGCGAAATGCTTCGTGTGTATGAAACATATTCCCAGCTGGCCTCCTCCGCGACGGGAAGGCAGTATGCTGAACAGCTGTCCAACATTGATGAGTACATGGCGATGTATGAACGGATGCTGGGTAATTATACGGAGTCGATCAAGTGGCACGAGCGGGCTATCGCTGACGGAGGAGATCGGCTTCGTTCTGATCTGTCCCGTATCACTCTTGAGATCGCATGGTGCGCGATGAAAGCGGGGGATTATCCCCGCGCGATTCGGATGTGTTCAACTGCCGAGACTCTTCTCGATCGTGAACCTTCGGATGATAAGGAATTCATTCTCAGATTGTATCTGTTCCGTATGATAGGCATTAACTTCTATGACCTGGGGCCTGACAAGGTCGTTATCGGAGACAGCCGTATATTCGCGCACTTAAGCGTTGCGCAGAAGAAACTTTTTCTGCTCTCAATCAGAGAGGAACTCGGTTTAAGAAAAGGCGATTACACCGCGGTGGTAAACGCGGTAAACGCCAAACTTGAAATTCTGAAAGGAAGAGAAACCGAAGCCGATAAAGAAGCGACAATCAGGGCGTACAACGGGGTGGGTAACTCACTTTTCAGACTCGGTCGATACGCTGACGCGCGGGATTATTTTGAAAAAGGGTGGGTCTTCGCGACCGGATCGGAGGTGAATAATCTACGGGGCGCATTTGTATCAATCAAGAACCTTGTGAGCCTGTACGGGTTCATCCTTGAGAATGAGCCGGTTCTGTTTACAAATCCTCAGGAAGAGTTGGCACGGCTCGACAGCCGTATTGAGAAATTCCGTGCGGGTTATGAAAATACGCGTTATGCGGAACTTGAAGCCGAGATAGTGGAAGAGGCCGAAGCGAGAGATAAGCCGGTAGATCAGAAGAAACTGGCTGACGCGCGCATCGCAGCCTCCCTGGAGGCAAAGACCGTTTATACGGAGCTGGATGCGTCCCGCGCGGTGATCGATTTCTACAGGGCGGAATTTACTCCGGACGATTCGAACAGCGATCCGATCAAGGTGTATCATGACGCCGCGTCAGCACGCGGGATGTACCTTCGTGCGGGGAAAGTATTCGAGAGTTCCGTTCAGATTGCCGGATTAACGGTATCACACCGGATAAAGATGTATATGAACGCGGCGCTCTGCCGAGAGAAAACGGGATATATCCAGAATGCGTATGAACTTCTCGGCAAGGCAGAACGGCTTGCGTCCGATTCAAAGCGCGACGAACTGCTTTGGGAAATCTATTATCGTGAAGCGCTGTTCATCAAAGATCACGGCAAGGAGATTGAAGAGAATCCGATAACACTGTCCGAGAAGTATTTCCTGAAAGCGATAGCGTTGGTGGAAAAGGTCCCGGCTCTTTACGCGGGTTCATCAAGGGTCGGTCGATTGTACCGCGATTATGTTGATCTGCTGATTGGTAAAAATGATTTTAACAACGCGCTTTCAGCCCATGTACGCGCGTTTTCAATAGAACGGATTTTTGCGGCAGCTCGTTTGATGTCGTATTCCGCAGACAGGAATGTCCGTGATGATCTGGCGTTATATCAGGCGCTGGTTGTCCGGTTGAACGACGCCAAGCGCGCTCGTTCGATATTCATCGAAAGCGGTTCGCCCGATATTGCCGGGCGCAAAGCGGTAGATGCGGCTGTCGTATCTATTGAAAAGGAAATAGCTGCGTTTGTTTCAGACGTTCGCGCACGGTCACCAATGTCAGCGTCGTTGATGGAACCTGGCAGAAATGATATCTCTCCAATTCCCGGAAAAGAGTTTATCGTGATTGTCCGGCATCATGACGCCGCCGTTATATGGAAGATAGGCAGTTCTATCTCTCATGTACGGATACCTGTTTCAGACATTGACGCGCAGCGTTCGTTTATTTCGGGCAGTTCCCCTGCAACAGGAAAGCGCTTCGTGTTAATGGATGAAGACGCGTTTGATGTTATGGATAAATTGACATCGAAGAAACAGTCCGTATCCGGTATCAACTTTACCTGGGCTCCGTCCATACAGTGGATCAGAAGCTCAGGGAATGAAAGAAATGAGTCCCCCGCAAAAATCGGCGCGTACGACCGTGACGCGCGTAAAGCGCGTGATCTTGATATCATTGTCTGCGCGGATGCGGCGAAGGCTGAATCGATAATCGGAGAAGAAACAGTGTCTCCCGTGGTCATTATCGCACCGTCTATGAAATCATCCCGGATGAGATGGATAACTGAATCCGCTCTCAGAAACGGTGTCCGTTCTGTGGTGTTCGCTCCGGCGAACACTCTGTCAACGATAGCGGATACTATAAAAAAAACTGAAGGAAGTGTTTCGTCTTTACAGAACGGAGAGGTTATCCGTATCGCGGGATATGATGACATATATGTCCGTGGTGATTCCTCTCAATCAGTCGCACAGTTCCATGAGAACGGAATGACCGCCGCATTATCGCGCGGAGACGCACGCGGCGCGATTACCGCAAGTATGCGGTATGATTCCGTTACGGGAAAACCCGGTGTAAAGAGCATGCTCGTACGGGCGCGTGCGCACGAAATACTCGATAGCCCGGCTTCCATTGATTATGCGCGTGAAGCCGCCGCATCAGGTTTACCGGAAGCGGTATCGTATTACATATATTCACTTCTTAACAGCGGGAATCCGGCCGAAGCGTATGCTGTCCTGAATTCATTCAGGGGCGACCGTACGTCAGTACCGGAAATGAGTGTATATTCAAGGATTGTCTCCGCAATGAAAACCGGAAGTTCACTCCATGATGTGTCCGCACCCGATAAAGCATTTGTCGATCAGGGTCATCTTCAGATACTTATCGCACGTTATAGGTCATTAACGGGAGAAAAGCCGTCTATCCGTCGAATAGATTCATTGTCATATCCGCTGAGCGAAATTCAATCTTTGTCCGGATTGCGGTTCGGGGCGGTTGATCAAACCACACTGACTCAGCGCGCGCAGATTCTGAAGGCATTTGCTTCTGATAATGGAACTGTATCGACTGAACAATTGGATAAGATATCCCGAATCGATGATTATTGCACGACAATCGCGTACACACTGGCTCTTGAAAAGGGAGTGTCCGGAAGCAGTTTTGTGAGGTTTCTGCGGGGGATCGATCTTTCCCGAATCCGTACGGATAATGATTCTCTTGTCACGCTGGATTTTCTTTTACGTTATGCGGATGGTTGCCGACGCGCGAAAGATAAGGACCGTATCGGCAAGGCGATCGATAAAGAGATTGAAATCGCGTCATCACGGGGATTTGTCCGTATCGCGAACGGCGCGCGTATTGAAAGAGCGTCGCGTTCAAGCGCCGGAGGAAAATACAAAGATGCGTCCAACGATCTCTCCGCGGTTTCGGGAACTGTTGCGGGGACAGATGTCGAGACGAAGTTCAAACTCGTAATGGCTGAAGTCGCTCTTTTCAGCGGGAATGTCAAGGAAGGAGATGCTCTTCTCGGCGGACTCAAGACGGATTCCGGGGCTGATCTTCTCACCGCTGAACTGCTTCGCGCATTCAGCGACCGCAGAAAATTAATCGCGACCGCCGCAGCCGGCAAGGATTCAAAAGATAAAGGGTCTCCTGCGGTTGCCGCGGGCATGGCTCAATATGAAACGCGCATGAAACAAGCGCTTTCATATATTGAACCCCGCGTAATGGCGAACAGCGAATCGGTCAGACGTGATTTGCTCGAAAGCGGTATTAACTTTCTCGTCTCGATAAATCACCTTAAACGCAATAATCTGTCATCGATTCTGTATGAAGAAATGAAGCGTCAGATTGACAGATGGGACGTATCGGGAATAGGAAGTGATACGTTTCTGTCATCAGTAGATGTTGCCGGTTTTCAGAAAAAATTATCAGATGATGAAGTGGCGGTGTATATCAGCCGTAATGAAAGCGATATTTTCGCCTGGATTATCGGTAATAATTCAATTTCTCCGGTTCGTATTCAGGACGGATACGACAAGGTGAAAAATTTCAACACACGTTATTCCGACGCCGTACGGCAGATGCAGAACATCTATCCATTGTCGGTTGAACTGGAACAGCTTCTGTCTCCCGCGTTCAAGACGGTGTGGAAAAAGAAGAGAGTGTATATCATCCCTGATAAGTATACCGAGTCGGTTCCATTCGAAGTGATGGTAAAAGAAAAGATGCTTGCAGAACAGGTCGAAATGTGTTATCTCTCATCCATCGCATCATTATCGTACGGGAAGATTTCTGCACCGAAACGCGCGGTTATTTCCGGCGGAAGTGCTGACATGGATTCTATCGCGTTAAACCGGGCGGGCATGATCAGGAAAAGCGGAACAGTCGGGTTCGGGCATTTCGTGACACGAGTGACATTGTTTAACGGATCTATTGTGTCCTCGGCTGACGGCAGTGAGAGTATTAATGATGAGCGGTTTCCCGTGATGTATTTTTCACGGGGAGTAACTGGCGGGAATCTTTTCGCCTACGGTCCCACGGCGGGTAAGTACGGAGCATTCGCGGTAATCATCGCATCTCCGTCAGTGCGGGATGTCAACAGTGTTGTATTTGCCGAGAACTTTTACACGAAGATCGGAAAAGGAGAGGGACTTGTGAGCGCTTTCTCTTCGGCGATGAAGGCTACAATGAGAATTTCAAAGTACGCGCATCCAGCTTTCTGGGCGGGAACGCGCCTATATATAAACGGAATGGATTGAATGAACGCAGGGAAGCGACAGAGAATATGTGTGGTGGATGATGATGAGACTGTGCGGTCAGTGATCGCGCAGATTCTTGAACTTCGTTATGCGGTGGATGTGTATTCCAACGCGGAGGATTTCATCCTTAACGCTGATATTCCCACCCTCGACGCGGTCATTACCGATGTGCAGCTTCCCGGCCTCACTGGAATCGAGAGCATTACCCTTGTGCATGAGAAAGACAATACGATTCCGGTGATAGTCGTCACGGGGATGGGTGATTTTGAAACCGCGATTTCCGCTCTCAAACAGGGTGCTTTTGATTTTATCGTAAAACCGTTTCATGCGGATCAGATTCTTATCTCGGTTGAGAAGGCACTTGAAAGACGGGCTCTTTTTCTTGAGAACAGAAAACTCGTTCATGAGCTCACCGAGAAAAACCGCCAGCTCGAAATCCTTTATCATCAGATGAATGACAGAAACACCCAGATTGAACGTGATCTCGATATCGCGAGTAATCTTCAGGACAGTCTTTTTCCCGCGAGCTTCCCGGCGATTGACGGTATCGCATTCAGCCTTCGGATGAAGCCTGCGGAGAAGATCAGCGGTGATTTCTTTGATCTTGTAGAAGTGAGTCCGTCAAAATTCATGTTCATTTTCGCGGATGTTTCGGGACACGGTGTTCCGGCGGCCCTCTATTCGGCGATGATCAAGTCCGCCATTGTCTCTCTCCAAGAGAAGAACCTGTCTCCGTCCGAGTGGCTCACGGAAGTGAATCATTATCTGATCACTTCGCAGAAGAAAATGAGTTATAGTTATGCGACTGTTTTTTGCGCGTTTTTCAATCTTGAACTGGGAACTCTGATGTACAGCAACGCGGGAATTCCGGCTCCGATAATTTTGCATACCGACGGTTCAAATACACATCTGAATCCGACAGGTCCGTTTGTAGGGCTTTTTGATACAGCCGAATACGAACAGGTTCAGATTGATATCGGCGCGGGAGACAGAATGCTTATTTTTTCTGACGGAGCGTTCGAAGTCGGTGTGCAGTCGATGATCGGATATGACACGCTGGTGAAATACATCGAAGAAATAAAGATGCATTCGGTCGGTTCGATTGTTGAGAGCATATATGACAGACTATTCATGCTTCTTGAGGGAAAACAGATACGCGATGACGTAACGATCATCGGTATGGAAATTCAGTCACTCAACAAACAGAAGTAGTCCCTTCAAGTATTCCGTTTCCGGTACCGCGATATTCACCGGATGATCAACCGGATGTCCTGTCCTTCTGAGAATCTGCACCTTTCTTCCCGAGTCGGCGGATGCCGCGAAAATCACTTTTTGAAACAGATCCGGATCAATGAATCGGGAACATGAACATGTCAGAACGAATGAGCGTGAGGGGATTTTCCTGAAAAGCTGAAGATTGATATCCTTGTATCCTCTGCACGCATTATCGATGTCGTTCCGTTTTTTCGCGAACGCGGGAGGATCGATGATAACGCAGTCAGCGTCGATGGGCTCATTCCTCAGGTAATCGAATACATCCGCTTCAATGAATGACGAGGGAGTTGAAAATCCGTTCAGAGCGTATGTCTTTTCCGCTTCGGCGCATGCGGCGCGTGAAATATCGACAGACACGGTTGATGCCGCGCCCCCTTTGATGGCGGCAAAAGTAAAGCCGCCGGTGTAACTGAACAGGTTGAGCACTTTGCGTCCCCGTGCGCATTCGCCGATGAGTGAGCGATTTTCGCGCTGGTCTATAAAGAACCCGGTTTTCTGTCCTTGCCGCACATTGACCGGATAGCGGATACCGTTTTCTGTGACAATAATTTCTTCAGGTGTGTTTCCCGCGAGCTGTCCGCTTGTTTCAGGAAGTCCTTCAAGCTTGCGTCCCGCGTAATCACTTCGTTCGAAGATGCTTTCGGGTGAAAGCGTATCCATAAGAATGTTCACTATTTTGTCTTTGAGTCTGTCGATACCGAGCGTGAGGCATTGCATGACGCAATGATTTCCGTACCGATCGACGATCAATCCGGGAATGTAATCCCCTTCCGAGAACACGATGCGCATCACATCGGTACCGTTTCCGATGAGCGGAGTGTTCCGTCTGGAGACGGATTGTGTGATCAGTGTACGAAGAGTGTCGTTCGAAAAGGGAGTGTCTCCGAAAGAGAGGATGCGAACCGATATCTGTGACCGGGAGTTGAAATATCCGTACGCGAGAGTCTCACCCTTATGTGAAACCACTTTTACGATCTCGCCGTCAGCACTATCCGCCTTCTCAATCGCGCCGGAAAATATCCAGTGATGTCCGAGCAGGATAGCCCGCTCTTTCCCTTTTTTCAGTCTTATTTCGCCTGTCATCATTTGTCCTCAGTAGTAGCGGTAATCCTTCGGAGATGGCCGTTCTATTGCAAGCATTATCACACAAGATAAAAGCGATGCGCGTAAAATAAAGTACCTGCGTTCAATTTGTATCAAGGAACTATTGTCGTTTGAATGAAGTCAGATGTTAGAGTTCAAAATTGAATAGTCCCGGTTTCGCGCCACTGATGAATTCGTTCGTTTGGTGAAAAGCGGTTGACAAAATAACCGGCCGATATGGAATCTAACCTTTCCGGGAAGAGCAGGTTATGAACCGGGCCGGGATAGCCGGCAGTAGCGGATGCTATGGGCACCTTCCTTCAATTTCAAATCCGAATTGAAGAAAGATGATATGCCGTAGCGGGATAGTTGTCCTTCAATTCGAATAAAAAGGTGAAGGACGATGAGCAGAAAGCAAAAGTACGCGAAACTCTCCATTTTTTCCAATCTGATTCTCATAGTATTGAAAGTTGTGGTCGGGGTACTCTCCGGCTCTGTCAGTATTATCTCTGAAGCTATTCATTCTGTAATGGATCTTGTTGCCGCGCTTATCGCGTATATATCTGTCCGGATTTCTGATCTTCCTCCGGACGAAAATCATCCATACGGTCATGAGAAAGTCGAAAATATTTCCGGCGTTATCGAAGCGCTGCTTGTGTTCGGCGCTTCACTGCTTATCATTATCAGTGCGGTGAGGAAGATTATTTCGAATGAGCCGATCACGTCAATCGGTCTCGGATTCATCGTCATGTTCATCTCCGCCGGTGTAAACACAGTTGTGTCCCGCAAGCTGTATAAGGTGGCGAAAGAGGAGGAGTCGGTCGCGATTGAGGCTGACGCGCTCCATCTCAAGGTCGATGTATATACATCGCTCGGCGTCGGCGCGGGATTGTTCCTCATCTGGATAACGGGGCTGACTATTCTCGACCCGATACTCGCCATTGTGCTCGCGCTTTTCATCCTGAAGGAATCATGGGAGATGCTTCGCAAGGCGTTTAAACCGCTTATCGACGAGAGTCTTTCCGAGAGTGATATCGGGATGATTAAAAAATCGGTGGCGCGTTACAGCGATGTCTGCGTTGATGTACACGAAATACGTACGCGCAGGTCGGGGAAGATCAAACATATTGATTTTCATCTGTCCATGCCGGATAATATCACCATGAAAGAAGCGCATGACATCTGTGATAAAATCGAGTATGATATAGGGAAGAAGATCAGTAATACGAAAGTTCTTATCCACGCGGAACCGTGCGGATTCAAGAAAGCCTGCACACGAAAGAAGAGCGTTGAAAAGAGGAAAAATGGAAAAAGAAAGAAATGACGGAAAGCTCCGTATACAGAAATATTTATCTGAATTGGGGATCGCATCCCGCCGGAAAACGGAAGAATGGATCGAGCTCGGTCTTGTCTATTTGAATGGAGAAGTCGTCGAGTCGCCGGGAGTCCGGTTCGATCCGAAAACAGACAAGGTGACTCTTGATCCCGCGATCCGGCAGACTGAGGAGTATCACTATTACCTGTACAACAAGCCCGCGGGAATTGTTACGGTCAATGCGCAGGGGGACGAGAGTGAGATCCGCGACATACTGAAACTGCCGAAAGGAGTTGTTCCTGTCGGTCGTCTTGACAAGGACTCATCGGGACTGATAATTCTCACCAACGACGGAGTGGTTTCGCGGCGGATTATGGATCCGTCTTTTGACCATGAAAAAGAATATGAGGTCACTTTCGCTCAGCCGTTCACCGCGGAGGCCGCGAATACGATATCGAAAGGTATGTATCTTTTCGGACGGAAGACCAAGCCGATTGAAGTCAAACGGATGGGGCCTTTCAAGGCGCGGATGATTCTCCGTGAGGGAAAAAACCGCCAGATCCGCCGCATGTGCGAGATGGCCGGGTTCCCGGTGAAAAAACTCAAACGTGTCCGTATTCTCTTTTTCTGGGTTGATGATCTTCCCAAGGGAAGACTCCGTACGCTGTCAAAGGTTGAGGTGGCGAAGCTTCTTAAAACGTTAGGACTTGACTCCGACCGCACCTCGTTTCATGAGCCTCACAAACAGAGGAACAAGGATGGGGTCAAACTGGGTTCCTGAGAATCCGGTTATTTCATCCAGTGCCTGCTCTTTTGTCCGGAGAGGATGATAGAGCGGGTGTGTGGTCATTGAATCATACGCATCGCATACCGTTATAATCCGGGAGAGGAGAGGAATATCTTCTCTCGCCAACCCTGACGGATATCCTTTTCCGTCCCATCTTTCATGATGATGCTGAATAATCTGCGAGATATCCCTTAGAAACGGATGCGCTTCAGCGATACGTGCTCCGAAATCGACATGTCTTTTGAGCAGCTCCTCTTCATCCGGCCGGAGAAAATCGTCTTTAAGAAGTAACTCCTGAGGAATACTTATCATTCCTATATCATGATACCGGGATGCGAGGTGCAGACGCTTGACTTCTTTTTCCGGGAGATCCATTTCCATCGCGAGACCAAGTGAATAGTCTCGGACGCGTGTCATATGCTCTGAGCGGTACGGTTCAATGCGGTCGAGTGAGCGGAGAAGAGATGTCAGAACGAGCCCTCTGGTGAAATCGCGCTGGTTTTCCTTCTCCTGATACATTGCGTCATCCGCTTCGGCGAAGATTTCTTCCATGGTTGTGCTTTTCTTGGTACGTACGGAATAACCGATGGAAAGAGAAAGAGGTATGTCCGGATTGCTCTCCCGCTGCGTGTGGATCGTTTTCTTTATGCGTTCAACTGTCTGGATAATCGATTCCTTCGTCGCGTTCGGCAGAAGCACCGCGAACTCATCACCACCGATACGGGCAACGATATCCGAGCCTCGGAAGCATGAGCGGAGCACGGACGCGGCGGTGATAAGGAGCGTATCACCCATCTGATGTCCGAGCGCGTCGTTTACAATCTTGAGCGCGTTGAGGTCGCTGACAATAACACCGGCAGGGAGGTAACGTCCATCCGCGAGCATCTTCATCTGTTCGTCGAAGTACGCGCGATTGTGCAGGCCTGTAAGCGCGTCATGGAGACTCATGAACTGCAGACGTTCCTCAAGAGTCTTCCGCTCGGTCACATCCCGCCCGGATGACTGATACTCGATAATGGTTCCGTCCTCCGACATTATCGCCCGATCGGTCCAGTCGACCCATCGGATTGAGCCGTCACCAAGAACAACGCGGTTCTCGATTGTCGCAACAGGACGATCCGGACCGAGCGTATGGAGGTGAAACTGAGTACGATCCTTGTCATCGCGGTGTATCGTAGGTGAGAATTTCTGGCCTACGAGGTTTTCTTTCGGAATATTGAAAAAGCGACAATACGCACTGTTTGCGTAAGAAACTGTTCCGTCATGATAGAAACGGCTGATAAGGTCAGTCTGGTTCTCAAGTACGGCGCGGTATTTTTCCTCGCTCTTCTTCAGCTTCGTATTCAGATCCTCAAGTATGTGGTTGATGCGCTTGAGCTTTTCTTCACCGTTGATCCGGGTAATAATCCCTGATACGCGTGTCGCGATTGTTTCAATGATAAGTTTGCATTCCACGCTCATCTTGTCGCGCGCACGTGAGGCTATGATGATTGCGCCGAGTAATTTCCCGGTCGTGACAAGAGGGACGATCCCTATCGAGATGAACGGATTTTTATCATTTTCGTCGATTAACCCGGATATATCGATCATTGGTGTATAATACGAATTGATGTTATTGATGAAAAGTTCGGAATCGCGCAGGATGTTTTTGCGGATCCTGTCAAGTACGGGTATCGGAAATCCCTTGTTGCTTTCGAGCACGACTTCGTCAGACGCGTCACCGTAGATGACTATGCACGCCGCGTCTATTTCGCGGGATTTGAACAGTGCATCAAGAAGCAGCCGTAGCACTTCGGGGAGGCTCAGTGTCGAGTTCAGGGCAACGCCGAGATCCCGCTGCAATCTGAGCAATTCAAGTGATGAGATGAGGGATGTATCTTTTTGTTTCATCTTCCTGGCGACATTAATTATATTGTCACGGTTTTCAAGCAGAATGTGAAATCTGATTTAAAATAAAGTGATATTTACCTTTTTTTAATGACTCTTCCTCTCCGATTGCGGGGTTAAACGCGTATATGTGTCGGTTTGTTATCTGCGCTTTCTGCCTCGATGACACATGGTGGAATGTAAACCAACTGGACTGTAAAAATGTCGTTGCCGGGAAGTGCTTTGGTTCAATTATGACAGAATAGCGACTCATGGGATACATGGGACTATAATGGATGGAGGAAATTAAGGATGATGAAAAGACGTCGGCACAGAAAGAAATACAAGAACCAGATAACGGAAATAGCTCTTCCGTATATCGGGAGTGCTGAACCGACATGTCCTTATTTTGGTACATGCGGCGGTTGCATGTTCCAGGATATATCATACGACAATCAGCTCGTTGTAAAAAGCGAGTATGTCAGAGCCTTGTTTTCGGAGACACCGGAACTTGCGCCGTTTATTGAAAATATTGCCGTCAAGGGATCTGTTCCGTTTGGTTACAGAAACCGGATGGATTTTGTATGCGCCTTCGGCAAACGCGGACTCCGTGAACGCGGCACATTCGATTGCGTCGTCGATATTGAAAAGTGCATGATCATGAATGACCGGATGAACAGCGTATGGACATCGGTTCGTGAGGCGGTAAGATCGGTAGAGGATTATGATTTTCTTGTCCACAGCGGGTATCTCCGCTATGTGGTGATCAGAAGCGCGGGGTTTACGCAGGAGATTATGGTGAATTTCATCGTATCTCGTGATACCGATGAGATACGGCCGGTGCTTGAGCGGATAGCTCCTGTCGCCGATTCAATATCAGTGTTGGAGCATTCCGGATTTGCGGATCTGAGCTTTGGAAAAATACTGTATGATTTCAAAAAAGGATATATTGAAGAGCGGTTCAATGATATCGTGTATCGTATAACGCCGAACTCATTTTTCCAATCGAACTCGCAATGTTCACTTGAAATGTACGAGCGTATTGCGCAGGAAGCGAAAGGGAAGACCCTTGATCTGTTCTCGGGAGTCGGATCGATTTCGTTGTTTGCCGCGAAGGGATGCACTGAGATTACAGGTGTTGAAATTGTCGAAGAAGCAATTGACAGCGCGCGCGCGAACGCCGAACGGAACGGGATATCAAATGTGAAATTCATCTGTGCGGACGCGCTTGATTATATGAAAGAAAACGCGCATACGTTCAATACGCTGATCCTTGATCCTCCCCGAACGGGTGCTCATCCGAAAGTAATCAAGGCGATTGAGAAATGTGATCCTGAGAGGATTGTGTATATGTCGTGTAACCCGTCCACATTCAGGGATAATCTCAAACTGATGAGCGGATACCGCATTGTGTCATTCGAAGCGTATGACATGTTTCCGCAGACACCTCATCTCGAAACGCTCGCCGTTTTTGAGCGAAAAAAATAATGATCTCAACAAAAGGAATTGAACGCCGGATTCGGCAGCATGTATACGCGGCAGATCATGAATTCTTCGCGGTTGTTCAGCCGGGTTTTGAGGATATCGTCGGATCTGAAATCACCGGGATCGGCGGTGCTGATATCGCGGTGACCGAAGGCGGCGTGACGTTCCATGCGGATATTGAAACCGTATGGAAGATCCATCTCGCGTCGGGCGGAATCACCCGTGTGCTGATGCGCCTTGCTTCGTTTAAAGTCATCTATTTTGAAAAGTTATACGAAAAAATCGCGGATATACCTTGGGAACTCCATCTCGCGCCCGCTGCAATTCCCGGCATATCAGTTTCAACATCACATTCACGCCTGTACCATTCGGGAAGGATTGAACAGGAGTGCCGCAATGCAGTCTCCGACCGTCTGAAATCTATATACGGGGATAATACGGTATCGGGTGAAACTGAGACGGGGAAACAGACCGTATTCGTGAGAATGGAAGATGACCGCTGTACGGTGAGTCTCGACTGTACCGGAGAACCGCTTTACCGGCGCGGATTCCGCACCTTCGTGGAGAAAGCTCCCCTCCGGGAAACAATCGCGTCTATGATTCTCCGCTTTGCGCGCGTCGGGGATTACGATGTGCTGTGTGATCCCATGTGCGGATCGGGAGTGATTCCGATTGAAGGTGCACTCATGTCGCGCGGAATTCTGCCCGGCATACGCCGTTCATTCGCATTCGAAAAGTGGCCCGGCCATAGTGAGAAAGGGTTTGCGTACACGAAGCGGATGATGACTGAACACGCACAAAAATTCCCGCTGGAAATAATTGCGTCGGATGTTGACCCGAAAGCGGTTGAATCCGCACGGAAAAATATCGAACAGCTCGGATGTGACGGGATCAATATATCACAACATGATTTTTTTGATTATAAAATCGACACTCTTCCGCATGGAAGAATATTGTTTGTGATGAATCCGCCATACGGAGAACGTATCACTATTCCGGGAAATACGGATGCGTTCTATCGCTCTATCGGCGAAAAGCTGCGAAGTGATTTTAAGAATTGCGGATTCGCGATCATAGTACCGGGAATCGAGGCGGAACGGAGCTTCGGCCTCAGTTATGACAGAAAGATCGCGTTTATGAACGGCGGAATCCGGGTCACACTGCTTGTCCGTGATGGTATTATGTCGCAGAAATGAATTACATAGAACGTTATGAATAGTACGAATATTAATATTGTTATCATACTGAAATAACTTTCAAGAATCGACTTTTCTAAACCGACACTGATTCTATGAGAATTTCAGGCGGACTAGCGGAAATAACAATGAACCCTGTCGGTGCGTACAAGGCCGAGAAGGTGTATCTGTGGCCTGTGTACAACGCGGGGAAAATCGATCCTGTCTTCAGGGTTACCCGTGAACTCGAAGGGCAGGTTACCTATACCAAACCAACTCCCGAAGAGCGTGACCGTCTTTTATCGATGGCGAGCGGATTCGATCCGTCACAGGGATATACTTCGGATGGAGTCCGTAAGAAAGCGAATCCGTTCACTCCCGGAACCTTCTTTGACGCGTATGTGTGACCTTCACTCCTTTCTTGTCAGATAACCGGTGCATTCCTTATATTATCTGATTAACCGGTGTTTCTCTTTCGTGTACAATATCATCATGAATCCATCCTAAGCCGCACGGATAACGGAAATGTCTGTTAATCTTCTATGATATTACAGATATTAATATGTACCGGTTTCTATCAGTTCTCGACAAGAATTTCATTTAGTATTCTTCCCGTTGAAGCAGGCAGGCTGACTCCGAGCAGATACGCGGCAGTGACCGGAATATCAGTTTGATCACAAGCCGCGTTATATTCAAACCCTTTTTTAAAATCCGGTCCATATGCGATGAACATGATGTGCCGACAACCTTCGCAATTACAACCATGCCCCTTGAATCCATCGTCGATACCATCAGAATGACGACCATGATCATTAACTATTATTACATCAGTGTCATTTTTATAATAGTAATTACTGCTAATATAGTCGAAAAGTTGTCCGATGTATGAGTCAGTTTGATGAATCGCGTTGATATAATCCACCCAAATTCCGGTATGACCTGCAACATCTGGTTCCTTGAAATTTATAAAGACCAAATTCGGATAATCGTTCTTCATCACACTCAAAATTGCTTCCAGAGTTTTTCTGTCGTCCCTGAATCCGGTTCCTATTCCGTTTATTCCGCAGTTTGACGAAATGTTTTTATATGTCCCTGTTTTTACTGAAGCCAGTACTTCAAGTTTGTCCTTACTTGTAATGATCCTTACTTTTTCTGTCTGATTGATTTTTCTGAGATAAAAGTGCATGAAAGACGGATTCGATGGGTATTCGGTTCCGTCATTAGCTATGTTTTCGTATATGCCGGTGCTTAACGCGGTATGTCCGGGAACGGTTTTTGTCGTTCCATTGTTCATTGTTTGATTCGCAACAACTCCGTTTTTTGCGATGCGTAAAAGATTGGGTATATGTGATGAGGCATTCGCGGCACCAAAGGTTTCCGTATAACGCGCACCATCCATTACAATTATGACTAGCTTGCGGCTGTTTGATCCACTCGCACAGGTGATCAGTAACGACAGAAATCCGGATATAATAAAGAGTAGGAATAATCTGTTATTCAGTGATGGTCTCATTATACGCCTCTTGATTGAGTATGACTGATAAGTTTCATTAAATCAATTTCAAAAAAAGAGAGTCATTTCATGTACGTCGGACGAGTGTATTATATTGTCGTATTTCATGATATGAGAAGATTAAATATCATATCACGGAAATATGTACTGAAGAGTGTTCGGAAAATATAGTAATTTATATAGATTTAAAAAAATTAGAGATAAGAGCATGTATGGCGGTGAATTACGGTAATAAATTTACAAGCGGATTCAGACGGATGGTTGATCCTGACATTTGATCTCCCTAGGCATAAGGCCGGTGACAGCGGGGAATTCTTCGGCTGATTGAAGTGTAACGGGTTAAAGCAGGTGAGTCAAATTTTTTAAGTCAGTATCACCGGTATGAGCAATAGATGATAATCGGGAGTATACGTAAGAATAATACATGTGCAGGAAGCAGCAGCATTTAATCATTATTTCTGCCGAGTGAAAGATCTGCTTCTTTTCGTATAATTTCATTCGTTTCATCAGCGAAAAAATCCGCGGCGAACGCAGCCGCTTCTGCTGAACGGAACGCGCGGAGCGCTATCGCGGTTTTCCATCGCGACACATCATCTCGGGCGTTTTTTTGCACGAAAGCCGAGACATGTGTGAACATCTCTTCGTGCGGATCATAAAAACAGATATAGCCAACAGCATCGATTGCTTCGCGCGCGGCGGACAATTCGCCTTGATCAAGTATTTCCGTGAGAACGGGAAGAGCGTCTTTTCCGATACGCGCAATGGTGCGTGCAGCGAGATCACGCTGAAGAGGATACGATTTTTTGCGGAATATTTCAGTTGGTACGGCGTTGTGCCGGTTGTCTCCGATTGTACCGAGAAGAGCGGCGAGGGGACGCGCGGATTCTTTTCCGAATGAGACAAGGGTTTCGCAGACGGCAAGGCGCGGATATAGTTTTTGTTCGGAGACAAGTAGTTCGCATAATGATGAAATAGTCTCTGAACATTTGTGTGCGGTAAGTGCTGATGCGGCGGCGGTACGTGTCACCGGATTTGCGTCGCGAAGCATTTGTATAAGTTCATCACGAGAACAATCGTGAACGTCAGATGACTTTCCTGATTTTGTCTTTCCGCAATAACCTCGGCTTTTGAGCTGCGTGCGTGTGCTTTTCATATTTCAGTCCTCGTGATGCGGAAGATTGTGATTTAAGGCCGGTTTGTATCAAGCAGATTAATCGGTATCTGGTATGACGATTAACGATAATTGGTGAAGACAGAGGCTGTTTTGTGCTTGAAGATTGGTTAATATATGGCACACTATTTCTCTGCGGATACGAAATTACACTGATCTGCGGATATAAATTAACTTCATGCGAGGGTAAGTCAGTAAACCTACGGATGTCCCGCTATTCAATGCGGGCCGTGTGCGAGCATGTTGATTCACAGATGCAAGGAGTCATGAATGAAGCGGAAAAAGAAAGTCATAATAGTAATTCACGGCCTCGATAATAAGCCGCCGTCATGGCTGCTTCGGCATTGGAGTGTCAAAGCGATCCGCGAAGGTCTCCGGAATATCGGCCGCGGACGCTTCTTCTTTAAAGTTAAACTCGTATACTGGGCGGACATACTCCATCCGGAACCGCTTTCATATTTTGTGTCAGACAGTAAGAACCCCCGATATATCGATAACCCGTATGTAAAGGGGCAGCGTCAGGTCACATGTACCGAACCAAAAAAAACAAAAATGAAAATCATCGATAAGGTCGGTTCAGTATTGGATAAGGTTTTTCTGGGAAAGAGCCGGGTAATCAATCTTGAAAAATTCACTGATGCGCTTATGAAACGGATTTTCCGTGATATCGATGATTACTATAATTCAATTCTTGCGACCAATCATGAGCGGGTGCGCGACGAGATCTGCGGACGCCTCCGTTCGATGTTGGTGAAATATGCTGACCGGGAGATTCTTCTCGTGGCGCATTCAATGGGAACTGTCATCTCGTATGATGTTCTTACCCGATACGATGAGACGCGTGTGGACAGGCTGATTACTATCGGTTCGCCGCTCGGTCTTCCGTTTATCATAAACAAGATTATGAATGATCCCATTAAATCATCGAAGAAGAAAGTAAAACGTGTAAGTGTGACAACCCCTGAAAATATAGAGAAGTCATGGCATAATATGGCTGACCCGGATGATCGTATCGCGCTCGTGTATAAACTTTCTAAAAAATTCAAACCGAACAAAAGAAAGATAGGCCCTGATGACCTGCTGATATCCAATGACTATATATTTGCGGGCAAACGTAATCCACATAACCTTTTTGGATATCTGCGGACACCTGAAATCGCCCGGTTCTTTCATCAGTTTTTATCAGAAAAGTAGTTATCAATCCGGATAATCATTTTATCTAGAAAAGAACCTGTTTGAAGAAGATGATATGCAGCAGTGCGGAAGCGAGTGTTGCCGGTCCCGCCAGTTTACGGAATCCGTACATGGTATTAACGAATTTCTTCTTCGCGCGTTTTGAGGCGTTGAAAATGATGACGATTTCCGGAAGTATCACGAGCGCGTCGAAGATCAGAATCGATGCGGGAACAAGATCGCCGATGATAGTGGGTGAATTCATCGCGCCGAAGTCAGGCGCAAAGAGGTTCCAGATCCCCGCGGTGAATGCCGCAGCCATAAGAATGAATCTGCTCTTTGCGTCTGTCATAAGCCATGCGGTGAACGCATTGAATTTCTTTGCCGATGGTATCATTTTCGCGATGATGTCATGCGAAAGAATAATCCCGTAAAAGAAGAGAGCGGCTGTTAATAATATAAATCCGAACATTTTTATCTCCTGAACATTGAATTGGTTACGCTGTCACTTTCAAGCTTGATTCCAACCTATCCTCATTCATGCGTAATGTCAACCGACTATCAATAATGATTCAGGTGTTACTCCTTGGATCCTTCAGTCGACTCGTCGTTCATGCTGATACGTATCTCTACTCTGCGCCCGATATTTCCGCGTTTTCAGCCGCAAAATCCACGGATACGCATTCCACCGGGTCAAATCCGTTGTTTGTAGCAGTAGCTGATTTCCATCTTCAAAGTTCATCCCCGTGCCGGAACTCAGGAACATCGTCCGGCGGAGTGACCGCTGATTATGAAGGAACTGCGTTTAACGCGGTACCATCGCGGGGTGCGTACAAATAAGGCGCATAAAGATTACTGTATTGTATAGCCGGATAGTTCCCAGGTATACTTATTGCTGATGACAGTTGCCGAAAATCGGCGTAAATAAAATAAGATCAGTATAAAACAATAAAACCCCAATCTTGCGAAAGGGGTTTTATTGTTTAGCCATGCGGAATTCTGATTCGGCGCTTTCGCGTCATATTCAAACGGGAAGTTTTGTTTTTTTAATTAACGAAGCAACTGGAGAACAGATGCACTCTTCTGGTTAGCCTGTGCAAGCATCGCGGTACCGCTCTGAACGAGTACCTGATCTTTGGTAAGGTCAACCATAGTTTCTGCCATATCAGCATCGCGAATACGGCTTTCAGAAGCCTGTGTATTCTCGTATGCGGTCAAGAGACCCTTGCTTGCGGTTTCAAGGCGATTGTAGTACGCGCCAAGGTCAGCGCGCTGTTTCGCCACTTTATGAAGTGCATCGTCGATAACGCCGATTGTTCTGTTCGCTTTATCTGCCGTGCTGAGGTTCGCAAGAAACTCGCCGGTTCTTTCTTTAAGACGCAGTCCTTCCGCTGTCATTGTTCCGATGTAAACGCGTTCACGCTGATGCATGTTGGCGCCCATGTGGAACCACATAGATGACTTGGGATTTGTGCGCGCGAAATCGCCGAGGAGAAGTTTAAATTTGTTAAACTCCGCCTGAGACGCGATACGATCGACTTCATCGACCAACGCAGAAACTTCGACCTGAATCAACTGGCGGTCATCATTCGAGTAGATACCGTTTGAAGACTGCACAGAAAGCACTCTGATTCTCTGGAGGATGTTCGATGTCTGATCGAGATATCCTTCAGCTGTCTGGATGAATGACATACCGTCTTCGGTATTACGTTCAGCCTGACGAAGGCCCTGAATCTGGGTTCTCATCTTTTCAGACACTGCAAGACCGGACGCGTCGTCTCCGGCGCGGTTGATACGCATACCGGAAGCGAGCTTCTCGGTAGACTTGTCAACGTCCCAGTGTTTGAATTTGAGAACTTTATTTGCGTTAATCGCACTCATGTTGTGATTGATTATCATATACTTACACTCCTTTGTGGTTCAGGTCCAATCTCCGTATCGGACCATTAATACCTGGTTGTGTCAGTATCCCGCATGGTATTCCCGTAAGCACCGAAGTGCTCCAGGAAAGTTTTCAAAGAACTTCCCGAGTGATTTCTATATGGAATATAACAACGATGACTCAGACGGATGTCTTAGGCGCACACACGCCTGAGCCAGCATCGCCATACCACTCAAATTAATTTTGTAAAAAAGATGACAAGGATTGTAATCAGTGCAGAACATAGTTGATTCCTCCTTGAATCATCCAGATCGAAGATGGCTTCCGTGCCATCAGGCTTTCACGCCCTTACTGTTAATTAGTCGGAGGAGGGGAGGTGTATATTAACTGCTGTTTTCGGTCAAAATAGGCAATTATGGGCGATTATTGATGAATATGATCAAAAATAGGCATGTTTGCTGTTAATAACAAAAAAAATGCAAATTTCTCCTTAACTTAAGTGTCGGTGAAGTGGCTTTCAGAGGTTAAGCTTTTTGGGACATAATCCGGAAAACATACAAAAAAAATGTGCGCCTCCGGCGGAAAGGATTTCCACGCAGCTGGATAAGCCGTGAAGGTCAGAAAGTTCCCGCAATCGGGACCGGTTATTTGTATAGTTTAGTCATATTCCTGCGGTAGTGGTCTTCTGTAAACCTACGGCTGACGATGTGAAACCGTCTTTCACTCCCCATTCCCGCGTTCCGTTGTGTGTATACGGCTCATCGCGTCGATGAGTGGTGATTTCTCCCCTGGAAATGAATATGTTTGTATGGAAAAATAAAACCTCTGCCGGTTTAGGGCAGAGGCAAAATGGGGTAGAGAGAGTTGGATATACAGTAAAGCTCAACTGAAAAGAAGGCCATATGGATTCTTCCTTTCAGAATCAGGTGATCAATAATTTATCTGATCACTGTATATGTAACACGGTGTTAGGTGATTAAGGTCAATATTTTTTAACAAGTAATCCGGAAAATGTATCATCCGTCTGTATGGTTTGCGTTTTTCCGGGATATATGTTTTAATAGAGCATGATTTTTGAGATATTGGTTACGGGTATTGACATAAATCAATGCGTTGTTTCTATAACATGGTATATTGTATGTGTAACATCAGATGGATGTAAATGGAGGATACTATGGCTAAGACAATCACAGTGGCATTCTATGACACCAAACCGTATGACATTGATTCGTTCGACAAGGCTAATGAAAAGTTCGGTTTCAAGATGAAGTACTATCCCCTCCGTCTCACGGAAGAGACTGCTCAGTTCGCAAAGGGCGCCGACGCGGTCTGCGCGTTCGTGAACGATACGGTTGATGAGAAGGTGATATCCGTGCTTAACGGATTCGGGATAAAGATGCTCGCGCTGCGCAGCGCCGGATATAATAACGTGGATCTCAAGGCGGCGTATAAACACATGCATGTGGCGCGCGTGCCCGCGTATTCACCCTATGCGGTCGCGGAATTCGCCACGTCGCTTATGCTTACGCTCAACAGAAAAACGCACAAAGCGTATTTCCGTACGCGAGACAATAATTTCACGATCAGCGGGCTGTCCGGATTTGACATGAACGGTAAGACCGCCGGGATTGTGGGAACAGGGCGGATCGGAAAAGTTCTGATCAAGATTCTCAAGGGATTCGGAATGGATGTGATCGCGTTCGACAGTTATAAGGATGAACCGGCTCAAAAGGAACTCGGGTTTGAATATGTATCGATCGAAGAGCTGTATAAACGATCCGATATCATTTCACTCCATTGTCCACTTACAAAAGAAACTCATCATATGATCAACGACAAGACGATCGCGATGATGAAAGACGGTGTAATGATTATCAATACCGGCCGAGGTCATCTTATTGATACGAAGGCACTGGTCAAGGGACTCAAGGCGAAGAGGATCGGTTCAGCGGGACTTGATGTGTATGAAGAAGAAAGCGAATATTTCTTTGAAGACTTTTCCGTTGAAGGACTTCGTGACGATGTACTCGCACGGCTTCTGACATTCCCGAATGTGCTGATCACATCGCATCAGGCGTTCTTCACTGTTGAAGCGCTTGAGAATATCTCCGCGACCACGCTCGGAAATATCCGCGAGTTTTTCGACAATGGATCAATTCCCAATGAGATATGCTATCACTGTCAGGCCGGCACGTGCCGTAAGAAAACTGAAGGTAAATGCTTCTGAGGATGGATACGATTAATAAATGGAAGGGGATCCGGAAGGATCTCCTTCCATTTATATTATCAAAAGTCTCTAGAGCAGTTTGCGAAAAGATATAGGCATTTTACAAATAGAATAATGTTTATAGAACGTAGACACGCCGTAAAATACCCTGTTCGCTTTGTGCCGCGAAATATCTTACAGTAATCCATAAAATGCTTCTGTTATACTAAATTGGAAAAATATTTCGTCACGGCTCCAACTCACGAATTGTTCAACAAACTGCTTTTGTGATCATACATTATGGAGAAAGTTATGATATATAAGGACGTTTTGAAAAGATGCTTTTATAACAGCCCTTGTGAGTGAACACTAAGTGAAAAGCAGTTTTTCAAAGTGTCCATAAGTAAGTTGCATGATTTAACTGAGAAATAAAAATAACAAATTACACGATATCGTAGGCTAAGAATAGATGTTTCTTCAATCAGCATCATTTCCGAATTATATTTACGAAAGTAAACGATGTATTGAGTGTATTGACATAAAAAAATACTTGAAGTTATGCGGTGAATAAATAAAACCTCACACTGAGGGGAATGTTCTGAATGGGCAAATTATGTGATTGCATATTCAGGCTCGTTTCTGAATGGATTACTACTATAAATAATTTAAAATGTATCGGAGGATTGAATGTTGAAACAAATAATCGTATGTCTTTTCCTGGTGATTGCGGTTCCGGTGTTCGCGGACAATCCGGACAGCGGTTCGGAATCAAACCAAAACGTCTTTGATAATGATAACTATATTGGATTATCCGCATCCTATCTTTCCGGTGCGGGACTCAGTATTATGAGGGAATGGGTTGATGGATTCAGAACGAAAATTACGGGATTGTACTTCGTGTACAAGAAAACTGAGGACTCGAGAAAGAAAGAATCCATGTACAAGAATTGCGGTGGAGAAGTGCAGGTAGACATTTATGATCACCAGTTCGTCCGTTACAGAAACTCAAAAATCAGATTATACCTTCTTGCCGGCGGCGGGTACTGGTACGCCAAGTATCATAGATATAAGGAATATGACGACCGTTATCATGACCACTACAATCGACACTATTCCGCAGGCGGCGGAGTTGGCGCGGGATTGATATTAAGGGACAGATTGGGAATTGATATTCAGGCTACCTATCAGGCGAGAAATTCCACGATCAATTCTGATAGATATGTGGGACCCGCTGCAGGAGTGTCTGTATATTTCATGTTCTGAAATTCATATCTTTGTAATGCTACGGATCTAATTCCGTAGCATTATACTTATATACAAATCTGCCTTGTCGAACGACGAAATGGATTTGTATATTAAGTAAAATCACTGTCAGGAGGAGCACGAAGTGTTCTCCTCGAATATGTATGATACAGGGAAAACTCGGTGATTTACGCATGAGGCGGAGGAGGAACCTCATCGGATGGTTCGTATAGTATTAATAACACCGCAAAATGCTTTATTGACTCTTTATCACGAAATATCTTCTACATGTTCAAGAAAAGAGTTGTTTCCAATGATATGAAATGTATTTCAACACAGCTTCACCTCACTTGTTTCGCAAGCTGCGTGAGTATGTTCTCATGCAATGATTCCACCATGCGAGTATGACAGGTTAAGGATTTGGAGCCCCCCTCTGCTTACCACAATCAAAATCTATTTCAGAATTCGTTTCAGTGTGTTGAAATGCATTTTCGTAAGACGAAGTAATTCCGGTTCGGGGATTGTAAGTATCAGTGACGGATTGTCGATGATCTTCTTGTTCGAAGTTTCCTGCGCGACGAAACGCAGGTAATTGAGAGCCGCGATACGGTGAGGATTCATAGCGTTATAGTCGAGATAGCTGAACATCACCGCGAGTCCAAGGTACGGATTAGCATAGATAGTGCTTGAAAGAGCGAGCTCCTCACCGGTGACCTGCTCGTAAAAATTGTAATGATTGTTGAGCACCTTGTGTGTGAGCTCGTGTATTTCAAACATCTTCCATATTTCGGTCTTGATGCCTGTAGTTGAAGAGAAGGATCTTCTAAGACACTGTTTGATGTCATCAGTGATTCTCGCCCCTACGAAAAACATGGTGTCCACATTCTTGTTATACAGAATATTGCGCGCGATTATATAATCATTTTGCACTTCATCGGGGTTGATATAAATCATATCGAAGTAGAATGTCGAATTACTTGTGGAGAATTCATCATAATAAATCAGAGGGCGGATATTGTATATCTTCTCATTCACGTCAAACAGTGGGTGTTTGATGTTTACGAGGGTTTTATGCCCGAGGATGCAATAGTCAAGTGATGCGCGTCCAGCCGGAGTTGTAGTGGCTGATATTCTGAATATCACATTGCGCTGTTCCAAAGATTTCTCGATTTCATTCATATCCCTTCGTGTGTAATGAGAGGGATTCAGATATACATCGAGCATGATCGATGCCATCGGGTAATGCGGGAGCGATTTTATCGATTGCAGATAGTTCTTGTAAGATTTTACATTGAAGTCGTCAGCCTGCATCAGTTTGAGGGGTATGCTGTCTTCCTGGATGAGGTTGACGAAGTGCGGATTCTCATTGAAAAGAAGAACAATATACGCATACAGCTTTCCGTTGCTGTTTCTGATATTCATCAGATTGGAAGAGTATCCTGATCCTGATGTATCGTCTCCGTCAGATTGTTGAGCGGATGATATGTTTAATGGCAGTACAGAGAGCACACATGACAATACGACAACCTTAGCAGATTTTTTAAAAATCTTCCCGGCGCATGAAATAAGGTGACTCTGAATAAATATACTTTTGACAGTACCCGTACGGGTACACCCTGCCGCTGAATTTAAGCCGCCCATCAGATAAATTTTGTTATTCCCTGTACTCATGTGAACCATTAACCCGTAACCACAGGATCATTTCTATATATAAAATAACACATTTCCCGAACAATGATATGTGAAAAACATGAATTTTCAATTTTATACGCTCAAACGGCGTGATTTGAGGTTCATGTGTTTTACGCCGGATTGAGTCAGACCGTAAATAATGAATAGTCCGCCGGAATGACAGCGGGCAATAACAAAATTTCGCATTTTAAAAAATTATTGGCTCAACATCATTGTCTGGTGTGCCGATAGATAGATCAGGGAGAAGCCTGCGGTTATATCAAAACAGAGGGCATATCCCGGTATTAAACAACGCTTTTCAGAAATTATACCAACCGTCGAGTGCGGAGTGAGGCCGGCATGTCCGTCTTTGCTCATGACGGGGCGTATTCTTCCGTTTTATCACGGATCTGATGAGCGAAAACCTGGAACGAATGGAGTTGTTCCGTGGAATGCACAAGGATAGTGCGCCGTACTTTAGCGGTGATATCAATCGTCTGCGTCTTTTTTGTCGTCTCGCCGGTGTATTCCGCCGGGAGGGACGGTGTGTCTTTATCTGAACGCCGTTCAACGGTAAAAAAAGCTTCCCGCAAGAAAGAGAATTCCGATCGCTCCCGGAATTTTTCTGTGTATAAAGTCAAGTCGGGTGATACCCTGTATCGGATCGGACGGCTGTTTAACCTGGAACCTTCAGAAATCCGTTCGGTAAACAAACTTACTGAAAATGATTCGATTTTCGTCGGGATGAAACTGAAAATTCCCGGAAAAGAAAAAACATGCTCTGCGGTAAAGGAACGTTCATACCGTGATGAATCGGTGACGGGACCAACCCGAGGCGGTGAATTCATCTGGCCGGTGAAGAACGTTGTATCCGTGAAACGCGACGGTGACGCGAATGTCAAATCGATTGGTGTCATAATCACTGCGGACAGCAGCTGCGTTCGTGCCTCTTCTTCGGGTGTTGTCGAAAAAGTGGGCAGGATGCGCGGCTTCGGAAATTTTATCGTGATCCGTCATTCAGGCGGGATGGTGTCGGTGTATTCCGGACTTGATTCTATTAATGTCCGTGAAGGCGACGCGGTTCCCGGAGGAAGCGAAATCGGAGTACTCGGCGGTGAAAAAGGAAATCTTCACTTTATGCTTCATCATTCAGGAAAACCGGAAGATCCGCTCAAAATTCTGCCGTCACGCAGAAGCTGATTTCTTGAATCTGCCTTGACCGCTCATACTTTTTTATCATTAAACAGTTTTATGAAATGCCCGAATGATCTGTCGTAGGTTCTCTCCGCTGATTCAGGGAAAAAGCACGCAGGAAGTTCCCTGTTCCCCGCATGATAAGAAACGCATTCACAGCATTTTCCTTTTCGTGAGCAGTGTGAGTAACTGCAGCTGCATGCGGCGGAGTTATGTGTACAATCCATAATCAGTATCTCCTATGGAATATCCGGTTTATCAGCAAGCTCTCTGATTGCACGTGAAAGCTGAAGAATGTTGCGTGAAAGAAAACGGTAATTGATCGTGCTTTCCGTATCGTGCTGAGTGTGGTAGTACTCGTTGCGATAGTGTCCTGTATCAGATATGAGAATCGCGGGAATGCCGTGTTTGTGAAATGACAGATGATCTGAACAATTAATTCCATGAACCGATGCGGGTGCGACAATGTCGTGAATTTTCTCGCGGGATTTGCAGTGGTGATTGAACACCTTTTTGAATGTGTATGCGTAAGTAGCGTATGAAGGCAGCGACGCGATAGACAGGAAATTGCCCTTGCCGGGATATCTTTTTCTCATATCTTCCGTGGGGTACTGTTGTTTCACAAAAAGTCCGCCGAACCCGAGCATGTCGAGTGATATCATTATCGCGATTTTTTCTTTCTTCTTTTTATACTTGGATGCGTGAACCATACTTCCCATCGTTTCCGAATTGAAATGCGGCGGTTCTTCCAGAGTAAATGCGACAAATCGGATTGTGCGGGCATGACGATGAGAGGAAAGCATTCGGTATATTTCCAGAAGTGCGGCAATACCCGACGCATTGTCATTTGCTCCGCATGATCCTTCCACTGTGTCATAATGCGCGCCTATAAGAATGATCTCACCGGATTTCCTTGACTTTGCGGGTATTTCGGCAATAATATTCGCATATTCACGTTTTTGAAGCAGATATGTCTCTTCAAACGGTTCGGCGCCGTATTCAATGAACTTTCCAACAATAAACTTCCGGGACTTCTGGAGATTGTCATGCATCTGCGGAGAGCGCTCACCGATTTTTACCGAGAGTGTGCGTATGATTGACCGCGCGTTGAACATTATTCCGCGGTTGCCGTGTAAAAAATCAAAGAAGAGGGATACAATCGGTATTCGCATTATGTCATTCCGTTAATTATCTGATGTTAACCGTTGTTAACCGTCATCTGATCGTTGTGTGCATTAATATCCCCGTGATATCCTTATCAATTAATTACACACGAGGACATGAAGAGAAAAATCCTTGTTCATGCTGACTCGTGTGAACGGGGATCAGTTAGCGAGAAATCAGGGATTGTCCGGTAATACACGCATGTATCGATGACGACTGACATCATTTTCAACAGCAGTGTGACATATATCAAGATAAAAACCATTACGGCTCATTCTTTTGATCTTATGACGCATGAAATTTTTTTGAAAAAAACTTCCATGATTAATCATTTAATCAGAAATATCGTTGACTTTGAATTAATTTGCATCAAACAATGTTCCAATTAATTGATACAATCCATCAGCATCGAGATCCGGCCGCTCACGGGGCGTAACCGGGGTTCAGGGAGATTTGACGACGTTATGAAAAATAGAAGTGATATCGTTTCGTCACAGATGAGAGGGTTCCGTGGCTTCTCTTCTTTCAGAGCATATGATTTTATGAATACAAATACTACACCAATAGACATTTCATATCTTCCTTTTTCTCATACAAACGATCTGTTCGTATCGAGGGATGCGATATGCGCATCATCGCGTAAAGAGTCGTTTGTACCTAAGGCGGGCATATCACGTAATCGTTCATTTATTGATGTGCTATCGTCTGCTGTTCTTTCGGTTCTCCGTTCGCAGTCGTATAAATGCGATGCTGAAGGATGTTTCCCTGATTCTTTCTATGACGCATGTGTACAGAAAGTAATGGCAGCATCTCCCGGCGATATCGATGCTGATCTTCAGACAATTTATTCCAAACAGATGATGATGATGCTCAAGAAAAGCGGAGTCGTCTCGGTTGAGAACGGATCAGTCCGTCTGAATGAGAAGGCTCTGTCGTATGAATCGCTTTTCCGTGCTTTCTGGGAGAAGGTCTCCTGGTGTGATTTCTTTCCCTCAATGCCTGATACCGCCGAGCGTATGAACGACGAGCGTTTTCTCCTTATTGAACTGCTTCTGGGACAGCACGATGTATTCTGTGTTGATGATATGGCGTGTGAATATTTCGCAGGTACGCATATTTCAAAAGCTGATATGCTCCTGTATGTATCATTCTTCGATTTCTCCTTTTTCTCTTGGATACACCACTTCGGTTTTATTGAATATGTCGACGATCGCGATGGCCGGGTAAAAGCTGTTGTCACCGCGTGGGGAAGACATTTCCTTTCAGTAATCGTGTAAGATCCATCCTGATTTCATTATTTGTCCGCTGCATTATCCGTTTACGCCGATTTCCGTCATTTCAAACGGCACTTCAGTAATTTCCTTGTTTTTCCGATAAGTGAAGAAGGGGTCATACCCTGACAAGGAGATCCGTGCGATGATAAAAACAGTACGAATTTTATGCGTAATAATTCCCGTTATCACGGGTACCATCGTTTTTGCTGAGACCAAAAATCCTGTTGAGGGTTTCGGCGGCCTCAAATGGGGTATTACGATGGATGAGGTTCGAAAAGGATTAAAAGGCAAAGTTGTCTTTGACGACGAAAAACGGATAATAGTGACCCGTGACGGTGAGATCACCTACCGATACGGTTTTTTCTATAAGATCAAAGAGAAGAAGGAAGGAACGGATCCGATCAAGGAAAAACCTGTTCAGCCTGAAACGCCCGCTGCCGATCCCGCGAAAACAGAGGAAGTCAAACCTGACGCGGTGAAACCGGCAACTACCACAGAACCCCAGCCTGAGAAAGCCGCTGAGCCTCAGCCTCCCGCACTTGACGCGGAAGATCAGGAACCTGAGGGCGAATCAAAATTTTTCTATGTGATCAGCGAATTCCCGTATATACCGCTCAATGATATACGGAAAAAAATGACAACCCAGTATGGTGATTCCACCGGGGATACTGTTTCAAGAGAGCAGGGTGCGCTTCTGTGGGATACAGGCAACGGAGTGGCGATTATTTGGGTGGATTCGTACGAGAAAAAACCTTACTGTAGGAAGATTACGTATATCAGCAAGGCGATCGCGAAAGAATTGAACAGTTATCAGAAAACGATATTCAATAAAAAGGAAATTGAGGTTATCAAAAAACTCATTCCCTGATTTTCTTACCGTTTCGAAGTTCAGCGAAAAAATCTTTAAGCATCTTCTCGGCCTCCTCTTCAAGGAGGCCGAATTGTATTATGGGGACATGATTGAATTTTTCGTTTCCCAGTATGGGGAACACTGTGCCGCACGCACCGTATTTGATATCTTTCGCCGCGATGAAAATTTCATCAATTCGGGAATGAATGATCGCTCCCGCGCACATTGCGCATGGTTCCTTCGTGACATAGAGGGAACATCCGCCCAGCCGCTCGTTTCCGAGATACTCCGTCGCTCTTATGATTGCTAATGTTTCGGCATGATATACGGGATTATGTGCCGCGCGGTTTTCGTTGTGTGCGCGTGAGATGATTAACCCGTCACGGACAATGACCGCACCAATAGGAATTTCTCCGTCAGAACCGGCGTTTTCCGCTTCTTTGAGAGCTTCCCGCATGAAGATAAAATTGCTATCTGTCATAATAATATAATTTTTCAGGTAGTGGTCGGAATTGATAAAGGGAGGCTTTCGCCTCCCTTTATTTTGCGCGTCTGGAGAGATTCGAACTCCCGACCTACGGATTCGTAGTCCGGCGCTCTATCCAGCTGAGCTACAGACGCATTTATAATTGTAACGTTGCGGAACGATCGCTTACCCATGGGATACGTACGATACGTTTATACGCAGCAGTGTACATCGCGTACGCTGATAAAGTCAAGTATCCGACGTTGAAGATATATGTCAAGACTATCAACGTGAATGAAATAACTTTTAAACTTCTCGGGATCATCAGTTCAACGAAAAAAAGTGTGAAAAGAAAAAGAACCGCTGTAATTGAAAGAATGAGACCCTGTCTCGCGTTCTTCTGACACAGCTCGCTTTCTTCTCTCATGTACATGGGAATAAGCCATCCGATGAAGGGTACATACCCCACAGCCGCATACACCGGATCGGAATCCGGACGCTTCATGTAATCGATGAAAATACGAACATTCTTGTCAGCGCGGGTATAAAGGATAACCGCCCGATTTTTCAGCACGTCGAACTTCACGCGAATTGTTGAGTTTATTGACACTGTTTTCATAAGACTGATTCGGAGAAGGAGGGATTCGAACCCTCGGTCAGGAAACCCCGACCACGATTTAGCAAACCGTTCCCTTCGGCCTCTCGGGCACCTCTCCAGCACATCAACAAAAAAAGGGAAATACTTCCCTCAAGATTCATCGGATGGAGAGGGATTCGAACCCCCGGGGCAGTTAGCCCAACGGTTTTCAAGACCGCCTCCATAGACCACTCGGACATCCATCCGGAGTCGAATTTATTTATGGGTGGGTTATTGTCAATATTTTTTTAAAAAGATCCTTTTCAGGATGGATATAGTTGTAAAGAGTGGCCATCAGTATTGAGCTGCCGATGCATATTATGTTCTTCCTGCTGATATCCTCGTATATTTTATCGCAGCCGTCATTATGTATCCGGATTTCATTTATAAACGAACACTGGGGACTTTGTGATCCGGGCACGTATTGATCCTGAAACTCGTTATATAGGAAGGTATCAGTCGACTATAATCGAGTTTTTCCTGCGGCTTTCCTTAAAACGGAGATGCCCTGGTTAATTTATGATTAAAAGCACCCAATAGTGTCTTACCGGAGACGGACACGCGGTACCAACTGATGTTGAGGGTGTTGAATAACCTTATTTCGCCGATAAACGGCGGATTTATACAAAAAAAATCAAGAGGATGAATATACATACATTGGAATTCGCTTGTGACAACAACCAGTGGCAGGATCTCGACTCATTTTACGATTCTAAGATAGCGGTTATAACCCTTCCGGGATCCGGCTCAAAGCTAATATACGACGCATTCATCCGGGAGGGGTTTTCTGATACGATTTTGTATCATGAAGTACAATCATTCCTTGATGAACTGACCGGTACGGGATTCGATCTTGTGATCATTGACATGGAATACGTGTCCGGAGACGGGTCATCCCTGGTGGCGATGGTTCGTGAACATGATCAGGATGTTCAGATCATTACGCTTTCATCATCCCCTGCTACTGCTGATGAGATAAAGACAGCGAATATGATTCATCGTCGTCTCAATCGGCCATTTTCAGCCGATGTGCTTATACAGTCGTCAAAAAAGGCGCTTGGCGATAAGGTGAACCGCGAGATAGGCATGCAGTTCTTCAACGCATTGTTTGGAATGCAGATGTGTACCCACAGCCATCTTCACCGTCGCACCTTTGAGCATGTCATCCGGACAACCAAAGTGTATGGAAAATTCCTCCTGTTTCTGAACCGCCGTGGATATATTGAACTCAATTCATGGGTGTATAAAAATTGTCTCATGGCATCGCTTGTGCATGATTTGGGGAAACTGCTCGTGATGCACGGTATCCTTTATAAAGACGGGAAGCTCACGGATTATGAATATGAGCAGGTGAAGCGCCATCCATGGAATTCGGTTTCAGCACTGCTCGGTGGCTGTGATATTGACGCGCTTATACGCTCCGATTCCACGCTTGACTCTGTTACGGGTTACAATGACCAGAATCTGGGGGTGCAGGTCCGCAGATGGATTGACAAGATTTTCGAGGATGATCTTTCCGCGTTTACTGATGTCGAAAAATATTTCAGTGAACTCGCGCATACACCGTTCGTTCATTCTCTCAATTACGATCTGCTGTATATCGTGTTCAGACATCATGACCGGATACATGTTCCGTATGTTTCCACTGAAGAGCTCAATCATTTCGGCAAGATTCTCGGGAGGGATATTTCTCCATCACTTTCAGAAAAATCTTCTCTTGATGTCGTGACGAACGCTTTGACTCTCTGCGATATGTTCGACGCGCTTCTCGACTCAACGCGAGATTATCGTAAAGGATCATATTGCACTTTTTTCGCGCTTGTGGTTCTTTATAATGAAATGAAGCGCAATGCGTTCTTTCCGTTTCTGGCTGAGGAATTTGTACGTTATGTGATTGAAAATGAATCCATTGAACCGGGTCAGCCATTTTCCGGATGTACGGATCCCGCTGTTGTTCTCGGCGCGATCGAGAATGTCAGTTCGTTGTTTTTTGTGACGCGCGATCAGGAAAGTGATTTCAATGACTTTCTGATCCGGAACAGGGAGCTTATAGAACGGACTGTGGTAAACGAAGTGGATGACAATCTGCGCGCGGTACACTCCGGATGGATTGATTATTACGAGAAGCAGTATTATTCAATGGTGGAGAATTTCCTCAAGGAGCTGCGCGACGCGGGACTTCTTTTCAAGGAGCTTGTCGATTTCACCATACATGAGATAAAAACGTTCGACATGCTGTACCGGTGTTATTACAGTTTTTCATCAGGATACAAACAGCGTAAATTGATAGAGTATCTTGTGAACGCGGTCATTATTCCTGAAGTTACCGCGGACGCAAAGACCCGCATTGTGAAAATTATTTCTGAATCGGAATCACTTACCCGGACGGATATTGACAGGCTTCTTGTCGAAAAAGGTTATGATCGCAATGATATGTTCAGCGTATTTAGGTTGTTCGATGAGAACATGCTGATAGACGGACTGAATAAATTTGTGTCACACCATATTGAATAAACAGTGAAGTTGAAGTCAGTTGACGACTATTTGCTGTCGGCGAAAAACCCGATATACACACCGTTGATAAGCTTTTCCGTAATATCTATTTCCAGCACTGGTGAATCTTCCGTTTTGCGGTATAGATGCAAAACAGACTCCTGCGGTTTTCCCGTCCAATTAATCCATGCGTATTCGGGAAGAAACCGGACATATCTGTAACTGGTGGATTCATCGAGGTTGCTTTTTGCTTCCGATTCCGCGGTTTTTGCGGAATCGGAGACGATGTTCGCGCCCCATTTGCATCCTCCGCAAATAACAAGAATGCCCGCGCTCGCAAGTCCTTCAGATCCAGATTCAATAGCGAGATAAATGAGACCGGCTCCTAATCCCACGCCGCCGGTTATCACTGCGACACCGATCACAACTCCAGCAGATATAATGATCGCTCCTTCAACTCCTGTTGCGATGGCTTTTTGCGCGTATTTTGTATCACTGATGACTTCGTTGATCGAATTGTTCCGCTCAAAATGACGGACATACCATGGTGATGAATCCGGGGTCTTGTGCATTAGAATCGGTCGGCTGTTTTTTTCACTGATCCGCAAGTCGCTTTTGATTCCAGATCCGTCAAATACGATATCCCGATAACCTCTGATTCCGCTGCGGTTGCTGTCCGGCTTCCACCGTGGTTCAGGCCCCGCTCCGCCGAGAATGATTATGAGCTTACGGGGTTTTGTATCCATATTGGCGAGGGTGAGTGCCCATGAGAGATTCTTGTTCAGTTTATGCGCCGCTCTGAAATCGACACGCGCGTTCTCCCAGTCGCCGGCCATCGCCCACAATGATCCGAGGACTATCCGCATAAAAGGATCATCAAATGCGCCTTCATGACTCCACTCGGAGGCAATAAGGTTGGACGCGATTTTCGCCTCGACGCATGCGCTTTCGTAATCATGGCGCATTGAAAAGCCCCAGCTGAGAAGCATGTGCATCCATATTACTTCGTGCTCGGAAGCGTAGTACCCTTCAGGGGTTTCAACAAAAAAGAGGGACTTGATTTCCTTGGAGACTTTGTACCGTACCTGATTGTCGATTTTTTTAGAATACCTGAAAAGCGGATCTATGTCAGGATTGCCGGTGAGAAGGCTGAGGTATGTCCGTTCCATCAGATAGATGAAGGTGCCTTTCTCCTTTTTCGGTAGTTTCGCGAGTGCGTTTTCAGGGTAATTCCGTCGGAGCTCGTCGCGAGCGGGCCAGTAATCGGTTCGCGTATTCAGTGACGAACATGCGGATAAAAATACCGCGGTAAGGAGTACGATAAATGCGAGTGCCCTACGAGGAACCCGGAAGCTCATGCAAGAAGCCATCTTTATGTCCTTGGGTGGAAAATATGATAATTACCGGGCAGGTGGTCTTCATAGCACTCTGTATATACGACAAATCTGTCCGATTATGGATACTGATAATCCGTAGGGCGTATAACACTTCCCGTCAAATATAAAACAGCTTACCGGGCAGTGTCCGTCGGTTCCGGAAGAGTTTTTCCGAGAATGCCGATAACCATTTCGGCGCACTGGTCTCCCGCGAGAAAATACGGAAGAATCACCCTGTCGGCGCCGGCCTGCTCGAGGAAAGAAACCTGATTCTTGAAATCGGCCGATGCGATGATCGACGCGCCGTATTCTTTTTTATGAGGGAGGTATTGAGATAAATTTTATCAATGACAAAAAAGCGTCGAATGGTATAGTAACCGGAGACGGAGATAGATGTCATGTATTCATGGTTTGATCCGTTTCATTATCTTGCCTGAGGTTGATCGAATGGTTGAAGCCGGAGTAATAATGACATTCGCGAGCGGACTTGCCGCTGCTCTTGTTCTCGGATACGTCGCGCAGCGGTTGAAACTGTCACCGATAGTAGGATATCTTCTTGCGGGAATTGTTGTCGGCCCCTTTACGCCCGGCGTGCTTGCTCAGCAGGAAGTCGCGGAACAATTCGCTGAAATAGGGGTTATACTTCTTCTCTTCGGTATCGGGCTCAGATTTCATCTCAAAGAACTTTTCGCGGTCTGGCATATCGCGGTTCCCGGCGCGCTCATTCAAAGTTTATTTTCGACCGCTATGTGCGCGGGGATTCTTCATCTGGCCGGTTGGAGCTGGAGTTCAGGGATCGTTCTCGGACTGGCGGTGTCGGTAGCCAGCACAGTTGTGATGTCGCTGGTTCTCGCGGAACGACGTGATCTGCATTCACAAATAGGACATATCGCGATCGGATGGACTGTCGTCGAGGATATACTGACCGTAACATATCTGCTTCTGTTGCCGATTGTTTTTTCAAAGGGTCCGGATGTCGGATCGGAAGCGGGAAAAACTCTTTTAATTGCCGGATTGAAAATAGCGGGTCTTGTTGTCACCGTAGTGGTACTGGGAAGATGGGTTATCCCCGTCGCTCTCGAGAAAATCGCGGTGACTCGCTCGCGTGAACTTTTTACTCTCGCGGTACTTGTTCTTGCACTAGGAATAGCAGTCGGATCTTCAACTGTTTTCGGCGTTTCGATGGCACTCGGAGCTTTTTTGGCCGGCCTGGCGGTCGGGCGCACTGAGTTCGCGGCACGCGCCGGAGGTGACGCCATCCCCATGCGTGACGCATTTGCCGTACTTTTCTTCGTATCGGTAGGAATGTTGTTTGATCCCTTCAGTCTGGTCGGTGAAATCAAGACCATATGCATCGTCCTCGCCGTTGTTCTCATCGGGAAACCGATTTCGACGCTTCTGACGGTTCGATTGCTGGGGAGGCCTTTTTCAACTGCTTTACCCGTAGGTGCGGCGCTTTCTCAAGTCGGAGAGTTCAGTTTCATTCTCGGTACAGTCGCGAAGCAACTCGGACTTATCGGACATGCAGGCTGGAACGCGATCGTGGCTTCATCAATAATTTCCATCGCGTTGAATCCTTCGATATATCGTTTCTTCCGGAAGATATCCTCCCGCGTGGGTAATATCATGCCCGACAGTATCGATCCTTCCGAAGTTGATTATGATAAGTGTATAATTGTGGGATACGGTCCTGTTGGTAAAACCGTTCATAAACTTCTCTCTGAACAGGGAAAAACCGTTACCGTGATCGAACTCAATCTTGATACTGTTCGGAGGCTCCGCAGTGAGGGAGTCCCCGTTGTATACGGAGATGTCCTTCGGAAAGGGACTCTTGAGGAAGCGGGAATTTCAAAGTCAGGAAGTCTAATTCTCAGCGCGGATGTCGAGGACGTATCCGAAATAATCAGACAGGCGAGGCAGTTGAATCCGTCCCTTCGTATTCTCGTGAGATGTTCCCATATCCGTGATATTGCATTGATAAAACGTTCAGGAGCGACAGTAGTCGCCGCCGGTGAAGCGGAAGTCGCTGTCGCATTGGCTGAAGCGGTTGGTGGAAACGGCGGATCTGAGGCTCAACGGGACGCGATTCGTCAGCGGTTGTATAATTGATTCCGTATCAGATATAATCGGTACGGATGTTCTTCATCGAATTGTAGATGTTCTTCCTCACCCGCGTATTGTCTCCCGCGAGACGGGAGATGATCTCTTTCATTCGCGCGCGGGATTGTTCTTTGCCGTACGGGCAGAACGCGTGCTGAACGGGGATGTCCCTGAGCCTTGCGTATTCAACGATCGCCTCTTCCTCAATTTCGCCGAACGGACGGATGATATCGAGCTTCCCGCCGAAGAGACTCACCTTCACCGGCATTGTGGATACATTCGCCTGATATGCCATGTTCATAAAAAGAGTGGCGATGATGTCATCAAGATGGTGTCCGAGCGCGAGTTTGTTGAAAGAAAGATCCTGCGCGAGAGAAAAAAGAGCCTTGCGGCGGTGCCATGAACACACGAAACACTTATCGACGTTCGGGTCTTTATCAAGATCAACCGATATCACCACATGATGGAATGGAACAGATCTGTCGGCGCAGAATTGTTCGAGAGCGGGTACATCAAGTTGTTGGCCGAGTTCAGAAATTTCAATATATGCGGCTGATAACTCCGTATGTATCGGGACGCGCGCTTTCCATAATGAGAGAAAGTCAATCATCGACAGTGAGTCCTTGCCGCCGGAAAGACCCGCAAGAACTCTGTCCCCTTCGGTTATGAGGCTGTGATCGAAAATTGTACGGCCCGCCGTTTTGCAGACCTTCTGTATATGGAGATTCCGGGAATACATATTGTTTTGTTCCATTATGCGGTAGTCAGATCCGCGGTGAATAGGGGCAGTCATTTGAATACTGCCCGATTAGGTATACGGACGAAATCATTCGCATACATGACAAATGATGCTTCAAATAACCTATAATTGACTTGCCGTGTCAAATAATATAGGATAGTGTGTGTTGGATTTACCGAATCGCGGGGAGATGGTATGGCAAGGGTATTGATAGTCGATGACTCCAAATTTATGCGCCGGATTATCCGAGATACGCTTGAAAGCGGCGGGCATGAAGTTGTCGGAGAAGCAGAGAACGGTTTTGAGGGTCTTGATCAATATAAAGAGTACAAACCTGATGCGGTGACCATGGATGTAACCATGATGGGTCAGGATGGGCTTAAAACGGTTGATGCCCTCATTAAATTTGATCCTGACGCCCGGATTATAATTATTTCGGCGATGAATGAAAAAATATTGAAAAACGCGAGGAAGATGAATATTCCGGTAAAAGGTTTTTTGCAGAAACCTTTTGAAAAGGAAGATCTTCTTAAAATGATAGCGGATATAATATGAGTAAGTCTTTCAGTCGTCTATTTGCTGAGCGATCTGAATCGAATGAGGCCTTTCTTCTTGCGGAGGGAGAGGTTGTTTTTTATCTCACAGAGAGTGACAAATACGTCATTAAGGGAAAGAATCTTATCATCGGCGGATCGGAAATAATTCTGTCCAAGGTTCTCAGTATTGAAACCAACCGCCTGGAGACGGCGCTGGTTGACGGTGATTCAAAAGTTAAACGCATATCGTCGGAAAGCTTTATTGAGGGACTGTCGAAGGTCTCTTTTCTTCTGAATGTCGCGATGGTGCTCGCTAAACAGGTATCTCTGACAAATGAAATAATTGTACGCTGTTCAAAAACGCTCAATGGGAGCAAAAATGACAGGCGGGACGCGTGCCTGGAATACTATCGGTTGGTGAATGACCTCAAAAAGGAAAACGCGAAGCGGATGCTTCCATGGCTCAAGGAATTGATTGTTAAATACGAAACGAGCCTTGTGTTCAAGGAAGGAGAAGCCTACTCGAAAACCGCTGAACCCGTTCGTATCACGAGCGGGACGCATCTCACTGACAAGATGATTGAGTTCCCGATGGGATCATTCCTCTGTCAGGAGGGAGAGACGGGCACTGAGATGTATATCCTTCAATCGGGAATGATTGATGTGATTGTCAGAGACACGGTAGTCGCGACGTATTCTGAATCCGGAACTCCGATAGGTGAAATGGCTCTGCTGATCGGTGAGAAGCGCACCGCGTCGCTGAAAGCGAAAAACAATGTGGTGGCGACGCGAATCCGGAAGGAAGAAATACGGGAAGTCGCTGAGCGTGATATCGGTGTAATTCAGAGTGTGGTTCAATCGCTCGCGAAGAAGCATTTTCAGAATGTAGGACGGATCAGAGATCTCACCGAGAAGACTATTGAGAAAGAGATTTTTTCTGACGGGAAGGATGCGCTTAAAAATACGGCGGTGCATACGGAGCTTTCCGGGCTGCGCAACGCTGTATCTGAAATCGTGTTCAAGAAGAATGAACCTTTCCTGAAAGAAATCGCACAGCGCTACTTGATAGATTGACTCTTTACTCCAGCGATTTAAGCCACGCGAATTCCGCTTTCAGATGGTTTTCAATATATGAATAAAGCGGATAATTCGAATCTGGTGTTTTTTTCTTCTCTTCCTTGTCCGCTTTGACCTTGATGTCCGCAAGCTTGCTTTTTATCAGTTCACGCCGTTCTTCAATGAATATCTCTTTCTGCTCTTTTTCCAGCGATCCGTAGAACATGAGTACGATGTCTATATCAAAATGAATATGTGTCTGATCGAAATACTGTTTGAGGATTTTCTTGTAATACTTGCGTCCGGCGGGCAGTATCTGGTAAATATAACGTTCCGGATTTCCGCCGTCTTTTTCGGTACCTACTTTCTTGACCCACTCATTTTCAAGAGCTTTCTTTATCGCATAGTAAATTGAACCGAATTTGATATCGGCATAATTATCGAGACGTTCGACAATCTTTTTTTTGATTTCATATCCATACAGATTCCCTTCCATAAGAAGACCGAGAATGATAATTTCAATTTTCATGTTAATTCTCCTGAATCGGGATTCATACTGTCAGGCTTGAAATCCATTTCAAGCTTATCCGCACTTCACCGGAGTATTGATCCTATTAAAATATAAAAAGAAAAATATTATAAATGAACTGGAAACTTCAGGTGCGACTTTTTAGTTTATTTTTACATACCCTTTACGTTTGACGACAATACTTCAAGTGATTTTTTATTATATCTTCAATCGATAGATTTTTATCGTCTGTTGTGGCTGTTTTTACGGCCTGGATGGACTTTTTCTCATCGAATCCGAGGGATACGAGCGCGTCTATAGCATCATCCAATGTTGTTTTCGGTGAATTTTCCGCCGGTCTGGTTTTAAGTTTGCGTGCAAGTTCGAAAATGAGCTTTTCCGCCTTACTTTTTCCGATTCCGGGTATTCTTTCAAGCGCTCCCGTTTTCCCGGATCGTACGGATTCGATAAGCTCTTCCGAGCTCATCCCTGAAAGAAGTGCAAGTGCAATGGACGGTCCGATACCGCTTATCTGTATCAGTGTTTCAAACAGTTCACGGTCTTCAATTCTGTGGAATCCGAAAAGACGGATCTGATCTTCCCGAACATGTGTATGTGTATACACTGATGCTTCTTTCTTTCCCGCTATCGCGCTGAATGTGGAAAACGGGATTGAAACACGGAAGCCGACACCATGGACATCGATAAGGATCTCCGACGGCTTTGCGTTTAGAATTGTACCAGTGAGTTTACCGATCATATTGACGCTCTCATAGCAGAATAACTGTTTACGAGGCATGTTGTTGCAAGCATTTTTTACAGCTCAAAATACAATTGGCGTATAATGCTGCCGTGTTTTGTACGATGATAATTTTTATACATAGTACGAGATTAAGAGATATTAAAAAAATGATTGCCCCGTGTTATCTTTGATACACACTCAACGCAGAGGCTGTACTATGAAACGAATGCTTATTCTTATCGAAAGCGCTCTTTCTATCGCGGAACGGACATCAAGTGATTATCTGTTTCTGTTTATCGAAACAGATGAAAGTCTGAAAGAGTTCGCTCATGTCAAAACAGATCTGCGGGAAAAGATCGTTCTTGTTGTCCCGTCAACAGCGACGATTGATGAACGCAAAATCGGAAAAGGATGCGCGGGTGTGCTGAAAAACTGGTCAGGAAACCAGAGCCGTTTTTCAAGAATCAAGTACGCGTTTATGCAGGCCGTCCTCCAGAAAGTAATTACTCCCGACGACAGAATCATCTGCGCACTCGGCCCATCGGGGACTAGCCATCTCGATACAGTCACGATTCATGATCTTTCGCTCTCATGGAGCGAAGAGTTTCCGTTTGATGTGCGGCCGCTTATCGGGAGCGGACATTTTCAGACGATTATGGCGGTTATTGACATAGCGCTTGATATCGGGGCGCTGGGGCGTGAAGGAAAATCCGTTGGTACAATATTTGTAATCGGTGATTCGGAAGCGGTACTCGAACAATCGCATCAGGCGGTATTCAATCCGTTCAGGGGATATGCGAAAAGCGAAAGGATGATATCGCGTCCGGAAGTTGTCGAAAGCCTCAAGGAACTCGCGAAACTTGACGGAGCCATTATCATCTCGGCGGAAGGGATGGTCGAGGCCGCAGGGAGGCATCTTGATGCGGGGGGTACTGCGGGTCGGCGTCTGAGAGGACTTGGTGCGCGTCATCGTGCCGCGGCGGGGATCACTCTGAAAGCCAAAGCCGTGTCGATCGTGGTGTCAGAAAGTACGGGTAAAGTGACGGTGTTCCATAAAGGTAAAACGGTCGCTACTCTTGAACCGATCATAAGCCGTCGTCTTGTGTGATGGCATGATTTTGAATAATGATATGAACTGCCGCACACGTGTTCTTGCTGTTGATTGCCGAGGATGAACAGGAAGAGCAAACCACGATATATACGAAAGGTTCACGAAAAGGGAGAAAAAAATAGACGAAGTTTCGTGCTTTTCGTAACTTTCGTGGTTAACTGGTTTTAATGCAGATTTAGATGATCTAAAAGAATTGTGTGATGGGCCTGGGATAGTGTTCCTTGGCTTTTAAGATTTGAGATAAACAGGAAGAGTTAACCACGAAATACACGAAAGGATCACGAAATGGGAGAAAAAAAGGGACGAGTTCAGATCTCATTCTGTTGATTGCGATGTGCTTGTTCGCTATTATTTATGCAGGGATTTGTGGAAGCGAATCCGCCCATGTACGGATTAGAGGCGGTGTATTTTTTACAAACCTGTTAGACTTGACAATAAACGGCATTTAAGGGTCGATACCCCAAGTTACACAAGGGGCCTTTCCTCAGACAATGAAACGATTAAAAACGACACTGCACATTCCGGAATCATACCGCGAAGGTATATCCCGCATCACGGAGACATTCCGCCGGCATAATTTTGAGTGCTATATGGTGGGAGGATCGGTACGCGACCTTCTGATAGGGCATGAAGCGTATGACTTTGATTTCGCGACGAATGCCCGGCCGAACGATGTAATGAAGCTGTTCAAACGTGTGGCTCCGACGGGGATCAAACACGGAACGGTGACGCTTCTTATCGAAGGTCAGACATATGAAGTGACTACGTACCGCAGTGACGGAGCGTATCTTGACGGCCGTCGTCCCGAATCAGTGAGCTTTTCGGATTCACTTGAGGAAGACGTCATGCGCCGCGATTTCACGATCAACGGACTCGCGTATGATATTGATGCGCATGAAGTCATCGACTATGTGGGCGGGATCGAGGATATTCACTCAAAGCTGATCCGCACCATTGGAAGCGCGCTTGACCGTCTCGGTGAGGACGGACTCCGTTCATACCGCGCATGCAGACTCGCCGCAAAACTCGGATTTGTAATTGATGAATCAACCCTTACGGCGATAAAGGAAACGCTCTCAGTCGCTGAGGGTGTATCGATCGAGAGAGTCCGTGATGAGCTGATCAAGCTTCTTCAGACAGACAAGCCTTCGGTGGGTATTGAGTATATGCGCATAACGGGTCTTCTCGGCCTTTTTCTGCCGGAGCTTACTTCCTGCTATGGGGTATCCCAGAACAAGTATCATACCCATGACATATACTACCATTGCGTGTACTCGTGTGACGCGGCGATTAAACGTGATCCGATCATCCGCTTGTCCGCTCTCCTCCACGATATCGGAAAACTTCCCACCCGGCGTGAAGGTGAATCCGGTGACAATGTATTCTACAACCACGAAGTCATCGGCGCACGCATGACAAAGAAGATCATGCGGCGTCTCAAATTCTCGAATGAGGAAATAGAGCGCACGGTAAATCTCGTATATAACCACATGTTCCATTATACGGATGAATGGACTGACGGCGCGGTGCGCCGCTTTATGAGAAAAGTCGGCGTAGAAAATCTTCTTGATCTGTTCGAGCTGCGGAAAGCTGATCGTAAAGGGAACGGATCTCGCGAGGGACTTCCTGTTCCGATTCTTGAACTTGAGAGAAGAATCAAAAAAATCATTGAGGCGGAAAACGCAATCACCGTCAAGGATCTCCATATCAATGGTTATGATGTCATGAGTGAATTCGCCGTGAAACCGGGTCCGATTATAGGAAGACTCCTTAATGAGCTTCTTGAACTTGTTCTCGACAACCCTGAACTCAATACAAAAGAATACCTGGTTGAAAAGGCCAGAGAACTTTTTCCGTCGGTTCAAGAGGCGGCATCTCATCCGAGAAGCTTCAAAAATGAACAGAATGAATTAAATACTCCGGAATGAAGTATTCTTCCCTCATAAAATGAAAAGAGTTTGATTCTTGAAATAAAGTTCTGAGATATGCTCCCATTATATCAATGTAAGGGGATTGTATGGAAAAGTATTTCAGGGTTTTCAAGTTCATGTTCCAGGTGTTCGGTATGATGAAAAAGAACACCGTATTGATCAGGCCGCTTATTATCAATGTTGTGTTAGGCGGCATTGTCAGTATTGGTCTTGCCGTTTCGCTTATGTTCGTTCCTGAGGGAAATTTGGCGTATGGGGTGCTCGGCGGCGGTCTTGTTCTTCTGTATTTCATCGACTATTTTAATAACGCGCTTACCGTTTCTCTTATACATGAATTACTCACCACCGGCAAGGTGTCGTGGAGTAACGCGGTATCAAAAAGCACTCGTTCTGTCCCCGGTATTCTCGTTTTTGCAGGAATCTCGGCGTTCTTTGATCTTCTCGCGAGTTATGCGGAAGAACGCGATGATATGATCGGGAAAATTCTCACTCATGTACTGTATCTCGTCTGGACAACCACCACATATCTTGTCATGCCGACCATGGTTATTGAACAGACCGGATTCTTTAAGGCATTCGGCCGTTCGAAAGATGTAATGAAAAAAGATCCTACGCAGGTGGGAATCGGTATAATCGGTATCGGTCTGGCAAACTGGGTGCTTGGTATTGTGTTCGGCGGACTCGCGTACGGCGCATACTATTATCTCGGTCGTTTCAGTCCTGTACTCGGCGCGGTTCTGTTCTTCTTTATCATTAATTCATACTGGGGTATTTCCGGTTATATCAAAACAACGTATTTCACTTGTTTCTATATATGGGTGAAAAACTGCGAAGAAAAGAAGTCGTCGGACGTGTCTCTCGCTCCTGCTCCTCTTTCGGCTGTTCTTTCAAACTGAATGCGTCAGTGTTGAGCGTTAAATGCATATAAAGGAAGGGCGGCTTGATGGCTGCCCTTTTTTATTGTGTGTCTGAAGTGCGGAGCGTCGGTGAATAACCGTCACTGAACGTTATGAGTATGTACGCGTGTATTCAAATTATCTTGACATTCGGGAAATATTGGTTAATCGATGTGAGATCAGGATAGGGGGCGCGGAATGAATAAGAATGAATCAACTAACAGAATTACCAAGTCATTCCATAAAACGCAGGTTGGTTATATTGCTGAATGTCTCGAGCCGGTTGTCGGTAATTCGACACTTGGCGACGCAATCTCAATGTTTCCTGAAACAATGACCGTGAAATCCCTCCCTGTTGAAGAAGGAGGCGGAGTTGTCGGATTGGCTGCGGTGGATTTAATGTCGGCCAAGAACAAATCTATATGGGAAACACTTAAAAACAATACTGTCGGGAAATGTGTCAACCGCAGCGCGCTGATAATTGACGCGAGGGAAAATGTGGAGAGAGCTCTTTCTCATATTTTAGAGACGAAGAGAGATAATATATTCGATGATTATCTCGTGTTCCATCATGGAAGATATTTCGGAGTGGGATCATTCCTCCGTCTTTCGGAACAGATTTCGCGGCTTCGTGCGATGGATCTTGAAAAAGCACGAAGTCTTCAGGAATATCTGCTGACAAACTATGATCGTACCAGCGGTCATTTCGATATACGGTCTTATATAAAAATGGCGAACGACCTCGGCGGAGATTTTTTCCAGTCGGTGCGGCTTTCGGAAACGATGTCGGTAATCGCGTGCTTTGATGTATCGGGCAAGAACGTGTCCGCGGCGCTCACCACAAGCATGCTGGGGTCTTTTTTCGCGACAGTGAAGCTCGGCGGTTTCATGAAGGATAAAACTCCCGAGGATTTTATACGGTTCCTGAATGATGTATGCTGTGATCAGACACCGGGTGAGACATATGTGACCGGTGTGCTCCTGTTCGTTGATTTTAAAAGCAAAGTGGTGAAAATATTCAATTGCGGATATACACCGATATACGTATTTGCGGCTGATGGTGAAGGAAAGCGGAGTTATAAGGTAATGAACCCGAACATAATTCCTCTAGGACTTGATCCGGCCATTGATCTGGAGAATAATGTCAAAACGATTCCGATTGTATCAGATCTGCGTTTTTTCCTCTATTCGGACGGTTTGACGGAAGCGCGGGACAAGTCAGGACATATGTACGGTGAGGAAAAGCTGAAACAGTTTCTCCTTTCAAATCATAAATCATCAATCGATGAGCTTATGAATGCGTTTGAAAAAGAGATAACCGGCTTTATCGGCGGGGCTGTTCTCTCTGATGATATTACCGCATTTTCAGTACAGTTTTGAATTTGGATTTACTTGATCAGAGCATTTAGCGTAGTAAGTATCGCATTTTCGTTTGAGCTACGCAGAATTATCTTTCTGTTTTATTGGGAATTAGAGCATTTCACGAATTAAATAATGCATTTAGTTGGAGCTGTGCAGAAAGATCTTTACATTTTACTGGGAAATGAAAGATATTTCGTGGCATAACTCCAACTATTCATATCGTACAATGAGACAAGAGGAGCCTTTCTCATAATTCGCCGTGTATCTTTATGTCCATAAAGACATAGAACCTCGGCTTTCTCTCCGAACGTTGATATCAAAAATAGTAATCAGTCATCAAAAACGGGTGAATCGGCGCGTATCGATTCGTTCGTCATAGCCGTGAAATTGATCGTGTCTGTGTATATACCGAATAAGTCCGGATGATACGACAGGTACGCGGGATCGTTTGATGTAAACGCGAACACAAATCCGCCATGCCCGTTGATCAGATCAATTTCGTGAGTGAAAAAATCAGTTGATTCAACACCCAGAACGGCAAGGGGAATTCTGTTCTGATTGATAAACAAGCGCAGCCATTCGCCGCGGTAACCTGAATGCGCTGCTTCAAGAGAGATCAACGGATATCTGATTCCGGCTTCCAGCGCGTGGACATACCCGTTCAGTGTGAATACTTCGGCCATGAGTCTTTCGGGGAAGGGGAATTCGGTCGCGAGCTTTTCGTAATCGGTTATTTTATCAGTAATCAGAATCGTATCTTCGTGCGTGCTGAACCATACTGCGATGTCAGTCAATGTAAGAGGATTGAGACTGCCGTGAAGAGGCACGCTCATGAAATCAGAAAGTGTGGGCGGAAGGTCACCCGTATAACCGGAAATTGTTTTCCAGTAGTTCCAGTCGTGTGCCGCGACTATCTCATTGTCGCGCGTCATAATCAGGTCAAGTTCAAATAGCTTGAAACCTTTTAACGCGGACACGTCCATCGCCTCGCGTGAGTTTGTATACGTCAGGCCGTTATACACTCCGCCGGCATGGGCGATGTATCTGTATGGATTGGCGGTATCATTACGTTCAGGATTTGGAAACGGAAATGGCTGAGGTGTTGATTCCAGAATAAGATCCTCCGGAAGAGATTGTCCGTCACTGCATGAAATACACGGAAAAAGAATAACGCATATAATAATCGCGGCTGATACAAGGAAACAGTGAGGCAAAGAACCGATCCGCATTGACCGGATCAGTTCGCTTCCGTTTATGCTTCCTTGGAAAAGACGATAGTATGATTTTTCTTTCATAAAAGGAACCGCTTTACGATTATCACGCATGCGTACCCTTGACTATTAATATGACGATATGCGCTGAAAGATCAAATAAAATAAAATCAATGATCATCCGCTTAATAGAAACAATCATTGATAAAAAACTTGCCATTATACCCTGTGATACTATGTTCATATTCTCCTCGAACCGCCGACTTAACGTCGGCTTGATGAGTAAGGTATACGGTGCGAGGAGGTGTTCCTGTTGTAAATCACGCAGAAAGGTGAACTGTACGGTGTTGACTGATTCACTCATCCACAAATTACGGGAACGCGATACTGAGGCTTTTGAGGTTCTGTATGAGGATTTCAAAACCAGGCTGTACCGGTATTTTCTCGTCAAGACAGGGTACTCCTACGATCTATCATCGGATCTTCTTCATGAGACTTTCGCGTCAGCCATTGATTCTTCCCATACGCTGAAACCAGGCACGAATATAGCCGCTTGGCTGTTCACCATCGCTTCGCGGCGGTATTGTGACCATCTTCGGCGGCATTATAAATCGAATGAAATTTCTCTTCCCGACGAATATATATTTGTGGCGGATGAGAATACTGAAAAGGATTTCTCAAAAAAAGAGGAGATTGCGGTGCTGTACTGCGCCCTTGAACGCGTCAAGAGCCGGTATCGTGAAATTCTGGTGATGAAGTACTTCGAGGAGATGTCTGACCGTGAGATCTCGGATAAAATCGGGAAAAGCGTAAAAGCGGTCGAGAGTCTTCTTGTTCGGGCTCGTGCGGCGATGAAGAAACAGCTGTCCGAGTACAGGGATTTTTCCGGCGGTGATATATGAAAATAAATAAAATGATTAATGATGAAGAGCTGAAAGCATTGTTTGATAACGCAAAACCCGTAGATCAGATTCCAGGAGTCATTGATTCGCGGATTGTGGATATGATACGCGCGAAAACTTCCCCTGTAAAAGATTCCCGGTACGGCATGTTCAGCGGATTCGGTGGAATACGAATACCCGCGATTGTCGCCGCCGTGGCCGTTTGTTTTATCTGTGCGGGGATTTTCCTTAGCGGTTATTTCTCGATGAATGGCGACACATCGAATGGAATTACTGTCAATGGAAGAGGTGATTTTTTCATTATCAGGAATGGTGTGAAAATCGGGAAATCGGCGATGTCGTTGCTTCAGCGAGGGGATATTCTCACAACGGGGCGTGACGGAATTTTACGTCTTTCGTACACGGGAGGAATCGTCGTACTGGCTCATTCATCTTCACTGCGCATTGATGATATCGCAATAAACGGAGCCGTTCTTTTTCTGGCGAGCCTCAATGACGGTTCGGTCGCGGTGCAGTCGGAAAAACTGGAAAAGGGATCATCCGTGAGAATCCGGACTCGAGATGCGGATGTCGCGGTGCGGGGTACGAAATTCCTTGTTTCATCCGATGAGAGCACGGGAACGCATGTTGCCGTAAGTGAAGGGAAAGTACTTCTGAACAGTGAGAATAACTCTCCCGTAGTGGTTGATTCGCATGACAAGGTAACGATTAACGGTCAGCGTCTGCTTCGCTCGGTTACATCTAATGAGGATTCGGAGGTTATGGATTCTCTCCTCAATGCGAAGATGGGTAAAGCGATGCGGGTGAAATCCTCCAGTTTTGATGATGAAAGAATAGTCAATAAATATACCCGTACTTTGCGTTCAAACGTTATGTGGGAAAGAACAGGTGTTGCTATTAAAGAAGGGGATATTGTCACGGTCAGTGCTGAAGGTTTTGTAACTCTATGGTCGATGGTCGGGGCGAAAACCGCTGACGGAGTGGATCTGCCGAACAATGGAGGCAGGATGATATGCGACAATATCCGTTTCGGCGCTCTCCTTCTCCGTATTGACGGTAAGATATATCCTGTGGGATCGCATGACGTCTTTTCCGCGACTCATTCCGGCGAAATTGAAATGAGTGTCAACGATACGTATGGCGGTTTTTCCGACAATGTCGGTACGCTTGATGTCAGTATTGTAGTTCGGGAGGAAAAACCGGGTGCGTTCAAAAATGAAGATCACAACCGATGACGCCGATCGTTTCAGATCCTTTTTTGATCGGAGTCGCGAATGTCATGCACGCTTTTCCCGTGATTGCGGAGATGTATGGTTTTGAAACGAAATCGGTTCCCGCAACACTCAAGGTGAACCACTCGCGCAGTTTTGCGTTTGCGATCCCCGCTGGGGGATTGGAATAGATAAAACGTCCTTTTGTATCATTGATCCACGCGGCTTCAATACGTGTTTCTCCCCCAAGAACAGAATCGCATAACTTCGCCGCGTTCTGACGTTCTAAAATATTTTCCCCGAATGCGGACAGCGACGATTTTATTCTGGTGAAGATCTCCGCTTTCAGGGCATCGTCAATGTTTCCGATGGTTTCCGGCAGTGCGGCGCGTTCATCTATGAGCGGCTGGAGATCTGATGCGGCTTTGGAGAGTCGAATGCCGAGATCCCCCAGCTCTTCCATTGACTCATGATGATGTGAGAGTTGCTGATACACCTCATCGATCCGGGAAAGATTTTTTGTCGAGGTATCCCGGAGCGTGGTGACTTTTTTCTGCAGTTCCGATGACTGAGCTTGTTCCCGCACAACTTCATCGCGGACAGTAAGACAGCGGTTCACCAGCCTGTCGAATGAATGTTGAATATCCGACAGATCTGATCCAACCTTGGCGAATTTATCCGAAGTTTCTTTCACTTTCCTGACATTATCCTCAAGTGATCTGTCGACCCTTTCCATTGAGTCAGACAGCTGGCCGACGAGCCGGTGGATGTTATCAACCGCATTCTGACTTTCATCCGACAGGCGCTGGATATGCTGGGCGACAATACCGAAACCCGCGCCGGCGGCTCCAGCACGAGCTGATTCTATGGTCGCGTTAAGCGATAAAAGTTTCGTCTGATCTGAAATATCCGCGACAGATTCAAGAACCTGCGTGATGTCGGCAGACAGCTTCTTGAGGTCACGCATCGTTTCGACGCTGTGTATGGTTGTCTCGTTGATAGCGTGTATTTCTGAAACAATCGATCGTGTGCGTGTGAGACTTTCAGTGAGTACGGATTGGGAATTTTCTCCTTCATCCTTCATGTCGGCCGAGAACTGGTCAATGGTCTTGAGATGTGAAATGAAGCTGCTTATGTCAGTCAGAATTCCGCTTAAATCCTCATCAAATGAATGATTGAGACCCGCCATCTCTTTTGCGTTGAGATAAATATTCTGGGAAAAACCCTTGTTGTCCTCAAGCGTAATCCCTATCTGATTCGCGACCGCGGTGATCTGGTTTGACGCGACAATAAGTCTTTGTTCTGATACATCATCCAATGGAGTAGTATGGTTGTTTGAGTCCGGGTCAGCAGCGGTGATGTTTTTTTTCCAGAATGATCGCATTTAGAACTCCTCTGCTGTAAGATGGAAGCATTAAGAAAGAGAGACGATGTATTCGGCAAGTGTATAGCGGTTGAATGATGCAATTTAACATGGTTGTAACTTTCCGGGGTATGATCAATTATGTATTGCGGATATCCGCAACGGCATGATACAGAGGAGCATGTAAATACACGCAGGAGCATACACATAATGAAACAGCACGATGAACTGTTAAAGGAAATTGAGGAGCAAGAAAAGCGGCTGCGGTTCGATTCGTTCACCAATGATGACGCGCTCACCATAGGGCTGATGCTGATTGAGAAAGCGAAAGAAGAAAATAAAAAGATCGCGATTGATATCGTTCGCGGAGGTCAGCAGATATTCAGGTATGCGTTTGAGGGAACATCGCCTGATAATGATTTCTGGATAGCGGGGAAAACGCATCTTGTCAACCGCATGTTCACGAGTTCACTCAAGTTCGAGACGTTAGTGAAAAACACGGGCAAGCCCCTCAGCGAGATCATTCACACCGAGGGGAATTACTTCCTCGCGGGAGGCGGATCGTTTCCGATAATCGTGAAGAATGTCGGAGTGGTCGGTACAATCACCGTTTCAGGGCTTACCGGGTATGAAGATCATATGATGGTTGTCGACGCGCTGACGGAATTTCTGGCGGGGTGAAAGGTTTTGCGGTAAGTAAGCCGCTCATCCGGCATCCTGAGTGTCGCATAACGTATAATGTTTCTTCACGGGAGGATCGGTATGATAATAGAAGTGAAACTCGGCGATATTACCCGCACTGAAGTCGACGCGATTGTCAATGCGGCGAATTCAAGTCTTCTGGGTGGGGGCGGAGTTGACGGCGCGATTCACCGGGCAGCGGGGCCCGATCTTCTTGCTGAATGCAGGATGATCAGAAGTTCGCAGGGTGAGTGTGAAACGGGAGGTGCGGTCATTACCGGCGGATACCGTCTTTACGCGAAACATGTGATTCATACCGTGGGTCCGGTATGGCGCGGAGGGAAACACGGTGAGCCGGAACTTCTCGAGCGTTGTTACAAAAATTGCATGAGGATCGCAAAGGAGCACGGTATACGATCGATCGCGTTTCCGAATATCAGCACAGGTGTGTATGGTTATCCGAAAGAGAAAGCGCTGGAAGTGGTGTACTCATATTTCTTGAAGATCATGAATGAACCGTCCGTAATTGAACGCGTTATTTTTCTGTGTTATGACGGCGGGAATTATGATCTGTATCTGAAGAAATTCAGAGATGATTTTGAAACGAAAGAAAAAAAAGAATGATTCGAACCGGTTTCACGATATACTTGTGACTGAAGAAACTTAGAGGAGCCAAAGGTGGGTAATGTGAAATCTTTGAAAATAATGATACTAATCTTCGCTGCGGCGGTTTTCTGCGGAGCGGGTTCACATCCGGCGTTCTCATCGAATGATGATATGTGGCCGGCTTATCCGGGGAAACCGGGCGGATCCGCGGCGTTTATCAGATGCGACGGCACGTTGCTGAAAAAACCTGACGGGAAACAGTTCCTCGCACGGGGAGTCGCGTTCGGGAACCATGTATGGTCGAATCCTTCATCGAGCGAAAAATTCACACATCACGGCCCTTCCGACTACGCGCGCGTAAAGGAAATGGGATTCAACTCCATACGGTTCTATATGAATTACGGACTCTTCGAGGATGACGCGAAACCGTACGCGTATAAAGAATCCGGATTTGAATGGCTCAATAAGAATATCGCGGCTGCGCGTGCCAACGGAATATATCTCATACTCAACATGCACTTTCCTCAGGGAGGATTTCAGTCGAACGGAGCGGGAGATGCGCTCTGGGCAAATACGGAAAACCGCGCCCGTCTTGTTGCGCTCTGGAAAGAGATAGCCCGTCGGTATCATGATGAGGAAATCATCATCGGGTACGGGTTGGTCAACGAGCCGGTACCGACCAAAAGCTGTTCCCAATGGCAAAGTCTGGCGCAGGAAATCATCGACTCAATCCGCGCGGTCGATCCGCATCATATTCTTTTTGTCGAACGCGTCAACTGGCTCAAATTCGAACCGGCCGCGTCAGACAAGGAAAATATCTACTTCCCCGATGTGAAAGATCCCGCGCCGAAGAAGAACATTGTGTATGAATACCACATGTACAGCCCGATAGAGTTCACTCATCAGAATGCGTTCTGGATTCCTTATTTTAAGGGAAAGTTCTTTGCATATCCCGATGCTTCACGCGTGAACGCGGAAGGGGAACGATGGGCCGGATTTGCCGATGTAAACCCGACTGCCGGAAACGGAAGCTTTGAATGGAAGAGTCTTCAGGGCGAACGTGCCATGCCCGACAAGAAAGAGTACAGAATCGGGAAGCCGGTTATACAGGTGCAGAATATCGGCGGTTCAGGAAAAGTCTGGTTTGACGATGTAACGGTTGAAGAATATAGTCCTGCGGGTAAAAAGCTGCGGACTCTGTCCACTCCGGTTGATGAAAGCGGAGGATGGTATTTCTGGAGCGGAAACAATTCCGGAAACATGGAGTCTGTTACCGGAATTGACGGCGCAAGCGGTGGAAAATGTATGCTCGTCCGGGGAACAACGGGCGACGCCGTTCTCAGCTGTGATGCGCTCAGATTCGTTATTGATCCGAAGAACGCATATACGGTGAGCGGAAAAGCGCGGGGAGAAAATGTCGCGTCCGGAGCGGTTGTCCGATTCAGACTTGATTATTATAATTGCGATACAGTTTATTCGTGGAACAAGAAGGGACTTCAAAGCATCATCGACGCGTACACGCGTTTCGCGAAAAGAAAGAACTCACCGGTATATCTCGGCGAGTTCGGTCTGTACCGAGAAACTTTTGTGGAAAATCGCGGAGGAGAGAGATGGCTGACCGATGTGCTCGATATCATCATCACGGGGAATGTGAATTATAATTATCACACGTATCACGAATGGGGATTCGGTATTTATATGAATGACGACAAATTTCTGCCTGATCCGAAGTTAATTAATGAACCAGTGGCGGAGATATTCAGATCAAAGCAGAAAAAAGGCGGCGTCAGAAAATGACGCTGATGCCGAGAATATTGAACAGATCGTAACCGTTCGAAAGTTCCATGTATTTGCATTGATATGAAAGAACTACGCTCCGCGAAAGGCTGACATTCGCCTGAAAGGTATACGAGTTCATGTAATTGTCCTTCTCCGCACGTCCGAGATATTTCGCGGAGAGCATGAGGTATCTGTAAATTGACGCATTCGCGTTAACACCCCATGAAAAGTAGGTTTCGGAGTCGGAAAAGGATGTGGTGGTTTCAGGCGTCATCATCGGCGGACCGTTCGGGTTGACTGTTACATCGCCTGAAACTTTCTGGTATGTGGCTCCGATATACGGGAAGATTGAGGCGGAGAACGCATCCGATTGCGCGACCGCCACTTTCAGCCCGGTTCGCGCCAAACAGAACAGCACATTGTTTTCCATTTCGAAGTTGGAAAGACCCTTCACATGTGAACCAGCGTCCATTGATATGTGGATATTCTCCACATCAACACCCGCGACAAACGTGACTCGTCCGGCTTTATAAAAGTAACTGTCGACATTGGCATGGAAGCCGATTACCCGGCTGTAATTCACGTCAGGAGCCCAGTATCCGAAAAAATTTCCCTGAAACAGGTCAGGCTGAATCCACTGGCAATACATTCCCGTCATGAAGCCGCTGTCGCGCATTGAAATTCCTTTCGAGGAATCTTTATATTCATTGGTGATGAGCCCGCCGTAAAGCGTACCGATTCTGATTATCGGTTGGCCTGACGATTCCTGTGCGGTGGGAGCGACGGCTTTTGAATCCGGATCTTCAGCGAATACGGAGAAAGATACACTGACGATGAGAATCACTGTTATTATGACAAAAACGCGGCGAATTGTTATTAGAGGCATTTCATTACTCACAGTTTATTTGATGCACGACGCACGTGAATAATCACATCCCATTAAATGTATATTTAAAGGTCAAGCCGAATAGACGAATCAAATATATTCTTTGACTGCATTCCGACGGTTTCGTAATCCGTATTTGTCTTGACCCTTGAGTCTAATAACAGGATCAACGCATCTGATATGATAAAAGTATTTTTGACAGATATGAACGGAGCGGCGGTAAAAATATTATCGGCCGTTCTTCAGGATTTAAATCCTTTTGATGATAAATCCGAAGGCGGTGTATGCGTGATCGATATCGCTGATGCATCGCGGATTGATCCTGCGGTTATACAGCGCGCGCGTGAACGCGGGTGCGAAGTCGTTGCTTTTTCAGGTTCAATTACCCCTGCTATTTCTGACGCGTTGAAGAAGAACGGAGTGGCGCGCTTTCTTGACTTCGCCACAGCTTCCCGTTTCCCGGTGATTCCCGCGGCTGAACGTGATGTGCAGGGAAAAATTCTCCTTATCGATAATGATCCGATGTTCGATGCGATAATCGCGTCAATCGGTGGGCTTTTCGGATATACCGTAGAACGGGTCACTGATGCGCATCAAGCCGTGACGCGGCTGAAGGATGATTATTCGTTTGTGGTGCACAATCTCTCGCTGGAATCCATCGATCTTATGGAGTTTATACGCCGCACTCCTGATACTCGCCTTTCGGCGACTCCGTATCTTGCGTTCCTCCACGACGGGAATTCGGTTTCTCTGCGTGAAATCAACTGCGGAATCGGGCGCCTCACCAAGACGATAATGTCGCGCAATGAGATTCTTTCGGTACTGTCGTATAACCTTTCAATGTCGGACTTTCATTCGCGTATGGACGGAGTGCTTCGCGGGATAACGAGCGCGTCATCGGACATATTCGCCGCGAACAAAATCCGTACTATCTTCTTCGCGAACAAAGATCATTTCTTCAACGGACGCGCCGCTGCGGATTCCCTTTCACTTCTCGACGGGGCGGCCGGAATCGGCGGCGTACAGGAAAGTCTCGCCAAACTCGCCTCGCTTCGCTGGCTTATCTCTGATCATGAAGAGTGAACACAGGCGATGTCTGGAATCACTGCTGCTCCATGTATTCTGATATCCAAAAATTTCGCTGAGCTTTACTTTCATCGTGATAATTCACCTGATAAATCCATATTTTTGTAATCGAATATCATGTGCCGATTCATTCGAGGTAACAAATGAACGCAGATATTATTGTTGAAGTCCGGTTCAGAACAGCTGATGAAGGTGGACGAAAAGGAGCTGTCACAGGTGGTGTTTATGGATGTCCAATGTTTATTGACGGAGAAGGATTTGAGTGCCGGTTGATTTTGGAAGAGAAAACGTTATTGTTGGGTGAAACGTATGAAGTTGCGGTAAAATTCATGAATTCTTGTGTAGTATTATCAAAGCTCAAAATCGGACAAGCTTTTACTCTGTGGGAGGGGAAAGTGGTGGCGGATGGAAAGATTCAATATATTTATCAGTTATAATAGAAAGATAGGGAATCATCGTTCTTTCTATTATAACTTTATGTGAAACTGTTTATATAAATAATAGCGAAGTATACAGATGATATGCGCACCCGCGTGAGCGATGCGCAGGACGCGGAAGCGGCCCGAAGGGCCGGAGCGATAGCGGAGTCCGGAGCAGCGCGACCGAACGCCGATAACAGAATGAATATGTATATAAATCATCCCGTAAGAATATAGTCTCCGTGTAACGAAAGTGCGTGAGGGCACGCCCGTGATAATCTCATTCCGAAGTTGCAATTTTCATCATGACGGGTATACTGAATTGTCATAAGGATCAATCTCTGCCGAATAATCCCCAAAGAGGATTGCATTGTGCCGCGTGATCCGGGTGACGAAGTGAAAAGTTTCAACTTCACGGAGATGTGTGCCGATGAAAAGCGCCATAAAGATCACGGCCATTTACGCGTTGGTTTCCTCCCTCTGGATACTCCTTTCGGACAGGGCTGTTGAGACCATCTCGGAGTCTCCCGGTCTCATGGTCTATTACTCGACTATCAAGGGGCTTTTCTTTGTTCTCATCACGGGAACTATGCTTTTTTTTCTCATCAGCCGGGAAGAGCGGAGTCGCGATCGGATTATCCGCGAGCTCGACAAGGGAGTCGAGGTGCGGAGTCAGCTTATTCAGGAGCTTCACCACAGAATCAAAAACAATATCCAGGCGGTGCTCGGGTTGATAAGGATTGACTCCAGGAAAAAAACGGCGGGAGAAGAGGCCGCCGGTGATATCGAACAGAAATTACTGTCGATGCTTTCCGTATATAACGTGGTATATGATTACGGCGACATGAACAGTATCTCGTTCGGAAACGTTCTCCGCGAATATTCGGTATTAAGCTCCCGTCCATTTACAGTAACCGGAGACGAGAACTCGCGCGCCACTATAGAAACAATGGTGACTGTTCTTCTTGTGATCGAGAGTATTCTTGAAAAAATACGTCAAAGAGGAATCCGCGGTGACATGCGGGTTGAAATCAGTCCCGAGAATATTATTCTCGTCTTCAACACTGATCTCGGTGATCTGAATACACTTCTCGGTGATGACCGTAATTATGTTGAATTGTACATCAAGTCCGTTAAGGGGAATATCGAGATTCCGTCTGATGACGCCTGCCGTATTGTTCTGCACTATCAAAACCGCGAGACTTCAAATCTGAAAGGGTAAATCCTCTGATGAGCATGACGTGTGACTGATTGAGTGCTCTCATGCTGAAATTAATTCAACTTCAGTTAACTTCCGCGATTTATCGTGACCGACGTGCCTTTAATCCCTGATCCCGCCATCAGAATTATTGTCGTATTACTTCTTCAGTGCCACACCAGATTTAAAAAAATCAAACTTCAGGTGTCATTTTATGTTATAAGAAGTGTTTCAAATGTGTGATGAGTACAGCTGCGGCCGTTTTGATTTCTCGGTTCGTATGGTGTATTGCCCTGAACGGGTATCTTTCCCGTGCTGCGGAAATATTGATTATACTGTAACGCTGAACAATTTAAAACTTTCGGAGGATGGAAAAGTGAAGAAGATTATTTTGATGACCCTGATTTCAGTTCTGGCATTTGGTTTGTATGGATGCGGCGACACCGATGAAGATAATCCAACGGTGCAATTGACTTTTGTTAACAAGACCAGCGATTTGACGATTGAGTCGGTAAGTGTCGCCGATGCCAAGGTAGAGAACCTTGCGCCCGGAGCGACAGTTAACCGGAAAATATGCGCGGGGAATTACGTGGTAAAGTTCACTGCCGGTGGCGTCACTGTCGATGCGACAGAGGTGTATAATTTTAGAGAAAATGGATCTTACTATATTCAGGGAGAGAAAACCAACGGTTCGCTCAAGTGGACCATTTTCGCGCCGCAGAACAGCCCCGCGGCTGATTCGGTCGAACGCATGGATGTGATTGAAACCGTTGAAGCGGTCGAAGGATCTGATTCCTTGGGACAGAATGACTGAACTACGCGAACATCCGACTGCCGCCTGACAATCGAATTTAATAGTGTCAGATAGATTATATGATATTTTGAATTAAACAGGGAAGGGATTATTCTGAACGGACGGTTCCTTCCTTGTTATTCGGTTAATGTGATTTTGAATTCCCTCGACTGTGAAAAGATTTACTGTTTTCTCACCGGATGCCGGTATATGAAGTCAGCGATGACGGATAATGCGAGTTCCTGACGTTTGCGTTCATCGGCGTCTTCGGGAGCGCAGGGACGATTGAGTGTGTGGCAGCGTTTGCACATGCGCTCGCGCAGTTTTATTCCTTCAATGCCGAGGGTTTTGTACATGCCGAATGTCTGCGCACGGGCATAGTCACTTGCGCGGTCTCCGTACGGCGCATGATTGGTGATTTCCCCGTATCCTGACGCGGGGCCATGACATGCTTCACAGCCGACTCCTTCCGCGGACAGTTTGGTGACTTTTCCTCCGCCCGTGGTGTGACACTTGAGGCATTCAGGTGATTCAGACGGATTATCTATGTTGTTTTTTTTGGCGATAATTAACGCCTTTTCGGTGCGGAGGCTTCTTGCGGCGCGTGCGTGCGGAGTTCCCTGCCAGACTGCGACCTGATTGCCGAGCGCCCCGGTTCCGTGACACTTGGCGCATTCGCTCATGCCGATATATTCGTACTTCTTCTTTTCGGAAGACGCCGGTTTGAGAATGAGCGCGAAAGCGACGAGAATGATTGCGACAAGGATGAAGGGCGTGTGCCTCATGATATCCCTCTTGATATATGGTATGAACGGGAGAGACGCATCGTCAAGGATTTTTGGACTTGACATTGGGTCTTTCGGGAACTATCATAAAGTACGGTATACGGAAGTGACTGAAAAACCTGACATCAAAGTCGGCGCGTTTCTTGTTGAGAACGGGATTATCACCCGGGAACAGCTCGATGAGGCGCTTGAACTCCAGCGATTCAACAGGGATCGGATCATCGGCGAGATTCTTGTCACGCAGGGTGTCCTGTCGAAAGAGGATCTCATCATGGCGATGGAGATGTATATGATGGTTACAGGAGTTGATCCCATCCATGTTGATGAGTGGCTTGACCAGGAAGAGATTGATCTTCTCCAGGAGAAGGCTAAACTCAACTGACAATGAGGTTATGCTTCATTCCGCATATTATAAAAAATGGTTGCAAATTGACGCTATCCCACGACTATGGATAATCATACGATAATGCTAAAGGAAAGAGTGGGGCGCCCACTCTTTTTTTTGTACTACGGGGTACACATGGGTGTCGGATTCGACCCGAAGAAAAGATACGAGGAACTGATAGGCCGAGCCGCTGAGAAATGCGGGTTCAGGGTATATGAGAAAAGTATCCGCCTCAAGGGTGACAACACCAGAATTTCCGTTAAGATTGACTCCCCGACCGGCATCTCCCATGAGAATTGCCGCACGTACAGCACTGAACTCTCCGGTCTTCTTGATGAAGACGGTTCGCTTTCCAACTATATGCTGGAGATATCGTCTCCGGGTCTCAACCGGAAACTTGTGACGGCAGAGGACTTTTCAAGGTTTATAGGTTCACCCGCAAAGGTCGTGTTTGAAAGCGACAAGGGAGGACGGGCCGTGAAAGGATCCATTGTGTCGGCTGACGCGGAGGGGATTGTCGTTGATGTGACTGAAGAGAAGCGGAAGGTAGCAATTCCGTTCAGCGCGATAAAAGGAGCAAATCTCGATTATTAAGGGTGAGTTATGGCATCGAATTTTTTTGAGGCGATCCACGCGATCGCTACTGAGAAGCAAATACCGAGAGAATCAATTGAAGATATCGTTATAAAAGCGATTATGCACGCGTACAAGAAACAGTACGGTGCGGTTGATAATATGCGCGTCGTTTTCGACCGCGATAAAAGTATTGTGAAGATCGTCGCGCGTAAACTCGTGGTGCGTGAACCACGCAATTTCGCTGAAGAAGTGTCATATACCGACGCGGTCAAGTTCAAGAACAACTGCGAAATCGGTGATGAAATAGAAACTGAGGAAGAACCTTTCGCGTCATTCGGACGTATCGCGGCTCAGACCGCGAAACAGGTGTTTATCCAGCAGATCAAGGAATGCGAAAAGAACATTGTATATGAAGATTTCAAGGAAAAAGAAGGTGAGCTCATCAACGGATACATGCAACGCCGTTCACGTGAGACCATTTTTGTTGATATAGGTTACGGCCGTACTGAAGGAGTTCTTCCCAAGAAGGAGCAGTCTCCGCTTGAGCATTACAAAACCGGCGACCGTATAAAAGCTCTTGTATGGAAGGTCGAAAAGACCGCTAAGGGTCCGAATATAGTACTTACCCGCGTTCAGGCTGAATTCATCAAGCGTCTGTTTGAAATGGAAATTCCTGAAGTGTACGAAGGGATTGTCAATATAGAAGGAATTGTCCGTGAGCCCGGTATGCGTACCAAAGTCGCGGTATCATCCAGCCGTGATGATGTGGATAGCGTCGGAGCCTGTGTAGGTATGAAGGGCGTGCGTATCCAGTCAATCGTCCGCGAACTTGAGGGTGAAAAAGTCGACGTTGTTGAGTATTCTAATGACAAGATGATTCTCGCGGGGAACGCGCTCACTCCCGCTCATGTAAAAGAAGTTGTAGAAACCCGCGAAGGGACGATGATTGCCATTGTTGAGTCAGATCAGTATAATCTCGCGGTAGGACGGAACGGGCACAATGTACGCCTTGCGTCACGTCTCTGCGGCTTTGAGATCCAGGTCAAGAATGAGGAGCAGTACCGTGAATTCCTCGGTTCAAGCGAATCGAGAATGCTTGTGGAACAGCTTTTCAAAAGCGATACAGAGGAAACATCACTTTCCGAACTTTCCCTCGAACCTCGCATCATCGAGCTTCTCGAAAAGGGCGGAATCTTCTCCGTGGAAGAACTTGTTGAAACGTCGCTTGAAGAGCTTATGAAGATAGAAGGTATCGGCGAGAAAACAGCGACGAAGATTATGGAAACAGTTCAGGAGATGGTTGACTTCGACGAGGATGAAGGCGAAGAAGAGGACGACGACGAGGAAGCTGAAGACAGCGGTGAAGAGGAAAAATCCGGTGACGAGACGAAACCGGAGGGAGATCGAGAGTAACAGTCCGGCAGAGTCGTTCTGCCAGCGGAGTGCTCCGACTGCGGAAAAAACCGTTTTTTCACCCTAATGTTGTTGAAAAATACGGCTTGTTCCGGTGCCCATTAGTCAATTGACGGCAAGGATATTCATGAAAGCGATAGATTTAGCAAAGAAAAACCAGACAGCAATGCAAGACCTGATCGGAATCTGTAAAGATCTCGGTATCGGATGTTCTAGCGATGATTCCGATATTTCCGGAAATGACGTATTTCTTGTCGAAAAACGGATTCAAACCCGCAACGAGGAACGCGTTCGTCATAACGCCGATCTTATGCGGAAGAAGCCGGAAGACAGCAAGGGTAAGAAAATAAAGCTTAAACGTAAGGTTCATCTCAAGGGAGAAGGACATGAGAAAGAGCATGAGCAGGAACACGAAGCGGAAGAACCCGCAGTGTCCGCTGCGCCTGTTGCTCCTGTGGAATCCGAGAAACCGGCATTGACTCCGCCGGCAGCCTCTGAAGAAGTTAAACCCGCGGCACCCGTTGCACACATTGCACCGGCTGCCCGTACTCAGCCTGCGGCTCCCGCGCGGCCTACATATGCGCCTCATCATCCCGTTCGTCCTTCGGTACCGTCTCATGAATCAAGAGATGACCGTAATCAGGGCGAACGTCGTCCATATCAGGGTAATCGACCTGCGGGAACCGGCTATCAGGGGAACCGTCCTCAGGGACAGGGAACCACTGGCGGATACCAGGGTAATCGACCTGCGGGAACCGGCTATCAGGGGAACCGTCCTCAGGGACAGGGAACCACTGGTGGATACCAGGGTAATCGACCTGCGGGAACCGGCTATCAGGGGAACCGTCCTCAGGGACAGGGAACCGGTGGCGGCTACCAGGGAAGTCGTCCTCCAGGAACCGGCTATCAGGGAAGTCGCCCTCCGGGAACAGGCGGCGGCTATCAGGGCAATCGTCCTCCGGGAACGGGCGGCGGATATCAGGGCAATCGCCCTCCGGGAACAGGCGGCGGATATCAGGGCAATCGCCCTCCGGGAACAGGCGGCGGATATCAGGGAAATCGTTCCGGCGGCGGATTCGGAGCTAACAGGGGTCCAGGCGGACGTCCGTTCAATAGTCAGCAGCGTCCTTTCGCCCAGCTTGGCGGAGACAAGAAAGATGCGGCTCCTGAGAACCTTGACCAGAAAAAGGAAAAGGACAAGAAGAAGAGTAAAGAGCGCGATAATGCGAAAACCGACAAGAAGCTCCGTCGTAATGAGAAGGAGACGATCGAGTCGAAAATAGCACGTGAGCATGAGATGCGCCGTCGCAAGCTCATGGAAAAACCTGAATTTGTCGCTCCGACATCAATTGAAATAACTGAAAGCGTCCTCGTGGGAGAACTCGCGAAGAAGCTCAATATAAAGGCGAGCGAAGTAATCGCGCGGCTTATGAAACTTGGTGTGATGGCGACCATCAACCAGGTGCTCGATGCCGATACCGCTGCGATTCTCGCCGCGGAATACGGTACTGAAGTCAAAGTCGTGTCTCTATATGAAGAGACGGTCATCCGTGATGATGAAGAAAACAGCGACGCAAGCCAGGCGCAGCGTCCCGCGATTGTCACCGTAATGGGTCATGTCGACCATGGTAAGACAAAGCTCCTCGACGCCATCCGCAGTGCGAACGTAATAGATACCGAGTTCGGCGGAATCACACAGCATATCGGCGCGTACAAAGTGAAGGTCAAGGATCAGTATGTGACTTTCCTTGATACTCCCGGTCACGAAGCGTTCACCACGATGCGTGCGCGCGGAGCTGCAGTCACTGATATCGTGGTTCTCGTTGTAGCCGCGAATGACGGAGTGATGCCCCAGACGCGTGAAGCGGTTGCTCACGCGAAAGACGCGAAGGTTCCGATCATTGTGGCAATCAACAAGATCGATCTTCCCGAAGCGAATCCGTCGAAGATTAAACAGGAACTTATGACATATGAGCTCGTTCCCGAAGAACTCGGCGGAACGACATTGTATGCGGAAATAAGCGCTAAACAGAAGATCAATATAGACGGCCTTCTTGAAAAGGTTCTCCTTCAATCGGAGATCCTTGAGCTCAAGGCGAATGCGGCACTCCGCGCGAAAGGTACCGTTATCGAGTCGAAACTCGATCCGGGCCGCGGTGCGGTTGCCTCTATCCTCGTACAGAATGGAACACTCCATGTAGGCGATCCTTTCGTTTGCGGCGTGTTCTCCGGTAAAGTCCGCGCGATGTTTGACGATCAGGGAAAACCTGTTGAGTCGGCAGGCCCATCGACACCGGTTGAAGTGCTCGGTCTTGATGGTATTCCCGCGGCGGGCGATCCGTTCCAGGCTGTATCATCAGAAAAGTACTCAAAACAGATTTCTCAGAAGCGTCTCGACCTCAAACGCGTCGAGTCAGCGAAGAAAGTACGCAAGGTGACTCTCGAGTCGCTTAACGAAATGATAAAAGAAGGCGAAGTTCAGGAAGTACGCATCATCATCAAAGCGGACGTGGACGGTTCAGTTCAGGCGCTCAAGGATGCGCTCGAAAAGCTTTCTACGAGCGAAGTGCGCGTGAAGGTAATTCTCTCGACTGCGGGAACGATCAACGAGTCGGACGTGATGCTCGCATCGGCGTCAAACGCGCTCATTATCGGTTACCATGTACGTCCGAGCGCGCGTATCGCGGATCTTGCGGAACGCGAACGAGTATCGATCAAGACGTACAATATCATCTTCGAGGTTACCGACTCGGTACGCCTCGCGATGGAAGGAATGCTTTCGCCGGAGTTCAAGGAAGAGGTTATGGGATCGGGCGAAATACGCCAGGTGTTCAAGATCTCCAAACTCGGAACTATCGCCGGTTGTATGATGCTCGATGGAAAAATTCAGAGATCGAACAAGGTTCGTCTTCTCCGCGACGGAGTTGTCGTGTTCGACGGGACTCTCAAGTCTCTCAAACGCTACAAGGACGACGCGAACGAAGTACTCGGCGGTCAGGAATGCGGTATCGGTCTTGAGAACTACAATGATCTCAAAGAAGGGGATACATTCGAGGCATACAAGATTATTGAGATCGCGAAGAAGCTCGAGAAATAGAGCGGATTGATACGCGACCTGCATGTGCCGTTCACGTGAATTGCACATGCCATACGGTGCGATATCGATGTCACGAGATAAAGATGCCGCACTTCCTGGATGTGCGGCATTTGCAATCTGTTCAATCCGGGCTAAGGTGATGTTATCATGCCGGAGTGTCTCTGATATTGCGGCAATATTTTATAAATCAGGATTTTGATGGCTACATACAGGAAAGAACGGCTCGAAGAGCTTATTAAACGGGTGATCGGTGACGCGCTAATGTCCGAAGTGAAGGATCCGAGGATCGGATTCGCGTCGGTGTTCCGCGTCGAGATTTCCCGTGATTATTCCGTCGCCGACGTTTTTATATCGGTGATTGGAAACGAGACTCAGAAAAAGAAGACGATCAAGGGTTTGTATTCCGCGTCGGGGTACATCCGTTCAACGCTCGGTAAACAGGTTAAACTGCGTGTCGCTCCCGAGCTTAAATTTCATCTTGATGACTCGATTGAAAAAGGTGCGGGGATGGTTGATCTCCTCGACAAGCTTGCGAGTGAAGCACACGAGCGTTCAGAGCTTCACGACCGCGAGGATGACGAAACCAAGTGACGGTTACCCGCGAATCACTTTCCAATGCAGTCCTTCTCATCGACAAATCCACCGGGATGACATCGTTCGATGTGATTGCAGTGCTCAGGAAAATGATCGGGGAGCGGAGGATCGGACATTCCGGTACGCTTGACAAAGCCGCTTCAGGACTTCTCGTGATATGTACCGGAAGATTGACCCGTCTTTCATTTCATCTGACCGAGAAAGACAAATCCTACTCCGGGGTGATCTCGCTCGGCACAGTGACTGATTCATGTGATTCCGAAGGAACAATTCTTGAAAAGCGGGACTTTTCCGGAATTACGGAGCAGATGGTAATCGACACGGCGAACTCATTCAAAGGGGAGATACTTCAGCGGCCGCCGGTTTTTTCGGCAGTCAAAATTGAAGGAAAGCGTGCGTCTGACCGCGCCCGCAGCGGCGAGAATGTGGAAATGAAGGAACGTCCGGTGAGTATTCACCGGATTGAAGTGACAGGGTTTGACCCTGTTAACGGTACGGTTGATCTTGAAGTCGAATGTTCCAAGGGAACGTATATCAGATCGCTTGCCCGTGATATGGGCGCAAAGCTGGGCTGCGGAGCGTATCTTTCGGCACTCAGACGAACGAAATGCGGTGAACATTCGATAGATTCTGCTCTTTCCCTGGATGCGCTCAAAGAGGTGCTGGCGGGAGCGGAATGCGGCAAAAAATTTCTCCTTTCCGGAAGCGATGCGATACAAGGGATGCCCCGGATCGTACTTGATTCATCCGGAGCGGAAAAAGTGAGACATGGAGCCCCTTTTAAGCGGGAAAGTATGCTTTTAAGGGACCAAAACAGCACTTTGCGGTACGCGGTGGAAGATGAGGTAAAAAATCTGATTGCCATAGCGGACATCGATATTGATAATTGGTCAATTAACTATCTTAATGTTTTCAACTGACCCGATATCACGCGAAAATACGTGAAACATGCATAAAGAGGTATAACATGCAGGCTAAAAACGAAATCATCACAAAATATGCGCGCCATGAAGGCGACACGGGATCTCCCGAAGTTCAGGTAGCTCTCCTTACAGAACGTATCAACCATCTTACCGAGCACTTCAAGACTCACGCGAAGGATCATCATTCTCGCCGCGGTCTTCTCAAACTCGTTGGTGCGCGCAGAAGAATGCTCTCGTATCTCAAGGACACGAATCTCGAAAGCTATCGTAAACTTATCGACGCCCTCAAGCTTCGTAAGTAAGGATTCGGCCCACGGCTCCCGGGCTACCAACAACATAAGGAAAAAACAATGATATTTGATCAAACCGTAGAAATAGGCGGAAAGAAGATCAGCTTCAACACGGGAGCCGTTGCACGTCAGGCAGACGGAGCGGTTCTTGCGACTCACGGTGAAACCATCGTGCTCGCTACCGTAGTTTCGGCGAAGTCAATGAAGGAAGGGCAGGACTTCTTCCCTCTCCAGGTTGAGTACCGCGAAAAATATTATGCGTCAGGAAAATTTCCCGGCGGTTATATCAAACGTGAAGGAAAACCGGGGGATCATGAGGTTCTGGTATGCCGTATCACGGATCGTCCTCTCCGTCCTCTTTTCCCGAAAGACTTCGTAAATGAAGTTCAGATTATTCTCAATGTGCTCTCATCTGATAAAGTGGAAATGCCTGATGTGCTTGCGATCAACGCGGCGTCGGCGGCTCTTTCCGTATCTCCGATCCCGTTCAAGGGTCCTGTGGGAGCGGTTCGCGTGGGTATTCTCAACGGTAAACTCGTTGTAAATCCCTCTCTCGAAGAAATGAAAACAAGCGCACTCAACCTCGTTGTCGCGGGAACGCAGAAAGCGGTCACCATGATTGAGGGTGAGTCGGACAATATAACCGAAGAACAGATGCTTGCGGCGGTTGAATTCGCGCATGAAAATATCAAACTGATCTGCGCGGCTCAGTTGGAACTCAAGGCGAAAGCCGGCAAGCCCGAAATGATTTATACTCCCCGTCCCTGGGCGGATGATCTCGACAAAGCCGCTCGTGAGCTTTTCACCAATGACGTCAAGGCTCTCGGCGCGATTCATGAAAAGAAAGCGCGTGAAGACGCGTTCGCGGTGATAGTTGAGAAAGCGAAAGAAGCTCTCGCGGAAAAATTCCCCGATACGATCGGACTTATAAAAGAGATTATTCACGATCTCGATCGCGACATCGTTCGTCGTGCGATTATTATTGATCACAATCGTCCTGACGGCCGTCCTCTTACTGAAATCCGTCCTATCTCCATCAGCACAGGGCTTCTTCCCCGCGCGCATGGTTCGGCTCTTTTCACCCGCGGACAGACGCAGAGTCTCGGCGTGATAACGCTCGGATCAGAAGGCGATGTTCAGCGTATTGACACGATGAACGGCGAAGAAAACCGTCGTTTCATGCTTCATTATAATTTCCCTCCGTTCTCGGTAGGTGAGTGCGGACGCGTCGGAATGCTCGGACGCCGCGAAATTGGTCATGGAATGCTCGCTGAACGTGCGCTTAAATGGGCCGTTCCGGATGCGAAAGATTTCCCCTATACCATCCGCTGTGTTTCGGAAGTTCTCGAGTCCAATGGTTCGTCTTCAATGGCGACTGTGTGTTCGGGATCACTCGCTATGTATCATGCAGGTGTTCCGCTGAAGGCTCCGATTGCGGGTATCGCGATGGGTCTTGTGATGGAAGAAGGCAAGTTCGCCATTCTTACCGACATTCAGGGAATCGAGGATCATCTCGGCGATATGGACTTCAAGGTTGCCGGAACAAAAGAAGGGATCACCGCGTTCCAGCTCGATATCAAGGTTGAGGGAATCACTTCTGAAATTATGAAACAGGCGCTTGCGCAGGCGAAAGACGCGCGTCTTTTCCTTCTTGATAAAATGCAGACCGCAATGCCCAAACCTTCTGAGCAGATGTCTCCGTACGCGCCGCGTATTGTGCAGATAAAGATAAATCCCGAGAAGATCGGAGAGCTTATCGGTCCCGGCGGAAAGATGATACGCCGTATTACCGAAGAATCGGGCGCGGAAATCAACATCGAAGATTCCGGAGATGTAACGGTTGCCGGTGTAGGTCAGGAAGTAATCGACAAGGCTTTGCGGATGATCCGCGGAATCATGGATGAAATCGAAGAAGGTTCTATTTACACGGGAACTGTTAAGCGTATTGTTGATTTCGGAGCGTTTATTGAAATTCTTCCCGGAAAGGAAGGACTCCTCCACATTTCGAAAATTGACCACAAGCGTATCAATAAGGTGACTGATGTCCTCGCTCTCGGCGACAAGGTCGAGGTTAAAGTCCTCGGTGTTGACCGTCAGGGTAAGATAGACCTCAGCCGCAAGGATCTCATCAAGAAAGACGAAAGTTCACAGGACTAATGACAAGGTACACTCTCCCAAGCGGACTCGTTGTAATCCTCCAGCCGATTGAAAGTGCAGTGTCGCTTTCAGTCGGTCTGTGGGTGCGTACGGGTTCTCGCCATGAAAAAGCTGAAGAATTCGGTTATGCGCATTTTGTTGAGCATATGCTTTTCAAGGGTACTCAGCGGTATAACGCCAAACAGATAGCCCAGACTGTTGACCGCGTCGGCGGTCAGCATAATGCCGCTACTAACAGGGAATACACCTGCTATTATATTAATGTTGTCTCCGATTATCTCGAGATGTCTCTCGATCTTCTGTCCGACATGTATTACAATTCTCTTTTCGACGCTGAAGAAATCGAGAAAGAGAAGGGAGTTGTACTCGAAGAGATGAGGATGTATGAGGATACTCCTGACGAGTTGATCCACGATATCTTCATGGATGCGATGTTCAAGAATCATCCGATTGGGCATCCTATCATCGGAAATGAGGCGAGCATCAAAAAACTCACCCGTGATTCACTGATGAAGTTTTATGATACGCATTACTACAGTTCGAATACCGTTCTTGTGATCGCGGGACGTTTCAGCGAGGATACCGCCCGTTCTCTTGTGTCGGGATTTTTCTCCGTTGAAAGAAAAAAGGTGAATGAGTATCAACCTGAAATTCACGCTCCTGAGCGTATTTTCCATTCACATGTTGAACGTGATCTTGAGCAGGTTCATCTCAATATCGGATTTTCAGGGCTGATGAAGAATGATCCCGGACGATGGGCGATGTATCTTCTGAGCACGGTGCTCGGCGGAAGCATGTCATCTCATCTGTTTCAGAGAGTGCGTGAGAGCGAAGGACTTTGTTATTCGATCTACTCATTTCACTCCTCATATGTTGACGGCGGTGTGTTCGGTGTCTATTGCGGAACCTCCCCCGACAAGTACGCTCGTGCGCTTGAACTTATCGTCGATGAGTGCGGTAAGATCGCGCGTGAAGGGATTGTGTCGAATGAGCTTGAAGACGCGAAGAGTTTTATGAAAGGAAGTCTCGCGCTTTCTCTCGAGTCAATTGAAGTGCGAATGGGACAGCTTGCCCGCAATGAGATCCTGTACGGACGCAATTACGATTTTGACGAAATGAGCGCTTTTATAAATGCGGTGACGGTCGATGAGTTTTCACAGATAACCAAGTCTGTGTTTCTTTCAGGTAAAGGAACGCTTGTTACCATCGGCAAACTGGGGAATGAACAAAGGGAGGGCATCGTATTATGAGCGAAATAATCAAAGTCGAAACTGATCAGGCGCCTAAGGCGAACGGCCCGTACTCCCAGGGTTTGTCGGCTAACGGATTTGTTTTTATTTCCGGACAGATTGGTCTTAATCCCGCGACGGGAAAGATCATCGACGGCGGAGTGGCGAGTCAGACGGATCGTGTGCTTCTCAATATCAAGGCCATTCTCGAGGCTGCGGGAACGACCCTCGACAAAGTCGTTCGCTGCGATGTGTATCTGTCCTCAATGAGCAATTATTCTGCGATGAATGACGTGTATGCGAAATACTTCCCCGGACCTGCGCAGCCCGCACGTGTGGCGGTAGAAGTAGCCCGTATTCCCAGGGATGTGCTTGTTGAGATTTCTGTGATTGCGGTTCAGTAATACTCCATTATAATGATCGATGCAAATAGAACAAAGTGAACGTTTTCATCAGACTGGTGAAAACGTTTTTATAATCTCTCTTCCTTCCAAATTTCTTTAATATCTCAAAATCACTCAAACTCTCTATTCCTGTTGACTTTCGAAGTACAATGGGTTCTTTTCGTTCAACGGAAAAATCACAGTGGAGTATGACCCCAATGATAAAAATAATTCCTTATGCGTGTATAACTTTCCTATTGTTGTATGCCGTTGACGTATCTGCCGGATCTGAAAAGATTAAAACGAATGTGGTGTCTGTCGGATCAAAAGTGTTTGAAACACCCGAAGCCGCTATCAAGCACTTCGCGGCGTGTCTTGCCGCAAATGATCTTCCCGGAGTATTTGAGGCATGCGCGGTCAATGAGATGGACAAGTATAATTTCGCGGCCTATTCGCGTAGAATCGATGCGATATTGCCGTGGCAAACTCCCGCTCCCGCGAATTCAGATATGTTCAGAGAGATGAACCGTATACTACGTATCAGCCAGTTGACAGGTCAGATTAAAATAATGATATATTCCCTGGTCTCTGATATCCGGCTGGATGGGAGCGCCATTTTAACGGTAACGGATGAGATGATTGAGGACTTTTTGAAGCGGGCGGATGTGAAAAATATTGCAGGGCTCACTGTCGTTAAAATAAAATTACCTATTGAGAAAGAAACTCTCTATGGCGAACGAGCCACGTATAACGCGAAACGGCAGGCGATGGCGTACGGAGGGGATGATTCAACAGAGAGGATAGTTCTCTATAAGCTAGGTGACACATATTACTGGGGCGGAATGCATCTTGTCAGATACGGGAAGACCTGGAAGATAGACTCTCTCGGTTCATCTTACGCAAACAATCCGGCGCTGGGCAATCTTGAGAAAACTACTCCCGAACAATTTGATGCTATCGGTGATGAGGAGTAATGTAAAGAAAAGACAGTTATAAAGAAACTTGTAACACAGATCACGTGTACAAATCGAGCAGAAGTGAACTTATGTAAAAGCTTTTTTGAATCACAGGATAGAAAAGCCTTTGTTTATGACGAGCATGCAGCACGGACGGATCATAACAGACTAAGTCCGAAACAGCTACATGAGATTGTAAACATGAGCCTGCAATATCGGGGATAGAACATTAAAAGCGGGGTGAGTATATGTTTCGAGAGCTTTTATCTGAAGATGATCTGCGTTCTGCGGTTGACGTCATGCGAAGATCGTTCGCGACTGTCGCGACTGAAATGAATTTTACTGAGGAGAATGCACCTACTAATGCGGCGTTTATGACATACGAACGACTGAAAGAGAGCATCGATAAGGGTATTCATATTTTCGGAATGTTCAACGATGGAACGATGATCGGGACTGTCGCTATTGAAAGATCTTCGGATAATGAAGGAGTTTTTTATCTTGAGCGTCTTGCGGTTGAGCCGGAAATGCGTCATTTGAAAAAAGGGAAAGCTCTCCTTGATTTCGCATTTGATAAAGTGCGCGAAATGGATGGGAGGAAGATATCGATAGGAACCATCAATGAGAATGTCCGGTTGAAGCAATGGTATCTCGACTACGGATTTGTGGAAATGAGTATTAGACGTTATGAGCATCTTCCGTTTTCGGTATGTTTTTTGGAGAAGAGTATTCCTATGGATAATAGTGATTGTTGAGTGAGGCGGAGAGTGGATATAGTTCGTCAATATATTGAAGATGATTATGACGGGTTTGTTGAACTTTTGAGTCATTGGGGAGATGATGTCATGATTTCTGGCGGATTGATACGATTGTCCCTTGATCGTGTGTTGTCTGATTACAGATCCCGTGTGATTGTCGCGATTCGTGACGGTCGGATCTCGGGATACGCACAGTACGGCGCATCATTTCTTGTCGGGGTTGAACCGCATGTGGAAGTGATGCAGATTCTTGTCTCCACGGAAAATCGTTCATCAGGGATTGGCCACGCTCTGATGAATTACATTGAGGAGGATGCGCGAAAAATGAATATCACTGAAGTGCGTCTCAGTTCACAGGTCTATCGTTCGCGTGCTCATGTGTTTTATGAAAGACTCGGGTACGAATTCTATAAAGTATCAAAGTTTTATCAAAAACATCTCTAAGCGGTCACGGCTGTTTCCGTGCAAATGAGGTCGTTTGCTGTAATAGGAATTACTTCATATTTCCTCGTTCTCATTGATGTGTTTCGCACTATAAATGAACGGGGTGAGGTCTCGATTTGGTACAATGGTTAGGCGCACGTATGTTGGTTGGATCCGATTTTGAGAGTGTGTTTGTCAGAATAGCAATCAGACGGTAGAGCGGGTGAGGAGAAAAGCGATTTATAAAAAAGAACTTGTCAAGACCTGCATTTGCGGATCATATAGCAGGGATGAAACAGTTTCTGTTAATTGCAGTCAGTCTGATTATTTCCTGCGCATCGGCGGTGCGGTATAACCTTCCATCGGAGGAACGGGCGCGAGTTGTCACCGGTCTTGAAGTTTTTCTGGAAGATGACGCCGATGAGTATAAAGGAAAGAAGGCTGCCATCATAACAAATCCCACCGGTGTTGATCGTTTCCTTAACAGCAACATTTCGCTTCTCGAAAAAAAAGGGATTAATATCAGTCTGGTATTTGCGCCGGAGCATGGTTTATTCGGTTATACTGATTGGCCGGCTAATCCCAAAGATGAAAATTCACTTAGTAACAAGCGGACTATACTACATATTCAGTCAATGAGTCCCGAAAAGGTTCGCGCTTCTCTCTTCGGATATGACGTTGTGTTTTTTGATATTCAGGATATGGGGATGCGATGCTATACATATATATCCGAACTCGCGTGCATTATTGACGCGCTTGATAATACCGGAATTGAACTCATCGTTCTTGACCGACCAAATCCTCTCGGGGTCTACGGAATTGACGGAATCATGCTTGATTCAAGACTCAGAAACCGCACTACGAGTTACTTCCCATCAACACTGTCATACGGTTTTACAACCGGTGAAGCGGCTGTGTATTACAAAGATATTGCGAAACGTAAAGTAAAACTGCGTGTTATTGAGATGGAAGGGTACTCGCGGGATTTGTATTATTCAGAAACATCTCTTCCTTGGGTTCCTCCATCTCCGAATTTGCCTACGTACAAAAGCGCAATTATCTATTCAGCCATGGTATATTTTGAAGGAACAAATCTGTCTGTCGGAAGGGGGACTCCGAATCCGTTCGAGTATATCGGTGCGCCGTGGATTGACGCGGGAACTCTCGCTTCGCAGCTCAAAAAACTGAACCTGAAAGGGTTTGTCTTCCGTCCGGTGTTCTTCCGCCCGGGATCATCCAGGTATGCGGGTCGACGTTGCGGCGGTGTACAGATTTTTATTACCGGTGAAACATTCAGTCCGCTGGAGAATGCGTATAAAATCGCCTTGCTGCTTCGGCACAACTATCCTGAGTTCAAGTGGAATCTTGATTGGGATGGTGAATATGGTATAGATAATCTCGCGGGAAACTCCATCTTTCGCGCGTATGTTGACGGGCAGAAAAGTTATGTTGATCTGATGAAATTGGTGGGGAGAGACACAAAGCTGTTTGCCGAAGTATCAGAGGAGTATTATCTGTATTGATTACATTTCATGCGCAGAACAAGAATCGGAGAAATCAGATTATCGGTGAATCAGCGCGTTATACACCTGAACAAGAATAATCCAACTTATGCTTGAGCGTTTATTGCAGGGTTGAGTTTATAACCTTCTGCTGCGACTAACCGTATTCAATCGCTTACATGCTCTATTATCTCCGAAGCTTGCTTCTGGTCTATTCCAAAACAGTGTAAGCGGTATCATTGCAGTACTGGAATTGTATTGTCGGGATTAACGAATATAGTATTAGACGCACTGATAATATACGATCGTAGCTGTACCATGGAGTACTTTATACATGTAAAAAAATTGAGGTGCTTCAATCAAATAGAGAAACGTTGCCTGCATCGCGCAAATTAAAGCAACTGTTCTGATTTGTGAATTGGTATAGTTGTTTTACACGCTGCCTTAACCTTGTTGTAACGTATTCATTAAAGTACATCTGAAATATTTAGTTGTGAGAATAATCGATGCATGTTGTATTTGCATAATGTCGGGCGGGAATCTGTCATCATAGAAGAGGATTGCTATGAGAGAAGTGGTATGTGTGATCTTCGATAATTTCGAGACATTGGATCTGTTCGGTCCGGTCGAGATACTCGGAAGAATGGCGGACTCATTTATATGCCGTTTCTATTCTCGTTCAGGCGGAGTGGTGAAGAGCAGCCAGGGCGTACCTGTTGTGACTCATCCATTTGCAGAGATACCGTCAAATGAATATGTGCTGCTTGTTCCCGGAGGATTGGGAACGCGTGCTCTTGTCGGAGACGCGGAATATATCCGTGCGCTTAAATCTATTGCCGAAGGCGCGGAGTATGTGCTTACGGTCTGCACGGGTTCCATCCTCTTCTCAAAAACCGGACTTCTCGACGGAAGACGCGCGACTTCGAACAAGCGGGTCTTTATGTGGACGGGAAAAGAATCCCCGGCGGTAAACTGGATTCGTAAAGCACGATGGGTTCATGACGGTAATATCTATACGAGTTCGGGAGTCAGCGCAGGGATGGATATGGCACTCGGTTTTGTTTCTGATATCATCGGATATGAGGAAGCGAAACGCTGCAGCCGTGAAATCGAATATGACTGGAAGGAAGACGCGGATTGGGATCCGTTTTCTGAGATATACTGAGTACTACAATTGGAGTTATATGATGGATACGAATAGCGTGCACATGTCCGTTCAGTCAGACCGGTTGATTTACAGGGAATTTAACGATACTGACAGGACTCAACTTGCGTATTTCATGATTAATCCGGCACAGCTTAAATACATGCGATTCAGTATTTGTTCCGACAAGGAGATTGATGACTTTTTGCATATGGCGATAGATCAGGCTTCTGCCGAAAAAAGAACAGAATGGCATCTTGCGATTGAAGAAAAAGGACAAGACGGATTTATCGGCAGTGTCGCGTTGATGATGGATCAAGGCTCACAATGTTCGGCTGAAATCGGATATTGGTTCAAGAAAGAATATTGGGGGAAAGGGTACGCAACGGAAGCAACCCGCGCAATGATCGCCTTTGGTTTTGATGTTATAAAACTCCATCGGATATGGGGAGTATGTCATATAGACAATCAGGCGTCGGCGAAGGTAATGGAAAAAAGCGGTATGATGTTTGAAGGCACATTGAGAGAGCATGTGTGGTTAAGAGATCATTTTAGAAGCAGTTTACTGTATTCAATACTTGAGCAAGAATATGACAATATGAAGTGACCGGAAATACCTGAATTTCTATCCAGGAAGAGATCAATCATAGTACTGAAACATCTTTACCATATAAAATATAATATTCAAGAATGCCACTTTGCTGACTATCAGTTTGATCATTTAAAAGTGGTATAGCATTTTAGATTGAAATAATGTGTATAGTTCTGGTCACACTATTAAATGCTTTGTTAGACCTGTGCCGCGTAAAATATTCAAAAATGGAATTGTTTGAAAAGTATTGAAAGATATTTTTGCACAGTTCCAACGAACAAATTATTTCGCATAATGCTATTGATTGACAACAAAATTCAATTGATTGTGATCCAAGATCGGAAATGGAAAGAAATGAAGAATTTGATAAATGGTGTCTCCTCTACGTTGTGAAATCCCGTTCACTCCGAATATACCCGGAAGATGAACGGGGGATTCCAATGTGAAAATTCCCAGGCTATCTTGCTTTCCTGAAATGATCTGACCAATACGCGAGAGCAAGGCCTATCAACTGCATAATGCCCGACATGATGAACATGCTGTTCATATCCTGAGGCGGCGGCCCCATCAGCCATCCCATGAACATAAATCCGTTGAAAAGCACAAACAATGAGAGAATGAGATAACCGATTTTTCTCCGTGGTTGTGTCGCGTTCAGGTAGATGATCAATCCTGTGACAAAGACCGCTAGTTCGACAATGACTGTTCCGGCGAATGAATTCCACAGCCCGAGACCTACTGGTGAGCCTATCCCCGGTATGATTTCCACATCGGGTCTGTGCGAAATAAAATCGAAGACCCAGTGCGAAAGAACGCAGAGACCGAGGACAATTGACGAACGGGTGTCTCTTCTGATGAGGAAATAGATTCCCGCGAAAAGGATCGCCCATATCATTATCCACATGAGACTGTGCGAGAATGGATAGTAATACATGTCGAAAGGATTTACGACGGTGATTCCGGGAACGATGCGGATTTTCTCGATACCCGCCCACGCCAGAACGGTGAACACGATATCCGCGAATGTGCCCGCAAGGACAAGGGTACCCAGTGACACTTTCGGTGCGAATTTTTTTCCCGCAAGACCAACGGATACATGACTCAAGAACATATAAGAATTTCCTCCACGTAAAGATATGTGTCTATATATGGGTTTCGGTCTGAATGTAAACATTTTTCTCACGTTAAAGTATCCCGGTAAGTTTCAGGAGCGGATTAAAATTATCCTCGCCAAAAAGAATGTAATCGTTTCGCGTTGTATGAGATATTTAACCGGACGTGATTATGCAGAAAAAAGGAATTCACCTGTATTCCGGGGGGCTCGACAGCGTTCTCTCCGCCAAACTTCTTATTGATCAGGGAATAGAGGTCATCGGCCTTCACTTTGTATTGCCTTTTTCCCCTCCCGATGAAGACCCGGCCGAAAGCGTGCCGGCTAAACGCGCTCGCGACATCGGACTCAATCTTCGGTTTATCCGCTGCGGGATGGATTATATGGAGATGGCGGCGAATCCGCCGCACGGATTCGGTTCTCAGATGAATCCATGTATTGACTGCAAGATATTCTTTCTCCGTTATGCCGCTGAGATTATGCGCGCTGAAGACGCCGCATTTGTATCAACCGGTGAGGTTATAGGACAGCGGCCAATGTCTCAGCAGAGGGTTACGATGCGTCATATACTCAAGGAAGCCGGCCTCGACGGGTATCTGCTCCGTCCCCTCTCGGCCTTGCGTCTTCCTCCGACTATCGCCGAGGAGCAGGGTATTGTTGACAGGTCTAAACTCCTTGATATCACAGGGCGCGGACGCTTCAGACAGCTTGAGCTCGCCTCTCAATGGGGGATAACTGATTTCGCGACACCTGCGGGAGGATGTCTTTTTACCGATCCGCACGTGGCTTCGCGCATAAAAGACCTTTACGATCATCAGCCGTTTACTCTTAATGATATGTATCTTCTTTCGTTCGGGCGGCATTTCCGTATGAACGAGAATGTGAAATTCATTGTTCCCCGCAATGAGAAAGAAACCAAAGAGGTGGAGAAATATCGCAACGAGGCTGATCTCCTTCTCACTCCGGATTTCCCCGGGCCGAGTATATTAGTCCGCGGAATCGCGACAGCGGATATGATTCCTTTTCTTGTGTCAGTGATTGTACGTTATGGCAAATGCGGGACAATCGGTTCACCCAGGGTTGACGTATTCCGTAAGGGAAATCTTATTATGACTGTTGACGCGGGTGATCCCGTACCGGATGATATTCTCGATTCCATGAGACTGGGTCAGAACGGGTGACAGAAGGTATTCTGTAGTTGCAAGGGAACCTCTGTAAATCGGTCTCAGGATGATCCCTTGTGTGCACTTTAAAAGTGCCGCAAATAAAATATGCCGGATGGTATGATGAATAAGAAAACAGTGTCGTTTCTGGTGTCAGGGCGCGGATCGAACTTCAAGATTGTGGCTGAGAAGATTCTCGACGGAACGATCTCCGCGAAGTTCGGATGCGTGATATCGAACAAGGCGGATGCTCCCGCACTGGATATTGCCCGGTCGATGGGAATTCCCGCGTATGCGGTGGAATCCGGCGAGTATTATACCCGCAAAGGGCATGAGAAAGCGATGTGTAGTATTCTGGAAGGCTGCAGTACCGATCTTGTGGTAGCCGCCGGATATATGCGTATACTGTCTCCCTATATAATAGGAAGATACCGGTATAAATTGATCAACATTCATCCGGCGCTTCTTCCCGCGTTTCCGGGGGTTGGTGCGCAGAAAAAGGCTATAGAATACGGGGTGAGGATTGCGGGTTGTACTGTTCATTTTATCGATGAAGGTACCGATACCGGTCCGATAATCCTTCAAAAGGCGGTTGAGGTTCGTCAGGAAGATACTTCCTCCGACCTTTCAAAGCGGATATTGATTGAGGAACATCAGCTTCTTCCCGAAGCGGTGAAATTGTTCTGTGAAGGCAGACTCTCCGTTGAAGGGAGACGGGTGATAATCGCGTAATCATCCTATGCCGGATGCGGTACTGTTCCGCTGATATCAATCCAGGACGGTAGATCCTATCCGATTATCCGGGATTCCTCCGGAAATCGGAAGAGGAATCCGGGCATATCCCCAATTGGAATAAAAAGACTCGGGTGGTTTTTTCTGCATGAATACACAAACCGAATTAATGCCTTCTCAGCCGTGACAAAGCGGCTCGTGGACGTGGAACTGTACCTGTGGATAACTTTTTAAGAAGGGATTATTTTCATCTGTTATCTGCCGCGTTATGGGAATATTTATAATACTGTTTCATTTATATATATAAATAGATATTATTTGTTCAATTATGTATGATTATGCCTCCTTACGGGGGTAAAAAAGTGCAATTTTCTGTTGACTTGTCTTGTCATCAGGTTTACGTTATTGCGCGTTTCATAAATGTTTTGGTTTTTGCATACAAAAGGAGGACTACTGTATGACAAGAAAAGTTACTGTGGCACTTGCGCTTTTTGCGTTCGCATTTGCGCTCGTTTCATGTGGTGACAACATCGGGGGACAGGTCAAAGGCGAATCCTTTAAAACAGAAGGTTGGGTGGACGATAACACTTACAGAACAACCTCGACCAGTGCACCCAAAGAAGGTCTGAAAAACAAGGTACAGCGTCGTGGTACTGCCCGGGAATCCGCAGTCATCATCGCTCAGTCGCACATCATTGAGAAATTCAAGGGCGCTAAAGTTGAAGGCGCTGCTGGAACAAGCGACTATGCGTCTACCGGTTTTGCTGCATCTAAAGAGTTCTCAGGAATCGTCAAAGGCGGTTCTGTCATGAAAGAAACTTATGACGAAGATGATAACGTCGAAATCGTGTATGAAATCAAGAGTAAAGGTCTTAAGAAACAGCTTGCCGGTTCTACCGTCGAGTAATCGTATCTGAAAGATCCGGAAACTTCTGAACTTATTGTTCGGAAGTTTCCATTGATTCATCACCCCGAAAGGGAGTAATTCATAAAACCGGCGAATAGCCGGTTTTTTTTCTTTACTGCGTATTCCCCCGGGTTAGGATACCAATTGTTGATCATGGAGTTTATCCATGTTTCACTTCAGGAGGCAAGGATGAAAAAGCTGATTGGTGTATTGATTGTGGCCGGATCTTTTGCGTGGATGATCGCATGCGGAGGGGACACTGCTCCGGTTAAAAAAAATGATCCGATCAAACCGGCGATCATCGAGGAAGGATGGGTTGATGATGATACCTTCCGTGTAAAATCAGTCGCCGAAACAGATCTTTCAACCGACAGCCGTGACGAACGTAAAAAGGCGTCTGAAGCTCTTGCGGTTAAGAAAGCCCAGGAAGCCGTAGTGAAGAATTTTGTCGCGATTCGCGTAAAGAAATCCGCAAATACCAATGCCGGAGCGTATGCGGTAATCGCAATATCCGTTCAGAAGGAATTCCGTGATATAATAGAAGGCGGGAAGGTCATCCGTGCGGATTTCAGCGGTGAGGATCGTATTTGTACCGTAATCTATCAGATCGAAAAAAACGGACTGAAGAAAATGGTAGAAAAAGATCCTACGAAGAAATAGTTCCCCTCTCGAAGTGTTTGACTTTTTCACTCTCCGGTCATGATAGTACCGGAGAGGTCGCTCGATGGAAAAAGATTTTCTCCAATCGCTCAAGCTCGAAATAAGCAAAAAGTTCACTCTGACCCCGTATGAGAGAATCGCTTTCCACAAGATTCTCGGGATTCAGAAATCGGAAAACGGTATAAAGATACTGATTCGCGATCTGGCGAAGGGAGACCTTATCCGCCGGAGCGCCATATCCATATTGAAGGAAATCGCGCTTCCTGAAGTCACAGACGCATTTATTTCTCTTTTGTCCTCTGAAGATATCCTCGGCGATGAGTTTTTTGATATTCTAGATCATGTTGAACAATACGGAAACGCTTCGCACTCGAAGGTTCTGATAGATTTTATTTCCCTGCACATGGAAAAGACGGATTTTATCGGGCATATATGCAAGGCAATATATACGCTCGGACAGATCGGCTTTGAAGATCCCGCCGCGTCAGCGTTTATCATAAAGACTATCAATGACACGACGATGTTCGAGCAGGTACGGGTTGCGGCGATAGAATCGTTCACCAATACCACCGATATAGGGATGCTCGAACCGCTGCTCCGTGAAGGGAACGACAGGATCGCATACGCGGTTTACCGCGCGCTTGCCGGTATAGCCGATCACGAGATGAAGAAATATGAGGCGACAGCAGAGGATGATCTTTTCACGGTTATGCCCGGCCAGGATGACAGGACGCTGCTGGATATTCGCGTTCTGCTGGGAAAGATGAGCTCACACTTCGACGGGTACTCGCGGGAGACAAAGGCCGCGTATATCATGGCGATGGTGTTGTGCGGACATCGCGAGTTTATCGTGTACACAATGAAGACTCTTACCTCGAATGACGCCGCTCTTGTTGATCTTACGCTTTATGTCATCCTTTCACATACCGATAAACTGCGTTCGCCGGACAAACTGTTCCGCAGTCTCATCGCGCTTCCGTCGCTTACGAATCGGGACTCGAAAGTGATTGTCGAAATATTTCTCAGGTTTTTCTCGCGGCTGAAAGAAACGAAATCGAATGGTCTTTTCCGCGACAAAATATACAATTACCTCGTAGTCACTCTCGACTCGTACTTCGAAAATTACCGTAAGACATTTATGATTCCCGAGATTATGGAAAAGGACTATCTTCCGGAAGTCCAGGGAGTCAGAAAGCTCATTATCAACAGATTTTCGCCTGATATAAAACGCCGTGTTATTACGTACCTTACCACCGAAGATTCATCCATGCTCAAGAAGATACTCGCTGAAATATCAGATAGTGTATCATTCATTTCTGAAGATGAGGATGCCGCGTTTTCCCAGTTTTTGGAAATGCTGTATGAAAAGGATGTGAAGTCGCGTGAAATCTCCGCGTCACGGATCGACAACATTGATTATGAAAAGCGATATCTCCGAAACCGCATTGTACGGCTCTGTGAAATCATCGCGCGGCTTTCCGTGGAGGAAGCATCCACAAACCTCGTTAAGATGTTCAATTATGTGAAAAAGTATTATGACGAGGAAATATATCAAGCGGTCACAAAGACCCTGTCAATTCTCAACTATCCGTATATGCTCGGAGAGCTTGAAGTCCAGCTTATGTCAGGTGATGAGAATGAACGTCGTCGTGCGTCGAATCTTCTTCCGTTGTTTTCGGAACAGCGTTCGCTCAATATCCTGCTTGATTACATGAAAGAGCATGCACCTGAACAGAATGACACGCTGCGGTTGATTCTTTCTGTCCTCATCAGGAGAGATGTGACGGGGAATGTCGCCGCAAATGAAATTGGAAAGAGGATTCTCGCGGATAACAAGGACGTTGAAATCAAACGGCTCGCCGTGCAGTTTATCGGTCAGTGCGGTCTTGAGTCTGATATTGAATTTCTCAACAATCTCTTTGTGGAGAATGCAGAAACTCCCGTTAAAGAGGCCGCGGTTCAGGCAATTGACAGCATCATCACCCGGGCGGGAAGTGATATCGATATGAAGACAACGATGTCGCATCTGCGTGAGTATCTCAAAGATCCGGGAATAAAGGTTCGTATGTATTCGTGCGCAGTTCTTCTCAGGCACGGAGACAAAGAGGCTCTTGGAACGCTTCGCGACATGATGGTGATTAAAAACCGTAATATTCAGCGCGAGATAATGATGGTGCTTGGAAATTTCATAACTCCGGAACTTGCGTTTTTCCTCGTGTCGCTTCTGTCCGAAGACTATGCCATGTCTGAGGATATTGTTCCGCTGTTCAGATATCTGCCTGAAACGGAGATGAATGAGCTTGATCATTTCATTATAAATATTTTCAAAAAATATGAAGGCGCAATGTATGAGGGTGCGTCTATCGGGCTTTCACAGAAGCCGAAGGTGAATGACGAAATCAAGAATCTTAAACGGGATACCGTTTCGATAATGACAATCGAGATCAGAAATCTTGAGACGTATTTTGATACCCGCACTCCCGTTGAAGTGGCTATAATATTGAGAAAGGTGTTCAGCAGTATTGTGGGGAGCATCGCCTCGCGGGGTGGTTCGATTTCAAGAAGCACCGGCGGAATGTTCATCTCATATTTTCCGGAAGTCGTATCCGCAACGTCAGCGGCCGGAGAAATACGGAAGATTCTCGCTGAGTTCAATTCTGTCCTCCTTCCTGAATATCATCTTCACATGGTGAGTGTCGTTTCAATCGCGAACATGGATATTGTAAACGGAGAGATTCTTCTGCCTGGAATGAGAGGTTTCTCAATCATGCGGTCATCGGTAATTGAAGACCGTGTGGTGATCCTTGATGAAGCGGCGCGATTAGCCGGATTTTCTTTTACCTGCGAAATTCTGCCGGCCGCGTTGTTCAACGTGAACGGAACGCAGATTGAGTACCGTGAGCTTGTGAGTCATAACAATTTTATGATCAAGGCCGAGTCTGTTCTCAAGAAGCTCAAGGATGAAGAGATCCGGAGGATCGAAGAACAGCGGCAGATAGAAGAAGGGTTGAGGGCGATGGAACCCGGTTCCGGCGGTAAGAGATCAAAAAATTCCGCGGCATTCGCCGGAGCGATGGATAGTCTTGGGAAAGTTATACGCAAAGATCTGATTGATGTGTCAAGGTATGTCGGTAAGCGATCGACCGATCGTGAACTTATAAAAAATGTGGATAAAATGCTCGATGACGCGTATCGTCACTATCTTCTCGAAGTTTCCAAAACGGTTATCGATTAATATGAGGATTCCGTTTCCGGCGTGGATACTATGCGTGTCGCTCTTTCTTGTTTTGCCGGCGGGATGCCGCCCCGACATGTCAGTGATATCTTCGACGGTAACGAGATTTCCCGCTGACGGAGTGAGCGGAGGAACGGTTCGCGCGGTATGCGCCGACGGAGAATCACTGAAAGAACCATTGGGAAGGAAAGACGCGATCGAGATTGTCGCCCGCGAAAAAGATTCTGACACCGATATCATTTATTTCAGGAGTACCGGCAAACCGGGGATTGTCCGTTTTGAGACGGATGACGGCGCCGTTTTGCGTTTGACTTTTTTCAAAAACGACGGTGATATTGATTGCGACGGATTTTCCGACGCAGTCGAGCTTTCCAGCGAAGATGACAGAGCCGCGTTCAGGCGCTGGTTTGTGCGAATTGCCCAGTCTCAGTTTCTGAAAAGCAACAAGTCGTGGAACGGTAAGGAACGGGATTGCGCGGGTCTCATCAGATACGCGTACCGTGAGGCGCTGAAAAAACATGACGGGCGCTGGATACGGCGCTGTGGTATCATTATCGACAAGAATATTCCTGATGTGGGGAAATACGCATATCCGGATGTTCCGATAATCGGGATCAGAATTTTTAAAATTGCGGACGGGTCGGCTTCCGATACGAGTTCATTCGGAGAATTCGCCGATGCGTCGACTCTCGCTCTTCTGAACACCTTTCCTGTGTCGCGGGATATCAGAGAGGCGAAGTCGGGCGATCTGCTTTTTTTCCGGTTTGAGAATAATAGAGAGTATCCGTACCACTCGATGATTGTTGACCGTGAAGATGGTGATGAGATAAAGTGTATTTATCATACTGGTACCGCGGACATTATTAAAAGAGTTGATCCGTCGTATCTTGCGGGAAGTCCCTATGAACCTTCCGTACAAAACAGGAAATTTCTCGGTGTCTATCGATTCCATATATTGGAGTGAACTATGAAAAGAATCAGTATCCTCGTTGTAACCGCTGTCGTTATTCTCGTTTCGGTGATGTCCGGAAAATCGAATGAGGGAAGCCCCTCGTTTTATCTCGGTACTGACCGCAGTTTCGGGAAGGGCGAACGTCCGTATGTGAATCTGGAGGGACCCGGAAACAGGGAATACAACTTCCGCGTATACCGCGTTTCAAATCCCGATGATTTCTTCGTGAAGAGCGTCAAGGGACGTCTCGTGAAACAGGGGAATGATGACGCATACGGCAACGCGGTTACTCTTTTCAAAAACTCATTCGAGTATTTCAAATCCGATTTCAGAAAGATCGCGCGGTCGGAACTCAATTCTAATACGCGCAGTCAGGCGAAGAAAGCGGCGGGTGTTGATCTTGACGCGCCGTTTGAATCACGCGAACTCGCGCTTCCCGCGATTCTGTCGGGGCATAAACTGATAACGACATTTTCCATCCCGAAGGGGAAGGAATCGTGGGGATATCGCCGTGTACCGGTTCCTATTGATACAAACGGAGTGTATCTCGTCGAGGGAGTGAGCGGCCGCGGTGTGAGTCATACCGTGATTGTGAAATCGAATCTCACGTTCGTTACGAAACTGTCCGACTCGAACACTCTTCTGTATGTCGCGCGCCGTGACAGCGGATCTCCAGAGGATAAGGCTGAGGTCAAAATATACCATGAGGGAACTGATAAGCCCGCCGCGACGGGGCTTTCATCGAAAGGTATTTTTTCGTATAACGGAAAGACTTCATCTAAATCGCTGATAGTCGTGAAGAAAGGCGGGGAATACGCGGTGAGCGATCCCGATTTCTACGCGAAATCATTCTACGGTGAAGGAGGAGTCAGGGCGTTCATCTATACTGATCGTCCGGTATATCGTCCCGGTGATCAGGTCAGTTTCAAGGGGATTGTGCGCAACTTTTCCGGCGATGACTACCGCGTGACTTCCGGCGGCGGGAGTGTCGATGTTTCAACGGAGAAAGGCGATGTTGTAGAATCAGATATAAATGTGTCCGTGTCGCCGGATAACGGAAGTTTCGAGGGGACGTTCACACTTCCCAATAATCCTGACCAGTATCTCGGTACCTATAATCTTGTACTGTCATTCAACGGTAAAAGTTATTCGACAGAGTTCGGAGTCGACGCGTACAAGAAGCCGCCGTATCTTGTGAAGGTTTCCACGCCCAAGCGTACTTATATAGGAAAACAGAAGATTGTCGCGTCAGTGTCCGCGCGCTTCTATTATGGAAGTCCCGTGTCTGACGGCAATATCCGATTCAGGGTGTTCCGCAAGAAGAAATACGATTATTCCCCGGTGGGAAGTCTTCCGTTTTTCGCGGAGGCGGCGGAATATCTTGGTCTCGGTGGAAACGCCGCAAGTGAACTCGTCGCGGATGGTTCGGGCAAGCTCACCTCGAAGGGAACGTATGAAATAAGCATCACGCCCGACAAGGTTGATGACGACTATACATACTCGGTCATCGCTGATGTGTCGACGTCAGACGCGACGATATCCGGTTCGACCGCTGTGTCAGTGAACCGCAGCGCGTTTTTTATCCGCACGATAAAGGAGATGTCTGTCTTCGCGCCGGGTGAAACGGTGAAGATCGAGGCTAAGCTGATTCCGTTTGATCAGATGCTCGAAAGCGCCGAGAAGAAGACGTTGCTCGAGAAACGTTCGGTGAAAGCAACGCTCTATACGCGCACATTCTACGGTATTTCCCAGGAAGGGAAACGCGAAAAAGTTGATTCGCATGATGCGCTAACCGATGCTGGTGGAAGCGCAAAGCTATCATTTAAACTGCCGAAGAAAGGGCATTATATAATCGTACTTTCAACAAAAGACCCTTCAGGCGCCGAGACGGTTACCGAGACACCGGTCTGGGCTTCGGGGAAGAGCGACTCGATTGAAGTGCCCTTTAAAAACGTGACCCTTAAGAGTTCGAAAGATCTCTATTCGGTCGGCGAGGAAGCGGAAATTCTTATGATGAGTCCGTCCGCTGACGGAACGCTTTTCATCACACTTGAGGGGAACAGGATCATCGGAAGCGAAACGGTGATACTTAAAGGGAACACGTACCGCTATAAAGTAAGGATCACTCCCGCGATGGCGCCTAACTTCACGGTATCGGTGACCCAGTTCGCGCACGGAGATATATACAAAAGCGAGATCAAGATTGTGGCGCCGCCAAGGGAGAAATTCCTGACGGTGAAGATCAATCCCGCAAAAAAAGAATATAAACCGGGAGATACCGCGGAAATATCGATTGATACGCTGAATGATAAAAACAGCGGTGTCAGCGCCGAAGTGTCGGTTGCGGTTGTCGATGAGGCGATTTTTCAGATCAGGGAAGATTCCAATCCCAATATCACGACATACTTCTATCACCCGCGCACGAACAATGTGAGTACGGTATTCTCCTCAGCGTACCGGTTCTTCGGATACGCCGAAGACAGACGGCTCAAGCTTGCCCTTGACGCGAAGAGAAATCCGGCGCTTGCGGCGCTCAAAGAGGATGACGCGAAGTCCCGTGAGCGGTTCAAGGATACCACATACTGGTCGGCGAAGGTGAAGACCGACTCAAAGGGACACGCGGTGATAAAGGTTCCTCTCGCGGAAAATATCACCACGTGGCGTGTGACCGCGATTGCGGTAACGAGCGATACGAAGGTCGGGCAGGGCAAAACGCAATTCCTTTCCCGCAAGAAACTGATGGTTATGGCGGGCGTTCCCCGATTTATGATACGCAATGACGCGCAGTCGGTTGTCGCAAATGTGACCAATCTCACCGATAAGAAAATGGATGTGAATGTAAATGCGATCGCGGAGGGGGGAGTCGTTGAAGGCGCTCCATCCCGGACTGTCGCTGTTGACGCGGGAAAAAGTGTTCCGGTGTATTTCATGATTCGACCGTCTAACGATCCGAATGTTTCTTCGACCGCCGTTGAATTCAGGGTGAAAGGCGGAGTGCTTGCTGACGGAGTGAAGATGCGCGTGCCGCTCATTTTCTTCGGCCGGCAGAGCGTGCTTCCTGAAACGATTACTCTCAAGTCAGGTAACGCGACAGGCAAGGCGTCATTCAGTCTGCCGTCAAAATTCATAGCTCCCGCGTGCGAAGTACGGCTGTTCCCCGGTAGTGGTGAAGCGCTTCGTGAAAGTCTCAGGTATCTCGCAGACTATCCTTACGGATGTATCGAGCAGACCATGAGTCGTTTCATGCCGCTCCTCGCTGCAAAACAGGCGGGCTTCATTTCCGCAAAGCTCAAGAATGACTTACCGAAGATGACCGCGGAAGGACTGCGTCTGATCAAGTCGCATCAGAAGGATGACGGCGGTTTCGGCTGGTACGGTGAAAATGGAAGCGACCCGTTGATGAGTGCGTTCGTTTATCGCGGACTTATAATCGCGAAAAAAGGATCAGTGAATGTCGAGAGTTATCTCATATCGCGGACCCGTTACTATCTCTTCCAGTCGATAGACCGTTCAAACTTCAATGCGTTCGAGAAGGCGTACGTACTATTCTCTCTGTCAGAAGGGGAAAAAATACAGAAGTCGATGCTCGACAAACTTGTCGCATCCGCGCAGAAAGAAAAACCGTATACGAAGGCGCTTGCCGCGCTTGCGTGTATAAATTCAAAAGATTCGAGAGGATCTGCGCTGTATCAAGACGCGTTGAAAGAATATATGAAAATTACGGAACCGGAAAAAGCATCCGCGATTGACACGTCGTGGCCGGACGATCAGGTCGAAACCGGTGCGGCGCTTCTTACCGCGGCTGTCCGTCTCGGCGCTGATTCTGATACGGTGGAATCGCTTGCGGCGAAGCTTGTGTCAATGCGCCGTGACATCGCGTGGAAGAACTCACGCGACACCGCGTGTGCGGTTCTCGCGCTTTCGGAAAAGCTCGCGAAGTTCCGCGAGAATTCGGAGCCGTCGAATATTTCGGTTTCAGTCAACGGAAAACCGTCGCAATCTGTGCGTGTGACCGCCGCTGAAGTCGACAAAGGTTCTACGATCATTCATGTTCCCGCATCGGATATACATGCGGGTGAAAACAAGGTCGTCGTTATCAAGAACGGCGGTAATGCGGTCTACGCGACAGTGATGGTTCGCTTTACCGACAGGTCGGATTCATTCAAGCCGCTTGTGAAAGGATTCAGTGTTGAAAGGAAATATTATAATGTCGATGCGGAAAGAAGCGACAGCGGCGTCAAGCTGTCGGTTGCGGAGAGCTCCTCATTCAAAGCGGGAGATCTGGTGATGGTGACTGTTGATGTCAAATCGACGGAAGGTGTAGGTGATTATCTGATGATTGAAGACGCTCTTCCCGCCGGCTTCTCGGTGGTCAGGAATGACGGTGAGTACTACTCCGACAAGTACCCGAAACTGTATGGAGAAAAGCAGGCGTATGATGACCGTACTGTTTTCTTCGTGAAAGGTCCCGTGCGTGAAACGACTATACGGTATTTTGTACGGGCGGAACTTCCCGGAAAGTACCGGACAATGCCGGCTTCGGCATCTCTTATGTATTATCCAGACAAGAACGGAAGCTCTGCCGATGCGCAGATTTCCGTAAGTAAATAAGGAGGACGGCATGCGATTTACGATAATGACTCTGGTTCTTCTCGGCATGCTGTCCGCGATGGTTCCTCTCCATGCGGCAACGGCGACAATTCTCTCCCCCCGCGGTGGATTCACCACCAAACGCGTGCAGGAGATCAAGGGGCGGGTTGAGGGTATATCCGGGAACCGGGCAACTCTCATAATAAACGGGATCCCCCAGACAATTCCGCTCAATAACGGTGAATTCTCAATCAGCGCGGTGGTATCGCCGGGCAACAATCTTGTGGAACTTATCGCGGGTCAGGCGCGTGACCGCGTGTCATTCTTCGCGAAGGTGCCGGGACGCGACGTGAAGGTGGTTCTTACATGGGATACCCCGACCGACGTGGACTTGTGGGTGATCGATCCCGCGGGAGAAAAATGTTATTACGGAAACCGATCGATTAAAAGCGGAGGGAATCTTGATGTTGATATAACAGCAGGCTTCGGTCCGGAAACGTTCACCATGTCGAAGGGTGTTCCCGGAAATTACTCGGTACAGACGCAGTATTACAGTTCGGGAAACGCTCCGGTTACGCGGGTCAATGTGTATCTGATTATATATGAGGGAACCCCGAAGGAGCAACGCAAGCAATTTCAGTTCGTGATGACCGCTCCGTCACAGGTATATCATATCTGCGATTTCAGTATCGATCCTGATGAGTAAATATGTGCTGAAGGCGGTAACGGCGTTACTGGCGGTTATATTCTCTTTCTGCTGTCCTCTTTCAGCGTTTGATCAGGCCGCACTTGAAGCGGCCTCTTTTTCGTGCGAATCAAAATACGGGGAATGCGCCGCGGTTATACTTGAAACAACACGCGCCCGCATAATGTATACTCATAACAAACCGTGTGTCACCGAACAACGGTTCCCTCCCGGATCACTAGTTAAAGTCTTCAGTGCCGCGGTTCTGCTTGAACACGCGAAGGAATGGGGATTTAACCCCAGCCGTCCTGTTGTCTGTAATGGTAATTTTATTCCGGCGGCGGAGCATTCGTTCACCGGATGGGACGGATCAATATTCAATCTGAGTGACAGCGGCGGCGGAAAGGGGTTTCGCTGTTCGGTGCGTGACGGCCACGGGAAAATGGATCTGGGCACGGCTCTCGCGCGTTCATGCAATGTGTATTTTCTCACCCGGGCATCTCTTTCTCCGTCATTTTATAATGAACTGAATTCAATGTGGAAGCTCGACACCGATCCGGTGAGCGGCCGTGCCTATTCGCGCGAACAGATGACTCCGTTTATGCGGATTGCGTCCGCGATCGGGGAAGGCGGCGCGGTGCGGCTGACGCCGCTGAAGGTCGCACAATGCTTTTCCGCGCTCTACGAGGGGACGCCTCTCCTGATCCCAACGGAATCCGGCAGCGGGAAAGTGCAATCACCGCTTAATGTTTCTGAAATGTCGAGGCGCTTTGTGATATCGACGCTGTCACGTACGCTTCGTGACGGAACACTCCGTGCGCTTGAGTATAACGGTGTGAAAGTGCTCGGTGGTAAAACGGGAACCGCCACGCATTACCGGAGAAAATATGTTCATCACGGCTGGGTCGCGCTCGTATTTGAAAAAAACGGAACGCGATACTGCCTTGTCACGTTTGTCGCCAAAGGCAGCGGATCAAAAGAAGCGGCACGGTACGCCGAAGCGCTCCTCGGTGCGGTCTCACGATGAAAAAAATATCCGTTATAGTTATGTGTGCCGTGATTCAGGTGATTGCAGGCGCCGCCGATGATAAACCTAAAATTCCGATTCCGCAAACCGCCCGGGTATGTGTGCTGTCGAATCATCATCCGTCAGAGATTACAGTGAACGCGAAGGGTGAACTGTTCGGAGTGGAGAATACTGACAGATGCGACGGGACAGCGATCAGATTTGAACTGCGGGGAAAGAAGATACTCGTGTCGTCAGGGTCACGGCGATCCGAGACTTCGTTCGCGGTAATCCGTTCCGGCAGAATTGATCTGACATTTACCAAGAATGGAAAATCAGAACGGCGCCGGTATGAAGGCGCGCTTGAAATTTCTCCGGGTACGGATGAACTGCTGGCGGTCAATGAAGTGCCGTTTGAGCGGTATGTGCATGAATCGGCGGTCGCCGAGCTCGGAGAACTGGTAGCGGCTCTGAACGGCCGTGCGCGGATTGAACTTGTACGTGCGATGGAAATCGTTATACGCAGTTATCTTGTGCGAGAGAAGCGCCGCCATGAGGGCGGTAACGGCGGTTACCAATTCTGTGATCTTACCCACTGCGTGCATTATCCCGGTACCGTGGACGGAGGAGCGATTCTTTCGGCGGGTGAGATGATGTATGACGGAAAGGCACCGGTGGACGCGCTGTTCCATTCCACATGCGGAGGAGTGCTCGCGGGGGTCGACTCGTACTGGGAAGGAAAGCATGACGGGAAGACGTTCAGACGCGGAACTGATGTGTATAATGATACCATGTTGTGCTCACAATCTCCTCATGCGAAATGGAGAGTGCGTATCGATCGGGCAAAGCTTTCGCGTATTGTAGACAAGGATGTATCTTCGATCGAATGTGAATATAAAGACGGACGTGTGTGCGCGCTGAAATGCCGCAATGAGTATGAGTCGTTCAGAATTCCCATATCGCGGTTTTTGTCCCGCGCGGGGCGTATGTTCGGCTGGAATGTGATAAAGAGTAATTACTTTGAAGTGACGGCGGAGAACGGCGGATGGGTATTTGAGGGAAAAGGACTCGGGCACGGGGTGGGAATGTGCCAGTACGGAGCCGCACGTCTCGCGTCTCTCGGAAAAAACGCGAAAGAGATACTTGCCTTTTATTATCCCGGGTCCAGACTGTATCCATGAAAAAAGGAATTATCATGCTTATGATCATGGCAGGGATGACGGAATTGTCCGTAACCGCGCTTCCCGTACCTGTCATGATGTCGAGCCTCAATGTGCAGTATTCGGTGTTCTCAGACGGGAAAGTCGATCGTGAACAGGTGTTGCGTTTTGACAGTCTCTTCTGCAATGCGGCCGATGAAGTGTACGGACGGTTCAATACCCGCGCTCCGTCGCTGTTCCATGTCTCAATCTGTTACGGCGCATGGATATTCAAGTCTCTCACCGGATATGATTCAACCACCGCCGGAGTATACCTTCCCGATCGCGGTGACTTTGTATTTCAGCGCCCGGAAGCTCTCGCGTCGAAAAAGATCTTCGCCGCGGTTCTCCGTCATGAAATCCTTCACTCGGCATGCGCGCGCGCTCGTGAGTTAAACGGTATTGATCCTGAAAAGGCGCGCGCGAAGATGTGGCTTGAGGAGGCTCTATGCACGGCGGTCTATCCCGCCGGAGAGTACTCATGGTCAAGAGGGAAAGCGCTTCGTGAAGGCAAAGACGAACACGCGGTCAGAGCTTTTATTGAAAACGGCATGGCATCCAAAAATGTGTCGGTGCGCAGGGACGCGTATGCGCTCGCATTCGTATACGGCTCCGAGCGATTCAAAGTCGAAGGAGAAGCGGCATTCTTCGCACGGGTAACTGAATAGCGGAAAATGTTATTTGAATTATGATGACAGCATGGATTGTTTCGGTCGAAATAAAATATAATATCATGGGATCAAATCGTTGAAGAGAGGGAGAGAATATGAAGCGCTTTCTGATCATTGTTGATGTGCAGAATGATTTCTGTCCGGGCGGCTCTCTCGCGGTCGCTGACGGAAACGCGGTAATTCCGGCGATAAACAGACTTTCAACGTCAGGGAAATTTGATATGGTTATCGCGACTCAGGACTGGCATCCTGCCGGTCATATTTCTTTCGCGTCCTCTCATGGGAAACGTCCGTTTGAACCTATCGCCGTTTCGTATGGCGGGCAGATGCTGTGGCCCGATCATTGTGTGCAGTCCGCGCACGGAGCTGAATTCAATCCGGATCTTGAACTCAAAGCGGTTCAGTTTATTATGCGCAAGGGATTCAGAAAGGAGATCGACAGTTACAGCGCGTTTTTTGAGAATGATAAAGTAACCGCGACAGGGCTCGCGTCGCTTATAAAAGGAAGCGCGGGCGATGATGGTTTCGAGATCGTTATCGCGGGGATTGCAACAGACGTGTGTGTGCTTAATACCGCGATTGACGCGCGGCGGATACTCGGATTCAAGAATGTTTCCGTGGTGAGTGACGCCTGCGCGGGTGTTGATCCCGCCGGAACTGAACGGGCAATTGCCACCATGAAACACGAAGGAATTGAGATTGTACGTGTTGATGATATAATCTGATTGATGGGGAATATATGAAAGTTGCATGTGCGCAGATAAGAGTTCGTCCGGGAAAACCTGAAGAGAATGTCAAACGGATGGGTGACGCGATCCGTGCGGCCGGAGACGCGGGGTGCGGGATCATCGCGTTTCCCGAGATGTGCGTGGGCGGATATCTTCTCGGCGACAAGTGGCTCGATGAGGGATTCTGTCGGGATCTGATGTCGTATAACGAAGACATCCGCGCGATGAGTGAAGGGATTATGGTAATTTACGGAAATGTCTGGATTGACGGTTCCTCGAAAAACAAGGACGGCCGTGTACGTAAATTCAACGCGAGTTACGCGTGGCACAACGGTGAACCGGTGAAACGCACCGGACCCTGTCCGCTTCCTGACGGGATCACGATTAAAACTCTGCTTCCGAATTACCGCATATTCGACGATGAGCGGTACTTCTTCTCTTTGATGGATTATTCACTCGATAAAAATATACCCATAGAACAAATTCATATTCCGTTTGCGGCGGACGTAAGCGGGGAACGGGCTGTATTCGGCTGTGAGATATGCGAAGATCTCTGGTTCGGAGATTATGCCTATAACGGGAAACCTCTCAATGTGAGCCGTATGCTCGTTGAGAACGGAGCCCGGATGATATTCAACCTTTCATCAAGCCCGTGGACATTCGGAAAGGACGCCGCGCGCAACCGCCGTATAAAGGAAGCCCGCGCGGACGGCGCGTCGTTCTCAACCTTCTACTACGTGAATTGCGTGAGTGTGCAGAATAACGGGAAGAACTTCGTCACCTTTGACGGCGACAGCGCGGTGTATGATGAAAACGCTGATGTGATAATCGAAGCGGAGAAGCCGTACGCGGAAGCGCTTCTGGTTCATGACCGGAGCGGTTCATTCGTCCCGTTGAAGGAGGAAAAGCGTGAGAAAGCGGCAACTCATTTCAATGCGGCGATTGAGGGAATCCGCGCTGTTGACGAAATAATCGGTAACTCGACATTTCCGTATATCGTTGGTCTTTCAGGCGGAGTGGACAGTGCGCTGGTCGCGTGTCTTGTCGAGCGCGCGGTGGGAAAGAACCGCCTGAAGCTGTTCAACCTCCCTTCACGATACAACAGCGAAAAGACGAAGAATGTCGCGCGCCGTATATGCGGAGAGCTTGATATGCCGCTTGGTGAAATCCCGATTGAATCGATGGTCGAAGAGAACGCGAAGCTTCTTTCCATGTTCAATCCTTCGTCATTCAATATGGAAAATGTGCAGGCGAAAATCCGCGGCACGTCGATTCTATCCAATATAGCGGGTATAATGGGCGGAGCGATGACCAATAACGGGAACAAGGTTGAAATCGCGCTGGGATATGCGACGCTATACGGCGATGTGAACGGCGTCATTGCTCCGTTAGGTGATTTACTGAAAACGGAAGTCTTTGATTTATCGCGGTATATGAACAGCTCGGTATATAAACGTGAAGTGATTCCGTCGATTCTTCTGCCCGATGAGAATTATCAGTTCGACCTTCCTCCGACCGCGGAGCTCAAAGACGCGCAACGTGATCCGATGAAATGGGGTTATCATGACGCGCTTGTCCGCGTGTTTACTGATTATAAGCGTAAAAATCCCGAAGACATACTGTCATGGTACAGGGATGGTATGCTTGCGAAGGAACTCGGTATTACGGAATCTCTGTTCGCCCGTTACGGACTGACCAATCCGAAAGTGTTTATCGATGATCTCGAATGGGTTGTCGGATGCATGCAGCGGGCGGTATTCAAACGTGTACAGTCGCCTCCGATTATCATCATGAGCCGGGGATCATACGGGTATGACGTACGCGAGAGTCAGATCCCCGTACAATACACCCGTCGTTATAAAGAGCTCCGTGCCGGGATTCTGAGTTAGATTAGCTCTCATTGTCGCATAACGAATCAATAAGGAGACTGATGTGATCATCAAGAGCCTTCTCGATCAGGATTTTTACAAGTTTACAATGGGTCAGGCGGTGCTTCATCAGTTTCCCGATTTCTGGGTCAGGTATAATTTCAAATGCAGAACGGAACCTGTGACATGGACTCCCGAGATGGTGATGGATATCAAGCGGGAGATCGGTGAATTCTGCACACTGAATTTCTCTACGGATGAACTGGCGTTTCTCAAATCCATACGATTTCTCAAACAGTACTTTATTGATTTTCTGAGTCTTTACCGTCCGTCCATGAATCATGTGCGCGTCAGATATGACGGTGACCTCTCAATCGAGATTGAAGGCCCGTGGTTCCTGACGATTTTTTTTGAGGTTCCGGTACTCGCGATTGTGAACGAGGTGTACTTTAAACACACGGCCGATTATGAAAATATTGTTGATGATGCAAAGAAGAGACTCGCCGATAAAATCACAATTGCGGAAAAGGAAAAATTCAGATTCTCAGAATTCGGTACGCGGCGTCGGTTTTCATTTGAATGGCAGTCTTATGTGATTGATGAGTTGCAGGAAAAACTTCCGCAGAGTATTTATACGGGAACGTCCAATGTATATTTCGCGAGCCGTTACGGCAAGACGCCAATCGGGACAATGGCGCATGAGTTTATTCAGGCGGGACAGGCGGTCAATGAGGTGACGCTTGCGCATTCACAGCGTTATATGCTTCAGAAATGGGTGGATGAATACCGAGGTGATCTCGGAATCGCGTTGTCGGACACTCTCGGGCTCGACAAATTCCTGATCGACTTCGATCTGTATTTCGCCAAACTGTACGACGGCGTGCGGCAGGACTCCGGTGATCCGGCCGAATGGTGCGAGCGGATGATCACGCATTATGAATCATTGCGCATCGATCCGCGTACAAAGTCGGTTGTATTTTCTGACTCACTGGATTTTGAAACTGCCGCCGCGCTGTGGCGAAAATTCTCCGGCCGTACTAATGTCGCGTTCGGCATCGGTACAAATCTCACGAACGATTTTCCCGGAGTTGAGCCTCTCAATATTGTAATGAAACTGACAGAATGCAACGGTAAGCCGGTCGCGAAAATATCAGATAGTCCGGGGAAAACAATGTGTGACAATGACGGCTTTCTGACTTATCTGCGTGATGTTATTCGAAAATAGAATATGAAATGTGTGGCGCATCGCGCTCCGCGCGACTGCGCTCTCCCTGCAACACCGATGGGGGCGGTTCGGAACCGCCCCTGAAAACAAATGAGGGCAACGGTGTTTCCGGTCGATCGCGTGCGCACTCCGTATCGTGAGTTTACTCCCCGATCATACCCGGCATACAAAAATAAATTGAACATGAATGGATACCTGACGAATCCGGATGGTTCACCCTTCGACTGATACAAATGATGGTGATAACGTGCTCAGGGCGAACGGACGGGGTGGATATCGGGCTGTCTTCGTGCATTGAGATCAGCAACAGAGAGGTTCACCCTTCGACTGATGCAAACGATGGCGATAACGTGCTCAGGACGAACGGCCAATGCGGATATCGGGCTGTCTTCGTGCATTGAGATCAGCAACAGAGAGGTTCACCCTTCGACTGATGCAAACGATGGCGATAACGTGCTCAGGACGAACGGCCAATGCGGATGTCTGGCTGTCTTCGTGCATTGAGATCAGCAACAGAGAGGTTCACCCTTCGACTGATGCAAACGATGGCGATAACGTGCTCAGGACGAACGGCCAATGCGGATGTCTGGCTGTCTTCGTGCATTGAGATCGGCAACGGAGAGGTTCACCCTTCGACTGATACAGTTGATGGTAATTACATGCTCAGGGCGAACGGATGATGCGGATATCGGGCTGTCTTCGTGCATTGAGATCAGCAACGGATTGGTTCACCCTTCGACTGATACAAATGAAGGTAATTACGTGCTCAGGGCGAACGGATGATGTGGATATCGGGCTGTCTTCGTGCGGTAAAACTGGGAAGCAGAGTGGTTCACCCTTCGACTGACACAAATGAGGACGATTACGTGCTCAGGGCGAACGGGCGGTGTCGGATGATGCGGATGATGCGGATGATGCGGATGATCTATTTCGCTTTACTGAGTTTCCCGAAAAAATCACTAAGCTTTTTTACTTCTCTTGCGGTGAGCATCGCACGTGCGAATACTGATCTGAAAATATTCTGAAGAGAATCATCGGGTGCCGAACCTGAATGGAGCAGGCGAAATCTTCTGAGCGCGGACATAAGCGGTTCGATGTCGCTTCCCGCAGCGGGTTTACGCGACGCGGCGCGGAAGATCTCATGCATGGCGAGAAGAGCCGCATGGGAGATATTGAGTGAGCCCGCCGCTCCGGATACCGCGTCAATGTGACAGAGCATCGTACATTTTTTCTTTTCTTCTATCGTAAGTCCGCTTTTCTCACGGCCAAGTACAATTGCCGCAGACGCGTCGGACGCGATGTGAAGGACTGTATCGGCCATGATATCAACAGGGACTGTCGTTTCACTTGCGCGCGCGCGCCGAGTCATACCGATGATCACCGACGCGTCGTGGACAGCTTCATCGAACGACATGACTGATTTCGCTTCAGAAATAATGTGTGCGCCGTTGCACGCGAATGATGCCGCGAGTTCCATATCGAAGGGGCGAGGATCTACAAACACAAGATTTGTTAATCCGAAATTTGCCATTGCGCGCGCGATTGAACCGGCGTTTCCCGAGCCGGTTGGTTCAATCACAACGATACGGATGCGCGACAGTATTGTGTCTTGATTGTTTGCTGTCATGATGCCTCTTTAGATGCTGGACTTGACCGCAGGGAAGTTGAACTCTTCGGCTTTACGGATGATATGTTCGCATACCGTGCCGATTGGATCATCCCCGGTGTTGATCACTATCTGCGGGGTTGTCCGTTTGGACATTGAATGAGTATATGTCTTATCATAATAATCAAGAAGAATGGATGCCGCAACGGCCATGTCTCCTTCCTGTATCGATTTTATCGCTTTTGAATGATTCTCAAAACCGATTCTTTTTTTAATCATATCGCACGCGCGGAGCAGATCATCTTTATCGAGCGAACCGTACTCATTTACAATACGCGCCAGACGGCTGTCGCGGGACGTTTGTATCAACAGAAGCGGCGCATCCTTCATTTGGCGGAAGACAGCCTCAGGAATAACGTTGAATCCAATGCGGAGACTTTCATCCTCCACAAACACGGGTTTATCCGGAACAAACTGAGCCCATTCTTCATACAGATCATTCTCGAACTGTTCGTTAGTCGGTTGATTTTTACCAATGCCCCCGAATACGGAGCCTTTATGTCCGGCGAGGGATTCGAGATCGAGAACCTGCTCTCCCCGGCGGCGCAGTTCATGGAGGATTTCGCTTTTTCCTGATCCGGTCAGCCCGCCGATAATAACAAGATCCGTCTTTCGTTCAAATGATTCATGTATGTGCCGGCGGTATGCTTTGTAGCCGCCTTTGAGCGTAGCGGCTTCGAGTCCCGCCAGATTGAACAGCGCCGTGACGGAACTGCTCCGCATGCCGCCTCTCCAGCAATGCACGAGAATTTTTCTGTCAGACGCGATCTTACGCGCTTCCGCGACAAGTGAAACCGCTTTGGGTAGCGCGATATCGGCGCCGAGGTCAACCGCCTGCTGATGTCCCACCCGGACATAAGTGGTTCCTATCAACGCGCGCTCTTCATCGTTGAACAAGGGAATATTCACCGCGCCGGGAATATGTCCTTGCGCGAATTCCGACGGTGAACGGACATCGGCGATCGGAATTGTTTTTCCCTCGCGCAGAAAATCTCCGACTAACTCAAATGTATCCATTTTCCGTCATCCTGTCGTGCGAGAGTTCTTCCAATGACGCGCGATAAAGTTTCTCCCTGCGAATGAAGATCATTGAGAACATCGGAAACTTTGTCGTCGGGAACGCACATGAGAATTCCGCCCGACGTCTGCGCGTCAAGCGCGAGCATTTTAAGATTGTAGTCGATTGACTGATCGAACCGCACATCGTTCTCGGTGAATTTGAGATTTCTGAACGCCGCGGTGGGAATGCAACCCGCGTCAAGAAGCTCATACGCTCCGTTAAATGACGGAAGCTGGTCAGAGTAAATTTCGATTGTGATGCCGCTCCCTCTCGCCATTTTAAGCGCATGACCGAGAAGGCCGAATCCCGTGACGTCGGTTGCGCAGCGTATACCGTGAGTCTGCATCATCGATGCCGCGTTTTTGTTGAGCCGTGCCATGCTCGAAAGCACCGTTGCGTAATCATCTTCAGCGCATTCACCGATCTTTTCCCCCGCCATGATAACGCCAGTGCCGAGCGGTTTTGTGAGTATGAGCGTCTGTCCGCTTGAGCCGTTGCTGTTCGCGATTATTCTCTGCGGGTGGACTTTTCCCATTACGCTGAGTCCGTATTTGGGAACCGCGTCGTCAATGGTATGTCCTCCGGCAAGCGCGGCTCCCGCTTCCATGACCTTGTCGGCGCCTCCGCGAAGTATTTCGGAGAGAAGCGGCATCTGTTCGGTTTTGGATGGAAACATCACGATGTTGAGCGCGAGAAGGGGAACTCCTCCCATCGCATACACGTCGCTCAGCGCATTCGCCGCCGCGATCTGGCCGAACATATACGGATTTTTGCATACCGCCGGAAAGAAGTCCGTTGTCTGGATGATCGCGGTGTCATCGTTTATTTTCCACACGGCCGCGTCGTCATGTGTGTCAATACCGACTACCAGTTCCTTCGGCTTCAGTACCGGAATAGTTTTGAGAAGTTCATCAAGCTCCTGCGCGGCGAGTTTCGCCGAACAGCCCCCCGCTTCGCAGGAAAGTTCGTGTGTCAGTGTGTTGCTCATTCGTCATATATCTCAGGATTAAGTTTTGCGAGAATTTCAGATGCCGTGCCGAGGTACGATGTGTCAATACGTATTCCCATCCCGCACTCACTTGAGATATTCCGGGGCACGGGTATTATCTGACAGGGAATTAACGCTGAGCGTACGATTTTCTCCGCCGCCATAACGTCGCGTGTTGATCTGAACACAAACAGCATCAGAGAGCCTTCGCCGTTTTCGCGACCGCGTCGATCAGATAATCGAAGTCCGACGGGGAATGATACGCTGACACGGATAACCTCACCGCGCCGCCGGGATATGTGCCAAGGGTGCGATGGGCTTCCGGTGCGCAGTGAAGCCCCACGCGGGTTTCAATACTGAAGTTCTCGTACAGAGCTTGCGCGAAGGCCGCGGGATCAGCGCCGCTGCGGTTTATCGAAAAAAGATTTCCCTGATAAACAGAAGACTCTGCCTTCAGAGTTGTGATGTTCTCAATCGAGCTGATTTCTCTGATAAGGGTGATAAACTCATCGCGGGTGTGCAGCATTTCGGGTCGGTGAAGAAGCGCGCCGCGCAAGCCGAAGATTCCCGTGATGTTGGGGGTGCCCGCCTCGAATTTATCGGGCAGAAAGTCCGGCATGAGTGTTTCCGATGACAGCGATCCCGTTCCGCCTTCAATCAGAGTGTGAACGTTTTTGAGATCTTTGCCATACAAGGCGCCGATTCCCGTAGGTCCGAACATTCCCTTATGGCCGGTGAAGGCTACGAAATCGAAATCATCGAATTTGAAATGCGATGATCCCGCTGACTGAGCGGCGTCTACAAGTATTCTGTTATGCGGAAAACTGTTCCGGATCTCTTCGATCGGCTGAATCACGCCGTTGATATTGCTTTCATGGTTGATGATAATCAGGTCATCATCGCTGATATCAAGGGACGAACACTTTTCGATATCGATACGTCCGTCTTTGGCGCAGGGGAGAATCCCGATCTGAATTCCTTTTTCGGTCTTTAACACGGAGAGCGGACGCCATACGGCATTATGCTCAAGGGGAGAAATCCACGCGCGAGAGAATGAAATCCCTTTCAATACGATATTGATCGCGTGCGTCGCATTGGATGTGAATACAAGATTGAGCGGATCGGATATACCAAGAAAGCGCGCAAGCTCATCACGGGTTTCCTCAACCGTTCGTGATACGTCAATCGCGCGCTTGTAAGAACTGCGTCCGTAAGGCCCGCCGACTTCATTCAGGTAGCGCGCGCATTCATTGGCGACTTCTTTCGGTTTTGGAAATGAAGTGGCCGCATTGTCAAAATAAAGATTCACGGATTGATGACTTTCCCCGCTGCGGACAGTTTCTCGAGAATTTCGTACATGTTCGAAATCCGTCCCACGGCTATCTGTTCTTTCAGTTTGAAATAATCGGCGCAGGTTCCGCACACAATGATATCAACCCCCTGATCCAGCAGCGCCTTGAGGCTTGTCAATACCGGAGAATCTGAAGCGGCGAGTTTCACTCCGCTGTTGTAACAGATGATTGTCTCGGGAAGGGGCTTCACTTCTTTTATCGTATTCACAAAACCCTGAATGAGAATTTTCCCGAGCTCTTCATCGCCGCGTCCCATGTAATTTGCCGATAGTGCGATACATGTCGATCCTTGCGCCGCGATCTCTTTGTTCTTTAATGTTCCTGACGCGTAGATTTTATATGTATCATTTTCTTTTGTGATCTCAACATCAATACCGTTATCACGGAGAAAGCGCTCCACGTTATCCTTGGATGTATCATTGTTTATGAGGATGACAAGACGCTCGTCGGGAGCGGCCTCGGTTAGTCCCTTTTTTGTCATAATGAGCGGACGCGGGCAGGGAAGGTTGGTCGCATCTATGATTTTATCTTTCATTTGATCCTCCGGAATGATTGAGAGTATCATCCGATTCGGTATGGTATTTGTAAAAAGAAATTTTTAAATAATCGTGAAATTCATAAAGGTTTCGGTGTTCGTATCTTTGATATGCGGCCGGATATCGGGAGTGAGGACAGCTTTCGATTTCCCGTTGACGCGGTTGAACAGTGCTGACTGATTATATCCGCCCGGCGCTGATATTGCGCGGATGGTATCGGCTGAGGCGGGAATCCGGGTATATTTCTGAAAGAGGTCGTTGATGAATAAATACAGGCTTATCATACCGGTGGTAATATGCGCGGCGATTGTTGCTCGCGGAGACTTCAGTAGATCGGTGAATGCCGCGGATAACAAGGCCACGGAGTTGTATATTGAGTTCAGTCCCAATACAGAGCCCGGTGAATACCGGAAACTGTATGCCGGTCTTCCGGATGATCCGGCTGTCTTGTGCGGGCTTATCAAGAAGCAGTTGATTCATCCGACGCGTATCGGGGATTTCCCCGAGCTTGAAGGACTCGAATATGAGGATACCAAATTCTATACCGTAAAGGACATGCTCGCGGAACTGGTTAAAAGAAACAAAGCCGGGTTGGTTCAGAACCGTGAACCGAAGGATCGTCTCCGCGTATCGTGCAGATTCCACAGCCTGCTTCTCGCTTCGATTCTCAAGACAAAGAAGATTCCGGTGAGGGTGCGTGTCGGTTTCGCAGGTTACCTTGTTCCGCAGGGAGTCGACAAGCGTGTTGATCACTGGATATGCGAAGTATGGGATAAGCCGAAAAGCAGATGGATTCTTGTTGATCCCGATATTCAAAAAATTGACTTTTCCCGCGCAGAATTTGAATTCGCGGGCGATGTATGGCTCGGCGTTCATGATGACACAGCCGCTGTGCGGTATGGTGTCGGTCAGTGGTGGGGAAAGGAATACATCAAGGCGAATACTCTTCACGACTTTTTCTGCGTACTGGGCAATGAACTCATTTACTGGGAAGGGTGCGCGCTCGCCCGCAAGAGCCTGTCTTCATTTACGAAGGAAGACTTTGCCTTAATGGATAAAATCGCCCGGCTGCTCAAAGACCCTGATACCAATCTCAATGCGCTGCGTGAGATTTCAAAAGACCCGCGCCTCGGTGATATCATGGATTACCCGAGGTATGAGTGATCAGGGTTTTTCTGAATTGAAGGTGGATCTTTACGGTTGAAACGGGAGGGATTAATGATTGTGCTCCAGAGGACGGATTACTCACACATTGATTTCAGACAACTGGTCGTCGAATTGGATGAGGAGCTTCGGGAACGGTATCCATCAGAACAACTTGCGCACGCAGTGTTGAATACTATGCCTGCAAATTCCTGCGTTATTGTCGCATATGAAGATTCCGCGTGTACCGGATGCGGATGTTTCAGGCACACTGAAGAGCCAGGAACCGTTGAAGTCAAACGCATGTTCGTGCGTAAAATGTTCAGGGGCAGAGGAATCTCCCGTATGATCTGCGGCGGGATTGAAGAGTGGGCAAAAGAACTTGGCGTGGAAAGAATGATTTTGGAAACCGGTATAAAACAGCCGGAGGCGATACGGTTATATGAAAGCATCGGATTTATCCGGATCGCGAATTATGGTGAGTATCTGAATAATGACAACAGTGTGTGTATGGAAAAAATTCTGTGTGAGTGATCGGATATTATGTTCAGTTGTATTATCACATATCACAGGTGAATAAAGGTGTTTTGATCTGGCGGAGTAAATATTTCAATTTCATAGAACCGGCTCTGTGTTTGAATATTTGAAAGATACTTCGCGGTACAGCTTTAACTATTTAAATGATTTAGTGAGGTATGATGATAGTCAAAGCAGACAGAAAAAGAATCCGGGAGATCATTGAATGCCTCGATGACAGAGCCGATGAGTATCTTATGATGAAAAGAAAATAAGTAAAAATTAGTTATACGCCGATCATAGTGCGGAAAATTATTGTATCAAAATAAGAAATAAAGACAGCAAAGCCGGGTTGGACAGCCCGGCTTTGTGTAGTGGTATTGCGATGTTGGCTCAAGCAATTATTGCAGAAGTTTGAGCACTGACTGCGATTTCGCGTTCGCCTGAGCGAGCATCGATGTCGCGGCCTGAGTGAGAATCTGGTATCGTGTGAACGATGACATCTGTTCAGCCATGTCGGTGTCACGGATACGTGATTCAGAAGCCTGTACGTTTTCGTACGCGTTCATGAGACCCTTCGATGCATGTTCGAGGCGGTTGTAATACGCGCCAAGATCCGCACGCTGTTTCGAGATGATACGGAGCGCTTCGTCGGCGATGCCGATAACCGCGTTCGCTTTTCCCGGAGTCGAAATAGAAATGAACGTAAGTACGGTCGGGTTGCGAAGACCGAGTGCTGAGCTGGTCATCGTTTCGATGAATACGCGCTCGCGCTGGTGCATGTTCGGACCCATGTGGAACCACATCGACGCCGTAGGACGAAGGCGTGCGAACGATCCCGTAAGGAGCTTCATTTTGTTGAACTCCGCCTGTGACGAAATACGGTCGATTTCATCAACAAGTTCGGAAACTTCAACCTGAATGAGCTGACGGTCTTCCGGAGTGTAGATACCATTTGCCGCCTGTACCGCGAGCACGCGTATACGCTGGAGGATGTCGTGTGTTTCCTGAAGGTAACCTTCAGTTGTCTGAATCATTGACATACCGTCTTCAGTATTGCGTTCCGCCTGGCGGAGACCCTGGATCTGCGACCTCATCTTTTCAGAAACAGCGAGTCCGGACGCATCGTCGCCGGCTTTGTTGATCCTCATTCCTGAGGACAGCTTCTCGATGTCGGAAGTCATGTTCCAGTCGTGGAATTTGAGTGTGCGATGAGCAAATATTGCGCTCACGTTGTGGTTGATAATCATCAGTTCCCTCCTTGAAACTCTACGTTATCGTCCTTGATAACGAATATATTCCTTGTCTCAGGTATAAGCTCGGAATAAGCGAAAAATTGATTAACGACGGAATACGGCATTTATTGACGTTTATACCCAATTATTCGATTATATGGCGCAATATCAGCAAAATGACCTTTTTCTTCGGGATTGGTAATTTTTTATTGAAAAATACCATTATTCGGAACGGTATCTTCCCGGATAAGGAGTTTTTGATGTTTGGAAAACACGGCGGGCGATCCTATCGCCATTCAATACCTATTAAGAAGGGAAAAAAGCTGAATTTATCGTTCGGCGGGGGCGGATCATTCTCGTTCGGCGGGATTTTCCAGGCTCTTCGCGGCGGGTATTCCCGTAATTCGACGATTCTCAAGGCTATAGCGGGTGCGCTTGTTCTTGGATTCATCATCATGCTGGGTGTTGATTACTATAATGTGCGTCAGCTTGCGGAGTTTCAGCCGAATGTGGCTACCCAGATATTCGATAAAAATGATGTCCTCGTGTCAGAGCTTTTCTGGCAGAAACGGGATGTTGTTCCCTATAATAATATGCCGAAAGACCTTGTCCATGCGTTTGTCGCGATGGAAGATAATGATTTTTATGATCACTGGGGGGTTAATCCCAAAGGAGTCTTCCGCGCGTTTTTTGTGAATATCGCGTCGGGAAGTATCCGGCAGGGAGGATCGACGATCACCCAGCAGCTTGCCAAGATTCTTCTGACAAACCAGAAAAGAAATCTTTTCCGGAAGATAAAAGAAGCCTGTATCGCGGTGATGATTGAGGCAACCTATTCGAAAGAAAAGATTATGGAGATGTATCTCAACCAGATATTTCTCGGTCATAGCGCATACGGAGTGCAGACCGCGTCGAAACTGTATTTCGGTAAGAACGTTAAGGAACTCACCACCGCGGAATGTGCGCTTCTGGCATCATTGCCTTCATCGCCTATGACCCTTTCTCCGATCAAATATCCCGAGCGTGCAATGAAAATTCACCGCATCGCGCTGGCTCGTATGGTGAACATGGGATATCTCACCCGCAAACAGGCGGAGGACGCGTATCTCGGTTTCTGGCCCGATTATCTGATAAAGGTGAATGAACTTTCGCCGACCATGAGCGCGTTTTCCGAAAGGCTCGACCGTGCTCCCTGGTTCACCGAATATATCCGACGGAAGATTGTCGTGAAATACGGCGAAGAAGTGGTATATAATAAGGGTCTCAAAATATACACAACGCTTGACGTGAGAAAGCAAGAAGCGGCGGAGCGTGTAATGAGAGACGCTCTCAAAAGACAGAGTTTCCAATCCAGCAGTGTCGCGTTCAAACGGGATGATCTCATTATGGAGCGGGTTGCGCCCGCCGCTGAGATGTTCACCCTTCTGTTCGGCATGAATTCCATTAAAACGAAAGGGACACTCCTCGAAAAACAGATAAATGATTATTTCCAGGACAACATTCTCGACCAGTTTGACGCGTTCAACTTTATCGGCGGCAGTGACCCTATCGGCGAGTTCAACGCCGACTATCGCGCCGACTATCTTCAGGAAAAAGAATTCCAGAATGTTGAAGGCGCGATTATTACCCTTAATCATAACAACGGGTATATCGAAGCGATGGTGGGCGGATCACCGTTTTCGTCGATCAACCAGCTCAACCGCGCGGTGCAGTCCCGACGTCAGACAGGTTCATCGATAAAGCCTCTTCTCTACGCGGCCGCATTTGAAACGAAGAAATTCTCTCCCGCCAGCGCGGTTCTCGATTCTCCGATTGTGTATCTCGACCGGGATGGAGGGGACTGGATTCCGGAGAATTATGATAATGAGTATTATGGTCTTGTGCGTCTGAGGATTGCGCTTGCGAAATCAATAAACGTGATATCGATCCGTATTGCTGAAAAAATCGGTATCGAGGCGGTGATGAAGTACTATGCGAAATTCCTCCACCTCAACGACAGCGAGAAAAAGACTCGTATTGAGCGGAATTTCTCGATTGCGCTCGGTTCGGTTGAGGTAAGTCCGCTTGAACTTGCCCGTGCGTACGGCGTGATTGCGCGTGGCGGTACCGATTTTATTCCTTTCGCGATACGGCGTGTTGAAGACAAGCGGGGAAAGGTTCTCGAAGAACCGGAAGAAGAAGTACGTGAGCAGATGGAGAAGCGCAAGCGTGACGGACTCGGCGAAGTGATCCGCCCCGATACCGCTCAGGCGATGATAAGCATGCTTCAGTCGGTGATGTCATCAGGTACGGGACTTTCCGCATCAATAGGGCGTCCCGCCGGCGGTAAAACCGGAACAACCAACAGTTGGAAAGACGCATGGTTTGTCGGATTCACTCCTGAAGTGACGACATGCGTGTGGGTTGGATATGATCGTCTCGGGATGTCTCTCGGGCTTGGTCAGAGCGGCGGGGTAGTAGCTGCGCCGATCTGGGGCGATTATATGCGTAGGGCGATGGAAAGCGAGCCGGTGCATGATTTCCCAAAATATGCAGGGCTCGAATCCGCGCAGGTATGCGAGCATTCGGGGTTGATACCCGGACCCAACTGCGGTGCGGTTATATCTGAAGTCTTTGTTCCCGGTACCGTGCCGGATAAGGAGTGCGACCTCTGCGGTTCAGGAGGCGGAATTCCGTCCGGAATGCGGCGTAAGGGTCCGAAAGAGAATATTTTGAAGGGGCAGAAAGAGCAGGTGATGAAAAAGATCCGAAAGGGAAGAGCGTCATCTACAGATCATATCGGAGGAAATCTCCTGGATTAACGGACTGTTCAATTACAGATTTGAAATATAAAACGCGAAGCGAAAAGACAATGATGTCTGATCTGCTTCGCGTTTTTTGTTCAGTTGCGGAAAAGGAAAATATCACTTCAGGAATTTTTTCAGAATATTTAGTTTGTTCCCATAAGGGGCATACCGGATCGGAAGATCAGGGAAGATGGATTTGCTGAGGATCGACCGTTTGTGAGAGAATGTGTCGAAACTGTACTGTCCGTGATACTGTCCCATGCCGCTGTTTCCCACGCCGCCGAAGGGCATATTGTTGTTCGCAAGATGAACGATTGTATCGTTGATACAACCGCCGCCTGAAGAGGTGCGTGACAGGATATATTTCTGACGCGCGCGGCTGTTTGAAAAATAATAAAACGCGAGCGGCTTGGGGTGGTCGTTCACATATCGGATCACTTCGTCAATGGCGGAGAATTCCATGACAGGAAGGATCGGTCCGAATATCTCCTCCTGCATGACCGGAAAGTCGGGACGGACGTTGTCGATGAGCGTCGGTGCGATATAGAGCTCGTTCTCGTCAACAGTTCCTCCTTCGATGATATTCCCGTGATCGAGAAATTTCTTCAAATGGTCGAACTGCTTTTTGTTCACAATACGCGGAAGATCAGTACTTGCTTTCGGATCAGCCCCGTACATGGAGTGTATCTCTTTACGGAGAGAATCCATGAGGCGCTGTTTGACCGATGTATGTACGAAAAGATAATCGGGAGCGACGCATGTCTGTCCGTTGTTGAGGAACTTTCCCCATGCAATCCGCCGCGCCGCGATGGTGATATCAGCGTCTTCGTCGACGATGCACGGACTCTTTCCGCCGAGCTCAAGCGATACCGGGGTGAGATAGCGGGACGCGTTTTCCATGACAATCTTTCCCAGCGACGGGCTTCCGGTGAAAAAGATATAATCGTACCGTTCCTCAAGGAGCGCCTGATTGACCGCGCGTCCTCCGGTGAATACGGAGATGTATTCGGGACTGAAGTACTCGCCGATCATTTCCGCGATGAGTTTCGACGTATGAGGAGTATAATCCGCCGGTTTGAGCACCGCGCAGTTCCCTGCGGAAAGAGTACCGACAAGCGGAGTAAGCAGAAGATTTACCGGATAGTTCCAGGGTGATACAATGAGAACAACTCCGTACGGTTCGCTCATTATAAAGCTTCTGGACCGGAAATGAGCTATGCCCGTTTTCACGGATCGCGGTTTCATCATCTTTTTCAGATGCTTGATGTGATAACTGATTTCTTCGAGAACAATGCCAAGCTCGGTTTCATAGGTTTCAAAACGCGACTTTCTGAAGTCTTTGTTGAGCGCGTCGTAAAAACGTTCCTCATACGCGAGAATAGCTTTTCTGAATGTTTTAAGCGCATTCAGCCGGAATGAATAATCCCTGGTTACGAATGTAGAAAAATATTCCCTTTGTTTCTGAATTGTCGCGGATATCTGATTATCATTCATATCGATCCTCTCAAACAATTATTGTCATACGGTTTTAAAACCCGTACAGAGACAATACCCGTTATATGAATGAATTCAACACTAATATTTCCGGTATTCTGAAAGGAAAACGGGTACATCATCTGCGTCTACCCGCATTGTTTTGTTAAACCGCGCTTATTGATGAATCGATCCACTCAAGCGCGTTCACCATAATACGCCGGACATTTCTGTCATTGAGCTGGTCGCATGAATGGCCGAGAGCGCAGTAGCAGATCCGCCCGAGACCATACGGCTTAACCCATGCGATCGGTTTTCTGAATCCGTTGTAATCTGAAGCGAGTATGGTATCAAAACCGGACAGTGTTTCCATCATATAAAGCTCATCAACAAGCGTGAAGTCTTTCACTCCGCGCATAACAGGATGTTTCTTGTCGGTCACGACAAATGTATACGCGTCTCCCATGGGCGGATGTGCGAGAAACCGGGCTCCGACCATCCGCTGGTACAGGCCGGAGTCAGATGACAGCACTGTTGCGCCGTGATAGGCGAAAACCCCTTTAGGACAGCCGGTGTCTCCCCATGGATTACCAATAATCGCCTTGAGGAGATTATCCTCCGCATGCGCGGAGAGCTTTCCCGCTGACGCGGCAAGAAGGATCGCATTATACGGGCGGATATTCTCAGGATCAAATGCCGCTTCATCTTTACGGATGATCGGATCATATCCGGCTTCGCGCGCCATCTCGGCAAGAATCGGGCTTTGGGCGTCAAAATCATGATACTGATCTTTTTCGCCGCCGTAGATTAAAATCTTTTTAATATTCATTGTATCACCATTGCATTGATTTTCCGGAGTGGTCAATATAAATCGGGGTGTCAAATCCGCTGTTCTTTTCAATGGTCTCAATAATCTCTTTTGCGGCGTCATGAGGATTCAGATCGGCGTCTTTGCCTCCCATGTCGGTACGCATCCATCCCGGATGAATCGCGAGGACTTTGACATTATGAGGTTTGAGTTTATTTTGCAGAATGACCGACTGCATGTTGAGAGCGGCTTTGGACATGCAGTATCCGTATTCGCGATCTCGCCAGCATGTGCCGATACTTCCCGCTTCCGATGATATGTTCACTAATACCTTCCGTGTTCCGCGTATCACCGCTTCGTGAAAATATTTTGTCACAAGAAGAGGTCCGAGCGTATTGACCTCAAATGTCTTGAGAACAATGTTCACATCGAATTCATTTGTATCGGTAAACGGTTTTTCGCGGTGGATTGCCGCATTGTTTATCAGTATATCTATTGCGTTAGTTTGCTTCATAATCCGCGAGGCGGCTTTTTTTACATCTTTTTCCTTTGTCACATCGCATGGAATGAAATGGAATTCTTCCGGATATTTTATCGTCAGTTCTTTTTCTCCCGGTGTAAAAGATTGATTGAGACCGAAGACGGTATCGCCTCTCAGAAGGTATTCTCGAGCGAGAAAAAGTCCCAGACCTTTTCCTGTGCCCGTGATAAGAACTGTATTCGGCATAATTCCCTCCGTTTGATAAATTCACCATGCAATATTGTTCCGGATTATATACAATGACTGTTACGCGATTTTCCGGACGCTGCATTAATAATAAACTATCTGTAAGCCATCGTGTCAACATATACAATGGGTATAATCGATGTTATACGATAAAAAAATACTTTGCGCAATTACGGGGAATATTTGCGTAAAGATCAACCAGGGGTGTCTCTATAGATACAATACGTAAGGTGACATTATGGTGGAGACTGGGGTGTGTAATGCGATTAATTATGATGAGATACGATTTTTAAATGAGGATGGATAAAATCCATCCTCATTTAAAAATGCGCTGATCATTTCACCCGTTGATTAGATGTATGAAATGATATTGGAACTTATTTATTCTTGTTGTTTCCTGAAAAGAGTTTTTCCCAGAAAGAGATATCTTCACCGGATAATGATACATTCTCATCTTTCTCCGGGGGATCAATTTCCGTTTTCGGAGCGATTGCCGCATTGACCAGTTCGGCGAAGACCTCGCTCCTCACAACGGGAGCGCGCCGACGATTCGCGTATGACACTATCTCATTGTCGCTTGTGATGACCGTTACCCTGTCCGCATGCGGATCATCTTTGAGAAATTTTATGATGAGATCATCGGCTTTCTGGTCGATGGAATAGAACACATCAATACCGCGGGATTTTTCCTGCCGGAGATCCAGTCCGGATTCTTTCTTGCCGTCGAACACCACGCGGAGCTTCTTGCCGGTTTCCTTCCGGTACCCGGCTAGAAGCTCCAGGAGACCTCCCATCGCACTGCGGAGATCCCCAGACAGCATTTTGTCCTGAAGGGCGGGAAACTTGTAAATCAGGTTGAATCCGTCGATTAAAACCTGCTTTGTATCACAGGTTTTTAACGAAGTCTTCAATTCTGCTCATAGCTCCTTTAAGATTATCGATTGATGTCGCGAACGAACATCGGATATGGCCTTCGCCTGACGCGCCGAACACGCTTCCGGGAACAACCGCAACACGGTTTTTTTCGATAAGTTTGAGAGCGAAATCTTCAGATGAAAGTCCCGTCGGCGTGATGTTAGGGAATACATAGAAGGTTCCCTTGGGCTTACGGCACGGAATTCCGATTTCGTTGAATCGTGACGTGATATAATTACAGCGCCGCTCATATTCGGTGCGCATCTTTTCAACTTCAAGCTCTCCGTTTTCGAGCGCTTCAAGCGCCGCATACTGCGCCATCGACGGCGCGCATAGCGCGGTGTACTGATGGATTTTGAGCATAGGAGCGATTATATCCTTCGGCCCGCACACGTAGCCGAGCCGCCATCCGGTCATCGCATGTGACTTTGAGAATCCGTTGAGATAGATCGTACGTTCCCGCATTCCGGGAATCTGTGTGATCGAGAAGTGTTTCCCTTCAAATATAATCGAGGAATACAGCTCGTCGGAGATCACGATCAGATCATGTTCAATCGCTATTTTCGCGATGTCGCGAAGCACAGGCTCTGAAATGGTTGAGCCCGTGGGATTTGCGGGGTAATTGAGAAGAAGCGCTTTCGTTTTTTTCGTAATCGCTTTTTTCAAATCCTCGGGATCGAGCTGAAACTCGTTTTTATCCCATGTGGGTACCGCAACGGGAACCGCGTACGCGAGTCGTGCGTTTGATGAGTATGATACATAGCACGGTTCGGCTATGATGATTTCATCACCCGGATCAAGTACGGTACGGAGCGCAAGATCAAGCGCCTGGCTGACTCCCACGGTGATGATAATCTCTTCATCCGGAGAGTATCCCACTTTGATTTCTTCGTAGATTTTGCGCGCAATGAGGTTCCGCAGTTCGGGAAGTCCTCTGTTCGGCGTGTAATGTGTGTATCCGTCCTTAATCGCGTAGATTCCCGAGTCAGAGATCTTCCACGGAGTGACAAAGTCTGGTTCGCCGACGCCGAGAGAAATGCAGTCCGGCATCGAATACACTATATCAAAAAACTTTCTGATTCCCGAAGGAGGTATTTCCTGAACCACCTTTGAGACGTATGATTTCCTATTCATATTGAACACCCTGTTTTGTTTCGGTTGGAATCCGGTGAAATCCGGTGTCATTTCCGGGAGCCGGGCTTAAAAAGAATAAACAGTTATTTGGCGGACTTATCCCCGGCCGCGGGGGTATGACGTTTTTTAGCGGCGGGTGCCGCGGCTGCGCGTGACGCTGAATCTTTTGAGGGATTTTCTGAAAGCGCGGGCATTACTTCTTTTTTCACATCTTTGCGTATGCGGTCAGCTTTTTTATCGATCATGTCAGCGGAAAGGCTCTTTGCCCCGGTTATACCTTCTTCAAGTCCGGCCTCGGCCTTTCTTTCGAGAACCTTGACGTCCACTGACTTGAGGCTTTCAATTTTTTCTTTGGTAAAATATCCGTTGAGATAAAGCGAATACCCGATTACAGTCAGCACGAGTACTGTCACAATCCGCCAGAAGTGTTGTTTGACGAAATAAAAGACCACGACAACAGCTATCGCCGCGATGATAATCGCGATGAGCGGGTGATGAGATGCTAATGACAGTACGCCTTCCATGAAAAGCTATCTCCTCCGTGTCGGGCTAAAAGTCAAGGATTTCTTTACTGAGGAGATAGCTGGGTTGTTACGCGTGTATGGTTGTCGCTCGGAATACTTTCCCCGTTGAATTGAAAAAGATATCAATCAGCGAATTTTCTGTACAGCGCGATCTTACGGTCGAGGTATTCCGGTGTGAATTCGTTTTCCCAGAGCGATTTATTGCTTTTGACTCCACGGTACATTCCGAGAATTTTCGCGGCGGTGCGTCTCATTTCGATAAGGCGTTTCTTCATCACTTCACGGTTGACCAGAAAAAGTTTTCCCGAATAGAGGAGCGCGATAGAGTTCCCCGACGGCGAGAACGACGGGTCGTCACCTTCGAGCGGATAGGTTTCAGTAAGCGAGCCGCGCGGAGATCTCAGGGTGAGGCATCCATCCTCCAGTGCGGCGACAAGGCCGTTTGCGGGACAGTATGTGAAATTGGTGTTGAGAGTGCGGGTGACGATGTCCCGGGTTTTGTTGTCCGAAAGAGAAAGAACCGCAAGACGATAATATCCCGGCGATCCGCTGCGATACGCGACGGTGGATGAGTCGATCCATGCGAACTCACCCGCTGATGAGATATTGTCAATCGTGTGTGTGATTGATCCCTTTTCGATGATCATCGCGTGATATGAACCGCCCGCTCCCGAAACGACAGCGACCTTGCTTCCATCGGGGGATAGGAACGGTGCGACAGGTTGTCCCGCCTGTATGGAGCTTTCATACACGCTTTTACGGACAAGGGTTTTTTTCAATGGTGATTCCGGATAGTGTTCAATGATACCATCACGGCCGTCACGGAGATATGATGAACCGAACGGGCTTACTGAATAATCGAGAAAGAGCTCCGGGGTTTTTTCTTTTTTCATTGAGCCGGATGCGATATCCAGCACTGAGAAAAAGGAGCTGACTGACAGATTTGCGGATATCGCGCTTTTTACAAGGCAATAACGATTGGTGACCGTAAAACAAATGGGCGCGCCCGTAATGATTCCGACACGGCGGAGAGTGCGTGTCGGAAGGAAAAACTCCTGCACGATGGTGCTTCCGGATGATTCGCGGCAGAAGACCACCGAGTTGCCGGACCGCCATCCCGCGAAAGCTGCGTCATTAGCGGCGAGCGTGGCTCCCGCTTGTGAGTACAGTTCGATTTTGGCGTCGATAAGGCGGTTCAGTTCCGCCGAGCGCTTGATGTAAATCGCATCAACATTTATATCGCGCGGGTAGATCGGGAGTGCGTACAGAGAAGTAACCGCAACCCCGGCGATGAGGATTTTAATACGTGTGAGTATGTTCATGAAGATTACTGAGCGCTTTCGTCTGACGGCGCGGTTGTGTCTGAAGGAGACGTTTTGTCCTTCGGCTGATCCGCCGGCGCATCGTCGATATTTTCCCCGGCTTTGTCGGCCTCTTCATCCGTGAGATCTTCAGACGGCGGGGCGGTGTCGCCTGTCGGTTCATCGGATACGGAATCAGTTTCCTCAGTAGGAGTCACTTTGACATCGTTGTTAGTGGAATCCTTGTCACTATCGCCGATGGCCGGCTGATCAGGCTTGATCGCCTGCTCATCTTTTTCCGGCTCTGTCTGCGGAATCGGAACCGGAGTGACTTCCCATGCCTTTTTTTTGATCGGCGCGGGAGGAATGACGAGTTTCTGTCCCGGATAGATAAGGTCAGGATCTTTGATCTTGTCGCGGTTCGCCATGTAGATAACAGGCCAGAGACGTGCGTTGCGGTACAGCTTTTGCGCTATTCTCCACAGGCAGTCCGTCTTATGTTTTCTCCATTGAACGATGTAATGGATCGTATCTTCAATCTCCGTTTTTACGGTGGTGTTGTCCGGGGTCTTCGTATCGGTGTCTGCTGATTTTGCGCTTTCGGCCTTTGCAAGAGCTGCGGCGTTCTTCGCTTCTTCATCCTTTTTTGCAAGGTCAATGTTGATTTCATCAATAATGATAAGCGCTTCGTCAGCGTACGCCGACGCGCCGTGATTGTTCCCTTCGGAAAGTTCTGTTTTCGCGTCGGTTGTATTCTGTTCAGCTTCAGCTGTCCGTTCGGCGACATCCGCGGCGTACGGTGAAGCCTTTATTTTGGCGAGGGAGCTTTCGGCGCGCGCGATCTTGTCCTGCGCAAGCGCGGCAGTGCCGAGGGAATTGATTTTATCCACGAGTTCGGATGCGGCGTTGATGGCGATTGTTCCATCCTTTATGGAGTTTGCCGCAAGAGCGATCTTCGCCTTGGTAAGTTCAGCGTCAAGAGCCGCGAGTTCCGTTCCCGCGTATGCGGCGGCATTCTGATTTTTAAGGGAGTCACGTTCCGTTTCGAGTTCGGCAAGTCTGCTGATAAGAGCGGGGATTCGCGCACGGGAGGTGTCACGGGCTGACAGAGCCGCGGTGCGCGACTTCAGCGCGGTTTCATACGCCGGGATATACGCTTTTTCATTATGTGACTTTTCGGCGTCAGCGATTGACTGCTCGGCGCTTTTGGTATCATCAGGAGCGAACTCATCCGAATAAAGACCTTTGGCTTCCGTCAGAATTTTCTTCGCGTCATCAATGGTATCTTTTGACAGAAGAGGCAGTGTCTTCGCGAGCGCGGCGTCGGCCTTGGCTTTGGCGTCATTCGCGGATGCGATCGCTTCCTTCTCTTTCTCGTTTTTTACATTATCGTGCGTCAGAAGGAGCGCGTTATCGGCTGCCTTGATTTCTTCCGGTGCGTACTTTTCGGCCTGATAGAATCTTGCTTTGGAGATTGCGGCTCTGGCGTCGGCCATTTCTTTGATGGGAAGATTGACATCACATCCGGCGAGGAATGCCGAAGAGAGAATTACGGCCGTGCAGATATATGAAAGCGGTGCGCGCATGATAGACCTCCTGTCGCTTCTGAATGATCGAAGACAACGGAAAAAGATGCAATAACAATTTCTAAATAGGAGAGGTGTTGATCGTATGAAGCGACATAATCGCATTATAATCAACTGATGATTAATCGAAATCAAGAATGAATAGTTCTAAACACACGCGGTGAGGGTACCGGTTTTGTTGGAGAAATATTCCTGAAAAATAAACCCGCTCAGGTGGAGAGCTGACAAAATATACAGAGTGTGCCGGGAATCGGGGGCAATATCCCGGAAGATGCGCACGCTAAAAATATCTTGACGCACCATGCGCTAAAATACGAATCTTACGCGCCATGAAAAAAAACACAATTGTATGTTCAATGCTGATCGCCGCATCGGTATTCGCGGGATGTTCACGTGATGATTCACGGAATTCAAAATACGGGAAAGCCAAGGAAATAGGGGTCATCGTCGAGGAAGACTCGTCGGTACGTCTTGAGCCGCACTTGTATGCGGCACGTGTCGCGGTGCTTTCCACGGGTGAGAATGTCGAAGTACTTGATCACTCCAAAGAGAAATCGGCCGTCGCCGGAAAGAAAGATTACTGGTACCGGATACGCCTTCGTGACGGAATGCTCGGATGGATTTACGGGCAGAATATGAAGATATTCTCGGAAGGATCCGATAGTTCAGTCGCAAGCTATGCGAAGGAACTGCGCGAGGAAGAGGATGCGAAAGCTACCAAGGAACTTCGCGGAAAATGGTGGAGTGTGGCGGGAACGGGAGAAGATACCTTCACCGATCATATTCTCGCGCTTCGTGAAAACGGGACATACGCATCGCTGAAAAAAGGAACAACCACTCCGATCGAAGGAGACTATATAATTGACTCGCTGAAGGGTGAAATGACCTTTTCAAAGGGAACGACATTCGGCGACACGGCGAACTTTATCATCCGCGGTGAAATATATCTGCTTGAGGCAACTGTCGACGGCAAGAATGTGAAGTTCAAACGTATTTCCACCAACCCCGACTTCAAGGATGAACTGATGCTTCCGAAACAGGACGCCGCGCCCGCTGAGCCCGCTGAAGGAACTGAATCCGCGTCGCCTCAGCCGGAGTAAAAAAAAGAATCGTTTTGAGTCCGGCAGTGATTTGTTGTTACAACGCTGACCTCGATAAATTGAAAAAGCCGCATTTATATGCGGCTTTTTCATTGTTACCGGAAATTATCGCGGTTACGAAAAATAAAACAAGCCTCTGTAACTTATTTCATCCCGTGCATCTAACTCTCTGACAGTACAAGAGAAGATGCAGATGAGTATGATATTATGCCGTTCCGGATAACATGTATCACTGAGTGTCGTATCGCAATTGGTCTATGCGGCTGCCGAACTTCCTGAACTTTCCGCACTATTAATCGGTGCTGTCTCAATCCTCAAATTTTGCTATTGTTCCTCCAATAACAAAAATCTCGGGCGCCGGAAGGCGCCCATTTTTTTATCCAAAAATCATTCAGTTCGCAAACTGCTCTAGTTCTTCTGACGTTCGGTGAGGTGCTTCCAATAACGCTGCGGCATAAAGTTCTTCTGGCAACGCGGATTCTTTCTTTCGGGAATCGCGATCTCCCGATAATAAAGACGCCACATCGCCCGGTACTCTTTTTCGTGCTCCGAATATTCAATCGGGGAGTTTTCCTCCACCGAAAAGATGTCCCACCGCCGGCCGCGGCGAATCGCGGCGATACCGCGGCGGAGATCATGAATGATCCAGTCGTGAGGGAGCCGCCGCTCGAAATGCGGCGCGAGCATTCCCGCGATATTATGATCAGGCTCAAACGGCGCATAGAACGATCCGTCGGAAAGCTCGGAGAAACGGAGAAGTCCCTGCATGCGGTGATTTTCCCCGCAGACTTTGTTGGTGATGATCTGCATTGAGCGGATACGTTCATCAGCGAGGTTGTCGAGAATACGGTCGCCGTGCGAAAAGACCGCCTGTAAAAATCGGAGCGACACCGTTTCAAATCCCTTAATCTCCGAGAGATATGCCGTGCAGAGCGACGAAAGGGCGCGCGATGAAATCTGCTCGATCATTTCGGTGAAGCGTTCCGCGCCGGAATCGTCACACCCCGCGTGGAAGAGCTCTCCAATGAGAATCGATGACGCGGTGTCGTCGGTGATTATTTCGTCGGGAGTATCCTTCCGTTTTATGGCCTTACCCATGGCGGTGAGGAGGGAATTGAAACTGCCGTCGTATACGTAGGTCATCGGTCAGAGCTCCTGCGTGAGTTCCATGGGAAGGAGATTGTTCTGGGGACGGAAGAGTGACATCTGCCCTTCACGGAGTTCACCAATTTTGATAAGATTCTTTTCCGGAACGAGATCGGCGAGTATCGCTTCAGGATACATTCCCCGATGGATGGAACGCCCTTTGCATGTAAGAAAATACTGCGCGCGTTTGAGCACCACCCCGAGACGTTTGAGTTCCTCAAAGCCGAGCGAAGTCTGCTTGCGCGCCTGGACAATCCTCATCGCAGATTTAAGTCCCACGCCGGGAATGCGCAGAATCTCCTCGTAGCTCGCGCGGTTGACTTCGACAGGAAAGAATGACGGATGGCGGAGCGCCCAAGACACTTTGGGATCAACTTCCATGTCGAGATCGGGATGCGCGTCGTCGAGAATCTCCGAAGCGGTGAATCCGTAAAAGCGTAGGAGCCAGTCAGCCTGGTAGAGACGATGCTCCCGACGAAGCGGAGGTTCTGCGATAACGGGGAGCCGTGAATCGGTGGAGACCGGTACAAACGCGGAGTAATAGACTCGTTTGAGAGAAAGACTCCGGTAGAGCGATTCGCTCAGCGTGATAATGGTTTTGTCGCTGTCATTGGTTGCGCCGACAATAAGCTGAGTGCTCTGTCCCGCGGGAGCGTACGGCTTGGCCGTGCGGATGACCTTCCGTTCGTCCTTGTTCTCTTTTATCTTGGCGCTGATTCCTTTAATCGATCCAAGTACAAGGGCGGGATGTTTGTCGGGAGCGAGAAGCTCAAGCCCCTTGGCTGACGGAAGTTCAATATTGGCGCTTACGCGGTCAGCCAGAAATCCGGCTTCCGAAATAAGACGCGGATCGGCGCCCGGCATGATCTTCAGATGTATATAGCCGTTGAAACGATGAGTGTGGCGGAGAAGTTTCACCGCGCGCAGCATAAGCTCCATGGAGTAGTCGGGGGTGCGCACCACCGCTGAACTGAGAAAAAGCCCTTCAATATAATTGCGGCGATAGAACTCGATGGTGATGTCCGCCACTTCCTCAGGAGTGAGCGTGGCGCGGGGAATGTCGTTCGACCGGCGGTTGACGCAATACGCGCAATCGTGTGCGCAGGAATTTGAGAGGAGAAGCTTGAGAAGCGAGACGCACCGGCCGTCATCCGCCCAGCTGTGACAGATCCCCGGCAGAGACGCGTTCCCTATGCCCCCTGAGTTTGCGCGGTCGCTTCCGCTTGATGAGCAGGACACATCGTAGCGGGCAGCCATTGCGAGTATTCCGAGTTTTTTTTGCTTGTCCATATACCATATATGTGTATAGTAAACGGACGTATGCGTGCAAGCACTTTTTATAAAAGATGCAACACAGGGTGCCCCCGCGTAGGGGCGGTTCGCGAACCGCCCCTACGCGGGGGAAATGACGTTTTACGGTCGATCCCTTGCGCGCGTATTGTGCGGAGCCCGATCCGTATAAATGCATGTGAACAGAGTACAATTATCAACGGAGGATCTATGTTTTGCGAAATCGAGAAGATCAGAATTCATTATGAAATTATCGGCGAGGGAATTCCTGTGGTTATTCTTCACGGATGGGGTCCCGATCACCGGATGATGACGCGGTGTATGGAGCCGGTGTTCGCCGAACCGGGTCATGACGGATATATGCGGATCTATCCCGATCTGCCCGGAATGGGCGAAAGCTCGACCGGAGAATATATCGACGGCTCGGATTCGATGCTCGACGTGGTGATACAATTCATCGAGTACGTGATTCCTGGAAAGGATTTTATCCTCGCGGGAGAATCGTACGGCGGATATCTGGCGCGCGGAGTGATCCATAAAATGCGGCAGCGGATTCTCGGCGTGATGCTGCTCTGCCCGATCGGAGATCCGTTGACACAGAAGGAAAATTCTCCCGCGCATACCGTTCTCGAGCGGGATGACGGGCTTGTTGAAAGCCTGACCCCCTCGGACAGGGAGATGTTCACCGGAGTCAACGTTCTGCAGACCCGGCGTGTATGGGAAGAATTCCGTGACGCGATTCTTCCCGGACTTAATGCGGCTGATTTTGAGTTTCTGGGCAGTCATCTCGGAAAACGCGTGCCGTTCAGTTTTGATGTCGATTCGCCGGACGCGATATTCGATCGGCCGGGACTTTTTCTTGTAGGGCGTCAGGATTCTATGGTGGGACACCGCGATCTGTGGAAGATCATCGAGAACTATCCGCGCACGTCGTTTGTACTCCTCGACAAGGCTGGTCACAACCTCCAGATTGAACAGGACAGGCTCTTCCGTGAATGCGTGTCGGAATGGCTTGAACGTGTGAAGGGATAATTGATAAGAGCGGGTTGAATGACTATGTTGTTAAATCCGCCCTCAATTTACTCGTGTCGTATAACGCGGGAATAATATAAAAATCCCGTAAAAAAGAGCCGCCCGGATTATCCAGGCGACTCTTTTGTTTTGTGTGCGGTGCTTATGAGTCAATCTGTGACAGATTGTGAGTTGCATCCGTTAAAACATGTATGTGTCCGCTGTGGTATCAAAAAATGTAATCATACGTAAGATGAGTAATGTTTTATTATTCCATATCAGTGGTTCAATTCCTCGCGGAATGCGGAGGATCGATGCGATCGAATAACGTTTTCAGCAAGGCGTCCGCGGCCGCCGCAGTTATGCATCCCGCCGCGTACATGGTAATATCATGGATATCGAATCTGCTTCCGAGGGTGAGCTGCCAGAATACGGAGGTGAGATCGAACCGTGCGGCGATTCCTGAAAGCTGAATGAGCTCTACCGTGGTTGAAAAGATGAAAACACAAATTGCGAGCCGCACGCTGCTGAAGCGCGGAACGATCACTTTGACCGAGAAGAACAAAAAGATCGTGATCAGGTAATCGCCGAACCATCCGCGAAGACGCGGAAAATCTTTTCCGTAAAGTACAAGGAGTACGCCCGCCGTGAAAAGAGCCGAAGCCAGCGCGGCGTATGTGACTCTTTGTATTTTGTCTGTTGGTTGCGGTATGCGCATTTGTCTCTCCTGTATGCGAAGAGTATGGGCACGGCTCTTCCGTGATGAGTCAATCATTTTACAGAGGACTGCGCGGATTCGGAAGACTCCGTGCGGAATCCTTTCAGCCGTAAGGTGAATGAACATGTGCATGTATCATGGGGATTTTAAATGGGGATGATCCGACACCGGTATCTCAATGTATTTACCTGTTGAGAAGCCGCGCTGATGGAATGATAGCGTAATCACATTTGATTAACGATTAACGCGGGCCGGCAATTTTGAAATGACCTTCTCAACCGTGCGCGCAAGTTCCGCCGAGGTGAAAGGTTTCAGCAGAATTTCAGATATCCCCGCCGATTTCGCGCGAGTGTCCATGTCGTCGTCAGTAAATCCCGAGCTGAGAATTACCGGTGTATGTTCATTGATTGCTTTAATGCGTTCAGCGACTTCTATTCCGGTGATCCCCGGCATGTTCATATCGGTAAGCACCACATCGACATTCCCGGAATTTTCACGGAAGTATTCAATTGCCTCAAGACCTTTACCGAACGGTATCACCTTGTATCCGAATGAGGTGAGTATATTGCGGCTTATTTTGAGCAGGAGTTCCTCGTCGTCAATGAGCATGATTGTTGCGCTGGATTCATGAGGTGTTTCCTTTTTCGGGGCAGACTCCGGCGCGGCTTTGATGTGCGCAAGGGGAAGAAATACTCTGAACGAGGTACCACTGCTGACTGCGCTTTCAACGGTGATCGCGCCCTCGTGTTTTTCGACTATTCCCCGTATCACCGAAAGTCCAAGCCCCGTGCCTTTCCCCATTTCCTTTGTGGTGAAAAAAGGTTCGAAGATCCGGTTCATGATCGCGGGTTCAATACCGCATCCCGTATCGGAGACCTCGATGACAAAATAAATTCCTTCACTCACATTGGGATGAATCGCACGATATGCGCTGTCGACGGTTATGTTGGAAGTATGCACAAAAATCTCTCCGTTTGATGAGTTTATCGCGTGAGACGCGTTGGTACACAGATTGAGAATGATCTGACAAACCTGCGTCTGATCAGCGAGTACGGTGTCGTTAGTCGCCTCCGCGGATGACCGGATCGCGATCGGGGATGGAATGGACGCGCGGGCGAGTTTGACAGCGTCCCGGATCACGGGGCCGAGGTGAATGATGTCCTTTTTTGAATCGGTTTTGTAGCTGAGCGCGAGGAGCTGACTGACGATATCCCGCGCACGCAGACATGATTTCATGATTGATTCCAGATTATTACGGAGCTGGTCATCGGGTTTGTACCGTTCGAGCGACAGCTCGGAGAGTCCCATGATCGCCCCGATAATATTATTAAAGTCATGCGCGATACCTCCCGCGAGCGCGCCGATTGTTTCCATTTTCTGCGACTGATTGAGACGTGATTCGAAATCAGCTTTCTCGACGGCGAGTGTGCGCTCCGCGGTCATATCGCGGATTATGCAGAGAAGATAATCCCGGTCGTCCACCCTGAGCATTGAGCCTGTGACATCGGTGTATACGATATCACCGTTCTTCTTATGCAGGGGAATATTCCTTTTAAGGGAAGTGTCTCCTTTGACAAACTGATCGAATATTTCGAGGACATTGTCCATCTCATCTTTTGTGTATGAATCATAAAATGAAACCAGGGAATTGTCATACGGGTCATCCACCAGTTCAATATATGCCCGGTTCTTCAGTTTGAATTCCTTTGAATCGATATCTATAAGAAGTATGCCGTCCCGCGCTTTGTTGAAAAGGGCTTTAAACAGCTCCTCATTCATTTTAGCGGAACGCACCGCATTCTCGAGATCAACGCGGATTGTTTCAAGGTTTGCGACTTTATCCTGAAGCTGGGTATAGTAGCTTTTTTTCAGGGACGTATCTCCCATCCCCATTACTTTCTTCCGCATTTCCTCGCGTTCATCGTGTTCAAAGGGCATGAGCGAATATCTCCTCGATGGCGGGGATTGAAGGTTCGCGCGGATTGGTGACCGCGCATGCGTCAACGATCGCGGTGCGCGCGAGTGACGGTATATTCTCCTTTGTCATTCCGATTTTACCCAGGGAGTGACCTATTCCCGCTTTTGCGCGTAGCTCGTGTATGGCGGAAAGAAGTGAATCCTTTATCATCGGTTCCTTCATTCCGGATGTGTCAATTCCCATCGCGCCGGCGAGGTCGGTATAACGCGCCGCCGCGCTGTCAAAGTTATATGACACAACATGTTCGAGCAGGAGCGCGTTGCATTCCCCGTGCGGCAGGTCGAGCATTCCGCCGAGCGAATGAGCCATCGCGTGTACAAGTCCAAGGCTCGCGTTCGAGAACGCGAGTCCCGCAAGAGTGCTACCGAGCATCATATTGTCCATGAACCGGATGTCGCAGCCGCTCTTTATCGCGGAGGGAAGGTTTTCCGAAATAAGTTTCGCCGCGCGCAGCGCATGTACGTCTGTGAACGGGGATGACGCGTTTGACACGTATGCCTCACACGCATGTACGAGCGCGTCCATGCCGGTTTCGGCGGCCAGTTTCTGATTCATTGTGGTAGTCGTTACGGGGTCAATGAGCGACACATCGGGGACAATGCTTTTGCTGACAATCGCGATCTTCACCTTGCGGGGTGTGTCAAGAATGATGGAGAATTGCGAAATGTCCGCCGCGGTACCCGCCGTAGTGGGTATGCAAATGAGCGGCGGTCCGGGGAGGGGAATCCGGTCGACGCCCTCGAAATCAAGAATATCCTGTCTGTTTATCGCGACAATACCGATACCTTTCGCGCAATCCATAGGGCTTCCGCCGCCGACGGCGACAATCATCTCGCATTTTTCTTTAAGATACAGTTCCGCACCCGTCATTACTTCACTGTCTCGAGGGTTAGGTGAAACATCGCTGTATATTATATACGGGATTGATGTATTTCTGATATGCGAACCGACAAGAGTGCACCATCCCGCGGCCATGACGCCGGGATCAGTGACTATCATGATTTTCTTCACTCCCAGATTTCTGACGTAATGTGCGATCAATTCGATAGCGCCTGAGCCGAAAAGAAACTCGGGAGCCACGAATTTCCGTACGCCGAGTGGTATATACGTGTCCATACGAGCCTCCGTTCCAGTATTGCACGGTGAAGATATAAAGTCAATGTCGTGATACCATGGTATACAACGGGACACAAACGGATGTTTTCAGGAAAGCCGTGAGAATTCAGAGGTATCTGTCATTATGCAGGATGCCGTAAACGGATGGCGGATAAAAGTTATAGCCGGTGACACACCCGACGGCGTGGCGCATCATTTGATTTAATGACACTCGCGTGTGAAATGGCCGCATCATTATTTATCCGAATAAATAGAAACGTGATTATTCAAACCGTCCTCATGGTATTCTTTCACGCTTGACGTATTCAATAAATACTACTATATTGGTAGTAATAAGACTAAATACAGGAATCAATCAAAATGAGAATACTGGTCGGGTTGAGCGGCGGCGTAGATTCGTCGGTTGCGGCCTACTTGCTTAAAACGCAAGGGCATGACGTGACGGGAATAATGATGTCGGTATGGGATGGCGAGTACGCTCCCACAGGGGACAAACACGCATGTTATGGTTCCGATGAGGCTGATGATATTGCGGAGGCGGAGCATATTGCGAAGCGGATCGGAATCCCGTTTCGGGTATTCGACTGCGCGGCGGAGTATCGCTCGATCGTGGTTGAGAATTTCAAATCGGAATATCTATCCGCCCGTACGCCGAATCCGTGCGTGCGCTGTAACCAGCGTCTCAAATTCGGGATACTCGTGGATGCCGCGGAGCGTTCGGGACTCGCGTACGACTGCTTCGCGACAGGGCATTATGCCCGCGTTGATACGGCGGAAAGCGGACGGATGATTCTGATGAAGGGAACGGATGCGCGCAAGGATCAGTCGTATTTTCTGTACAGGCTGTCGCAGCAACAGCTTGCGCGCACTCTCTTTCCGTTAGGCGGCATGACCAAAAGCGAGGTGCGCGCAATCGCGCGTGAAGCGGGAATTCCGGCCGCAGAGAAAGAGGAGAGCCAGGATTTCTACAGCGGAGATTACCGCGAACTCCTGGGAGTGAATGACGCCGGTGGAGATATTACGACCGCTGACGGGAAGGTGATTGGACGCCACGGGGGTTTGTGGAATTTCACACCGGGTCAGCGGCGCGGAATTGGTGTCGCGTCAACAACACCGCTCTATGTTCTGCGCCTTGATGCGGAGACCAACCGGGTGATCGTGGGAAATAAAGACGCGGCGGGTGCGGATTCGTTTATAATACGCGATACGAACTGGATATCAACGGCGAATTCTGCTGATGTGACAAGAGCGTCAGTACGGTTGCGATCATCATCAATGGAAATCCCTTGTTCGCTTTATACGGAAAATGACGGCGCAGTACGGGTTGATCTTTCTGTCCGAAGCTCTCTTGTCGCACCGGGGCAATCGGCGGTGTTTTATGACGGAGATATCGTTATTGGCGGCGGTGTGATCGACAGTATCATTACATAGATTATACTCGGGGATGACAGACAATCCCGCTGGTTCACCCTTCGACTCATACAAATGAAAGTGATTACGTGCTCAAGGCGCGAACGGGAGATGTGGAAGTCGAGCTGTCTCCGTGCATTGGAATCAGAAGCGGAGTGGCTCACCCTTCGACTGAAACAAATGAAGGTGATTACGTGCTCAAGGCGCGAACGGACGATGCGGATGTCGAGCTGTCTTCGTGTATTGGAATCAGAAGCGGAGTGGTTCACCCTTCGACTGAAACAAATGTGAGCGGTTACACGCTCAGGGCGAACGGGAGATGTGGAAGTCGAGCTGTTTTTATACGGTAAAACTGGAGGCTGAATGGTTCACCCTTCGACTGAAACAAATGTGAGCGGTTACATGCTCAGGGCGAACGGATGGAGTGAATGCCGGGCTATCTTCGTGCATTGAGATCGGAAGCGGAGTGGGTTCACCCTTCGACTCATACAAATGAAGGTGATTACGTGCTCAAGGCGCGAACGGTCAAACCGGCTTGATTCGATATGCGTGAGTCCGGGGTACTTGTGTAATCGATTAAATGACCGTTTATTTCCCCTTCAAAAAAACGATATCCGTGAGGACAATCCGCTTGAACTGATGATTGGGTGGACTGAGAATGTCCGCATCCCATTGGAGCGAATGAAGCTGATCATCGATGTATAATCCGCCGGGATGGAGCTGAAAATGAAAGATGATAACTCACTGTCGGATTCTCTTTTTCTTTTTGATATCGACGGAACTCTTCTCGATGTGAGGGGTGACGGAAAACGGGCTCTTCTTGCGGCGATTTCGGAGGTGCTCTCCGTTACAACGAATGCGGAATTGCCTCTCAAGGGCGCGATTGACAGGCTGATCTTCAGGGGATTTTATGAATCTGCGGCACTCCCCGCATCGGAGATTGACGTTCATTGGGAAGCGTTCAAGGAGAAATACCTTTCAGGGCTTTATACGTTGAACGGGAAAAGCTGGGTGCTGTTTCCGAACGCGATGGAGACGGTGAAGTATCTGCATACATGTTCAAATATAGCGGTAGCGACAGGGAACATACGGCCCGGTGCGGAGATGAAGCTCGCGCACTTTGGACTCGACGGATTCTTTTCGTGCGGCGGATTCGGAGACTGCGCGGAGAGCCGCGCTCACCTTGTTGAGAACGCGATCCGCGACGCTGAGGAATATTATAAACGGAGATTTGACCGAAGCCGCGTGTTTATGCTCGGCGATACCGAAAAAGATGTACGTGCGGCGCATGACAATGGAATCGTTCCCGTGCTTATTGATCATTACGGCGTGCATGGTGAGGTTCTTGATGAATGGAAGGTCAACTATTACGGAACCTTCGCCGGAATAAACGAGTTCCTTTCCCATGTCGGCGCACGTCGCGCGCACGAAGGAGTGTTGAGATTCTGAACAATATCCTTGCGGAATCGGGAGCCCGCTCTGTTGACCGATGCGGATGAATCCGTTCAACCGTGGGGTCTTCAGAACGCAGGAGCGGAGTGCATGGGGTCTTTGGTTATTATACGAGAGCTCACTGCTGATGGCACGGCTGGTGGTACAGCGGACAACCCCGATCCAGGAGTCACTCTTTAAGATATAAAAACAAAAACAATTAACCACGAAAGTCACGAAAAACACGAAACTTCGAAGCTTTTCTTTTTTCCCCTTTCGTGAACCTTTCGTGTATTTAGTGGTTTAATCTTCGATCATCTCCAGAAAGTAAAAGCCACGTGAACACGAAGGGATTTCGGACAAACCCGAGTGGTTCACCCTTCGACTGAAACAAATGAAAGTGATTACAAGCTCAGGGCGAACGGACGGAGTGGATGACAACCCCGATTAACCACGAAGCTCCGCCCATCTTCTCTTTACCCTTTCGTGGTTTATTCCATACCTTCGTAATGCTACTGGCGTGAACCTGAGGTTCTTTAAAAATAGAGAATGACAGATCATTCTTTGATTCATGCAAAAGCAATATTCTCTTCGTATTGGGAATAAATGATCTGAATTTTTCTTGCAATTCTGTTTTGTATTCCTAACGTGGAATAAATACATATAACAAAGCGGATTTCATAACATTGTAAAATTCCATACATGCACAATCCGCGAATATTTCCGGGAGATAAATATGAAAAAAACACTGGTGTACCTGTGCGCGGTTTTATCGGTTTCCTCTGCCATAATCAGCTGTTCAGGCGGTGGAGGAGGCGGAAATTCCGATGGATCAAACTTGCCGCCCGAAATAAACGCGAACATTACAGGTCTACATATCTCTGACGGAACACTGTCTCCATCATTTGATAAGGATACCACGACATACACGGTAGAGGTTGACAACACGGTGAAATCAATTACCGTTATGCCTACCTCTGACGCGGAATCATCTACGATTACCGTGAACGGATTTTCTGTTACGTCTGGAAAATCCTCTCCAAGTATAGATCTTCCAAACACCGGATCCACCGTGAATAAAATCACGATTATTGTGACGGCATCTGATAAAATGACCACAAAGACCTATACCGTGAATGTGTCCCGTGTCGCGCTTAGCTCAAATGCAAATCTTGCGGGACTTGTTTTGTCGACAGGAACTCTCTCTCCAAAGTTCGATCCGTTGACATTAAACTATTCGGTTGAAGTTCCCTATACGAAAACTTCGATGGCGTTGACTCCCACTGTTGCCGGTGTCGGTGCGATGGTGACGGTGAATGGGTCGTTAGTGCCGGCGGGCACGATATCGCAGAACATTGCACTTGCAAACACCGGATCAATTATCAATCCGATTTCGATTGTCGTAACCGCTCAAGATGGAACAAAGAAGATATACACTGTGAACGTGACCCGTACTGCATTAAGCTCAAATGCAAATCTTGCAGGACTCACTGTGTCAGCAGGTACTCTTATACCGTTGTTTGATGTAGATACCGTAAATTATACTCTGTCGGTAGAGAATAGCATAAGCGCGTTTACTGTGACGCCGACTACAGCGAGTTCCTTTGCTGCTGTGATCGTAAATAGTAGTACGGTGATATCCGGAAATGAATCACAATCGGTGCCGTTGACCGTGGGATCGAACGAAATTACGATTGTCGTAACCGCGCAGGACGGAACAACAAAGACTTACACAGTGAATGTAACCCGTGCTGATAATGCGAATCTCTCAGGTATTTCGGTATCGAAAGGTAAATTGCAACCTTCGTTTTCTCCGTCGACAACAAGTTATCTTGATGCGCCGGTACCTTTCAGTGACAATGCAAATCCAGCATACAACGATACGCAGTCGGCATCAATAACCGTGACAGTTGCAGTGAGCGATGCGACTGTTACCATAAACGGAAACCCTGTGGAATCAGGAAACGCGTATACCATGAACAATCTCTCTATCGGGTCAAATATTGCAAATGTTGTGGTGACGGCAAAAGACGGGATTGCTAAGAAATCATATAAAGTGGATGTATACCGCGCGGTACCGATTTACAAAACCGGCGCGGGTGTGATACGCGAATATACCCTTGATACTCGTGAAGATGGATATACAAAAAGAGGTGTAAGCTGGCCGACGACGCGGTTTACCGTAGGTTCAGAGTCAATTACTGATAATATGACCAGCCTTGTGTGGCTTAAGACACCGAGTACTGTATCTTGCACATGGAATGATGGTATCACCTTATGTGAGGGACTTTCAAATAGTAATGGCGATTGGCGGATGCCGAACTTATACGAGCTTCGAAGTCTGGCGAATTACGGTGACGTGGATGGCCTCTGGGGTTGGCTCAATAGCCAGGGATTCTCCATTGCGCAATATGATTTTTATTGGAGTAGTACATCTTATGTGCCATATCAGAATAGCGCATGGGGTGTATTAATGGATCGCGGCGGAGTGGGGCCTAGCTTAGGGGCAGAAAGTAATAAACGCTATGTCTGGCCGGTGCGGGCAGAAAGTAATTTGCTCGCAACAGGACAGACAGCAATAACTGCAACAGGAGACGATGGGTACTATCATAAAGGTCTAAGTTCACCGTCTATTCGTTTTTACATTAACGGAGACAGTACGATAACCGATAACTTGACCGGACTTGTATGGCTTAATGATGAAACTTTAGAATCAACTTTTATAACATGGTATAATGCGCTTGAATATATTACCAAACTAAATAGTGGCAAAGTACCAGGCAATTGCGGTCATTCAGACTGGCGGCTTCCGAATATTAATGAACTTGAGTCATTGATTAATTATAGTCAAACAAGTGCTTCGAATTGGCTATACGAACAAGGATTTACTAATATCACCTCTCACTGGTACTGGAGTAGTACTACTTTCGCATGGGATACATATGATGCATGGTATATTCGTATGGACTATGGTCTTAAAAATTCTTGGGGCAAAGCGGATCAAATGCCTATGTTGATCTTGCCGGTTCGGGGTAAGTAATACTATTTAATTTCCCCGGTATCTTTATTCAATACCATCGTAATGCCACGGGCGTGAGCCCGTGGTTTTTTACTCTCTGATCATGCCCGACAAACAACTCAAAGTCATTACAAGTTCAAAGCGAGCGGGCGATGCGGATTTCGGGCTGTCTTCGTGCATTGGAATCAGAAGCGGAATGGCTCACCCTTCGACTGAAACAAATGATAGTGATTACGTGCTCAGGGCGAACGGGAGATGCCTGGCAACTCCGGATGGATTATGATTTTTGCGGAAAATCGGAGCTCCCCGATGAAGAAAAGTTGTAATATCAGACGGCATTTCGGCCGATTATTTATGTACGAGAACTTTTGAAAATTTGAGTATGATGCTCTGGCGGGAGCATAATGGTCAATCCGGCGGAATGGACTGTAAAAACAGAAAAAGCCGTGTTACCTGAGCGCCCGCAAGCCGTCATAATGGTTGTTATAATTCCTGGAGACGCCAATGCAGGACTTTGATCTTTACACCGGAAAGCAGAATCAGAACTTTACACCGCGTTTTGATACCGTGGATCCGGATTATTTCACCCGTATGAATGATTTCATGCACAGGGAAGAAACCCGTTCGCATAAGAAAGGGTCACGGATACTCGCGTTTGTCGCGGGACTGTGCATCGTGGCGTTCACCGCGGGACTTGTGATCGGAATAAAATTCGCGGGAGGCTCGAACAAGGAGCTTGTTGATCCGCATACCCGTCAGGCTGTTTCGGCGCTGGGACAGAAGGTTGCCGCGATCGGAGATTCGACGACGATGTCCTCTGCGGCTACAGCGGCTCAAACATCGTCAACCGTACAGGATAAGCAGGATTCTGTCGCCGGAACTCCTGTCAAAGACGCGTATCCCAAAACTGATTATCCTTTCGTGATCCGCATAGGACATGAATTCGCGAAAGAAAAGGCGAATGAGGTTATCTCTCTCCTCAGTTCAAAAGGAAACAATGTCATTGTCGCGAAAAGCGATAATGGAGTCAAAGTATATGCCGGTCCTTTCCGCACCATGGAATCCGCAGAAATTTCCTTGCAGAAAATACGTGGTTACAACGACAATCGCTGGCAAAACTCGGTAATATTGAAGCGGTAATCGATGCCAACAGTTGTAAGAAAAGCGAGCCCGGCGGACGCGCGGGCCATTTGTAGTATTCTCGATCCGTACGCGGACGACGGAATCGTACTGCGCCGCAGTGTTGATGATGTCATCACGCACATTGATACTTTTTTTGTGATCGAGTACAAGGATGACGTATGCGGTGTTGTCGCCTATTATAACTACGGACATCATCTCCAGGAGATCCGTTCGCTCGCGGTGAAAAAGACCGCATATCATCACGGCCTCGGGCGGCTTCTCATTGAAGCGGTTATCGCGAGACTAGTTGAAGAATCGCCTCATGCCAAAATATTCACTCTCACCCTTATCCCTGATTTCTTCAGGAAATTCGGATTCCACGAAGTTTCCATGGATACTCTTCCTGAAAAGATATGGAAAGACTGCTCTATCTGCAAAAAAGCCGACAAGTGCGACGAGACCGCGCTGGTGTACGGAAAGACAACGCATTAGTAAACCTTTGTGAATTAAATACAAAACTCCCGGGATAAAGGATGTACCACATGACCAAAGATGCCGGAAAAAAGATAGTCGCGCAAAAGATTGAAGACTTCACAAAAAATGCCGCAGTGTTAAAGAAAAAGGGGCATGGAGAAACGAATACCCGCACAAACTATATCGATGTGCTCTTTGAGGCGCTTGGCTGGGATATGAAAAGCCACTATGATGTGGTTCGGGAATTCTCCCAGAAAGATATGTCCGGCACCAAAAAGGTCGATTACGCTTTTAAGATTAACGGGAAACTCAAGTTCTTTGTTGAAGCCAAAGAAGCGAGCATCGATCTCGTGAATGACAAGGACTCTATTTATCAAGCAAAACGTTATGCGTATTCCACCAGCGGAAAAGCCCCGATTGTAATTCTGACGGACTTTGAGGAGTTCCGGGTTTTTAACGTGATTAAAGCCCCGGACTATAATAATACCGACCGCGAACTTTTAAAAAAACACTGCCTTGTCTATACCGATTACGCGGAACACTGGGATCTATTGTGGGATACCTTTTCAAAAGAAGCGGTCGCCGGAGGGAGTCTTGATGTACTCCGGGGTAAGATCGACAAGAATACCAAGACGATGGATGTCGATTTTCTTGAACAGATTACCGCGTGGCGTGAAACGCTCGCAAAGAATATCGCGCTGCGCAATAAGGAACTTTCTGTTGATGAGCTGAACGAAGCCGTTCAGCGGATTCTCGACCGGTTGCTGTTTATCCGTAACCTTGAAGACCGCGAGATTGAAGCGGAAAATACTCTTTTTGATAAAACCAAGAAAACAGAAGAGATCTATAAAAGTATTGTTCCGATCTTCCGGTCACTTGATAATACCTATAACGGGCTGCTGTTTAAAAAACATTTCTCGGAAGATCTGAACATTGATGACAAGACGATTAAAGATCTGATTAAAAGCATGTGTTATCCCGTATCCCCGTTTCAGTTTGATGTGATTGAACCTGAAATTCTGGGGCGCATCTACGAGAAGTTTCTCGGGAGTAAAATCCGTTTAACCGAGAATCACCAGGCAAAGGTAGAAGAAAAGATTGAGGTGCGGAAAGCGGGCGGCGTGTATTACACGCCGGAGTATATTGTTAGCTACATTGTTGAAAACACCGTGGGTAAAAAGATCGAAGGATTGTCACCTGACGAGATCAAGAAGATTAAAATTGTGGATCCTGCCTGCGGTTCGGGTAGTTTTCTCTTGGGGGCGTATTCATATATTCTTGAATATCATACCAAATGGTATGCCGCGCACAGCAAAGATAAAGCATATAAAAATGATTATTACCTATCACATGCGAACGAGGTTACGGTAAACCTCGAAAAGCGCGGCGATATTTTACGCAATAATATATTCGGTGTTGATATCGACCAAGAAGCGACCGAAGTGGCGATTATGAGTTTGTATCTCAAGATGCTCGCCGACGGTTTTGATAAAGGCGAAAAGGATCTGTTCTTTGTAAAGGGGCATGTGCTCCCGGATATGACGGCAAATATCAAATGCGGAAACTCACTTATCGGCACCGACTACTTTGACGGCCGCCTTGATATTGATATGGCAGAGATGAAAGAGATAAAACCCTTCGATTGGGATGAGAAGTTCCCGGAGATATTCAAAAATGGCGGGTTTGATTGCGTTATTGGGAATCCGCCGTACGGAGCAATATACCACGATTCGCAAAAAGAGTACTTGAAAAAAACATATAGTACCCCTGAAGGGAGATTTGACAATTTTGAAATATTTATTGAAAAAGGAGTTCTAATTCTAAATAAAATTGGATTACTTAGTTTTATTATACCAAGCCCGTTTCTAACTAACTTGTATTCAAGAAAACTTAGAGAGTATATTCTAAGTAAATGTTCATTAAATGAAGTTGTAAGTTTTTCAATGCAAGTTTTTGAAGATCCGACTGTTCACACCTGTATAATTCTTTTAGGGCCAATAAATAATAACGAAACTAACGTTGCAATAAAAAATAATATCAATTCAATATCTGAACTAAATAGCCAAAGCAATTTCCTTGTTGATCAAAATGATTTGAAAACCAATTTAAATTGTGTAATTGATGTATTTATTGATCCTTCGGCAAAAGCAATTTTTGGTAAACTAAGTTCGAATTGTATTCCGCTAGGTGAATTGTGTTACATTCGTCAATGCATTAAGACCGGGGATGATGATGTTTATATAACTAACTCGGATAAGGAATTAAAAGATCCTTGGAAGAAATCATTAAGAGGTAAATCAATTGAAAGATATTATACTAATGAGCAAGATTTATATTTAAAATATGGAGATTGGCTGGCTCGCAACTGGAAAAACAAAACATTTTATGAAACTAACAAAATAGCGATACGAGAAACAGGAAAAAGAATAACCGCCACTTTAGACTTAGAAAATAGATATTTTCTAAGTTCGATTTACGCAATATATTTTAAAGAATCTAGCAAAAATAATCATAATGACCTGCACATATTATTGGCAATACTAAATTCAGAGTTTTCAAACTACTTCATAAAATTAGTAGCATTGAATTTAACTGAAGGAGCATTTACAAAAGTCCGAACAAATCAACTTGCACGTCTCCCCGTTCCTAAAGACTGCAATCAGGGGGAATTAGCTACCCTCGTCGATCAAATGCTCCTTACTCAAAAAGAGTATCACCACACAAAAAGTGATTCAGATAAAAAGCTCTACGAACAGAAGATAGCGATGCTCGATAAAAAGATAGATGCCCTTGTGTATCAACTCTATGATCTGACCCCGGAAGAGATAAAGATAGTGGAAGGGGAGAAATAGTCAGGCGATGTTATTTATCCTGATTGAAATTATGGGTACCGATAAAAATTGATTTTTGCCTTTAAAATGCACATAAGGGAACATCCTGAAACTGGTTAATAGATGTTCCCTTATGGTGTCGGAGGGAAAAGTTTCGTTAACATGGGATTAAGGAAATAACCGGCGATCAGCATTATAACTGCCAGAATAACCGGAAAAATGTATCCATATCTCCTGTTTTGCCACTTCCGCGCACTTTGTAATTTTCGCATTTGTGGAATAGCGGCGGAAATTTCGCTTGTGATGGTGGTCAGATTGTTGAGTTTTTTGATGCATTTTCTGAAGTCTTCCGCGGCAGATCTTCCCACGTCTTTCGCGTTTTTGAGATCTCCGAGCGATTTGTGAAACTTTGATATTGAATCAACTTTTTTGATGAAATCAGAAATGGTTTGAGTTTTTATATCTAGAGGAATTTCCGTGAGTTCAACCAAGCTGTCATGGAGAGAGATTGAAATTCCGTCCATTGCATCATATCCTGCCCTGTAAAGATGACCTCTCGCCTTATCGATGTTTGTATAATAATAATCCCGATCAGTTTTATAGATGTCGCCATCTTGTAACGCGTCACTTATTACCCTGAAAAGGTGTGAAAGGGCATCTCTGAATTCTTTATTGATCTGTATATTCGCTCCTGCCCGATTGTCAAGATCCTCCGCCTTGGAGACCAACTCTTTAACTGCCGCATACTCCCGGCACGCCTGTTTCAACATTTCAGTTTCTCTTTTTTTAAACCGCATACATCCTTCTTAAATAAAAAGAGACCGGAATAATCCCGGTCCCGCTTTTATATTCTTATTCAGACTTGATGCTTTTCAATACAGCTTCACGGAAAACGCTTTTTTTGCTCTCTTTTTCATCTCTGCGGGAGTGTAATATCTCCCCGTCGCAAGACGAACAGACCCTCTTGTGTTGCGGGAGAATTCTTCAATTGTTTCCCGATCAAACTCGGTTTCCCGGTCGGGGAAGTCCGATTGGAGAATTTTTTGCTCATGCGCGGTAAGAAACTTCTTCATATCAACCTCCTCCTGTTAATCTGTATCACCTTCTGTATTCCGGGTAATTACGTATCATATCGACGTTGGTCTTGAGTTTTGCAAGTAATATATTGTAAAGGGATCACTTCAATATATACATAATACATGGTTTTGTTTAACATTTTTTCAAAATTTCAGCTTTTTTTAGAGAACCAACAAAGAGAGGAATATCTCTGCTCCATATTCGTTTTCAAACCAGACTCAATTATTTCCAGTTCTTATTTAATAAAACGACATCGCATTTATACGATTCTTTGCTCAGGAAGATTCACGGTTATGGTTACGAGGTATTTGGGAAAGTGTATAATATCCGAATCATCATAAACGTCGCGATTAACGCGGCGGGACTTCCCTCTATTCTGATTTCGCGTCACAAAGAACCTGATGAATAATCGAGACAAGGGCGGCCGGCAGATACGGTTTCTGCAGAATGTATCTGATTCCGGGAAAAAGCTCGGCGGGAAGCGACGCGTCACCTGACGAAACAATCACCGGGATGCCTGGGCGCAGTTCCATAATGCGCGCATAGACCTGTTCTCCCCTCAGCCCCGGAAGTGAGCGGTCAAGAACAACGAGATCGATGGTCGAACCCTCGCGTTCAAATAAATCAATCGCAGCATGTCCGTCAGAGGAAACACATACATCGTATCCGTGATGAGTCAGGACAGTACGATTCAAATTTATAAGGAGCGGTTCATCCTCGACGACCAGGATTCTTCCGTGACCTTTTTTCGCCGTGACGTCCGCTGAAAATATTACCGCAGGTGTCAGATGATCAGCCGCCGGGAGATAGATGTTGATCCGGCATCCCTGTCCGGGTGCGGAGTCAATGTCGATTGTTCCGCCATGCTGACATACGACGATATTGTACACAATCGCCAATCCCAGACCCTGTCCCTTGCGCTCACCTTTATCTTTGGTTGAAAAAAGAGGTTCAAACGCATGTGCGCGGACATCATCAGTCATGCCGACACCGGTGTCAGCATGACTGATGTGAACATAACGGCCGGGGACAATTCCCGGCATCTCCGATCCGGTAATATCAAGCGACTCCGCACTGATGGAAACGAGATCTTCCGTGGATGGACCTTTATCTTCAATGGCCTGTACCGCGTTCACAATGCAGTTCATAAGGACATGATGAATGTCGGACGAATTTCCGCGTACAAGACATTCCCCTTCCGTGATGTGGAATTCTTTACGGATGACCCGATCCGAAGTTGCGAGCAGAACCTGAAACACTTCGCCCGCGACGGTAATAAGATCGAAGGCATGGGATTCAATTTCCCGCGGATGAGAGAAAATCTTGAGCCGCTGTATGAGATCAGATCCCCTGTGGGTGGCGTTCAGAATGTTGTCAATGTACTCCTTCTGAATCGGATCAAATCCGTCGGACAGATCCGAAAGGAGGCTGGCGTATCCCATGATCCCCGCGAGGATATTATTGAAATCGTGCGCGATGCCGCTGGCCAATCCCCCGATAGAGTCCATGCGCTGACGCAGCTGTAACTGTTCCTCGAGATGACGGCGTTCTGTCAGGTCGCGGATTATGGCATGATGACCGCCGTCGGGAAGTTTCCGGCAATGCATCTCAATGGGTATTTCGGTTTTATCTTTGCGGATCAGCATGCGTTCGCGGATCAGAGTTTTGCCGATGGCCAGAAGATCGTAACGCAGGGGATTTTTGCCGAGAGTCTCAGACGAAAAGAGTTTATCCATACTCATGCTGAGAAGTTCGTCTTTGGAATAACCTGTCAGCTCGGCGGCTTTCGCATTCGCGTCAACGAAGTGTCCGGTATGGTCGCCGAGAATAATCGCGTCGGCAGCCTGTTCAAAATTCATGCGTGACCGCTCTTCGCTGTCTTTGAAAGCGGCGATCATTTTTTTATAATGATTGATCTCGAATGTGATGTCCTGAACCGAACCGGATATGGCCAGCGGTTCCCCTGAGTCATCGCGCATAAGAACTGCCCGGCTGTGAATAGTGCGGATCCCGCCGTCAGATTTCCTCTGAATTTCAAACTCCACATCGTAAGGAAGGTCATCGGCAATCAGGCCGGTCATGGCGTCGGAGAGCATGTGCTCGTACTCCGGCAGAGCCATGTGATGAATTTCAGAGAAAGGAAGAATATGATCCGCTGACGGGGCAAGTCCGTAGATATGCGTCGCTTCCGGAGATCCCCATACCGTTCCCGTTTTGAGGTCAAGTTCCCATGTGCCGACTTTGGTCAAAGCCTGAGTGCGTAACAGCCGCGACTCACATGAGAACGGATCAACATCATGCGGGTGATCAATCATGGAACCTTACCAATGACATCTGTGTGACCTCAGCGGGAATAGTGTCGGTGGATGCTACCATGCGAGTGCAAAAAATCAAACATAAATATAGTAATGATTCTCTGCGCGTGCCCTCGCTGGTGATACACGAGAGCAGTCAACGAACACGAGGTCGCGCCCGCCCTCCAATACCGCTGCCCTTGTCCATCCGGATTGAGTAATCTCTGAATGCGATAATCAAACCTTATCATAAAACATTGAAGTAACAATCGGGCATCGGTATTTCCGGTTGGTCGCTCACGCCTTGCGCAATAAGGTGCGGTGCAGCGTGTCCCGGAAAATATAGGAAACCGGCGGTGAAATCTTCTTGATCCGGTGACAGGTTAAGCTGAATAATTCCGGAATGAAAGTAACAACAAGCAAACATAAGTCTCGGTATCAGAATAAAGTCCGTGTGCTCATCCTTTGTTTTATTTTGATAAGCGCCGCGTCTATTTCGGTTATACTCTGCATCAATATCAGGATTATCAGATATTCGTCAGGATATGTTTCTAACAATATTGATGACCTTCCTGATCAATACACGGCGATAGTTCCCGGAGCGGCGGTTTACTCACATGACCGGGTTTCTCATATTTTTTATGACAGGCTTTTGGGTGCCGAAGAGCTTTTGAACAAAGGCAAGGCGAAAAAAATTCTCATAAGCGGTGATCATGGACAGAAGAGTTATGACGAAGTGAATACCGGACTCGTGTTTCTGTCAAAGCATGGTATCAAACGGTCAATAATATTTACCGATCACGCCGGATTTGATACGTATGACACGCTCTACAGGGCAAAGCATGTGTTCAAAGCGGATAAGGTGATAATCGTCACGCAGAAATTTCACTGCGCCCGTTCCGTGTATATCGCGAGGGAGTTAGGTCTTGATGCGTATGGATACGAGTGCGACCGGCGCGGATACAGGAAAGCCCGATATTACGCACTGCGTGAATCAATCGCGCGCGTAAAAGCATATCTGAATGTCACATTCAAATCCAAACCGAGGTTCACCGGAAAGCCCGTGCCGGTCACAGGAGATGCGTCCAAGAGCCGGGGGTAGCGGCTGACGTATGCGGAAAACCGGTTGCGCGCGGCTCATCGCGAATCGCCGGAAGAAAATCCCGATTCGGGTTAATCCGCATAACACTATTTAGTGACCGGCGGAATGTTCTGATCCGGAAACGGCGGCAGTAATGAAACGGTTGTTTCAATGAAATTCCGTATATGATCAGTGATGAATTTATTCTTGTGATATACAATACTGAATTTCCGTAAGAAACGGAGATCGGATATTTTCAGAATGCGGAGTTCTCCGCGTTTGACTTCGTTAACGACGGAAAGACGCGACAGGACGGATAATCCGAGACCGGCGGCGACCGCATGCTTGATCGCTTCCGCATTATTCATTTCACCGGTTATGGCGAACGGAATTTCTTTCAGGCGCATCATCTTCTCGAATACATCGCGTGTTCCGCTTCCTTCCTCACGTATGATAAACTCAAGTCCGGCGAGATCAGCACATTTAAGATTTTTCTTTCGGCACAGCGGATTTTCCGGGTGGGCAATCACCACCAGTTCGTCATCCATGACCGGATGCGAAATAATGTGCGGAGAAGAAACCGTCCCTTCAATAAGCGCGGCATCTATTTTGTCGGACAGAATCAGATCTTCCACGATTGTGGTGTTTGCGCTGACAAAGAACAACGCGCAGTCAGGATTATTTTTTCTGAATGCGACAAGTATATCGTTGAACACAGTGGTTCCGACGGTGATCGTGCTCGCGACACGCAGTTTTTTCTTTGCCGTCTTCCCTGAAAATCTCTCCGCCGCTTCATTCATGAGGGAAGACACATGGCGCGCGTAGGGGAGGAATTGTTCGCCGCCGTCAGTGAGAAACAGCCGGCCTCCCAATCTTTCAAAAAGCTTTGTGTCCAGATCGCGTTCAAGTTCGGCGATCGCCTGACTTACCGACGGCTGCGCGATAAAAAGTTTCTTCGCCGCCGCCGTCATGCTTAAGGTGTCCGCAACCGCGGTGAAGATCGAGAGATGTCTGAGTGTCATACGTCCTCGTACAATAGGTATATGCCTATTAAAAGTATAATATCATTCTATTTGACCTATCATGTCAAGTATGAGTTTATTTGCGTCAGGAGTTCATCTGTCATGGTAACGATTAAGAAATTATTTCCCGGCGTGCTGATATCATCATGTGTCGCGTTCATTGCGTGTATGATTCAGCAAAGCGCTCTTTTTACGAAACTGATTCCGGTAAGTCCGCTTATATTGGCAATCATATTCGGTTTCGTACTCAATAATACAATACGTCTTCCAGCGGGTTTGCGACATGGAATAAAATTCAGCGCGAAAAGAATACTGCGCCTCGCCATCGTGTTCCTCGGTTTCAAATTGAGTCTGGCGGAGATAGTGCATGTAGGAACGGGTGCTCTTATCACAATAAGCGTTTCCTCAGGCATTACGCTGTTGTTCACGATATGGCTTGGGAGAAAAATGGGAATACCCCTGAAACGGAGTATTCTTCTCGCAAGTGGAGTATCGATATGCGGCGCGTCAGCGGTGGCCGCAGTTGACGGAGTGATCCAATCGAAGGAAGAGGATGCGGCGTATGCGATCGGCGCGATTACCCTGTTCGGTACGATATTCATGTTGATATATCCGGTTATATACAGCGTAGCGGGACTTCCGGATGCCGGATACGCATTGTGGGCGGGGTCGTCAATTCATGAAGTTGCACAGGTGTCCGCCGCCGGAAGCGTGATGAACAACGCGGTATCTGAAGCTCTCGCATCAAGCGTTAAAATGATCAGGGTGTTGTTTATCATTCCGCTGACGCTGGTTCTTCTCTTGTTTCCATGGCAGGAGAAAAAGGATGCCGCTGTGATGTCTCAAACTGCGCGAAAAGGAAAAGTATCAATTCCCTGGTTCGCGGTTCTGTTTTTCGCGGCGGTGATTGTGAACTCAATACACGTCGTACCTTCTGCCGTGACGCGCTACATTGTCGTGTCGGATAACTTCCTGATGACAGTCGCGATGGCGGGACTCGGCCTTGATATATCCATGCGCTCCATGCTCCGGATAGGGAAGAACGCGTTTCTGCTCGGTGTTGTATCGTCGTTGATGCTTTCCGCGCTGAGCGGTGGTATCATTTATATCATGTATGCACGTTAATAATAATGAGCGTGCGGAAATTCCGTATGATGCGGATTGACGTGACGCATAAATCACATTCCGCATCGCCCGCAAATCACGTGATCGATATAATGTAATGCTTTGTCAATGCGAGCGTCAACGGGAAGGAACGCGCTCATCTTCTGTCTGAATTCATGCGTGCGGACATAATCGTATGAGAATGTTGTATTCAGATCAAGAAGCCATGCCATTTGGCAGAGGATCAGATCGTTGAAGTTATACCGTATCTCATTGGGAACTTCTTCTGACCGCATGATGATATCGATGATCTCGGGATTGTATCCGGGAGTGTCGGCAAACCCGAGCTCAAGAGCCGTACTCCGCTTCGACTTGCGCTGTTCATAGTAATCGAGCATGATCGGGATGATATCGAGTTTGTCGGCGTCTCGTATAATTCTGGAATGAAGAACATGGTGTTCATCCAGATCTTCGCTGATACGGATTTTATTGTGGTTTTGCACCGCGTAGCAGATTGTCCGCTGATCGTCCGGCGTCGCTTCTTCAATAATCCCTGAAGAGGTAATGTACTGAATTCCGAGTTCCGCGTGATCAACAGACAGATTATCCCTGAATGTACGATACTGCGTGAATTGCGGGAATCTTCCCATGTCGTGAAGCAGTCCGATGCATTTGCAGATGTTCACATCGTAATCGTTCATACCGAGCGACAATGCGATCTGTTCGGATAATACGCTGACTCTTACTGAATGGTTCTGCTTCAAAAGGATATTGTCCATTATTACAGAATCATCGGTGTAATATGTTTCAACGAACGTGTTGAAACGGCCATGTATGGTGTTGAATAATAATGAGCTCAAAATAGTAATGCCTGTGTGGGATGCCAGCTGTACGGAACGGTCTCGACCGTTCCGTACAGCTGGCATCGCGTTGATATCTCATCCAGATAGCTACAATCACTGCGTGCGGTAATCCGGCAAGATTTTTTATCGTTCAATGATGAATTTAATATAATGAGATCGCTGTCAATAATCAAGCGTCAGGGTTTAATGTTTTGGTGGGTAATTTATGAACGACCGATTTCATAGTAGGACACATGTGTATTAAGGGTCGGTTTTATAACGGGTAATATCTACGAGTAGTCATGGTGTACATTTCTGATCAATAGTTATTATGAATTGTCATATTATATAAAAAGTTATAAGTACAATAGACCGGAAGAATGATATGTTATGGTCATTTTCCGGTCTCAAATATCGCGATACGGGAATACGCTATCTGTTTTTTACGAATCGGTACAGAGTGATCCCAGAAGTGATAATAATCAACAATACAACAGCCAATCCGAGATTCATTTTGATTGTGGTTGTAATGCTCGCGATCTGAGCGGTTCGGACAAACTGCTCAGGATAATTGAACAGCATGACTAATTCCATGACATTTTGCAGAAGATCAAGTATCCCCATGATAAAAGGGGTAAATCGAAGCAGATACAACGGATTATCTCTTGGAATGATCCGTTGAAAGAAAAAAGTCAGAATAAGGAAAGCCAGAATGGAATAGACGATCGGGAAAGCGATATCAATTATGAGCAGAAAGCGGATATAGGCGGTTCTTCCGTCAGCGCCCAATGCGTCAAGGTAGTTATACGCCTGCACAGGTGAATAATTGATGACCGTATCCAGAAGGGGAAGATTTGTGCATGCGTTCATTTTCAGGATAAATGGATTGTTGAGCGCAACGCCAAACGCGATCAGCATAAGAATAAAGCAGATCAGAACCTTTTTGTTTGAAATCGTTTCAGACATTGATTTTCCTCTGATTGGATTAAGCTTTCAGATTTCATGCGGCATGAGTACGGGGATTGAAATGTATTCAGGAGCACGTCATTGATCGCAGTACGATTATGATTATGATACTAACGTTGTCAACGATTAACATGTTGCGTATGGATGACGACATTTCCGACTGTACTGAACGGTCTCGACCGTTCAGTACAGTACAGCTGGTTTTCTATAAATGATCTTTCTCTGATCCGGGATAAAGCGCAATATAGAAAATCATGCCTGCCCACAGTATACGTACGGAAAATCCAATGATCCCTATAATCGGCGCGCAATATTGCGTTAAGATTATGCCGTAGTTCATCCCGGATAAATAGTAAAACAGCCGTGGGTACGCAATTGTCAAAAATGGGTTAAACGCCACAAACAATACGGATAGGGCGATATACGGAATCAACGCGGGGATTGAGCGCCCGAGATCTCTCAACCGCCTCATCACGGCTCCGAGAATCGCGATGTACGCAACAATCACAATTAAACCGAGAATGACAAGGCAGATTACTCCGGCCGTCTTGTTATATGCGAACAGATCATTGAAATCACCGCGTGATACGAAAAATGTCAATACCAGCGCGGCGCATAACGTGACAGCGCAAATAAGCTGAATGATGAGGGTGACAAACAGGAACTGAATTCGCCCGATTCTGCCTGAGAAGGATAAAAGCAGACTGATGTTCCTGACTGCCCAGTTGCGCCATTCATTTTTTGTACGCGGGAATACTGTCATAATAACAATGGCCGCAAGCGATAGAAAAGACAGTATTACGAATACAGCGGATATGACGAGTTGCATAATCCTGATGAATTGAGGGAAATGAGTGATCATCATATTGTGATAAACAAGCTCAGGCGGTATGTAAAAGAGATATGTGTGATCAATCATCAGTATCTGCGTCAGATGCAGAGAAACGATGACAGCGGCAGCGATAGCAACGGCGTTACCCTTGAATACGGAAGAAAGACGCGCACGGAAGAGCTTGAAAAACAGGAAAAGAGCCAGAGGGAATACGACAATGGGTGAATGCACAATGTGTGAGACCACAACTATGAATGAACACTGGAGGAGAAAGAGCGTCAGGAACATCGGGGACGATACTTTGTTACCGGGTTTAAGAATCTCCCTTATCAGTTTATCTGTTACAAGCTTGATGATTGCTCTTTTTAACATGGAGTCCGCTCCCGGTGATTAATTCTGTACGTAATACATTTGATTGCTGAAGATATGTCAATTCATCATTTGACCCACTTGTCGAAAATCTTTCCGTATGTTCCGTTCATTAATGATTGATGAAGCCACTGATCGACGAAAACCTTTAATATCAGATCACGCGGAAGCAGATATGATTTTTCAGAATATGTAAACGGCTGATCCGGATGCACGGCGGAAAGTTCGGGATGAAGTTTTTGCTGGAGGACAGCTTCTATCGCGTCGGTGATCATCAGGTCGGCGTTCCGTTTAATGATCTGCTCGAAAATTGTGGTATTGTCATTGTATACAATGATTGTCGCATTTTTACATTTATCCCGTACAAATTTTTCGTTCGTGCCGCCGGGATTAACGATGATTTTGATTCCGGTCTTGTCTATCTGTTCAATTGTCTGGAAGCGAGATGCGTTCTCTTTCAGCGTAATCGGGGTTTTTCCGTCTTTGAGACACGGAATGCTGTAGAGAAATAATTTCTGCCGCTCCATACTTATTGAAATACCGCCCATGCCGATATCGAATTTACCGGCTTTGAAATCTTCTGTCAGTTTCGGCCACGATGTTTGTATGAACCGAACTTCCACGCCGAGAGCCTTCCCGAGTTCAGACGCCATATCGATGTCTATTCCCTCGAAAGCGCCCGTGGCGGGATTGAGATATGAAAATGGCTTATAATCGCCTGTTGTACCGACAAGTATATATCCCCGTTCAGTGATCCGATCGAGCAGAGATGCCGATTTGTGATCCCGGGGGCGGGATATTTCATGTTTTTTCGCGTGACCCGTTGATTGGGAAGGAATCAGCAATAGTGCGGTGAGCAGAACAAGCCCCATGTATTTCAATGCGGGGTGACCGATGATGGATTTCTTCACGTCGTCCTCCTTTGATATTGCAATAATGCATATATTGACCGGGGAATGTTTAACGCTCAGTTATCGGAATCTTCATCAACTCTCAGCCGGATTTCTGAAGTTTAAGAGTAATACCGTTTACATGTTCGAGTCAATTTTTTTTCCCGACATCTTGTCCGTTCAGCATCCACTTCATCCGCTCGGTATCTCGTCCGCTCAACATCTTCATCGTCTGTCCGTTCGCCCTGAGCACGTAATCGCAATCATTTGTACCAGTCGAAGGGTGAACCACACGGAATTGTTCGCTGTCCCTTCGTGTTCTAGAATCCTTTGTGTACCGGTATGATCAGGGATTAAACCACGAAATACACGAAAGGTTCACGAAAGGGAGAAAGAGAAGAGTTACGAAGTTTCGTGCTTTATCGTGACTTCGTGGTTAATGGTTTTGTTTTGTGAGCTGAAAGAGTTGTTTCTTGATCGAGGGTGATCCCGACATCTTGTCCGTTCGGCATCCGCTCGGTATCACCCGTTCGCCCTGAGCACGTAATCGCAATCATTTGTACCAGTCGAAGGGTGAACCACTCGGATCCTGATTCCAATACACAAGACTGCTCTGCATCCATTCCACCCGTTCGCGCCTTGAGCATGTAATCGCAACCATTTGTATGAGTCGAAGAGTGAGCCTCGCCGTATTGACTCACATCGTCTCCGGTTATTCCGTTAATCCCACTACGGGTCGGTTATACGTCAGGCGGATTATCCGTGGTGAATGAATGGCGGCCGTTCCGCGATCGGACCAATATCTTATTGACAAAAGAACAAACTGACGGGTGAATCTCAATTGCCGGTGTGTGCTGATTTCGGATCATCTACGGATTTTCCGGAACCTTTTTCTCCCGGTACAGGGATGCGTATTGATGTGCGCGGAGATAGTATCATTATACGGTTAATGTTCCCAATATAGACGCAGAGGATTCGGATTTGGATTTAACAATCAAGGATATTTCCTTACTGCTTATGATGGGCGAGAAGGAAGTCAAGAGTCTGGTCAAAAAAAAAGATATTCCCTGCCAGATGATTCAGGACAGAATGTTTTTCAACAAACAGCAGATCGTCGAGTGGGCGCTCACCCGCAACATTCCCATTAACGTCTCGAATCATGAGCGGATGGAAGAGTATCAGATTGAGACGCTCAGCACGGTGCTCGATCAGCATTCATTTTATTACGACTGTGATTTCGACCGGGAACATTATATCGGGCAGATGGTCAATCTGATCGATTTCAAGATGAACGTCGACAAAGGAATTATCGTTCAGCTTCTCCAGAGCCGCGAGGAGATGATGAGCACCGCGATCGGGAACGGCATTGGTCTTCCTCATCCGAGGATTCCTCTTATGGTGGGGCGCGACAAACCGCTTCTGGCTTTTTTCTTTCTGAAGAATCCGCTCGACCTCAACGCGATTGATGAACAGCCTGTGCACACGATCATACTACTGATTTCACAGACTATCAAACAGCACCTGAGTCTTCTCGCTCACCTGAGTTTTCTGCTTCTCAATGACCAGCTGAGAACAGCGCTGAAAGAACGGAAAAGTTATACGGATATTCTGAGTATCATCGGTGATATAGAGAGAAAGAAAAGTGAAAAACGCGGCTGACCTCTTCTTCGTCGCACTCGCGGTGCAGATTTTTGCCGCACTGGTGATCCCTTTTATAAGGAATACCGGCAAAGCTTCGGCGGCAGCGCATCTGATTCTCGTTGCCGGACTTGTAATCGGATTCGCCAATACTGTTTCCGCTCTTGTGTCCGTAGGTGTCACACCTGTACTTACCGTTATGCCGGGACTGACAACGGGATTGTTCCGTTTTGATCCCCTCGGTTTGTTCTTTCTGGCGGTGATACAACTCGTCGCAATACCGACCGCCATTTACAGTTATTCATACTTTGGACATTACAAAGACGGAAGTAAACCGGTTAAGAGCACACTTGTCTTTTTCATTGTACTTCTCATATCCACACAGTTGATCGCCGTTTCAAATCATTCGATTCTGTTTCTCATTTTCTGGGAGATGATGAGCACATCGGCGTATCTCGGGATGATTTTCGAGAAGGAGAAAAAAGACGTCCAGACAGGAAGCTTTTACTATCTAATCATCTCTCATGTCGCGATGTACTTTCTCTTCGTCTTTTTCATTCTGCTCCATCGACAGACTGGCAGTTGGTTATTCACGGATTTTCATGTCACGCCCGACGCGGGTCCGGTGTTTATCGTGATGTTCATCTGCGCGCTGATCGCGTTCGGCATCAAAGCCGGACTTATGCCGTTTCACTTCTGGCTTCCGCGCGCGCATCCGATCGCTCCGACGCCGCTGAGCGCCTTCCTTTCGGGAGTGATCATCAAAATGGGAATCTTCGGGATTCTGCGTACATTCCAGTTCCTGAGTCCGGCACCCGAATGGATTGGATGGGTCATCCTCGTCGTCAGCATGATAAGCGCGGTGTTCGGTGTCTGGTATGCACTCGCGCAGCATGATCTCAAAAGTCTCCTCGCGTATCATTCGGTGGAGAACATCGGTATAATAGGAATCGGTATCGGAATCGGATTCATCGGAGCGGCGCACGACTCAATGCATCTGCAGTTCCTCGGTTTCGGGGGAGCGCTTCTTCATACGCTCAATCATGCCGTATTCAAGAATCTCCTTTTCATCGGGAGCGGTATCATCAATCAGAATCTCGGTACGCGTAACATCGATCATATGGGCGGGCTTGTTCACCGCGGAAAATATTTCGCGCTCCTGTTCCTTATCGGGTCGGTCGCCATATGCGGAATTCCTCCGCTTAACGGATTCATTTCCGAATTCATCATCTTCAACGGTTTCTTTTCGGTTGCGCGGGAACTCAAGAATTATTATCCGCTTCTGATGCTGTTGTTCACGGTGGGGCTTGCGTTTGTCGGCGGACTCGCCGTCGCGTGTTTTTCAAAGATCAACGCGATCATTTTCCTGGGTACGCCGCGCCGTGATATTCCCCGCTTCAAAGTGACGGTGTGGGATTATACCGCGCTCGGCATTCTCGCGTCGCTGTGCGTGGCGATCGGATTTTATCCGGGACCTTTCGTGTCGGTTATCAATAATGTTCTCGCGAACGGATATCTCGCGGCGGGACACAAATCCGGAATGATCGACGTCAACTGGTTCAATATGACATTCACATTCGCGCTGCTTATCGGCGGAACGTTAGTCATCTATCTGTGCAAGATTCTTCTGCAGAAGCGGTACGGAAAACGCGCGTCCGCGGCATGGGGATGCGGGTATGCCGATCAGACGCCGAGGATGCAGTATACCGCGTCATCTTATGCCGATGATCTCAATGAGATTTCCGGTACGGTACTGCGGTATGAAAAAAACATGCGGGCGACAAAAGAGATCTTCCCCGTGCCGAAGCGGTTCGAAAGTCATTCGCATGATTACGTCGACAGCAAAATAATCATTCCGGGTTTCAGAAGACTGAGCGCGTTTATATCGCGGCTTGAATTCATGAGCTTCACCGATATCCGTTATTATATCGCGTTCATCCTGGTGATAATCACTGTCTATTGTCTGATGGCGTTTATATGGGCATAATCGCATTAATAAAACCGATATTGTCTCTGCTTATCATCGCGGGCTTCGCTCCGCTGTTCGCGGGGCTTATCAACAAACAGAAAGCGATTTTTACCGGAAGAATCGGTGCGCCCGTACTTCAGCCGTACTATGAACTCGCACGGCTGTTCCGGAAGGAAACGGTCAACGCGTCGTCGGCGTCGTTCATCAGCGGTATCGCGCCTGTCATTACAATTGTCGCGGTTATGGTCGCGGCGTCGATGATTCCGGTCGGATTCGCGCATCCGCTGATCAATTTTGATGGGAATATAATCCTGTTCGCGTACCTGTTCAGTCTGGCGCGGTTTTTCCAGATCCTCGCGGCGATGGATATCGGCAGTTCGTTCGAGGGGATGGGCGCCGCGCGTGAGGCGACATTCGCCGTGTTCGCCGAGCCGATATTCTTCTTCACCGTGGGGAGCGTCGCGTTTATCAGCGGGCACACGTCAATGTATGATATTTTCCATTCCATTCAGCTCAATGATTTCTCATATATCATTTTCATCATCGTATGCTCAATTTCGATATCGATACTCGCGGTCGCTGAATGTTCGCGTATGCCCGTCGACGATCCGAACACTCATCTTGAACTTACGATGATTCATGAAGTGATGATCCTCGATAACTCCGGCATGGATCTGTTTCTGTATCAGTACGCGAGCCATATCAAGCTGTTCATCTACGCGGTGCTGGAGACGTCATTTTTCTATCCGTTCGGAGTGAAAAGTTATCCGGTGGGAATTCTCATCTTTGTTGTGGTCATGGGTGTGATTTCAACCGTGCTTGCGCTTGTGGAAACGGTGACCGCGCGATACAAGATGAAAAACATACCGCAGTATCTTCTGTTCGCGACGGCGATCGGAGTGCTGAATCTTCTCATTTATACGTTCATGAAGTAGGGAGCGAACATGCTGAGTGTACTGAGTATTCTTTTCTGTCTGTCTCTGTTGTATCTCTCGGTCACATCCCGGGTGAAGGCGTTCGTGTCGGTGCTCCGTTTTCAGGGCGTTCTTCTTACGGTGATGATCTTCATGCAGTTCATCGATCACGCGTCGATATTCGCCCTGATTCTTCCGCTGACGCTGTTCGTGGTGAAGGTGATTCTCGTCCCCCGCTACATCAACAAAATCATTCTTTCGATAAATATTCAGCGCATGGTCAAACCCGCGATACAGAACTTCACATTCCTGCTCCTCGTGCTGTTGTCGATGGGAGTGATTTTCGCGGTGACGCACTTTCTCGCGCAGACTACCGAGATTGATACGATTCCGTTCGCGTCCGGCTTTTCGGCGGTTGTCACCGGGATGTTTATCATTATCACGCAGAAGAAGCTCATTATCCACGTCGCGGGATTTCTTGTGCTCGAAAACGGGATTTTCCTTTTCGGAACATCTGTCGCGTCGCAGCTACCGATCATTATTGAAATCGGTTCGTTGCTCGATGTCTTTGTGGTCGTGTTTCTCATGGGAATCGCGATCAACAGAATCAGTTCAACTCTTTCTGAAGTTGATATCACCGCACTCAAGAGGCTTAAAGACTGATGTTTGAATTTTCAATTCTGATAGTACTGCCTCTGGCTGTCGCGGTGTTCTGCTGGTTCATCAGGAATATCCGTGCGCAATATGCCGTGACATTGACGGGAAGTGTGTTTCATCTTGCGGTGACCGTTCTGATATTCATAGGAATGCGTCACCCGTCGCTTCCGTTTCTGTTCAGCGCTGATTCGCTGAGCAAACTGTTTCTGCTCGTACTGTCGAATGTATTCTTCTGGGTAGCGCTGGTATCATATTCATTCGTGACACGCCGATCCGCGATCAAGCCGCCGAAGGGGAACCGGTATTATTTTCCGCTTCTCAATTTCTATCTGTTCGCGAACACCGCCGCCATACTGAGCAATCACTTCGGGATGTACTGGGTGGCGGCCGAAATGACCACACTGAGCGTCGCTCCTCTCGTGTACTACTATCATAATGAGGAAGCGCTTGAGGCGATGTGGAAATATCTGTTTCTTGTGTCGGTGGGTATCGCGTTCGCCTTCATCGGGATTCTGTTTCTCGCACTCTCGGCGAACGGGACTCCTCTTGAAGGGAAACAGCTGTTCTACTCATTGTTTGTCGAAAACGCGTCGCAGCTGCATACGGTATGGCTCAAGGCGAGCTTCATTTTTATCTTCGTGGGGTTGAGCACGAAGATCGGCATAGCGCCCATGCATTCAGGAGATGTCGACGCGACGAGCAATTCGCCGAGTCCGATCGCGGCGCTCATGTCGGGTTCGCTGCGCATAACGGCGTTACTGGGCGTACTGCGCATTATCCAGATTATCAGACCGACTCCGGTGTATGAGTTTTCGCGGATCATCATCATTACGGGAGGATTGCTCTCTCTGACCGTGGCGTTCCTCTTTATGTTCAAGGTTAAAAACTACAAGCGGCTTCTCGCGTATTCGAGCGTTGAACATCTCGGGATTATAACTCTCGGTATCGGAGTCGGAGGGCTCGCGTTTGTCGGAGCGCTCTATCACATTGTATACAATTCCATAACCAAGGTCGCGCTGTTTTTCGCCGCGGGAAATATTCACCAGCGGTATAACACCCGCGAGGTTGACGGCGTGCGGGGAGCGCTGCGGATGATTCCGTGGACGGGATGGATCTTCATCATGTCTTTCTTCGCGATATCGGCGATTCCTCCGTTCGGGATATTCTTCAGCGAACTGAAAATCTTCGAGGGGATTCTGTCGTCCGACAAGCCGTGGATTCTCCCGATAATGATGTTCCTCCTGCTGTTCATATTCATCAACATGGGGCGCACGATCTTCGCGATGATGTACGGAACTCCGCCGGAGGAAATGACCGCGCAGTCCGGCGAGCGCGAGAAATTCGGAATTATACATTTCGCGTCGATATCGCTTCTTCTCATTCTTGTCGCGATCGCCGTGATCTCGCCGCATGTGCTCCGCGATACTATCATGAGTATTTCAAAAGATTTCGGTATCAGACTATGACATCACTGAAAATACAGAACGGACAGATGTTCCGCGTTGATGATATTGATTTCATGAAGGGCAGTCAATTTATTGAGTCGATATCAGGACTGTTGACCGGCGGGTTCCGCATGATGGGTCTGTTCCCGATTGACGCGGATAAGCCCGGACGTCTGATATCGATACTCGCCGACGCGGATTCTTCGTTCATGCATCTGCTCGGGGGAGAGTTCGCGCCTGATGCGTTGACGTTCCCGAGCATGGCGAACGATCATCCGCAGACGAATTATTTTGAATGCGAGTGCGCGGAGAATTACGGATATGTGCCGGTTGATCATCCGTGGCTTCGTCCGGTGCGCGGGAATGTACTGAATCCGGGCGGAAGGCTCTACCGTAATTATATGCTTGAGGGGACCGAAGTGCATGAGGTGGCGGTCGGCCCGATTCATGCCGGTGTGATCGAACCGGGGCATTTCAGATTCCAGTGTCACGGCGAGCTCGTATACAATCTCGAGATCAACCTCGGATACCAGCATCGCGGAGTCGAAAAGCTTCTGCGTGAAGCCGATCCGCGTAAAAGGATAATGCTCGCCGAATCGATCGCGGGCGATACGACTGTGGGGCACACGTACGCGCACTGCGCCGCGATAGAGAGTCTGTCGAACGCGCAGATCGATCTCAGGGCGCATGTGATCCGTTCGGTCGCCGAAGAGCTCGAACGTACGGCGATGCACCTGGCGGGACTGGGCGGGATCGCGAACGATGTTGGACTCGCGCTTGCGTCGTCTTCATACGGCCGGCTGAGAACTCTGGTGATAAACAGCCTTGCCGCTCTCTGTGGTTCCCGTTTCGGCCGCGGACTATTTATATACGGCGGTGTGCGCTTTGACTTCACCGATGAAGTTCTCTCCGATATATACGCCAATCTCGATACGGTGGAACGCGATGTTTCACAAATAAATGATTTCATGTTTTCTCTCACCGGGGCGCTGATCCGATTTGAAAACACGGGAATAGTGACGAAAGAATTCGCCGAAAAAACCGGCATGGTGGGAATCGCGGCGCGTTCAAGCGGTGTTGAACTCGACACGCGATCGAACAGGCCGTACGGCGCGTATCGTTATGCGCCGATTCCGCTTCTCACCATTCAGAGTGGAGATGTGTTCGCCCGCGCCCGTTTGCGCGCGCTTGAGATTTATGAATCGCTGAAATTCATCCGCGAACAGCTCGACTCGATTCCCGGCGGAAAGATCAAAGCCGAATCGTCGGCGATCGCGCCGCTTTCGGGAGTGGTGTCGGTTGTTGAAGGATGGCGCGGCGAGATTATGCATTCGGTGTTCACCGACAAAAATGGCCGCATAACGCAATATAAGATCAAGGATCCGTCGTTCAATAACTGGTACGGGCTTGGCGCCGCACTGCGCGGAACCGCGATTTCAGATTTTCCGCTCTGCAACAAGAGCTTCGATCTTTCATACTCGGGGCATGATCTATGAAGACAGTGCATAACATGAATGAGGTGCGCGCATGTTGGAGATGATTAAGCTGAGAATTCTTCAGGGCGATCCGATTGTGCACGACGTCAGGGGAGTGATGATGCCCGGACGTTTCCGTGGTCTTCCCGTGATATCTGACGCGCCTTGCCCGAAAGAATGTACGGCGTGCGCGGACGCGTGTCCCGCAGGTGCGATTGACGTCAATCCTTTGCGTATCGATCTCGGACGCTGTACGTTCTGCCCGGTCTGCGCCGAGGTGTGCCCATCGAAGAAGATCAGTTTTTCGGGAGACTATCGTTTGGCGAGCGACAACCGGGACCGCCTTGCGGTGAATGAAGAAACAGATCAGATCCGGCCTGACAAGGCGAGCGCGAAGATACGTAGCTATTTCGGCAGGTCGCTCAAATTGCGTGAGGTGTCCGCGGGAGGATGCAACGGCTGCGAGCTTGAACTCAACGCGCTGAGCAATGTTAATTTCGATATGGGGCGGTACGGCATCGACTTTGTGGCCTCACCCCGTCATGCGGACGGCCTTGTCATCACCGGCCCGATCACCTCTCACATGGCGGAGTCTCTCGACATCTGCTATGACGCCCTGCCAAAACCGAAGATCCTTATACTTACGGGCGCGTGCGCTATTTCAGGGGGGATCTTCGCCGATTCACCGGAAGTTAAACGCAGTTTTATCAGTGGTCACAAAATTGATCTCTATATTCCCGGCTGCCCTCCGCATCCGCTCACGTTTATTACAGGGATTTTGGATTGGTTGAGGTGAGAGAGCAGGGGGATTGGGATAGGTGGTGAGTGGGGAATGCGGGGAGAAGGAGTTAGACGAAACGGCGCTTATATATAACTGAATTATGATTGACACGAATTCATTCTGTATAAAATAATATGTTATATGACTAAATTAATTTTAAGTTTCAATAGACTAATTAAAAAATATAAACTTGAAAAAGTTTTTACGCCAAGTTCAATAGCAAGATTGACCTATGTTAAACGGGCATCAATAGAAAACGATATCGATAAATATTTACAAACACCGGGCATGCAGATTGTATTATATGGTCATTCGGGTTGTGGCAAATCTACACTAATTTACAATAAATTATCATCAAAAAATATTAAATACATTACAACAAGCTGTTCAACAAGTACAACATTTAATGATCTAATTTATCAAGCATTTGACAAATTAGATCTTTTCTATATTTCTGAAAAAGCTTTAAAAAAAACGAATTCAGTACAATCAGAAATAAAAGCAAAATTTTTACAAGCAAAGGCATCACTATCGAGTACTGTTAGCAATGAAGAGTCAACAAAATCTGTTAGAATACTACCGATTCAAATTACATCTGAGAGACTAGCTGAATTTCTTGGGCATATCGGTTGTGCTTGGGTAATTGAAGATTTCCATAAGGTATCAGAAAAAGAAAAAAAGAAAATTGCTGATATACTAAAAATATTTGTTGATTCGTCCAAAGATTACCCAAATGTTAGAATTATATGTATTGGCGCAGTTGGTACAGCACGTGAATTAATCGAATTAGATTCTAATCTTCAAACACGCGTTGCTGAAATGCTAATACCTCTCCTTTCTGATGATGAAATATGTCAAATTTTAACAACTGGGTTTGAGTTGATGAATGTAAAACATGTAAATGAGATTAAAGACAAAATCATTCATTATTCAAATAATTTAGCTTCAATTTGCCATCAGATTTGTTATGATATTTGTTATAATAGAAATTTTAAAAGATGTAATATTTTTAAGGAGTTCATAGGTAATGATGATTTTAATAGTGCAATTTCGTCATATGTAAGAAAGAATATGGATACATATACAAAAATATTTGATGGTATTGCTGCTAAGTTCAATAAAATGAGTATTTTAGAAGGCTTAATCAATTCACAAAAAAATAGTATTACGTTTAATGAGTTGCTGAAAGAAACAAGGAAAATTAAATCAATAAAATTAGAAACCTTTACTACTTCATTAAATGAACTAACATCAATTGATTGCAAAGAAGTTTTACGCTATGATTCAAACTCAAAAAAATATTCATTTTCTACACCATTTTTTCAAGCATTTCTAAAAATGAAACTCGCTATTGATGAAGCTGAAAAAGTTGAACAAAAAAGAAAAAAAAGTAAAAAGAACGGGTTGGTTCTTTCATCATCAAATGAAATATCATTTGATGATCACGATAAGTATTTGATGGAAATGTTATCTGATTTACAGAACATATATTTTAGACGTAATGCTTTTGAATCAAAACATCGTGATAATCTTTTTAAAATGAAAATTGCTAATGACAAAGAAACTGATTATCTATTAAAAAGTATAAATAAAAAACGATAAAATATGCCGCTTCGTCTAACTGCGGCTAAAAGCTGCAATCAGGTTTTGCTACGCAAAATCAGGTACTCGGCATAAAGGCACATTTTGGCTTCGACGAAATGATGTGTAGTCTCGTTCGTTAGATGCAATAGATAAGTGAGGATTTAATGGAAGATTTCGAATCTATTATAATTAATATTTTATCACTATTGAAAAATGAATCCTTTGACTACGAGTATAAAGTATTATTAAACGAGAAACAATTTGCAGCTTCATCACAAACAGAATACATCGTAAATGTTGGTGAGATTTTATTGGCTATGATTAAGAATGAAGACGTAAATAATATTATTGGAAGCCAAGTATTGCTTTATACTAATAGATCACAGCAAAAGGGGGTTTCATATAAAGCTTCAAAGTATTACTCAATAAGAAAGAAAGTATTTGAAATCGATGGTATGAATTTTCACACATTGCAGGAATTTTACTCCGCCATTGGTGAACAACTGGTAGAAAACAATGAGTGGGGATTCAACTGGAATGCCTTTAATGATATTTTACGTGGAGGGTTCATTAAAACTAATTACAATGAACCTTTTAAGTTAATTTGGAAAAATAGCGATATTTCAAAAAAACATCTAAATGATTATGAAGATATCATTTCATTAATCAACGAACATGATAATGTTGAACTTGTTTTGGAATAACATGTCTACTCCACACAACTGCGGCAACACGCACGCCTCTTCGGGCAATGGCTCCGTGATCAATACGTTGCGCGCGATGCTCGGGCTAAAGGCACATTTCGGCTAAGCCGAAACGTCGTGTAGCCGCTTGTTAGGCGAAATGTCAAATTAATTAAGGTAATAGAAGCATGAAAACAATACACTTACCCAAACTACCACTAATTGGCATATCTTCAATAATGCTAATAATATTATTAGGATACTTAGGTTGTGCAATAAGAGATTTCCTATTTTCGGGTTATAATATTAATATGATACTAAAAGAATACTATCCGACAATAATTGTGTTTATCGGTTTTGAATTCTTTTTATTCATTTTTTTTAGAGGCTGTTACATCCAATACAACAATATATACATATCACACACTTTGATTTATGTATTTAAAAGCAAAATAGTTATTTCTAATATTATTAAAATAGTAGAACGCGAACAGTATATCAGAGGATTTAATATCCATATGATTGAAATTACCTCAAAACCTATTAATGGAAAAAAGAAAATAATTGTGATTCCAATTTCAACTTATCGCCCAAACTCAATTGCTGACTTTTTAAATATAGTCGAAGACATTAAATGTTCTTTACAATATCAATGACGCCACTTCGCCTAACTGCGGCTAAAAGCTGCGCTCCGGTTTGCTGCGCAAATCCGGTGCTCGGCCTAAAGGCACATTTTTGCTTCGCAAAAAACGTCATTTAACCGCGTTCGTTATGTGCAAATATTTTATTATAGGTTGGTACAATATGTTAAAATATCTAATTATTGTTTCAATTGTTTTTACGGGCTGTATTAAGTATGAAACAGAATTTGAAAAAAAACATAAAGATGAACTTGATAAATATTATGGCATAATACACATAAATACAAGATCAAATATTAAGAATAAATTGATTTGCGAAATCGATATTGCAGATATTAATAAAAATACAGAAACGATTAAAACTCATGTCCCAATAAATGAGAATGTATACCATAAATTGGGAAAATATAAGATTGTAAACATTTTCATTTATGATAATAACAACAATTTATATCAAGATAGTAATGCAGGCAATTATAAATATGATTTGATCGTTAACAAAAACACCAGCATGGATTTATATATAGATATAAATAATAAAGGTAAATTTGTAAATAAAATAGAAATAAGATAACTACTCATAACTGCGGCTACGCTCTGCTGCGTGCTCAATACGTTGCGCGCGATGCTCGGGCTGAAGGCACATTTCGGCTAAGCCGAAACGTCGCATTGAAAGGTGATAGAAAGAACCAATACAGCATACGAATTAATGATCAGTGGAGAATCCGCTTTGAATGGGTTGATGGAAATGTTCATAATTTAGATATAGTTGATTATCATTAGTAATAGAAAGGAGAAAGGAAATGACAAAATTAAAAAATATACATCCTGGTGAAGTATTAAATGAAGAATTTATTAAACCTTTGAATATTTCAGCTTACAGAATCTCAAAAGAAACAAATATTCCTCAAACAAGAATTTCTGAAATAATTAAAGGTAAAAGAAAAGTTACTGCTGACACGGCATTGCGTTTAGGTAAATATTTTGGAAATTCACCACAATTTTGGCTTGGACTTCAGAATGATTTTGATCTTGAAGAAGAACGTATCAGTTTAGCAAAAGAGCTAATGAATATTCATGAGTTTTCAATTGAAACAACTCCGCAGAGAATTCATGCATAAGCGTGAAAACGGCAGATAACTGCGGCTACATTCACGCCCCTTCAAACAATGGCTCCGTGCTCGCGAAGTTTATACTGAGCTTGTCGAAGTATTCTGCGCGATGCTTGGGCTAAAGCCACATTTCGCCTTCGGAGAAACATTGTGTAGCCACATTCGTTATCGGTAATTACGCAACCCTGATTTTCTTAAGAATCTTAACCCATTTATTGTTTGACATGGTATATACCATGATATATATTGCTTACAAGGTGTCAAAAATGCAAACTGCCAAATTATTCATTAACGGAAGAAGCCAGGCGGTCAGATTGCCAAAAGAATACCAGTTCTCCGGTAATGATGTCATTATCCAAAAAGTCGGTGAAGCGGTCATATTGCTTCCCCACAATAAATCATGGGAAGTTTTCTTGCATGGATTGAATAGCTTTACTGATGATTTCATGTCCGATGGCAGAGCTAAAGATATCAAGCAAAATCGTGAATCATTATAATGTATTTACTCGATACAAATATATGTATCTATACAATAAATAAAAAACCAATTGATGTCCTATCTAAATTGAAGAAAAAAGCGTCAAAAGACATCTATATTTCATCAATCACTGTTGCGGAACTTGAACATGGCGTAGAAAAGAGTAATTATCCTGAGCGTAATAAAATTGCCCTTGTCGAATTCTTATCTTTATTTCAAATTCTTTATTACACTGACGGAGACGCGTTGTATTATGGGAAAATCAGATCCAACCTTGAAAAAAGAGGTCAATTAATTGGCATGATGGATATGCTGATTGCTTCTCAGGCATTGTCTCACGATTTAATTCTCGTAACAAATAATACAAAAGAATTTGAAAGAATTGAAAATATCAAACTCGAAAATTGGACAAAATAGATATTCGCAATTGCAGATAACCACGGCTAATGGCTGCGATCCGGTTTTGCTGCGCAAAATCCAGTGCTCGGGCTAAAGGAACATTTCAACTTCGCCGAAACGTGCCTTTAACGATTTACTTTAAGAGAAATTCTCGCCAGCCAACTGTTGTTCTATATTACTTGACAAGCCAGTCTTAATTTAGTATCATATATGATACCAATGGAGGATCAATGAATGTAAACGAAGATATTAAACCTATTTCATATATAAAAGCCAATGCCGCCAGTATTCTTAACCAGGTTAATAAGTCTCAGCGTCCAGTGTTTGTGACTCAAAATGGTGAAGCTAAAGCGGTTATTATGGATGTGGTGAGTTACCAAAACCTTCAAGATGCTATTGGCTTACTTAAATTAATTTCTCAAGGTGAAAAAGATCTATCTGATGGAAAATTTACACCTCAAGATGAATTTTTTAAATCATTTGAGAAAAAAATTAAGAAATAATTATTATGACATACGATGTGTTTTGGACTCAAACTGCTCAAAATGACTTAAATAATATATACTCTTATCTGGTTAATCATGAATCAGAAAGTGTTGCTTTAGATGTATTTAAACGAATTAAAAAGAAAACATTAACTTTATCATCATTTCCAACTCGCGGAAGACAAATTCCAGAATTATCATCTCAAAATATAGAAGGATATCGAGAATTAGTGGACAGTCCCTGGCGGATATTTTACAAAATTTCTGAGAAAAACATTTATGTCCTTTCGGTAATTGATGGGCGAAGGAGTTTTGAAAATACATTGTTAGGTAGAATTCTTAGCTCATGAGATTGAAACACTTCGGGCAATGGTTCCGTCCTCACGAAGTTTATACTGAGCTTGTCGGAGTATTCCGCGCGGTGATCGGCATCGTGTGAATTTTTGCTCCGCCAAAGCATCATTTAGTTGACTTCGTTATGTGTAATATCACTTTACTGGAATGTCATGCGAGGTTATAATATGTCTTCGAAAATGCCAATTGTAAGACAATCAAGCGTCCTTTCGCTACTTATTCAGATAGTCGTGCTTACTTCATTCATCATTATATTTTATCAATTTGATAAGGCATATTACATTTATTATGGCACATTTTGCTTTATTTTTCTCACTTTAATTTTGAGACTTTTTATTCCAAAATATCACAGAAAAGGTATTTCTCTTTTTAAAAAGCGTATGTTTGACTTGGCTATCCCTTGTTTTGAAAAAAGTTATTTATTCTTTTCAAAACACAATTGGATAGATCGATACCGTTTTATTACAATGTTAAGCTCGTCAAGAATTTCATATACGGAAATGGCTTTGCTGAATATTGCATTTTGCCAAAGTCAACTCGGCCAGAAAAAAAAGTCGATTGCTACATATAAAAAAGTACTGAAACAATTCAAAGACAGTGAAATAGCCGCCTCTGCATTGAAAATGCTTGAATGATCTATACAATGGCAATTCATATACTTGGGGCAAACTGTTGTGCGCGGGGAATACCATTGTTGAACTGCGTCGGATTTTCACTTGTGTGTGCCTGTAGGTTTGATCAGTGAGAAACGTCGTTTAGCCGCAAATCAAGCGCACAAAGAGGAAATCTGTGAATATTTCATATACGCAAATTAAAGAGATTTCAAAAAAAGGAATCACGTATCTTGATAACTCAAATAATGTAAAGTTTATTGATTTTGAAATATGCCGTATGAACTGGGCAATACATGTCGCTAAGCCTCAAACAATTTCAAAATTAAGTTCCGTATCGACAGTATTAAAATGTATTGGCGAACGAGATATTCTTGCAAAACCAAGATATTTTAGATTACTTGAAAACATCGAAATCATTATCCTGTTTGATAAAGCTCCGAATCTGATCAATAGAATATTCAAATATCGATACGATGTAAATGAATTTGAATTTCTGAAACTTCAATCCGCAATTAGTCAAATGGGTTGGTCGACTTTCGATTTGAGTTAACAATATCTCCGGATGATCTGAAGATATTCGCATAAATGGACGACAAGAGGCACATTCCGCCTTCTGCGAAACATCGTGCAGACGCTCGGGTAAAGTGAAGTTGTGATAAGGAATATTAATTATGAAACATATTCATGTGATTCATTTTGTGATACTGATCGGATTTACTATTGTCATGTCTTTTGCGTCATGCGGCCGCGATAAGACATTTAACTCTGCTCTTTGGATCGAGGCATCGCAGAAGGATGTCAATATCAGAAATGAAATGGTGGATGACTTGGTAAGTAGAAAACTTCTGCTTAATTTGAATGACAGTGAAATCATTAAATTACTCGGTAAGTCTGAACAATATCAAAATATCTCTCCCCGCGAGTTCTATTATACAGTTCAAATAAAATATAAACAGATCGATCCTGAGTATATTAAATACTTTGTTGTTGAACTTGATGATATTAATACATATAGAAACTTCAGGATTATTGAGCATAAGTGATGAACGACTTTCAGTAATTGTAAGAAAAAGTTAAGTGCGCTACTCTTAACAGTGAAATATTATTCGATAGCTCGGTTATCAGGCTATACTATAGGTGTACTATGAATATTCGTATTGCGGCATTGAGTGATTTGGATCAAATTGATGGCATATATAATCAGGCGGTTGATTCAAGATGTGCTACCGGTGATACACAGTATTTATCCAGCGAAGAAAGACTGAAGTGGTTCAACGAGCATGTCTCTGATAAATATCCGGTACTTGTGGCGGAATCCGACGATAAAGTAAATGGCTGGATAAGTTTGAGTCCATACCGGAAAGGGCGTAAAGGACTACGGTTTACCGCAGAAGTCAGTTATTATATTCATAATGATTATCAGCGAATGGGAGTCGGGTCAGCATTAATTGACGAAATACTGCGTATTGCAGGAAGATTGAATTACAAGACAGTAATAGCGATTGTCATTCATATAAATAGCGGCAGTATTAAACTGTTGGAAAAGTTCAGGTTTAAGCTTTGGGGACTATTGCCGGATGTTGTTGAAATTGATTCGGAAATATACAGCCATAAGTATTACGGGTTAAAACTGAATTAATAGTAATTAATACGTTAAACTGCGGGAGTTGGGTTCAATCTAATACCTGGCTTTGTAGGAAATGCGTTATATACTTGAGTTGTGTGTGATGCCAAATATAATTGTCTTCTAATTGTATTGAATAATCTCAATATGGTATAAGTAATGTATGTAATGGCATTATAGGGCGATGAATTAAATGAAAAACTCTGGGAAAATAAAATATGTGAATGTTGATATGGAGGCAATGGGATTTATAAAGATACGGGATACATTGTTTTCAATTAAAATAGGTTCATTACTATTGCTCGGAATTTCAATTATTATTCTATTGATTAAAGAATTTATGGCTTATGAATTATTTCCTGATTATATAGTACTTGGTCTTAGCATGTTAATTGGTATCATAATTATTTTTCTTGTGGTTAGTCCTTTGATACCAAGGTTATGCCCAAAGTGTAAAAGTGTTATGTTGAAAAATATTCCTCTTTCCGATGGAGAGAAAACATATCAACATTATTGTGAACATTGCAGGATATACATTGAAACAGGAATACATCCGTCAAATTACTGTTAGGAAACTTGTAAATACCTAAGGCTATTCGCTTAACTAATAATTGAAATCGGAGCTAATGCAATGCGGATCTGTTATAGCCCGGACGAATCAGAATCATTTCCTCTTTCAATCCCCTCTGAGCTCGAACGATTCAATCACTGTGCGGATCATGTCGCGCGACGAACCGAGCCGCTCCGCCGGTACGAAGATGCGGATACGGATACCGCGGTTTCCTCTCACGATGACGCGCTCGAACCCCGCGTATTCATCCGGCGCGCCGCCTTTGAACGAATAGTAGATCTCTTTCTCATTCTCACGGATTGTCTCGCGCGTGAACGCGTCGATGTTCTTGTTGCTCCACAGCTCTTCGAGTCTGTCGTGCGAGCGGATCACATAGTGGAAGATCTCCGCTGATATAGATACCAGCGCGTCAAAGCGCCCCTCGGGCGCGGTTGTTCTGATGCCGAGCAGTGCGCTGTCGTTCGCGTAATTATGCCGTTCAATTAATTGACGCTTCATTACGGAGAGTTCAGCCTCCGCCGATATGCGGTACCCGCACCAGCCGTTGTCGGCGGTGATTTTTTTCCCTTCACGGATGAGCACGAGCGCCGACTGATGGTCAACGATCGGATAACGTTCCTTCTCTTTGCGTATATACGCATTGATCAGTTTTGACGCTTTCATCCCCGCGGAGGACGCGCGCGGATCTGTATCTGAAAGAAGCCGGACGCCTTTGAGGAAGTACAACCCCTGCGCGGGGCGGTGCTGTTTTATCAGTTCTTCTCCCTGCGCGAGATAGTATTCGAGTCCGTCGATCGATACGGGCTTGCCGCGCGCTTCAATGCCGGTGAGGGGCTTCTGTGCCGATTCAATATCTTCCGTGAGATAATACTCGAACTCGTGTTTCTGCGCGGGTGTGTTCCGGGGTTCTTCTTCGCCGGGCATATGCAGTTTGAAGTTCTCATCCACGAAGTAACGGTTTCCGTCGGGGTCTTTGATTGTGGCCCATCCGGGCATCTGAGCCTCGAGCGGAGAGGTCAGACACGTACACACGGCAAGGATTGCGATAAGAATAATGATCACTCGCCGCGTACGCGTTAGTTTCGCGGAGTACGGTGTGCGCTTATTTTTGCTGACTCCGTTCGCCGATGATACGGCTCTGTGCGGGTTAATGAGTGTAATGGAGGCGGACTCCGCGTGTGGTCTCATTCCGTAAGGAGAAATTGTCCTGTCAGACGAGCGCATAGATGAGAAGCCCCGCGATTACAATGAGGCCTATGAGAAGCGACAGGTACAGCACGAGGTTGCGGTCGATTTTCTTTTTTTCCACTTCGTCGATCGTGATACGTTTCTGGCTGTCCGCCATTTCAATGAGAACGTTTCCTTCTTCGGGAATTTTTATCAGTACGTTCTTCGCGACGGAGCAGTAAATATAATAACCGATCTTTTCAACCGGAACCATTTCGACGATTTTTCCTTTCATCGGGATGTAGTTGCGTTTGTCGTCGAAGGCTCCGAGCGCCTCTGCGACCTTGATTGACGCCGCGTCGCGGTTGACGAGCAGAATAAGAATGCGTTCGCCTTTCGTAAGATCGGCCACGCGTTTTCCGCTGATCGGCGACACTATCGCTTTTCCTTCCACGACGAACTGCGCGTTCTTCTCAACTTCGGGGCGCGTGTCCTCAACAGGCACGTCCGCTTCATTCTGCCGTTTTACCTCGGCTTTACGAATCGGAATCCGCTCCTCAGCCAGCTCCAGCGATGATGATTCCTCAAGCGATATGACGACTTCAGGTTCGCCCAGCGAATAAAATTTACTGATAATGTCGGACAGGGATGACGTGATATTGTCTTCGTCACTGTTAATGACGCCCGACGCCACATCGTATCCGTCGAGTGCGCTGGTGAAGTAGGGAAGGAACTCCTCGGTATTGAACAGCGTCGTTGAACGCGCTATACGTTCGCATCCCTTGAAATAAATTTTCCACGATATGGCCGGATTGAGCTGGTCGTACATCGATACGACTTCATACGCGATGAGACTCACGTTGCAGAAAATTGAAGACTCCGTATTCACGAAAAGCATGAAGTTTCCGAACAGATTCGAGTTGCGGAGGGCGAACTTTCCCTTGATGATGCGGACATCATGGTATTCACCCGTGACCATAGCGCGTGCTTTGCTTTCATCTCCGCCGGTATACGCGAGAGCGGCCGCCACACGTTCGTTGTCAACCCCGGATTCAGTTGTTTCCGGTGAAAGAGAATCGCCGTCCATATCTACTCCTCTACATCTGTTTTGGTCGCGGAAACCATATATCTTTCAATGATCTCATATTTTTTCTGCGGCGAGAGCGCAACTATCTTTTTGATGGTCAGTGCGAGCGCCGGCAGCTGTGAGAGCGATGTTTCGAGAGTAAACAGTTTATCAGGATCTTTCAGCCGATTGTGGATCTTGCCGTTCCGCGTGGTGAGCTTGAGGCCGATCGTGTCTCCCGTGTATTCAAGTATATGCTCCGGCGCGAGATATTTCACTGAAAGTTTAGTGACATTGAGTTCAGACCGTTTAAGAACTCTGAATCCTTCGAGATCGGCCGATCCTTCCGTGTGCGGAAAGAATTTCGGATTGGCGGTCATCATAAAAGTAATCTGCTTTTTCTTCTCGTTCACAAATACGCGCAGATAGGTGTTGATCACCTTGTATGCGGCAAGGAGGCCGAAGAGAGAGTCGTCAGGTTCGCGTTCGCGTGTTTTTTTAGCGGTGATCTTCATACGCGCACATAACCCCGGCCGGTGCTGAACGCTTCGCGGCGCACAAGCCGTATCGCGTAAAGATCCTCAAGCGTGCGTTCCACCCCGTCGCGCGCGCAATGCATGTGCGCGGCGATATCTTCGAGTGACGCGCTCCGGGTGACATGCAGATACGCGAGAAGCTCCTTCTCGGTGTCGTTTATCTTTCCGATGTAATACCCGCGCTTTGATACGAGGTCTTCGGTGATGACGCCGATCCGCATTCCGGCGAATTCAGTATACGAATCGAACACCATGGCGATATTCATGTCGATCGCCGGAGTGATATGTTTTAGCCGTACGAAGAACGGTTTTTCGGGGCGCATGGAGTCGCGTATGACGCGCACGATCAGTTCATCGACGCATGAGGGGTCGACTACCGATATTCCCGCGAAGTCGAATACCACAACCTCTTCCGCGTTCGCGTGTTCCATAAGCGGAGAGATCTTGGCGTAAAGACGTCTTCCCACCGGTCTGGTGAGAAGGTCGGGTCCCTTGAGGCGAAGCTGTTTGATGATTTTAGCGATATTAATTTCCATATTTTCAGTCCGATGAAAGTGTAATCGAAATTTGTGTTCCCGGAAAGGGAGTCAGTCCGTTTTTGAGGAACGTTCCCCTTCGCGAACCCTTATGCACCACAGCCACCGATGAGCTTCCCGAACGGATGAACATCGATCCTGAAAGCCGACCCACGATGGCGTTCACCTGACAGAGTCCGTACCCGAACGGCCGCTTGCTCGAGATAGGAGTGGAGAACGCTTTGTGAATGAGTTCCGCGCCGCGATCCTGAATGTCAGGTCTGTTGGCGGTGAAACTCTCCTCAATGCCGATTCCCGAATCGGCGATCACGAGGCGCACGATATGGGCGCGTTCGAGATCATAGGCCTGAGCGGCGAAGTACCCTGAATCGAGCGAATGTTCGAACACATTCTGACAGAGCTCCGAAATCGCGGTCACGAGCATGTCGGCGGTGTTGTCCGCGACGAAAAACTTGAGAATATGCGAGGCTCGCTTTCTGAACAGCGTGACCGCCTCTCCGATCGCCTTGACGCTGTCGCGCTCCTTGTTGGGAATGTCGGTGAGTTCAATCACCTTCCGGCTTTCCGTGCTGCGCGAAAGTTTCTTCCCCTTGGGAAGCTCCGTGTCTTCACGGTACACTCCTTTGTCGAAAAAGTCCATCCGCGAAAGATACTGATGCACCGGAAGCGTCATTCCCGTAAGACAGAGCTTGGTTCCCGTGGCGCGGAGATGATTCCTTCCCAGAAGGAGAAGCCCCGCGAGGGAGTACGGCTCGATGAATCTCACCTGCGACATGTCGATGGAGTTGTCCGCGTGCGAGGCAAGACCCTCCCAACTCTGGAGAGCGCGCTCAAAGGCGAAAATTTCCCGTAAACAATCGGGGAGTTTTGCCGGTCGTGCGGTCACTGACGCGCTCCTCTGTAAAAAATCCGCGGACAAGCCCGCTTATTTACAGTATCGGACAGAATGCCGGAAAACATGTAGAGCTTTTCACAGATGCGGATGATTGAAACAGGGTCGGACGATTGCAGTTGTGGCGGACGATTACCGCAGTAGGGGCGGATCACGATCCGCCCCTACTGCAATGCGGGGATCTGTATATGTGTTTTTCCAATGATGCGGACGATACAGGGCGCCTCCCCGCAATGCGGGGATCGGGCTCTCCCTGCAACGCCCTGAACGGGGCGGATACACGGGTAATGGCGTTTACGCTCGATCCCTGGCGCAAACCGTACATTGCCGTAAGGGCGGATCATGATCCGCCCCCATTTTACCGGATCCGTAGGGACGAGCCGTGAAGGGTCGGTGGATTTTTATGTGCGGGTTATACGTGCGTGAACGGCGTTTCGGGACAGATTATCGCGTAAATGAGGGAGTGAGAAAAGGGATCAACGCAATACGGATATTACATTTCACCCGATTCTTTTAGTAATTCAGCGGCGTGCTTTGGAAATTCTGTAAGGAGCTTCAGCCTTGAGTTCGAGGAATTTCGTGATTACGGTGAAATCCTTGGCGGTTTTGACATGAATCCAGAATGATTTGCCTTCGTGTGTCTGCTTGGCTGACGCGATCGCTTTGACAACTTTGTCGCCGAGTACCGAAGAGGGGAGCGCCGCAATCGTTTTGAGTTCATGTTTGCCAAGCGTTATGTGAACCGCCAGTCCCTGCCGTTCGGGGTAGATCGAGAGCAGATTTTTTCCCTTGCGTCGATAGGTGATGTTCCAGCCTTTTCCTTCGGGGTCATAGATGATCATCGCTCCGCAGGCGTTTTCTATCATAAAGCGGTCGATCTTATCGAGTGACGAGCCTATTGTTTTTCCCACGAATGACCGAATACGCGGCATTGTGGGAGTGATCTCTTTATTGAGCAGTCGCGGGCTTGCGGCATATTTGGCCGCGAGCGATGCGAGGAGTTTTTTGTTTTCAAAAGGTTTGACGCAGTCGTTGTAATCCCGGGCGGAGAGTTTTCCACCCGTCTTTTTCTCGACTTCAGCGAGATCAACAAGACGGCTTTTGAGTTTCGCGCATCCCTTTTTTCCGCAGTGCGCGCAATTCTCGAATCCCTGGGCTATTACACACGGACGTACTTTGCAGACGGAGTCTACGCGCCGCGCGCCGGGTGATTCATCAAGACATCCGTCGCAGAAGAGCTCCTCGGGTGACACCGTGACACCGTAAAAGGTTTTGAATCCTTTGCTCATGTGCTCGCGGCGGTCGTCGCGTTCAACATTTTCCCGATATGCGGGGCAGAGATCGCAGCGAAAACCGCAGCGTGTGATTATTGGTGTGCTCATTACGGGCCCTCTTCCACTATGATCAGAGTTCCGGACGTGTTCCTGTTCGGGAATGCGTGTAACATGTAACAGGGAAAGAGCTTGTCAATATATTTCTCGGATGTACGGCCGCATAGACGGGCTTTTCGTTGTTAAACGAATTACGTATACGCGTTTGAGGCGTTTTGATGTTTTTCTGATACATTTATGTGGATTAATGTATCGTTCTATTTCATTATGTCGCGTTAATCGATAAAATATCAGCTCCGCGATTTGTGTGATCACCACCATTCCCGTAATCGGGTGAAGATCACCTTTACATGACCCATCCAGCTGTCACGGAGGAAAATCAACGATACGAGAAGAATCATTCCGGAGAGGGCGAGAGGCACTCCCCAGAAAATACGGTAGTCGACATAGTTCTGGTAACTCGCCGCGTCCATAACGTATCCGCAGACGAGATTCCCCAGAATACTTCCGAGTCCGCTTGTAAGCATCGTGTTTATCAGCTGAACGCCGGTGCGCTCCCTCGCGGAGCATTGCGCGTCAATGTATATCTGCGCGGCCATGAACATAAGCGGATATGTGAAACCGTGAAACGCGAGCGCGGCGCATGCGATCGGTGCGGGCATGCCGATGAAGTACAGAAGAAAGCGCATCACTTCGCACGCGATTCCGGCGAGGATTACTTTCCTGAAACCGAAGCGGGTGAGCATCGGTCCGGTGGCCGCGATTACGATAATCTCCACGAACTGTCCCAGACTCATCGCGGGAAGGATCGCGCTGTCGGGAAAACCGCTCTGACGCAGAAAAGGTGACGCTCCGAAGAAATGAAATCGCTCTACGAAGACCAGTGCGAAGGAGAGCACGGTAAGCAGGAACACGATTCGTTTACGGAAGACGCGTATGGACTCGGTCGGCATAAGTCCCGCGGATTTGGTCGGCGGCAATTTCGGCGAAGGAAGTGTGAGCGCATAGATTGCGATTGCGAGAGACCCGAATGCGGCTACAAGAATCACGTCGGGAAGGTTTCTGCTCTGATCACCGCCGCGCATCATCCAGAAAAAGGACAGTACCCAGCCTAGAAAAACCCAGCCTGCGGTTCCCCACATCCGCACAAATCCGAACGTGCGTTTCGCGTCAGTTGAATTATGGAATGTGATCGCGTTTGCGAGCGCGAAGGTCGGACCGATAAGGAGCGAGTACAGCACGTAAAGCGGAAACACCGCCTGGAATGAATGAACAAAATACAGCGCGAAGAGTGTCGCGGCGGTTCCGAACTGGCAGACAGAAAGCAGAACTTTGGCGCGTATAATGCGGTCGGCTACAAGTGATCCGATGAGCGGCGCGACAAACGATGATACGGATGATACCGCGAAGATTGTTCCGATCTGCTGTCCGGAAAATCCGAGACTCTGTTTCATATACAGACTGATGAGCGGAAGTATGACTCCCGTCGCGGTGAACTGGATGAACATCATCGTCGAAAGGCGGAACCGCATCGAAACGCGCATAAATATCCTCGTATCAAATACAATGCGATGAAATCCCGAGGTTATAATCTGTCAACAATGTTGAATATAAAAAAAGCGGACGAATTACTTGTGTGTACGTGTATCAATTTTATCATGATTATGCGCTTTACACTATGCGCAAAAAAAATAATTGTGCGCACGTGGAGGCGTTCTCATGCGGTCGCGTTTTATCGGAGCTTCAGCGATATTTCTGTCGTGCGTACTGTTCGCATGCACATCATGCACGGTTAAATTCATATCGTCCCGTTACAGCGGAATGAGCATCTCATTTGTGAGATTCGTTGTCGGCGCGGTTCTCGCGTGCGCCGTGATTCTGATTCTCCGTAAAAGTTTTCGTGTCACTGACTGGAAGAGCTGGGCATTCCGGGGCATTTTCGGCGCCGCGTCGATGGCGCTTTTTTACGCGGGGATACATGTCACATCAAGCGGCCGCGCTACGCTGTTCGCCGATACCTATCCCGTGTTTGTCGCGGTATTCGGATTCATGTTCTTCGGAGAGAAGATCGGCCCGGGGCGGATCGCGGGAGTGATTCTGTGTATTGCCGGTTCGGTCATTGTGTTTTACGACGGGAGTTTATATCCGGTTATCGGAAATTTCCTCTGCATCGCGTCGGCGGTAACCGGAGGGATCGCCGTGCATTTTCTCAAGCGCGCGAGGGAGAGTCACAACTCTTTTCTGGTTTATCTCGCGCCATGCCTTTTCGGCGCAGTCGCAAGCATGTGGACTATACCTGAACTTGCGCGCGCGGTATCAATTCGTGATATGTTTTTTCTTCTCCTCGTCGGTGTTCTCGCGTTCGCGGGACAGATTCTGATGAGTTTCGGGTACCGTTATGTGAGCGCGACAGAGGGGAGCATCATCGGTATGTCGGAGATTCTGTTCTCTGTTATGATAAGCGCCGCTCTTCTGGGTGAGGAGATGACGCCTCGATTTTTCGCCGGAGGCGCGTGCGTGCTGGCGGGGCTTGGTGTTAATCAGCTTGATATGGTACGTGCGGCGTATCGTCATGTCGCGCATAGCCGCCGTACTGACAGATGAAATAAAGTCAGTTGGTGGCGAAATTGTAAATGGTTGTCGCCCTGATATAGAATTCGTTTTCGCTTTTTTTGTAATACAGGTTTCCGCCCGATGATACGGAGATAATCTGACGATCGGAAAAAGGATGTGAGAAAATACCGCCAACATATCCGCCGGAGTAATACTTTCGTCCGTCTCCCGACACATTTTTTGTTTTCAGACAGTATCCTGTTTCGGCGCCGAAATATATGAACATCAACTGAATGCCCGCCTTCTGGTTCCATGACTTTTCCCTGAACTGATATCCCGCGTCAAGAGCGAGAAATCCTGATATGAGGAAGAAATATCCCGCGCGGTAACTCAGCGCGAGGCTCGCGTCATTTTTCGGATTACCGCCCGTTTTGCTACCGGCTTCGCCACTGGCATTATATGTTCCTTCGGCGGAAACACCCAGACCGTTATAATACAGGGAATATACGACGTTGGCGGACAGCTCCGAAGGTATTATAACCGCTGACAGTAAAATGACAATAGTGAAGATGAATTTCATAAAACACCGCCGAATAATATAGGAATTACATTCCCGTAGGAATATCGATAAAATTCCATTCAAGTCCGAACTTCTCCGCGCAATGAGCGCAGAGCGCTTTTACACCCAATGTCTCCGTTCCGTAGTGTCCGCCGAATACGAGGTTGATTCCGTATTCGCGCGCGGGATGGAATGTGATGTGATCCGGCTCTCCCGTGATGAGCGTATCGTATCCGCCGCGCGCCGCTTCGTCAAGAGCGAACGATCCCCCGCCGGACACCACCGCGACTTTATACGATTCAGGTCTGTTCTCTTTGACGGAGCAGGGCGATCCCGTCGCGCGAGAAAGAATGTCCGCGAGAGCGGCTGGTGTTGATTTTTTTTCGCACGTTCCCCCGAACCCGATTGTGACGCCGTGGTATTCACCGAAGGGAACAATATCCGTAAGCCCGAACAGCCGTGCGAGTACGGCGTTGTTGCCACATTCGGGATGAAGATCGAGAGGAAGATGCGACGCGTAGAGGGAAATCCCGTTATCAATGAGCGTTTTTATTCTGCGGTAGTGGATTCCCGTTACCGGCACAATTGATCCGAAGTAGAGGCCGTGATGCGCTATGAGCATCTGTGCGCCCATTGCGGCGGCCTTCTCGAATGTTTCGAGGGATGCGTCGACGGCTGCGGCGATTTTGATGACCTCATCCGATCCCTCAACCTGAAGTCCGTTGAGTGCGATGTCGTGAATATCTTTAGTGCGCAGATACTCATCGAGATAATTGACTAACATGTCGCGTTTCATGAGGTTCCTCCGTGTTTTTTTTACGCGAAGAACCGCGTGAATGTCAAGGAGTATCGGGGTGCGGAATGTGTCAGCTGGCCAGAAGTTCCGCCGCGTTGCCGCCGAGCGCGCGCGACAGAACGCTCTTGTCAGTGATGACTTTTTTCAGCATATCGATACGGAGCGCGGGGTCGTCATACGGAAGATCGGAGCTGAAGAGAATTCTGTCGGGGATCTCCTCCGCGTAGTATTTTACGGGGAATGTCGAGAACTGCGCTGACAGGTCGATCCATATATTGCGGCGCGGTTTCGCGAGCATGAGGGTTTCACACCAGTGATACCCGCCCCCGTGACCGAGGATTATCCGCGCCTGCGGATATCTGTCCGCAAGTGCGGTGATTTCCCTGATGTCGGACGCGGCCGCCGGATTGAACGTGTGAATCCACACCGGAAGGTTCCTTTTGCAGTTATGCGCATAACGAATCATGTGCTCAATCGAGGCGGCGTTTCCTGACGCGAAGGTCACTTCTCCGATTCCCGAAAGTCCCTTGCCGGTTACATGTGTTTCTATCCATTCCGCGGTTTCCGTTTCACCGAGTCCCGCGGGGCAGATTCCGAAACCGGTGAAGTAATCGGGGTTTGTTTCAACGATCGACACAGTGTGGTCAATCGCGTCGATGATTTCGTGTACGGGGAGTTTCCCGCCGGATAAATTCGTCATAAGGCGGCTCAGCTCTCCGGTGAATTCCGCGAAGTTATGCGCATTCTCGGGATGCACACGGGTGGGAAAAAGGTATACGCGGTCAATACCGGCGGATTTCCCGGTTGAGATCTGCGCTCCGGTATCGGAAAGCGCATGCTGATGTGAATCGATTATCATTGATGACTCCTTTTACTGATGATTGTCGACGCAGACGGATGATGAATTACTGTTCAACGGAGAACACCGTGCAGAAGTTTCCGTTCTTTCCGCGGCATTTATTGCATGATATACATCGTGATTTCTCGCGGTCTCCTGTCATCCACCGGTTTATGAATTCAGGCTCCGCGAATAACGGCCGGGACAGTGATATCATTTCGATGCCGGTTTCGTTGAGAATTTTTTCGATGACGTCGGGAGAGCGGTATCCTCCGACTGAAATCACGGGAACCTTCACGGCTTGTGCGACTAACGCGCTGTTTTTCGCGAACATCGCTTCACGTTCTGTCGTGGTGATCATCGAGCCCATTTCGCGTGAGACTTTTGACGCGGTAATCCCCCCTGAAATCTCGATCGCGTCGATGCCGTGCGTTTCAAGAGTTCCGCAAATCGCGGTACACTCATCTATGTCGAGACCGCCGTCGAAGTAGTCGCTTCCGTTTATTTTCACCAGCACCGCGAGTCCCGGATTTTCTTTTTTAATGAGATCGAGAATGTCGATGATGATCCGTGACCGGTTTTCGGCGGAACCGCCGTAGCTGTCAGTGCGGGTATTGAAATATGGTGAAAGAAACTGGCTGAGGAGATATCCGTGCGCGCAGTGAATCTGCACTCCGTCGAAGCCGGCCTTTACCGCGCGGATGGCCGCGTCGCCGAATGCGCGGACCAGTTTCGTGATATCGTCATCAGTCATGATCTTTCCGGTTTTCCCTGAAGCGGGTTCGGCCACACCTGACGGAGTGAATGTATGCTCATCCGCGCCGATGATCGATTGGTTGCCGCAATATCCTATCTGGGCGATGGCGAGCGCGCCGCCTGAGTGTATCGCGCCGGCGAGTGCGGTCAGACCCGGAATGAGTTCGTCATTGTGGATTCCGATCTGCCCGTGGAGTCCCTTGCCCTTTTCGAGAACATACGCGCAGCTTGTGATGATTGTCCCGACTTCACCTTCGGAGAGTCTGCGGTACAGCGTGAGGAGGCGGTCGGTGACCGCGCCGTCGTCGGACGCCATGTCCTCCCACGTCGCACTGCGGACAAACCTGTTTTTTGCGGTGCGCCCCGCGATCCGTATCCGGTCGAACATTGATTTCATGCGATTAAACCCCCGCGATAATGTTGTAAAGTACGAAAACAATCGAACAATACAGTGATTGACAAATCAGCCCGGTGTAGTAAATTGTCAAGTATGAAAGATATTAAACATCCGCGAATAGAGGAAATAACCCTCACCGGAATACTGAGCGCTCTGGGTGATCCCGTGCGTCTCCAGATTGTCAGCGAACTGTATCACTGTAACCAGAAGTGCTGCGGAGGTTTCGGCATCGAGCTTTCCAAATCGACGCTCACTCATCATTTCCGCACCCTTCGCGACGCGGGGATTATCAATGTGCGTTGTGACGGAACACAGCGGATGATTACTCTCCGTAAAGACGAGCTTAATAAAAAGTATCCCGGCCTTCTCGTTTCTATTATCAAATCCTCCAGCAAAGACTGATCGTGTGAAATTCCGGGGAAGGTTTTCCTGCGTGAACATACGCGGCTATTTCTTCGCCCGAAGAAAAATGTAATCTACCATCTTCCTCCGATACAGAAGCCCCAGAAGATATGAAATAATCGTAAGGCCGCCCACAATGAACAGCCTTTTGTATTATCAATATCACATGATTACGATTTAAAATATTCGACTTTGCTCTGAAGGTTTTCCGCCATGCCTGACAGTTCCTCGGCGCTTCCCGCTATCTCTTCCGATGACGACGCGGTGTTTTGTGCGCTGGTTGATATGTCGCTCACCGACCGTACCATCTCATCCATCGCAATGCGTTGTTCACCGGTCGCTGACTGAATGATCTCCGCGCGGCGTGTGATGTCCTTGAATTCGCTGGTGACCGCATCGTTGGTGCTGAGCCCTTCGTTCATGGTGGTATAAATTCCTTCAGCCATGCCGTCGACTGAGGTGATACCCTGGATGATCGAACCTATCATCTTGAGCACCTCATCGACATTGGCCGAGAAGTTATTGATTTCGATCTCATTGTCTTTGATGAGGCCGCCGATCCCCTTGAGGCTCTGCGCGGTCTGATCGGCGAGTTTTGAGATTTCATCCGACACAACCGCAAATCCGCGTCCGGCTTCTCCCGCACGCGCCGCTTCGATAGCCGCGTTGAGCGCGAGAAGATTGATCTTGTCTGAAATATCGTTGATGATGTTGACGATATTTTTCATCTCCTGAGATGACGTGTTTATCTTGTTCATGTTGTTTGACATGAGAGAGAGCGATTCTTCCGTCGATTTGGTGACTGACGACATGTCGTTCGTGAGGGCACGCGTTTTATCGACCTGAGCTTGCATGGCGGTGAGGCTTCCGTTGAGAGCTTCGATCCGCAGGCTTATGTTCGTGATTTTTTCCATCTGAGCGCCGCTTTCCGCCGCGATGTTTTCCACACCGGATGAAATCTCTTCTATTGTCGCGGTGATTTCTTCGGTTGCGGCCGCCTGTGACTGCGCGCTTTTAGCTGAAGAGTCAGCGCCCGCCGCGAGTTCAATCGACGCGGATGACAATTGTTCGGTCGATGACTTTACTTCCTCAATCACTTCACGGATTCGCGCCACGAAATTATTGTACGAATTGAGCATCTGTTCTATTTCATCTTTTCCCCTCACCTTCGCGGTGACGGTGAGATCTCCCTTCTGGACGAGTTCGAGGTTCGCTTTCACTATATTGACCCGTTTCGCGATGTTGTGCGCGAACAGGAACAGCAGCGCACTGGAGGCCGCGATGAGGATGAGTACAATTCCCCATAACCTGATCTTTAGCTGAAAAATCTCCGCCGCGACATCGTCGATATAAATTCCCGTTGCGAATGCCCATCCCCAGGGTTCATACGTCTGAATGTAGGATTCTTTGGGGACATTCTTTGTTGTGTCATCTTTTGACTGCCACATGTAGCGGATGAATCCGCTTTTTTGATCAGACTTGGCTTTTGTGACCAAATCAGCGAAGAACAAGTACCCGGTTGTGTCTTTAAGTCCGCTTTGATCATTTCCTTCCATTTGGGTATTGATCGGATGCATGATCATCATGCTGTTGAGATCGGTTATGAAGATATAGTCATCGCTTTTGGCACCGTAGCGCAGAGTTCGAAGATGTTCTTTCGCCTGTTCTTTCGCATCCTCAACGGAGAGTGTTCCTTCCTGGGCGTCCTTGTTGTACCTGTCAGCGATAGTTATGGCGGAGCGGATGATGTTTTGTATCATCTCCTTTTTCCTGTCGAGAATGCTTGTCTCGATTGAAGGGATTATATATGCGAAAATAACCACGGTGAACGCCGCGATAATGGCGAGTCCGGAGACAATAATTTTGATTTTGATAGACAGGTCATTCCATTTGAGACTCATAGCGTATCCTTCCGCGATTTAAATATACCAGTATGAAGATCTACAATATCGATCCCGGGTTTTGCAGCGGTTCAACCTTCGAGAACGTACTTCATATTACTCCAAAAGTAAATCCTTTTTCAGTTATTCGGAATGTATCTTTACGGAAAATGGTTCCTGTGACGTATTGGAGCGCGGAATATCTTGACATATCATTACACGCGGGTTTATCCGTCAAAGGGAAAGAATATTGTGTCTCAGAGGTCTCATGAAAAGAAAATGGATCGCTCCTTCCATCTTATCCGCTGATTTTGCCAGGTTGGGGGAAGATGTGAAAAGCTCGCTGAATGCGGGTGCTGACATGATTCACTTCGATGTAATGGATAACCACTTTGTGCCGAATCTCACATTCGGGCCGCTGGTGTGCGCATCACTGAGAAAGTACGGGATCACCGCGCCGATTGATGTGCATCTGATGGTGAAGCCCGTTGACAGGATTATTCCCGATTTCGCGAAAGCCGGAGCCACCTATATCACGTTCCATCCCGAAGCGAGTGAGCATGTTGACAGAACTGTCTCGCTTATACGGAAAGAGGGGTGCAAACCCGGACTGGTTTTCAATCCCGCGACTCCGCTCGACTACCTTGACTATACAATAGATAAAATTGACATGATACTCGTAATGTCGGTGAACCCCGGATTCGGCGGGCAAGATTTCATAGAATCATCGATCCAGAAGATTCGCGAAGTCCGTACGCGCATTGATAGATCTAAACGTGACATCCGTCTTGAAGTGGACGGCGGTATCCGCTCGTCAAACATCCGTGCGATTTCTGAAGCCGGAGCGGACACCTTTGTCTGCGGATCGGCGGTATTCGGTATGGAAGATTATACTGCTGCAATTTCTGCATTACGTACTGAAGCTGAGAAACCTGCCGTCTGATGATGAACTGACACAACAATAGGCTTCGCCCCTGATTTCTGTTCCGGGGCGCCTTTGTTATTCTCTCTGATCCGCAAAAATATGTACAATTTCATAGGCATGCCTTATAATTCAGCAGTCTTCGACTCCCCATGTCTTAACTCACAAGTAAACCCCGAAAGTTGGACTTTTTTGCTATTCACGAAACCGTTAGTTCAATTACTTAATCATTAACGTTAATGTTAATTTTGTAAGGCAGGTATGAAATGACGAGCAGAGAAAGAATTCTTACCGCTGCCATTGTCGTATTCGCGAAAAAAGGAAGGCACGGCGCCCGGATGGAAGAGATAGCGGCTGAGGCCGCGATCAACAAAGCGATGATCTATTACATCTTCCACAGCAAGGATGAGCTCTATTTTGAGGTCATCAAAACAATTTTTACAGGTCTTTTCGACGAACACCTTAAAATTTACAATGAGTCTGTCGCCGCCGGTAAGAATCCGGTTGAACTGCTCACTGAAACGATTTCCGAAAACATTGACTCATTCAGTTCCAACAAGAATCGCACCAGGATACTTATCGACGCGGTGAGTAACGGCGCCGAGGAAATCCCCCTCGCAATCGCGCATTGCAAGGAGGTTTTCGGTGAACACGTCATACGTCATAATGCTGATGTGATCGACCAGGGAAAGGAGCAGGGATATTTCCGTGATATCAGTACTGATCAGATTATGCTCAGCATCATGGGAATGGCGATGATCTTTTTTACGACGCATTCGTTATGCGACGCGTTGAATATTAAGGTGGGCGATGAGGCGGCGTTTCTTGAGGAGAGAAAACAGAGCATTATTGATCTGACATTGAACGGCCTTCTGACAAAGAAGGCGTCAAAGCTATAGAACATATTCCGCGGAGGGAAAATGACCAAACTTTTGCATTATCTTATAAGGCAGAGGCTTCTTGTGGGGCTGATTGTCGCGATAACAGCGCTGACCGGAATTGTCGCGGTGACAAGTCTCAATCGTGAATCGATTCCTGATATCGCGCTTGATATGGTTACCATTACGACAATCTACCCCGGCGCGTCGTCCAGTGATATGGAAGAACTCGTCACCATACCGATTGAAAAAAAGCTGCGCAAGCTTTCCGATCTGGACAAAGTACGTTCGTATAACGTTGAGAATGTCTCGGTTATGATGATTTACATCGAAGACAAGGCGCAGAACAAGAAGAAGGTTGTGCAGGATATAAAGGATGCGGTCGATCAGGTTGACAACCTTCCCGCAAAAGCCGAAAAGCCTCTTGTAAAGGAAATTACCACTGACACGACTGAACTCGTAAGCATTGCGTTTACGGGTGTTTCCGCAGATGTTCCGTATTCAAAACTCCGCGAGTTCGCCAAAAAGTCGGAGAATTTCTTCTATGACATTGATGGGATCGGCGAGGTGGTCAAGTACGGTTATCTTGACCGTGAATACCTTGTCGATGTCGATCCGGCTAAACTTGAATATCATCGGATAGGAATCAACTCGATTATCGCGACACTCGCGGCTCGTAATGTTGACTTCCCCGGCGGACCGCTTCGTATCGGGAATAAAGAATATACTCTTCGTACCAAGGGGCAGTTTCGCAACGCTGATGATATCCGTAATACGGTGATCATGAGCAATGATATGGGGCAGACAACGACGATCGCTGATGTCGCCACGGTAAAAGACGCGTACGAAGAAGCTGATCAGTACCGCCGATTCAACGGACAGCCCGCGGTGATATTCAAACTGATGAAGAAACGCACCGCCGATGAAATTGAGCTGATGAGCCGTGTTGAAGCGGCTATGAAATCATACTCCATCCCCGGTTATGAAAACGTGAAGATGACGGCGTTCAACGACCAGAGTAAAATGACAAAACACCGCATCGCATCGGTGCTGGAAGAGGCCATGGTCGGATTTGTCATTCTCGGAATATTCATGCTTTTACTTCTCGGACGACGGATGTCGATGATCGTACTCGCGGGTATTCCTCTCTCTTTTCTCGCTACATTTGCGGTCATGTGGTATCTCGGCATTACCTTCAATATCGTGAGCCTTTTCGGGATGATTATGGTGCTCGGTATGATTGTCGATTTCAGTATCGTGGTATCAGAGAACAGCCACCGGTATATGGAGAAGGGTCTGAAACGGTCAGCCGCGATAGAAACAGGAATTGGAGAAGTGTTCTGGGCCGTAACGACGACGTTATTGTGTATCATAGCCGCGTTTATGCCTCTTTTGCTTGTGTCCGGACTTGTCGGTAAGTTTGTGAAACCTATTCCGATGGTCATCATCGCCGCGCTGATCATTTCGTGGATTGTGGCGATGTTCATTCTTCCCACATATCTCAATATTTTCCTCCATGAAGAGCACAAGAAAAAGAAGAGCGACGAAGAGCTTACCATTCCCGTGCGGATCTATCGTTTTCTCGTATGTAGATTCGCCCGTCCTGTTCCCGTGAAAAAAACGGTCAAAGGAGTAAAGAAAAATCCCGCATGCAATGACGATCCCAATTTTGAGCATGGCGGTTTCGGAAATGTTCAGCGGAAATACAAGGGATTTGTGGCTATGGCGCTGAAACATCGTTATGTGACAGTTGCTATTTTGTTTGTTCTCTTCTTCTTGTCGCTTTCTCTTGCGTCTGTGGTAGGATTCAAATTCATGACCGACGGCGGGGAAGAGCAAATTCGTATCATTGCAAAAATGCCCCATGAAACAAATCTCAACGCAAATCTTGAAGAGATGCTCAAACTCGAAAAAGTAATTCTTACGACTCCAAAGGAGGAGCTTGTCGCGCTTCATTCGTGGATCGGTGAGGAATGGGCGATGGAGATTGATCCGAAACCCGGAAAGGCCACATATAAGAATACGTTCGAACTGTTTTTTCCTCCTGAAAAGGATCGCGACAGGAAGGCGAGTGAGATAGGATCTGAGCTTCGTGAAAAGATCGCACAGGCTCAACGGACTGGAGCAATCACTCGTGAAATGGAAGTCAAACTGGATATTGTCGCCAAGGGGCCGCCGATCGGAAAACCGGTCAACGTGGAAATCCAGGGCGATGATTATGAAGTGATCCGCAAAATCGCGAAAGAGTACATGGATTATCTTTCAACGGTGAAAGGAATCCGCGACCTCTCGTTTGACCTTGAAGAAGGAAAGAAAGAATACCGTTATAGTGTCAATGGACCGATGGCGGCGTGGAGCGGTGTGTCAACCTATGATATAGGGACAACGCTTAATGCGTCATACAGCGGAGCGGTGGCCACCAAAGTGAGCCGGGATCAGGAAGAGCAGGGTGTGCGCGTACGGTTTGAGGAGAAAGCCCGGTCAAAGATGTCGGGAACCCGCGATGTGAAACTAACCGCCCGTACCGGAGGACTCGTGCCGCTTGATGTGGTGAGCCGTTATACACCGGAGACCGCGCTTTCGCAGATCAATCGTCTCAACTACAGACGTCTTGTACAGGTGCAGGCTGATACTGATGTGAAGACGATCACGCCGCAGGATGTGACAAAGCTCCTGGAAAAAAAATTCGCTGATATCGGGAAGAGGTATCCCGGATACAAGATCAGTTATGGCGGTGAGCAAGAAGACACGAATAAATCAATGGGTGAGTTAGGACGATATTTTATCGCGGCGATTCTTATCATGTATGTGATAATCACCATATTTTTCAGATCATTCCTGACGCCGATAGTAGTCATGAGCGCGATTCCATTTGCGCTTGTGGGTGTGATATTCGCGCTGTTTACACACGGTCAGCCGCTTTCGTTCATGAGTACGCTGGGGCTGTTCAGTCTCGCGGGGATCATTGTGTCAAATACGCTGGTGCTTGTGCAGTTCATCAACAAATTCCGCGACGAGGGATTGAGCCTCAAAGACGCGATTGTCGAAGCGGGAGTCGTACGTCTCCGTCCGATAATTCTTACCGCGGGATCAATGGTTCTTGAGCTTATTCCTGTTATTTACGGTTTGGGCGGAAAGGATTACATGGTGGCGCCGCTTGCTCTCGCGTTCGGATACGGACTCATCTTCGCGACATTTATCACGCTCATTATTGTTCCGTGCTTCTACCATATCGCGGATGATCTGATGGCGCGTGTCTCGGCTATTGCCGCGCGGTTTGGTATCACCATCACCCCGGCGATTCATACTCCCGAAGTTGAGGAAGATTAGAGCGGATATCCGGTAAGTGCAGTTTTTCCGGCTCGTGCCATGCGTGTATAGTCGCACGGCACGGGTGATGAATAATCAAAAGGAATCGTTATATGATGAAAAATATTTCTATATGGGCTGTGTCGCTGTTGTTTCTTACCGCCCCCTTGTATTCCCAAACGGACACGACGGAATCTACGGCTGAGACACAAGCGGGGCCGAAGAAGATCAAACTTGATCTTCCGACTGTGATAAAAGGGGTTGTGAGCGGTAATCTTGACGCGAAAAAAGCGTCAGCTGATTATGACAGCGCGGGAACCGATCTGGCGAAGTTCAACGGTAATTACGATATTTACATGTACGGCAAAGGGTCGAAGCAGTACCGTCAGCTTTCTCCCGAAAATCCTGCGATCGCGAATGATCCATATCGTATTGACATGAATACTCTCGAAGCCGGTCTGCAAAAACATTTCGAAACAGGTACCACCGTGCAGGCGGGAATAAGCACCACACGTCAGACGATCACTCCTGACCCGGCCATGACTTCGTTTAAACTCAAAGGTTATAAATCAGAAGTCAATGTCGGACTCAGTCAGGAGCTTCTCAAAAACGCATTCGGCGCGAATGAGCGCAAGGCGGTGCGGTCTCTGGAAATGGCGTCAGAGATCAAACAGCGTCAGGCGCGTCAGGCGATAGTGGGCGCGGTGATGGACTCGTTCGTGGCATACTGGAATGTCATCATCGCGGACGAGAATCTGAAAACCGCGACAGTGGCGTATAATAATACCCGTGATATCAGGAATCTTGTGCGGAGAAAGAGTTCGTTCGGCCTTTCGGAGAAGGAAGAGCTGATGGACTGGGAAGGGCGGGTGCTCCAGTTCAAAAACATGCAGGACGGCGCGCAGCTGGGACTTTTGAACGCTCGTCTCGGTATTCTCCGTGCGCTGGATCTTGATCGGACAACTGAAATTGAAATATCGCAGGATCTTGTGACCGCGCCTCCGGCGATCACGTATGAGGAAGCTATGCGCGAGGCGTTGAAAAACCGCACCGATCTGGCAAACCTCCGTGCGGCGCTGGCTATTTCCGAAAATCAGTATGATATCGCGAAGAACAATTCGCTTCCTTCCGTGACGGCGAATGCCGGAATCGGATATAATGACTATGATGACAAGTCCGCTGCCGGTTCGCTGAATACGATAAACAGGCAGTGGAATGTGGGTATTACCGTAAGCAAGTCTCTCGGCGGAGTTGCTGAGGAAGCGGAAGAACGCAGCGCCCGCAACGCGTTTCTGAAACGACGTCTTGAAATCAGACAGCTTGAGTCAGGTATCAGCGATGAGATTCGCGTGCGTCTCGATAAATGCCAGACCGCGTTCAGTATTTACACCCAGACGGCACAGGCGAGCGATTATGCGCGCCGGTATTATGAGTCGATCTACCGCAAATATGAGCAGGGACGTTATGAAACCACGCAGCTCAAACTTGCGTTCGATAACTATATCAATCAGCGGAATAACGCGTTAAAAAGTCTGGTCGACTACAATCTCGCTCTCTTTGAACTGGATGTGGCGAAGAACACCGTATTTGAAAAGTATTCGATAGATGTCGACGCTCTGGTTGCGCAGAACATCAAAGAGTAACGGGAATAGGGGTTATCCGGTATGTCATAATAGGAATAACCCCTATGACGTTTCGCGGTTTATCCGTATCAGGTTAAATGGTAAATCCCTATGGTGATTAATCGGAATCGCCGGTATAGTGACCGCATCCTTCCGGTCGGAGTGATAACCATGTACTGTGATTATCGCTCCGGCTACGATCCTCTCCTAATATACCCTTTCTTATTTGCACAACGGTAGGCGTCCGCCGAAAGGCGGGTGCCGCCGGTTTTCTCCGGCGGGAACATGGTCATTGCACCGGGGAGAGTTTCTCTCTAATGAAGAAAGACGCCGCATTGTTTCTTCGGGTAAATTGTCGATAGATGATCTATAGCAGAATTTAAAGCGACATGTGTTTGAGTGAAAATCTTTCATGATAAAAGGATTAATCACTCCTGAGCTTCGAGAGGTGATTCATGCCGCGTACAAAGACGGATTCCATGTGTACTTCCGGCATATCGGCGGGGATAATAACGAAATACTAAGCCGTACTGCCGAATATATCGCGTCGGGATACTTTCACAACAGCCGCATCATTGAAGTTGATCATCGCAATAAAACAGTAACGTTCGAATACAAGAAACATGTGGATCGGAAGAGCGGAGAGAGGCAGTATGCGACGATGACGCTCGGTATACATGAATTTCTGGCACGGATGATATATTACCTCCCGGACAAACACCGCAAGTACGTCAGGTGGTATGGACTATATGCGAACGGGATACGCGAAAAGATGAAGAGAGTCGAACGAAAAAGCTGGAAGTCCGCCGTAGAACGTTCGTTCGGGACAGACCCTGAAGTGTGCCCGCGATGCGAATCAAGGATGACGCGATCTGTCGTATTTTCGTATAACGCATTACGAGCGGCGAAAAAGTTGTGGCGCACACATTCTTGCGTAAACGGATACTTTATTCCATACCGCAATGATCCGTGAAAATGCTGAATTTACTATGAAACAAACAATAATCGTTTTACGCTTGCTATTCCGCGATATGTACGGACACAATACCATATTGCCGCGGCAGCGCCGCGGCGCGAAATTTAAGCGCCTGTCCTGTGTTGAGTCAACTGTTTTACCGGGGGTAAACTGCTGATAAGATGCATTATGTGGTGTGTGTAGCTTGAATAATGGTTGCAGTTATGCGGTGAATAGGGCGGAATTTCCTTGTGGGAAAATATCGGTATAAGGGAATAAATTTCCAGTCACAATCTTGAACAAGGGACAGTATCAATATAATACAGCCGGATCAACGTGCCGCGTTTTAAATGTGCGACACTTTGTAGATGTAAACTCAGAGCACATTGAAAACGTTGCGCGTGAAGCAGAACGAATGGTTGAGACACTAATGCTGCATGAACCGGATAAGAATCCACGTTTATCGGTACAGCGGAATGATAAAAGCCTCTCCGGCTTTGGAGGAGCGCGTTTCTTTCGCCTATTTCTTTTCGCGCGAAAAGAAATAGGCAGCACGATTCCGTGTGTCAAACGGATACCGCGCGTTATTACGCGGAAAGAAATTTGAAAGCAAGTGCACGTATCACTATACAAATTTAAGCGCCCGTCCTGTATTGAGCCAATTGTTTTATCGGTGTAACTGCAGATAAGATATATTGTGCAGTATATCTTATCTGAATAATAGTTGCAGTTATGCGGTGAATGGGGCGGAATTTCCTAATGGGAAATGGGAAGTCTTACTACCATACAGAAGTTTGTTTTCGCGGTTTTGGTTCTTCGCGGTTGTTGCCGTGAAGAATAAGCGCTATTACACGGATGTCTTTTTGCGTGCCGGATACGAGTTCACCGTACACTGAGATCACGTCTCCGGTGATCGGATCTCTTCCGGCGGAGTCCATTACCATGCGTTCCCGGACTTTAACCGTCAGTTCGGTTCCCTCTTGGGGGTATCCGTTGGTATCATTCATTGCGACGGATAACACGGAAAGTCTGATGTATATGAGTATCGACGGATTCTTTCCGCTTTTATCAATGTCGAGTCTTTTAACCGAAACTACACGTCCTGAAAAGCGGATCTTTCCTCCGTGAGTTTCTTTTGAGATAAGAAGTGGGGATGATAAAGAGATAATGAGTGCGGAACTTATGACTGCTGCGATGATTCTCATGATAATCCTCCGGATTATGAATTGAGAGAATTGATCCGGTACTGTATTCATCCGGCGAGTGTATAAGACACATCTGAATTACGCAATCAAAAGTATGAGGTATTGCTTTCCGTGATTGTATTTATTTGTATGGAGAATTTAAAAAGAACCACCTTTCGGGTGGTTCTTTTTAAAAACGATGATTAACATTTGCTGCTTATTTGTCGTAAACTTCATCTTCAAGCATTTTAGCGATTTCTTTTGCAAGTTTCGCATATGATTCACGGACGCGAACGGATTCATCGTAATCGAATCCGCCGGCATCACGACCGGGAACTTTCACTGCTTTAAGTTTAACGATTACTTTTGAAGGGTTCTTTGTCTCAACAATGGAAATATCAGCGTTGATTACTGCAGCGGCTCTCATTATACCGACATTCCAGCCGGGTTCCATCATTGTTGTATTAACGATAATTTTATATTTCGCGCCGTTTTTGGATATGACGACTTTATACTCTTCAAGTGTTTTGTTGAAGAGCAACTCGAAACTTTCGGGATAAATAGTTGATTTTCCGTACTTCCAGGAGGTGAGAAATTTATCACCTTTGCCGGCTTCTTTCGCATTATAGTCTGCTACTTTTTTGCTGGTATAATCCGCTTCAGGCTGTTTTTTTACGATCATTCCATCAAATTTCAATTCAAGGGCATACGATGTAACTCCAACGAGCGGATCGAAATTTCCCTCTACAACATCCAGATCCATTGCAAAAACGGGACTTGATGCCAAAAAACCTGCACACAAAGCTACCAGAAGTAATCTTTTTTTCATAAAACCTCATTATTTTAATTTATACAAGAATGGTATAACAGATTTCAATTTCAAGCAGTTTTTGGAAAGCACACGAAATTCAATCGAAAAAGTTCGTATATCCGATGAATTGTAATTCACCGGATATACGAACTTTTCAAGAAGGTTTTATTTTCGGGGGAGAAATTGGAAAAGGTATCATGGTATTTTGGTTGTGTGCGTCCGGAGAAAAAAGAAGGAAGAAAAGACATGCCGTGATGGAATAAATTCCTTATGGCATGTCTTTTCTTCTTATTGTATAGTGACCGTGATACTGCTGACCGCCTTGACTGCGGTGTCTTTTGAATCGTCTGCGCCGAAACCTGTTCCTGATTTTGTTTTGGTCATGTACCGTATTTCGTTCACAAAACTTCCTACCGCAAGGCCGGTAATGCTGAATTGCATATTGCCGCTCGAAATGGTGTCTTCGCTCGCGGTCCAGCCTATCAGTTGAAGATTGTAGCTTGTCTGAAGGTTATCGAGGTCTATGTCTACCGCATAGAGAGCCGCCGGTTGATTCGCGGTGAACCAGTCGTTTTTATCCCACGACTGATCATGTTCAAAATACACGGTAAATTTACGTTTGGTGGTATCAAGAATCGACCGTTCAACCGAAAAATTCGCTTTTCTGATCGTTGCCGAAGTAACCGCATCTACGTCAGCTTTAATCAAGCCAGGCTGGATCTTTGTGGTCCAATAAGGGAGTGCGGTGCCGGACAGGCCGCCAGATCCGTATACATCTGCATTGAGATTTTGACATGTAAAAAGCTGTTGCGTATAGGAGGTTGCGTTGTCTTTCAACCAAATCACATAAATGTTGTCTCCCGCGTCTGGGGGTTTGGTGCCATAGACATAATTGACTTTAATTTTCAGCGACGTATTGTAAGAAGCCGAGGCTGTCTGTGAATCAGCATAGCCGCTTTTCCACGCTTTTGCTTTCAGAGTTACTGTTCCCGCGACGGTAACCGCTCCGGTGTATAATGCTGATGATGTTGTAGGTGTGCTTCCGTCTAACGTATAGCGGATTGTCGCTCCGGTAGTCGCGCTGGTTATGGTAGTGGTCTTAACCGATGTGTAAGAACCCGCTGTAAGGGATATAATCGGAGTGGCTACTGCGGATGATGAAGAGATGGTGATTGAAGCAGTAGTAATCCCTGAATCACTCCATCCTGATTTCCATGCCTTTGCTTTCAATGTTGTTGTTGAAGAAATCGTTATCGCTCCTTCATACTCCGTAGATGATACAGTTGGATCGCTTCCGTCTGTAGTATAACGTATCAACACATCCGCTGTCGTACAGGAAATCGTAACTTGCTGTGCTGATAGATATGAACCTCCGTCGGGATCAATGACAGGTGTTGCGACAGTTTCCTGTGATGGCTGATCGGGAGTATCTTCGGTACTGCTTCCGCCGCCGCAGGATGACATTACGGCAATACATAGTGTAAAAAAGCACAAAGATGCTGTATGAATTATCTTTTCCATTTATTATTTCTCCTGTTCGACGCCACATATAATAACGTTATATAAATTACAATATTAATTTCATAAAAATATGGCAGTCGACTAACATTTTATTCATAATAATCTGATTGGGCTGAATTTAATCAAAAGCCGAACCGGGTTGTTGGATTAACGTTATGTTTTGCGCCTTTATACAGAGATTTAACGATAATAAAACGGTTGGACGTTTTGTTTGGGGGTGTTTGATCTGGGAAAATTAAGCACAAACGGATTGAGATATAATGGAAAACATATATATGCTGGTATAAAAATATAGTATTGAATACGTATATCGAGAACGGTCTTTTTATCTGGCTCTGATGTTGTTAAGTGATTACACGTTTTGATATATATTTTTAATATTGTATGACGGTATGTTTTTTATAGCGGGGGCAGAGATTTCAAGTTCAGATACAATAAATAGATAAAACATTATTTCCAATGTGCCCGGATATAAATATGCGAGTCATATAATAATATCCATTTCAAGAGATGCGAATCTATTTCAGCGGGTATCGAGTAGCTGTTTTCACGTCACCCGGTACCCGTTGAAATAATAGTTACGTATACTTTAAGCTTGTGTGCTGATTGTTATGCTCTCAATGATCTGATCTTCAACGGGTTTGTCATTCGCACCGGTGCGGGCAGCTGCGATTGCGTCGAGAACATCGAATCCATCGGTCATCTGGCCGAATACGGTGTAGCCTTCAGCGGGTCCACCGTTTTTAGGATGATCAAGGAAGTGTGCTCCTTTTTCGGGGTGTACGATGAAGAACTGTGATCCGATGGAATTGGGCTGGTTTGTTTTCGCGTACGAAAGGGCGCCGCGGATATGAGTTAGGTCGGGATGGTATTCATCGCCGATGCATGAGTCGGCTCCTTTGTAGCTGTGACCGCCGGTTCCGTTCTTGTTCGTGAAATCTCCTCCCTGAATCATGAATCCTGAAATGATGCGATGAAACGGGACGTTGACGTATTTACCGGCGTTGGCCAGTTCAACGAAATTTTTTACACCTTCGGGAACAAGCTCCGTAAAGAGTTTGAACACCATTGTTCCCCGATTGGTCTTGATTGTAGCCAGAGTATCTCCGGCTTTGGGTGCGCTATTCTGCATTGTAGTCTCCTGCTTTTTTTAACGGTAATGAGTCCGGAAAAAATCAGTCTTCGCCTTCCGTGAGTCAATGATTAATTCTCCGGAATTTGTTGTGATACGCGGATTAATAACCGGAATAATGAATTTCTGTTAGTCTGAGAGGGGAGGGCAAGATGTCATCCGATTGATGCCTGGAATTATAATGAATTCATATATGTATGACACGACGAACTGTATCTGAGGTAATCCAGTTCCGGATAAAGAGTTTAATACGTGTGACGGGTCTGATCTGTCTGCAAAGGGTTATCATGCGTTAAAATCAATAACGTCTTCCGTATGACAAAACTTTCGGGGAGTATGCATGGAGGCATTGGTGTCAACGCACGAGGAATGGGATGCGTTACCGCGCTTTCAGATCTTTTTTCTTTTTCTCGATTGCGATCATCTTCGCCGCGTTCTTTTTTCCATAGCGCAGCGGCATGGCGACGCGATGTCTGAAAAAAGCGATGAGAGGTCCCATGAAGAATGCGGTCACAAGAGTTCCGACTCCTACGGTTGCTCCGAGCAGGTAGCCGGACAGTGTGCAGATAAAATCAGTTCCCATTCTAAGGTATTGAAACTTCACAGGTGTTTTTTCCGCAAGGATCAGCGCGACCGCATCATACGTTGAAACGCCGAGATCCCCGATAAAGTAAAGTGATGATCCGAGGCACAGGATGACGATGCCCGCAATCAGGAATGTTATTCTGATCCATAGGGCATCCGAGGGGATATACGTGGTGAACATCCATGAAGAAAACTGCACCAGATATCCGAGAAGAAAGATATTTATGAATGTGCCTATCCCTATTTTTCGGCGGTCTATAAAGAAAATCCCTATCAGCATGATCAGGTTGATGATCATATATAACGTGCCGAATCCGAGGGGAATATGAGAGCTGATTCCGTGAGATAAAACCTGGAACGGATCCATTCCGAAACTGGAAAAATAAAACATTCCGACGCTGAAGCCGCTGACTGATACTCCTCCGAGCGTCATCAGAATCCGTTTTCTCATTTCACTCATATCGTATTCCCGTTTCCTTGATGTATGGAGAGTTGATTGTCATTCTTCAATGAGTCAATGAATATTTTCAATGTTCTTCAAGAGCGGGAATACGTGCATGGAACGGAAGAAACGGAGAAGGATACAGATATCGGGAAAATAGTTTGCTAGATGAAATATGTTATTTGTAGCTATATTCATTAAACTATAATCTTGTCGTCCGTATCGAAGACACACTATTCCTGTATTCTTCATCATGCTCTGAGTGCTCGAAAGTCATTGACTTTCACGGAACCTTTACAGATATTATGTGAAAAAATCATACCAGGATTCAGGATTAATTAAAATGAAAAAAATACCAGTTCTTGTCTTTCTTGTGTTAGTGTGCGCAGTGCCGGGTTTTGCGACAGACTCTTTTTTCTCTACCGTTAATGTCAATATTGCGGGTGGCATTGGAGGGGTCTTCGGTGATCCCATAACCGAGGAAAAAGATTCAACGAGTATGACGGTTACTTATTACAACGGTGAAAAGAAAACAGGACATCCCTCTCATACTATGCTTAATTTCGGAGTATGGGGAGATATCATGCCTTTTGACCCGATCCTGAATAAGAAGAAAACCGCCGGGTTGAATTTCGGATTGAGGGGACGATTGGGTTATTACTATATTAACCAGTCTATCGAGGTCGGTGGCGGTGATTATCAGAAGAAGAGTTACAGTTCAAAATATATGACATTCAAATCAGCAATGATCGGACCTGTGGTGCGTTGGGCGCCATATCTTTCGAGGAAAGAAGGAGTACGATCATCGAAATTCGTGGTTACCGCTTTTGCGCAGGGTGGACCTATATTCGGCGGCAAGTTGCATCCGTATCCGGTCGCACAGGAAGAAGGCTATGCACCAAGTATGGAAAGTGATGTTTCCGGAATAAGGGTGGAACTGGGTGCGGGAATCGAGTTCTCAGGCGGGACGCTGGCGCATTTCGGGATCAATACATATTATGCGCGCAATATTATCAAAATGAGTCCGAATTATTATGAGAATACATCTTCACGAACAACCATAAATGAATTTGACTTTGAACTGTACGCCGGTCTCTCGTTCTGAGAATTGAGATGATCTCCATGTCGTTCTGATCTGTCGAAGGGCGGCATGGATATATGTGTATCATATCTCATAGATGGATAACATATCATGTTATTATCCCCTGCAGTAATATCTTGAATGCGGTATGAATAGTGCATCGCACTGGTTCATGTCCGTTTGTGCCGGTTTCATTATGACATTGATTTGAATTAAGCATAGATAAAGCATCCATGCGATATCGTATGGTGATGTGATTCGTAAATGTGCAAATACTCAGAGGTATGAAACCCGTTTATGGCGGATCTCCTGTCTACTTCATGTATCTCACTATAAAAATCCCGCATTGATCAGGTGTACGGTAAACATGGAAATGTCCGATTTCATGTTTTCGGACGACATCCGGCAGCGCGTATGTTTAGATATCACACCTGGTGATGATCAGGTGTCGTAAACCGCCTACTCAAATCATACATTTACGGTACTAACTTACAGGAGAAAGCTATGGCACAGGACAAACAGTTTTCAGGATTGAATGGGTTGAGGGCGGCAGCGTGTCTGTTGGTGATATTGCATCACGTTTTCCTGAAACTTGATTTCAGGGCGCAGGAACCGATTCTGCAGTTTCTTTGGTATATTGTCTGGAAGGGGAATATTGGGGTAAGTATCTTTTTCGTGCTTAGTGGATTTTTGCTCTCATATCCGTTCTGGAATAATTATCTCACCGGCGCGGCGTTTCCCGGTATTAAAAACTACATAATAAAAAGAGCGGCCCGGATCATGCCCGGTTATTATCTGGCACTTGGCGCATCTGTAATAGTGACCTATGCGTTCAGTCAGGATTTTGAATATGCGGCAAGGCGGATTATAACAGGATTCACATTTACATCAGGATTTCATTATACGACATTTTTCCCGGTGAGTATCAATGCTCCGCTGTGGTCTATCAGCTTTGAGGTGTTCTCATATATCCTTATGCCGGTATTTTTCTTTCTGCTTTATCGCATTTTTTATAAAAGGCGTTCATTCGGAATAGGCATAGTATACTGGTTGATTGTATTCGTTTTCATTATCGGGATTAATCAGCTGATAAATATTCATTTTATGACTGATAATATCCGAAAGGGATGGGAGTTCGGAAAAGTCGGCGGTGCGAAACTATGGATGCCCGGTTACAATCCTGTGGGTTTCTTCGGACAATTCATGTGCGGTATTTTCGCCGCGGGCATATACGTGTTCCTCGCGGGGAAAGAGGCGTTGAGGGAGAAGCTGGCGCGTCGCGGAATATTCGACATCGGAGTTCTGGTCATCGTTATCGCCATGATCGCCGTTTTTCTTCGTATGCCTTTTGATTTCATGAATCTTCAGAACCAACCTTACTATTTTCCCGTGATCGCCGTCATGCTTATGCTTCTTGTTGTCGGTCTGGTTAATTCAAGGATTGCCGGTAAGATCCTGGATGTCGGGTTCATGCGTTTTACGGGAAAAATATCCTTTGGTCTGTACATCTGGCATTACCTTATAATTCATCTTATTTCTTTTACCGTGTATCCGGGTTATATGAACGATCCATGTATTAAGAATTGGCGCACATGGCTGCTTCTGTCTGTTGTTCTGATTGTACTGTCATATGCGGCGGCAACGATATCGTACTATGTGATTGAAAAACCTGTTCTTGACAGAGCGCATAAATACGCGAAAAAAAATAGTGCGTAATGGATTGCAGACAGGAAATCCCTGTATTCAGGGCGTGGCTCTCTCATGTATGATTCTGTGATGTAAGTAAACAGTGTTGTCCGGGTGATGATATGCCGTGTTGATGTCGTAATGGCGGAAAGCACGAGTATCACCGGATGACGCGGTGTCGGCATAATAAATATGAATAACTCTGTATTGCGCAATGAGTTTATTAATAGTTTGATTTATCAAAATGCTGTATTATATTATCAGGAGTAAGAATGCAGGTCGAAATAGTCAGAGATTATTATGCGGGGAATAAGCAAAGATAATTACAATATCCGGATAAAATTCTGGGGAACGAGAGGCTCTATCCCGACTCCCGGAAAGTACTTCGTTAAATATGGAGGGAATACTCCGTGTGTCGAAGTCCGCTGCGGTGATACCATCCATCATGATCCGCTTCGAACCGATGAAGAGCTTGATATTATGATTTACAATGCCTCGAAATTTGTCAAACCACCGATGAGATTATATGCAGCTATTGAGAAAAACTGTATTTATCTTTAGCCGATTACTTCGCGTTAGAGCCAGTCAAACTGTAACATACTCTATTGAATCTTTACTTCGAAATAATTATCAGATGTTCAGGAATAGAGATACTAATAAAAATCAAAAGATACCTCTTCACCGCTCCGGCAGAGACAATATCAATGTTTCGTGAAACACTTCAGAATATGTTGAGTTCTGTTTTCGTTAGGTCAGCGGATATCCTGATGTGGCGTTTTGAGGCGCAGTCCTGTTTTTAAAACAATTAATGACACCGTAATGACGAGACAAAGAGTCCGTGCCAACTCAATTTCAGCGGACAATGAGCCGCCTATGCCGTGAATAATAGTACCGCTCGTATTCCACATGACATGAAGAAGAATCGCCGAAATAATACTGCGTCCCGTATTATTGAATACCCACGCGTATATTATTGAGAGAAGCATTACTTGCGCGCACCACAAGATACATTCATTTGAGCCGAATCCAATGGAGTATTGAGTAGTTCCTTTAACGAAGAAGAGCGGAAAGTGCCATACCGTCCACATCGCACCCAATACTATCGCTGACGGCAAGGCATACATTCTGTTCTGAAGATAATCCAGACAAAATCCGCGCCATCCGAATTCCTCCGCGAGTGGTCCGCCAATGATCATCAGGAGGATGAACACAGCGAGGGTTCCAGGCTGAGTTAATACCGTGAGCGCGTTATCGGGTGATGGAATCGGATACCCTGCGGTATACACCGTGATAATGGATAATGCGGTGATGGCGGGAAACAGCAGCAGTATTACCGCGTACCAGCCCGACTTGATAAGGGAAAATCCCGCCGCACGGCGGTAGAAATCATGCCGTTCCGCGGGAGTCTTTTTCCAGAGGCTGACTAGTACACCGATGACTGACGGAGAAAACGCTCCCGCCGCGAGAAGTGCGGTCGACATCGAATGCCCGGGAAGTGCCATCCATATCCACAACCCCCAGCTGGAGGAGAAAACCATAATCAGAAAAACAATCATTCGCATGCTGAGGCGCTCCGTCCGGGAAGTATATTATAAAGGCATTTTGATATCACATATTTTAAAAGTGCTCTTGAGCGAGCGCTTAAAATATAACCGTGTGCTTTTTGTGAAGAAAAAACAATGAATCAATCCGCTCATGAAAGCCATACATTAAACACGCCACAGTGATTTATCTGTTACCTCTCTATATTGAAAAAACAAGTAGAGTAATCTATCAATTGTTCTTTGAATGCTTTTCTTCGCGCACCAATGATCTGAATGATAACAGCAAACTTGTATGCGATGGTGATCGAATAGCATGCTGTTTGAATGGTGTTTCTGAAATTACTGAATAATGAATTCAACGGATGATCAGCTGTACTTAATATAATGTAATGATATTTTAAAACATTGTTGTGCAGTAAACGCTAACGTTTAATCGAATTCTAATAATGTAAGAGAGTTTCCGGAATCAGATGCATTTGAATTAAATGTGCCGCAGTAGTTCAAAAAAGGATTGCGTTATAGTGTTGGTGATTACATTATCAGGATATGGGTTTATCAGAAAACATAACAATCGCGTTTCTTGTCAATGACTTGCATAACGAATACAGTCAGGGGATATGCCGTGGAGCCGTATATGCGGCGAAAGAACTCGGTGTGTCCGTGATGTTCTTCGGAGTCGGTTCCCTGGAAAGCCCCATATTACACACCGCAATGCGGAACAAACTTTTTCCGCTAATTGATAAGGATAGTTTCCAGGGAATGATATGTATTTCATCTTCAATTTCGAACTATATCGGTGCGGAAAAATTTCTCAAGTATTGTGAAAAATACAAAGGGCTGCCCACGGCTCATATCGGTATTGAATCGGCTGACGCGCATTGTTTCAATATAGATAATGCGACGGGCATGTACGATGTTGTTGAACATCTAATTGTGGTTCATGGCAGGAAACGGATAGCTTTTATCAACGGAACGCGCGGAGTCCAGGAGGCTGACGACCGTTTCGCGGCATATCGGAAAGCTTTGGCTGATCATGGAATACCGTACGATGAAAACTATGTGTTTGACGGAAATTTTATCAGGGAATGGGGAGTTTTTGCCGTTGAGGAGTTTCTTGATAAGCGGAAGATTGAATTTGATGCGCTTGTAGGCGCCAATGATCATATGGCGCTTTACGCGATGAAGGAACTTCAGAAACGCGGATACCGTATTCCCGAAGATATCAGCATTGGCGGATTCGATGATCTCTCGAGTGCAAGAAGCCATAAGCCCGCATTGACAACAGTTCGACAGCCGGCAAATAAGCTTGGATATATAGCGGTTCGAGACTTTGTGTCAAACCTCATAGAAGGAGGATCGGATCTGTGCAGCGTGCGCCTTCCCACGGAAATGATCATCAGGCAGTCCTGCGGGTGTGCTGGAAGGAAAAAGGCTGATGAGGATGATAAATTGGCGCCATGGGAATCTGCTGAGCTTACATTGAGCGAGCGTGATGAGTTGGATTCCATTCTCAATATCATGACCAGAAATATCATCGGGACTTTTGAGGAATCAGAAATTCACAATGTCCTTGATGACAGCCTCAAGATGTTCAGCATCAAAGAGTTTTCCCTGATGAAATATATAAGTGAGGTTGAGTCTACAGAGTTCTATTCTGTGAAGGGTGCATCGAATCGGACGTTCCCTTCGAAATGCCTGGTTGAAAATAAAATCAGTTCGTTCAAGCGCCCCTTTGTCAAAATTGTTCTGCCGCTTTTTTACCGCGATGAAGATATCGGGTTTTTTGTATCCGACACGGGGTCAGAGGATCTGTCTGTGCTGGAAGTCATCCGCGATCATCTTTCCGGTGCGCTCAAGGGAGCACGTCTGCTTTGCGACGCAAAACAGTATGCCGAGGGATTGGAGAGGATGGTTGAGGAAAGAACGAAAGAGCTTGCGCACAGGTCGAGTGAGCTTGAAGAGGCTCTTCAGAATATCCGGCTTGCGAGTGAAAAACTCGAGAAGCTGTCAGTTATGGATGAACTGACAGGTTTGTACAATCGGCGCGGTTTTATCACTATTGCCTCAAAAAATGTGGAACTAGTCAATCGTCAGAAAAGTAATGTTCTGCTTGTGTATATCGATCTTGATGGCTTGAAGAGTATCAATGACAATTACGGTCATGCAGTCGGTGATATCGCAATAAAGGCCATGGCGGATATTCTGGTGCGTGCGTTTCGGCACACAGATATTATTTCACGTCTCGGAGGCGACGAGTTTACCGTGCTTGCTATTGACTGTACAATAGAAGATTACAATATGATTATGCATCGTGCTGAACGCATGGTGCGTGAATATAACAAAACAGGCAATCATAGTTTCTGTCTTTCATTCTCGAGCGGTGCCGCCCCCGTGAGAAAAGAGGACAGTAAATCTCTTAGTCAGCTTATGGAAGAGGCTGATGCCGAATTGTACAAAGCCAAGAAAATAAAGAAAGGAAAATGATCCGTTCTCCTTTATAAATCCCGCCCATTATTATGTGTATGTATTATGATCTGTCAGAACAATGATGAGGTGACGAGAACCGTCGTATTTAAGTTTTGCGGCAACGGTTCTATGCATTGTTATCGATTACATGTTGATTGCTGCGTGATAAGGATTTGAACGCACACAGTCTCTGAATAGTTATTCGGTATGGGATACGCGCCTCCGTGAGCTTTGCGCAAAATAGAATAAAAAATGTCAGACCGTTGAATATCTTCGTTAACGTGGTTGATTTATTAACAACTATCCCGCGAAAATGAGTAAAATAAATAAACAACAAGATGAGAGACGGGGGGTATTCATGATTAGAAAAATACTATTGATTGTGGCGGTGATGTTGATCGGCGCGGGATCACTTTTCGCGAAAGATCCGACACCGGTTGAGAAGTACGGCTTTTTGCAGGTAACCAAAAATCAGATTACTGATCAATCAGGTACTCCTGTTCAGTTGAAAGGAGTGAGCCTTTTCTGGAGTCAGTGGGGACACAAGTATTGGAATAAGGACGCGATTTCATTTATAGTCGACAACTGGAATGTGACTGTAATCCGCGCGCCAATGGGTATTGAAAAAGGCGGGTATCTTGAGTCGGGTCAGGTGGAGAAGGACAGAGTCAAAACAGCAGTTGATATTGCGGTTAAACTCGGAATTTATGTTATTATAGATTGGCATGATCATGCGGCATCCGATCACACAAAAGAAGCCGCCGCATTCTTCAAGGAAATGGCCGCTTTGTATAAAAATACTCCTAATGTTATATTTGAACCGTATAACGAACCGTTGGTCAATGAACCGTGGGAAAGTGTAAAAAAATATTCTGAGAAGATCATAGGCGTAATCCGCGCCCAGGGAGCGAAGAATCTTGTTCTGGTTGGTTCTCCGTCATGGTCGCGGGATGTAGACTCGGCTGCTCTTGATCCGATAAAAAAATATAAGAATATCGCATACTCACTGCATTTCTACGCGGGTGACCATAAAGAAGACATTCGGGAAAAAGCTGTTTTTGCGATGGAGCGGGGTGTAGCGGTGTTTGTGAATGAGTGGGGTACCTGCCTTGCGTCAGGAAATGGCGGGTTTAACGCTGAAGAGAGTGATCTATGGATTGAATTTATGGACAAGTATAAACTGTCGTGGTGCAACTGGTCGCTGAATGATAAGGACGAAACAGCGTCGATCCTCGTTCCCGGGGCGGATGTGAAGGGCGGATGGAAGGACAAAGATCTTACCGAATCGGGAAAATATATCAGGGCAAAGCTTTTAGAAAAGCCTGGAAAATAATACATATCTGGAAAATAGAAGAGGGGATGTTTTGCATCCTCTCTTCGTATAATGTTCTTGGCGCTGAAAGCTCTTGCTTTGATTAGAGCATTTTACGGTGTGACTTTTACTATATACGATAAGGGCGGTTTGAAAAAACGATGTTTTTTTAAAGCCGGCTTTTTTGCTTTTTGAATAAGAGGAAACGCAGTTATTTTAGTACCCATAATCCATTTTAAAATGCTTATATCATATCGCAAAATGCTATAGCAATACGGAGTAGAATACACAGGTGCATTATTAACATAGAAGCGGATGAGTTGGTACTGATTGAACAGATGAGTTCCATGTATTAAAAACGTAATAACATAACAGGGGGGAGTGTCCCGATGACGAAGCTGACACATACGGTCCGTAATACAATCGGATATTACGCAATGTTCGCATGCATCGGTCTGAGCGTGGGTATTATCGGCCCAACGATTCCCGCACTTGCCGGACAGACTCATTCGTCCATCGGAGCTATTGGTGGAATTTTCATTGCGGGACCGATAGGAAACACAATAGGCATTTACCTCGGCGGTCGTTTGTTTGACAGACTTACACGTGGCCATATACTGCTCGGATTCGCGCAGTTGTTTTCCGCGATGATGATTTTTCTCATCCCGCTTTCTCCGTATTACTGGATGCTTATTTTTGTGAACGCGTTTCTCGGTTTCTCGAACGGATTCGTCAACACCGGCTCGAATACATTTCTTATGTGGACTCATAGAGACAAAGCGGCTCCGTTTATGAACGCGCTTCACTTTTTTTTCGGACTTGGTGCGTTCGGCGCTCCTTTTGTGTTCGCGCAACTTATATCGCGTGGCGGCAATTACCGTGATGCGTATTGGATAATGGCGGCACTGGTATTTGTTACAGGTCTTGGAATTTTTCTGCTCGGCGAAAGCCCCCGCCCCGCGCATAAGGATGAACCGTCCTCCGAAAAGATCGGGATGATGCCATATCTTCCGGTCATTATCGCCGCAATGTTTTTTCTTTTCTTTTACGTGGGAGCGGAAATATCATTCGGACAATGGATATTCACGTATGCAACGAAACTATCGATCGCGACAGATAAACAGGCGGCTTATCTGACATCGGGATTCTGGTTCGCGTTTACCGTCGGGAGGCTGGTCTCGATACCAGCCGCAACTCAATTCAAGCCGGCTCAGATTATTGCAGTATCAATATCATTCTGCATGGTTATTGCCGGGTTGACATTCCTTCTCCCCGTAACATTGACGGTGCTGTGGATACTGTCCTGTGGACTAGGTTTCTTCATGGCGCCGATATGGCCGTCAGGGTATACTATGGCGGGACAGTCGATAAAGATGACCGCGCAGATGAGCAGTATAATCCTTCTCGGCGACAGCATCGGAGGGATGATCCTTCCCGCCGCGATGGGTCACATCCTTGAACGATTCGGCACTACCATGATGATACCGCTTGTTCTGATCAGTCTTGCATTGACGTTCGCGGCATTTATTACCATGATGCGAAATAAAAAAATGCTGAAGAGCTGATATCGTTTCGCACACAGCTTGAATTATGAAGTCGATTTTATCACTTCCGGTTCACGCCAATGGTAATTTTAAGACAATAAGAACGTTAAGCGAATACCGCGTGTTTTTAAAGCCGGAAAAGATCCCCTGCTGATGATAACAGGGGATCTTTTCCGCGCGGCTGAGTAAAATAAGTATTACTGGCTGACCGGTATAATCGTGCCGTCAGGATTATATTTCAGCTCGATATATTTGACTCTTCGCAGATGCATCTTGTTCTCGGAAATCGCATCATGATAGAACAGATACCACTTTCCTTTGAATTTCACGATGGAGTGGTGTGTTGTCCAGCCGGTAACTGGATTCAATATCCGGCCTTTGAATGTAAAAGGGCCATAAGGGCTTTTCGATGTCGCGTATACAAGGGATCGGGCGAATCCGTTTGAATAGGAAAGATAATAGACCCCGTTGTATTTATGCATCCATGATGCTTCGAAGAACATTTTAAAGGTATCGGCCATTGTGACCGGTTTACCTTTATCATCCACGATTTCCGCGTCTTTGACAGGGCCGTCAAATTCAAGCATGTTTTTTGACATCTTCGCCACGCGCGGTGACAGCGCTTTGTCTGATCCTCTCGGAAGACTGCCGGCCTCATTGTATGAGCCTGATGTCCAGCATTGGAGCTGTCCGCCCATCAATCCGCCGAAATACATATATGCCTGACCATCATCATCCACAAACACGGCGGGATCCATGCTGAAACTGTTCTTGATGGGATTCTTCTCCGCCGCGAATGGGCCATACGGTTTTTTGCTTGTCGCTACTCCGATTCTGAAAATCCCCTTGTCGTCCTTCACCGGAAAGTACAGATAATAGGTTCCGTTTTTGTAAGCCGCGTCAGGAGCCCATAATTGTTTTTTCGCCCAGGGTATGTCCTTGATATGAATCGCCTGACCGTGATCAACGATAGGTGAGTTGAAGTCACTGATTGAAAATACATGGTTATCTTTCATGTCGAACTGACTTCCCATGTTGTCTCCGGGGATGTTGCTTTCAAAATCATGTGAAGGGTAGATGTAAAGTTTGTTCTCAAAGACATGCGCCGAAGGATCAGCGATATACATGTCTTTTACCAGCGGTTCATTCTGCGGCAACAGCACGTCTATTGCGTTGCCGGCCGTACTCAATGCGAGACTTGTAATGCCCAGAAGGCCGACAAATAAAAAAAGTGAACGGGTTCTTTTTTTCATTTTTCTCTCCGGTATGTCATTAGTTTGCGTAAATAAGTCTGGCCGCTCACAGTAGTCCCGTATCACGGGTTTCGCGCACACACATTAGAGCGGTTTGCGGCAGAACGACAGCGGACTTAATCTTGATGCTATGTTAATCACACGATTTGACAGATGTCGTCCGATAACATGAATCCGGACTTTTTTTTCTGAAAATATGAGTTATAGATGTGTCATAATGATGCTCTTCTCATCCGTATGATTGACTGTATCAGATTCAAACTGTGATGATCCGCGGCGGGAGTAATGTTCGCTAAAATATGTTGCGTTATTCGATTATATCCGTCGTGTTGCCCGTTCCGTTTCCAGTTCCGTTGCCAGTTCCGCTGTGGATTCTGTACGGCGGGTGTGCGCACTCATATATTTCGGAAGAAGCTTTTTCATGAACGGCAAAGATGTTACCCCCAAACTCAGTTTATTTCACCTTTCGTGGCCGATGTTCATTGAAGAAATCACCGGAGGGATTACCGCATTTACGGACATCCTTTTCATAAGTCTGCTCTCACCCGCCGTTATCATTGCGGCAATTGCGGCGTGTTCGGCGCAAAACCCCATTGAACATGGTGTATCGATGCACACTCCTTTAAATACATTTCCTTTATCGGTGACCAGTGCAGCCGCAACTGAACCTGCATGTGAACCATCTGATAGTTCACGAGGATTTAATATGTCTTTTGCGATTTTCGTTAATTCATTGAATTCCACTTAGAACACGCCTCCATATCTTTTTCTCACAAGAATTTCCCGTTCCGATTGCCGCATAACTTCGAATACGTTTTTTCCGCGTAATAACGCGAGGTATCCGTTTAACAAACGGAATTGAGCTGTTAAGGGGTTTTGGCGAAAAAACCCCTTAACGATCCCCGTTCGCTCCTTAAACGCCGGAGGGGCTGCGGTCGTATTCGCGGCACACGCTTCGCGTGATTGCCACTCGACGACCTGATAGTGTGCGCTCCGCGCAAGATTTAGGTGTCTTTTGTTTCTGGGTACTTTCCCCGGTGGTATCTCAAAAATATGTGTGCTCTCGATTTCTTCGTTATCTGACAGTTGATTAATTATAATGATTTATTCACAAAGAAATCATTATACATTACAACGCATAACACTCCCATCTTGTCAATTTAAATCAATTCCGTGGTTGCGTCAGGGATCTGTTCCTGTTCTCGGTGGTGTGTTTCCCTGCTTATTTCGGGAGGCAGGGTGACGAATGGATTTTTAAACCGGATAAGTGCCTGTAAGTAATGACTATTTCATTGGAAACGCAATCTCAATTTTTTTGTTCTTAAGAATATTTTTAATCTCATTTTCATCATAATACCCTCGTTTATAATAATCCCATACAGCTGGAACAACATATGGCATTAACTCTCTATATTCACCATCTATAACAGATATAAATGTTCTGTGTTTGGTCGTCAAGTTTGATAGCTTACCTTTATTTTTCATAAAAACAACAAAACAATATTTCTTTTCTGGGTTACGAACATCTTTATTTGGGTAATAAGCTAACCTAATCTCTGAGTAATCCAAATTTGATAAACATGGTTTTACGTTATCCAAACTTATCTCCTCAATTCTGGACTGATGTTTTCTAATTTGTTGATGTTGTTCCAACGTTATTTCATATAAATCAATAGATAGAATACTTGATATATCACCGGTCATGTACACAACATCTGGGTTTGGATTAAGTAAGCGATTTTCATAACTATTAGAATTGGAATATGTTATTTGTTGTCCCAGCGGAAAAAGATAGATCATCGACACCATGGTAAATACCATTATCTTTATAGATTTATTTAACAACATATAGTCATCCTTATCAAACTTTGTGATGTCGATTATAACAAAATGAAGATCATTGATATTCTCAAGAAATACAGATCGCCCAATATCAAAATCAATAATCATCCGGGTGAATTACTCACCAATGAAAAAGATATGAATTTTTATCAAGTACATCAACTATACGATGTACAGATCGTATCTAGTGCAATTCATCGCCAGAAATAGTGCCATGCGTAGTTCAGCTCAACGGTTTTGTTGGGCTCGATGGTGACAGTCCATTTGATCTGTCCTATTCCGTTGAAGTGGCTCCACCATTGAGGCCAGCTATACCAGTTCCACCACTCGGGCAGATCGGTTTTGGCGCTGTTTTCAATCATATTGGTTTTCACGATAACACCTCCGCTGCCCGCGGTGTCGACATTGCCGAGCACATAACGGGATACTTCCACGGTCACCCGTTTGTTTTTGTAGTTGGTCAGTTTGAGCGTGCCTTTAAGATCAATCCGCGCATAATCATAGTTCAGCCATTTTGCCGCGTTAGGTTTACGTTCAACTTCAATTTCGTCTTTTTTGACGTTGATATCAACCGCGGTGGTAATGTCAATGGTGCTGTGTGCTCCGATGGACGTGTACTTCATCATGCCCTGTGAAAGAAGTTTCTCTCCGGAGAAGATAAGCGCGGGTGAAGTGGTAAAGGGCGTTTCGCTGTCATTTTTGATTCTGACTTTATGCATCACCTTCGGCGCAGACAGCAGCTTGGCAACTTCTGTCTGCTGTTGACTGTTGAAGTTCTGTGTCACTTCGCGCGGCGGAAAAAGCGGAATGTCAAGGGCGTATACATCCTGGTATTTGAAAGTGTAGTCTTTTACGGGAATAACCATCCGTTCGCTTTTTTTCAGAGTGATATGTTTGACGGAAAATATATACATGTCTTCCGCTTTTTGGCTTTCCGATATTTCAGGGCCGAAATTAATCGGAGCCGCAGCTCCGCCGAGATCCGCCTGTACGGATTGCTCCATGATCGCGTTTGACAGCGCGTATCCTGACCGGGCGTTTGATCTGAAATGCGATGAAAGCAGGACGGCGTTTTCCTGCAGGGAGATAGGATCAGTGATATCCTTGAATGCGAAATTCGGAACGCCGATCACAAGATGCGCGGTTGCGTCATCAAGATCGGCAAGCTCGTTCAGAAGTGTCGCCTGAAATCTGATCTTCGCGGTTCCGGCTCCGTCCAGCGTTATGCGGTAATGTGGAAACCAGCGAATGCCTTTCTGCAAATACATATATCCCGCGGAAACTTTATCCGCCGGTTTGGTTTTCCCCCAGTCGAGACCGAGCATCAGGCGGTTTCTGAATTCATCGTTTGATACGATTTTTTTATACTCGCCGGTAAACGTAATGTCCAGTATCCGGTCAATCGTGGTGATTTTGGTTCCGCTGTTTGTTTTAAGCATTATAACATGACCTTTGACAGGCAGAGATTTTCTGGAGTCTGGGGGATCGGTCGCGGCAAGCTCATCCGAATTTCTTTCAGGCACTCCGATGATCACCGCTTTATAGGTCTGAGGACTTCTGTCCCCTTCAGTCTTTTCGGTGATAATCACTTCGCTTCCCGGATTCGCCAGAAGAAGCTCGTATATGTTAAGCGCTGTTCTTTCAACCGGTACAATCTGCTGACTTGATGTGACAGAGCGCAGGGGAATCTTCTTATCGGATGAAAATGGCCAGAAGGTGCCCAGAACGGGAGAAGGAAGGTTGTCAATCGATGCGTTTCCCCTTGCATCGACGGGTAGTTCCCCTTCGTGAAGAACAAATACATGTCCGTCCTTGAAAATGGTAATCTCTTTGACGGGAAGTTTTATCACCGAGCTTCTCGGTTTTTGTTGAGCGGAAAGGACTCCGCCGATCAGAACGAATGTTATTAGCGCGATACTGATGATTGCTTTCATTTAAAATCTCCTTTGCCATACTATATCAAATACGAAATTAACAGAATGTCAAATACGAATAGATACATATGCTGATGAATATCCCTGTATAGCTGTGCGGAATTTATGAATGTGACAGGTAATGATTGAGTGATTTCCAAATCCGAAATATGTGGAAGTAATTTTTGTATTTATTTTAATATCAGTATTATGTAACGATCCATCCGCTTGTAATGATACATTCCCGGTCATGGGAGTCATTTCTTTTTCAGGTATGATCCCAGTTCCTTTTTTGCTTTCACCGTCAATACATAGATTCCCTGATCTTTCCGGTCAAACCATCCGTAAAAGTTTTTCTGCAGAATGGAGGCTGTTTTCTTCTTGTCGGTTCCATGTTCAATGAGCAATGCGGGGCTCGCTGACTTCAGTTTCCTGAGCGTTTTTGCGATAACGATACATTTCTCGCGATATGCGGTCATGAGTTTCGTGCGGGTCGAACCGCCGGTATTGCCGTCAAAACTCCTCTCAGAGATCTCACCGATGATGGCGATTCTCTTCTTCGCGTTGAGCTGCCGGCTTTTAACGCGGTCGAATGGTTTGGGATGAAGGGCGATTTCCGCATAATCAGCGGAACACACGATGATTATGCCGAGTTCAAGTCTGCGCGCGAGATGGAGAAGTTTTCTCCATCTGGAAGTACGTCCGTAATAATCAGGGCGCGGTATTACGAAGTAGACCGCGTCCGCAGTCCGCTGTCGGTCAACGCATTGGAAGAGAAGCTCAATGTTGAATGTTTTTTTCATCTCTACGGCGATAAGCTGATCTCCCTTGACCGCCGCGACATCGAGATTTTTAACTTCGCCCCGTACCGTGTATCCTTTATTCTCAAGAAGAGCTTTCACCGGCGGATACAGCTCTGTTTCGAGCAGAATCTTTTCACTATTTCCAATCATGGATCATACCTATCCGTGTAGATGTAATCCGCAAGAAGATTTATTGATCATCTTTAATCAAATGTAATCAAAGTGTAACTCATATCCGCTGACAGATTTGTTGAAGATGAATTGTCCGTCTACGGTAGCATCAATCACGGACTGAGCGTTATCCTGAAAATCATACATGCGTATTAATGCGGTGTCCGAATATGAAGAAAAATTCACATTAACCCTCTTGATTATTTTCACGATCCGGATGTTATTATATACAGCAAAACAATAAAGGATGGAACGATTATGGCAATGACAGCTTTGAAAGGAAACCCGGTTAATACCAATGGAAATCTTCCCTCAAATGGTCAAAAGGCACCTGACGCCGTTCTTGTGAAAAAAGACCTGTCCGAGGGATCGATTCATTCATACAACGGGAAAACGCTGATTCTGAATATTTTTCCGAGTATAGATACCGCTACATGCGCGATGAGCGTACGGAAATTCAATCAGGAAGCGGCATCGCTCACTAATGCGGTGGTTCTGTGCATTTCGGCTGATCTTCCGTTCGCGCAATCCCGTTTCTGCGGAGCGGAAGGTATCGACAAAGTGGAGACTCTTTCATCATTCCGATCAGACTTCGCCGAGAAATACGGCGTGAAGATGATTGACGGACCGCTCAAAGGTCTGTGCGCGAGATCAGTAGTCGTAATCAATCCGAAGGGAGATGCCGTGTATTCACAGCTTGTCGGTGAAATCGCGGATGAACCTGATTACGCGAAAGCGTTGGAAGCCGCTAAAAACGTCTGAGTGCGTGATTGTTACGATTAATAATCCGTCAGTTTCGGTGAGGTTGACAAACCGCATAACGAACAGCGAGGGAACAGGTTACTGCTTTCGCGCTGTTTGCGAGAGAGCGTCTTCAACCTTGTCGGACGACGGTGAACAATACGTTCTGAACCGGGTAAGTATTGTATCCGGTTCGCTCTCAAAATAAATAGCGTCCCGGAAACCGCCGTTGATGAATCCGTCCGTTACCGCGCGGTCGAGGGATGATGAGATGCTGTCGTAGAATCCGTTCACATTATAGAACGCGCATGGTTTGTCGTGTATCTTGAGTTGTGACCATGTGATCGCTTCGAAAATTTCCTCGAATGTTCCGACGCCGCCCGGCATCGCGATAAAACCGTCAGCATTATCGGCCATGATTTGTTTCCGTTCATGCATGGTGTCTACAAGGATAAGCTCTGAAAGATTGGAATGAGAAAGCTCCCGTTCATCCAGGAATCTGGGAATGACACCGATTACCTTTCCGCCGTTCTTAATCACCGTGTCAGCTACAATACCCATCAATCCGATTCCTCCGCCTCCATAAACAAGGGATATTCCTTCTTGTGCGAGTGTTTCTCCCATGAGAATCGCGGCGTCACGGTATGTATTGCCGTTTCCCGTACTTGATCCGCAGTATATGCATATCGATTTCATGATAACTCCTGATGCTCTAGTCAATTAATTGATTTACGTGTGATTCCGCCCATGCGATTCCCGCGCGTCCGTACATGTTATACAGCGGCAGCGCGAACGGCGCGATCCTTCTTGTCGCGGGGGTGAAATACGCGATGTCGATAAGGCGTCTGAACAGTGTCTGCATATCGGGTACGGTAAAGACCGCAGTGTCGTGCCGTAACCCAAGTTTCCACCGCCGCGCTGCTTTCTGCGCCTCAACCTCGCCTCCGCGGAATGTGAGTTCGATCTCGAACGGACCGACGGGATTGTACGGCTCGGTGTGTACGCGCGAAAGGGAATGTTCCGCTTCGGAAGCGCACATGCGGCGCCACTGATCGGCATTGAATTTTGATCGATCCGATTTGTCAATGATACATGTATGGATGCCGGGGACATTCACTCGCGCATGTGCGCATGCCGCAGGACACCCTGAAAAAAACACAGGCCGGATTCCGAATGGAGCGAGAGATCCGGCGAACAGTTCGAGCTCTGAAACAAGTTTTCCGTTCGCGCGGATCGATGCGAAACGGTGCGTCATGGTATGAGCGAGAAAGCCGTCCGAACCGGACGGCGCGTGCATTCCGATAAAGACAGCCGTGTCATGTCCTGAGGGATTTCCTATGCCGGGAACAGTACCGTTCCGGTATCCTGATACAACGGTTGCGCGGCGATCAATCCGCTTTGTAAAAAGATTGTATCCCGTACGGTGGAAATCTTTCACCGTCACCCGTCCGGCACCCGCGTCGAAGAGTGCGCGTACAACCGCATCGACATCCTTTGTCATTTCATTGCATGCGGTAGCCCATTCGCCTGTTCTAAAGGCTGATCCCGCATAATCAAAACAACCGGAGCTCCCTTCGATATCCGCGATAAGAAGAATTGAACGCTTACGTGTATTCATCACAAGTATACCTGACCACGGAGCATCGCAGATTAGTGAATCGAAAATCAATCAAATAATGATATTTACCCGTCAATTGTATACAAAGTTATGCGAAATGAACAGCTTAACATGTAAAAAACGCTTGATTTTAGTGAAATGAAATTTGATAAATCGCACCGAATTAAAAAATTTGCGTAACATACGCACAAAAAGCGGAGGATGAATGAAAAGATTAGCGGTTACTTTACTTATGGCTTTGGTTCCATTGTTGATGGTGTCGTGCGGTTCAGATAGCAGTAGCAGCAACAGTCCCCAGCCCGATTCTCCCTCAGCAATGACGAGTGTCTCAATGTCTGCGGTAGATAAGGGTGTTGATGCCGCTTCAGGTTCAGTGAGTACTGTATCAGGTAAGAGCGGGATTATCGCATTGATGAAATCTCTCAAAAAAGCTCCAGTGGTAGAACCTGTTGATGTCTGGTCTAAAGATGGAACGGTTCATATGACAGGAACACAAACCGATTCAGATCTTCAAGTCACTCTCGAATTTTTTGATTTTAAGACGACGGTTGAAGATGAGGGCGTGGAGTACGCTGTTACGCTTAAAGGAAAAATTTCATATGAATACATATTGACTGCGACCGGATTCGATTTTAAGTATAACGGTACGTTTACTATGACTATCGGGGATACAACGTATGATGTTGCATGGAATATAGTAATGAGTCTGAATACAACGACATATGAAAGCAGCATCGTGGGAACCATTACATATGGCGGAGTGGAATACTCTATCAATGAGGATGGTACATCTGAAGAAGGCGTTTCTAAAAAAGACTAAACTTCATGTAGAATCAAAAATAAAAAAAGGACGGCATAAGCCGTCTTTTTTTTATCAGGTTCAAACTAAAATGCTATTTCTTTTTCACGGGTTTTCCCGCGAGTTTCTTGGGTTTGGGAGTATACGTTGCCGCGGCGACTTGCGCATGTGAAGGCTGATCCCCGACCAGTTCCTTCGCATCTTCGCGGTTGAGCTCCGCCGATGCTTCAATGATTTCCGGACGGAGAACCATTCTCTCGACGAACGTACGGAATCTGTCGACGAATTCAAAGATGGCCGGCACGACAATAAGACTCACGAACGTGGAGAAGATCACTCCGCCGATAATCGCGATACCCATTGATTTACGGTACGCGGCAGCTTCGCCGACACCGAGCGCGAGCGGAAGCATTCCCGCGATGATCGCAAATGAAGTCATAAGGATCGGACGCAGCCGCACGAGTCCCGCGCGTTTGATCGCTTCTTTCTGAGTCATCCCCGCACGCATTCCCTCAAGCGCGAAGTCCACGAGCAGAATCGAGTTCTTGGTTACAAGTCCCAGAAGCGCGATGATTCCGATCATGGAGAACATGTCGAACATAATTGTCTTGGAAAAAGTATGCGCGATAAACAGAGCGGCGAACGCTCCGGTGATCGCGGGAGGAAGCGCCGTAAGGATTGATATCGGTGTTATAAAAGAATCGTAAAGACTTGAGAGCACCAGATAGATGAAAAGCAGAGCAAGTCCGAACGCGATCATAATACTTGTCATAAGAGCCGCAAAGTCCTCGGCCTGACCCACTAGTTTGTACGTTATTCCCGCCGGTTTAGTTTCTTTGGCGAGAAGTTTCATCGTTTTTTCTGTCGCTATGCCGAGAGCTCCTCCTGGTACGAGATTTGCGGTTACCTGAATCACGCGCGCGCGATCCTGGCGCATGATGAGTGACGGTCCGATTTCCTCATTCGGTTTGGAGATCGCCGAAACAGGGATCATCTTGTTCTGCGTGTTCGGTACTCTGATGAGCGAATAACTTTCCTTGAGGTTACGCTGACTTGGTTTGAGCCGTACCCTGATATCATATTCGAGTCCGTTTTCGCGAAGCTTTGCCTTGACTGTTCCCGCGATGTAGGTACGGAGCTCGTCGCCGACCGCTTTCGGCTGAACTCCCAGCATTTCCATTTTACGCGGATCAAGTTTCACCTGAAACTCGGGTTTCCCCGGTTTGTAGTTTGAACTGACTTCAGTGAGCTGGTCGTTCAATCCCGTCTGGAGAACTTCGATTACGCGCTTCGAGAATTTGTCAAGGTCGGGAAGCGATGTCCCGTATATATTGAGAGTGAAAGGCTTTCCTCCGCCTCCCCAGGGATTTGAAATCGCCGCATTTGCGTTTGTAAATTCCTTCATTGCCTGACGGACAGCCATCTTCATTCCGTTGGTGTCAAGCGTGCGTTCATCCCGGGGAACGCCGACAAAACCGAATTTCGCTTTATGTGTTTCTCCTCGCGAGTTTCCTATCGTGAGTGTGTAATACTTGATTGCTTTGATCGCACGGAGTTTCTGTTCCATCTTCTGTGTAACGGCTCGCGTCCCCTCAAGACTTGTTCCCGCGGGGAGTTCAATACTGAGATCAAATTCACCGGAATCGCCTTCCGATTGGAATGTTTTCGGTGTGACAATGAACAAAATGATACTCAGACAGAAAACCACCACGGTGATCAGGAGAACTTTGACCGGATTTGCGAGAGTGAATGTCAGGAGCTTTTCATAGAAATAGTCTATGGTATCCTGCACCTTGTCGAAGCCGGTGATAAGCGGATTCTGGTTCTTTTTCCCCGACCCGCCGAAATACGCGTTGAGGAGCGGAGCGATGGTAAGCGCCGCTCCGAGAGAAATCGCCATCGCGAATACGATACTGAACGCGAAGGGACGGAAGTATCCGCCCACGGTACCGCTGATAAATCCTACCGGCATGAATACCGAAATCACAACGAGCGTCGTAGCGATTACCGCGAGTTTTACTTCCTCGGTACCGAATTCGGCAGCCGCGAAGGGGTGTTTCCCGTCTTCCCTCTTCCGATAAATGTTTTCCTGAATTACAATCGCGTCATCAACAAGAAGCCCCACCGCAAGAGAAAGCGCCATAAGGGACATCAGGTTAAGCGTGAATCCGAACAAATACATGAGGATGAACGCGCCGAGGAGCGATGTAGGTATCGCGATACCGGTGATGATCGTCGATCGGAGATTTCCGAGGAAGATATATACGGTGAAAATCGCGAGAATGATACCGAATATAATGGTAAACTCGACATCCTCGACATTCGCTTTGATTGACTTGGAATAATCTGAAACCACATCAAGCCGGGGATGTCCTTCCTGATCGGCCATCTGTTCGTTGATTTTTTTGATCTTTTCCTTGATCGCGTCGGCGACCGCGACGGTATTCGCGCCGGATTGACGGTAAATATTGAGGAAGAGAGCCGAGCGGGTCTCGGCGTTTTTATCCGGTACTTCCGTGATTTCTTTTCCGAAAAAACCGTTCTTTTGCGGAGTTTTGAGCGTTTTATACGGATAATACATGAATCCGAGGGTCGTCGCGTCAACGGATGTGTCGATGACGGCTCCGAGATCCTTGACGGTGACTGAGTTTGATACGTCACCTGAGAACATCACCACCGAGTTGCCGATGGCGTCCAGATTCTCAAATTCACCCATTGTACGGAAGACGGTTTCGCTCGCGCCTTTATCGTATTTTCCCGCGGGCACATTGACTCCCGCGCTTCCGAGCTGATTGACCACTGTTGAAGCGGGGATGCGGAATGAATTGAGTTTATCGCGGTCAAGTTCAACCTGGATTTCACGTTTGCGTCCGCCTACAATTTCGACGTCGCCGACATTGTTGACCTGCTGTATCTGAAGCTTAAGATTTTCGTTCGCGAGGTCATACGCCTTGGTCGGCGGAAGATCGGACTGCAGCGACGCTTTGATGACCGGTAATGAAGAAAGATCCCTTTTTGTGAAGATAGGTTCTTCTATATCGTCAGGAAGATTAGGCCGCGCGTTTGCCACCTTGTCACGGAGCTGCTGTTCGGCGTATTTTAAGTCTGCCTCCAGCACGAATTCCGCGGTGATAACTGAAACCCCTTCGTAGTTCTGCGAGGTGATGCGTTTAAGTCCCGCGATGGAGGATATTTCATCTTCCACGGGTTTACTCACCAACTTTTCGATCTCCTCGGGGGAAGCTCCCTGATAGACGATCGTCACCATGATTGACGCGGGATCCACATCGGGGAAAAGATCGACCCCCATGCGGCTGAATGAGATCATACCTACGACTACGAGTAATACCGCGACACTCGCGATAAAAATCGGTCTTTTGATTGAAAAGAAGGCAATGTTCTTTTTGGTTTCCATACCGGCTCCTTGCAGTTGAGAAATCCGTCTTTGTCAATATATACGGATCAACAGTCGTTTCGGCTTATTGAGGCCAGATTTATAATTCATACCCGACTTTTTTAATCGGGGCTCTCTGATCACGAAAGATCAGATTTCATTAATCAATTTAACCATATGATTAAAAATATCGTATGGAGGTCAAGCGTCAAGTTCGAAAAACGGTATTTTTCTTTATATGCGCATCAAAAGAATTAAAGAGGAGCATTCAGAACGACGCAATTGACCTTATTTGCGCACGCTTGCGATGGTTGCGAAAGAAATAATTCATTTTAGTTTGAGCTACGCAGAAATATCTTACGATTTAATAAGGGTGGCTCGAAAAACTATGTTTTTTAAAAGCCACCCCCTGTGGGTACACACTAAGAAATTACTGCTTTTTTGCTTTCGAATAAGGAAAAACCGTTATTCACGTACCCATAAAACAGAACCATTTTGCGGATAATTGTAAGATGTTTCACGGAACAAAGTCAATAGGGCTTTTTCCGGTGTGTGACTGTTGTATAATAATTAGTCCATTCTGAGATGACTGTATCTTCCCGTACAATGTTCTATTATAGTGTAATGAACTGATGCGGGGGGATTATTCAGTCACCTGTTCAGGTTTTTCATCCGTATTCCCTAAGTGGAAGATTTAAGAGCCTGTCCCTTTTGAGGTTAACTGTTTTAATGGGGGTAACGATAAGATGCATAATGAGGTGTGTTATCTGAAAGGCGGGTGAAGTTGTGCGGTAACTGGGGCGGAGTTTCCTAGTGGGATAAATAAGGATAAGATTAGTATGACCGCAAATCATGTATATGTAAATTTACAACAGAAAGTGATTTTCATTAATTGGAGGGAAAAGCAAGTGGAAAATAAAATGAAAAAACAGTACTTGATATTACAGGTATGTATGGTAATTATATTGGTATTTTTTGGAATAGTATTTATATATGCTGGAGTAACAGCTCAAGGTGAAAATCCGTGGGTTATGATAGTAGGTGGTCCCGGCTTTTTGGCACTAGGAGTATTTTTTATATGCCGAATCGCTACATTGGACTGTTTACATTTAATTAAGGACTATCTTAAGCTACACCCTGAGACAACTATGGAAGTTGTTGAAAATGATTTTAAAATATCAACAAAGTTAGGTCCTAGGGTCTGGGTAGGTATACGTTGGACTTTCTACCTAGATGCAGCCGGTATACCAAATCTTTTCGATACTAATGAGATAATATGGGCTTATTTCGACGTAGAATGGAAGGGAAGATCACGTAATGGTTATATTTATATTTTCAACATAAAAAGAGAGATGACGAAAGTACCAATTGCCAAAAGGAATTCAAAAAAAGTATTACGCCTCTATGATGAGAATTATTCACATATCGTAATTGGCTATAGTCAAGATTTATACAAGATGTTCTGGAATGATTTTGATAAGTTTTTAGATATACGTTACCAAAATAATTATGTGGGAATTAGGTAGGTTAAAGATAGAATGAAGTCTCGTCTATCAATCTGTTCTGGATTTTCAATGTATCAGTGCAAAGAATGAATATACAAAATTTAAGCGCTTGTCCTGTATTGAGTCAACTGCTGATAAGATACATTATGCCGTGAGTTGTGATCTGAAAAGTAGTTGCAGTTATGCGGTGAAAGGGAGGAGATTCCTCGTGGGAAGTGGGATAATGACAAACGAGAATAGAACTGTTTGGATTCTCACTGTGGCAATGCTCTTGACATAACCGATAAAATGCTGTGTGGTAGCTCCTGCCGCAAACGCGAGAACTGCAAAAAGAAAAATAGGAAACATCAAAAGATGAGTTTTTAGATGCAACAAATTGAGAGAGACCTGTTGTTCTATTATCCATGCAAAATATTCATCATCCCAGACTCTTCATGATGATGAATATCAGCGGTACTTCCTAAATATTATAACAACCGGAATCGCGATAATCCCTCCCAAAACTGCGCTCAGTGGCCCAACGATAAGAAAACTTACCCATCCGATATCCGTTATTCCGCGTATAACATCCCTTCCATCAAGTCCCAGTGCTTCTCTGACAATTAAAAAAATAAAAAATCCGATAATCAAAAACCAGATTATGCCCGAAAAAAAAGGAATCACCATCTTCGGATTATTCCACTCGAATGAATGATCACGCAAAGCGAGAGCCCCTCTCACGCACAGGATTACTGAAGTAATGATCGCGGCCATGCCAAGATAGGTAGAGCCGTTGAGCGAAGCGGAAAGATAAACATCCGCTGCCGAATAGATTATGGGAGGGAGAGCAAAGAAAAGCACTGCACCAAGCAGAACTCCGACAAGGCCAATCATTCCCCAATTCGTATCAGATGCTCTGCCTACCGAAGACCCAACCGCGTGAGGCGTTTCAACAACGGTATTGCGCTCAAATATGAGCTTTGCTCCGCATCGAGGACATGTATCTCCCACTTGTGTGGTCAGAGGAAGTGCCGCTCCACATCCGCATTTTTTACTTACTGTCTGTAGCATTCTGTGTCTCCTAATTATACTAAGGTGTAATGATGTCTCGCCTTCAAAGAATCTTTAATAAAGAGAATTGCAAAACAAATACTGCTCTTTGATTTGTTATCAATTAGAACTCTCCTGCCGGCTGAACGTGCTGATAGGCTGGTCATAGATTACATAATCTCCGCTTTCCGCTGTTTGTATATATGTGCAGACGCAGGTTCTTTTTCGATAAGAATGTCAAATAGTGGAATCGCTTCGGAATAGCGTGCGAGCGCAACAAGGCAGTTGGTCTTAAATAGAATGAATTTCGTATCATCGGGATTTGCCTTGAGAGCCTGCTCACAGATCGCAAGTCCCTCCTCTTTGCTACCCATTCCAAAGATTGTGATCTTCTCAAGTTTACTGATCATTTCGTCGCGATTCATGAGTCCCCCTTTTTGACGTCAAACATATTGATGCTGACAAATTTAAGCGCCTGTCCTTCGTTGAGTCAACTGTTATAAAAAATTTCACTGCTGATAAGATTGCAGTTATGCGGTGAATATGGCGAAATTTCCTAATTGATAAACCACTTTTCGGATAACACACCTCTCACGGTTGATCGTATCGGATGAAACCCGCATGAAAACAATTCGACGAGGAAGGACAACCGCGTGAAGTTATCGACATCCCGTTTACACCTGCGGGTTTTGCCGATATCGCGATAGCGGACACGGAGCGACTCTGTGGTTGGTATCAGGGATGACGAATTCCCCGCGCTGAATTCTCCGAAGTAACCCGTTCCGCGGAACAGATTCCTCTTATATTTTTTTGTCCAACCTTATGAACCTGAACGACAAGAATGCTGATGATGTGATACATATCTCTGCGAAACAGACAGCGGTCTGAAATCCGCCGACAGTTACATTCCTTCTTGTGTTCCAAGGTTTTTTATAATTCGAACAAAGGGGTCGAAAATGAAAAATATTTATGCGCCTGTCCTGCGGTGAGTCAACTGTTTTGACGGGTCTTTGCTCGAAGAAGGTACATTATTTAGTGTGTGTTAGCTGATTATTGGTCGCGGTTATGCGGTGAATGTAGCGGAAACTCCTAGTGATATAAAAATATTATTATATATATCAAAATATACAAATAAGGAGAACAAATGAAAAAGTTTAAACTATCGGCGATGATGATTTTCATGGCATTGCTTGTATTCTCTGCCTGCGGCGGTGGCGGTGGCGGTGGAAGCGACAATCCTGGGGATAACCCGACAAATCCGGGTGATGATCCAGTTTTAACTTATACATTGCCAGGTGGTACGGTGTTTAAAATGATTACTACTCCCGACGTCGGGACGGGCAAAAAATTTCCATGCAATATTGACGAGGATAACATTTACGAAGAGGAAACTGATGTCGCAGATGTACCGGCGCGTTTCATCATGGGAGAGACAGAAGTAACCTATCAGTTATGGAAAGAGGTGTACGACTGGGCGACAAGTGCAGACCGTGGCGCAGATAAATACACATTTGCCCATGCGGGCTGCGAAGGTAATGACGGCATCGAAGGTGCGGCACCGACGGAGACATCGAAACAGAAACCGGTAACGATTGTCAACTGGCGAGACACAATCGTATGGTGTAATGCACTTACCGAGTACTACAATGCCTATAATGATGAAGCTGATCTTGTATGTGTTTATTCTTATAACGGATCAATAATACGCGATTCGAGGGATTCAAACGCAACAGCCTGTGACGGCGCAGTACAAAATCCATCTGCCAAAGGCTTTCGCCTTCCCGGTAATATAGAATGGGAATTTGCCGGGCGCTATATAAGCGCAACTCAGCCGGTGCATGCGAATTATGTAGAGAAAGACGGTATCTATTATACTAAGGGTAATAGCGCGAGCGGAGCTACCGCAGAAAATACTGATGCGTCAGCTACATCCGCAGTTGCAGTTTACGACGTTTCAAGCACAGCCGTAGTAAAAAGCAAGGGTGCGAGCGGCGCAAACTCCCTTGGTCTCTACGATATGACTGGAAATGTGGACGAGTGGTGCTTTGATGTATACGGCAGTTCGAGCCGGGTTATTCGTAGTGGTGCCTATTTCCTCTCTGCGAGCTTTATCCGAGTCGGCTGCGTGTATTACGGTCCCCCGAGTTTCGGGCTCTACTACATCGGTTTCCGCTTCTGTAAAAATAAGTAAAAATATGCCCGTAAGCCGGGCATGCTCACAAAGACTTCGTCTTTGGAATCTTTTTTTGCATGGATTATGCGGAAAATCAAAAGGGTAAGGGCTTCAGTCGCCAGGCCATACCTTTTTGCAACTCCATCACGGCTCTTTTACGCGACAGAACTATCGCGCATTACTTCGTAATGACTGCGATAGTCTGCGCGGAAGATGTGTCGCGCCGGGCGCGGCCATTTTCCGGTTTTTCCCCTCATTTATCTGATAATATAATTATGCGTTTTGTCTTTTGCGCTAAGTAAACGCGTAACTACTATTGTCTCAGTATTTTAATGGTACAAAGAATTTGACAAATAAATAATTAATATAAATTTACGCGCCTGTCCTATGATGAGTCAACTGTTGTAACGGGTCTTTGCTCCGATAAGATGCATCGTGTAGTATATGTTATCCGAAATGTACTTGCAGTTTTGCGGAGAATAGGGCGGAGTTTCCTGATTGAAATTGAATAAATTAACTACAGAAAAAATCTGGGCAAAAGCTCAAGAAATCTATAGGAATTATCCTGTTCTTCTAGAAGCAGCGAAAAAACAATTAGGTATGTAGTATGAAAGAGCTAAGAACGTATATGTTTAGTTGTTCAAGAAAAGAATACAAAGAAATATTACGGTTGTTGGAGCAGCTTGATATTAAGTTTAAAGATGGTGGAATTGTTGTTACATTTGAAATGGATGTATCATCAGATTTATTTTGTGAAACAGATCGGAAAATGAGTGAATTGGGTATTGCTTCTACATCTATACTTAAGTATGAAAAAAAAGAGTATGACAATGCTGAATACTTGAGGCTTTTTGATTTTACTTCATGTGGGTATCCTGTGCCCAAAGTTATGCCTGGTGAAGGTGAGTCATATATTACAAATATGTATGATGATTCTTTAATGTGCCGTTCTTGTTATGGACAACGATTGCAAGTGTCTCCGCTTAAGCTTGAAGCGATGAAAAAGTCAAGAATCGATGGTGTCTGGGGGGTGTATTGGTTAAATGATATATTAGTAACTACTCAAAGTTTTTATGAAAATTATTTATCTTCTTTCTCTGATATCGAACTAGGAGATATTTTAAACGCTCAGACTGGTGAAAAGATGATTTCACTTGCACAAACCAGAATAAAAAATATTTTGCCTGTGCAATTACATATTAGTAACAAAAACACTTATCGATGTAATACTTGTGGGTTTGAAAAAATCATAAGAAACGATGGTTCAATCTTGTCTATGGAAAATAAAATGTTATCTGGCAATTTCTATTTAAGTCAGGAATCATTCGGTGAGGGGTTTTTCTCCGATAGGATGATAATTGTTTCTCAAACAATATACAGACTTTTAAAGAGTATGAAGATTAAATTTAGAGCTGAGCCTGTTTTCTAACATAAATATCGTTTCTGATCTTTTGTTTAGTTGGCGGTACGTTTGTTCACGATGCTTGGTATTTCAATTAGGATGAAATTATATCCGACGCATCCTTACGCATGAGTTTCATTCAAGATTAACGTTTTGAGATGGAGAACAAAATGAAAGCATTTACAAAATAAATGGTAGCGGAGTATATTGCAAGTATCTATCTGTCGCTCTTGCTGCCGGCGACGGTTGCCGCAAATTTAAGCGCCTATCCTGTATTGAGTCAACTGTTTTAACGGATCTTCGTTCCGATAAGATGCATCATGAAGTATATGTTATCTGTAATGTACGTGTAGTTATGCGGTGAATAGGGCGGAGTGTCCTAGTGGGACGACCGTGATATTTATGATAACAAGAGTTCTTTCGGTGCCGCTTTGTGATAAAGCACCCTTTGTCGCACCGCTTACGGTGATGTGGTCTGCCGTTAACGTAGACGGATCAACGTCGAAGGTGAGAAACAATCCGCTTGATTCAACTGATCCGGACGTTCCACTTGTTTGCTCAATACTCAGTATAGTGACCGGTTAATTGTCTTTGTCGTATTCACAGGTACTGAACAGTACTATACTAAGTACAGATACAAGTGCGGCAATAAATGTGAATTTTCTTTTCATTACGATCTCAAGAATAGTGGTTTAATATGATTGAACCGGATTCACAACAGCGTTCGGTCGTTGCGTGAGCCCTTATCGCGGTTTTTTATTAATCAGTCGTCCGCCCGGATTTTAGCGGACTAACTTTTGCCGTGTATTGAAAAAATCGACAGCTACAGGCAGATACGACAGTGGTATTGGTATTGTTGAGAAAGGTGAACGGAAAGAGTATCCCCGATCGCTTCAAAGCTTCTCATGTTTGTAAGCCGGAATAATTTATCGGGAATGTGATTTGCGGTATTGTGACGGCGTCAAGCCGGTAGTACGCTTGAACATTTCGTTAAAGGTGGATTTTGAATTGAATCCTGATTTATAAGCCATTTCAAGAATGGTCATATCTTCATTTGCCTGTTCTAGTATGGCAATGAAATTACTGACCCGGTAGGAGTTAATATAATCATAGAAGTTCTGACCGGTATGAGTGTTTATGGCACTTGACAGATCACTCCGCGGAACTTCGGCAATGGCGGCAAGATCCGGCAGAGACAGTTCGGGTGAGAGGTAAAGGCGCTTATTCAGCATCAAAGAATGAACAGTATCCATTATCTCTTTGATTCTCTGAGGAGAAAGCGGGGTCCGTAAAGATCTATCCTCTCTCGAACCGGGGTTTCCGAAGAATACCAATGGATCCGACAATCCCCTGTAGCTTATTGAGCAAATCAGAAAGAAAGCGAAAATTGCGAGAATTATTTCGGTGCTGAGGATTCTGGGAAAACCTGAAACAACGCAAAACATGTCGTATACGGCCGATAACACCATCATTACCGATATGATGTGGAAAAATCTGTAAAGAAAAAGCAGCCATTTTACTGTCGGTTCAGCCCCGTCCCCCGACTTTTGACGTGAGATACAGAACTTATTGATCGTATGGATGGATATCCGCAAGTAGACAAAAAAATGCAGAACAATTGAACACCAGAAAAAAAGCATCATTTTAAGGTGGAATTCCCGCGGAATCACCGATGTGAACCAGTCGTTGTTAATGGTTACCGGTAGATAATAAAGAAACACGAAAAGTGACGGTAGCGCGTGCATCGCGTCTTTCAGTGAAAAACGGGAGAGTGGATGCAGATACTGTCTTGCGTAAAAATAAAGACAAGGACCCGCAATATAGTATGAAGGGGTGCTCAGGTACGAAAAGGAACCGTATACCAAAGCGGAGCTGACAAGAGCTATATATATCATTATCAGCGCAAGATCTGCCAGCAGAAACGCAAGTATTCGATTTGCCTTACGTGTCGGACTGTCGATTCTGAAAAGCAGAAAAGCCAGAAACAAACTCAGAAAAGCACCAAGAAGAGCGCAGATAGATACTATTATATTGATCATCGATATGTCGTTTTGATTATTCTTGTGTACAATGGATAGTAAATGGATATGTTTTGCAAAGTAAATAATACTTTGCCATGTAAAAATCTGTATTATCATTCGTTAATAGAGATTGTGTTCATAGAGCGACTGGGAGAGCATACACGGTAGAATCTCAGTCCATCGCCCCGGAAAAATCCAAGCGCCTACCCTGTATTGAGATAATTGTTTTAACGGGTCTTTGTACCGATAAGATGAATTGTGCAGTATATGTTATCTGGAATGTGTTTGCAGTTATGCGGTGACTAAGGTTGGGTTTGCTGGTGGGATGGAAGAAGCAAGCGCATGAGAGTAATGTCAGTGATGTCCACAAAAGGATTCAGAGGAATCGAGGATATGCCGGACGGTATCATCCGGTTAAGATAATGTGCTGTAACTGGATGATTCATACTCTGTTTTTAACAGTTATCATATATGAGTGCTGACTTTTGTATGTCCGCCGGAAAATCGCAACATCCGAACAGTTAATTTCTTAACTGATGAAATAAATCGAACTAAACAAACAACGATTGGAACAGAATACTAAAATCGGAATAAACCATTAAACAGATAATTGGACACAAATTTGAATTAAAAGAAAGCCGCCAATCCGGCGGATAAATCAATTGTCCGGTTACGCACATTCTCTTCCTCTGTATAAATATTGACCATACCGAATTTCGTTTTTACGTGAAGATCTGCCGCATATCTGTCACCGAAAGGCAGAAGAGCCCCGAATCCACAAATAAATCCATAATCATCATGTGTGTATTTATCAGGAACCGAACCGCCTTTAATGTGTTCTCTATATTCGTAGGTCATTTCTCCTATACGCTTCCCATAATACGCCCCGGCATCAAAATAGAATATTTTGAATAGATACCTGTGCGCCAGAACAATATCCAGATATTTTTGACTATATGTTATGAGACGGGATGTTTGTCCGGCTACTTCTTCATAACGCAGGAAATCTCTATGTTGAAATTCAAAACTTGTATAAAGTATACTTTTCCCAAATATGCCGTATCCGGCAGTCATACCTCCCCCGTAAGACCATCCTATGTCAGCTTTCCCCGCATAGTTTCCACCCAAATTTCCGTTCATACTAATCATTACTTTTGATTCCGGATTAATTGTCCTGAGAGCCGCAAATCCGTTGCTTGTAATAAATAAAAACGCTACCATTGCTGAAATGATCTTCATCATGAACCCCCTTTTGCCCGTATAAGAAATTGCAAATATTACGCTTAATGCAAATGTTAAAAAACTCTTTGATTATTTGCTCCATTCAAAAAAATAAATCTGAGCTTCCCCCGATAAAGAGGACACGAAGTTAAGCCAAAATTACGATAATAAGGCTAACAGAGGTCAAGATGAAGACGAGAAGAAAGTACGATGAGCAATTTAAGCGGGATGCGGTTAATCTATTG